>JAESGO010000004.1_pt1 | contig 542659 bp, 499 predicted proteins | sample 9269701 | NCBI WGS metagenome assembly JAESGO01 (sample SAMN15720690, study PRJNA650881) | algae metagenome | isolation source: Hormoscilla sp. CMT-3BRIN-NPC48 and co-occurring heterotrophs from... | place: USA: Clark Mountains Wilderness, California | collected 2010-04-18
CGGCGCAGCAGGCGTAGCGCGACCCCCAGCATCCGGGCGGCCTCCGCATCATAGACCTGGCGCAAAGCGGCCCGATCGCCGGCCGCGCAGGCGCGCAGGGCGTCGTTCACGTCAAAAGCCGGGGAAGGAGACTTCCCGAGCACCGCTGTCACACAAGGCCTCCGTTGCAGGACCCGTTGTCGTTACACGCTTTGCGCCACCATAGATGCACGTTGGCGAAAATTTTGTCGACCGGGTGCATCCACCCTCCATCCTTCCGGGTAACCGCAGCACCGGCCTTGAGCCGGACCCCATATCCGGAGGACCACCATGAAGCTCAGCACCCTCGCCGCCGCTCTCCTCGGCACCACGCTTCTCGCCGGCGCCGCCCAGGCCCAGACCGCCGCCGCGCTCGTGGGCGACGACACCCTCGTCATGGTCGATGTGGCGGCCCGCAAGGCCGACAAGACCGTGAAGGTGTCGGGCCTCTCCGGTAAGCTGCTGGGCATTGACGTGCGGCCCGCGGACGGCATGCTCTACGGCCTCGTCTCGGACGGCACCATTGTGACGATCGACCCGGCCTCCGGCAAGGCGACCCAGAAGTCGAAGCTCGACACGATGCTGTCCGACGGGGTCATGGCGACGGTCGACTTCAACCCGGCGGCGGACCGCCTGCGCATCATCGGCTCGGACGGCACGAACCTGCGCGCCAACGTGGATGACGGCAAGGTCACGAAGGACGGGCAGCTGAAATTCGCCGATGGCGACATGCACAAGGGCAAGGCCCCGAAGATCGTGGCCGGCGCCTATACGAATTCCATGAAGGGCGCCAAGGAGACGGCACTGTTCGATATCGACGCCACCGGCGCTCTCGTGAAGCAGGCGCCCCCGAATGACGGCGTGCTGAACTCTGTCGGCATGATCGGCATGAGCGCCGAGAACGCCGCCTTCGACATCGTGCCCGGCGAGACTGCCGGCGAGGGCACGAATACGGGCTGGCTGATGGCGGGCGACACGCTCTACCGGGTGGATCTCGCGAGCGGCAAGGCGACGTCCGTCGGCAAAGTGTCGGGTGTCACCGGCACGGTGCGCGACATCGCCGTGATGCCGAAGGCCATGTAAGCGGGCCGTATAGCCCCAACGATCGGGGCGGCGGGCGTGTGAGTTCTGCGTCGCGCCCGCCGCTCCTCGCGTTTGGTCAGCCTAGACGCAGCTGCGCCCCATGGCGGCGAGGCCCTCGTCGAGGAGATCGCCGAGATTGGGGATGCCGATCAGCCAGTCGGCGAGAGAGACGGAGGCGGCCTCCTGCCGCTCCCGGGCGAGGCGCACCGCGTCGCCCCATTCCTCCGGTTCCATGTCGCCGCGACCGATGAAGACGAGCGCCATGAGGTCGGCCCGCTCATCGTCGTTCAGGCCCGCGATCACGTCCCTCAGCTCCTGCTCGGTGGCGTCGTCCGGATCGGCGGTGAGCGCGTCGAGGCCGCCATCGTCGATCGGGTTCGAGCCGGAGGCCGGGTCCGTGATGCCTTCCTTCACGTCGATGGCCTTGGCGCGTATGATGAACTCGCAGACCTTGTCCAGCGCGATATCCATGAATGATCTCCTGTTCTGCAGGAGAACCCCCAAAGCGCCAAAGGGTTCGCTCCAACGCCCAAGCTTCTGCGACCCTGCCTGCGCCCGGCCGCCAGCCATGCTGAATTTGCAAGGATTTTGTCACGAGAGCCGTGATACAGGATCCGGCCCCTTGCTGAGTTGGCCCATGCCCAGCCTCGAAATCCTTGGCTTTGCCGCCGCTGTCCTGACCACATTCTGCTGGCTGCCGCAGGCCATGAAGACCATCCGGACGAAGGACACCCAGTCCCTCTCCCTCGTCACGCAGAGCGCGCTCGCCAGCGGCATCGTCCTGTGGCTCGTCTATGGCGTCCTCATCGGCAACAAGCCCCTGATCTTCGCGAATGTGATCAGCCTCTTCCTCGTGGGCACGATCCTGGTCATGAAGCTCCGCTACGGCTAGGGCGGAAGGGGTACCGTCGGCAGATGTGACTGCGTCGTAGGCCAGCCGGGCTCGGCTTGGCGGGGGATCCTCGTCAGCGGGCCGGATTGCGGATAGGATTGCATCCAGCCCTGCCGAGTGCCCCCATGCTGCACCGTTTCCTGGTCTCCGCCCTTCTCGTGCTCCTCGTCGGCGGCAGCGCCCATGCTCAAGGGAGCCCCCGGCGAGGCGAGGGGCCGGCGCTCGCGCCCCAGCGGCCAGGGGTGGTCGACACCTACATCCTCTCCTTTGGCCTGTGGGGGCCGCAGAGCGTCTTCGAGAGCGAGGCCCGGGGCGCGGCGCGGGTTCTGGAGGCGCGGCTCGACGCGCGCGGACGCTCCATCGTGCGGTTCAATACCAAGACCCGCTTCGGGGCCCGCCCTGCGGCGCTCTCGGCCGCCGCCCAGGCAGCCGGCCGGGTCCTCGATCCGGAGGAGGACGTGGTGGTCCTCGTGCTCACATCCCATGGAGGGCCCGAGGGGATCGGCCTTGTGGCAGGGCGCGAGCAGCGGCTCGTGCGGCCGCAGGATGTGACGGCGCTCCTCGATCTTGCCCGGGCGCGGCACAGGGTCGTGATCGTCTCCGCCTGCTATTCAGGCATTTTTGCCCGCGCGCTCGCGGACGACCGGACCCTCGTCATCACGGCCGCCGCCCCGGACAAGCCGTCCTTCGGGTGCCGGGACGGGGCGACCTGGACCTATTTCGGCGACGCCTTCTTCAACCGGGCGCTCCGGGCGGAGCCGCGCCTCGACGCCGCCTTCGCCCGCGCCCGCGACCTCGTCACCGCCCGGGAGCGCCGCGAGGGCTTCGACCCGTCGAACCCGCAGATCGCGGGCGGCTCGGCGGTGCTGGAGCGGCTTGGGTCCGTCCGTTAGGGCTTAACCCTCCGAGACGGGCGCGGGCTGCGCGGCGATCTCGCCGATGCGCTTCAGCCAGCGCTCGATCCGCGCCCGGTTCACCCCGAAATCCGACAGGCCGATCTGGCTCCGCGAGTAGAGTGCGAGGGTCGAGCGGCCCTCGCCCTGGCCGACGATCTGCACGTTGATCGTGTCCGGGTAGCGCATGATCCGCGAACGGGCGAGGTAGCGGTCCTCCTCGCCCCAATTGCTTTCGAAGGTAGGCTGGGTCTCCGCATCCTCGCTGGCGACCTCCGCCACGATGGCGCGCAGCCGATCGCCCGGCACGGGGAAGACCGGCGGCACCATGTCGGCCTGGGCTTTTGGGCAGATGCCCGGCGGGCAGGCGAGCGCATCGTTCGGGGTGGAGCGGCGGGTGAGCGTCGCGAAATCCACCGGGCCGAGATCGGGCTTGCCGAAGACGGACGCATAGACGTCCTCGATCCCGCCGGGCTCGGACCCGCGCCAGAGCAGCAAGCCGAAGCCAAGGGCGAGGACGACGGCGAGGAGAGCGATGGAGCGCAGGGCCCGGCGCAAGGGAAGGGAGAGACTCATGGGCGGGGAGGATAGGGCAAGGCGCGCCGTTGCCTATCCTCCGCAAGGCGGTTGCCCGTTGCGCCAAGACTCCGGCGGCCAGGAGCCATGCCTCCACTTGGCGAGCGCCCGTTGTGCCTTGACACCGTTTCGGGGAGCCATACCGAAGACCGGCTCTCCCGCGAGGTCGAAATGTCCCCTGCCGTTACGCCCATCCTGCTGCTCGTCGCCTCGAACGTGTTCATGACCGTGGCCTGGTATGGACATCTCAAATTTAAGGCATCACCCCTTTGGATCGTCGTTCTCGTGAGCTGGGGCATCGCCTTCTTCGAGTACTGGCTCGCCGTGCCCGCAAACCGCATCGGGCACGCGGTCTACTCGGCCGCGGAGCTGAAGACGATCCAGGAGGTGATCACCCTCGTCGTTTTCGCCGGCTTCTCCGTGTGGGTGCTGAAGGAGCCGCTCGGCTGGAACCACCTCGTCGGTTTCTCCCTCATCGCGGCCGGCGCATTCTTCATCTTCCAAGGGCGTTAGGGTTGTTCCGGTGTTGACGGTGCAGCGGACTCGCAACTAATCCGGCGGCCTTTGTTCACAACAAGAAACGGAGGGCCGTCATGGCCTACAAACTTGCCGTGTTCGATTTCGACGGCACTCTCGCGGACAGCGCCGACTGGACCATGGGGATCATGAACGAGCTGGCCGAGCGCCACGGCTTTCGCAAAGTGTCGGACGAGGAGATCGCCATGCTCCGCGGCCGGGACAACCGGGCGATCGTCCGCTATCTGGGCGTGCCCGCCTGGAAGATGCCGCTCATCGCCAACGACATGCGCAAGCGCATCGCGCAGGATGCGGATCGGATCCGGCTCTTTTCCGGCGTCGAGGAGTGCCTGCGCATGCTTCACGGCCGCGGCGTGGCTCTTGCGGTCGTCACCTCGAACGCGGAGGCGAATGTCCGCCGCATCCTCGGGGAGCGCAACGCGGCGCTCATTCGCCATTACGCGTGCGGCGCCTCGATCTTCGGCAAGGCGCGCAAGTTCCGCGCCGTGCTGAGGGCAAGCGGCCTCTCGGCCGGGCAGGCTATCGGCATCGGCGACGAGACGCGGGACATCGAAGCCGCCACGCAAGCCGGCATCGCGGCCGGCGCCGTCACCTGGGGCTACGCGACCGCGGACCTCCTGCGGTCGTACAAGCCCACGCACCTGTTCGAGAGCTTCGATGACCTCGTCGCAGCGTTTCCCGCATCGTAAGCGGGGAGCGCCGACCCTCAGCTCGCGGGTTTCAGGCGGATGAGGCGGCCTTGGGCTGCATCGGTCAGCAGGTACACGAAGCCGTCCGGGCCCTGGCGCACGTCGCGGATGCGCTCGCCGAGCTGCTGCAGCATCCGCTCCTCGCCCGTGACCTGATCGCCGTTCGTCTCGAGCCGCGACACGAGCTTGCCGGAAAGCGCGCCGACCAGGATGCTGCCGCGCCAGGCCGGGAACTTGTCGCCCGTGTAGAAGGCCATGCCGGAGGGCGCGATCGAGGGATCCCAGTAATAGGCCGGCTGCTCGAGCCCTGGCTTTGCGGTGCCCTCGCCGATCTTGGCGCCCGAATAATCGACCCCGTAGGTGATGACCGGCCAGCCGTAGTTCCGGCCCTTCTGCGGGATGTTCACCTCGTCGCCGCCGCGGGCGCCATGCTCCACCGTCCACAGGGCGCCGCTCTGCGGGTTCAGGGCGGCGGATTGCACGTTGCGATGGCCCATGGACCAGATCTCCGGGCGCGCTCCCTCGCGCTCCAGGAACGGGTTGCCCGGGGCAGGCTTCCCGTCGGTGGTGATGCGGATCACCTTGCCGATGTGGTTCGCCGGGTTCTGGGCCTGCTCGCGCAGATCGAACCGGTCGCCGAGCGCCACATACAGGTGACCCTCCCGGTCGAACACGATGCGCGAGCCGAAGTGATTGCGGCCCGTATAGGCAGGCTCCTGCCGGAAGATGACCTGAACGTTCTCGAGCCCCGTGCCGGCCTGATTGAGCCGCGCCTTGGCGATGCTGGTGCCCGCGCGGCCCTCGCCCCGATCCTCCGCATAGGTCATGTAGACGAGCCGGTTCTGCGCGAAGGCGGGATCGAGCGCGATGTCGAGAAGCCCGCCCTGGCCTCGAGCGGCGATGCGCAGGGCTCCGAGGTTCAGGGGTTCGGAGAACTGCCCGCTCGCGGCGACGACCCTGAGGCGGCCGGGCCGTTCCGTCACCAGCATGCGTCCATCGGGCAGGAAGGCGAGGCCCCAAGGGTTCTCGAGGCCGCGGGCGACGGTCTCGACCGACACCTCCGCCTTCTGCGTCTTCAGGCGCTGGGCGTCCTGGGCAGAGGCCAGAGTGGGCAGCAGCAGCGCGAGGCCGACCGTGGAGGCATTCAGGATCCGCAACATCGGTCTTCTCCCGTGAATGATATCACGCTGAGGTAAACCGGCGGGCGCCGTCGTCAACGGCGCGGCGGATCAATCGCCTGTGAAGATGGGTTGGCCTTGAGGCCCATGGGCGGGAAACGGCGGATCGATTGCCCGCGAGGCGAGGGTGCCGGGACCGATGGGTCTTCGAAGGCTCGGGGCTCGCCTAGCGGAGCGTGAGGGCGGTGAGCTGGTCGGCGTGATGGCGGGAGAGGGCGCTCGTGGTCGCCATGACCGAGAGGGTGGCGCCGCTGAGCACGATGATCAGCGCAAGGGCCAGCCGGTTTTCCCGGGGCGGCGTGGACCGAAGCGAGAGCGCCTTGGCCTGGGCGGGCTGATTCGAGCAGGTTGGCATCAGGCGATCTCCCCAGCCGCCGTGATCGTCGGACTGGTAAAACGCCTGCAAATAGCGAAGGTTCCCTCGGGTTGTGAAATGCGAGGGCGAGGGTCGCGGGCTAACCTAACGTCAAGATCGGAAGCGAACCTTATTTCAGGATAGCGCGCGGCCAGCTTCCAAATCCCGGCGCAAGCGTCCGGCGACGCTCTCGGCAGCCTCGGCCACATCGGCCCGCGTCACGACGGCCCCGGCCCGCACATCGCGGGTGAGAGCGACCCCGTGGGCGAGCCCGATCGGCAGGGCGCGGGCCGCAAGGCTCGCCTCCGCGGTTGTGACCCGGCCATAGACCGTGTAGCCGCCTTCGCCGTCGAGGCGCTCCCCCGCTTTCAGATCCCGCTTGGCCACCGCGACCACGTCGCCGCGCCAGGTCCGGGTGGAACCGGTGGGTTCGCCCCGCAGGGCCGCGTTGAGCACGGAGATCGAAAGTTCGAGCCCAATGAGATGGAAGGGCTTGTACATGGCCGCATAAAGGCCCGTGCTGTCGGTGGGCAGGCCGTATTGCTTGAAGCACGCGGCCGCATAAGGCGAGGGCGCCTTCAGCACCACGTAGACGCCCCAGCGCAGGTCCCGGAAGACCGGCCGTCCGTCGCGCTCGACGGAGGACACCACCTCCGTCATCCCGTCCCGATCGAGCTGCCCGCCGACGCTCCGGGGGCGCAGCACATGAGCGAGGTCGTCGACCCCGCAGGGCGGGAAGGAGAGCCCGTGCTCGGGCACGGAAAGATCGCAGGCATTGGCGATGGCCGCCATCTCGATGGCCGACTTGGTCCCGTCGAGGAAGGAGTTGAACATCTGCGGGTTCATGCCCGCCGCCTTCGCCTGCTCGGGGGTGAGCCCGTAATGGGTCCACACGTCGTCGGGCGTCACCTGATGGTAATGGGGCAGATACTTGGTGCCCTTGCCGGCCGCCGCGACCTCGAAACCCGCCGCCCGCGCCCAGTCCACCATCTCGGCGACGAGGGCGGGCTGGTCCCCATAGGCCATGGAATAGACGACCCCGCGCTCCCGGGCTTTGCGGGCGAGAAGCGGCCCGACGAGCACGTCCGCCTCCACGTTCACCATCACCACGTGCCGCCCCGCCGCGATGGCCGCGAGGGCATGGGCGGTGCCGGCCTCGGGCGACCCCGTCGCCTCGATCACCACCTCGACCCCATCGGCCTCGCAGGCCTCGCGCCCGCTCGCCACGAAGCGGGTGGCGGCGATGCGGCCCTCGTCCCAGCCCACATTCCGGCAGGCGTTGCGGGCCCGGTCCGGATCGAGATCGGCGATCACCGCCACCTCGAGCCCCGGGATCGTCGGCACCTGGGCGAGAAACATGGAGCCGAACTTGCCGGCGCCGATCAGCGCCGCGCGCACCGGGCGTTCCGCCTCGCGGCGGGCGGCGAGGAGGGGCATCAGGTTCATGGGAAGCTCCTCGCAGAAAGACCGGCGCGGACGATGGAGCCCGGCCCGAGGCGTGCCCCGGGCCGGTTATCGACGAACGCTCCTCAGTTCGCGGCCTCGGGCTTGATCCCGACGGTCTTGATCACGTCCGCCCAGGTCTGGATTTCCCGGGCGAGGTAGGGCTTGAACGCCTCCGGCTCGCGCAGGTTCAGGGTGAAGCCCATCTTGGTGATGCGCTCCTTCACCTCGGGCTTCTGGAGGGCGCCGAGGATGGAGGCCGACAGCTTGTCGAGGACAGGCTTCGGCGTGGCGACCGGGGCGAAGAAGGCGGCCCAGGATTCCGCGTCCGCGTTGCCGATGCCCTGTTCGCGGAGCGTCGGCACGTTGGGCAGCGTCGCGGTGCGCTGGGCGCTGGCGAGGCCGATGGCGCGGATATCGCCGCTCTGCACCTGGCCGAGCACGGAGGGGAGCGTCGAGTTCGACACGTCGATGCGTCCGCCCATCAGATCGGTCACGAGGGGCGCCGCGCCCCGGAAGGGCACATGGGTCATCTTGGTGTCGGTGCGGACCATGAAGAGCTCGGTCGCCAGATGCGATCCGGAGCCGACGCCCGTGGAGCCGTAATTGAGCTTGGTCGGGTCCTTCTTGGCCGCCGCCACGAGGTCGGCCATGGACTTCACGGGAGAGTCCTTTGGCACCACGAAGACGTGCTCGAAGGCGCCGATGCCCGCGAGCGGCGCGAAGTCCTTCACGGCGTCGTAGCCGGCATTCGAGAGCAGGAACATGTTGTTCCCGTGGGTCTGGTTGTTCCCGAACACGATGGTGTAGCCGTCCGGATCCGCCTTCGCGACCTGCCGGGTGCCGACCGCGCCCGAGGCGCCGGCCACGTTCTCCACGACCACGTTCTGGCCGAGGGTCTTGCCCATGTCTTCGGCCACGATCCGAGCGATCGCGTCGGTCGGGCCTCCCGCCGGGTAGGGCACCACCATCTTGATCACGCGGGCCGGGAAGTCCTGCGCCTGGGCGGCGGTCGCGAACAGGGCGGCGCCGGCGGCCAGGCCGAGCGCGAGGCGGCGGGTCAGGGTCATCGTGTCTCCTCCGAAACCCGCTTCGAGGCGGGCCGTTTGGCTTGCTTGAGCGGCAGGCCCGGACTACGGTCCCCGGCCGCCAAGGCACCGTTGTATCGCCCCGACCGGAGGAATCCCATGGGCTTTTTGTCTGACGCCCTGTCCCGCATCAAGCCGTCCGCGACGATCGTGATCACGCAGAAGGCCCGGGACCTCAAAGCCCAGGGGCGGGACGTGATCAGCCTGTCGGTGGGCGAGCCCGATTTCGACACCCCGGACAACATCAAGGAGGCCGCCATCGCGGCCATCCGCCGGGGCGAGACCAAGTACACGCCCGTCTCCGGCATCGTCCCCTTGCGCGAGGCGATCGCGGCCAAGTTCAAGCGGGAGAACGGGCTCGAGTACAAGGCCTCCCAGGTGATCGTCGGCACCGGCGGCAAGCACGTGATCTACAACGCGCTGCTCGCGACCCTGAACCCGGGCGACGAGGTCGTCATCCCGCGGCCCTATTGGGTCTCGTATCCCGAGATGGTGGCCCTGTGCGGCGGCACGCCGGTCTTCGTCGAGACCACCATGGAGCACGATTTCAAGCTCCAGGCGGAGGACCTCGAGCGGGTCATCACCCCCAAGACCAAGTGGATCATCCTCAACTCGCCCTCGAACCCCACGGGCGCCGCCTATGGCCGCGCGGAGATGAAGGCGATCACCGACGTGCTGATGCGCCATCCCCAGGTCTGGGTGCTCACGGACGACATGTACGAGCACCTCACCTACGGCAATTTCGAGTTCGTCACGCCCGCGCAGGTTGAGCCCAATCTCTACGAGCGCACGCTCACCATGAACGGCGTCTCGAAGGCCTATGCGATGACCGGCTGGCGCATCGGCTATGCGGGCGGCCCGGACAAGCTCATCAAGGCGATGGATTTCGTGCAGGGCCAGCAGACCTCCGGCACCTCCGCGATCTCCCAATGGGCCGCCGTCGAGGCGCTGAACGGCACGCAGGAGCACCTGCCCCGTTTCAAGAAGGCCTTCGAGGAGCGCCGCGACCTGGTGGTCTCCATGCTGAACCAGTCGAAGTATCTGAAGTGCCCGATGCCCGAGGGAGCCTTCTACGTCTATCCCTCCTGCGCGGAAGCCATCGGCCGGACGGCGCCGTCCGGCAAGGTGATCGAGACCGACGAGGATTTCGTGGCGGAGCTTCTCGAGGCCGAGGGCGTCGCGGCGGTGCACGGCTCGGCCTTCGGCCTCGGCCCCAATTTCCGCATCTCCTACGCCACCTCGAACCAGGCGCTGGAGGAGGCCTGCAACCGCATCCAGCGTTTCTGCGGAAGCCTGCGCTGATGGATCTGCCGCGGATCTCGTTCGGCGGCGCCGTCGCGGATCCTCGGCATGACTGATCTGCCGCGGACCTTCCATCCGGATCCCGCGGCGGAGCCCTACCGGGCGAACCCGGCCTCGACCCACCGCGTGAAGTTCGACGCCCGCGTCGACTTCACGAACGGCGGCCATGTGGAGGCCAAGGATTTCCTCCTCGACATCGAGGGCGACAGGGTCGCCCCCGAGCGCCTCGCCGAGATGATCGTCTCCGCCATGAACCTCCTGCGCGCCGGCTCAGTGACCATCACGGCGATGCGCGTGGTGCGGCGGGGCGAGCACCAGGACGGGTAGGACCCGACCTGGACGATCCTGCCGACGCTCTAGAGGACGAACCAGCTCTTGCTCAGGTCGATGGCGCCCTTCAGCTTGATCACGGCCTCGGCGGATTGGTCAGCATCGGTGTTGAGGTAGACATAGGTCGCACCCTTGGTCTTCTCGAAGCGGGCCTGGCCGGCCTTGGTGAACTCGCCGGTGCCGATAAAGGCGAACTTCTGGTCGCTCTGGGTCCTGGCCACCGCATCGATGCCTTTCAGATCGATCCTTTCGCGCTGCCGGCCCGAGAAATCCGTGATGTAGTCGGCCTTCTTCTTTTGGATGAGGCCCCGACACCAAACGGCTTGGCTCGGCCACAACAATCCGGGGAATGTCCCCCTGGGCAACTCGTCGAGGGGGGTGCGCTGACGCGGCGCTCGTCCGCCGGGTCTAAGGGAACCCTCGACTTTCCCATTGCCGAGCGTCAGGAATGCCGAACCGGTCTTTTGCGAGCGAGATGTCCTTGGTTCGAGCCTTCCTTCCCCTCCTAGCCGCCGTTCTGGCTGTGGCCATCGTCGCGGTCACCCGCTTCACGGAACGGAGTTCTATCGGCACGCCCATGGAGGACGTTTTCTACGGCTTCTTCTTTCGCTCGTACCCGCTCTTTCTTTTCGCGGCCGCGTATGGCGTCGCGCGGATCGTGACGGCGGCGATAACGGAGCCGGGGCCGCGGCGGAGCCTTCGCGCCGTCACCACGCCGCTCGCCGTGGCGTTGTTCCTCGCGGCGGCGTTCTACCCCACTTTCGGCGGCATCATCCTCAGGCCGGGTTTTGCGACCGGCGGCATCGGCTTTCTCAACGGGCTGCCGGCCTCCGTCGCCGGAGTGCTCGGGGCAGCCGTGGCGGCCTTTATGTTCGGGTTGCTGCTCGGGATCGCGACGCTGCTTGCCACTACGCGCATCCGGTTCTCGAAAGCCGCTCTCGCCCACGGCCTTCTCGCCTTCCTGGCGCTTTGGGTCGGAGCCGTGATCCTCACGCTTCCGGACCGGCTCGGTCTTGATATGCTCGACCGATTTCCCTTGCGGGCTCTGGGGATCTGGCAGGCCTTCGCCGCCGCCGGGCTCGTGGCGCTGGCGATGCTGCCGCACGCCATGGTGATGGCCCGCAGGCAGCGCCGCATGGCAGGACAATTGCCCGCCGCCTGACCGGACGAGCCACCGTCCTCCCCTTGCGCCGCAACGCTGCCTTGCTCCTCCGGTCTTGGACTCCAAGGGGCTTGCCAACTCGAAACGATGGGCAGAGCATCGGGTCAGACGCGCCGAAGCATGAGCGCGCCGGGGGGCAGGAAGGATACTCCAATGGCACCCAACGGCAGACCAGCGTCGGGCCCGCGATGCATCGCCATCGTCGGCCCTTTCCAGAGTGGGAAGACCACCCTTCTTGAGTCCATCCTCGAGCGCACGGGCACGATCCAGCGTTCGGGCCGCGTGACCAACGGAGACACGGTGGGCGATGCGGGCGCCGAGGCCCGGGCCCATGGGATGAGCACCGAGCCCAACGTGGCCACCGTCTCCTTCCTCGGCGAAACCTTCACCTTCGTGGATTGCCCCGGCTCCGTGGAGTTTCTCCACGACATGCGCACGGTGGCGCCCGCCTGCGACGCGGCCATCGTGGTCTGCGAGGCGGATGAGCGGAAGATCCCCGCCCTCGAAGTGGTGCTCCGCGAGCTGGAGGAAGCGGACATTCCGTGCTTTCTCTTCATCAACAAGATCGACACGGCGACGCGCCGCGTGCGCGAGACGCTCGCGCTCCTGCAGCGTGCCTCGCGCACGCCGTTGCTCCTGCGCCAGATCCCGATCTGGAAGGACGGGATTGCGGTCGGCTTCATCGATCTCGCGCTCGAGCGCGCCTTCATCTACCGCGAGCACGCGCCGAGCGAGATCGTGGACCTGCCGGAGGGCGAGATGCCCCGCGAGCGCGAGGCGCGTTTTGCCATGCTGGAGCGCCTCGCCGATTACGACGACGCCCTCATGGAAGACCTGATCTCCGAGATCGAGCCGCCTCGGAACCGGATCTTCGACGACCTCGCCCGCGAGGTGCAGGAGCGGCACGTGGTGCCGGTTCTGATCGGCTCGGCCGATCGCGGCAACGGCGTCACCCGGCTGCTGAAGGCGCTCCGTCACGAGGCGCCCCGGCTCCAGGAGACCTGCGCGCGCCTCGGCGTCGCGGAATCGGGCCCGCCGGTGGCCCATGTGATGAAGACGCTGCACACCCAGCACGGGGGCAAGCTCTCCATCGCCCGCGTGCTGCGCGGCGCCTTCAGAGAGAACGAGACCGTGATGGGCTCCCGCGGGTCGGACGCCCGCATCGCGAGCCTCCTCGCCCTCGTCGGCCAGACGACTGCCCGTGTCCCAGACGCAAAGGCCGGCGACACGCTTGGTTTTGCGCGGCTCGAGGGCATCGCCACGGGCGATTGCTTCACGGCCGGCAAGGCACGGCCGGAGGCCATCATCTCCATCGCGCCGCCGGAGCCCGTCTATGCGTTCTCGGTCCGGGTGAAGGACCGCAAGGACGACGTGCGCCTCACGAGCGCGCTTGCGAAGCTCGCGGAGGAGGATCCCGCGCTCGTGGTCGAGACGCGCCCCGAGATGGGCGAGATGCGGCTGCTCGGCCAGGGCGAGATGCACCTGCGCGTCGCGGTCGAGAAGCTCGCCTCCCGGTTCCAGGTCGCGGTCGAGACCAGCAAGCCGCGGGTGGGCTATTGCGAGACCATCAAGATGCCGGCCCAGGCCCGCGGGCGGCACAAGAAGCAGACCGGCGGCCACGGCCAGTTCGGCGATGTGCTGATCGAGGTGAAGCCCCTGCCGCGCGGCGAGGGCTTCGCGTTCCGCGACGCGATCTCGGGCGGGGTGGTGCCCCGGCAATACATCCCCTCGGTCGAGACCGGCGTGCGCGACGCCATCCGCCGCGGCCCCTTAGGCTTCCCGGTGGTCGACGTGGCGGTGGCGCTCACGGACGGATCCTACCATACGGTGGATTCCTCCGACGCGGCCTTCCAGGCGGCGGCGCGGCTTGCACTCGCCGAGGCCCTGCCGAAGGCAAAGCCGGTGCTGCTGGAGCCGGTGCTCTCCGTGGAGATCACCATCCCCTCCGAGGCGCTCTCCAGGGCCACCGGCCTCGTCACCGGGCGTCGGGGGCAGATCCTGGGCTACGACGCCCGGCCCGGCTGGTCCGGCTGGGACGTGCTCAGCGCCATGATCCCGGAATCGGAGATCGGCGACCTTATCGTCGAGCTGCGTTCCGCCACGGCCGGCGTCGGTACCTTCTCGACGAGGTTCGACCACATGGCCGAACTCAATGGGCGCCCGGCGGACCTCGTCCTCCAGGGCCAGCAGCCCAAGAGCGCTCACTAGCGCAAGAGCTCCCGCTCGGAGCGAAATCGCCCGTTTCCGGTCCCTATGGGCCGGAAACGGGCTTCCCCGGCGCTCCGAACGGGGCCGAGCCGCCTCCCTCCGGCCCCTGCCCATCGACAAAACTCTCGGACAACGCCAAATTGGTTCCATCCACGGGGATCAACCCCGCGACGAGAGACTTCGCACCAAGCGGAGGGAGGAACATGAACGCTTCATCGACGGCGGCCGCCCGCGCGGCCGAGGCCAGCGGCGACAGGCCCTGGCTCAAGAGCTACCCGACCCAGGTCCCGCCCACGATCGACGAGGGCCGCCTCGGCACGCTGGCGGACATCTTCCGCACCGCCGTCCAGGACTACGCCGAGCGCCCTGCCGCCGAGAGCTTCGGCAAGCGCATGACCTATGCGGAGCTCGGGAGCGCCGCCGCGGCGATCGCCTCCTGGCTGCAATCCAAGGGGCTCCAGAAGGGCGACCGCGTCGCCATCATGATGCCGAACGTGATGGCCTATCCGGCGGTGCTCTTCGGCATCCTGACCGCCGGCTGCACGGTCGTGAACGTCAATCCGCTCTACACCGCGCGAGAGCTGACGATCCAGCTCCAGGACTCGGGCGCCAAGACCCTCTTCGTCCTGGAGAACTTCGCTCACACCGTGCAGGAGGCTGGACCCACGCTCGGCCTCGACACGGTCGTGCTCGTGACGCCGGGCGATCTTCTGGGCCTCAAGGGCACGATCGTGAACCTCGTCTCGCGGCACGTGAAGAAGGCGGTGAAGCCCTTCTCGCTGGCGAATACCGTGCCCTTCAAGACCGTGCTGGCGGAGGGCGCGAAATCGCCGCCGAAGCCGGTCACCATCACCCTCGACGATGTGGCGTTCCTGCAATACACGGGCGGCACAACGGGCATCGCCAAGGGCGCCGTGCTGCTCCACCGCAACGTCGCCGCGAACGTGGCTCAGGCCGAAGCCTGGATGCGGCCCTTCTTCGGCGAGCGCAACGACCATGTGATGGTGGCGGCGCTCCCGCTCTACCACATCTTCGCGCTCACCTGCTGCGCACTCCTGATGACGCGGCTCGGCGCGAGCATCCTGCTCATCGCCAATCCGCGCGACATCCCAGGCTTCGTGAAGACGCTTCAGAAGCGACCGTTCACGCTCATGTCCGGCCTCAACACCCTCTACAACGCGCTCGCCAATGCGCCGGGGATCAAGGAGGTCGACTTCTCTCAGGTGAAGCTCTCCATCGCGGGCGGCATGGCAACGCAGGCCGCCGTGGCGAAACGCTGGAAGGATCTCACCGGCTGCCCCGTCGTCGAGGGCTATGGCCTCTCCGAGACCTCGCCGATCGTCTGCGCCAACCGGCTCGACATCGAGGAGTTCTCCGGCACCATCGGCTTTCCGGTGCCTTCCACGGACGTGTCGATCCGCTCGGACGACGGCGCGCCGGTGCCCTTCGGCGAGCGGGGTGAGCTGTGCGTGAAGGGTCCCCAGGTGATGGCGGGCTATTGGAAACGGCCCGACGAGACCGCGAAGGTCATGTGGCCGGACGGCTATTTCCGCACCGGCGACGTGGCGGTGATGCAGCCGAACGGCGAGGTGAAGATCGTCGACCGCCTCAAGGACATGGTCCTCGTCTCCGGCTTCAACGTCTATCCGAACGAGGTCGAGGAGGTGATCGCCTCCCATCCAGGCGTGATGGAATGCGCGGTGATCGGCCTGCCCGACGGCCAGACGGGCGAGCTGGTCGCGGCCTATGTGGTGAAGAAGGACGAGAGCCTCAGCGCCGACGATCTGCGCCAGTACTGCCGGGACAATCTCACGGCCTACAAGGTCCCCCGCCGCATCGAGTTCCGCGAGGCGCTGCCCAAGACCAATGTGGGCAAGGTGCTTCGTCGGGCGCTTCGCGACGAGGTGATGGCAAAGGGCTGACCGGAGCGGCCGCTCGACGAGGCCGCGTGAACGACGATCCCGGGGCGTGCAATCGTCCCGGGACAGAGCGCCGCGCCCTCCCTCGCCAAACGGTGACTTGCCCGCCGGGAGCGTCTTTGCCAATTCTGCCCTGAACAAGGAGTGGAACCATGCTGGTGAAGCGGCCAAAGGGCTGGGAACTGCGCGAGAGCGAGGCGACGCCGGAGGCGGTGTTCTTCAACCGGCGGGATTTCGTGGCGGGCTCGCTGGCCCTCGCCGGCACAGCGGCCCTTGCTCCCGGGGCCAACGCGCAATGGGCGGACCCCACCTTCAATCTGTATCCGGCCAAGCGCAACGAGGCCTTCGCCCTCGACCGGCCCGTCACCCCGGAATCCGCGGCGGCGGATTACAACAACTTCTATGAATTCGGCTCCTCGAAGAGTGTTGCCGTCGCCGCCCGCGCCCTGAAGCTGCGGCCTTGGACGGTGGCCGTGGACGGCCTTGTCGAAAAGCCTGTCGAGCTCGCCTTCGACGACCTCATCCGGCGCATGCCCCTCGAGGAGCGCCTCTACCGGCACCGCTGCGTCGAGGCCTGGGCCATGGCCGTGCCGTGGACGGGCTTCCCCTTGCGCGCCCTGCTCGATCTTGCGCGCCCGCTCGGCTCCGCCCGGTACGTGAAGGTCACGAGCTTTCAGGACAAGAATGTAGCGCCCGGCCAGCGCCAGACCTGGTATCCCTGGCCTTATTCGGAAGGGCTCACGATCCAGGAGGCGCAGAACGACCTCGCGTTCCTGGCCACCGGCGTCTACGGCAAGCCCCTCGCCAACCAGTTCGGGGCACCCTTGCGCCTCGCGGTGCCGTGGAAATACGGCTTCAAATCCGCAAAGTCCCTCGTGCGTTTCACCGTCATGGAGGAGCGGCCCAAGAGCTTCTGGGAGGCCCTGCAGCCGACCGAATACGGGTTCTGGGCCAATGTGAACCCCGGCGTGCCCCATCCGCGCTGGAGCCAGGCATCCGAGCGCATGCTCGGCACCAACGAGATGCGCCCGACCCAGATCTACAACGGCTACGGCGCCTTCGTGGCCGACCTCTACAAGGGGCTGGAGAAGGAAAAGCTCTACCTCTGACGGATCCCCGACGATGGGGCGGCGCAGGCAGCCAGCTGCGCCGTTCACGTTCTGAAACTCTGTTCATTTCGTCGCAGCCATGCAGGCGCGCTCCGCCTGGACTTGGTTCGACCGTGACGTTACGAACGTTGCTTCGTTACAAGGGGGATTTCGATGGCGAAGCTCAAAGGCGGGACTTTGGCCCCGGTATTGATGAACAAGATCCGCTGGCAAGACATCATCAACAAGGGTGTCGAGCTCGGCAAATCGGGATCAGCCATCAAGATCTTCGTGCCGGAGGGCAGGGCGGGCCAGGTTGTCACGGTCAAGGGCCGCTTCAACTACGACGGCGTGGGCGACCTCTCCGGTGGCACCGTGACGGGCCTCACCTCGAGCCTCGGCAAGAAGACGCTGATCTCCATCTCCGGCTTCAGCATGCCCGTCGAATATCTTGTCGTCCTCCTGCGCGACGCGCCGAAGAAATTCGCGAGCGTTCTCTTCGGCCGGAACGATACGCTGACGGGTACCAAGTTCAACGACTGGCTCGATGGCCATCGCGGCAACGACAAGCTGTCTGGCGGTCTGGGAGCGGACCGGCTGAACGGCGGTGACGGCAACGACAGCCTCGACGGCGGCGCGGGCGCGGACCGGCTGACGGGCGGCAAGGGCAACGACACCTATATGGTCGATGATGCGGGCGATCTTGTCATCGAGAACGGCGCCAGGGGCTCCGGCACGGATCTGGTGCTGACCACGGCCTCCTATGCGCTCACGAGCCACGTGGAGAATCTCCAGGTGTCACCGCTGGCCGGCGCCGCGAACCTCAATCTCACGGGCAACGCCCTCGACAACGTCATCAGCGCCAATGACGGGGCCAATACGATCAGCGGGCTCGGAGGCAACGACCGGATTTTCGGCCGCGGCGGCAACGACGCGATCTATGGCGGCGAGGGCAACGACCTTCTCTACGGCGAGGCGGGCGACGACCTTCTCGTGGGCGAAGGCGGGGCCGACACGATGCATGGCGGCGACGGCAACGACACCTACGAGGTCGACTCCTCCGATAGCGTTACCGAGTTTGCAGGCCAGGGCATCGATACGGTGCGCACCTCCACCGACCGGGTCCTCGACGCGGAAGTCGAGAACCTGGAGCTGACGGGCTCCGCCGTAGCCGGAACCGGCAATGCGCTGGCCAACCGGATCACCGGCAATGGCGCCAACAACACCTTGAACGGTGCGGCCGGCGCGGACACGCTCACGGGCGGAGAGGGCCGAGACGTTTTCGTCTTCGACGCAACTTCGCTGGGCGCAGCCGATTCCATTACGGACTTCAGTTCGGGAGCGGACGTGATCGCGCTCGTTGGCGGCGTATTCGCAGGCTTGAACGGCACGGTGACGGCAGCGAAAATCGCCAACGGTCCCGTCGCGACCGATGCGGACGATCGCATCGTCTACAACAGCACCACCGGTGTCCTGTCGTACGATGCCGATGGCAACGGGGGCTCCGCTGCCGTCGCTTTTGCCAAGATCAACGCAGGTTCAGCCCTGACGGTGACCGACTTCATCGTGATCTGACGCGTCCTGCGGTTTATCTGGCAAGGCCAGGCCCTCGTAGGGCCTGGCCTTTTTTGTGGGCTGCTCCGTCAGGACTTAGATGTAGGCAGGACTGGAACAGTGAAGAAACTCTGTTTCGCTCAGGAAGCTGCCAGTTAACAGAACTATAAATACACGCTTCATAAAACATCAGAGTAACACTTGGTGGACCGCTCTCCTCGGCTGTGAGTACAACAACGTCACAACCAGGAGGGTTGCTATGGCGATTGTGTCATCGAGCGCGAACACCGCTCTCAGAATGGACGAGCTGACCTACGACAATCTGTTCGGATCCCTCGTCGAGAAAGGTCCCTCGCGCCTTGTCTTTCAGTTAGACGCTGACAACAGCGCGGTCCTCGGCGGAAGCTTCGTTCTCGCGGGCACGATGGCCCAGGGTGCGGGTCAGCGCATTGCGGCTCTCGACGACGACAATAGCGAGGACGACGATTCCGGTTCCGGTGACGATGGCTCGGACGAGGACGGCGATTTTCCGAGTTGGCAACCCGACGGCACGGAGCCGGCCTCGTCCGGCACGGTGACCTCCATCGAGATCTCCAGCGACGGTGCGCTGGCTTACGTCATGAGCGGTTTCAGCCTCGACTTCATCGCGTTCTGGACGCTCGTCATGAACGGCGATCCGAGTGCCCTCACGGCCGCGATCCTGGACGGCGCGGACCAGATGGCCGGCGGCGCGGAGGACGATTATCTTGAGAGCTTCGGCGGCCATGACTGGCTCGATGGACACGGCGGTGCCGACGTCATGGTCGGCGGCCAGGGCAACGACACTTACGTGATCGACGGCGCCGACGAGATCTACGAGGACCAGGACGAGGGCAACGATACCCTCCTGACTTCGGTCTCCTTCAAGCTCGACAACCAGAGCTTCGTGGAGACATTGCGGGTCCTCGAAGGTGCGCAAAACGTGGTTCTGGCCGGCAACAACGCGGCCAACACGATCGTTGGGGCGAGCGGCGGCGATGTGCTCTTTGGATCAGGGGGCGCGGACCGGATCTCGGGCGGGGATGGCGACGACATCCTCAATGGCGGCGCAGGACGGGACGTGCTCAAGGGTGGCGCCGGGAACGACGTCTTCGTGTTCTCGACCAAGCCTCAGGCTGGCGCGGTCGATGCGATCGGCGATTTCTCCCGGGCCGATGACCGCATCCACCTCGAGAACAAGATCTTCAAGGGGCTGAAAGCCGGCAACCTCTCGAAGAAGGCTTTCGTCGCGGAGTTGGAAGCCAAGGACGGCAACGACCGCATCCTCTACGACCGCAAGAGCGGCACGATCTGGTTCGATGCGGACGGTATTGGCTCAAAGGCCGCCGTGCAGGTCGCGACCGTCAAGGCGGGCCTTGCCCTCGACGCCTCCGATTTCTTCGTCATCTGAGCCGTCGACCCGGTTGCCTCTTCCGGAGAGGACAAGAAAAAAGCCGGGCCCGAGGGCCCGGCTGAGAAGTGAGGTTCGACGGATCGTCGAAAACCTTCCAGAGGGGAACGGCCGAAACGGTGCTGCCGGGAGGAAGAAAGCAGAACCGCAATCACTTCAGCCATGTCCGATATCGATCCGGCGCTGCCGTTTTGCAATGCAACATGCTACATGAAAGGGCTGCGCGCTGCGCATGGCTTGGGCATGATCCAGTGCGAGTTAACCAGCGTAACGGGCCTGCTGTCAGGCTCGACCATGCTCCGCCCGGTGCGGAGGGCGGTCGTCTCGGCCGTTGAGCGAACGCTGCCTTAGAAGGTCCAGCGCTGCGCCTTTGCCACGAGGAAATCGCGGAATGCCTGGACGCGGGCGACGGAGCGCATCTCTTCCGCATAGACGAGGTAGCTGTCGAGCGAGGGCATTTCCACATCGCGCAGGATCTGCGTGAGAGTGGAATCCCCGTGCACCGCGTAGTCCGGCAGCACGCCGATCCCAGCCCCCGTCTCGACCGCAAGCTTCAGGGCCGTGATGTTGTTGACCACGAAATGGTAGGGGCGCGGCTCGCGGCCCTCGCGGCCGGCCGTTGCAAGCCAGTGCACGGCCATCAGGTAGGAGGGCGCATCGCCGCCGAACGACACGGTGCGGTGTTCGTCGAGCTCCTCGAGGCTTTTTGGCTCGCCGAAGCGCTTGATGTAGTCCTTCGAGGCATAGACGTGGAAATGCACCGTGAAGAGCCGGCGCTGGATGAGATCGGGCTGCGCCGGGCGGCGCAGGCGGATGGCGACGTCCGCCTCGCGCATGGCCAGATCCAGCTCCTCGTTGGTGAGGATGAGCTCGATGCGCACATCGGGATAAAGGTCGAGGAACTCCGAAACGCGCTGGGCAAGCCAGATCGAACCGAGGCCCACCGTCGTGGTGACCTTCAGGTCGCCCGTCGGCCGCTCGCTGGTCTCCACGAGCCGTGCCCGGGTGGTCTCGAGCCGCATGCGCATGTCGCGGGCGGCCCGGAAGACCAGGTCGCCCTGCTCGGTCAGGATGAGGCCGCGGGCATGGCGGTGGAACAGGGGCGCCTTCAATTCGCGCTCGAGCGCGCTGATCTGGCGGCTCACGGCGGATTGGCTCAGGCCCAGATCCTCGCCGGCGCGGGTGAAGCTGCCCGCCTCGGCGACCGTGTAGAAGATCCTGATCTTATCCCAGTCCACGGTGATAGCCCCCGAGGCGCCGGCTGACCGCGGCCAATTCCTGCGCGAGCCGCATGATGCCGCGATACCTGCAAAGCTGCCATACACTCAGCGCAGGCGCCTGTCACGGCGGTTAACGGCCTGGCGGCAAGCCTTCCCCCGGTTTTTGGGCTGCGGGGGCGAATGTGCAGGGCGCGGCATGCCACGCGCGCCCCGCTCGTGGGGAGAAGGGCTCTATTCCGCCGCTTCCCGGGTCTCGACCTGCGCTGCCAGATAGCGCTCGGCCTCCAAGGCCGCCATGCAGCCCATGCCGGCGGCGGTCACCGCCTGGCGGTAGACGTCGTCGGTCACATCGCCGGCCGCTTCTCTAAACCACCGGAGAGTGCACATTCAATCAGGCCTAAACCATACAATCCTATCGATCAAAAAATAAGGTTTATCAAGCTATCTCGGCAAGGATGGGTTGAAGGCGCACCCTGTGCGCGATGCTGCACATTCAAAGGCCCTCCCGTGGCGCTGAAGCACCTGACCCGAGCAACTCTCCACCGCACGCCCGCGGGCCCCGAGGAGGTGTTCATCGACGACGGCGGCGTGGAAGTCGAGGCGCTGGCCCGCTTCCGCCGGCACCTGGACGCCCAGGGGCATGCGGCCGGGACGATCAAGCGGTACGTGGAGGCGGCGGCCCGTTTCGTCGACTTCATGATCGAGTGCGGCGCCTTCGGGCGTCCGGCCACCCCTTGGGTCATCTCGGAGGCCGTCAACGCCTACCCCGTGTTCCTTCGCGACGGCGCCGGCACGGCCTGGCCCGACCTCCCGAGCCTGGCGGACTACGCCCACGAGATCGACTTCGGGATTGGCCTGGCCCGAAGCAGCTTCGTCCCGACGCTCGCCGGCGTGAACCGCTTCCTGCGCCTCGCCAAGGACGAGGCACTGAGGGGGGAGGCGGCCCTCCGCGACCGAGGCATTCACGTCGACTGGCTTGACCTGGGCGTTACGTTCGCGGCGGTGGACGGCGTCGAGCTTTGGTCGCGCTTCGAGCGGGAGCGCTTCAAGCAGCAGGCTGTGATGGGCGCCGTCGTCCGCTTACGGGATCGGCTGGAGCGGCCGCGTCAACTGCGCAGCCCGGTCCGCGGCGGCATCCAGGTCGACCTGCAGAACAAGGAGTTCCCGCTCGACCGGATCGGCGACCTCCTATCTGCAGCCCGCACACGTCGCGACGCTGCACTATGGGCCCTCCTAGCCGCCGGCGGCTTGCGGCTCCATGAGGCGTTGAACCTGCGAATGAGCGACATCGACCCGGGCAAGGGTGAAGTCTGGGTCATCGACCCGAACTTGCAGCGCTTCGGAAGGGAAATGCCGGAGGAGATGCGGCTCCGGTTCAAGGGCCGCACCATGAGCCGAGTGTTCCTGTACGAGCCACTGGCTTCCGCGTTCTGGGACGCCCTCGGGGATTACCTCCGGACCGAGTTCGTCGGAAGCTCCGACGACGCCAACGACTTCCTGTTCCAGAAGCTGGACGGAAGCGGCCGGGGTGAGGCGCTCGTCTCGGCCAGCGACACGGCGCTGGGCAAGCAGTTCAAGGCGGCGGTGAAGCGCGCCGGGGTTCCCGGGCCGCAGGAGGCGCCGACGCATGTCTGGACACCGCATTCGCTGCGCCACAGCTACGGCATCTACATGCTGAACTACATCCCGGTACCAGGCGGCCCTGGGCTGCGCCTGACGGAGGTGCAGATGCTCATGGGCCACGCCCGGATCGAGAGCACGGCGATCTACGCCCGCCACGACAGGCATTTGCTGGAGGCGAAGGTCGCGGCCGCGAACGACGTGATCTTCTCCGAGGCTGGTGCAGCTGGCGTGAACCTGGAGGGCATGCCCGCCGCCATCGCGGCACGGCTTCGCGAGCTTGCCACCAAGATCGAGACGTCCGGATCCGCCCGGCCTGATGCATCATCAGTCCGGGTGATCGCTGCCCAACCCTCATGAGCCATTTTTGGCGAGCACCCTCCCTCGCCGGCCACACGGGGAGGCCCAACGTAAGCTTTAGGGCCGTATAGGGGCGTGGGCGATGCCCAGGCCCTTGGGCGCTGCTGATCGTGGCCGCCACCCAGGGGACCGGGCGGGACTAGGTGGTGACCCCCGCACGTCCCGCGAGGGTGAGGAAGCCCGCTATGTGTGCAATCCCTTCCTCCCCACGTCGGAGGCCGAGATTGATGCTTTTGTCGATGCCACCCTCTCCCAAGCTCAGCGTTCGGATCGGCAAGCCGGCACCATCCTCGCGCACGAGCCAGTCCGGCAACACCGACACCCCGCGCCCGGCCGCGACGAGCTGCAGCATGAGATCGGTCGTCTCAGCCGTCCAGTGCTCCCGCGGGCGGCATCGGCCGGGCACCAGGAACCGCGTGTAGGCATCCAGCCGCTCCACCGAGACCGAGACGGTGATGAGCACCTCGTCGATCAGATCCTGAGGCGTGGTCCATACCCGCCCGGCCAAGCGGTGCTCCTCATGGACGACTAGGACGAGCTCGTAGTCGATCACGGGCTCGAACAGGAGCTCGGGCAGCTCGACCGGATCGGATCCCGGCTGCCCCTCGACTTGGCTCGGGGCCGCTTCGAAACTGGCTGCACGGTCGCCGAGACCAAGTTCGCCGCCACCAACGCGCCAAATGCCGCCAAGCCAGCCCTGCGGTTTATCGATTGCGGCTTGGGCATTGCCGTTCCTCGACGCATCGCGGTACGGCGCAACGCCGCAAGGTTGCCGGTTTGACGCTTCCGTCACAAACTCGACGGAATGCCGCGGCGCAAACTTGGCCGTTCGTGCGTTATGGGACTGCGGCCTCGTCGGGCCGCCCGGCCACGCCAACACAGGGGGAGCCTTGAACCTCGCGAGCCGCCTTGCAGCGATGAAGAGTAGCCCCTCGGCGGGAGCGCTGCGGGCGCTCGCGGCCGCTTCCGTGCTTGTGCCCATGCTCTTCCTCGCGTTCGGGGCCTGGCTCAGCTATGGCCAGCACATGCGCGAGGCCGAGGGTACGGTACGCCGAGCGACAGAGGTGCTGACCGAGCAGGCGCTGCGCGTCTTCGAGGTGCAGGATCTCGTCATCAGCCGCGTCGACGAGCGGGTCCAGGGCATGTCCTGGGACGAGATCGCCGCCTCCGAGGACCTGCACCTCTGGCTCAAGCGCATCGACGACAACCTGCCCCTGATCGACGTGATCTGGCTCATCGACCCCGCCGCCCAGGGCCGCGCCTCAAGCCGCTTCTTCCCCGCGCCGCCCACCTCACGCGTGCCGGATCGGGACTACTTCAAGGCGCTGAGCGCAGGCGACGCCGGCATGTATATCGGCGAGCCCCGCGCCGGCCGCTCCACCCCCGACCGCCTGTTCTTCAACGTCGCCCGCCGCCGGTCCGCGCCGGACGGTCGCTTCGACGGTTTGATCGTCACCTCGCTCGACCCAGCCTATTTTGCCGACGCATTCAGGGCGCTGGCGCTGAGCCCCGGCGACTCCTTCTCGATCATCCGGGAGGACGGCACGGTCCTGGCACGAGGGCCCCAGCTCCTTGCGCAGGCGACCCGCCTGACCCCGGAGAGCGGCCTCATGCGGGCGATACGCGCCGGCAGGGAGGCCTCCTACCGCTCCGTGGCGCAGATCGACGGCATCGAGCGGCTGTACGGCAACAGGAAGGTGCCCGGGCTCCCGATCTACGTCTCCTACGGCCGCTCCATGGACGCGGTCCTGGCGGCCTGGCGCCGCGACCTCGCGCTGTACAGCCTGCTCGCCGCGCTCGCCGCTGCCGCGCTCCTCGGCATCACCTACCTCGCCAAGCGCCAGACGCGATTGCAGGAACAGGCCATGCGGCGGCTCCAGGAGAGCGAGGCCCGCTACCACGCGCTGTTCCACGAGTCGCCGCTTGGCCTGCTGCTGACCCGCGTCGACCCGAATGGGGCTCTGGCCTTCGAGGAGATGAACCCGGCCCTCGTCGCGATCACCGGTTTCCGGCGTGAGGAGGTGCTCGGTCGCAGCCCAGCCGAGGCCTTCCCCGGAGATCTCGGACAGACCGTCGAGGCGCGCTACCGGGACTGCATCGCGACGCGAAAGCCTGTCGAGTACGAAGTCGAGGGCGAGGGACCGAGCGGCCACTACGTGCGTCGCGCCATCGTCCGCCCGATCATCGACGCGAACGGGCGCGTGACGAAGCTCCTCGGGACTTCCATGGACGTCACCCAAGCGCGCAAGCTGGAGGACCAGCTGCGCCGCTCGCAGAAGATGGAGGCGCTGGCCGCCCTGGTCAGCGGGGTCGCCCACGACTTCAACAACCTGCTCACGGTGGTGATGGGCAACCTAGACCTGCTCCGCCGCGCCGCGGAGGAGCGCAAGCCCCGGCTGATCGAGAACGCGATCCGCGCCGTTGAGCAAGGCCGCAAGCTCACGGGCCAGCTCCTCGCCTTCGGCCGGCGCCAGGCGCTCCAACCTGAGGTGGTGGAGTTGCCTCGCCTCATCGCCGGCACTCAGGATATGCTGCTGCAGTCGCTGCGCGGGAACATCGAACTGAAGCTCGATTTCGCGGAGGACTTATGGCCCGTGCGGGCCGACCCGTCGCAGCTCCAGATCGCCCTCATCAACCTCGCGGCCAATGCCCGGGACGCCATGCCCAAGGGGGGCACCTTCACGCTCGCGGCCGAGAACCTCGCGCTCGGCGGCGACCGCTCGACCGAGGCCGTTGCCCTGTCGGTGAGCGATACGGGCGTGGGCATCCCGCGCGAGACGCTGGCGCGGGTGTTCGAGCCGTTCTTCACGACGAAGGAGGTGGGCCAGGGTTCGGGACTAGGGCTCGCCCAGGTCTACGGCTTCGCGCAGCAGTCGGGCGGTTCGGTCGACGTCCGCAGCGAGCCGGGGCGTGGCACCACGGTGACGCTCTATCTCCCCCGGGCCGAGCGGGATGCCCCGAGGCAAGCGGACATGTCTCGCCCGGAGGCGCTCGGCGCACGCCCGCCGCGGCCGCTCCGGATCCTGTTCGTCGAGGACAACCCGGACGTGGCTGAGGTCGGACGGTCGATCCTGGCCGAGCGAGGTCACGCGGTCACGCCTGCCGCCAACGTCGACGCGGCGCTCGCGTCGCTGGAAAGCACCGCCTTCGATCTGGTCTGCTCCGATCTTGTGATGCCTGGGGGCGCCGGCGGGCTCGACCTCGCCCGAACCGTGCGGGCTCGCTGGCCCGGCCTCCCGTTGGTGCTCGTCACCGGATACAGTGACGCCGCCGGAGAGGCGCGAGCCGAAGGCTTCACCCTGCTGCAGAAGCCCTACGAGCCGGAGGACCTTCTCGCCGCGGTGGAGACCGCGCCGGCGGATCCGGGCGACAGGGTCGTGCGCCTACCCGACAGGGCCCGGCGCTAGCAGGCGGCCACCATCGCGGGCCTCGCCTCTCCGCCCCCGATGCCTTGCCTCAGATCGCGTCACACCCAGGAGCGAACCGGGGCGTCGGGAACACGTCGTCGCCCTGGGCAGATGGGTTCCCCAGCCGTCCCTGATAGAGGCGACATCCCGATGGACCGGCAGCAGGTCAAGCCCGAGTTCGGACGGGCAGGAACCGCGTCGCTCGGCGGCGGGTCTCGCTCGACCGCTCGGGTACGGGGATGAGCCTTCGAAACCTTGAACCCTGGCAGTGCGTTGGGCCCGCTCCCGGGGAGGCATCATGGTCGACGTCGTCGAGGTTTTCTGGAACGCTCGCCCCAGCCTGGAGCGCCTAGGCATCAAGCCCGAGCGCGTCGCGAGCGACCCTCGCGCCGGGGCAGTCATCGACGACGTTCGCTCGGCGGTGATCGGCGCGTTCCCGGGCGTCCCGACCCTCGTCCGGATCGCCGTCAGGACGGCCAACCCCGAAGGCGAGCTGAGGGTCGTGCGCGACGGCACGGACCAGCCGGAGGGCCTTGACGCCCTGGGCGCCATCATCGAACAAGCCGTGAACCGACACGAGGCAGAAACGGAAACATAGATCCTATGGCGGCCCTGGCGGAAGGCGCGAACGACGGGATGGAGAGCCTGCGCCGAGAGATCGCCGAGCTCAGGGCCGAGAACGCCCGCCTGCGCGCCGGCGCTTCCCCGGCAAAGGAGGCCCAGGACGCCGAGCTCCTCCAGGTTAAGAGCGAGCTCACCAGCGCCAAGGCGGCGCTCGCCGAGAGCGAGACCCGTGAGGGCCTCATCCTGGAGAGCGCCACCGGCTACGCCATCCTGACCACGGACCTCGACGGACGTGTGACCGCCTGGAACGAGGGCGCCCGCCTGCTCATGGGCTGGGAGGAGGCCGAGGCCCTGGGCGAGGACGCGCGCATGATCTTTACGCCGGAGGACCGCGCCGCCGGCGCCCCGGAGATGGAGATGGAGGGCGCCCGCACGCAGGGCCGGGCCGAGGACGAGCGCTGGCACGTGCGCAAGGACGGCTCCCGCTTCTGGGCCTCCGGCCTGATGATGCCGCTCAAGGGCCCCACCGGCGAGCCGGCGGGCTACCTGAAGATCCTGCGCGACAGGACCGAGGAACTCAACGCCTCCCGTAATCAGTTACGGCGCCTTGAGCAGATGAAGGCCCTCGCCGAGGCGGCCCGGAGCATCATCGGCGCCAGCGATCTCGGCGCCACGCTCCAGGCCATCACGGACGCCGCCCGAAACATCATCGGGGCGCACCAGTCCGTGTGCAGCATGACGCGCGGCCCGGATTGGTCGCAGGCCATCAACGCGGTCGCGCTCTCGGACAAATATGCGCGCTGGAGAGACTACGCGACCATGCCGGACGGGGGCGGCATCTACGCCTGGCTCTGCGAGGGCAACCGCACGGTCCGGATGACGCAGACGGAGCTGGAGGCGCATCCCCGCTGGCGCGGGTTCGGGGAGCACGCCCGCGAGCACCCGCCCATGCGGGGCTGGCTCGCGACGGCGCTCGTCGGGGGCGACGGCGGGAACCTCGGTCTCATCCAGCTTTCGGACAAGATCGAGGGCGAGTTCGACGAGGCCGACGAGGCCATCCTTGTGCAGCTCGCCCAGCTCGCGGCGTCCGCCATCGAGCGGGCCCAGGCCGAGGAGGAGCGCCGGGAGGCTCAGGGGCGCCTCGCGGAGGCTCACGCCGAGGCGGAACGGCGTGCCGCCGAGACGGCCGCCATCCTCTCCCAGCTCGCCGAAGGCGTGATCGTCACCGACCGAGACGGGCGGATCACCTTCGTCAACGAGGCGGCCGCGCGAATCCACGGGGTCGCCCGCCTCGACGTCGAGCCGGAGGCCTATGCCGAGACCTACCACCTCTTCACGGAGGACGGGCAGCCATACCCGCCCGAGGAGCTGCCGCTCGCGCGCGCGGCTTTGCGGCGAGAGACCGTCGAGAACGCCCGTTGGCGCATCCGGAGGCCGGACGGACGCGAGGTGGTCGCGGTGGGCGCGGCCCGCCCCATCCGCATGCCCGAGGGCGATTTCATCGGGGCGGTCCTGACCCTGCGGGACGAAACCGCGCGGGTGAGCGCCGAGACTGCCCTGCAGGCCCTGAACGCCAATCTTGAAGCGGAGGTCGCGCAGCGGACGGCCGAGCGCGACCGCACCTGGAACAACGCCCGCGACCTGCTGCTCGTCGTCGACACAGACGGCGTGTTCCGGGCGGTGAATCCAGCGTGGACGGCGATACTGGGCTGGAGGACCGATGAGCTCGTCGGGCGCAGCTACCTCGACTTCATCCACCCCGACGACCACCCGTCGAGCCAGGGCGCGCTCGCGACGGCGAGCCGGGCTGACCTGTCGGCCTACGAGAACCGCTACAGGCACAAGGACGGCTCCTACCGCTGGATCTCCTGGGTCGCCGCCCCCGAGGGCGATCTCATCTACGCGTCGGGCCGCGACGTCACGATGGACAAGCAGCGCGAGGCCGAGCTGGAGCAGACCCAAGCCGCCTTGCGGCAGTCGCAGAAGATGGAGGCGGTGGGCCAGCTCACGGGCGGCATCGCGCACGACTTCAACAACCTGCTTGCCGGCATCATCGGCGCGCTCGACCTCATGCAGACCCGCGTCCGGCAGGGCCGGACGGGCGAGGTCGACCGCTACGTCACAGCGGCGATGTCCTCGGCCCAGCGGGCAGCGTCGCTGACGCATCGCCTGCTCGCCTTCTCCCGCCGGCAGCCGCTCGACCCCAAGCCCGTCGAGCCCAACGCGCTGGTCGCCGGCATGGAGGACCTGCTCCGGCGCACCATCGGGCCTGCGACGAACCTCGAACTGGTCCTCGCCGGCGGGCTCTGGCGGACGCTGTGCGACCCCGTCCAGCTGGAGAGCGCCCTCCTGAACCTGTGCATCAACGCCCGGGACGCGATGCCCGAGGGTGGCAGCCTCATCGTGGAGACGTGCAACGCCCACCTCGACGATGCCTACGCCGCGGCGGCCCGCGACGTGACGCCGGGGCAGTACGTCTGCATCGCCGTGACGGATACCGGGACGGGCATGCCGCCCGAGGTCGTGGCCCGCGTGTTCGACCCGTTCTTCACGACCAAGCCCATCGGCCAAGGCACGGGCCTCGGGCTGTCCATGGTCTACGGCTTCGCGAAGCAATCGGAGGGGCACGTCCGCGTCTACTCGGAGCCGGGCCAGGGCACGACGGTGAAGATCTACCTGCCGCGCCATCGCGGCGGAGCGGAGAAGGAGAGCGCCGCCCGCGTGGAGGTTGAGGCGCCCCGCGCGGAGGTGGGCGAGACGGTGCTCGTCGTCGAGGACGAGCCCGTGATCCGGGACCTCGTCGTGGAGGTGCTGACCGACCTGGGCTACCGCGCCCTGGAGGCGGTCGACGGGCCCTCGGGGCTGAGGCTCCTCAACTCGGATCTGCGCGTAGACCTGGTGGTCACGGACATCGGCCTGCCGGGCATGAACGGACGCCAGCTCGCCGACCAAGCCCGCGAGCGCCGCCCCGACCTTAAGGTCCTGTTCATGACCGGGTTCGCCGGGAACGCGATGCTCGCCAACGGGCTCCTGGAACCAGGCATGCAGATGATCACGAAGCCCTTTGCCATCGACGCGCTGGCGGCCAGAATCCGCCAGATGATCGAGGAGGGCTGAGGGGTGGAGGAACGCCATCGCATCCGTGCCCACGTCGAGGAATGCGTGGCAGCCCTGCAGCGGACGATTGACGAGTACGAGGCCGCGGTCGCCGACGCATCGGAGATGGCCTTGCGCCTAGAGGACCTCGGGTACCAGGAACAGGCGACCGTCTCACGAGCGGCCGCGCGTGAGCATCAAGTCAAGCTGATGCTCCACAAAGGGCAGGTGCTCGTCGCGCGGCACCTGCTCGACGAGCTCCTGCGCGACGGTGTGTGAGCAGAAGCGGTCGGGTACAGGACCTCAGGTCGAGCGCCATATCGAGCGCACGGTATGGACGAAGTGCCACTCCCTCATGATGGCACCGAGCTTGCTCGCCGCGGCCGCGTAGTCATCACCGATCTTCGACACTACGTAGGTGACGCTGAGAGCTGAGTCGTGCTGCTTGCCGTAGCACTGGTAGACTTGACCGTTGCCCTGCAGGTAGCCGTCGCATCCCTTGTCGCCATGGCTGCCCACCGCTCGCACCCGGACGAAGTCGGTGCCGTGGAGCCGCTCCATGACGTCCGAGAAGAAGCCCTGGAACGCGTCGCCGTGAAGGCGGCGCAGCTTCAGCTCCAGGCTTATGCGCCACTGAAGGCGTTGCTGAGGGGACATCCAGGACGACATCTGATGGCTGGGTGCGTGTCGCGGGTCGGCCTCCATTGAAGCCGCGCGGAGGACGGACCGCAACGTGGGGACCGGGTTAGCATGCACGGCGTGCACAACCAACGCCCACGCCGCCGCATGGTACCGCGTGTCGCCCCGTCGCCACGGTGCGGATCGTACGACCGGAAAACGGTTGACAGCTTGGCTGTTTGTTCCGTATTCGTTCCGGGCATGAGCGAGATGTTCCGCCCCGAACGGCATACGAAACCGGCGCCCCGCGCCGCACGCTCGCGTTCGCCCCTCGGGCCCTCAAGGTAGCTCCGTAGCTGCCCCGGAGGGCCGCCCCGGAGCCCTCCGATGCCCACGCTCTTCTCCGACACCGGCCTCTCTTTGCGAAAGCGCGCGGCGCTGAACGCCATCGTGGGGCCGTTCCCCGGCGGCCCGCTGAAACCGCCCGCCCGTGAACCGGGCCTTCTGGACCTCCCATGACCTCCTACGAACGGCGCCCCACGCCGCACCTCTCACCCGACACCCACGAGGCCAGACCCGGCGCGTAACGTGCGCCATGGGCGCCTCGTCACGCGAGGACACCATGGCCGACCACGACGACAACGACACCGACACGGATGCTGCCGTTTCCTTCGAGGAGACGTTCGGCGAGGGCATTCCGGCCGATCCGACCGGCCTTCCGGTCGCCCCTGCGACCCTGACGTTGGCACGCTATGCGTTACAGGCGGCGGTCACCCCGGCGCAGATGCGCAAGCTCGGTGGAAAGACCCCGCTCGCGGTCCTGGTGACCGTCCCCGGCCCCGCCTGGGTCGAGCCCATACGCCAAGCGGCCCAGGCCCTGTGGACTTTCTCCCACATCGTGGCCCGTGACGGTGGTGACCGCCTTTCCCATAAGCCCGACAAGGGCAACGACCGGGTCGCCAGCGTCCTGGCCGACGGCGGCCGGGTGCTCGGGGTCTCCCATGCGCCCGAGGCGCTGATGCCGTCGTCGCTCGTCGCCACGGCGGACCTGCGCATCGACGTGACCCAGCCCGGGCCCGAGCTCCTTCGCCTGGTGATCAGGCGCGCTACCGGCACGATCCCCTCCCGGCTGCCGGAGGCCGCCGCTGCGGGCCTCGACTTCAACGACATCACGGCCGCCATCCGAATGAGAACGACGGCAGGTTCGTGCGTGCGACGCCTCCAGGCCGCCTCCCTGGCCCGGCTCGCCGGCGACGGCATGGTCGTCGACGCCCCGGCCCTCGGGGAGCTCTCGGGATATGGCGCCGCGATGTCGTGGTGCGAGCGGCTGGTCGACGACATTGACGCATGGCGCCGCCACGAGATCGGCGATTTCCGGACCCTCGACCGCGCCTGCGTATGGGCGAGCGCGCCCGGCCTCGGGAAGACCACCCTGGCCCGGAGCCTGGCACGCACCGCCCGGATCCCGATGGTGTCCACCTCCGTGGCGTCCTGGTTCGCTTCGTCTCCCGGATATCTGGACAGCGTCGTCAAGGCCATCGATGAGGTGTTCGCCCGGGTCGTGGCCATCGGGCAGGGTGGGCCGTCGCTTCTCTTCCTCGACGAGGCGGACGGCCTTCCGGACAGGCGTGAGCTGTCGGGTAGGGGGCGTGATTGGTGGTCTCCCGTGGTGGGTCGGTGTCTCACCACCATCGAGCACGCGCTGTCGGCTCCCTCGTCCCGTTTGGTGATCGTAGCCGCCACGAACTATGCCCACAGGCTCGACGAGGCTCTCGTTCGCCCTGGGCGCCTAGGCCAAGTTCTGACGATCTCGCACCCGACCCCTGAGGAGCTCGCCGGGATCTTCCGGACGCACCTGCGAGGCGACCTCGCCGGCGAGGACCTGCGCCCTGTCGCCCGCCTCGCCGCCGGCGCGACAGGTGCGCAGGCTGCGGCCTGGGTACGCGATGCGAGGATGGTCGCGGCCAGGCGCGGAACCCCGGTCACCCTGGCAGACCTGTGCGCCGTCGTCGCGCCGCCAGCGGACCGGCCTTTCGAGGACGCCTGGCGGACCGCCGTGCACGAGACGGGGCATGCCCTCGTCGCCACGCTGCTCGGCGTCGTCGAGGTCGAGAGCGTCTCGGTCATGGGTGATGCCGGCAGCTACGGCCACACGGTCACGGGTGCCCTGGGGCGGTCGCCGACGCGCGTGGACCTAGAGGCGACCGTGATGCTCGCCCTCGGCGGTCGCGCGGCCGAGGAGCTGATCCTGGGTACGGTGACGGCGGGATCCCGCTCCGATCTGGCGGCCGCGACGGGGATCGTCGCGAGCATCCACGTCGAGTTCGGTCTTGGAACGTCGCTCGTCCATCGTGGCGGCGACCCTGCCGCGGCGCTGGCGTATGACGCCGAGTTGCGGGAGTTGGTCGACGCCGAGATGCGCCGGCTCTACCGGCAAACCCACGCGCTCCTCGCCGAGCACCTCGATCTCCTGCATGTCGTCGCTCGGGCGCTGGTCGCCGATCAGGTCCTCGCCGGAAGCGACGTGAAGCGCTTGGTGACCGCCCATCACCGCCACCGGCGGGCCCGGCGTCCCGACACCACGGAGGGCGGCCATGATCGATGAGGTCACGATCAGGGTGGCCGAGCGGCTGGAGCGCGTGCGCGTGACCCTGGGCGATCAGGTCTTCCAGGACGCGGCATCGCGCGCGCTCGTCGCCATCGCCTCCGCCGTGCAGGCCGAGGCGGAGCGCAGGGCCGCTCGCAAGAACCCTGGCACTGCGACATGTCCCTCTGTCATCCCGTTCCCGCCAGGGGGGCGCCGGACAGGCCGGCCCCGAGGCGGGCGTCGGTGAGGACGGCGTCCGACGCTTCGCACGCCCGCCGGTGTGATGTCGGGCCTGAGCGGCTCGCACGTGCGCCGGAGACGGACGGCTGCCAAGGCTCTCATGGGATTGAGTGTCCGCCTCCGATTGCGCGTTTAACACGCCGTGAAGGGAATCCGTCGATGCTGACCGAACTGGCGAGCGTCCCGGACGGCATGCCCCCATCGGACGGCGGCACCTGGGGTACGTCCGCCTTCAACGGCGGCGAACCCAATGAGGCATCCCACGACCTGTTCCCCGACATCTGGCCCGCCTGCGGGGCCGGTGCCGGCGGCGTCGGGTCCTGGCCGATGATCAATATCTCTCCGTACCTGCTGGCCTTCTGCACAGAGGAGGAGATGCGGGATGCCTTCGTACGGCTGGTCCAAGAGGCCGCCGAGTACGACTTGGCCCGTCGCGAGCGGGGGGAGACTGGCACGAATGCCGCAACGCTCGCCCGCGTTCTGGACAGACGCCTCGCGACCATCGAGGAGATGCGGCACAGGGACTTCAGGACGGCCTTCACCTTCTTCGAGGGCTACACCCAGGAGCGTCAGGACGAGACCGTCCTGGCGAAGGCGAGGGCCGCCCTTCGCATGGAGGACGCGCCGAAGTCGCACCACAACATCGTGAACCGCTGGCTCAAGTACGTCTACCTCAAGATGTGGGCCGAGGGCCTAGTCATCTTCCCGATCCACTTCAAGCTGGGGAGCTCGTTCCGTAACGGCGAGATCAAGGAGATCCTGCCGCCCGTCGCCACCTGCCACGTCGACAACCCCCAACGCGACATGGCGGCGTTCGGCCTGAGCCTGACGCTATCCTCGCGGTGGCGGACCTTCGATGCCATCGACCTCGACGAGTACGGGGCCTTCTCGCTCCAGGTCGGCGAGGACCTCGCCAAGCGCGAGGTGCTCGGCATCCGCGCCAGAAACCCGTACTCGCCGTTCACCTCCGCCCTCTGGACGTGGCACAAGGCCGGCGAGGGGAACGGCTTCCGCTACTCCGAGGCGGACATCAAGGGGTACCTCTACTGGATCGATTGCGCCCGCCGCGGCGTCACTCCCCTGAAGCCTTCCGAGTTCATCCCCGATGCCGTCGCCCGTCGCGTGGGGGTGAGGCAGGGTGTCAAGAATAGGCATGTTCGCAGGAGAGCGGCGGCGCAGGTCGACCTGATCGAGCACGACCGCCAGCAGGACTTCAAGGAGGCCATCCTCTCGGGAGAGAAGAGCCTCCACGAGGTCCGCTTCGAGGCGGCCGCGGACAACGTCAACGGCCCGGACGACATCCTCACCTACATGCGGATGCTGCGGGCGAAGGGTGTGCCCCGGAATAGGGACAACCCCTATCCGGCGAGAATGCACGTCTATCCCGAGGCGATCTGGACGACCTGGAACGACCTGTTCGAACGTTACTTCGCGCTCCGCAGGCGGCAAGGCTTCGAGGGCACCAGGGCTTGGGACACCTTCCGCTTGGTGTATCGAGATTACCTGTGCTGCTACTTGCCTTGGTGGAATGAGCTCCACCCCGGGATCGAGGTGGCCATCCCGGCAAACCCGACCGAGTTCAAGCGCTTCGGTTACTGGGTCGAGGGCCTTCCCGACGGAGCCGCGCCGCTTCCACTCCTCGACTTCTACGACGAGACGCGGCACGGCAGGAGCCGCGACGTCTTCAACGGCTTCATCGCGGACACCCACGGTTTCTTCGAGTTCTGCCGAGGCGATGCGCTCCGCCTAGGTCTCGCCTCCTTCGAAAACCCGGCCGTCCCCATGCAGGACCGGAAGGTGGCCCGGGGCGCACGCAAGACCAACAAGGTCCCGATCCCCACGGCGGTGCTGCCGTTCCTGCTCCGGTACGCCTATGCTTGCGAGGCGTTCTTCCTGGGCCTGGGCAAGCGCTCGCTGGCCGGCGGCATTTCGACAGCCGAGCGCAGTCTGATCCGACTCAAGGTGTGGTCGAGCGAGGAGCTCGCCCCTAGCGATTTCGGCGTGGAGGCGGCGTTCGACTTCGACGGTCGGCATTATATCGTCCAAGACGTGCCGATGCTGGCCACCTGGGACGAGCGCTTCGTCCGAAACGAGGGGGCGGGTTCCCGGACGGCGTTCCTTCCCCAGCTGTCCGCGTTGCGCATGGTCATCGCCGCCCTGGAGACCGGCATCCGGTTCCAGGGCATCCAGTGGCTCTGCCGCAAGACCTACGCGTCGCTCGCCCCAGCGAACCTGGACGGGGCCGAACTGGTACCGCTCGTCGTTAATACCGACAAGGTGCAGGACCGTCCCTGGAAGACGCTCGTCGTGCGGAGGGCCTTCGATCTGCTCCGCCGCGAGGAGGCCTACCAGGATCTCATGGCTGACGGCTTCATCGACCGTGTGGTCCACTACGAGAAGCGCGACCACACCCGGTTCGCTCCCGTCCTCCCGCTGTTCAGGGGCCCGCAGTCGGAATACCCGATCAGCGACCAGAGCTACGCGTCAGTCTGGGAGAAGCTCATGCTGAGCTTCGCGCCCTGGTACGAGCGTACGGTGGCCGGGGCAGAGCCGCTGCGAATGTGGCACATCGAGCCCGATACGGACCCCGTGAGCCGGCAGCCGCGCGTCGTGATGCACGTCGACGGGGACGAGCAGCGTCCGTGCTGTCCAATCAAGGTCAGGCTCAAGCACACGCCCCACTCGGCGCGCTCGACGTTCATCACGGCTCGCTCCGGGATCCTTCCCATCGAGGTCACCGGCTGGCTCGTCGGCCAGACCAACACGGCTACCACCTACCACTACACCGTCGAGAGCGAGCGGGAGGTCGGCGAGAAGGTCCTCGCGGCGGCCAACACGCTGTGGGCGCCCGACCCCGGCAACCCGGTCCACATCCGCGCCGACAGGGTCAACAGCGCCCTCAGGCTGAGCTTCGAGAAGGACCGGCGGGGGACCGAGGCGGCCTTCGGATTGCAGTCAGTCTCGCTGCTGAACGAGGAGGCTCCCGACGTCGACGGCATCGCGCTGCTCCGCTCCACGCCAATGGCCCAGGTGGCGTTCCGCGAGACGCACATCTGCCCCGTGGGCGAGATGTGCCCGTCCAACGTGATGGACGTGATCGTCGAGCCGCGGCGGTGCGGGCTGTGCCCCTTGGCGGTGAAGGGCGTGGACCACCTCCCGTCGATCTCCGCGAAGATGCGGCAGCTTTTGGAGCAAGTCCGGGAAGGGGCTTCCCTCATCGAGCGCATGCGCGGCCGCGGCGAGCCTGTCGCGACCATCGAGGAGGTCCAGCAACGTCGGCGCCTCGACGTCATGGAGTACGAGGGCTGGCGCACGTCCCTCCTGTCCCTCACGGCCAGGCTGGACGAGCTGGGCCGGGAGCCCGCCGAGATGTTCCATGTCGGCATGCCGGACGCAGTACGTCTCCATCTCAGGATGGTCACCCGCGACGCCGGCATGGCGGAGTTCATCCTGCAGCGCATTGCGGACAGCGACGGCCACGCGGCCTTCGAGACACCGACGCTCAGGGCACAGGCGGCGCAGTTGCGCCAGCGCCTTCTCGCCTCGTCGCGGGCCCTGGACGCGGAGGTCGACCTCGTCGACGCCGATCCCGTCCGCTCATTCCTGTCGAGCCTGAAGGTGACCTTGGAAGCCCACGGGATCGCGCCGACGTTCGACGCGGCCTTGAAGGCCGTTCGCGGCAGCGTCGGGTTGGCAGGCCCTGCCCCGGCTACTCAGCTCCCTTCACCCGCGGAGACGTGACGTGGGCGCGAGGAAGGGCCAGAACAACTTCAGGGACCACCAGCGCAAGGCTGTCGAGGACGGCCTGCGGCTGGTGGAGCGTGTCCTGAAGGCTCTTCCGCGCGGAACCCGCTACGCCGACTTCAACGCCCTGAAGCGCGCGGTCGCCCAGGGAACCGGCCTTCATGCCACGACCCTTGCCCGCAACCCGCATTACCGGAAGGCCCTGTACCAGTTCATCGTCGCCAACCCCGGGCGGATCGACGGTCCGACGGAGGAGGCTGCGCCCCGGGCGACGTTGAAGGCGCAGGCGGTCGCCGCCGAGATCCGGGTGCGGGCGGCGCAGCGCGACCTCCAGCGACTTCGCAGGTTCGTCGAGCAGCAGCCGGCCTTCCCCGCCCCTGGCACGGTCGATGCCATCGGGCATGCGCCGGGGGCTGGCACTCAGGCCGAGTTCGACATGACCGCCACCGTCCTGGCCCGGCTCCTCGCGAGGCTCGCCGAGAAGGAGCTCGGCATCGTCGTCGACATGGAGAGGGGCGAGATCGTGGACGCGGCCGAGGACGGATCCAGGCGCGTGATCGCGGGCAAGCCCGACACGGGCCCGTTCATCGAGTGGATGCGCCGCCAGGAGGCCCGCCGGCGAGCCCTGGACGAGGAGGCGACCTGATGCCCAGGCCATCGACCATTCCCGCGCTCCTGGAGGAGCTCAAGACCTACCTCGACCTGAAGGATGCCGAGTGGGAGCAGGGCGACCGCTTGCGTCCGACCCTGCCGGTCGCGCACGGCGGCAAGGTGAACGTGCGGGCGCTGATGAGGGAGTTCGGGGCGTGGGCGGAGGAGCGCGGCGTCGACGTGCCCGACAGCGCCTGGCAGTACGTCTACAGCCAGCAGGAGTGGGCGCGGGAGATCGATGCGGTCGCGCAGGCGCAGGGTCTCACGTGCGCCAGGTCGCGCGCGCCCGATAGTGCCGACGACGCCGCGCACGCCCGCATCGCGAGGCTCGGCAAGGAGGTCAAGGACCAGAGCGAGGGCCACGCCCAGGCACGGGCCCGCATCGCCCACCTGGAGCGGCAGCTAGCCGACAGGGAGGCCGAGAACCGGCGCCTGCGGGAGCGGTTCGCCCTCATGCAGCGCACCGGGACCATCCTACGGACGGACGACGTCACGTGACCTCGCCCGTTCCCGAGCGCCTGGTCGTGCAGGTGGGTTCCGTCCTTTGGTCGGGGGGCGGCGCGACCGTTTTCGGCGGCAAGACGGCCGACGGCGAGGCCGTGCGCGTCGTCGGCAAGGGGCGCACTTTCCAGCCGGTCGCCGGCGAGGTGTACGAGGTCGAGGGCGAGTGGCACGTCAGCGCTCGGCATGGCCGCCAGTTCTACGGTGACGCGAGCCGCTTCCGGCGCAAGGCGCCCTCCGGCCGCCTCGTCGTCCCCTGGCTCCAGCGAATCCCGGGCGTCGGCCCCAAGCGGGCCAAGGATATCCACCGCCACTACAAGCGGCGCCTCGACGGCGTCTTCGACGGCGGCGTTCCGCTGGAGGAGCTTGCCGGCGTCATAGACCCGCAGCGGCCCAACCTCGCCATCAGGGTCGCGGTCGCGATCATGCGCGAGTGGCAAGAGGTCAAGGGCGAGTACGAAGCCGTGCGCTGGCTGGAGGAGCACGGGATCGAAGACGTTGCCACGGCCATCCGCATCGCACGCCTGCTCGGGCCGGAGGCGGTGCGGCTCGTGGAGCGGAACCCCTACGTGCTCGCGACGGTGCTGCCGTGGCCGAAGGTCGACCCGTTGGCGAAGCGGCTGCTGCGCGGCCGCGCCGATGTCGAGGACCACCTCCGCTGTCCGGAGCGGCTAGTCGGGGCAATCGACGTGGTCGTGCAGGCCGCCGTCCGGGAGGGCCACACCGCCGTCCCGAAGGCCGGCTTCGAGGACCTCGTGGCTGAGAGGCTGGATCTGCGCCCGACGCCGGCGCTCGCCGCCGCAGTCCTGCGTGCCGGTGTGGCGAACCGGGCCGTCGTGGACGGCGGCGACCGGTGGCGGGCGCCGGGTTGCGCTGTCATGGAGGAGGACCTCGCCGCCCGCTTCGGCCGCATGGCCGCCGGCGGCGAGTGCTGCCGCGTGCGGGTGCCCCAGGAAACCGATCTGCGGCGCATCCTGCGCCTCGTCGAGCGACAGGGGCGCGAGCTCCACTCCGAGCAGCGCGAGGCGGTCCTGGCGACGCTCCGGAGGCCGCTGGCGTGCCTCACGGGAGGCGCGGGCACGGGAAAGACGACGACCTGCCGGGCCATCGTGGATCTTTGGGAGGCGCTCGGTGGTCATGTGCAGATGGCGGCGCTGTCGGGCAAGGCGGCCCTCCGCCTCAGCGAGGGCACCGGCCGGACCGGCCCCGGGGCGAGGCCCGCTCTGACGATCTACAGGCTGCTCCTCGGGCTCAGGAAGCGCACCGAGGGCGAGACCCACTGGGGCCGCCCCCCTGCCGAGGGAGAGGAGCCGGATCCGGCCCGCGAGCTTCCCGAGCTCACGGACAGGACGCTGCTCGTGATCGACGAAGCGTCCATGGTGGACCTCGGCCAGATGCATGAGGTGGTCGAGGCGATGCCGCCGGGCTGCAGGCTGCTCCTTGTCGGGGACGCGTTCCAGCTCGCCCCGGTCGGGTTCGGGTTGGTCTTCCACCACTTGGCGGCGCAGGCGGCCGTCACGGCCCGACTGGAGACCGTGAGGCGTCAGGAGGACGCGAGCGGGATCCCGGCCGTGTCGCGGGTCGTGAGGGCGTGCCGCGTGCCCGATCTGCCGGCATACCGTCCGGGGATGCGGGGCGTCTCCTTCCTCGCGGCCGCGGACGGGGAGATCGGCGACCTCGTCGAGCGCGTCGCCGGCGATCTCGGGGGGCACGCCGGCCGGTTGTCGGACCTGATGGTGGTCTCCCCCGTGAACCACCGCCCGGGCAGGCCGGACGGCACCGTGCGGGACCTCAACCGCCGCCTCCACCTCGCCGCCCTGGCCCGCCGCGACCTGACCGAGGAGGAGTCGGAGGCGGCCACGGTGAAGGGCTACTTCGGCAACCTCTTCAGCGTTGGGGATCCCGTCACCTTCCTCCGCAACGACTACGAGCTCGGCCTGAGGAACGGCAGCCTCGGCCGGGTGGTGTCCATCGACCCCGAGGCCGGCTCGGTCACCTGCGACTTCGACGGTGAGGAGGTGTCCTTCGCCGACCGGGACCAGATCGACCTCGCCTTGGCCTACGCCGTGACGTGCCACCGGGCGCAGGGCAGCCAGGCCCGGTCGGTGATCGTCGCGCTGCTCGACGCCCCGAACGTCGACCCGACGTGGGTCTACACGGCCCTGACCAGGGCCGAGGAGACGGCCGTGATCGTGGGCACATCCAACGTCCTGGAGCGGGCTCTGGGCCGGACGCCCGCCCACGCCCGACGGCTCACGGGCTGCACGTTCGACCTGGGCTCGACGCCGGCAGGGAAGGCGGCTTGAGGGTGGCGGGCAGCGTCGGCTGCCCGCCTGCCCGTCCGGCGAGGACAGGGGTAGCAAGCGCAAGGGCGAGGGGGCGGGAGGGGGATCGCCCGGCCTGCACGGAGCGTAGCGCAGGAAGGCCGGGGAGACCCGCCCCCTCGGCGGCGGAGCCGCGACCCCTTGTGCGCGCGAGGGGCGAAGCCCCTTAGCGAGCCGGTCAACCGCCCGTTCCGGTGGGGCCGGGTTCTTGGTATCGGGCGGCCCCGCGGCCCTGCTTCTCTAGGCGAGGGCGCTGTTGATGGCGTTGATCAGCGCCGTCCATTGCCGGCGCTCGACCTCGGACAGATCGTCGGCTGCATGGTCCCTCGACCATCTCACGAAGGCCTTCGCGAGCTTGTACTTCGAGAAGTCCTTGTTCGCCTTCGCGAGGATGTCGACGAGCGGTCTCTCAGGCTGTGACGCGGCGGAGGCGGTGACGTCGATCCCGAGCGCGTTCTTGGCGACGGCGACCAAGGTGTCGCGCAGGAGATCCTCGATCTCCGCCTTCGCGACCGATCCCTCGACGTAGTCCTTGGTGCGCAGGATGGCCTTCTGCCCGAGGGTGTGCACCAGCGTCTCCTGCTGGGCGGCTTGGTCCCCGGCGTTGTCCGAGTCTAGGAGGGCGGCGACCTTGAGCTTGTGCGCGTGGAGGATGGTCGCGAAGTAGACCACCTTGCCGGCGGTGTTGGCGGGGATGAGGGCGATCTTCTGGTTCAGCTTCACCCCGCCCGCCTCTTCGAGGAGGCCTGCGACGGCCTCCAAGTACCAGTAGTCGGTGAGGCCCTCCAGGACGAGGTTGCGCTGCTGCGAGAAGAGGCTCTGCGCCAAGTCGTATCCCAGCGCCTCCTGGAGCGGCAGGAGCGCTGCCGGATCCTTGGAGGTCACCGAGGTGTGGACCTTGGTGCCGGTCCTCCGGTCCTTCATCTCGACGACGCGGACCAGATCGAGCTCGTCCGGGCCGACCAGGAATGGCGAGTGGGTCGTGTAGATCGTCTGGTTCTTCTCAGCGAGGCGCCGGATCGTGTCGCGGAAGTCGCGCTGCTTGAGGGCATGCAGGCTCATGCCCGGCTCGTCGAGAAGCAGGATGGCGTTCTGGTGCCGGTCGGCGGCCTCCGCGAAGAACACCACGAAGAACGACACCAGCCACTGGAACCCCTCGGACCGCTGGTCGAGCTCGATCTCGACCCCGAGGTCGTCCTCCACGACGACCTTGAGGTACTGCTGGTCGGCCTGGACGCGCAGTCTGTCAGCCTCCGCCCGCTCCGGGTTCGGGTTCCACACGGCCCGGATCTCGTCCGTCAGGCGCACGCTGGCCGCGTTGAGCTGGTAGGTCCTCTTGTCGAGCTGGTCCCGGTAGGCCTGCAATCCCTCCTTGTTGTTCACGTTCGGCTCCGTAGCCCGGCCGAGCTCGGACAAAGCCTTGGCGGTAAAGCCGAGGAGCTTAAGGAGGCAGGAGTTCCCGTAGTCGTACTGCTCGTCGTCCAGCACCTTGCTTTCGAGGCGCGAGGCCAAGTGGGCGAGGTGAATGACGGGCCGGACGCGGAAGTAGTTGCTGAAGAGCACGAACACGGGAATGCGCTTTTCGAGGATCGCCAGGACCTCGGATAGTGCGGTCGCCACGCCGGTCTGGGCGATCAGATTGTCGAGCCGCTTCTCTTCCTTCTCGTCGTCCTCGTCTACCAGGGCCGTCACCCCGTGGAGCCACTTCACCAGAGGCTCGACAGTCGTGGCAGTCAGGAGGGTCGCGTCCGACCAGCCGTTGGTGATGGCGTTCAGTTGGGCGCTGGGCTTCGCGGGCGCGGGCTGGCCGTCCACGGCGGGCGCGCTGCGGGCGTCCACGTGGGCGGCGAGGCGCAGGAGATCCTTGCGGATGGCGGCGAAGGTGGGGACCGCCGGCGCGCCGAGCAGGCCGTGGGTCGCCTTGTTGTTCAGGTGCCGCGTGAACCAGTACTGCACGCCCCGGAACGCCTCCGGGAGTAGCGCATTGTCGTCGTCGTCGAGTTCGAATGTTGCCGTGGCGACCGGCACCTTGGCGGGGTCCACCTTGCCGGTGGTGATGTCGTTGTAGAGGCCGCGCGGGTAGTCCCGCAGCGGGTCGAACGTCTTGACGCCCTCGGGTGGGCTGACCTGCTGGAGCGCCTGCAGGATCGCCGACTTACCGGCCTCGTTCGGGCCGACCATGATCGTCTTGCCGGGCTCGATCTGGAACACCCCCGTGTCCCGGATGCTGCGGTAGTTCTGGACGCGGGCTGTCTTGAGTCTCATGCGCCTGCCCTCGGCAGCCCGCGATGCGGGCGCCCGTTCGGTTAGGTAGGACGGGGGACGCGGGTGTCTGTCCGTCCAGGGTCGACGTGGGAGTCTTCGGCTCGAACTGCGCCTACTCCCAGGCGCCGATCATCTGTTCCTGCTTACGCTCCTCCGCCGCGACCTTCGGGTCGGGGGAATGCTCGGCCAGGAACTTCTCGACCTCCAAGGCCGCCATGCACCCCATGCCGGCAGAGGAGATCGCCTGCCTGAAGATCGGATCGATCACGTCACCGGCCGCCGCGGCGCCGGCCACGGAGGTCATAGTCGACCAGGATCCGACCTTGATGTAGCCCGCCTCGTCCATGTCGAGCTGCCCCCGGAACAGCGCCGTGGCGGGATCGTGGCCAATGGCGACGAACATTCCCTCGGCGGCGAGATCGGAGGTGACGCCGGTCCGGACGTCGCGGATCCGCACGCCCGTGACGGCCTTCACCGGCTCCTGGCGCCCGAGCACCTCGTCCACGACATGGTTCCAGACCACGCGCACATTCGTCTTCGCCATGAGGCGGTCCTGGAGGATGGGCTCCGCCCGGAAGCGGTCGCGCCGGTGGACCACCGTAACGGAGGCCGCGAGGTTGGACAGGTAGAGTGCTTCCTCGACGGCGGTGTTGCCGCCACCGACCACGACCACGTCCTTGCCGCGGTAGAAGAAGCCGTCGCACGTGGCGCAGGCCGACACTCCGCGGCCGTTGAACTCTTGCTCCGACGGGAGGCCGAGCCATCGGGCCTGGGCACCCGTGGCGATGATCAGGGTATCGGCGACGTACTCGTCGCCCGAGTCGCCCTTAGCCTGGAACGGTCGCTTGGAGAGGTCGACTTCGATGATCGTGTCGTAGACGATGCTGGTGCCGACGTTCTCGGCCTGCTGGCGCATCTGCTCCATGAGCCAGGGGCCCTGCACCGCCTCGGCGAAGCCTGGGTAGTTCTCGACGTCCGTCGTGATCGTCAGCTGCCCTCCGGGCTGGAGACCCGTCACGAGGATGGGTTTTAGGAGAGCCCGGGAGGCGTAGATGCCCGCGGTGTAGCCCGCGGGGCCTGCGCCGATGATAAGAACCTTGGTGCGGTGAGTGGTCATGGGTGGCCTGCGACGGAAGGAGAGGGAGGGCTCGGCGTGAACGTGCACTATGCTGCACGTTCAAGATCGGGCCTCGGACCGTCGTCGTTAGAGGCAACCGGGTTTGAATACATACACTCCCGGGGGTCCCCCGGTTCAGAGAAGGCCGCGAAGACGCCCGGGATGTTGGTCGCGGTGGAGCCCGGCGCGGTGCGCAGGTAGCCGCCGCCCTTCATGTCGAGCTGACCGTCGAACAGTTCCGTCGAGGGCTTATGGCCGATGGCGATGAAGACGCCGTCGGTCTTGACCTCGGACAGGGTGCCCGACTTCACGTTCTTCAGCCGCACATGGGTGACGGAGGAGGGGTTCTCGGTGCCGCAGATTTCCTCGATCGCGGAATCCCACACCACCTGCACGTTCGCCTGCCGGAAGAGGCGGTCCTGGAGGATCTTTTCGGAGCGCAGGCTGTCGCGCCGGTGGACCAGGGTCACTGATTTCGCAAGGTGCGAGAGGTAGAGCGCCTCCTCCACGGCGGTGTTGCCGCCGCCCACCACCACCACGTCCTTGCCCCGGAAGAAGAACCCGTCGCAGGTGGCGCAGGCGGAGACGCCGAAGCCCTGGAACTTGGCCTCCGAGGGGATGCCGAGCCACTTGGCCTGGGCGCCTGTGGCGATGATGAGGGCATCGGCCGTGTAGCTGTCCCCGGAATCGCCTTCGAGACGGAAGGGGCGGCGGGAGAGGTCCACCTTGGTGATGTGGTCGGAGACCATGCGGGTGCCCACATGCTCCGCCTGGAGGCGCATCTGCTCCATGAGCCAGGGGCCCTGGATCACGTCGGCGAAGCCCGGGTAATTCTCCACGTCCGTGGTGATCATGAGCTGGCCGCCCGGCTGGAAGCCGGAGATCATCATGGGCTCGAGAAGCGCGCGGGCCGCATAGATGGCGGCCGTGTAGCCGGCCGGGCCCGATCCGACGATGGCAAGCTTCGAGTGATGATGGGCCATGAAAGGATACTCCAAAGACGCGGGCAGGCTTCAGATCGTGGACAGGCCGGCCCGGTGACGGGCAAGGCCCGCCCGGATGGCGTCCGCAATGATAGGGGTTGCATCCATCGGCGGGTAGCGCCTGCCCTCCAGCACACCGTGGAAAACGTGGACAGCGCCGGTTTTTTCCATCGCGGCCAGGAAGGCGCCGAGCTTCATATGGCCTCCGGACGGCTCGAACACCAGGAGCGGTGCCCCGGTCGCGGCCGCTTCGCCCACCATATTCGCGGAATCCGCGGTCACGACCACGGTATCGGCAAGGGCGAGCATGGGGGCATAGGGGTTCTTGCCGGTCCCGTCCCACAGGAACACGCCCGGTTGGCGGGCGAGGTCCGCCAGGGCCGCGCGCAGAGGCGCCGGCGTGCGGCGGGAGGCCGTAATCATGAGGCCGGCGCCGGTGTCCGCCAGTCGGGCGAGATCCCGGGCGAACCGGTCGATATCGGCGGCCGTGAACCGGTGGTGCCGGCTGTCGCCGCCGACCAGCACCGCGACCCGGGGCTGGGGCAGGGGGGCGAGGCGGGGATCGGGGGAAGCGCGAGCGGCGGCGAGCGTCTCCGGGGAGAGCCGGTGGGGCGGGGTCAAGGTGACGATCACGTTGGGGCCGCGCAGGCGGTCGTGCTCCGGCACCCAGATCAGGTCGGCGGCGCTGGCGCCCGTGCGCGGGTCCTTCAGGAACACCGTGAAGGTGCGCCCGCCCGAGGCGCGCTTGAGGTGGCGCAGATAGGGCACTGCCCGCCGGCCCGAGGCGATGGCGAGGTCCGGAAAGGGTGGGGCAAGGGGACTCCCAGGCCTGCCGGGCCGCTCGGCCGGGTCGATCGGCCCCCATGGCATCGCCCAGGCGAAGGGAGGGCGTGGCCGCACGCGACGGACCTTCGGGGCAAGCCCCAGGGCCTCCGCCACGGCCAGGCATTGCAACTCATCCCCGGCCTTGCCGTCGGAGAGCACCCAGGCGGTGAGTTGGTTCATGGGATGGGTCGTCTTGGCTCCGGGGCAGGCAGGCTTAGCGGGTTGAAGCCGGGCGGTCGAGGCTCCTCAGATCTCCCCACGGGGCGGCGGGCACGAGCCTCCCTGTGGAGGACACCTCGGCCTTGCGGCTTTGACGCACAGGCGGCTTGTGCCGGACGCGGCCAAGGTCTAGTCACGCGCAATAATCTTATCCAAGGCCCCGCACCGACGGGGCCTTCATTCCAAACAGCAGCCTGTGCCGCGCCTTGCGCCAGGCGCCTTCCCGGAGGTTCCGTGCGCGGACGTCTCGACAGCATCGACTGGGCCATCCTGAGGGAGCTTCAGTCGGATGGCAGCATCACCAACGTAGAACTGGCCCGGCGGGTCGGGCTCTCGGCTCCCCCGTGCTTGAGGCGCGTCAGGGCGCTTGAGGCGGCGGGCATCATCAAGGCCTACCGGGCCATGCTCGATCCCAAGGCGCTCGGCTTCGAGATCGTGTGCTTCGCCATGGTGCAACTCGACATCCAGGGCAAGAAGGAGCTCGCCGTCTTCGAACAGCGCATCCGGGAATGGACCATGGTGCGCGAGTGCTGGACCTTGTCCGGCGACATCGACTTCATCCTGAAATGCGTCGCCCCGAACCTCGCCGCCTTCCAGGGTTTCGTGTCCGACCTGACGGCCCTGGAGAACGTGCGCAACGTCCGCACGGCGCTCACTCTCGACCTCATCAAGGACGACCCGCTGGTGCCGATCGAGGACGCATCGACGGCGGGATGAGGCCCGATCCTCATGCCCGCCGCGAGAGGCTAGAGGGCCTTGCGGCTGATCCACTGGGCGTAGGCGCGGGCCACGCGCTCCACGCGCCGCGGCTCGCTGAACGGGTCCGTGGGCGAGCCGAAGGCCGGAACGGCGGCAAGCTGCGGGTAGCGGGCGAGGACTTCGCCCCGCGCTCCGAGAACCAGGACCTCCCCGTCGAGGGAATCCGAGCTTGAGCCCCGATGGCTGCCACCGGACGCGAAGGCGGTGATGTGGAGGCCTGTGATCCGCACCACCAGACGGGGCCCCCGTCCGCCGATCCGGCCCGCATAGAGGCGACCCAACTCGTCCTTCAGGCTGGATTCCACAAGGTCGGCCGCCGGCCCGACCCCGAGGGCGCGCAGGCGGCTCACGTCGACGGAAACCGAAGCGAGCGGGCCCGCTTGGCCGAGAGCAGGCATGGCAGCGATGCAAAAGAATCCAGCAAGCACGGCGCGGCGCGGGAAGGGGGCGGTCATCGGCAAACTCCGGGTGGGCCGGAATTCATGTATGCCGCCAAAGGATCCCGCCCAGTGACCCATGTCACGCAGAGCCGGTATCCCCCTGGCACCATCGGCGCTTTCCCGTCGAAAGACCCGCGGAGAAGGCCCCGGGATCAGCCGAACCGAACGCCGACGACCTCGTAGGACTTGCCGCCGCCGGGCGTGGTGACCTCGACGGTGTCGCCGATGGTCTTTCCCATGAGGGCCCTGGCGATCGGGGAAGTAACCGAGACGCGGCCGGAGCGCACATCGGCCTCGGGCTCGCCCACGATCTGGTAGGTCTTCTCCTCCTCGGTGTCCTCGTCCACGAGCTTCACGATGGCGCCGAACTTGATCCGGTCGCCCGAGAGCTTCGTGACGTCGATCACCTCGGCCCGGGAGATCAGGCTCTCCAGCTCCAGGATCCGACCCTCGTTGAGGGACTGGGCTTCCTTGGCGGCGTGGTACTCGGCGTTCTCCGAGAGGTCCCCGAGGGCACGCGCCTCGGAGATCGCCTGGATGATCCGGGGGCGCTCGACCTGCTGGCGCTGGCGGAGCTCCTCTTCGAGCGCCGCGAAGCCTTTGATCGTGAGAGGGACCTTGTCCATCGTTCGTCTCGTATCCAAAAAAGCTGTGAGGCCGCCGTTGCCGGCGCCCTCACGATCAACGAAAACTTCCCTGAAGCTTCGCAGTTCCACAAAGTCTTGGGCTATCAGGCAAAATACTCCTGAAGGGCCCGGACCGCCACAAGACCCCCATTCTCGAGCCATGGGCCCCTGGAAATGGAGGAATTGCCGGTCCAAGCCCTCAGGCGAAATACTCCTGAAGAGCCCGTACTTCGAGATCACCCTCCAAATAGGCCTTGATGCCCTCGGCAGCGGCGATCGCTCCCGCAAGAGTGGTGTAGTAAGGAACCTTATGCAAGAGGGCGGCCCGGCGGAGCGACCGGCTGTCCGAGAGGGCGCCGGCGCCTTCCGTGGTGTTGAAGACGAGCTGAATCTCGCCGTTCTTGATGGCGTCCACCACGTGCGGGCGGCCCTCCAGCACCTTGTTGATGCGCGTTGCCTTGATCCCGTTCTCCACCAGGAATTTCTGCGTTCCGCCCGTGGCCACCACCTGGAAGCCGATCTCGGCGAGCATCGTCATGGTGGGCAGGATGCGGGCCTTGTCCGAGTCGCGGACGGACACGAACACGGTGCCGGTCTTCGGCACCTGCGTCGAGGAGCCGAGCTGGCTCTTGGCGAAGGCCACGCCGAAGGAGCGGTCGAGGCCGATCACCTCGCCGGTGGAGCGCATCTCGGGCCCGAGCAGCACATCGACGCCTGGGAAGCGCGCGAAGGGGAACACGGCTTCCTTGACGGCGATATGCGGCAGGTCCTTGGGGGTCAGCCCGAAGGAGGCGAGGCTCTCGCCCGCCATGATCCGCGCCGCGATCTTGGCGATGGGCTCGCCGATCACCTTGGCGACGAAGGGGACCGTGCGCGAGGCGCGCGGGTTGACCTCCAGCACGTAGATGTCGCCGTCCTTGATGGCGTATTGCACGTTCATGAGGCCGCCCACATCGAGGGCGAGCGCCAGCGCCTTCGTCTGGCGCTCGAGTTCGGCGATGGTCTCCGGCGACAGCGAGCGCGGCGGCAGCGAGCAGGCCGAGTCGCCCGAATGGATGCCCGCCTCCTCGATATGCTCCATGATGCCGGCGATGAAGGCGTCCTTGCCGTCCGCGAGGCAGTCCACGTCCACCTCGATCGCATCCGAGAGATAGCGGTCGAAGAGGAGCGGGTTCTTGCCGAGCACCGTGTTGATCTGGCCCGTCTTGTCGTTGGGATACCGGGCCTTGACGTCGGAGGGTATCAGCGAGGGCAGGGTGCCGAGGAGGTAATCCTCGAACTGCGCCTCGTCGCGGATGATCGCCATGGCGCGCCCGCCGAGCACGTAGGACGGCCGCACCACGAAGGGCAGGCCGAGATCCGCCGCGATGAGGCGGGACTGCTCCACCGAATAGGCGATGCCGTTCTTGGGCTGCTTCAGGTGCAGCTTGTCCAGGAGGCGCTTGAAGCGATCCCGGTCCTCGGCGAGGTCGATGGCGTCCGGCGACGTGCCGAGGATCGGCACGCCCGCCTGCTCCAGGGCATGGGCGAGCTTGAGCGGCGTCTGCCCGCCGAACTGCACGATGACCCCGTGCAGCGTGCCCTTCGAGCGCTCCGTATCGATGATCTCCAGCACGTCCTCGGCCGTGAGCGGCTCGAAATACAGGCGGTCGGAGGTGTCGTAGTCGGTCGAGACCGTCTCCGGGTTGCAGTTGATCATGATGGTCTCGAAGCCCGCATCCTTCAGCGCGAAGCAGGCATGGCAGCAGCAATAGTCGAACTCGATGCCCTGGCCGATCCGGTTCGGGCCGCCGCCGAGGATGATCACCTTCTTGGCGTCGGAGGGCGCCGCCTCGTCGGCGGGCTTGCCGGCGAAGGGCGCCGTGTAGGTGGAGTACATATAGGCGGTCGGGGAGGCGAACTCCGCCGCGCAGGTGTCGATGCGCTTGAAGACCGGGCGCACGTCGAGGGAGCGGCGCAGGGCGTGCACCTCGGCCTCGGTGGTGCCGGCCAGCACGCTAAGCCGCGCATCGGAGAAGCCCATGCTCTTCAGCTGGCGGAAGGCGCCGGGCGTGCGCGGCAGGCCATGGGCGCGCACCTTCGCTTCCATGTCGACGATGTCTTGCAACTGCTCCAGGAACCAGCGGTCGATCTTGCAGCTCTCGTAGACCTCATCGAGGCTGACCCCGAGGCGCAGGGCCTGCGCGACCTTCAGGAGCCGGTCCGGCGTCGGCGTGCCGATGGCCGCCTTGATGGCGTTCTTGTCGTCGCCCTTGCCGAGCCCCTCGATCTCGATCTCGTCGAGGCCCGTGAGGCCGGTCTCGAGCGAACGTAGCGCCTTCTGCAGGGATTCCGGCAGGGTGCGTCCGATCGCCATCGCCTCGCCCACCGACTTCATGGCGGTGGTGAGCGTCGGCTCCGCGCCCGGGAACTTCTCGAAGGCGAAGCGCGGGATCTTCGTCACCACATAGTCGATGGTGGGCTCGAAGGAGGCCGGCGTCGCTCCGCCCGTGATGTCGTTCGCGATCTCGTCCATCGTGTAGCCGACCGCGAGCTTCGCGGCGACCTTGGCGATGGGGAAGCCCGTGGCCTTCGAGGCGAGGGCGGAGGAGCGCGACACGCGCGGGTTCATCTCGATCACGATCATGCGCCCGCTCGACGGATCGATCGCGAACTGCACGTTGGACCCACCCGTCTCGACGCCGATCTCGCGGAGCACCGCAAGGGACGCGTCGCGCATCACCTGGTATTCCTTGTCGGTGAGGGTGAGGGCCGGCGCGACCGTGATGCTGTCGCCGGTATGGACCCCCATCGGGTCGATGTTCTCGATGGAGCAGACGATGATGCAGTTGTCCGCCTTGTCGCGGACGACCTCCATCTCGTACTCCTTCCAGCCGAGCACGCTTTCCTCGATCAGCACTTCGTTCGTCGGGGACGCATCCAGTCCGCGTTCGACGATGTCCAGGAACTCCTCGCGGTTATAGGCGATGCCGCCGCCCGTGCCGCCGAGGGTGAAGGACGGACGGATGATGGCGGGAAGGCCGACCTCCGAGAGCGCGATCAGCGCTTCGCCGAGCGCATGCTCCTGGTAGCGCTTGCGCCGGTCGTTCTCGCTCGCATTCCATTTCAGCTCGAAGCCCGCCAGCATCCGCTTCTTGTCGCCCGGATGGAGGTCCATGGCCTCGATGCGGGCCATCTCGGCCAGATACAGCTCCCGGTCCGCCTTCTTCAGGGCCGATGCGTTGGCGAGGCGGGAGGCCGGGGTGTCGAGCCCGATCTTCGTCATGGCCTCGCGGAAGAGCTGGCGATCCTCGGCCTTGTCGATCGCTTCCGCGGTCGCGCCGATCATCTCCACATTGTACTTGTCGAGCACGCCCATCTTTTTGAGCGACAGGGCGCAGTTCAGCGCCGTCTGGCCGCCCATGGTGGGCAGGAGCGCGTCGGGCCGCTCCTTCTCGATGATCTTGGCCACGATCTCCGGGGTGATCGGCTCCACATAGGTGGCATCCGCCAGATCCGGGTCCGTCATGATGGTGGCCGGATTCGAGTTCACCAGGATGATCCGGTAGCCCTCTTCGCGCAGGGCCTTGCAGGCCTGTGTGCCCGAATAGTCGAACTCGCAGGCCTGGCCGATGATGATCGGCCCCGCGCCCACGATGAGGATCGAGGAGATATCTGTCCGCTTCGGCATGGTCTTGCCCTCTCGGCCCGCCCGCGCGTGCCCGGTCGCGCGCCCGCTCGTGGCGGGTCCGGGAACGGCAGGCCTGATGTGGGATTGTTAGTTGGGTCAGGCTCTTACACGGCCTTGGCCGCTAAAGAAAGGGGCGCGAGGCGTTCTCCCCGTCCGCCTTCCGCAGTAGATCCGGCTCCTCCTCCCGGGATCGGCACCTCGGAGCGCGGCCAGGCTGCCCGAGAGGGCGCGCTTGCCCGCCCGGGCCGCCGGTCCCATAAGGACCCGGCTCCCCACGAGGCTCCCGTGACCCATCGGCCCCCGCTCCTGCGCCAGATCTCGGCCTTTTTCGGCGTCGGCCTCGTGGCGGCGGTCGTTCATTACGGAACGCTGATCGCCCTCGTGGAGATGGGTGGGGTGGGCCCGGTGCCGGCGACCCTGGCGGGCTATGTGGCCGGGGGCGTCGTCTCCTACGGGCTCAACCGCCGCCACACCTATGCGAGCGACCGTCCTCACCGGGAGGCCGGCTGGCGCTTTGCCCTGGTGGCGGGGGTCGGATTCGCGCTGACGGGGGTTCTCATGCACCTCTTCACGGAGCGCCTCGGCGCCCCCTACCTCCCCGCGCAGGTGGTGACCACCGGGCTCGTCCTGGTGTGGAGCTTCGTGGCCCACAAGCTGTGGACCTTCGGGGTAAGAGGGTAGGGGCAACGTCCCGGCACATGGGCGGGGCGTTTGCGCTCGGTTTCGCCCCGCTTGCCGTCTCCACCACCAGGAGAGGGCCCAACGCTCCCCATCCCGATAGCCGCACCCCGATTGCCCTGGCCCCGCGACCTCCCTACCTTCGCGGCAGCGCCACGAGGTGACCCGATGCAATTCGCCCTGACCGAGGAAGAGGAGATGATCCGCGACACCGCCCGGCGGATCGCGGCCGACCGGCTCGCCCCGTTGGCGGAACGCCTCGACCAGGGCGAGGGGCGGGACGACCTTCTCGGCAATCTCAAGGAGCTCGCCCAGAACGGCTTCATGACCCTGAACGTGCGCGGCGAATATGGGGGCGCCGAGGCCGGCGCGGTGGCCTTCGCGCTCGCCATCGAGGAGCTGGGCTATGCCTGCGCCTCGACCGCGGTCGCCACCTCCGTCACCAACATGGTGGGCGAGGTGGTGCAGGCGGTGGGATCGCCGGAGCAGAAGGAGCTGCACCTGCCGAGGCTTGCGGACGGCACCTATCCGGCGGGCGCCTTCTGCCTCACCGAGAGCGGCGCGGGCTCGGATCCGAGCGGCATGAAGACAAGGGCCCGGCGCGACGGCAACGGCTACGTGCTCGACGGATCCAAGATCTACATCACGAGCGCCGAATTCGCGGGCCTGTTCGTGGTCTGGGCCGTGACGGACCCGGAGGCTCCGAAGGGGCGGGGCATTTCCTGCTTTCTCGTGGAGCGCGACGCGCCGGGCCTCGTGATCGGCAAGGCCGAGCACAAGATGGGCCAGCACGGCTCCCCCACCAATGTGGTCCATTTCGACGGTTGCCGCGTGCCGGGCAACGCGCTGATGGGCCGGGAGAACGACGGCTTTCGCGTCGCCGTCGGCGAGCTTGCGGGCGGGCGCATCGGCGTCGCGGCCCTGTCGCTCGGCATCGCCCGCGCCGCCATGGACGCGGCGAAGGCCTACGCCAAGCAGCGCCAGCAATTCGGCGGGCCACTCTCGGACTTCCAGGGCATCCAGTGGATGATCGCCGACCGGGAGGTGGACCTCGAGGCCTCGCGCCTCCTCATCCTCCAGGCGGCGTCCCTGAAGGACCAGCGCCAGCCCTTCGCCAAGGCGGCCTCCATGGCGAAGCTCTTTGCCTCGGAGGCGGCGCACCGGTGCACGGATACGGCGATCCAGATCCATGGCGGCGCGGGCTATTGCCGCGACTATCCGGTGGAGCGCTACGCCCGCGATGCCCGCATCACGCGGATCTATGAGGGCACCTCCGAGATTCAGCGCCTCATCATCGCCCGCGAGACCCTGCGGCAGGTGGCCTGAAGCGGTTTGCCTCCCCGGATGGGGCAAGAGATGGGAACGCCATGTCCACCTATCGCCTCGACAAGCTGTTCGCGCCGCGCTCCGTCGCGCTCGTGGGGGCAAGCCCGCGGGAGGGCTCCATGGGGCGCACCATCCTGCGCAATCTGCGGGAAGGCGGCTATGCGGGCACCATCTTTCCGGTAAACCCGCGCTACCGTGAGGTCGACGGGCTGCGCTGCCATCCCTCCGTTGCGGAACTGCCCGACATCCCGGATCTCGTCATCGTCGCGGCGCCGCCTGCTGCCGTGCCGGGTCTCATCGAGGAGTCGGGGCGCAAGGGCGCGGCGAGCGCCATCGTGATCACGGCCGGCCTCGGCTACGGACCCGGCACCCTCGCGGACGAGGCGCGGCTCGCCGCGCGGCGGCACGGGCTTCGTCTCGTGGGGCCGAACTGCCTCGGCATCATGGCGCCGGCCGCGAACCTCAATGCGAGCTTTGCCGCCCGCCACGCCCTCAAGGGCGATCTCGCCCTCGTGTCGCAATCGGGTGCCGTCGCGGCGGGGCTGGTGGAATGGGCGACCGAGCGGCGCGTCGGCTTCTCGGCGGTGGTGTCGCTCGGCGACAAGGTCGACGTCGATTTCAGCGACTGCATGGATTTCTTCGCCGCCGACCGCTCCACCCGAGCGATCCTTCTCTACATCGAATCCATCGTGGACGCGCGAAAGTTCATGTCCGCGGCCCGGGCGGCGGCGCGCGCAAAGCCCGTCGTCGTCATCAAGTCCGGTCGCCATGCGCAAGGGGCGAGGGCCGCCGCGACCCACACCGGCGCGCTCGCGGGGTCGGACGCGGTCTATGATGCCGCTTTTCGCCGCGCCGGGCTCCTGCGCGTGCTCGACCTCGACCAGCTCTTTGCCGCCGCCGAGACCCTCGGTCGCCAGAAGCCGTTCCAGGGAAAGCGCCTCGCGGTGCTCACCAACGGAGGCGGCGTCGGCGTGCTCGCCGTCGACCGCCTCGTCGATCTCGGCGGCACGCTGGCGAACGTCTCGCCCGAAACTGTGGCGCGCCTCGATCAGGTGCTGCCGCCGACCTGGTCGCACGCCAATCCGGTCGACATCATCGGCGATGCGGATGCGGCCCGCTATGCGGCCGCGACCGAGGCGCTGCTGGCGGATCCCGAGAACGACGCCGTGCTTGTCCTCAACGTGCCGACCGCGCTTGCCCCCGCGCCCGACGCGGCCGTTTCCGTGGTCGAGACCGTGCAGCGCGATCGCTCCAAGGGCTACCGCCAGAAACCCGTCTTCGCCGTGTGGCTCGGCGAGGATCCGGCGGCGGCCCGCGCCTTCGAGAGCGCCCGCATCCCGCACTACGCCACCGAGGCCGACGCGGTGCGCGGCTTCATGCAGCTCGTGCGCTACCGGGAGGCGCAGAGCGAGCTGATGGAAACGCCCGACAGCCTGCCGCACGATTTCGCGCCCGACGTCGCCACCGCGCGCCGCATCGTGGAGGGCGTGATCCGCGAGGGCCGGCAATGGCTCGACCCGATCGAGGTGAACGGATTGCTGCGCGCTTATGCAATTCCGTCAGCCCCGGTGACGTTGGCCGAAACCGCAGACGAAGCGGTGATCGCCGCGAGGCCCATCCTCGCCGAGGGCGGCACCGTCGCGGTCAAGATCCTCTCCCCCGACATCATTCACAAATCCGATATCGGCGGCGTGCAGCTCGATCTCACCACCGAGGAGGCGGTGCGTCTCGCCGCCGAGGACATCTTCGACCGGGCCCGGCGCCTCAAGCCCAACGCGCAGGTGACGGGCGTCACCGTACAGCCCATGGTGCGGCGCGCGAAGGCGCGTGAGCTGATCGCGGGCATCGCGGACGATCCGGTCTTCGGGCCGGTCATCGTGTTCGGCCGCGGCGGCACGGCGGTCGAGATCATCAACGACAAGGCGCTTGCGCTACCGCCCCTCGACCTGAAGCTTGCGGAAGACCTCATTGCGCGCACCCGCGTCTCGCGGATCCTCAAGGCCTATCGGGACGTGCCGGCGGCGGACGAGCGGGCCGTGGCGCTGGTTCTCGTGAAGCTCGCCCACATGGCCGCGGACCTGCCGGAACTGCGCGAGCTCGACATCAACCCCTTCCTCGCGGACCGGGACGGCGTCATCGCGGTCGATGCCCGCGTCGCCGTCGCGAAGGCCGAGGCGCGCCGCGGGCGCGGCCATCCGCGTTTCGCCGTGCGTCCGTACCCGAAGGAATGGGAGCGCCAGGCGACGGCCCGCGATGGACGCCGCGTCTTCATACGCCCGGTGCGGCCGGAGGATGAGGAGCTGTTCCAGGACTTCTTCAAGCAGGTGAGCGACGAGGATCTGCGACTGCGCTTCTTTGCGCCCGTGCGCGATTTCAGCCACGCCTTTCTGGCAAGGCTCGTGCAGATCGACTATGCCCGCGCTGTCGCCTTCGTCGCCATCGACGAGTCATCCGGCGCCATGATGGGCGCGGTGCGCCTCCATGCGGACGCGAACAACGAGACCGGTGAATACGCGATCCTCATGCGCTCCGACCTCAAGGGCCTCGGGCTCGGCTGGGAGCTCATGTGCCTGATGATCGAATGGGCGAAGGCGGAGGGCCTCGCCACCGTCGAGGGTCAGGTGCTGCGCGAGAACACCACCATGCTCGACATGTGCCGCCGCCTGGGCTTCGCCATCCGCACCGACCCGCAGGATTCCGACATCAAGGTCGTGACCCTGCCGATCGCGACCATCGACGAGCCGGAGCGGTTGAGGGCGTAAAAAACCTCTCCCTGGAAGGGGAGAGGTGGCTCCGCATCAATCGGCGTCGTCCTCGAGCCCGCCCACATGCTTTTGCGCATAGAGTTGGACGCCGAGCTGCTCGATGAGGTTGAGCTGCGTCTCGAGGAAGTCGATATGGCCTTCCTCGTCCGCCATCAGTTCCTCGAACAGGTTCTTCGACACTTTGTCGCCGACGCTGTCGCAATGGACCGCCGCCTCCTGGTAGAGGCTGCGCGCCTCGTACTCGGCGGCAAGATCGCATTCCAGGATTTCCTTGATGTTCTGGCCGATGCGCAGAGGATCGAGCACCTGCAGGTTCGGGAAGCCCTCGAGGAAAAGGATGCGCTCCACGAACCGGTCCGCGTGGCCCATCTCCTCGATGGACTCCTTGCGCCAGGTCTTGGCGAGCTCCTTGTAGCCCCAATCGTCCAGGATCCGGTAATGGAGCCAGTACTGGTTGATCGCCGTCAGCTCGCTGCGCAGTCCGCGGTTGAGGTATTCGAGAACCTTCGGTTCGCCCTTCATATTCGTCCCTTATCCTGTCGGGGCCTTGCCCTTGAGGCGGCCCGGCATGATGGCGGCGCCACGAGGCGCCAGCCCGTTGACGCGAAAATAAGGCGAAGGTTCCAGGCGGGGAGGGGTCTGCGACGGCGCGGCCGTCAGGCCACGGCGAGTTCGTCGACCGAATGGGGCACGGCTTCGGCCGGCGATGCGAGCCCGACGGGGCAGCACCCGCGGCTGCAAGCTTCAGCCTTGATGGACGCTCCGGAGCTGAGCGCCTCGTCCATGATGGCGCGGATCGTCGAGGCGCAGCGCCCGCAATTGGGACTGCACCCGAGGCACCGGTAAACCTGGGCCGGCGTGCGCGGGCAGCCGGGCCCCGGCAGGAGGCAGGCCTTCACGTCGCGGTCGGACAGAACGTTGCAGGAGCAGACGATCATCGCTAGTTTAGAATTGTTAAAAACTGTATGATCTTCAGAGGTTTAACGCAAATGCGAGCGGCCCGCTAGGGCTCTTGCCCGTGCCGTCTTGCCACAGAGACCAGGGTGCGAAGCCAGGGCTTGCGAGACGCAGGCGCCGTTCAGATTCGCCGGAGGGCCTCCCCCCGAGCCGTCAGTCCCGCACCACCACGATGTGAAGCCGCCGGGGACCGTGAGCGCCGAGCAGCATCGTCTGCTCGATATCGCCCGAGCGGGACGGGCCAGTGATCCAGTTCACCGTGCGCGGCATGGCGCTCTTGCCGAAGGCAAAGCGCACCTTCTGCCAGACGCTCTCGTAATCGCCCGCAACGTCCTTCGCGCTCACCACCACGATGTGGTTGTCCGGCAGGAAGTTGAGGGTCGAGGGGTTTTCGGGCCCCGACACCATGACGAGGGACCCGGTCTCGGCCACGGCCCCGAAGGCGTGGCTCACCGCATTGAGGTCCGCGCCCTCGCTGCGGCCGCGGGAGAGTTCGAGCGCCGTCGCATCCCAGGGAAGGGCCGTGAGCCGCGGGTCCTCGCCCATGCGGATGGCGGCGGGCAGGTTGTGGTTGCGCAGGTACTCAGCCACCACCTGCGGCACCTCGGCCGCGGAAGCCACCTCCGTCACCGTGGCGAGCGCCGACTCGGCCTGCGTGCGGAACAGGGCAAGGCGCTCCTCGCCCGACACCTGCCCGCGGGCAATCGTCACGCCGCGCGGCGCCCGCTCCAGCCGATCCGCCACGATCCCGCGGCGGGTCGCCTCCGTGCCCTTCACCCCAAGGGATCGGCGGATATTGGCGAAGATCTCGTCGCGGGCGCTCATCGCTCGTCCTTCTCCGGCTGATCGCTCATGCTGCTCTCCGCTTGCCCCGCTCGCGGGCAAAGCGCTGCTGGAAGGTCTCGCCCTGCGGCGCCGGAAAATCCCGGTGCTTCGTCCAGCCCGCCGAGAGCGGCAACCAGCGGAACCGGCCGCTGGAGCGTCCGGCACGCCCGAGCACCGCCATGGCGGCGCGCGTCGCGAGCCGGTAGAGGGCGGGCCGCTTGGCGAAGAAGCCCCAGATCCCGAGTCCCGAACGCACGGTCGACGGGGTCAGGTGACGCTCGAACTCGCGCTCGCGCCAGTGGCGCATGAGCTTCGGCAGGGGAATGCGCACGGGGCACACGCTCTCGCACCGTCCGCAGAAGGTGGAGGCATTGGGCAGGTGCCCGGCCTTGTCGACCCCGATGAGGGTCGGCGTCAGCACCGCGCCCATCGGGCCAGGATAGACCCAGCCGTAAGCATGGCCGCCCACCGCATGATAGACGGGGCAGTGATTCATGCACGCGCCGCATCGAATACAGCGCAACATTTCCTCGAAACTGGTGCCGAGCATGGAGGAGCGGCCGTTGTCGAGGATGACCACGTGGTAGTTCTCGGGCCCGTCCAGGTCGCCGGGGCGGCGGGCGCCGGTGGAGAAGGTGGTGTAGACCGACATCTCCTGGCCCGTCGCCGAGCGGGCGAGCACCCGCAGGATCTGCGACACGTCCTCCAGGGTCGGAACCAGCTTCTCGATGGAGGCCAGCACGATGTGGGTCTTCGGCAGGATCTGGGTGAGATCCCCGTTGCCCTCGTTCGTCACGATGATCGAGGTGCCGGTCTCGGCGACGAGAAAATTCGCGCCCGTGATTCCCACATCGGCGGAGAGGAACCGGTCGCGCAGCACGCCGCGGGCCTCGGTCAGGAGCTTCACGGGCTCCGAGAGGTCGCGCTTGTCCTCCAGATGGGTGTGGACGCGGCGGAAATCCTGCTCCACCTGGGTGGCGTTCAGGTGAACGGCCGGGGCGATGATGTGGCTCGGCATCTCGTTGCGGAGCTGGATGATGTACTCGCCGAGATCCGTCTCCACGGGCGTGATGTTGTGGTTCTCGAGATAGGCGTTGAGGCCGATCTCCTCCGCGATCATCGTCTTGCCCTTGGTCACCGTCTGGGCGCCAGCGGCGCGGCAGATGGCGAGGACGATCTCCCGCGCCTCGTCCGCGTTGCGCGCGAAATGCACGTGCCCGCCGGAGGCCGTCACCTTCTGCTCGTAGGCTTCGAGATAGAGGTCGAGGTGCTGGAGCGTGTGGGTCTTGATGTCCCGGGCCGAGTCCCGCAGCGCCTCGAATTCCGGCAGCTTGTCGATGGCCTTCTGCCGCTTGTCGATGAAGCCGCGCTTCACGTTGCCGAGCGCCCGCTGCAACTGCTGGTCAGCCAGAGCGCGGGCCGCGTTGTCCTTGAACTGGGGGGAGGTCGCATGAACGGTCATAAAGCCGTTGTAGCGCGGTTTTCAGGGCAGGGCGAGGGCGACTGAGGTCGCGGGCGCGCGAGGGTGGGGCCGCCTTAATGTTGCGCTCTTGGATGCGCTCGACCCCTCGAAAGCGCGGCTTCATACCCACCGTTCAAGGTCGGAGCGCCGCCCCTTGAGGCCCGCTGTTCCCGACCGGCGGCCCACTTCGTCGCATGAACCGGTGATCCATCGTTTTTTTAACGCGCATCGCGCACAATGATTGCAGCCTCTGGCTGAGCCTCTTTCCCGGCCAGGGCGGAGATTAGCGTGACGACACTTCTATTCCCCCTGACCACCCGCGCCTCGAAGGGGCTTCTCATCCAAACCGTCCGGGCCGCTGCGGCAGCCGTCGGAGCGCCCGCCGGGCCTAGCCGGGATACCCTGCGGCTCAGGACCGGAGGCAGGCTTACCGGAGCAATTCGGGCCGCCGTCGCGGCTCTCGCGGTGCTCGCCGGGGCGGCGGGCGCCGGGGCGCAGGAGCCCGTGCGGCTCAAGATCGTCGGCGGGCTCGCGGGCATCAACCAGTTCACGGAGCACGAGGAGCCCTTCTGGACACGCGAGATCGCGGAGGCGTCCGGCGGGCGGATCGCGGCCACGATCCACCCCTTCGACCGCAGCGGCCTGCGGGGGCAGGACATGCTCCAGCTCATGCGGCTCGGGGTCGTGCCCTTCGGGACGGCGCTGCTCTCCGTGGTGTCGGGGGACGAGCCCGAGCTCAGCGCCGTGGACCTGCCCGCCCTCAACCCGGACATCGCCACCCTGCGGCGTTCGCTCTCCGTCTACCGGCCCTATCTCACCCGCATCCTGGCGGAGCGCTATTCCATCGAGCTTCTCGGGGTCTATGCCTATCCGGCGCAGGTGATCTACTGCGCCAAGCCCTTCGCCGGCCTCTCCGATCTCCAGGGCCGCCGGGTGCGGACCTCTTCGGTTGCTCAGTCCGAGTTCGTGGGCGCCCTCGGCGCGACGCCGGTCATCACGCCTTTTTCCGAGATCGTGAGCGCGGTGCGCAACGGGGTGGTGGATTGCGCCATCACCGGCACGCTGAGCGGCCACGAGATCGGGCTCAGCGCGGTCACGAGCCATGTGCACGCGCTCTCCTTGAGCTGGGGCGTCTCCATCTTCGGCGCGAGCCGGGGCGCCTGGGAGAGCATCGATCCCGCCCTGCGGGAGGTGATCCGCGCCCGGATCGGCGGGCTCGAGGCCCGCATCTGGGATGCGGCCGAGCGGGAGACCGCCCGCGGGCTCGCCTGCAATATCGGCGCGCCCACCTGCGCGGCCGACAAGCCCGGCCGCATGACCCTGGTGCCCGTGAGCCCCGCCGACGAGAGCCGGCGGCGGCTCCTCCTCGTCGACACGGTGCTGCCCACCTGGATCGAGCGCTGCGGCCCCGCCTGCGCCAAGGCCTGGAACGAGACGCTCGGGCCTGCCATGGGCCTCACCGTGAAGGCTCATTGATGTCCTCGAGCCAACCCCTCGAGCCGAGGCGCCCGTGACGGCCGGCCAAAGCCCCGATGGCGCCCCCGCAGCGCCCGAGCCCCGCTGGGGCGGGCGGTTCGCGGCCATGCCGCGCAGCCGCATGCGGATGGCGGTCGCCCTCGGCGCGGCGCTGATCTCGGCGACCCTCGTCGGCGGCGCGACGTTGGTTCTCGAGCGCACCTGGTCGACCGCCCAGGAGAACGCCAGGGCCTCGCTCCAGCGCACCGCGCAGGCGATCGAGAACACCTTCAACCGGCAGATGCTCCAAGTCGACAGCGCCCTCGCGGGCCTGCCGGCTCTCGTCGGTTCCTTCACGCGCCGGGGCGGCGCGCCGACGCCCGAGGAGGTGCAGGTCCTCCTGCGTTCCTATAACGGGCAGAGCCTCCTCTTCCGCGATCTGCTCCTGGTGCGGCCCGACGGCAGCGTGTGGGCCTCCGCCCGGCCGCGCCCGCCGAACCGGCCGCTGCCCCTCTCGCGGGACGAACTGTTCGCCCGCGCCTCTTCGGTGGCGGCGGCGGTGCTGGGGCCGGTGCGCAACCCGCAGACAGGCGAATGGGCGCTCTACATGGCGCGGCCCGTGCAGCTGCCCGAGGCCGGCGCCCTCGTGGCCCTGGCCGAGGTGCCCATCGGCGCGCTCACCAGCAGCCTCTCCGAAACGGCCGGCGACGTGCCGAGCCTTCTCGTCGCCCTCGAAACGGGGGACGGGCGGCTCCTCGCGAGCCTGCCGCACGACGAGCGCGGCATCGGCCAGAGGCTGGAAGCCCCCGTGAGCCGCATCCGCACCGACGGGGTCGCCTTCAACCTCGCCGAAGGCCCCCGGGCTCCGGGGCTTGGGGCCGCGCGGGTGGCGCTCTACGGGGATGTGCGCGTCGCCGTCACGGTCACGGCCGCCGCCGCCTTCGCGGATTGGCGGCGGGACCGCGACCGGCTCGTGATGGTGGTGCTCCTGGCGGAGCTGTTCGTCCTCGCCTCCACGGGAGCCCTGTTCTGGGCGCTCCGGCGGCAGGACGAGTTCGAGGAGGAGCGCCGGCAGGCGCGCCGGCGGCTCGAGAACGCCATCGAGGCCATGTCGGACGGCTTCGTCATGTGGGACCAGGACGATCGGCTCGTCACCAGCAACGCCACCTACCGGGATCTTTATGCCAAGAGCGCGGCGTTCATCCGGCCTGGCGCGACCTTCGAGGAGATCATGCGCGGCGGCGCCCTCAACGGGCAGTACCCGCAGGCGGGCGAGGACATCGAGGCCTGGCTCGCCGACATGATCGCCTGGCACCGCGGCTCGCAGGGCTCCATCGAACGGCTCCTGCCCGACGGGCGCTGGCTGCTCGTCACCGAGCGCCGCACCAAGAGCGGCGAGATCGTGGGCATCCGCACGGACATCACGGCCCTCAAGGCGGCGCTCCAGGACCTTGCGGCCGCGACCGAGCAGGCGGGCCGCGCCACCGCGGAGGCGCAGGCCGCCCGTGCCGCCGCCGAGGCGGCCAGCCAGGCGAAGACCGAGTTCCTGGCCTCCATGAGCCACGAGATCCGGACGCCCCTCAACGGCATCCTCGGCTACACGGATCTCCTCCTCGAGGATCCGACCCTCACCCCGGACCAGACCCGCCAGCTCGAGCGAGTGCGCTCGGCGGGCGCGGCGCTGCTCACGGTGGTCAACGACGTGCTCGATTTCTCGAAGATCGAGTCCGGCCATGTGGAGATCGAGCAGCGGCCCTTCGCGCCGGCGGCCCTGCTCGAAAACGCGGTCTCCATCGTGCGCTCGGTCTCCGACAAGAAGGGTCTCTCCCTGAGCCTCACCACGGATCCGGCCCTGCCGCCTCTCCTGGTGGGCGACGAGGACCGTCTGAGGCAGGTCCTGCTCAACCTCCTCAACAACGCCGTGAAGTTCACGCCGACGGGCGAGGTGGCCGTCTCGGTCACGGTCGATATCCCGGGGCCGGGGCGCTGCGGCCTGCGCTTCGCGGTCGCCGACACGGGCATCGGCATTCCGGCCGAGCAGCAGGGCCGGCTCTTCCAGCGCTTCTCCCAGGTCGACAGCTCCATCCGCCGCGAGTTCGGCGGGACGGGGCTTGGCCTTGCGATCTCAAAGCACCTCGTCGGTCTGATGGGCGGCACGATCGGGGTCGAGAGCGCCGACGGGAGCGGCTCCACCTTCTGGTTCAGGGTGGAGCTCGCGGTCGCGGATGCCCCGCGCCTGCCCGACAGCCGCCCGGCCGCCGCCGCGCCGCCTGCGGGTACGGGTGCGCGGATCCTCTTGGCGGAGGACAACGAGATCAACCAGGAGATCGCGCGCACGGTCCTGGAGGCGGCGGGTCACCGGGTGGACGTGGTCGGGGACGGGGCCGCGGCCGTGATGGCGGTGCACGGGGGCGGATACGATCTCGTGCTCATGGACGTGCAGATGCCCGTGATGGACGGGCTCACGGCCACCAAGCGCATCCGGGCGCTCGACGGGCCGGGGCGGCTCACCCCCATCGTGGCCATGACGGCGAACGTGCTGCCCCAGCAGGTGGCGCAGTTCCGGGCCGCCGGCATGGACGACCATGTGGGCAAGCCCTTCAAGCGCGAGGAACTCTTCGCCGCCATCGAACGGTGGAGACGGCAGCGCTCCGCCGCGTGACGGGCTGCCATCGAACGCCGGTGGCAGCGCCGCTCGGCGGCGCGAGGGCGCCTCTACTCGGCCTTGGCCGGCGCGCCGATGGCGGGCTCGTCCGCCATGCCGGCCAGGATCTCGGCCACGTGGCGCACCGCGATGGGCTGGCCGTCGCGGGAGAGCTTGCCGGCCATGTTCATGCAGCAGCCGAGATCGCCGGCGAGAACGGTCGCCGCGCCCGTGGACGCGATGTTCTTCGCCTTGGCCTCCACGATGGCGTTGGAGATGTCGCCGTACTTCACGGCAAAGAGGCCGCCGAAGCCGCAGCACACATCGCTTTCGGGCAGTTCCACGAGGGTGAGGCCCTCCACCGTGGCGAGCAGCTTGCGCGGCTGCGTCCGCACGCCGAGCTCGCGGAGCCCCGAGCAGGAATCGTGATAGGTGACCTCGCCCTCGAAGCGAGCGTCGACTGTCGTGACGCCCATCACGTCAACGAGGAAGCTCGTGAGCTCATGGGTCTTCGCCGCGAGCGCATCCGCCTTCGGCAGCCAGTTCGGGTCGTCCGCGAACAGCTCCGGGTAATGGGCCTTGATCTGCCCGGCGCAGGAGCCCGAGGGCGCCACCACGTAGTCGTAGCCGCGGAACGTCTCGATCATGCGCTCGGCGAGATCCCGGCTCGTGCCCCGGTCCCCCGAATTGTAGGCCGGCTGCCCGCAGCAGGTCTGAACCGGCACCTCCACGGTGCAGCCCGCATCCTCCAGCAGCTTCACGGCCGCGAAGCCCACGGAGGGGCGCATCAGGTCGACGAGGCAGGTGGCGAAGAGGCCGACGCGGGGCCGGCGGGCAGGGGTCGGGTTCACGAGGCGGAGGCTCCTGGCGAGAAGCCCCCACCATCATCGAACGCCGTGCGGGGTCAAGGGGACGCAGGCGCGCGGGGCGTCCTTTGCGGTTACTCGGCCGCTTTCTTGCCGGTGGCGTCGAACTGCTTGAGGTAGGCGATGAGGTCGGTGATGCGCTGCTCGTCCTTCAGGCCCGCATAGACCATCTTGGTGCCCGGGATCTTGGCGCGCGGATCCTTGATGTAGTCGCGGAAGGTCGCCTCGTCCCAGGTCAGTCCGGAATTCTTGTTGGCGGGCGAGTAATTGTAGCCCTCCACCGTGCCGGCCTTGCGGCCGAACAGGCCGTTGAGGGTCGGGCCCACCGCGTTCTTCGCGGTCTCGCCCACCTGGTGGCAGGCGCGGCATTGGGTGAACACCCGCTCGCCCGCAGCCGCGTCCTGGGCCTGAGCGCCCCCGAGGCCGGCAAGGCAGAAGGCGGCGGAAAGAACGAGCGAACGCATGGGGATCTCCTCGAAGGATGATGGATACGAGCCGTGGCAGCCTGGCCGTTCGAATTCAAGGCAGGATTCAAGGCAAGACAGGATGCCGGTCACGGGCAGTCCGGCCCCCGCATCGAGGGCAGGACCACGGATGCCGATCGCAGCAGCCTGGCCGTTCGGGTTTAGGGCAAGACATGGCTCCCGGAAAGGACCGGGCCGCCTGCGGCGAAACCGCCGGACGCGGGTCAGCCCGCCCCACCGAGCGCCATCGCAGGGGAGCGAGGTTCCCCGCGCCCGGCCGGCGGCGCCGACAGAGCGGCCGCCATGGGCAGGCCCTCGTCCCAATAGGGGGTCTGGCCGTAGAGGCCCTGCAGGAAATCCACGAAGGCGCGCACCTTCTGCTCCAAGTGGCGGCGGCTCGGATAGACGGCGTGGATGGCGACCCGGTGCGAGCCCGCATAGGCGGGCAGCACCTGGACGAGCCGTCCCGCCCTCAGCTCCGGCGCCACATCCCAGGTGGAGCGAAGCGCAATGCCGATCCCGGCCACCACGGCCTCCCGCACCACCTCGCTCGAATTGGTGCGCAGGGGCCCGTGCACCCGCACATGGCCGCTGCCCTCCGGCCCCTCGAGCCGCCAGTCGCCGGCCCCATGGGTGAGGAGGTGATGGTGGGCGAGATCCTCGAGAGTCTTCGGCATCCCGCGCCGGTCCAGATAGGCCGGGGCGGCGCACAGGATGCGGTGGTTCGGGGCGAGCCGGCGGGCGACGAGGCTCGAATCTTGAAGGTCGGCGATGCGGATCGCCACGTCGAAGCCCTCGCCCACGATGTCCACATAGGCATCGGACAGGATGAGCTCGACCGTGACGCCCGGATAAAGGTCGAGGAAGCGGTTGAGATGGGGAGCGATATGCATGCGGGCGAAGGAGGTCGGCGCCGAGACCCGGAGCATCCCGCGCACGGTGTCGGACCCTTGCGACACCCAGGCCTCCGCCTCCTCGACGCTGGAGAGGATCGAGATGACGCGTTCGTAAAAACCTTGGCCGGCCTCGGTGAGGGCGAGCTGGCGGGTGGTGCGCTGGAGCAGGCGGACCCCGAGACGTTCTTCAAGGCGGCGGATACGCTTGGAGATCACGGCCGGCGAGAGGTTGAGCTCGCGGCCCGCCGCGGACATCCCCCTGGCCGCCACCACCCGGGCGAACACGTCGAGATCGCCGAAATGATCCATGCCTGGCCCCCTTCTTTTCCTTTACGGAAACAATCTTGGGATTATGACCGTAATGGAAAAACCGTGGAAGAACAGCTACCTTATCGGAGGGGCTGACGGCCCCGCGCCGCAGGGCGGGGCGAACGCCGACCGTGCTATAACGAACCCCAATCCGCGCCGAACCAGGTGAGATCCATGACCATCGCGTTTCCCGCCCCCGATGCCGCGATCCTCGCCCGCCGGGACGAGATCCTGGCCGGGCTCGCCCGTATCGTGCCCTCGGAGGCCCTGATCGTCACGGAGGACGAGCGGCGCGCCTTCGAGACGGATGCGCTGACCGCCTATCGCCGCATGCCGCTCGCCGTGGTGCTGCCCTCGACCACGGGAGAGGTGTCCCAGGTGCTGCGCTTTTGCCACGAGAACGGGGTGAAGGTGGTGCCCCGGGGCGCCGGCACGTCGCTCGCGGGCGGCGCGATCCCCCAGGAGGACGCCATCGTGCTCGGCGTCGCCAAGATGAACCGGGTGATCGACATCGATTTCGCCAACCGCACCGCGCGGGTGCAGGCGGGCATCACCAATCTCGCGATCTCCCAGGCCGTGGCCCATGAGGGCTTCTTCTACGCGCCCGATCCTTCGAGCCAGCTTGCCTGCACCATCGCGGGCAACATCGCCATGAATTCGGGCGGCGCCCATTGTCTGAAATACGGGGTCACCACCAACAACCTGCTCGGCGTCACCATGGTGATGCTCGACGGCACGGTGGTGGAGATCGGCGGCGAACATCTCGACAGCGCGGGCTACGATCTTCTCGGCCTCATCACGGGCTCGGAGGGGCAGCTCGGCGTCGTCACGGAAGCGGTGGTGCGCATTCTTCGCGCCGCGGAGGGCGCGCGGCCGGCGCTGATGGGCTTCGATACGGTGGAGGATGCGGGCGCGTGCGTCGCCGCCATCATCGGTGCCGGCATCATTCCGGTCGCCATGGAATACATGGACCGCCCCGCGATCAAGATCTGCGAGGCCTTCGCCCATGCGGGCTATCCGCTGGATGTCGAGGCGATGCTGATCATCGAGGTGGAGGGCTCGGACGCGGAGATCGACGACATGCTCGCCCGCATCGTCGCCATCGCGGAGCCCTTCAGGCCGAAGACCCTCAAGGTCTCGCAATCGGAGGCCGAGAGCGCGGCGATCTGGAAGGGCCGCAAATCTGCCTTCGGGGCCACGGGCCGGGTCTCCGACTACATCTGCATGGACGGCACCATCCCGACCGGGCAATTGCCCCTGGTGCTGAAGCGCATCGACGAGATCGTGAAATCCTACGGCCTCGGCGTCGCCAACGTGTTCCATGCGGGCGACGGCAACCTCCATCCCCTCATCATGTTCGACGCCAACAAGCCCGGCGAGATGGAGAAGGCCGAGAACGCGGGCGAGGACATCCTCAGGCTCTGCGTGGAGGTGGGCGGCTGCCTTACCGGCGAGCACGGGGTCGGCATCGAGAAGCGCGATCTCATGACCTGCCAGTTCGATCCGGTGGACCTCCACCAGCAGATGCGCGTGCGCGGCGTCTTCGACCCCGCCTGGCTCCTCAACCCGGCCAAGGTCTTTCCGCTGGAAGGCAGGGTGGCGGCGTGATCCTCTTCCACCCACTCCGCCCCTCGTCTCGTCCGTCGCACGGCTTCCAATGACCCACCATGCCCCCAGCACCGAAGCCGACGCCTCCGCACGGCTTCCAATGACCCACCACACCCCTAGCAACGAGGCCGACGCCTCGGCTCTCATCGCGGAGGCGGCCGCGCGGCGCGCGCCGCTCAGCATCGCGGGCTCCGGCACCAAGGCCGGCATCGGCCGCCCCGCCCAGACGGAAGCGACCATCTCCTCGTCGGCGCTCACCGGCATCACCCTCTACGAGCCCGCCGAGCTCGTGATCGCGGCCCGCGCCGGCACGCCGCTTTCCGAGGTGGTTCGCACGCTTGCCGAGCGGGGGCAGGAACTGCCCTTCGAGCCCCTCGACTACCGGCCGCTCCTCGGATCGAAAGGCGAGCCCACGATCGGCGCGGTCGCGGCCGCCAACCTCTCGGGTCCCCGCCGCATCATGGCGGGCGCGGCGCGGGACAGCCTCATCGGCGTGCGTTTCGTGAACGGGCGCGGCGAGGCGGTGAAGTCCGGCGGGCGCGTCATGAAGAACGTCACGGGCCTCGATCTCGTGAAGCTCATGGCGGGCTCCTGGGGCACGCTCGGCTTTCTCACGGAGGTCACCTTCAAGGTGCTGCCGAAGGCGGAGCGCGTCTCGACCCTGCTGTTTCGCGGCCTCGACGATGCAAGGGCCGTGGAGGCGCTCACCGCCGCGACCGCCTCGCCCTACGAGGTGACCGGCGCGGCCCATGTGCCGGCAGGCGACCCGCAGGGGGCCAACACCCTCATCCGGATCGAGGGCTTTTCCTTCTCGGTGGATTACCGCCTCGGCGAGCTGCGCCGTCTCCTCAAGCGCTACGGTACGCCGGAAATCCTGGAAGGGCGCGGCGCCGAGGCTCTGTGGGCGTCCGTGCGCGACGCGACGCTCTTGGCCGAGCCGCGCACGAAGGCGATCTGGCGCGTCTCGACCGCGCCGACCAAGGGGCCGGCGCTCACCGGCCTCGTCGCCGACAGGATCCCGGCCCGCTGGTTCTACGACTGGGCCGGCGGCCTCGTGTGGCTCGCGGTCGATGCCGCGGGCGATGCGGGCGCCGCCGCCATCCGCGACGCCGTGCGGGCCACCGGCGGCCACGCGACCCTGGTGCGGGCGCCGGACGAGGTGCGCGCCATGGTCGATGTGTTCGAGCCGCAGGGGACTGCGCTCATGCGGATCACGAGCGGCATCAAGGCATCCTTCGATCCAGCGGGCGTACTCAATCCCGGCCGGATGTATGCGGGCGTCTAGCGGCGCCCCTCAGCGAGTCAGTTCATGCAAACCAACTTCACCCCCGCCCAGCTCCAGGATGCCGCCACGGCCTCCTCCGAAAAGATCCTGCGCACCTGCGTGCATTGTGGGTTCTGCACGGCGACCTGCCCGACCTATCTGCTGCTCGGCGACGAGCTCGACTCGCCGCGCGGGCGCATCTACCTGATCAAGGACATGCTGGAGGGCGGCAAGCCCGCGACGCCCGAGGTGGTGAAGCATATCGACCGCTGCCTCTCGTGCCTGTCCTGCATGACCACGTGCCCGTCGGGCGTGCATTACATGCACCTCGTCGATCATGCGCGCGCCTATATCGAGGCCACCTACCGGCGGCCCTGGCACGACCGGCTGCTGCGGGCGCTGCTCGCCCGGGTGCTGCCCTATCCGAACCGCTTCCGGCTCGCCATCGCGGGCGCCATGATGGCCAAGCCCTTCAAGGGCCTGATCCAGGGCCTGCCCTTCCTCGGGACGCGGCTCGCCGCCATGGTGGATCTGGCGCCCGTGCGGGTGCCCGCGCGCTCGCCCTTCGACAAGCCCGGCGCCTATCCGCCGAGCGGACCGCGCCGCGGGCGCGTCGCGATCCTGTCGGGCTGCGCGCAGCCGGTGCTCAAGCCCGGGTTCAACGAGGCGGCGATCCGCCTGATGAACCGCCACGGGATCGAGGTGGTGCAGCCGAAAGGCGAGGGCTGCTGCGGGGCGCTCGTCCATCACATGGGCCGCGACCAGGAGGGCCACGCCTTCGCGAAGCGCAACATCGACGCCTGGATCGCCGAGATGGACGGGGAGGGGCTCGACGCCATCGTGATCACGGCCTCGGGCTGTGGCACCACCATCAAGGATTACGGTTTCATGTTCCGGGACGACCCGGCCTATGCCGAGAAGGCGCGCCGCGTCTCGGAGATCACCAAGGACGTCACCGAATATGTGCTGGGCCTCAAGCTTATGGCGCCGGTGCGGGAGACGGACCTCGTGGTGGCCTATCACTCCGCCTGCTCCATGCAGCACGGGCAGCAGATCCGCACGGAGCCCAAGGCGCTCCTCAAGCAGGCGGGCTTCACCGTGAAGGACGTGCCGGAGGGGCATATCTGCTGCGGCTCGGCCGGCACCTACAACCTGCTCCAGCCCGAGATCGCGGCCCAGCTCCGCGCCCGCAAAGTGGCCAATATCGAGCGCACGAAGCCCGACCTCATCGCCACCGGCAATATCGGCTGCATGACCCAGATCGGGAAGGGCACCGGCATCCCCATCGTCCATACGGTCGAGCTCCTCGATTGGGCGACCGGCGGCCCGATTCCGGAGGCCCTGGAGGAGGCGGGGCTGGGGCAGGGCGCCGCCCGGACGGCCGTCGCCGCCGAATAGGGCTTGGGCCAAGCCTGGCCGGACGGTGCGACCGGCCGTCGCTGGCCGTATGACATGTTATAATTTTTCGTGGCTCCCGGGCCTGCCTTCGATTAGAGTACCGCCCCAAATGGACAGGCCAGTGCGGCGAGGGCGGCGATGAACACGTCGTGGACATCTTTTCGGAAGCGGTTCGGCAAGCAGGAGCAAGCCGAGGCGCAGGGCGTGATCATGGCGGCACAAGCCAATGGCGAGGATGTGGCCGTCGCGGTCGCGTCCCCGGCGCCGGCGGCTCCGCAAGGCCAGCCCTCTCGGGGCGATCTCATGATGCGCCCGGACGGGGCGCTCGATGCGGTCGGCCAAAAGAACGAGCTGATCCGGGTCCGGTTCGGCAACATGCTCGACCGCCTGGAGGAGATCCGCTCCCTCAAGGAGGATTTCGCCCTCCTCACGGAGCCGGTCTACGACCTGATCTCCAACTATCCGCAGATCCAGTCGCGGCTGTTCGAGACCGAGGCCGTGCTGCGCCAGGAGCGGGACACCACCGCCGCCCTGCGCCGTGAGCTTTCCGAGACTTCCGCGGCCCATGCCCGCCAGTCCGACGATCTCGTGGCTGCGGTCTCGCAGCTGCGCAAGGCCGAGAGCCGGGTGCGCGAGCAGGATTCCTTCATCGAGGACCTGCGCCTCAACGTGAAGGACCGGGAGGCGAGCGTCGCCGATCTGGAGAACCAGCTCTCCATCGAGACCGAGCGCGCCCGCAACATCACCGAGGAGAACCAGGCCCTTCGCCTGGAGGCCCAGGAGGCCGACCAGGCCGTGGCCCGGGCCGAGCGCGAGCTCATCGAGACCCGCGAGCGCAACGGCCTCCTCGATCACGAGGTGAAGCGCCTCCAGAAGGTGGCCGAGGAGCAGAACTACCGGCTCTCCAGCCTTGGCAACCGCTATGCGGAAATGGAGACCCAGTTCGAGGCGGCGCGCCAGCGCGCCTCGGAGCTGGAGACCAAGCTCATGGCCGAGCAGGTGACCCGCCAGCGCCTGGAGACCCAGCTCGAATCCGACCGCTCCGCCCACCAGACGGACCTCTCGGCGCTCGACATGAAGATCGAGGGCCTGAACTCGCGCCTCGGGGCGACGGACAAGATCCTCTCCCACACCCGCGACCAGCTCCGCGACAAGAACGAGGCCCTGCGCGGCGTCGAGCGGGTGCTGAAGGAAACCTCCATCGAGAAGAACACCCTGGAGCGGCGCCTGGAGGCGACCCAGGCGGAGGTCGACCGGCAGGTGGCCCTGGTCAACGAGCTGCAGCGCTCGCGCATCGAGCTCCAGGAGCGGGTCGAGATGCTGGGCAAGGCGATCGCCGCCAAGGACTTCCAGATCGAGAGCGCCGACAACAAGGTGGCGAGCCTCTCCGAGCGCATCGACCAGCTCACCAAGCGCTTCGAGCAGGACCGCAACGCCCTGGAGACCGCGAACCGCCGCCTCACGGAAGAACTCCAGAACGAGAAGTCGGAGCGCTCGCTCATTCAAGGAGCGCTGGAGATCGCCCGCGAGAGCCGGATCAAGATTCAGAAGAAGTATACCCAGCTGCGCAAGAAGACCCGCCTCGACACCGCCGAGGACGACCCGTCGCTCTTCGACGAACTGGAGGAGACGGAGTCCAACGTGCGCCCGATCAAGTCGAGCGACGCCGAGTAGCGCCCGGCTCCGCCGTCAGGGACTTCTGGAGCATGACCACAGGTCGATGACAGCCCCTGTCGTCTCGCAATGCTCGCGGACAGAATGGGCCCCGGTTGAACGCAACGGGCGGGATGTCCGCGCGCTTAAAGCAGAGGTTCGCCAAACCCTAGAACAAGAGCCGCATCATCAACGCAATACTGCCGCGCTTAAGCGCGACTGTAAAAATATTAATAAAACCTTAAAGTAGCGTTGATCAAAACGACCCTTCCGTTAGGTTGCCGGCCGGCAGAAGTGCCGCAACTTATTGGGGGCTGAATGGCTTACGACAATACCTGGACCAGCAGGGCTGCTGGCGAAACGTTGACGGGCGGTCCTGGCAACACGCTGTATATCGTCGATCATGCGGGCGTTTTCATTGTTGAAAGCGGTCCGTCCAGTGACAAAGACACCATCCGCAACTCGTTGAACACCTACACGCTCACACAATTAGGGGGCGTCGAGAACCTTGAGTTCTCTGGCTTCGGGAACTTCACTGGTTCGGGCAGTTCGTTCGCTAATAAGATTACCGGCGGCAGCGGCAACGATATCCTAGTCGGCCAAGAGGGATCCGACACTCTCATTGGTGGCCTAGGCAACGACCGTCTGATTGGCGGTAGCTATTCCCCGCCATCCCCGCCTTCCCTTTACGAGAGCTACACGGATGACGGCGTTGTCGATCAGCTCGAAGGCGGTCAGGGCAACGATACCTACGTGATCGGCAGCAATGACGTGGTTGTCGAGAGCGCGGATGGCGGTGTCGACACGGTGGAGTACCGCGGGACGCATAGCTACGATCCATCGAACCCGAACCCGTTGAGCAGTTACACTCTGTCCGAGAACGTCGAGAACCTGACGGCGCACTCGATCGGCTCCGGCCGCCTGAATGTTGTGGGCAACGCCCTGGCTAACGTCATCAAGTTTGGCGCGGCTGATCAGTTCGGGAGCGCCCTGTCATACACGGCAGCGACCCTCGATGGTGGTGGCGGTGCCGACACGCTCATCGGTGGATACGGCAACGACACCTACTACGTGAATAGCATTGACGATGTGGTGATCGAGAGCGGAACCTACAGCACGGATGGGGTAGTCACGACCCTTGGAAAATACGCGCTGGGTAGCGGCATCGAGCGCCTAGAGTTCGCAGGCACGGGCAACTTCTTCGGCCAAGGCAACGAGAGCACTAACACCATTATTGGCGGCAGCGGCGACGACACGCTCGTCGGCGGAGGCGGTTGGGATCAACTCATCGGCGGCGATGGCGACGATCTTTATCTCGTCGATGGTGATGCGCGCATCGTGGAGGTTGATGGCGATGGCATCGACACTTTCGAGTACACTGGTTTCAACTATGACTCCGCTCCTCTGGCGGAGAACGTCGAGAACGCGATCTACAAGGGCTCGAACTATGTCGAGTTGATCGGAAACGATCTCGACAACAAGCTGACCGCCGGCAGCGGAGGCAGCAGGCTGGATGGCGGTCTAGGAGCGGACACGCTGACGGGCGGCGGCGGTGAAGATTGGCTGGACGGTGGCGTCGGCGCCGACGTGATGACGGGCGATGCCGGTGACGATAGGCTGGACGGCGGCATTGGCGCGGACACGCTGACGGGCGGCGCCGGGAACGACACTTTCATGGTGGACGGCGTCGGCGACATGATCGTCGAGGCGACCGACGGCGGGATCGACACGGTGGAATCGTCGATCAGCTTCACCCTAGGTTCGAGCCTGGAGAACCTGACGCTCGCTCTCGAAGCCGGCAACATCGACGGAACGGGCAACGACAAGAACAACTTCATACAAGGCACTTTTGGCCGGAACCTCATCAACGCTCTCGGTGGGGACGATCAAGTCAATGGTGCTGCCGGCAATGACGCCATCGACGGCGGCGGTGGCAATGACAGCCTCTATGGCGGAAACGGCGACGACATCGTACACGGTGGCGATGGCGACGATTTCGTCCTCGCAGACGACGGCGCCGATCTTTTGAACGGTGGCCTCGGTGCCGACTATCTGAGCGGAGGCTATGGGGTCGACACGTTGAACGGCGGCGACGGCAACGACATCTTGGCCGGGGAGTTCGGGAACGATCTCATCAACGGCGACAATGGCAGTGACAGCCTCTATGGCGGTGACGGCCTCGACACGTTGAAGGGCGGGGAGGGCGACGACACCTTCTTCGGCGAGACCGGCGACGATCTGATCGATGGTGACGGCGGCAATGACGCCATCTTCGGCGGCGAGGGCGCCGATGCATTGAACGGTGGCATCGGCAACGACACCCTTCAGGGCGGCATCGGCGGCGACGTCATCGACGGCGGCGAAGGCTACGACTACGCGGATTTCGATGGCGCCCGCACCGACTTCAAGTTCGCCCTCAACCAGGACGGCTCGGTCACCATCACCGACACTTGGACGTTTGATGGGGATTCCGGCGCCGACATCCTCAGAGGCGTGGAGGCTCTTCATTTCCGGGATGGCGTGCTGACGCTTCCAGATCTCCTGAAGATGCCTGAAGGTCAGATCACGTACCCACACGGGCCTCAGGGCCCCAAGGGCGATCCCGGCCCGCAAGGCCCGAAGGCCATCGTCGATGTGCCGCCCGCCATCGCCAAGCAATCGGATTTCATCGGCAGCAGTGGCAGCAACTCGATCTACGGCAATGAGATCGACAACGCTATCCACGGGATGAAAGGGCACGACAAGCTGTTCGGTTACGACGGCGACGATACGCTGATCGGCGGCAACGGCAACGATGCCCTCTACGGCGGCGAGGGCAGGGATGCATTCGTGTTCGACTACAGGCCGAGCGCGAAATCCAACAAGGATGCGATCAAGGATTTCGAGGTGCGGCAGGATAAGATCTGGCTCGATTCCTCCGACTTTCAGGGCATCGGCAGGGACGGCCCCCTCAAGTCTTCAGCCTTTCACGCCAGCAATGCCGGCAAGGCGAAAGACGCGAGCGACCGGATCATCCATGACAAGGATTCAGGCGTCCTCTACTACGACGCCGATGGATCGGGCAAAGGTGCGGCGGTGGCCTTCGCCACTGTGGCGAAGAACCTGAACCTGTCCCACAAGGATTTCCTGATCATCTAGGAATCGAGAGCCCCGCGAAAGCGGGGCTCTTTCGCTGCCGACTTCATCGAACTCGCCGACGGCCCTCCTTGCAGGCGCTGTTCATGGTGGGAGCTTTGGTCGCCGACGCGCGAAGTTCGCATCATGCGCCGAGAGAACAATCGGGTCCGCGCCTTCTTCGGTGCCGCCACGGTTCTCGTTTCTTGAGCCCGACGGCAATGACACCCATTCGGGCGCCATCGCCAGCGATGCCCTCATCGGCGGCGCGGGCGCCAAGCGCCGTCGTGGCGTCGCTCATGCGTGACGCGGATCTCCGGGGCCTCGTGTAGCCGCAGGCCCGGCGCCAACGAAAAAGGCCCGCTCCGGCATCCCGGAGCGGGCCTTCTCCCATGGCGGAGCGAGTCTCACGCGGTCGTCTGCGCGCGGTTCTTCCGAGGTTCCGTTGACGCGCCCTGAGCCTTCGCATCACGACGGCAATGGCGGAGGACCCATTTCGTCAATCGAACAGCGCGTCGATATCGCCCTGGTCCACATGGCCTTCATCCTCGGCGAGGCGCGGCCCATTGAGGAGGTTCTTCTCGTCATCGGCATCCGGCACGGATTCCACCATGCTCTTGAAGGCGTCGAGGCCGCCCCAAACGCCGATCACCCGGTCGAGGCGCTCCTCCACGAATTTCAGCACGCCCACGATCTTGTTGATGCGCTGGCCGGTCAGGTCCTGGAAGTTGCAGGCCTCGTACATGGCGACCACGCGGTCGAGGATCGCTCCCACATGGTCGTTGTTGCCGGTCTCGATGCCCGCGGCGCGCAGCATGTTGGCATGGTTCTCCACGTCCTCCACGGCCGCCAGGATCGTGGTGGTGGCCTGTTCGGTCGCGCCCACCACGGCATCGAGCTCGCCGGCCACCCGGCGCATGCCCTTGCCCTCGTATTCCGAGCGGTGGAGAGAGGCGATCTCGAGCTTGGTGGAGGTGATCGCCTCCTTCATGGCGTCGAGCTCATTGCGGAGCTGGTAGAGCTCGCCGATCTCCCGCCGGTAGGCCTCGATCACGTCGGTGGCGAGGCGCTGGGTGGGGTCGAGGAACGTTCGCAGCTCCTGGACGGTGCTGAGAATCTGCCCGATCTTCTCGTCGCCCGCCGTCACGGGGCTCGGCACGGGATCGGGGAGAAAGGCCTCCTGGCCATATTGATGTTCGATGCGGTAGCGCTTCGCGGCTGCGGGCATGATGCGATCCGTTCTGGATGTCGCAACACCCTGACAGCAAACCCCTTGCAAGTTCTTAAAATCCCGAAGGTTCGGGCAATCCCCGGCGGAGGGGCCGGTCGAGGAGGCTCCTCAGCGGCCCGGCGAGGCATCGCCGCGAGGGTTGCCGGGTGCCCCGCATGGGCCCCATGGCTTCAAGACAAGGCAGGCGCGTCCGTTTTCACATTTTGCTCGCAATCGCAGTCCTACAGTCTGGCTGATTCCGAAACGGTCGAGCCAACAATCGAGCCATGCGTCGCATCCTCATCTCCACCGCCTGCCTCCTCGCCCTCGCCGGCACGGCGCTCTCGGCGCCGCGGGGCGTTCCCCGGCCTTATCCGGTCGATCCCTTCGAGGAGGATATCCTCGAGGAGGCGCCCTATGGGGGTGGCTTCATCGAGATGCTCATGACCGGGCGCGATCCGACGGACCATCGCCGCCCCTTCCGCCGTCCGCCCGTGGACCCCTATACGGGCGAGATCCTCTCGCGCGGCCCGGTCGATCCCTATACGGGCGAGCGCCTCGCCCCGCCGCGCCGCGGTGGGCGGGGAGCGGTCGCGGCGCTGCCGCCTTCCTATGCCTTCGACCCCGAGACCGACGGCGTCGGGATGGAGATCGATCCGAAATACCAGCGGCAGGTCGTGGCCTATGCGGGGCCGCACAAGCCCGGGACCATCGTGATCCACACGCCCTCGCGGTTCCTCTATCTGGTGCAGCCGGGCGGACGCGCGATCCGCTACGGCATCGGCGTCGGGCGGCCGGGCTTCTCCTGGGCGGGGCTCAAGACCGTGTCCATGAAGCGCGAATGGCCCGACTGGCGCCCGCCGGCGGAGATGCTGAAGCGCCGCCCGGACCTGCCGCGCTACATGGAGGGCGGCCCCGACAACCCGCTCGGCGCCCGCGCCCTCTATCTCGGCTCGTCCCTTTACCGCATCCACGGCACCAACGAGCCCCACACCATCGGCCGCGCCGTCTCCTCGGGCTGCATCCGCATGCTGAACGAGGACGTGGTCGACCTCTACAACCGGGTGAAGGTCGGCACGCAGGTGGTGGTGATCTAGTCTCCCGCCTCTCCCCCGCGGGGGAGAGGCGAGGCGTTCAATGAAGGGGCGGAGGCGTCAAGCCCAGTCGCCCCCGTCGCCGGCATCGCCGCCGAAATCGTCTCCGCCGTAATCGGCCTGGTTCGCGGAGGCGTCCTGGTAGAGGGAATCGGTGATGCCCGCATTCCCGGCATCGCCCGCCGCATCGCCGCCGGCGGAACCCGCGAGCGAAGCGGTGTCCGCAGCGGCCGCCGGGTTGTCGGCCCCGAAGGCGTTCGAGAGGGCATTGGCGATCATCACGCCGCCCGCCACACCGGCCGCCGTGCCGAGCGCGGTCTGCAGGAAGCCGCCACCACCGCGGCTCATCCCACCGCCCATGCCGCCCCAGGGGCCGCCACCCATCGTCCCGCCACCCATCATGCCGCTTGGCCTATGGCCAAAGCCCTGCTGCGCCGGGTGGGGCGGCATGTGGCCATAACCCTGCTGCGGTATGTGCGAAGGCCGCCCCCAGGGGGAGCCGCCGCGCGGGGCTTCAGGCTGTCGCGGGGCCCCGCCGCCGAAGAGGCTGGAGAGGAAACCGCCTCCGCCCTGCGGCTGGCGGCGAAGCTGCTCGACCTCGGCACGCAACCGCTCCACCTCGGTATTCAGATTGGCGAGCGCCTGTTCCTGCACGAAGAGAGATTGCGCCATCGCGTAGGGCGCATAGGGCTGCCGGCGCACCTTCTCGGCGATGTAGCGCTCGGCCTCGGGCTCGCGGGGTTGTTCCGCTGCGCTCTCGAGGCGGCGGAAGATATCGTCGATAACCTGGCGTTCCTGATCGTTCATCATCCTTGGGTCTCCTCTGGAGGCCGGTGCCCGGCAGAACGCCGCCCGTTCGTACGAGCCGAGCGTTCGCCTCGTGCTGCATCGGATCGCGGCGGGGCTCCTCGCGCCGTGGGCCAAAGCAGCCGCGCTTCACGTGGGTGCGCCTCGGCCATCCCTCAAGAGGGCCAACGCCCGAAGGGCAGCAATCGAGCCAATTATTTCCGTTTTGGAAAAGCTCATCGGCGCGCGCCCAAGGCTCTGGAACAGGTGCCGAACCTCTATATGTCAGGTCGGAACAACCGCCTCGGACCCGAGGCGCCTTAGAACCGCGTAGCCGGCGCCCCGACCTGGGGCGCCCCAAAACCGTATCGGCAAGGGAGATCGCCATGGACCGCATCGAGGCTGGAGGGCTCAAGGTCGCGAAGGTGCTGCACGACTTCGTGACGAAGGAGGCCCTGCCCGGTACGGGGATCGACCCGCAGGCCTTCTGGACGGGTCTTGCGGCGATCGTCCGGGACATGGGACCCCGCAACCAGGAGCTCTTGAGCCATCGCGATGCGCTTCAGGAGCGACTCGATGTCTGGCATCGGGAGCGCAGGGGCCAGGCGCACGATGCGGCGGCCTACGAAGCCTTCCTGCGTGAGATCGGCTATCTGCTCGACGAGCCCGCCGATGCCGCGATCCGCACCCAGAACGTGGATGACGAGATCGCGCGCATCGCGGGCCCGCAGCTCGTGGTGCCGGTCTCGAACGCGCGCTACGCGCTCAACGCCGCCAATGCCCGCTGGGGCAGTCTCTACGATGCGCTCTACGGCACGGACGCTCTGCCCGAAGACGGCGGCGCGGAGCGCGGGCGCGGCTACAACAAGGTGCGCGGCGCGCGCGTCGTGGAGCGCGCCAAGGCGGTGCTCGACGAGGCTGTTCCCCTGAGCGAGGGAAGCCACCGGGATGCCACATCCTATGCGATCGAGGACAGCCGCCTCGTGGTCGCGCTCGCTTCCGGCGCGCGGGCGGGCCTTCGGGATCCGGCCGCGTTCGTCGGCTATCGCGGCGAGGCGCGGGCGCCCTCGTCGGTGCTCCTGCGCCACAACGGGCTTCACCTCGACATCGTGGTCGACCGCGCGAACCCCATCGGCGCCGACGATCCGGCGGGCGTCGCGGACGTGGTGATGGAATCCGCGATCTCCACCATCATGGACCTCGAGGATTCGGTCGCCGCCGTGGACGCTGAGGACAAGGTCCTCGTCTACCGCAACTGGCTCGGCCTCATGAACGGCACGCTCTCTGCCTCCCTGGAGAAGGGCGGCCGGACGGTGGAGCGCCGCCTCAACCCGGACCGCGCCTACACGGCACCGGATGGCGGCAGCCTGAACCTGCACGGACGCAGCCTCATGCTCGTGCGCAATGTGGGCCACCACATGATGACGGATGCGGTGCTGGGCGAGAGCGGCGCGGAGATCCCGGAGGGCATGCTCGACGCGGCCGTGACGGCGGTCATCGCGATCCACGACATCAAGGGCGGTCGCGAGATCCGCAACAGCCGCGCGGGCTCGGTCTATATCGTGAAACCGAAGATGCACGGGCCGGACGAGGTGGCTTTCGCGAACGAGCTGTTCGGCCGCGTCGAGGATCTGCTCGGCCTCGAGCGCCACACCATGAAGATGGGCATCATGGACGAGGAGCGGCGCACCACGATCAATCTCAAGCGCTGCATCCAGGCGGCCGCGGACCGGGTCGTGTTCATCAACACGGGCTTCCTCGACCGCACGGGCGACGAGATCCACACCTCGATGGAAGCTGGCCCCATGATGCGCAAGAACGACATGCGCGGCACGCCGTGGATCAAGGCTTACGAGGACAACAACGTGGATGTGGGCCTCAGCTCGGGCCTGCCCGGCCGCGCCCAGATCGGCAAGGGCATGTGGGCGGCGCCCGACCGGATGGCCGACATGCTGGAGCAGAAGGTGGGCCACCCGAAATCGGGCGCCAACACGGCCTGGGTTCCATCCCCGACCGCGGCGACCCTGCACGCGCTTCACTATCATCAGGTGAGCGTGGCGGCTCGGCAGCAGGAATTGCAGGGTCAGCGCCGCGCGAAGCTCGCCGACATCCTCACCATCCCGGTCGCGCAGTCGAACTGGGCGCCCGATGCGGTGCGCCAAGAGATCGAGAACAACTGCCAGGGCATTCTCGGCTACGTGGTGCGCTGGATCGACCAGGGCGTCGGCTGCTCCAAGGTGCCGGACATCCACGATGTGGGTCTCATGGAGGATCGGGCGACCCTGCGCATTTCGAGCCAGCATATCGCGAACTGGCTGCACCACGGCGTCGTCGGCGAGGACGAAGTGATGGCGGCCCTGAAGCGCATGGCCGCCGTGGTGGATCGCCAGAACGCGGACGACCCGCTCTACCGCCCCATGGCGCCCAAGTTTGAGGGACCGGCCTGGGAAGCGGCGTGCGACCTCGTCTTCAAGGGTCGCGTGCAGCCCAACGGCTACACCGAATGGGTCCTCCACCAGCGCCGCCGGGAAGCGAAGGCCCAGGGCGCTTCGGCGCAGCCCCAGAAGGACGGCGCTCAGACCGCCGCGTGAGGTGCGCCTCTCATGAGAAAAGGCCCGCTCCGGGGTGCCGGAGCGGGCCTTTTGTTGTCGTTCACGCCGAGTTTTTAAAGGATGCCCCAGAGGTCCGCATCTCGCATAAGCGAGGCCATGACGACACTCGGCGCAACCGCCGCGGCGCCTGCCGAGAACACGGTCTTGGAGCCGACTTGCACCTCGAGGCGTTCGATGCTCGTGACGGAAAGATCGAGAGTGTCGAAGGTGAAGGCACTGCCAGGCGATGTCTTGAGAAGAGCCGCGAACTCTTGCAGCTCAGCTTTGACAGCAGCATTCGCGTAGGACGCACCACCGAGCTTCAGCCGCAGGGTATCGCGGCCCGACCCGCCGTCGAACTGGTCGAAGCCATTGCCCAGTCCGTTGTTGCGGAACACGAACATGTCGTTTCCTGAATCGCCGAAGAGAGCGTCGCCGCCCGATCCGTCTACGAGCACGTCGTTTCCGGCACCGGCTCGCATGCGGTCGTCGCCGGCACCCCCGGCCAGGAGATCCTCGCCGCTGACGCCGACCATCCGGTCGTTGCCGCCGCCGCCAACCACAAGGTCGTTGCCTAGGCCGCCACTTATGATGTCGTCCCCGCGCCCACCGAAGAGCACATCATCTCCGGCTCGCCCGCTCACGCGGTCCGCTCCGGCTCCCGTGAAAACAAAGTCAGCACCCGATCCGCCGCTGAAGTTATCCGTGCCACCAATCCGCAGTTGCACGCTATCCGACCGGATCGTCGCCTCCGAGAAGGCTGCGATAATTCCGTGGGATGCTGCCGTCGGGTGCAGCGGGTCGAAGAAGGCGACCTCGTTGATGGAGGCCTGTTTCGTCACGCCGGTCGCGACGAGGTTGTCGCCGACCCGGGTGTAGACGGGGGTTTCCAGCACCTTAAGCCCGAAGGTCTCGCGATCGCTGCGGATCTCGGCCTGCAGGCGGTTCACGTCGACCACGGTCACCGGAATCTGGGCCGAGGCCTGGGCGGCAAGCCCCTTGATGCCCTGGTTGGTGGCCGCGATCACCTGATCGGCGCTGGCGCGCTGCGTCGCCGAGAGCGATTGGCTCGCCGGGGCATCGGACACGTTCGGGAGCGTGTAGAGGAAGACGCGGCTCGCGCCCGCCCCCGCCAGATCCGCCACCGCCTCGCCGATGTTGGAAACGATGCGGCCGACCAGATTCGCGCCCTGGGCCGGTGTGGAGGGGCGCTCGTTGAGAAGGTCGTTCGAGCCGATGAAGATCGACGCCGCCGTACCGGGCTCCACCCGCGTGTTCAGGCCGAAGAAGGAGGCAAGCCCGAAGAAGGCGCCGGCACCAAGGAACGATCCGGATCCGAAACCCTGGGCCGCCAGGTACCCGTCCACCTGGGCATCGAGGTTGATGAGCGAGAGCGGGCCGTCGTCACCCTCCGTCGAGGCCTCGGCGCCGCCGAGCGCCCGGTTTTCCGACCGGACGCCGAGCTCGCCCGCCAGTACTTCCGCATAGACCGGCCCGTTGGTGAACCGCCCGCCCACATAGGGCGCGTCCGGCCGCGCCGGCTCGGGCAGGTTGCCGCTATCCGTCAGGCTGTCGCCGAAAAAGACGATTTTCTGGAAATCGACCGGCATGGATACTCCTGAAATGGTCAAGCTTCACACAGAACGCGCCAAGCAAAGATAAGGTTCACTGCCTGATCGGCTGGCGGTTCTTTGTGGTTAGACCTTGCGCTAACTCTGAGGAATTCAAGAGAGGGCCCGGCTTGATGCAAGCTTATGGTCCAGCAGCGCTTCCATTCTGCAATGAGCAATGGAACAGAGTTGCGCAAAATGCCCCGGCGGTCTCGCTGTACGCTGATGCGAGGGCCTCCAGCGACCTTCAGCGCGTCCCGACCTGTCTCGATAAACGGTCGACGTGATCGTTGTGAAACGCCGCCGCTCACGAGGTGCCTTCCGCGGCGTGATCGGCTATGAAGCGGCACGCCCCGACCCATCCCGCCCCGCAGCCTTCCGGCCCCATAGGTACATCATGAACGTCGCCCCGCCGGCGAGCCGCGCTTCGCGCGGACTCATCGAAGTCGCCACGGGCGGTTGCCCATGACCTTCGGCCCCGCCCTGCGGGCCACCGCCGGAATCGCGGTGCTCTCCGTCATGGATGCGGTCATCAAGGGGATGTCGGTGTATTACCCGACCTTCCAGGTGGCTTTCCTGCGCTTCGTCTGCGGCGCCATCATCGCGACGGGCGTGATCCTCGTCATGCGGCCGGGCTGGCCCTCCCGCGAGACGGTGGTGGCGAACGCCATGCGCTCCGTGGTGGCGGTGCTGACGGCGACCACCTTCTTCTACGCGCTCGGGCAGCTGCCGCTCGCCGAAACGCTCGTCCTCTCCTTCCTCGCGCCCACCTTCGTGGCTCTGTTCGGCATGCTGCTCCTGAAGGAGCCCGTGGACGGGCGCATCGTGGCGGCGCTCGCGATCGGCTTTGCCGGCACCCTCGTGGTGGTGGTGGGCGGCAGCGGGGAGGGGGCGGCGGAGCGCTCCTTGAGCGGCGTCGTGGCCGCGCTCGCCTCGGCGGTGTTCTATGCGCTCTCCGTCGTGCTGCTGCGCCAGCGGGCGCAACGCGACAAGTTCATGCATATCGTGATCTTCCAGAACATAGGTCCGATGCTGCTGATCTCGCCGCTCGGGATCGCGGTCTGGGAGACCCCGACACTGCCGCACCTCGCCTGGTTCATGGTGATGGGCGTGCTCGGCGTCATGGGCCACATCCTCATGGCGACCGCCTTCGCCAAGTCCGAAGCGGCCCGCCTCGCGCCTCTCGAGTACACCGCCCTCATCTGGGCCGCGCTCATCGGCTACGCGGTGTTCAGCGAAGTCCCGACGATCGCCACCATGCTGGGTGCGGTCCTCATCGTCGGCTCGGCCCTCATTACCTCCCGGCGGTGAGAGGGCATCCGCCCACGCCGTCCTGGCAAGCCGCCCCCCATGCCTTGGCGCGCTCCGGGAGCGGGGGCGCTCACGCCGCCTTGGTGGCCCGTGCCCCCGCATCCATGATGAGACAGGTTTCCGTGCCGTGGGCGAGGAGGCGGCCCTTGGCGTCGAAGAGCTTGCCCTCGGAGGTGGCGAGCGTCCCGCCCCGGTGGACCAGGGTACCCTCGCAGGTGACTTCCCCGAGTTCGGGCAGGATGGGCCGCACGAAGTTCAGCTTCATCTCGACCGTAGTATAGGCCTGACCCGGCTTGAGGGTGGTGTGGACCGCGCAAGCCATGGCGCTGTCGAGGATCGCCGAGGTCCAGCCTCCGTGGATCGTGCCGATCGGGTTGAAGAAGCTCTCGCTCGGCAGGCCCTTGAAGACCACTCGGCCATCCTCGGCCTCTACCAGATAGACCCCCGTGGCCTTGGAGAACGGCGGCGCCGGGTGGCGGCCTTCGATGAGGCCCCTCAGGAAGGAGAGCCCCGGTTCCGCCAGGAGCACGTCCCGCGACACCACCCCGTGAACCCGTTCCGCCATCTGGCTCTCCCCCCTCGCCCAACCGATCATCCCGGTTCGGCGGCACCGGTCAAGCGGGGGCGCGGGCGGGGGCTCGGGCCCCGGTGATGGAGGGGTTCCAAGGGGGATTTGCCTTGACTCCCGCAGGCGCCCCTCTTATGTCGCGGCAAGCGTTGGCACTCAAAACAACACAGTGCTAACAGCGGGGACCAGGCTTGCGGCCCGAGGGGGCTGCCATAATCCAAGAGGAAGCTTCATGAAGTTCCGTCCGCTGCACGACCGTGTCGTCGTCCGCCGCATTGACGCGGAGGAGAAGACCAAGGGTGGCATCATCATCCCGGACACCGCCAAGGAGAAGCCGCAAGAGGGCGAGATCATCGCCGTCGGCTCCGGCGCCCGTGACGAGAGCGGCAAGCTCGTTGCCCTCGACGTGAAGAAGGGCGACCGCGTCCTCTTCGGCAAGTGGTCCGGCACCGAGGTGCGGATCGATGGTCAGGACCTCCTGATCATGAAGGAATCCGACATCATGGGCGTGATCGAAAAGACCGCCTCGGCCAAGAAGGCCGCGTAAGCGGCGTCCCATTACAATAAGAATAACAGGAGACATACCATGGCTGCCAAAGACGTCAGGTTTTCATCAGATGCCCGCGATAAGATGCTGCGCGGCGTCGACATCCTCGCCAACGCGGTGAAGGTGACCCTCGGCCCCAAGGGCCGCAACGTGGTCATCGAGAAATCCTTCGGCGCTCCGCGCATCACCAAGGACGGCGTCACGGTCGCCAAGGAGATCGAGCTCCTGGACAAGTTCGAGAACATGGGCGCCCAGATGGTGCGCGAAGTGGCCTCGAAGACCAACGACCTCGCCGGTGACGGCACCACCACCGCGACCGTTCTGGCTCAGGCCATCGTTCGCGAGGGCGCGAAGTCGGTCGCGGCCGGCATGAACCCGATGGACCTCAAGCGCGGCGTCGACCTGGCTGTCGAAGCCGCTGTGGCGGATCTGAAGAGCCGGGCCAAGAAAGTCTCCACTAACGAGGAGATCGCCCAAGTCGGCACTATCTCTGCGAATGGCGATGCCTCAATTGGGCAGATGATTGCTCAGGCTATGCAGAAGGTCGGCAACGAGGGCGTGATCACCGTCGAGGAGGCCAAGACCGCCGAGACCGAGCTCGACGTGGTCGAGGGCATGCAGTTCGACCGTGGCTACCTCTCTCCGTACTTCATCACGAATGCGGAGAAGATGGTCGCCGAGCTCGAGGATCCCTACATCCTCATCCACGAGAAGAAGCTCTCCTCGCTCCAGTCCATGCTCCCGATCCTCGAGGCCGTGGTGCAGACGGGCAAGCCGCTCCTCATCATCGCCGAGGACGTGGAGGGCGAGGCCCTTGCGACTCTCGTCGTGAACAAGCTCCGCGGCGGCCTCAAGATCGCGGCCGTGAAGGCGCCCGGCTTCGGCGATCGCCGCAAGGCCATGCTCGAGGACATCGCCGTCCTCACCGCCGGCCAGACGATCTCCGAGGATCTCGGCATCAAGCTCGAGAGCGTGACCCTCAACATGCTGGGCCGCGCCAAGCGCGTCCGCATCGAGAAGGAGAACACCACGATCATCGACGGCGCCGGCAAGAAGAAGGACATCGAGTCCCGCGTGGGTCAGATCAAGGCGCAGATCGAGGAGACCACCTCGGACTACGACCGTGAGAAGCTCCAGGAGCGTCTTGCCAAGCTCGCGGGCGGCGTCGCGGTCATCCGCGTCGGCGGCGCGACCGAGATCGAGGTCAAGGAGAAGAAGGACCGCGTGGACGACGCGCTCAACGCCACCCGCGCTGCGGTGGAAGAGGGCATCGTTCCGGGCGGCGGCACGGCTCTCCTGCGCGCCAAGGGCGCGGTGTCGAAGCTCAAGACCGACAACCCCGACGTCCAGGCCGGCATCAACATCGTGCTGAAGGCCCTTGAGGCGCCGATCCGTCAGATCGTCGAGAACGCGGGCGTCGAAGGCTCGATCGTCGTCGGCAAGATCAACGACAACAAGTCGGCCACCTACGGCTTCAACGCGCAGACCGAAGAGTTCGTCGACATGCTCCAGGCGGGCATCGTCGATCCGGCGAAGGTGGTTCGCACCGCCCTCCAGGACGCGGCTTCGGTCGCCGGCCTCCTCGTCACCACCGAGGCCATGGTCGCCGAGCTCCCGCGGAAGGATTCCGGTCCGGCGATGCCGGGCGGCGGCGGCGGCATGGGCGGCATGGACTTCTAAGTCCACGCCCCAGCGCTGAGTGAACAGAGGCCCCGGAGCGATCCGGGGCCTTTTTCGTCGGTAGCGCCCCATATACCAGCCGACACGCGGGAGGCCTCATGTCCCAACCTCACCTCCTCTACATCGCCGACCCCATGTGCTCCTGGTGCTGGGGGTTCGGAGCCGTGATCCGCGTCCTGCGTGAGCGGCAGCCGGAACTGCCCATCCGGGTGCTCATGGGCGGCCTCCGCCCCGGCACCACGGAGCCGATGTCGGACGAGATGAGGCGAATGGTTCGGGAGCACTGGGAGCACGTGGCGGCGGCCTCGGGCCAGCCCTTCGACTTCGCCTTTTTCGACCGCGAGGGCTTCGTCTACGACACGGAGCCGGCGAGCCGGGCCGTGGTGGTGGCGCGGCGGAGCGGGGAGGGGGCGGCGCTCGCGATGCTGGAGGCTGTGCAGCGCGCCTTCTATGCGCAGAACAGGGATGTGACCGACCCTGAGGTTCTGGCCGATCTCGCTGCGGCAGCGGGTCTCGATCCAGTGGCTTTCGCCGAGGCCTTCGGCGGCGAGGCGGTGGCCCAGGAGACCTGGACGGATTTCGCCATCGCCCAGAAGGCCGGCATCCGCGGCTTTCCGACCCTTTTGGCCGGCACCGGGGACGGCGCGGCCTACGGGATCGTCACCCAAGGGTTTCAGCCCCCAGACCAAATCCTGCCCGAGGTCGAAGCGTGGCTGGGCGGCGAGGCGGGGCGTCCCGCCTCACGGTAAAACCGCCGCGCCCCGCTTGACACCAGGGGTGCCCTCTCGCCACATCGCACCCGTCATGACGAAGCCTCCCCTTCAGGTCCTGCTCTGCGCGCCGCGCGGCTTTTGTGCCGGCGTGGTGCGGGCTATCGATGCGGTGGAGCGGGCGCTCGCGGTCCATGGGGCGCCGGTCTACGTGCGCCACGAGATCGTTCACAACAAATACGTGGTGGAGAGCCTGAAACAAAAGGGCGCGGTGTTCGTGCGGGAGCTCGACGAGATCCCCGACACGAGCGCGCCGGTGATCTTCTCCGCCCACGGGGTTCCGAAGGCGGTGCCCGAGGCCGCCGCGGCGCGGCGCTTCTTTGCCATCGACGCCACCTGTCCGCTCGTCACCAAGGTGCACCGGGAGGCGGAGGTCCACCACAAGCGCGGGCGGCACGTCATCCTCATCGGCCATGCGGGCCATCCGGAGGTGGTGGGTACCATGGGGCAGCTGCCGCCGGGCGCCATCACCCTGGTCGAGACGCCGGAGGATATCGCGCGGCTCGATGCGTTCGAGGGCCAGGATCTCGCCTTCGTCACGCAGACGACCCTGTCCGTGGACGACACCGCCGAGATGGTGGCGGTGCTGAAAGCCCGCTTCCCGCAGGTGGTCGGTCCCCACAAGGAGGACATCTGCTACGCCACCACCAACCGCCAGGGCGCGGTGAAGCGCGTGGCGCCGCAGGTCGATGCCATGGTGGTGGTGGGCTCGCCCAACTCCTCCAACTCGCAGCGCCTGCGCGAGGTCGCGGAGCGGGAGGGCTGCCCGCTGGTGCGCCTCATCCTGCGGGCCGGCGATATCGACTGGAGCCTTTTCGGCAACATCCGCAGCCTCGGCATCACGGCCGGCGCCTCGGCTCCCGAGGTCCTGGTCGAGGAGATCATCGACGCCTTCGCCGAGCGTTACGCGGTGAGCGTCGAGAGCGTGTCCACGGCCGACGAGAGCGTGTTCTTCCCGCTCCCCCGGGAATTGCGGGGCGAGACGCCGCCCCGCGCGGCGGAGTAGCCTGTGGCGGTCTACACGGAAGTCTCGGACGAGGAGCTCGCCAGCTTTCTCGCCACCTACGACATCGGCACGCTCCTCTCCTACAAGGGCATCGCCGAGGGCGTCGAGAACTCCAACTACCTCCTGCGCACCACCGGCGGCTCCTTCATCCTCACCCTCTACGAGAAGCGCGTGCGGGAGGGGGACCTGCCGTTCTTCCTCGGGCTCATGCAGCATCTCGCCGCCCGCGGGCTCACCTGCCCGCTGCCCGTGGCCAACCGGCGGGGCGAGGCGCTGGGGCGTCTTGCGGGGCGGCCGGCCGCGATCATCACCTTTCTGGACGGCGTCGCCGTGCGCCGGCCGACCGCGGCCCATTGCGGGGCGCTCGGCCAGGCGCTCGCCCGCCTTCACCAGGCGGGCGAAGGGTTCGCCATGGAGCGGCCCAACGCCCTGTCGCTGGAGGGCTGGCCGCCGCTTTTCGCGCAGGCGGAGGCGCAGGCCGACACGGTAGCGGCTGGCCTTGGCGAGCGCACCCGCCGGGAGCTGGCCTATCTGGAAGGGGCCTGGCCCCACGATCTGCCGGTCGGCGTCATCCATGCGGATCTTTTCACCGACAACGTGTTCTTCATCGGCCCCCACGTGTCCGGCCTCATCGACTTTTATTTCGCCTGCACGGACTTTCTCGCCTACGACCTCGCCATCTGCCTCAATGCGTGGTGCTTCGAGGCGGATGGGTCGTTCAACCTCACCAAGGGACGGGCGATGATCGCGGGCTACCAGGCGGTGCGCCCCCTGGAGCCCGCCGAGGTGGAGGCGCTGCCGGTGCTCTGCCGCGGCTCGGCGCTTCGCTTCATGCTCACCCGCCTCGTCGATTGGCTCAACGTGCCGCCGGGCGCCCTGGTGCGCCCGAAGGACCCCCTCGAATACGACCGCAAGCTCGCCTTCCACCGCCATGTGCGGCACGCGCGAGAGTACGGGCTGGAAACCTCATGAGCGACGAGACGATGATGATCGACACGGACGGGACCGTATCGGCCGGGCGGGCTCCACGGCCCGTGGAGTCGCCGCGCGTTCGCCGGGATGGCGACAGATGAGCGACGACAAGATCGTCATCTACACCGACGGCGCCTGCTCCGGGAATCCGGGGCCGGGCGGCTGGGGCGCCATTCTCATCTTCAAGGGCAAGGAAAAGGAGCTCTCCGGCGGGGAGCCCGCGACCACCAACAACCGCATGGAGATGACGGCGGCTCTCGAGGGGCTCAAGGCCCTCACCCGTCCGTGCCGGGTCGATGTCTTCACGGATTCCCAATACGTCATGCAGGGCATCACGTCCTGGATGCACAATTGGAAGCGCCGGGGCTGGCGGACCGCCGACAACAAGCCCGTGAAGAACGAGGACCTCTGGCGCCTTCTCGACGAGGCCGCCGCCCGCCACGAGGTGAAGTGGCACTGGGTGAAGGGCCATGCGGACGACCCCCTGAACAACCGGGTCGACGAACTCGCCGTCGCGGCGATGCAGCCCTTCAAGAAGAAGCGGGCCTGAGGCTGAAGCCCTCCCCCGTGGGGGAGGGCGACGAGGATCAGAGCGCCTTCAGGAGCGCCTCGGCGCCGGAGATGTCGGCCTTGCCGGGGGCGTCCTCGAGGTTGATGGCCTGCACGACGCCGTCGTCCACCACCATGGAATAGCGCTGCGAGCGCGTGCCGAGCCCGAAGCCCGAGCCGTCCATGGAGAGGCCGATGGCCTTGGCGAAATCCGCGTTGCCGTCGGCGAGGAGCTCGATGCCCTCGGCGCCCGCCGCCTTGCCCCAGGCATCCATCACGAACACGTCGTTGACGGCGGTCACCGCGATGGCGTCGATGCCCTTCGCCCGGATCTCCTGCGCCTTCGCCACGTAGCCCGGCAGGTGGTTCCGGTGGCAGGTGGGCGTGAAGGCGCCGGGCACCGCGACGAGCACGACCTTGCGGCCCTTGAACACGTCGTCCGTGGTCTTGGCGGCGGGGCCCTCCGCGGTCATCACGCGGAAGGTCGCTTGCGGCAGGCGGTCGCCAACTTGGATCGTCATGGAGGATCTCCGAGGGAAGAGGCGCGGGCGCGCCGATGGCACCGGCTTAGCGTGGCTGTTGGTCCGCGTCGAGCAGGACTTCCGGCGCCTTCCTCGTGGAAGGATAGGGTCCCTTAAGGCAGCGCCAGTTCGGTCTCGATGCCCCCGCCGCCTGCGGCGAGCGTCAGGCGAACCCGGATTGGCCCGGCCGCGTCCTTCGGCTTCTCGTCCACCGTGAGGGTGAAGGCGCCGTCCTCGGGCTTCGGCGAGGTGGAGAGGTACCAGTTCTCCGGCCCCTCCGCGAACAGCGTGGCGCCCTCCGGGGCGCGCACCCGCACCCGGTAGGACACGCCGTCCGCCTGCCGCTCGATCCCGAGAACCGCAAGCGGGCCGGGGGCGCCGACGGGCTGGGGCCGCGGCACGGCGGCGAGCGCCGCTTCGATGCGCGGGCGGTGGGTCTCATCGCCCGTGAGGTCGAGGGAGAGCTCCGCATTGGCTGGGATGCAGATGTCCTTGCAGACCCCGTAATCGACCGCGAGGTGCAGGCGCACCGGCTCACCCGCCCTCAACGGCGTGATCCGCACCGGGAAGATCACGCGGTCCGCATAGGAAAACGCGACGCCTCCCGCATCCTCGGTGCGCGCGGGCGCGGGCCAGTGCAGGTCGAGCGCGCCCGCATTGGCCGAGCCGTCCCAGACGAACCGGGGCGGAAGGCCCGCCTCGCCGGGGCTTCGCCAATAGGTCTTGTAGCCCCGGTCGAGTTCGATCTCGACGCCCACGAGGTGCCGTCCGCCTTCCATGCCGCCCGAGACCAGCCGCACCCGGGAGTGGAAGCCTTGCGCCCAGGGCGAGGCCGGCGCCGCATGGGCGGCCAGGGGTGCGAGACACGCCATCACGAAGGCGAGAGCCACCCGGCGCAAGACGAGGGCAAGGGGTGGCCAGCCGAGCGCGGGAACGGAGCAGGGCTCCGTTGCGGCGGCTCGCGCGACGCGACGCGACACGATTGCCATGGAACTGACACCTCCCCGAGGCGCTTCCTCTATCGGAGAGCAACCGGACCTGCCCATCCACGTTCCCGTGAGCGGCGCTTCCCTCCAAGTGCGACGCGAGCGCCCGACCGGAACGTGAATGGACAACAGGCCTCATAAGCGTAGCATGGACCTATGGACTGGACACGCACCCTCTCAGGCGACATCGGGTCGGGCTACCTCGACGGGCAGCTCCTCGTGGCCATGCCGGGCATGGCCGACGACCGCTTTGCCCGCGCGGTCATCTACGTGTGCGCCCACTCGGCCGAAGGCGCCATGGGCATCGTGCTGAACCGGCCGGCCGACCTCAATTTCCCCGATCTCCTCGTGCAGCTCGACATCGTGCCGGAGATGGAGCGCATCCGCCTGCCGCACCGGGTCGGCCAGATGCAGGTGCTCATGGGCGGCCCGGTGGAGACGAGCCGGGGCTTCGTGCTCCACTCGCCGGATTTCACCATCGAGCAATCGACCCTGCCCATCGACGACAGCATCTGCCTGACCGCCACCATCGACATCCTGCGCGCCATCGCCCGTGGCGACGGTCCGGCCCAGGCCGTGCTCGCGCTCGGTTATGCGGGCTGGGGCGCAGGCCAGCTCGAGACCGAGATCCAGTCCAATGGCTGGCTCACCTGCCCGGCCGACGCCAACCTGGTCTTCGGTCCCCACGCGGACGCCCGCTACGAGCTGGCCCTGCGCAAGATCGGCATCGAGCCCGCGATGCTCTCCATGGAAGCGGGCCACGCGTAATTCACCTCTCCCCTTGCGGGAGAGGTCGTCACGCCGCCTCGGGCGCCGCTCCCACGAGCTGCCGGGCCTGCAGCATCGACATCGGGTCACCGAACACCGGCCCCTGCGCATATTCGCAGCCGAGCTGGTAGAGCTCGATCGCCTCCGACTCGCTGTCCGCACCCTCCGCCACCACCTCCATGCCGAGTTCGTGCGCCATCTTGATGATGGAGCGCAGGATCACAGGCTTGCCGTTCGCCATCTGGCGCACGAAGGACTGGTCGATCTTGATCGTGTCGAAGGGGAAGCGCAGCAGATAGGCGAGGGCCGAATAGCCCGTGCCGAAATCGTCCAGGGAGAGCCCGGCGCCGAGGTCGCGCAGGCGGTTCAGCATCTGCGCGGAGTATTCCGGGTTCTCCATCACGAGGCCCTCGGTCATCTCGAGCTTGAGGGAGCCGGGCAGCACGCCGGTGCGGGCGATCACGGTCTTGACGTCGTGCAGGAGGTCGTGCCGCAGGAGGTGGCGGCTCGACATGTTGACGGAGGCGAAGATCGGCGGGTCCACCTCGAGGGCGCTCTGCCAGGCTGACAGCTCCCGGGCCGTGCGCTCGAGGAGGAAGACCGACAGGTTGACGATCAGCCCCGTCTCCTCGGCGAGGGGCATGAAATCCTCGGGGCTGATGCGCCCGAGCCGCGGGTGATCCCAGCGCAGCATGGATTCGAAGCCCGCGATGGTCCGGTCCTCGAGGCGCACGATGGGCTTGAACAGCACCTTGATCTCGCCCCGGTCGAGGGCCTTGCGCAGGTCGCTCTCCAGGGTGATGCGGTCGCTCTTGTCGGAGCGCATGGTGGGGCGGAACACCTCGATGCGGTCGCCGCCCTGGCGCTTGGCGTGCACCATGGCGATCTCGGCATTCTTCACCACCTCCTCGCGCCGCGCCGCGATCTGCGGATCGTGGAGCGCCAGGCCGATGGAGCCGCTGAGGAAGATCTCGCGCTCCGCATAGGTGATCGGCGTCGTGAGGGCGCGGCGGATCATGTCCGCAAAGGCGATGATGCGGTCGGGTTCGCGCTCGGAGAGAAGGATAATTGCGAACTCGTCCCCGGCGACGCGGGCGAGCGTGTCCTGCGGCTTCAGGAGTCGTCCGAGTCGACGCGACAGGGTGAGGAGGATCGAGTCGCCCGCCGAATGGCCGACGCCCTCGTTCACCTGCTTGAACCGGTCAAGGTCGATGACGAGCACGGTGGGGCGAATGCCGTCGTCCTGGCTCGCATAGGTGAGGGCGGCCTCGAGCCGGTCGTAGAAGAGCTGGCGGTTCGGCAGGCTCGTGAGGTTGTCGTGCACCGCATCGTGGAGCAGGCGCTCCTCCGAGGTCTTCACATCCGTCACGTCGCAGAGCGTGCCGACGATGCGGATCACTTCGCCATCCGAGCCGATCACCGGCCGGGCCTTGAGACGGAACCAATGGTGCGGGCCCGCGGCCGAGCGCAGGCGGAAATCCTGAACGAGGCGCCCGCGGCGCTGCTCGATGACCGCGTCGAGGGACGTGCGGTAGCGGTCCCGGTCGAAGGGGTGGATGAGGTCGAGCCAGGCCGAGGCCGGGCCCTCCAGGGTGCCGCGCTTGAGGCCGAGCTGGTGCTCCACCTCCGGGCTCACGAAGATCTTGTCGGAGGTCACGTCCCAATCGAACACCACGTCGCCGGCCCCCGACAGGGCGAGGGCGCGGCGCTCCGTGTCGTTCATCAAGCCCTGCGAGAAGGTGCTGCCCGCAAAGGCATGCTGCATCACCGTGAAGCCGATGAGCATCACGATGAGGACGAGGCCGCCGATGAGGGCCGGCGGCACGAGGTCGGCGGAGAGCTGCCCCATCACCGTGAAGCCCGCGGCCGCGACCCAGGCGATCAGAAGGAGCCAGGTCGGCACCAGCATCACGGCGCGGTCGTAGCCGTGGGTCGCCAAGTGGATGACGAGGACGAAGCCGATGCCGGCCACCGCCGCGATGGAGATGCGCGCGACCCCGGAGGCGACCGGCGGGTCCACGACCGCAAGGCCCACGAGCGCGCCTAGGAACAGGAGCCAGAAGGCGGTCACGTGGCTGTAGCGCACGTGCCAGCGGTTGAGGTTGAGATAGGCGAAGAGGAAGACGAGGAGCGTTGCGGCGAGCACCGCCTCCGCACCCGCCCGGTAGATGCGCTCGGCGGTCTCGCTGATCGGGAAGATGCGCTGGAAGAAGCCGAAATCGATGCACGAATAGGCGAGCACCGCCCAGGCGAGCGCGGCCGCCGCCGGGAAGATGAGCGCGCCCTTCACCACGAAGACGATGGTGAGGAAGAGGGCGAGCAGGCCGGCGATGCCGATGATGATGCCCTTGTAGAGGGTGAGCCCGTTCACCCGCTCCTTGTAGGCGTCGGCCTCCCACAGATAGACCTGCGGCAGGTTCTGCGTGCGCAGCTCCGCCACGAAGGTGACCGTGGTGCCGGGATCGAGGGTGATGAGGAACACGTCCGCGTCCGCGCTCTCCTCGCGCTCCGGGCGGATGCCCTCGGAGGCGGTGATCGCCGCGATGCGGGAGGAGCCGAGATCGGGCCAGATCACGCCGGAAGCGGTGAGCCGGAAATGCGGCGCCACCAGCAGGCGGTCCACCTGCTCGTCGGTGTCGTTGGTGAGCGCGAAGACGATCCAGTCCGGCCGGGTGCCGGCCTCGCGCGCCTTCACGGCGATGCGGCGCACGATGCCGTCGCGGCCGGGCGCGGTGGAGATGCGGATCTCGTCGCCGTCGGAGCGGTTGCGCTCCACCATGGGGGTGAGGTCGATCGCCTTGGCCTGCAGGTTCACGCGCACGGCTTCCACGGCGTGGCCCGGGGCGGGGCACGCGAGAAGGGCGATAACCGCCAGCATGAGGCCTAAGGCGAAAGATACGATCCGCAACGCTTCGTCTTTCGTCCGGTACGCACGAGACACAGTGTCAGTGGTACCGGTCGGCAGGCTTGAGGGCAAGTTGCGGGGGAAGTGGGCCGCCGACTTGTCAGCAAGTCTTGTGGAGGGGTGCCCGCCGCCCATGGGCGCGATTTGCGGCGGGATTAGGGACGGGGCGTCCGTGACCTAAGGGGAACGACGCGGGAATTCCGCCGCCCTCTCCCTCAGGCCAGCCGCGCGGCGATCGCGCCGACCTTCGGCAGGCCTTTCAGGGGGCCGATGGCGGCAATCGTGGGCGCGCCCTGAAGCAGGCGGCGTCCGGCCGCCCGGACCTCCTCCACGGTCACCCGGTCGACCCGCTCGATCACCTCATGGCTCGGGATCACGCGGCCCCAGGAGAGGAGCTGGCGGGCGATGCGGTCGATGCGGCCGCCCGGCGTCTCAAGGGCGCTCAGGAGCGCCACCTTCATCTGCGCCTTGGCCCGGGCGAGTTCCGCCTCCTCCACATCCGCGGTGGCCCGCCGGGTGGCATCGAGGGTCACCTCCACGAGAGCCGCCACGTCCCCCGCCGCCGTGCCGGCCCCGATGCCGAAGAGGCCGCAATCGGAGAAGGGCCAGTGGAAGGCATCGATCGCATAGGCGAGGCCCCGCACCTCCCGGACCTCGTGCCACAGGCGCGAGGTGAGCCCCCCGCCGAGGATATGCGCGAAGAGATGCGTCGCCGAGTAGCCGGGATCCTTGAAGGAGGGACCGGGCAGGCCGAGCACCAGGTTCGCCTGTTCGAGCCGACGGCTGATGCGCCGCTCGCCACCCGTATAGGCGCCGGGAGCTACCTGGCGCCCCGGGACCGATGCGAGGCCTCCGAACAGACGCTCGGCGGCCTGCACCACGGCCGCATGCTCCACATCGCCAGCGGCCGCGAGCACCATCTTCTCGGGGGCGTATTCCCGGGCGATGAAGGCTCGGATCGTCGCCTCGTCGAAGCTGCGGATCGTGTCCGGCGTGCCGAGGATCGGCCGGCCGATGGGCTGGGCCGCGAAGGCGGTTTCCATGAAGGCGTCGTAGACGAGATCGTCCGGCGTGTCCTCGACGGCGGCATGCTCCTGGAGGATCACGCCCTTCTCGCGGGCCAGTTCCCCGGCCTCGAAGGCGGAGTTGGTGAGGATGTCGCCGAGCACGTCGAGGGCGACATCGATGTTCTCGCCCAGGACCTTGGCGGTGTAGCTCGTGTACTCGACGCTCGTCGCCGCATTGATGTCGCCGCCCACATTCTCGATGTCCTCGGCGATCTGCCGGGCCGAGCGGCGGGCCGTACCCTTGAAGGCCATGTGCTCGATGAGGTGCGAGAGCCCGTGCTCGTGCGCCTCCTCGTGCCGCGAGCCGGTGCCGACCCACACGCCGAGCGTCGCGGTGGCGATCTCCGGCATGCGCTCGGTGGCGATAGTGAAGCCATTGGCGAGGCGCGAGATCTCGATCAGCGGCTCGCGCACGAAATGCTTGTTCATGCGGCAGCGCCCTTCATCCCGCGCACCGATGCGTGCAACGATCCGCCGGACCGTTGCCCGCCGAGCCTGTGATCGGCCTTCGATACCACAGGGTTCATGCGGCGGCGCCCCGGGCGGCGCGGGCGCGTTCGCGGATGAAGCGTTCGAGGGTCGCCTGCTCGTTCGGTAGCACCGTGAAGCGCTCCGGCCGCTCCATGAGGTCGGCGAGGTGAGCGGGCAGGGCCGGATGCAAGCCCGTGGCGCGCGCGACGGCGGCCGGGAACTTGGCGGGATGGGCGGTGCCGAGCGCCACCACCGGCACCTCGGGGCGCTCCTTGAGGAGCGCGCGGGCGGCGCGGGTACCGATGGCCGTGTGCGGGTCGAGCACCGTGCCGCTCGCCGCATGGACCGATGCCATCTCGTTCGCCACATCGGCCTCGTTCACGGCGATTGCGGAGAACTCCTCGCGGATGCGGGCGAGAGGCGCGGCGTCGATCAGGAAGGCCTTGGACTGGTTGAGATTCGCCATGAGGCGGCGGATCGCGGCGCCGTCGCGGCCATAGGCTTCGAAGAGCAGGCGCTCGAAGTTGGAGGAGATCTGGATGTCCATGGAGGGCGAGGTGGTGGGCTCGACGCCGCGGAGCTCATAGGCGCCCGTGCCGAGCGCGCGGGCCAGAATGTCGTTGGCGTTGGTGCCGATCATCAGCCGCTCGACGGGCAGGCCCATGCGCTTGGCCACCCAGCCCGCCAGGATGTCGCCGAAATTGCCCGTCGGCACCGAGAAGGAGACCGGACGGTGCGGCGCGCCGAGCGCCACGGCGGCGGTGAAGTAATACACGACCTGCGCTGCCACCCGCGCCCAGTTAATGGAATTGACGCCGGAGAGCTGGAGGTCGTCGCGAAAGCGCGCATGGTTGAACATCGCCTTCAGCGCGTTCTGGCAATCGTCGAACGTGCCCTCCACCGCGATGGCGTGCACGTTCGGGGAGGCGACGGTGGTCATCTGCCGGCGCTGCACGTCCGAGACGCGCCCGTGCGGGTAGAGGATGAAAATATCCACCTGATCGAGGCCGGAGAACGCCTCCACGGCGGCGCTGCCGGTGTCACCGGATGTCGCGCCCACGATAGTGGCGCGCCCGCCGCGGGCCTTCAGCACATGGTTCATGAGCCGCCCGAGGAGCTGCATGGCCACGTCCTTGAAGGCAAGGGTCGGGCCGTGGAAGAGCTCGAGAACGAACAGGTTGTCATCGAGCTGCACCAGCGGGCAGACCGCCGGATGACGGAACGAGGCGTAAGCTTCCTCCACCATGCGGTCGAGATCCGCGTCACCGATCTCGCCGCCGACGAGGGGCCACAGCACCGCCTTCGCCACATCGGCATACGCCATTCCGGCGAAGCTCTCGATGGTCTTGCGCGACAGCGACGGCCACGTCTCGGGCAGATACAGGCCGCCATCCCGGGCGAGCCCGGTGAGGAGCGCGTCGGTGAAGCCGATGGCAGGGGCCTCGCCACGGGTCGAGACGTGAAGCACGGGTGTTCTCCGTCGGGAAAGAGGGCCGGACCTTACGGATGCGGGCCGGCCCCGGCAAGCGTTGCGGGACGTCCTCCTTGACGGGGAGGGGACATCACCCCCTGATCCGCGCCATGGTGTAGGCATCGACGAAAGCGCCGTCCCGGAACGCGTAGTCCCTGAGCGTACCCTCGATCACGAAGCCGTGCCGCTCGTAGAGCGCGATGGCCGGCGCATTGTCCACGAACACGGTGAGTTCGAGGCGCCTCAGGTTCAGCCAGTTGTCGGCGGTATCGATGAGCGCCCGCAGGAGAGCGGTGCCGACGCCTTGGCCGACGCAATCGTCGCGCACGCCCATGCCGAGATAGGCCGTGTGCCCGCGACGGCCCGGCAGCCGCTCGAACCCGGCGGTGCCCACAACGCGCCCGTCGAGCACCGCCGCGATGCCGACATGGCCAGGCGGGCGGCTCTCGAGGAATTTCCTGGTCTCCTCGATCGTCTGGAACGGCACCCGGAGCGTGTTGCGGCGATAGCCCGGCAGGTTCACGAGCGCATAGACGTCATCGAGATCGGCCGGGTTCAGGGCGCGCACGATCAGGCGCTCGGCGAGGGGTGCCGGGCCAGAGGGTTGTCGTTCGAGCAGGGTAGCTTCGGTCATGGGGTCTCTCCTGTGGGGGCGGAGAGAAGCGTGACCTTGTGGACGAAGCCCTGCTCGTCTCCGCAGGGCTTGGGGGGATGATCGCTGGGCGCCTATCCGCGCGCCGCGTCGGCCGCCCGCCCCGAGGCGTGCGTGGTGACGACGTGCATAAGGGCGCGACCGATCATGCGGACAAGGTAACGCAGGTGCCTCGCGCTGCCAAGTCCGGGCTCAACCCTCCGCCCGCAGCCGCCGCCAGGCGAAGGCGGCGAAGACGCCGATGAGGGTGAGGGCGATGCCGTACCAGGTGATGGCGTATTGCAGGTGGTTGTTGGGGATGCTCGTCGGCGCGGCGGCGTTTCTCGGGCCGCCGGGCACCAGGGGGGCCTCGGCGGCGACGTAGAACGGGGCGGCCTCTAAGCCCTTCGCGGCCGCGATGGCCTGCGGGTCGCGGGTAAACCAGCGGTTCTCGCGCGGGCTATCCTCGGGCGTGAACCAGGTGCGGGATTCCGGCGCCCGTACGAGCCCCGTCACGGTCGCTGGACCCGCCGGCTGGCTGCCGGGGCGCGTAGCTGGGTCGCGACCTTCGGTGGGCACGAAGCCGCGGTTCACCATGACGACCGCGCCGCCCTCGATCCGCAGGGGCGTAATCAGATAAAATCCCTGGACCGGCATGCCGCGCTGGCCAGGCGACAACCCGTGCACCGGGGTCTCGTGCTCGTGGAGGAAGGTGCCGGTCAACCGGACGCGGCGGAATTCGTCGCGCTCGGCCTCCCAGGTGGCCCAGCTGTCCGGCGGGAGGATGGCGCCCGGCTCCGCTTTCGAGCGCGTCTCGATCTGCGCGATCAGGTTCTCTTTCCAATCCCGGCGCTGAAGCTGCCAGGTGCCGAGCCCGAGGAGCACCGCGAGCGCCATCAGCGCAGCGATGCCGGGCGCGACCAGCGCGCGCCAGCGGGCAGGGGGGGTGGCGAGGCTCCGGGCGTCCATGGGCTCAGCGCTCCCAGCGGCCTTCCTCGGCCTTGTGCTGGTATTGGAGCGCCACCATCAGGCCCTTCAGCGGGCGCACCAGCCCCAGGCACATCACGGCGGTGAGCGAGAACCACATGACGAGGTGCAGCCAGATCGGCGGCTCGTAGGCGAACTCGACCCAGAGGGCGAGCGCGCAGACCACGATGCCGACGAAGGACATGACGAAGAAGGCGGGGCCGTCCGCCGTGTCGATGAAGGAATAGTCGAGGTCGCAGACCTCGCATTTCGGCGCGAGGGACAGGTATCCCTTGAACAGCTTGCCCTGGCCGCAGCGCGGGCAGCGGCCCTGCAGGCCCACTTTCATGGCGGAGGAGCGGGCGTGATCGTGGGGCAAGAGCGTCTCCAGTCCTGGCCTCTGCGGCGTTTGTCTCGACCCTTTGCGAGGGCGGCGCAAACAAAAAGGGCGGCCGAAGCCGCCCTTCATATGGTGTCGCCGGGGCTCCCCGTCAGTAGCCGTCCATATGGCGCCATGGCCTCACACGAAGGCGATGGTGCCGAAGGTGCCACCGTCAGTGGGCGCCGGAGCCGCCCCCGTAGCCCCACACGTAGATGGCGGCGAAGAGGAACAGCCAGACCACGTCCACGAAGTGCCAGTACCAGGCCGCGAACTCGAAGCCGAGGTGCTGCTGAGGGGTGAAGTGCCCCTTGTAGACGCGCAGCAGGCACACGGCGAGGAAGATCGTGCCGATGACCACGTGGGCGCCGTGGAAGCCCGTCGCCATGAAGAAGGTGGCGCCGTAGATGTGGCCGCTGAAGCCGAAAGCGGCGTGGCTGTACTCGTAGACCTGGAGCACGGTGAACAGAGCGCCCAGAATCACCGTCAGCCACAGGGCCATCCGCAGGCCCTTGCGATCGTTGTGCAGGAGCGCGTGGTGCGCCCAAGTGACCGTGGTGCCCGAGGTGAGCAGGATCAGGGTGTTGAGCAGCGGCAGGTGCCAGGGATCGAAGGTCTCGATCCCCTTCGGGGGCCACAGGCCGCCCGTGAGCTCCACGCGGGTGTATTGCATCGGGTCGTTCGGATAGAGGGCCGCCTCGAAATAGGCCCAGAACCACGCCGCGAAGAACATCACCTCCGAGGCGATGAACATGATCATGCCGTAGCGATGGTGGAGCTGGACCACGCGGGTGTGGTGGCCCTCGTAGGTGGCCTCCCGGGTCACGTCCGTCCACCAGGACAGCATGGTGTAGAGCACGCCGATGAAGCCGGCGCCGAGGATGTAGGGACCGAGCGGCATCCCGCCGACGGTCATGCTCTTCATGGTGAAGACCGCGCCGACCGCCATGAAGAAGGCGCTGACCGAGCCGATGAGCGGCCACGGGCTCGGGTCGACGAGGTGGTAGTCGTGGTGCTTGGCGTGGGCCTCGGCCATGGTCGTGTCGTCTCCGCCTGGATTTCTGCTCGCTTTAGGACGTTTCCGCCCAGCTTGTCACGTGTCTATCTTCAAGGGCTTAAGCCCATTTCCCGGTGTCTCGACATCCGCTCGCTTTAGGACGTTTCCGCCCAGCTTGTCACGTCTGTCTTAAGGCCCAGGGGCCGAGGATGCTGGGCATCCACGGCTCCCTGGGGTCGTCTCAGGGTGTCTTCGGCGTCACGGAGGCGGTGGCCTCCGCGACCGGCTTCCCGCCCTTGGCCGGGAAGTAGGTGTAGGACAGGGTGATGGAGGTGATGTCCTTCACGTTCGGATCCTGGACGAGGCCGGGATCCACATAGAACACAACCGCCGATTCCTTGGTTTCACCCGGCTGGATGGTCTGCTCGGTAAAGCAGAAGCATTCGAGCTTGACGAAATAGGCGCCGGCCAGCGCAGGCTGGACGTTGAAGGTGGCGATGCCGGTCGTGGGCGCCGGGCCCTCGTTCGTTACCCGGTACATCACCGTCGTGGTCTCGCCGATGCGGACTTTCACCTCGGCGGTCTCGGCCGCAAAGCGCCAATTCAGTCCGGGCGACACGTTGGCGTCGAAGCGGACCGCCACGGTCCGGTCGAGGATCTCGCCGGCCGGCAGGGTGCGCACGAGCGGCGTGCCGCCAAAGCCCGTCATCTTGCAGAACAGGTCGTAAAGGGGCACCGCCGCGTAGGCCATGCCGACCATGCCGACCGCGATGCCGAGACAGGCGATCGCGGTCTTGCGGTGGCGGGCTTCTGTCGGCTGGGGAGATGGGGTCATGCGCTGCGCTCCGTCACAGGGGCCGCTGCAGGATCTGGGGCCCGAGCTTGGCGATGGTCACCACATAGAAGAGCACCACCAGGGTTCCGAGCACGACGGCGAGCGCCAGAGACCGATTGCGGCGGCGCTTCTGTTCCTCGGGGCTCAGGGCTGGCGGTTTCGCGGCGGCCATGGCGCTTACCCGAGAACCGGACGGAACAGGCCGAAGCCGTGCTCGGCCAGAAGCGTCGCGAAGAGAGCGAAAAGGTAGAGGATCGAGAAGCCGAAGAGCTGCTGGGCCACCTTCATGGCGGGCTCGCCGGTGCGGATGCGGAACACCTGAACCGCGAGCGCCAGCATGCCGAGGGTGCCGCCGGCGCCCACCACCGCATAGGCGAGGCCGCCGAAGCCGAGCGCCACGGGGGCAAGGCCAAGGGGAGCGAGGAGGATCGTGTAGGCGAGGATCTGGCGGCGGGTCGCGTCGGGCCCTGCCACGTTCGGCAGCATCGGGACGCCGGCCCGGGCGTAATCGCCCGACTTCACGAGGGCGAGCGCCCAGAAATGGGGCGGCGTCCACATGAAGATGATGGCGCAGAGCACGAGGCTCTCCACCGTCACCGTGCCCGTGACGGCGGCCTGCGCCACCACCGGGGGAAGCGCGCCGGCAAGGCCCCCGATCACGATGTTCTGCGGCGTCGAGCGCTTCAGCCACATGGAATAGATCACCGCGTAGAACACGATGGTGAAGGCGAGAAGCGCGGCGGCGAGCCAGTTGCTCACGATGCCAAGCACCAGAACCGAGCCGACCGACAGGGTGAGCCCGAAGCCCAGGGCCTCGCTCGGGGTGATGCGGCCGGCCGGGATCGGGCGCTTGGCCGTGCGGGTCATCACCGCGTCGATGTCCGCGTCCCACCACATGTTGAGGCAGCCGGACGCGCCGGCGCCCACCGCGATCATGAGGAGCGAGGCGAAGGCGATGACGGGGTGCACCGCGGAGGGCGTCACCACCATGCCGACGAGCGCCGTGAACACCACGAGGAACATCACCCGCGGCTTCAGGAGCGCGACGTAATCCTTCACGTCTCCCTGGGACACGCCCGGGGTGGCGCGGCTTTCGACGAAGATGGGCGAAGCGGTCATGCTTGTGGTTCGATCAAACTCGTCGGGCCCCTCGCGTCGAGCGACGGGGCCCTGATGTCGGATGGCGGCTCCTCGCCGGAAGGCTCAACTTGAGCCCTCGGGGGAGGAGCGGGCGGCTCCTGGGAACCGCCCGCGCCGGATCAGTGATGCGTGTCCGCGATGCGCGGCAGCGTCTCGAACTGGTGGAAGGGAGGCGGCGAGGGCAGCGTCCATTCCAGGGTCGTGGCGCCTTCGCCCCACGGGTTGCCGGCGGCCTGCTCCTTGCGGACGAGGGCGTAGATGACGCCCGCGATGAAGACCACGAGGCTCGCCGCGAAGATATGGCCGCCCTGGGTCGCCACGAAGTGCCAGCCCGCGAAGGCGTCCGGGTAGTCCGCGTAGCGGCGCGGCATGCCCTGGAGGCCGAGGAAGTGCATCGGGAAGAACAGCACGTTGGCGCCGATGAAGGCGAGCCAGAAGTGCAGCTTGCCGATCCATTCCGGCAGGACGTAGCCGGTGATCTTCGGGAACCAGTAGTAGATGCCCGCGAAGATCACGAACACCGCGCCGAGCGACAGCACGTAGTGGAAGTGCGCCACCACGTAGTAGGTGTCGTGGAGGTAGCGGTCGACGCCGGCATTGGCCAGCACCACGCCCGTGACGCCGCCCACCGTGAAGAGGAACACGAAGCCGATGGCCCAGTGCATGGCCGCGGTGAAGCGGATGGAGCCGCCCCACATGGTGGCGATCCACGAGAAGATCTTCACGCCCGTCGGCACCGCGATCACCATGGTGGCGAACACGAAATAGGCCTGCGTCTGGAGCGAGAGCCCCACCGTGTACATGTGGTGCGCCCACACCACGAAGCCGACGACGCCGATGGCGACCATGGCGTAGGCCATGCCGAGATAGCCGAAGATCGGCTTCTTGGAGAAGGTCGAGATGATGTGGGACACGATGCCGAAGGCCGGCAGGATCATGATGTACACTTCGGGGTGGCCGAAGAACCAGAACAGGTGCTGGTAGAGCACCGGGTCGCCGCCGCCGGCCGGGTCGAAGAAGGTCGTCCCGAAGTTGCGGTCCGTGAGCAGCATCGTGATCGCGCCGGCGAGGACCGGGAGCGACAGGAGCAGCAGGAAGGCGGTGACGAGCATCGACCAGGCGAAGAGCGGCATCTTGTGCAGCGTCATGCCCGGAGCGCGCATGTTGAGGATCGTGGTGATGAAGTTGATCGCCCCGAGGATCGACGCCGCGCCCGCAAGGTGCAGGGAGAAGATCGCGAAATCGAGGGCCGGGCCCGGATGGCCGACCGTCGAGAGCGGGGGATAGACCGTCCAGCCGCCGCCGAAGCCGAGCGAGCCCGGCGCGCCCTCGACGAAGAGGGAGCACAGGAGCAGGGCGAAGGCCGCGACCGTGAGCCAGAAGGAGATGTTGTTCATGCGCGGGAACGCCATGTCGGGCGCCCCGATCATGAGCGGCACGAACCAGTTGCCGAAGCCGCCGATGAGGGCGGGCATCACCATGAAGAACACCATGATGAGGCCGTGGCCCGTCACGAAGACGTTGTAGGTCTGCGGGTTCGAGAAGATCTGCAGGCCCGGCTCCTGGAGCTCCACGCGCATGGCGAAGGAGAGGAACGCGCCGACGAGACCCGCCGTGAAGGCGAAGATCAGGTAGAGCGTGCCGATATCCTTGTGGTTCGTGGAATAGAACCAGCGCTTGAAGAAGGTCGGGTGGTCGTGGTGATCCGCGTGAGCGGCGTCGGCTGCGTGTGCCATGATTCAGACCGTTCGTTCAGGTGTTACTGCGCGTTGGCGAGCTTGGTGGAGGCCGGAGCGCCGGTCGAAGCGTATTTCTGCTTCGCCTCGGTGGCCCAGGCCGCATAGGCCTGCTCGCTCACCACGCGGATCGTGATGGGCATGTAGGGGTGGCCGTTGCCGCACAGCTCCGAGCACTGGCCGTAGAACACGCCCTCGCGGTCGGCCTTGAACCAGGCCTCGTTCAGGCGGCCGGGGATCGCGTCCAGCTTCTGGCCAAGAGCCGGAACCGCGAAGTTGTGAAGAACGTCGGCGGCGGTGACCTGGAGGCGAACCACCTTGTTCACGGGAACGACCATCTCGTTGTCCACCGTGAGGAGGCGCGGCTGGCCCGGCTTGAGGTCCTTCTCGTCGACCATGTTGGAGTCGAACTTGAAGCCCGCGTTCTCGCCCGGGTACTCGTAGCCCCAGTACCAGGCATAGCCGGTGGCCTTCACGACGAGGTCGTGCTGGGGGATCACGAGCTGCTCGCGCAGGATCCGGAAGGACGGGATCGCGATGGCGACGAGGATGAGGACCGGGACGACGGTCCAGGCCACCTCGAGGAGGGAATTGTGGGTGGTCTTGGAGGGGATCGGGTTCTTGCGCTCGTTGAACTTGATGACCACCGCCACCAGCAGGACGGCCACGAAGACCGAGATCGCCGTGATGAGCCACAGCAGCCAGTCGTGGAACACCGCCACGTCATGGCCGTTCTGCGTCGCCATGGGCTGGAAGCCCACGCCCCAATTGACCGGTTGGCCCTCGGCTGCAAGGCCCGCCGTCCCGCCCAAGCCCAAGAGGGCCGCCGCTGCGTTCAGGGCGATCACCGATCGACGTCCAGCTGTCTCGATCCGCATCGGATGTCCAAAGCTCCTAAAAACCCAGATGTGAGAGCCGCGGGCCGTTCGACAACGCCGGGGAGACGCGTCGCAAGAGCGCAGACCGCTGAGGGCCGGCCATCCCATCATCCATGACGCGGGTGTATGACCACAGGTCGCGCGCGAGCGCAACGGGCCAAGCGTCGCAATCCGTGCGTCATAACCGCCAAAATCCGTCAAATCCGCTCCTGACCATGGGGGAGCGAGGCCCTTCGCTTGACAGGCCCCCGCCGCCCATGGTCGGAACGAAGGCAAATCCGAACGATGCGGTTTCGCAGGCCCCGAGGGCAGGGAAGCGCATCGGCGACATGCGGTTTCGGGACCCGGAAGGGTCGCCCGGGCCGATCCGAATGGGACGGCTGCGGAGCTCGAAAGGGCCCTGGGCCAGCGAAGATGCGGCTCCGGCCCGGCCGGTCGGCAGCCCCTAGGAAGAGACGGAGATGCCCGTGACCCAATCACGATGGGTGCGCCTTGCGGCGGCGATGGTCCTCGGGACGAGTCTGTTGTCCACAGGGGAACGCGCCGAGGCGCAAGGGGTCGTCAAGAACACCTACGGCGACTGGCAGATGCGGTGCGAGACGCCGGCCGGGGCCAAGGCCGAGCAATGCGCCCTCGTCCAGAACGTGGCGGCGGAAGACCGGCCCAACGTCTCCCTGGTGATCATCGTCCTGAAGACGGCAGACGGGAAGAGCCGGCTCCTGCGGGTGATTGCGCCCCTCGGCGTGCTGCTCCCGGCCGGGCTCGGCCTCAAGATCGACCAGGCCGATATCGGCCGGGCGGGCTTCGTGCGCTGCCTCACCACGGGCTGCATCGCCGAGGTCGTCATGGAGGACAACCTCGTCAACCAGATGAAGTCCGGCCAGACCGCCACCTTCATCGTATTCCAGACCCCCGAGGAGGGGGTCGGGATTCCGGTGTCGCTCAACAGCTTCGGCACGGGTTTCGACGCGCTGCCCTAGGGGCATGGCGCCAAGCATGGAAACTCCACGTGCCGCCCTCCAAGAGGCGGCCGGTGGGACAAGACGGCAACGGACCAGAGTTTAAGGGGCATCCGATGGGCAAGGTGACGGGCGGCCTCGCGGCCGCGGGGATGATCGTGCTGGGGGCATGCAGCACATTCGGGGGCGAGAGCGCCTCCATCGGCGAGCGCATCATCCTGGCGGGCCCGACCGTGCCCGCGCCCATCGCCGAGGATGCCATCGAGGTCGACTGCCCCAGCGTTTCGGTGGCCGAAGGCGGCGCGGCGCTTCAGGCTTACTCGGGCGGTCGTTCCGGGGACTCCGCGGCCCTGCGGCAGCAGATCACCATCGGCCAGATCGCCCGGGAATGCTCGGGCCGCGCGGACGGCTCCATCGCCGTGAAGGTGGGTGTCGAGGCACGGGCGCTGCTCGGCGCCGGGGGCTCCCCGGGTCGCTACGACGTGCCGGTCACCATGGTGGTAAAGCGCGGCTCCACGGTCATCGCGAGCCGCGTGACCCGCAGCACCATCACCATCCCGCCGGGCGAGACCATGGGTTCGACCGTCATCGTCGAGGACGGCCTCGTGGTGCCGCCCTCGGCTGTCGACGGGTTCGAGATCGAGGTCGGCCTTGGCGCGACCGCGGCCCCGGCCGCCCGCCGCCGGCGGGGCTGAAGCCCCTCCGCATTCCCCGCTTCCTCATGGGGACGGCGCCCGGGCGGGCGCATCGCCGCGTTGACTTGCCCGCGCACTCTTTTATGAGGGTGGAAGCCGATAATCCCCGCGGGAGAGACCGGGTCCTGGACCCGGCGCCGAAGGCGCAACCGCCCCGGAAACGCTCAGGCCAACGGACCGCGCGGGAGCTGGCACTCTGGAAAGCGGCGATGCGGGAACGCATCGCCCACCGACGGGCGTAACCTTGGCCAACGGCCAGGGGAAATCTCTCAGGTCTCGGGACAGAGGGGGCGCTTTCACGGACCGGCCAAGGTCCGAGCGAACGCGCGACTCTGGAGAGGACCCGATGGCCGAGCCCGCCCCCGCCGCAGAATCCCTGCTGCTGACGCCTCTCCACCAGGAGCATGTGAGCCTCGGCGCCCGCATGGTGCCCTTCGCTGGCTACGACATGCCAGTCCAATACCCCACCGGCATCATGACCGAGCACAACTGGACCCGCGAGCATGCGGGCCTGTTCGACGTGTCGCATATGGGCCAGGCCGTCCTCGTCGGACCCTCCTATGAGGCGACCGCCCGGGCGCTCGAGGCCCTGGTGCCGGCCGATGTCCTGAACCTGAAGCCGGGCCAGCAGCGCTACTCGCAGCTTCTCGACGAGAAGGGCGGCATCCTCGACGACCTCATGGTGACCCGTCCGGCGGCCGGCGCCGAGCCGGAATTCGTCTACCTCGTCGTCAATGCCTCCACCAAGGAGGCCGACTTCGCCCACATCGCCGCGCACCTGCCGGCGGGGGTCGAACTCGTCCGCAAGGATGACCGGGCGCTTCTTGCCCTCCAGGGCCCCGCCGCCGAGGGCGTGATGCGCCGCCTCGCGCCTGCCGCCGCGGAGCTCACCTTCATGATGACCGGCTGGTTCGATGTGGCCGGCCTGCGCTGCCATGTGTCCCGCTCCGGCTACACGGGCGAGGACGGGTTCGAGATCTCGGTGAAGGTCGACGAAGCCGTCGCGCTCTGGCGCGCGCTCCTCGCCGACCCGGAGGTGAAGCCCATCGGTCTTGGCGCCCGCGATTCCCTGCGCCTCGAGGCGGGCCTGTGCCTCTACGGCCACGACATCGACACCACCACGACGCCCGTCGAGGCGGGGCTCCTCTGGTCGATCCAGAAGCGCCGCCGGGAGGAGGGCGGCTTCCCGGGCGCCGCGATCGTCCAGAAGCATATCGCCGAGGGGGCGCCGCGCCTGCGCATCGGGCTGAAGCCCGAGGGCCGGGCCCCGGCCCGCGAGGGCACGCTCATCACCACCCCCGAGGGGCGCGAGGTCGGCATCGTCACCTCCGGCGGCTTCGGCCCGACGGTCAACGGGCCGGTCGCCATGGGCTACGTGACCCGCGACGCGGCGGCGCCGAACACCGAGCTGTTGCTCGTGGTGCGTGGCAAACCCATGCCCGCCAAGGTGGTGCCCATGCCCTTCGCGCCGCACCGCTACAAGCGCGGCTGACACCTTCACGCCAACGACACGACCAAACCCAGGGGAACGACGATGACGACGCGCTACACCAAGGATCACGAATATATCCGCATCGAGGGCGACACGGGCGTGGTGGGCATCACCGATTACGCGCAAGGTCAGCTCGGCGACGTGGTCTATGTGGAGCTGCCCAGCGTCGGCAAGGCGGTTGCCAAGGGCGGCGAGGCGGCGGTCGTGGAGAGCGTGAAGGCGGCGAGCGAGGTCTACGCGCCCGTCTCCGGCGAGGTCGTCGAGGTGAACGGCGATCTCGAAGGCGCGCCCGGCACCGTGAACGAGGACCCGGCCGGCCGCGGATGGTTCATGAAGATCCGCCTCAAGGACCAGGGCGAGCTCGACGGCCTCATGACCGAAGAGCAGTACCAGGACTTCCTGAAGTCGATCAGCTGAACGGATTCGCGATGGCGCACGCGCACACGGCGACAATTCGGTGGGGCAGGGGCGAGGCCGTCTTCTCCGACGGCCGCTACAGCCGCGCCCATAGCTGGACCTTCGACGGCGGCATCACCGTGCCGGGCTCGCCGTCGCCGTCCATCGTGCCGCTCCCCTACTCACGGGAGGATGCGGTCGATCCGGAAGAGGCTTTCGTGGCCTCAGTGTCGAGCTGCCACATGCTCACCTTCCTGCATCTGGCCTCAAAGAAGCGCTACGTGGTCGATTCCTACGAGGATCGCGCGGCCGGCGTGATGACCAAGAACGAGCGCGGGCGTCTCTTCGTGTCGAAGGTCACGCTCGATCCCGTCATCGTCTTTTCCGGCGAGCGCCAGCCGACGCCCGACCAGATCGCCGAACTCCACCATCTCGCCCATGAGGAATGCTTCATCGCGAATTCCGTGCTGACGGAGATCGTGGTGGCCGGTCTTCCCCAGCACGCCCACTGAGGTTTGGAACCCCCATGCGTTATCTCCCCCTCTCCGACACCGATCGCAGCGAGATGCTCGCCCGCGTCGGCGTTCGGCATGTCGACGAGCTGTTCGCCGACGTGCCGCAGAACGTGCTCCTCAAGGAGCCCATGGACCTGCCGCGCCGCAAAGGCGAGCTCGAGGTCGAGCGCGTTCTCGCCCGCATGGCGAACAAGAACGTCGCGGCTTCCTCTGTGCCCTTCTTCGTGGGTGCCGGCGCCTACAAGCACCATGTGCCCGCGACCGTTGATCACCTGATCCAGCGCTCGGAATTCCTCACGAGCTACACGCCCTATCAGCCCGAGATCGCGCAGGGCACGCTGCAATATCTCTTCGAGTTCCAGACCCAAGTGGCGGCGCTCACGGGCATGGATGTGGCGAATGCCTCCATGTATGACGGCTCCACCGGCACGGGCGAGGCGGTGCTGATGGCGCACCGCATCACCAAGCGCCGGAAAGCCGTGCTCTCCGGCGGCCTGCATCCGCATTACGCCGCCGTGGTGCGGACGCTCTCCGAGATGGCGAGCGACGAGGTCGTGGCGCTCAAGCCCGACACGTCCGCGAGCGAGGATATCCTCTCGCAGATCGACGACAGCACCTCCTGCGTCGTGGTGCAGTCCCCCGACGTGTTCGGCAATCTGCGCGACTTGAAGCCCATTGCCGAGAAGGCGCACCAGCATGGGGCGCTTCTGATCGCCGTGTTCACGGAAGTGATGTCGCTCGGTCTCGTGACGCCGCCCGGCGCCATGGGCGCCGACATCGTGGTGGGCGAGGGCCAGTCCATCGGCAACGCCCTCAATTTCGGCGGGCCCTATGTGGGGCTTTTCGCGACGCGCCAGAAATACGTGCGCCAGATGCCGGGCCGCCTGTGCGGCGAGACCGTGGACGCCGACGGCCAGCGCGGCTTCGTGCTCACCCTCTCCACCCGCGAGCAGCATATCCGCCGCGACAAGGCGACCTCGAACATCTGCACCAATTCGGGCCTGTGCTGCCTTGCCTTCACGATCCACATGACGCTGCTCGGGGAAGCGGGCCTGCGCCGCGTGGCGCGGATCAATCACGCGAACGCCGTGAAGCTCGCCGACGCCTTGAAGGGCATCCCGGGTGCCGAGGTGCTGAACGGCTCGTTCTTCAACGAGTTCACCGTGAAGCTCCAAAGGCCCGCCGCTGAGGTCGTGGAAGCGATGGCGCGCAAGGGCGTGCTCGCGGGCGTGCCGGTCTCGCGCCTCATGCCCGATGCGAGCCTCGACAACCTGCTTCTCGTGGCCTCCACGGAAGTGAACACCGACGAAGACCGTGCCGCGTTCGTGGCCGCGCTGAAGGACGTTCTATGATGCTGAACCCGGTCGTCACTTCCAAAGAGGTTCTGTGATGCTGAACCCGGTCGCCATTTTCAAAGAGGTTCTGTGATGTTGAACCGACAGGGACGTCCCACCGGTGCCAGCGCCAGCGATAGCGCTGCCGCGCATCCCACCTTCACGGGCAACAAGGGTCTTGCCCAGATCGAGCCGCTGATCTTCGAGATCGGGCAGGCGGACGAGACCGGCGTCGATTTCGACGAGCCGGCGGCTTTCACGCCGCGCCTCGGCGGGCTCGAGCGCAAGGAGGCTATCGGCCTTCCGGGCCTCTCCGAGCCCGAGACCATGCGCCACTACGTGCGCCTCTCGCAGCAGAATTACGGCATCGATACGGGCCTCTTCCCGCTCGGTTCCTGCACCATGAAGCACAATGCGCGCCTCAACGAGCGCATGGCGCGTCTGCCGGGCTTCTCCGACGTGCACCCGCTCCAGCCGGTCTCGACCGTGCAGGGCGCACTCGAGCTCATGAGCGAGCTCGGCCGCTATCTCGTGACCCTCACGGGCATGACCTCGGTGGCGCTCTCCCCGAAGGCGGGCGCGCACGGGGAACTCTGCGGCATGATGGCGATCAAGGCCGCCATCGAGGCGAAGGGCGAGGGGACGACCCGCAACGTGGTGCTGGTGCCCGATTCCGCGCACGGCACGAATCCGGCGACCGCCGCGCTCATCGGCTTCGTGGTGAAGCCCGTGCCCGCCCGCGACGACGGCTGGGTGCATGTGGAGGACGTGAAGGCCCTCATCGGGCCCGATGTCGCCGCCATCATGCTCACGAACCCCAACACCTGCGGCCTCTTCGAACCGCAGATCGTGGAGATCGCCAAGGCGCTCCATGACGCAGGCGCCTATTTCTATTGCGATGGTGCGAACTTCAACGCCATCGTCGGCAAGGCCCGGCCCGGCGATCTCGGCGTCGACGCCATGCACATCAACCTCCACAAGACCTTCTCGACGCCCCATGGCGGCGGCGGCCCGGGCTCCGGCCCCGTCGTGTTATCGGAGCGCCTGGCCCCTTACGCCCCTGTGCCCTTCGTGCGGACGACCGGCGACGGGTTCGAGCTGGTGGAGGACGACGGCGCGGCCGGCGAGGCGGAGCCTTTCGGGCGCATCACCGCCTTCCACGGCCAGATGGGCATGTATGTGCGCGCGCTCTCCTACATGCTCTCCCACGGCTCGGACGGCATGAAGCAGGCCTCGGAAGACGCGGTGCTCAACGCCAACTACATCCGCGCCGGCCTCTCCGACCTCATGAGCCTGCCCTTCGGCGACAAGCCCTGCATGCACGAGGTGCTGTTCGACGACGCGTGGCTGAAGGACACGGGCGTCACCACGCTCGACGTGGCGAAGGCCATGATCGACGAGGGCTACCACCCGATGACCATGTACTTCCCGCTGGTGGTGCACGGGGCGATGCTGATCGAGCCGACCGAGTCCGAATCGAAGGCGTCGCTCGACCTGTTCATTGCGATGCTGCGCGATCTCGCGATGGCGGCCAAGCGCGGCGACACCGAGCGCTTCACCGGCGCCCCCTACCACGCCCCGCGCCGCCGCCTCGACGAAACCCGGGCCGCCCGCAGCCCGGTCCTTAAATGGACTCCGCCGGCTCCCATTGCGGAAGCCGCGGAGTAGGGGAGGCCCGGCGGGCTTTCCGCCCCACGAACGCCGACGATCCAGCGTTCGTGGGGCGACTCCCGTCTCGGTGCCGAACTCGTTCGGCAGCAGCGCGGACTTGCCCAACCGGTGCAAGGTTCACAAGCGCGACCTCCGGATGCTAGCGTGCGCCTGAGCAGTGTTTCATCCGGACCCCGAATCTCATGCGCCCTCTGGACGGCAAATCCAGCCCCCTGGCCGACGCGCTGCGCACTTTTGCGCTGTGCAGCTTCGCGGTCGCTCAACCGCTTTTCGACCTGCTCGGCCGTAACGAGGAGTTCTTCGTCGCGCACCGCATCGGAGCCGCCGGCATCGTCCTGTTCGCCCTGGCCGTCACGTTGGGTCCCGCGGTTCTCCTGATCGGGCTTCAACTGGCGGTCCACCGGCTGGCGCCGCGGGTGCAAGCCGTCCTGCACCTCGTCATCGTGTTCGGGCTGCTTGCCCTTATTGCCGCGCCGATCCTGAACCGGGCGGCGCGACTGCCGAACGGCCTCGCCTTCATCGCCATGGTCTCTGCCGCGGCCCTGCTGACATGGCTCTATGCGGCGCGAACGGAGATTCGTCGCTTCGTCAGTGCCCTCGCCCTGGGCGGTCTCGTCTTCCCGCTGCTGTTCCTGCTGGTCTCGCCCGTTTCGAGCCTCGTCCTGCCGCAAGGCACCGCGGGGCTTCTGGCGGGCGGCGGCCAGCCTGCGACACTGCGCAATCCGGCACCCATCGTGTTCATCGTCTTCGATGAGTTCGAGACCGGGGCCCTCCTGGACGAGACTGGAGAGATCGACCCGGTCCGCTATCCCAATTTCGCGGCGCTGGCGAAGGAAAGCTCCTGGTTCCCTCGTGCGACCACGGTCTGGGCGGAGACCAAGAAGGCGGTGCCTGCCATCCTGACAGGGATGCGGCCCAGCGCCGCCAACCAGCTGACCTACAAGAGCCACCCCAACAATCTGTTCACCTGGCTTCAGCGCGATTACCGTTTCCACGTGGACGAGGCAGTCACGGCGCTCTGCCCTCCCGTGGTCTGTGGCGAGGCCGCCCAGACGCCGTTCCGCTCAAAGGTGTTCCTGTCGGATCTGGGCGTCGTCTACCTGCACATCGTTCTGCCTCCGGCCATCGCGGCGAAGCGCCTTCCCAGCATGGATACCGCCTGGGCCGGATTCGCAGCGGCCAACCTGGATGCGGATCTCCTCAAGGCCTTTACGAGTACCGTGCAGACCACCGCCTACGGCGACAGGCGAGGGCAGTTCCTGTCATTCATGCGAGGCATCGAGGGCGGCAATACGCTCAACTTCCTGCACATGCTGCTGCCCCATAATCCGCAGGTCTACCTGCCCAAGCGGGCGAGCTATCTGGGGTGGGGCATCGAGGGGCTGACCAACTCGGTTTGGAGCAGCGACCCCTACATGGCGGCACTCGGCTACCAGCGCTACATGCTGCAGCTCGGGCAGGTGGATACTCTCCTGGGCGAGCTCGTCGGCCGGATGAAGAGCATGGGCATCTACGATTCCGCCCTCATCGTCGTTACGGCCGACCATGGGCGCTCGTTCATCCCGGGCCTGCGGACGCGCTCGACGACGCCGACTTCCGCTCATCAGGCGTCGGAGATGTTCAAAGTCCCGCTCTTCATCAAGCGCCCCGGACAGAAAGAGGGGCAACGCAGCGAACGGCATGTCCATACGATCGACATCATCCCGACGCTCGCCGACGTGCTCGGTGCCGAGCTTCCTTGGAAGGCCGATGGCGTATCGGTCTTTGCTCCCAACTTCCCCGAGCGGAAGACGCTGCAGGTCGGTGCGATCGACGGGGTCGCCAAGCCGCAGGAGTTCGATCTCGCCGAGTTGACGAAGACCCCGCGTCTGCCGTGGAAGCTGGCGACGTTCGGGGCGCGGACACCCCTCGACCAGCTTGCCGTCTCCGGGCCCTACGCAACCTATATCGGCCGCAGCACCGCCGATCTGCCCCTGATGTCGGACGGTCCCGAACTGAGCGCCAGCCTCGCGCAGGCCGACCTTTTCGCCGATGTGGATCCCGCATCTGGGATCGTGCCCGCCCTCGTGCGCGGCGAGATCGGCGGCAATCCGACCGAGCGCCCGCTGCATGTGGCGGTTGGCTTCAACGGCCGGGTCGCCGCCGTCGTGCCCACCTCCGCATGGGCCGGGAAGCCTCACTACTTCGCCGCCATGCTGCCGGAATCGCAGTTCCGCGCCGGCCGAAACCAGATCGAACTCTTCCAAGTCGCCACGCGGGACGGGTCGGATGTCTTCACGCCCATCGCCATCCCCGATCAGGATCCGCTGCGCATCGACAGAACGGAGACGGGCGAGGCGCTCGTGTCGCAAAAGGGTAAGGTCATGCCCATCCGCGACGATGCCGTGCTCGGGAGTGCAGAATTCGGGCTGGCGCGCATCGGCCTGTTCAATCTCGCCGGTTGGGCAGCGGACCGTCAGGCTCTCTCGCCGTCGACCAAGATCGTCGTCTTCGCCGACGGGCGGCAGATCCATGTGGGCGGAACGGGCGTCTCCAGGCCCGCTCTCGTCGATACGTACAAGGCGCCGGATCTCGCGACGGCGGGATTCAGCTTCAACATTCAGAGCCAGGTGATCCGGGACGGTGCGCGGCTGCGGGCATTCGCCATTGCGCGTGACGGCACCGCGGGCGAGATCGCGATCACAAATCGGGCTAACGCAGCGCGAGAGGCTGCCGCCCCTTAAGCCATCCTGTGGCTGAGGAAACGGACGGCCGTCGTTAGGTCGGCCATGCTGTCGATGACGACATCGGCTCCGACGTCGCGCAGCATCGGCCCGTGACCCGGCCCGCAATGGCCGCCGCCCGCGAAGCCGATCACCGGCATGCCCGCAGCCAGGGCCGCTTCGACCCCGTAGGGCGAATCCTCAATCACCACGCAATCCGCAGGCGCCGCGCCCATGCGCGCGGCCGCATGGAGGAAGAGGTCTGGCGCAGGCTTGCCGCGCGCAACCTCGACGGCGCTGAACACCCGCTCGAACAGATTGGCGAGGCCCGTCACCCGCAGCGAGAGCGCGATCCGCTCCGGAACCGAGGACGAGGCGACGCAGCGCTGGTGGGGGAGGGCGAGAATGGCCTCCCGCACCCCACCGATCGGCTGAAGCTCCTGCTCGAACCGCGCCAGGGTCTCCCGGGTGAGCTGAGCGCCGAAGTCGGCGGGAAGGGCTCGCCCGTGCTCGGCTTCGATGGCCGCCACCAAGTCGCTCATGCTTTTGCCGACGAAGCGGCGCTGAACCGCCTCGACCGTGATCGGAAAGCCGAGACGCGTGAGAAGGTCTGCATCCGCCGCGCAGGAGAGCGGCTCCGAATCGACCAGCACGCCGTCGCAGTCGAAAATGAGGAGCATGGAGGTCGGTTCCGAGATCAAGCAGGCTGCTGTTTCCCCGCAGGACTGCCCCCCGTGACGATCGGCGTCAAACGAAAATCGTCGATTCAGGCGCCACAATCACTGCGTTCAACAGATCGATGACTCTTCCGATCCGCAAGCGTGTTAGGCCAAGCCTCCGCGCCGTTGTGCCGCTGATACGGCAGCCTCATTTGTGCCGAGAGCCCCTTGCGCCTATCCGCTGTTCTGCGGCACACCGCAATAACACTATTGCAGGGCAGCTCACTCGATGGCAGTCGCTCCGGCCGGGTCCGCGCCGCTCCGTCCCGAGATCCAGGGCTTGCGCGCCGTCGGCGCTCTTCTCGTGGCCGTGTTCCATATCTGGATGGGCGGCGTGTCCGGCGGCGTGGACGTTTTCTTCGTCCTGTCCGGCTTCCTGATGACAGGATCCCTGTATCGGGAGCAACTCCGGAACGGCTTCATCGACGCCGTTGGGTTCTGGGGCCGGATCGCCAGACGCATCGCGCCCGTTGCCTACGTGATCCTGCTGTTCACCGGTGTGGCGGCTCTCCTATGGCTGCCGGCCACCCGCTGGGCCGCGTTCGTCGACGAACTCCTGTTCAGCGCCCTCCATCTCGAGAATGTGCGCCTCATCGCGAGCGCCGTGGATTATCTGGCGCGCGAGGAGGCACCGAGCCCGGTTCAGCAATTCTGGGCCCTCTCGGTGCAGGTGCAGTTCTACGCGGTCTGGCCCTTCGTGCTGATGGCGGCCGGTTTGGCCGCGCGTCAGACCCGGCAGCCCTGGACGGTCCATGTCCTCGCCCTCCTCGCCATCGCCGCGGCTTCGCTGACCTACTCCATCGTGCGAACCGCATCCGATCCCGCAGCTGCCTATTTCGACCCTTTCGCCCGGGTCTGGGAGTTCGCCCTCGGCGGCCTTGCCGCTCTCGTGGCGCCGCACATCCATCCTCCGCGTTCGTTGCGCCTCGTGATGGGCTGGGTGGGATTGGCCGCCGTCGTCACCTGCGGGTTCGTTCTCCCGACATCAGCCGCCTTCCCGGGATACGTGGCCCTGTGGCCGACCGGCGGTGCGCTCCTGATCCTGCTGGCGGGGACAACGGACAGCCGCTTTGGCGCCCACCGCATCCTGTCCTGGCGACCCTTGGTGGCCTTCGGCGGCATCTCCTTCACGTTCTATCTCTGGCACTGGCCGGTTCTGGTTTTCCTCCTCATCCTCCGGGGGAAGACTCAAGCCGGATTCCTGGACGGTCTTGCGGTGCTCGCATTGGCCCTGGTCGGTGCCGTCCTGACCAGCCGTCTCGTCGAGAGACCGATGCTCGCGTCGGCACTGTTGAATGGGCGATGGCGCCCGCACGGCGCGGGCCTCGCCTTCGCGGCCCCCGTGGTCGCGTTTGCCGCCATCGGTCTTGTGCGGCTCGATCACGGCAAGGCGCCGTCCTTGCAATGGCGCCCAAGCGCGGAGCACCCGGGAGGAGCGCTTCCGGTGTCAGTCGAGACGGCTCTCACGCCTGGGGTGCCGCTTCTGCTGCCGCCTCTGCAGGCCAAGGGCGACCTGCCGCGCAGCTATCACGACGCGTGCAACCAAACGCAGACCAAGCCTGAGGTGATCACCTGCACCTATGGGGTGAAGACCGGCGCCGCCCACGTGATCGCCCTCGTGGGCGGCTCCCATTCGGCGCATTGGCTACCGCCGCTGGAAGTGCTCGCGGAAGAGTACGACTGGCAGATCGTCAACGTGATCAAGAGCGCCTGCGTGCTCGACACGAGCGCCGAGCGCCGACCCTCCTGCGTCGAGTGGAATAGGGATGTCTTGGGGGTGATCCAGACGATCAATCCCGACGTGGTTTTCACCACCTCCACCCGATACCGCTACACGGATCCCAACCCGCCGCAGGGCATTCGGCGTCGCGAGATTGTACCGGACGGCTATCTGGAGCAGTGGGCTCGGTTGGACGCGATGAACATCAGCGTCATCGCGGTCCGGGACAATCCGCAGCTCAAGGCGCCGGCGCCGGAATGCCTTGAGGCCAACCTCCCGGATTTCATGAAATGCGCCCGCCCGCGCAGGGAGCGAATCGACGAGATCGATCCGACGACCCTGCTCCAGCCGCGCCCCCGCAATGTGGCGTTCATCGATCTGACCGATCGGTTCTGCGATCGGGAATACTGCCTGCCGGTCGCCGGCAACATCATCGTGTACAGGGACAGCAACCACATCACCGCGTCCTACGCACGCACGCTAGCGCCCGCGCTCGCGGAGAGGATGCGTCAGGTGCGCCCGGATCTGTTCACCCGAGGGCGAAAGGTGAGCAACGCGTCGGGCGGCTGAGGCGGTCCGCGCAGCCGCATGGCAGCCCGACCCTCGCGCCGATGCGGGGCGTGTCCCTGGTCTCTTGAAGGAGGGACATGCTCCGTTCGATGCCCGCTCGACGCGTGGGTGGTGAGGGCGCTCCTCCGCGCGGTTCTCGGCAGGAGACATGCGGCGCCATGGGTCCACACATGAAGTCTTGGACGCTCAAACGACAACGGCCGCCCGAGGGCGGCCGCGTCATGTCTGTCAGCGGTGAGGCTCGGCGTTACGAGTTCAGCTTGGCGCGCACGTCGCCGAGGCTGCGAGCCACGAGGGCTTCGGCGGCGGCGCCCTGGAGCTCGCCGCGCAGGACGCGCTCGGAGGCCTTGACGGCGGCGTCGACGGCCGCGGCGCGGACCTCGGCGGAGGCCTGAGCCTCGGCCTGGGCGATCTTCGTCTCGGCCGCGGCGGTGCGGCGGCGGACGAACTCGGCCATCTTCTCCTGCGTCTCGCGGGCGAGGCGCTCGGCCTCCTCGCGGGCGCTGGAGACGATCTCGGCGGCTTCCCGCTCGGCGCTGGATCGCTTCGTCTCGAACTCGCGCAGAAGCGCCTCGGCCTCGGTGCGCAGGCGCTTGGCCTCGCTAAGCTCATCGGCGATGCGCTTACCGCGGCTGTCGAGGGAGTTCATGAGGGTCGTCGGCACGCCATAATAGAACAGGAGCGCGAAGAAGAGGAGGAAGGCGACGCCGACCCAGAAGGTGGGATTGGAGAGCATGGCGCGTTACCCTTGGCTCTGGTCGAGGGCGGCATCCACGGCCTGGGGCGAGGGTGCCCGGCCGGTGAGCCGCTCCACGATGGCGGTGGCCGTGTCGCGGGCGATGCCGCGGACATTCGACATGGCGTCGGCCTTCTTGGCCGCGATGGTGGCCTCGGCCTGGGCGAGGCGCTGGCCGAGATCGGCCTCGATCGCCTTGCGCTTGGCGTCGGATTCCGCGGAGAGCGTCGCGCGGGTTTCCTGGGCGAGCGTCTGGGCGCGGCCCTTGGCCTCCGTGAGGGACTTCTCGTAAGCCGCCCCGGCCTCTTCGGCGCGGGTCTTCATGGCCGCGGCCTCGTCGAGATCGCGGGAGATCGCCTCGCGGCGGCCCTCGATGATGCCCGTCAGGCGCGGCAGCACCATGCGGGACATGAGAACGTAGAGAACACCGAAGGTGATGGCGAGCCAGAGGAGCTGGCCGCCGAAGGTCTCGGTGGCGAAGGGCGGGAAGGCCACGTTGGCGGGTGCGCCGCCTTGGGCCTGCGTGCCGGCCTGGGTCGTCTGAGCCTGAGCCTGAGCCATGAACCTGTTCCTGAAACGAGCGGTGACGGCGGACAAGCCCGCCGTCACCGTAGTCCTCAGGCGAAGCGCATCAGCGGCGCTCCGCCCTCCCGATCACCAAACTATTGCGGTGCGGGCCGAGGCGAGAGCGACCACGAGGGCGCTCCGCCCTCCCGATCACCGAAAAGCTTAGGTGAAGAGCAGGACGAGAGCGACGACGAGGCAGAAGATGCCGAGACCTTCCGCGAGCGCCGCGCCGATGAACGCGCGGGCGAACTGGCCGTCGGCCGCCGACGGGTTGCGCAGGGCGCCCGACAGGAAGTTGCCGAAGATGTTGCCCACGCCCATGGCGGCGAGGCCCATGCCGATGCAGGCGAGGCCCGCGCCGAGGAACTTGAAAGCAACCGGATCCATCGTGTTCTCCTGGTGGTGATGGTGAGATCGGGAGGGAAGAGGAACTCGGCGCCGAACCTAGTGACCCGGGTGCAGCGCGTCGTTGAGGTAGATGCAGGTCAACACCGTGAAGACGTAGGCCTGCAGGAAGGCGACGAGGAACTCGAGCGCCGTGAGCGCCACCGCCATGAGAAGCGGCAACGGAGCCAGGATCGCGTAGCCGACGCCCGCGGCGCCGAGCGACACCACGAAGCCGCCGAACACCTTCAGGGCGATGTGGCCCGCCAGCATGTTCGCGAAGAGACGAAGGGAGAGGGAGATCGGCCGCGAGAGGAACGAGATCACCTCGATCACGACGATGAAGGGCAGGAGCCAGGCCGGCACGCCGGAGGGCACGAAAAGCCCCAGGAAATGCGTGCCGTGCTTGAGGAAGCCGTAGACCACCACGGTGCCGATGACGAGCATGGCGAGGGCGAAGGTCACGATGATGTGGCTCGTCACCGTGAAGAAGCCCGGGATCATGCCGAGCATGTTGGCGGTGAGCACGAACATGAAGAGCGAGAACACGAGGGGGAAGAACTTCATCCCCTCCTGTCCGGTCGCGTCCCTCAAGGTGCCGGCCACGAAGTCGTGCAGCATCTCGGCGACGGACTGGGCCCGGCCCGGCACGACGGCCCGGCGGCTCGTGGCGAGCATCAGCCCGCCGACGATTACCGCGACGGTGCCGATCATGAATAGGGATGAATTGGTGAAGTTGAGGACGGGAATAAGGGGCTTGATCTGGAACTGTTCGATCGGGCTCGCCATGATCCGTCACTCTGCCGTGGTTGCGGTCGCTTCACTGCGGCCTGTCGGGTGAAGGCTCTATCGCTTCTCGTCATACCGGGCGGGTTTCACCACACCGGAAGCTCGCATCAAGTTGAGCATCCCGGCGCAGAAGCCGAGCATGAGACAGACGATAAGCCCCCAGGGGGCGATGCCGAACAGCTGGTCGACGAGGTACCCGATGATCCCGCCGGCGGCTACTCCAGAGACGAATTCGGCCGAGAGCCGGAGGGCCTGACCGAGCGCGGTGGAGTCGGACGTCGAACGGGTGCGAGAAGCTTCGGTCTGCCGTCGATCCGCGGAGGCTCTGTCGAGCCGCGCATCGAGGGACTTCAGTCTCGCGGACAGGTCGGTCTCGCCGGAGCTGGTCGGTTTTCCGCCGCCGTCGCCATTCCGCTTGGTGGGATCCGCCATGGCGTTCTCCTCATTCAGCGGTCTGGGAAAAGGGTGGAAAACCCGGCCCCGAAAGCCGCGCGCAACATATTGAGGGGGGTCCCCCCTGTCAAGGCATCGGCGAAAACAACTAAGTCCCTGAACTGCAAGGTAAAAGCCTGGACTGCGCACAGGTTCCGCACGGATCGCGCGCCGATGCCGCCACAAAGCGCAAAGCCTTGGCCTGCTTGGGTTGGGGATGAACCGAGATGGGCTCGCCGCAAAGGGGCGAGCCGCGGCTCACGCCACTTCCAGAATGCGCTCGGCGGATTGCAGGTCGACGGACACGAGCTGCGAGACGCCGCGCTCGGCCATGGTGACGCCGAAGAGGCGACTCATGCGGGCCATGGTGATCGGATTGTGGGTGATCACCACGAAGCGCGTCTCGGTCTGGCGCGCCATGGCGTCGAGGAGGTCGCAATAGCGCTCCACGTTCGCGTCGTCCAAGGGCGCGTCCACCTCGTCGAGCACGCAGATCGGCGACGGATTCGTGAGGAACACCGCGAAGATGAGGGCGGTGGCGGTGAGCGCCTGCTCGCCGCCGGAGAGCAGGGACATGCTCTGGGGCTTCTTGCCCGGCGGCCGCGCCAGGATTTCGAGGCCCGCTTCCAGGGGGTCGTCCGAATCGACCAGGGTCAGTTCGGCCGTGCCGCCGCCGAACAGGGTCGTGAAGAGCTGCTTGAAGTGATCGTTCACGATGCCGAAGGCGGCGAGGAGCCGCTCGCGGCCCTCGCGGTTGAGGCTGCCGATCGCCTGGCGCAGGCGCTTGATCGCCTCCACAAGGTCGTCGCGCTCGGAGGCGATGCCGCCGAACTTGGCCTCGAGCTCGGTCAGCTCCTCCTCGGCCCTCAGGTTCACGGCGCCCAGGCGCTCCCGGTCGCCCTTCAGGCTGTGGAGCTTCGTCTCGATCTCCTGGGCGGAGGGGAGGGACTGCGCTTCTTTCAGCCCGGCGAGCTCGATGAGCCCGGCGGGCGTGGTGTCGAGGGTCTCGCCGATGGCGCGCACGATCTCGGCGAGGCGCTGGGCGGCCGCCTCCTGGCGGGCCTGGGAGCCGGCGCGGGCCTCGCGGGCGGCGGCAAGGGTTTCGAGCGCCGCGCGGGCGGCCCGGTCGGCCTCGGCGAGGGTGGTCTCCCCATCGGCCAGCCGGTCGGCTGCATCCTTGCGCTTCGCCTCCGCCTCCTCGACCTCGCCGATGAGGGCGCGGCGGCGGGAGAGATAGGTGTCCGGGGCCTCCATGAGGCGCTCGTGCTCGTCATGGGCGCGCTCGAGTCGCGACGCCAGATCCGCTGCGGCCTGCGAGGAGCGGGCGACCCGGTCCGTCCAGGAGCGGATCTCGCCCGCGATCGAGTCGCGCCGACGGCGGCGCATATCGGCCTCGTGAACGAGGGCCTGAAGGGCGCCCCTGGCCTCGGAAGCCGCTGCCCGGTGCTCGGCCACGAGGGTGCGGGCCTCGAGCAGGCGGCTGTCGAGATCGGGCGCGGGCGCGAGGTCTTCGAGAGCCGTCTCGGCCTCGCCGAGGCGGGTCCTGGCCTCTGCTTCGCTGGCCGTCACGCGGGCCAGTCCCTCCTGAAGGGCGGAGCGGCGGGAGGCGATCTCCGCGTCGCGGCGCTCGGCGATCGCCAGCTGCGCGCGGGCGGCGTCGAGAGCCTGCCGGGCCTGCCGGACGGCCTCCAAGGCATGGCCCTCCTCCGATACCGCCGCGCGCACGACGCCTTGCGCGGCCTCGGCTTCGGCGCGCAGGCGCTCCGCCTCGGCGCGCGCCTCGCCGGCCTCGCGTTCGAGGTCGCCGAGGCGGTTCTTTTCCGCAAGGCGGCGGGCGGCGGCGGAGGGTGCCTCGGCGGCGGTGGTGTAGCCGTCCCAGCGCCACAGATCTCCTTCCTTGGAGACGAGGCGCTGGCCGGGCCGGAGCGCGTCGCGCAGGCGCGGCCCGTCGGCCCGCGCCACCACGCCGATCTGGCGCAGGCGGCGCAGCAAGGCCGGCGGGGCCTCGGCCATATCGGCCAGGGAGGGGACGCCCGCGGGCAGGGCCGGGTCGCCCTCGCCGGCGCCTGTCTCGGCCCAATGGGCCGGGGCCGTGACATTGGTGGAGGCGTCGAGATCCTCGCCGAGCGCGGCGCCGAGCGCGGTCTCGTAGCCTTTCGCAACGCTGATCTGGTCGAGGGCCGGAGGCCAGAGGTCGCTCGCCGCGTGGGCGAAGAGCTTGGCGAGGGTCCGGGCCTCCGTGTCGAGGCGCTGCGCCTTGCGCTCCGCCTCACTCAAGGGGCCGCGGGAGCGGCTTTCGGCCTCGCGGGCGGCGGCAAGCGCCTCGCGCGCGGTGCTCGCCGCATCCTCCGCGGCCTCGACCCGCGCCTCGGCCTCGGCCACCTCGTCCCGCAGCAAATCCGGCGGCGGGCCATCGCCCGCAGCCGCCAGGAGCGCTTCGAGGTCGGCCTCCACGCGGCGCTTCTCGTCGGCAAAGCGTGCTGCCCGATCGTGCTCCTCGCGAACCGCCCGCTCCAGGGCGGCGCGGCGGGCGTTGAGGTCGGACACCTGCGCCTGGAGGGCGCCGAGGGCGGCCTCCGCCTCGGCCAGCGCCGCCTCGGCCGTCTGGACCCGCTCCGCGATGGCCGCGCGCGCGTCGTCCGCGCCTTCGGCGATCTCGGCGATCTCCGTCTCTTCGTCGCGCAGGCGCTCGATGGTCGCCTCCGCATCGGCCCGCTGGCCCGCCTCGCGGGCAATGTCCCGGTCGAGATCCGCGATGTGGCGCTCAAGTTCGGCCAGGCGCTCCTTGGACCGGCGCTCCTCGGATTCGAGCTCGTTGCGGGCGTGGGTCAGGCGCTGGAGCGCGGCCGCGGCGGCGGCCTCCGCCTCGCGGAGCGCCGGCAGGGCGTGGGCGGCGACGGCTTGGGCCGTCGCGGCCCGGGTCTGCTCCTCCGTGGCATCCGCCACGGCCTTCAGGTTCTGCTGCGCCTGGGACTCGGACGTGGCGGCCTGCTCGCGGGCATCCGCATAGGCGATGGCGAACTGGAGCGCCTCGAGGCGGCGGATCTCGGCGGAGAGATTCTTGTAGCGGCTGGCCTGACGGCCCTGTTTCTTGAGGCTGTCGACCTGGGTCTCGATCTCGCGCAGCACGTCCTCGGCGCGCACGAGATTGTCCTCGGCGGCCTTGAGGCGCAGCTCCGCCTCGTGGCGGCGGGCATGGAGACCCGCGATACCGGCCGCGTCCTCAAGGATGCGACGGCGGGACTGGGGCTTTGCCGCGATCAGCTCGTTGATCTGGCCCTGACGCACGAGGGCCGGGGAGCGGGCGCCCGTCGCGGCGTCGGCGAACAGGATCTGCACGTCGCGGGCGCGCACCTCCTTGCCGTTGATCTTGTAGGTGGAGCCTTCCTCGCGCTCGATCCGGCGGGAGATTTCGAGCACGTCCGCATCGTTGAAGGCCGCGGGCGCGGTGCGCTCGTCGTTCAGGATCGTGAGCATCACCTCCGCATGGTTCCGGGCCGGGCGGTTGCCGGAACCGGAGAAGATGACGTCGTCCATGCCCGTGGCGCGCATGTTCTTGGTGGAGTTCTCCCCCATGACCCAGCGCAGGGCTTCGACGAGGTTGGACTTGCCGCAGCCGTTCGGCCCCACGACGCCCGTGAGGCCCGGCTCGATGAGGAAATCCGTCGGCTCGACGAAGGTCTTGAAGCCGGCGATCCTGAGACGCGTGAACCTCATGGCCGGTCCCCCGGGGATCGGCCATGACGCAACGTCAGGGTGTGACCGGGCGCAAGCGATCCGCCCCCTTGGCGGGGGAGGATCCGGAGGCCCTTAGGCCCCCAGAATCGGCTTGATGATCGCTTCAATCTCATCGATCGAGAGGTTGCCCGGATGACGCTGGCCGTTGATGAAGAAGGTCGGCGTGGAATCCACCTTGAAGGTCTCCATACCCCGGTTCTTCACCGCGTTCACCGCGTCATAAAGCTTCTGGTCCTTCAAGCAGGAGTCGAACTTTTCCTGTGAGAAACCCGCCTGGCGCATCATTTGGCGCAGGGCGTCGAGGGGCTTGTCCGTGGCCGTCCAGGCCCGCTGCTGCTGGAAGAGCAGATCGACGATCGGATAGAATTTCCCCTCGCCGTCGCAGCGGGCGAGCATGAAGCCCGCGGTCGCGAGAGGATCGAGGGGGAATTCGCGCAGGATGTAGCGAACCTGGCCGCTGTCGATCCAGCGCTTCTTCAGCTCCGGATACGTCTTCTGGTGGAAGGCCGCGCAGTGGCCGCAGGTGAGCGAAGCATATTCGATGATCGTCACCTTGGCGTCCGCCGGGCCCTGGGCCACGTCGCCGAGGGGACCCGGCACCGCGAGATCCTGGGCCGAGACGTTCTGGGCGAGAGCCGGGAAGCTCTGGAGGAGGAGAGCCGAGGCGGCCACCGAACCGACAAGGGCGAGGGCCTGACGCCGCGTGATCATAAGGAAACTCCAGGGATCGAAGGACAGGGTTCTGCGGTAGATGGGGAGCGGGCGGCTGACAAGAAGGCCGTGCGTCACGGTTTCGTGCGGTAGCGTCGGCTTCTCCTCAGGGTTTGGACGCCAGCGCAGGGTGGGCTCAGCCTTGGGGTTTGAGGTTGGCGGGATGCCTGGAGGGTGGGCTTCTCCTCAGGGTTTGGAGGCCGGCGCCTTGCCGGCCAGCACCGCCTCCCCGAGCCGGGCGAGCGCAGCCTTTAGTCCATCCTCGGCGATGGGTGCCACGAGCGCCCCGACCCTGGCGCGATCGGCCGGGGAGGCAATGGCCGCCTCCCTTCGACGCGCCGGGGTGCGGCGCACCGGGCCCTGCTTGAGGACGATCTTGCCGACGCAGCGCCAGCCGTAATGGGCATTGACCCGTTCCATCACCACGGGCGCGAGGTGCTGCATCTCCAGGGCGAAGGCCCCCTCGACCCGCACCACCAGCGTCGCCGGCTCCGGCCGTTCGCCCGGAACGGCGCCCGGGCCCTTGCGCTTCCACTCGATCTTCACCGGCTGGCTGAAAGCCGCGAGCCGCTCGCCCACGATCTCGGGCCAGGCGACGATCACGTCCGCGGCCGCAAAGCCTTGCGCAGCAAGGGAAGGGCCGAGGCAGGCATCGATCAGATCGGCGAGGGGGCGCGGGCGACGCATGGGGTGGAGGGGGTCCTGACGATGCGGTTCTGCACAAAAGCCGCGTTGGATTGTTGCGGCGGGATGGCTAATCAGGAGCCATGCTAACGCGTCCGCCCCGCGCGGCCAAACCTCAAAGCCGAAAACGTCCGGCCAAAGCCGCAGCGCAGGCCGAGGCCAGCGAGGCCGCGCCCAAGCCCGAAAGCCCCGAATCTCCGGTGATGGCTCCGGCGCGGAGCGAGGCCAAGGCCGAGGCGACCGGGCCGCATAGCCGCGACCTCTTGGTCTGGTACGACCGGCACCGCCGCGTCCTGCCCTGGCGGGCCCTGCCGGGCGAGACGGCCGACCCCTACCGGGTCTGGATCTCCGAGATCATGCTGCAGCAGACCACCATCGCGGCGGTCAAACCCTTCTACGAGCGCTTCCTAGAGCGCTTCCCGACCGTCGAGGCGCTCGCCGGGGCGCCGGTCGATTCGGTGATGCAGGCCTGGGCCGGGCTCGGCTATTACTCCCGTGCCCGCAACCTCCATGCCTGCGCAAAAGCGGTGGTGGAGGAGCATGGGGGGCGGTTTCCGCGCACGGAAGCCGAGCTTCTGAGGCTCCCCGGCATCGGCGCCTACACGGCCGCGGCGGTGGCGGCCATCGCCTTCAACGAGCCCGCGGCGGCCGTGGACGGCAATGTGGAGCGCGTCGTGAGCCGCCTCTTCATGGTCGAGGAGCCGCTCCCGAAGGCAAAGCCTCTCATCCGCTCCCTGACCGATGCCCTGGTGCCCACGGACAGGCCCGGCGATTTTGCCCAAGCCGTGATGGATCTGGGCGCCACGATCTGCACGCCCAAGCGCCCGGCCTGCGCGCTCTGCCCCTGGATGACGCCCTGCCGGGCCCGGGCCGAGGGCCTGCAGGAGGCTTTTCCGAAGAAGGTGAAGAAGACCGAGGGGCAGCTGCGCCGCGGCGCCGCCTTCGTGGTGATCCGCAAGGACGATGCGGTCCTCCTGCGCACCCGCCCGCCGACAGGCCTTCTCGGCGGCATGGCCGAGCCCCCGACGAGCGCCTGGGAGCCCGATTACGACCCCGCCCGCGCCATGCTGGACGCCCCCATCGAGGCGCGCTGGAAGCGCCTGCCGGGCGTGGTCCGCCACGTCTTCACGCATTTCCCCCTGGAGCTCACCGTGTTCTGCGCCACGGTCGGCCGCGACACCCCGGCGCCCGAAGGCATGCGCTGGACCCCCCGTCCCAAGCTCGGCGAGGAGGCCTTGCCGGGCTCCATGCGCAAGGTGCTGGTGCATGCGCTGGGGGAGATCCCGGGCGGGACGGCGAAGAAGCCGAAGGCGCCGGACGCTTAGGCGTCCGTGAAGCCCATGAGGGCTGCCTCGTAAGCGCGGAACAGGGCCGTGAGCGCCTTTACGACCGTCATGACGGCCGGCCTGTGGCGGCTGCGGCGGTGCATGATGAGGTAGATGTCCTCCACCATCTCCGGCGGCCCCTCCGAGAGGCGCATCAGTCTAGGGTCCGCATTGCCGATCCAGAATGGTAGCACCGCCGCGCCGAGCCCCGACCGGACGGCCTGATAGCGGGTCGCCATGTCGCCGATCCGCGCCACGATAGGGCGCTCGCCGGCAAAGCGGCGGATCACGGCGGCCTGATTGGCGAGGTGAGGCTCGTCGGAGGGCGCGATGACCGCGGCACAATCGGGCGAGGCGCCGAAGATCGTGAAGGCGATGCGTCCAAGGCGACGCCCCACGATGTCGTCGTCCTCAGGCCGCTGGTGCATGCGCAACGCAAGATCCGCCTCCCCGGCGGAGAGATCGAGAAGCCGCGCGGTCGGGATATAGGCGATCTCTGTCGGAGCAGTCGCCTCCTCCAGGGCGGCGCTGTGACGGGACAGGAACATGGTCACGGACGCTGTCGCCGTGATGCGAACCGGCGCGCGTGGATCGGGGCGAAAACCTGCAAGGGCAGGGAGAATTCTGGCCGCAGCCTCGCCCATAGGTGACGCGGCCTCCACCAGAGCACGGCCTGCTTCCGTCAGCACGAGGCGGTTCGGTTCCCGACGGAACAGCGCCACGCCGAGACCATCCTCGACCGCGCGCACCCGGCGAGCGATCGTAGCCTGACTTTGTCCGAGCGCCGAGGCGGCCGCGTTCATCGATCCATGAGCCACCACGGCCAGGATGGTTCGAAGGTCGTCCCACGATGGCGCGGCATCTCTCTGTGCCGGGGGACCATCAGGATGAGAAGCCACTGGATCAGGCATAGGGGATCACGGTGGTGCGCGGGTTGGGGAGCCCGGCTTGTGGAAACACGTTGCATGAGGCGACCATCGCGCCTCCTGCCACATGTTGCAGCCGTCCAAGCCTAACGGGCTACTCCCCGTATTTGCAGGGGTGCTCCCACTGGGCGGGAGCACCCGTAGCACGCGGGTTCACCCTTCGATCGTAGCCCGCACCTTCGCCCGGTACGCGTCCACGCAGACCAGCGCGCCGTCCCGTTCCGTGTGCCAGAAGGTCCAGCCGTTGCAGGCGGGGAGGCCCTGGGCGAGGGCGCCGATCTTGTGGATCGAGCCGACGATGTTGCCCAGCGCGAGCGTGCCGTCCGCGCGCACCGTCGCCTTGAAGCGGCGGCGCTCGTCGGTCACCGTCTCGCCCGCCTTCACATGGCCGGCCTCGACGATGGTGAGGAAGGGCACCCGCGCCTCGGCGCGCTTTTCGGGCGGCGCCGCCACGGATTCCGCCGAGAGCGGCTCGACGGCGGCGATGCGGGCGCGCGCGGCCTTGGCGTAGGTGGGATCGCGCTCGATGCCGATGAAGTGACGCCCGAGCTTCTTCGCCACGGCGCCGGTGGTGCCGGTGCCGAAGAAGGGATCGAGCACGACGTCGCCGGGATTCGACGAGGAGAGCAGCACGCGGGCGAGCAGCGCCTCGGGCTTCTGGGTCGGGTGGACCTTCTTGCCGTCCGTGCCCTTCAGCCGCTCATCCCCGGTGCACAGGGGAATGAACCAATCGGAGCGCATCTGAAGGTCTTCGTTGCCGGCCTTCAGGGCGTCGTAATGGAAGGTGTAGCTCTTCGCATCCGCGCTCTTCGAGGCCCAGATCATGGTCTCGTGCGCATTGGTGAAGCGGCGGCCCCGAAAATTCGGCATCGGGTTCGCCTTGCGCCACACCACGTCGTTGAGGATCCAGAAATCGAGATCCTGCAGCGTCGCGCCGACGCGGAAGATGTTGTGGTAGGAGCCGATCACCCAGAGCGTCGCGCTCTTCTTCATGACGCGGCGCACGGCGCTAAGCCACGCGCGGGTGAAGGCGTCGTAGTCAGAAAAGCTCGCGAACTTGTCCCAGTCGTCATCGACCGCGTCGACGAGGCTCTGGTCCGGACGCGTGAGCGCGCCCTCGAGCTGGAGGTTGTAGGGCGGGTCCGCAAAGACCACGTCGACGCTCTCCGGCGGCAGCTTGTCGAGAGCCGCTATGCAATCGCCGATGAGGATTTCATCGAGTGGTAGAGAACGCTGGACGAACGGCGGGGCTTTGAGCCCCGTCCGAGGTGCCGGCGCGGCCAACCCGGTACGCGAGACATTGATCCGGGCGGCGGCGCCGGCGGCCCCGGTACGCGAGGTACCCATGGGTGATCACCGGTTACGCAACTGACAGTCCGGATCATGTGCCGTTAGGGTAAAGATGAAGTTTCCAACGATGAGAATTTGCGTCCCTTTTTGGGTCGGCAATTCTTGCCTAGGCTTTGGGATTGCTCAGGTTTTTGGGTTAACGGCCGTTAAGCGGCATCACGGTCGCGGCCCCTGCCGTGCGAATGCGCGGATCAGAGATCGAGCAGGCCCTGGCGCAGGGGCGCGAAGCTGCGGCGGTGATAGGGGCAGGGCCCCTCGCGGGTGAGCGCGTCGAGATGCGCGCGGCTGCTGTAGCCCGCATTGGACTGAAAGCCGTAGGCCGGATGAAGAGCGCCGAGCCGCGCCATCAGCCGGTCGCGCACCACCTTCGCGACGATGGAGGCCGCGGCGATCGATGCGATGTGCGAATCACCCTTCACGATGGTCTCCACCGTGCAGGGCAGGGGCGGCGGATCGTTGCCGTCCACGAGCGCCAGATCCGGCCGGCAGGGCAGGGCCGCAAGCGCGCGGCACATGGCCTGGAGCGAGGCCTGCCGGATGTTGATGCGGTCGATGGTGGCATGGGACAGGGAGGCGATCCCCACCTGCGCCTTTGCCAGGATTTCGGGGAACAGCGCCTCGCGCCTCGCGGCCGTCAGCGCCTTCGAATCGGCAAGGCCCTCCGGCACGTTCGCGGGATCGAGCACCACGGCCGCCGCAACGACGGGGCCGGCGAGCGGCCCGCGGCCGACCTCGTCGAGCCCCGCGATGCAGCGCCGGCCCTCGGCGTAGAGGGCGCTCTCTCGGTCGAGGCCGAGGCTGATCCTGGGGCGGCGAATCGGGGCGGTCACGGGGGGACCAGAGCGCACCGCCCCGCCGATGTCACCCTGGGGCCGCGGAGCGGAGACTGGGGACCCTGACCATGCGGATGAAAGGCTCGCGCGGCGCTCGGTCCCGTGCCTGCCGGGTGTGTGGATCGCGGGTTCGCCTGTAGCGCCCGTCCTCAAAACAGCGACAGCTGTCCCGTCTCCTTGGCCGGCGGGCGGAACAAGTCCGTGCGGAGCTTCCAATGCCGGGCGTTGAGCCCCAGGCGCGCCGTCGCGGTCTCGAAGCGCCGGCCGGTGATCCAGGCGAAGGGGCCGATGCCGGTCTGGCGGGTGCCGAAGCGGGGATCGTAATCCTGCCCGCCGCGGGCCTCCTGGAGCACGGAGAACACGTGACGGAGCTTGTCCGGGTAGTGCTCCTGCACCCAGTCGCGCATGAGGTCCTTCAACTCGTGCGGCAGGCGCAGCAGCACATAGCCCGCTTCCCCCGCGCCCGCGCGCTGGGCGGCGGTGAGGATCGCCTCGATCTCGTGCTCGTTGATGGCGGGAATGATGGGCGCCACGAGCACGGTCACCGGAATGCCCGCCTCGCTCAAAGCCCGGATCGTATCGAGCCGCTTCTGGGGCGAGGCGGCGCGGGGCTCCATGGCGCGGTGGAGCTTGAGGTCGAGGGTGGTGACCGAGACCGCGACCTTCGCGAGCTGGCGGTCCGCCATGCGGGCGAGGATGTCGATGTCCCGCGTCACGAGCGCCGATTTCGTGACGATGCCGACCGGATGGTTCGCCCGCTCCAGCACCTCCAGGATGCCGCGCGTGATGCGCATGCGCCGTTCCACCGGCTGGTAGGGGTCCGTGTTGGCGCCGAGCGCGATGGTCTTTGGCACATAGGACGGCGCCCGCAGCTCTTTCTCGAGAAGTTCGGCGGCGTTGGGCTTTGCAAAAATCTTGGTCTCGAAATCGAGGCCCGCCGATAGGCCCTGATAGGCGTGGCTCGGGCGCGCGAAGCAATAGGAGCAGCCGTGCTCGCAGCCCCTGTAGGGGTTGATGGAGCGCTCGAAGAGGAGATCGGGCGAATCGTTCTTGGTGATGATCGTGCGGGCTTTTTCGAGGATCACCTCGGTGGGCAAGGAGAACACCTCCTCCTCGATGTCCCAGCCGTCGTCGAAGAGCTCCCGCCGCACGGTCTCGTAGCGCCCGCCCGGGTTCGACACGGCGCCCCGGCCCCGGCGGCGGTCGACCTCGACCCGGTGAGCGGGATCGACCGCCCGCTGACGCGCGGCCTCCGTCGCATCGGCAGCGCGGCGCGGCACAGAGGCGGAGACTGGCGCTTGGGAGCGGACTGAAACGGCCATGGCGCCCTCACGGGTTGAGGCGAATCCGGGCAACTAGAACAGATTAGGAACAAAGAACAAAACAGGATCATTGGCAAGCTGATTCTGCGGGGTCCGGCCGGGACGAAAGGGGGAAGCGACCGCAAGCGCGCGGGCCGCTATGGTGGCTCCATGAAGCGTTCAGTTGTCAGAGCCGCGCAGGCGGTGCCCACGTGATCGGCGTTCTCATCGGCCTGGAGCCCTCCGCATGATCAGCGTTCTCGTGCGCGTGGAGCACGGGGTGGAGGCGCTCGCCGTCACCTTGAGCGCCCTCGTTCCCGCCGTTGCCGATGGACTCGTGGGCGATGCGGTGGTGCTGGTGCGCCGCCCCGACGAGGCCGTGGCGCGGGTCGCCGACGCGGTCGGAGCCGGGATGGTGACGGCCGAGGGCGGTGCATGGCGCGACGGCGATGCCTGGCGCGAGGGCGCGCGGCGCGTGCGGCGGGACTGGGTCCTGTGCCTTGCCGACGGGGACGTGCCGAGCGAGGGCTGGATCCGCACCCTCGACCGCTTCATCGCCCTGAGCCCGCCCGAGCGCCGCTTCGGGCGCCTGGCGCGCCCCTCGCGGCCGCTCCGGGAGCGACTTCTCGCGTTGGTCCGGCCCCGCGCGGTGCGCCCCGGCGACCTCGTTCACCGGGCGCTGCTGCTCGAGGGCGTGGCGAGCCGTCCGGTCCGGGTGCCGGCGGCGATCGAGCGGGATCCGGTCTTCGGTTGAGCCGGCTTTAGGCGCGCAGCTTTCCCCGCTTCAGGTGCTCGTCGAGGCGCGGCATGATCTCGACGAAGTTGCAGGGCCGGTGACGGTAGTCGAGCTGCGCCTCCAGGATGCCGTCCCAGGCATCCTTGCAGGCACCGGGAGAGCCCGGAAGCACGAAGATATAGGTGGCGCCCGCGACGCCCCCCGTGGCCCGCGATTGCAGGGTCGAGGTGCCGATCTTGTCGTAGGAAATCCGGTGGAACACCGCCGAGAAGCCGTCCATGCGCTTCTCGAAGAGCGGCTCGATCGCCTCCGGCGTCACGTCGCGGCCCGTGAAGCCCGTGCCGCCCGTAGTGATGATCACATCGATGCCGGCATCCGCGATCCAGGCCTTCACCTGCGCCTGAATGGCCTCGACCTCGTCGGGCACGATGGCGCGAGCCGCGAGCCGGTGCCCGGCTTTCGTCAGCCGGTCCACGAGCGTGTCCCCGGACCGGTCGTCGCCGGTCTGGCGCGTGTCGGAGACCGTGAGGACGGCGATGGAGAGGGGAACGAAGGGTAGGTTCTGATCGAGCGGCATGAGGCCGTTCTAGCAGAGAGGCGGGGGCTGGGAGAAGGCTGGTTCTTGAGCCGCCTCCCGCCCCATGGTTCAGATGACGAAGAAATCGGCTGCGGTGATCTTGAGGCCCTTTGTGAGCTCGGCGATCAGCGTTTGCGCTTTTCGGCCTGTGCCGTCTTCGTCATAGAACAGCTTGCCGCTCTTCGTGTCGTAGATCACCCGGTCGCCGGCATCCTTCGCCTTCGAACCCAGCGCGAAGGCGCCCTTCGCCAAGCCCTTCGGTGCCTCTGGCGAGCCCGCCCGGCCAAGGCCCCGGAACACCGCATTGTCGAGCCATATGCTGTCGTCCGCCACCACGAAGTCGGTGAGCGCGTCCACGTTGCCGCGCCCGGGACGCGTGTCGAGCACGAACACGTCCTGCCCGAGCCCTCCCGTCAGTCGGTCGGCCCCGAGGCCACCATAGAGCCGGTCGTTGCCAGCTTCGCCGGCGAGCGTATCGGCACCCGCGCCGCCACGCAGCACGAAGAGCGACGTCTCCACCGCGTTCGTCACCCCAATTGAGACAGTGAGGCTGGTCCCGCCCCCATAAGCATCCTGAGCCCGCACCGTCACCTGATGATTGCGCTGCGTCTCGAAGTCGAGCGGGCCCGCCACCACGAGGCTGTTGCCGACAAGCGCAAAGGGGCTGCCCGCATCGAGGCTGTAGGTGACCGCATCCCCGTCCGCGTCCTGCGCTGAGAGGGTGGCGACCACAGTGTTCGCGGGCGCGTTTTCGGCGATGCTGGTGGCGGAGGCCGCAAGGCCTGTCGGAGCCGCGTTGGCGAGCGCTGTCACCCCGTCGGCGAACTGGAGGAAGCGGATGTCGCGCAACGTATCGGTGCCCTCTGCGCCCGTGACGGTCACCGAACCGTCGCCGTTCCGGGTGATGCCATAGGCCGAGGCTGGGCCCGTGAACACCGCCCTGTCCTGGCCGGCGCCGCCGTCGAGCGTGTCGTTGCCGCCACCGCCCTGGAGGGTGTCGTCGCCCGCCCCGCCGATCAGGCTGTTAGCGCCATTGTCGCCGATGAAGCGGTCATTGCCGGCGCCGCCCTTTAGGTTTTCGATACCGATCAGGGTGTCGACGCCATGGCCGGTGTTCTGGGCCTCGCCCTGCCGCCGCAGGTCGACCGTGGCATCGAGGGTGCCAGAGAACACCGCCGTGTCGGCTTCGGTGCCCCCGTCGAGCGTGTCGTTGCCGTACCAGCCCTCCAGAACGTCCATACCCCCGCCCGAGCGCAGCACGTTGTCAGCCTCGTTGCCGGTGAGCCGATCGGCGCCCGTGGATGAAATCACGTTCTCAATGTTCCGGATCGTATCGAGGCCCTCACCCGTGTTCTGGGCCACGGTCATGCGTAGATCGACCGTGAATGCAAAGAACGAACCGGGGTCGTTCTGAACGGACCAGATCGCATCGATTCCGGCACCTCCGTCGAGCGTGTCGTCGCCAACGCTTCCCATAAATTCGTCACTGCCGAGCCCACCCAAAGCGAGGTCGTTGCCCTGTTCCAAATCAACCAGGCCACGGACTGAGCCCCGGCTGCTATCGAACGTGTCGTCCCCGGCATTCAACAATACGTACCCTTCGATATGCCCGGTATTGATCACGATTTCTGAGTTTGCCGAGCCGGAGATTGCTCCTCCACGGGCTCCCTGTAGGCCGCCGAGGTAGGGAGCCTTGACCAAGCCAGAGTTGAACAAGGTATTCGGCTTGGTCGATGCGCCGTAGGCCGAGAACCTGATTCCAACCGCGCCCTCGTCTTGACCTAAAATCGTTCCGGTATTTGTGATCGAAATCTCGGAGCCATATGCGTCGACTGCTACATGCCTTCTGGTCCAGATCATGCCTTCATTGACGAGACTGTTCTTTTCAGACGTTCCTTGACTCACTTGGCCGAGATAGACGGTGTAAAATCCCGTACTCGTGAGGCTCCCGGTCTTGCCGACGAAAAGAAGGTTGGAGCTGCCGTTCAGGATCACGCTTTGATTGCTGGAGGTGACGCTCCCATGAACGTAGAGGTCCCCAGTGCCCTGAATTCCGGTCGTAGCAACAACACCGCCCGAATTGGTCACAACGAGCGGCACTCCCCCGCCAATGGTGGTCGTGCTCGTGACGATTGTTGAAATGTACTGAGTCATGGAGAGCCCCCCTAAGTCGAGGTTGGCTCATCGCATGTTCCCCGTCTGATAGCCCCCTACATGCGAAGGGGGAGCCATTCCCTGAACCTGCGCCAAAACAGCCTCCGGTTCAGCCGCCCGGATGTCTCACCTCAAAGCCGAGACGCCCGGAAGCTGTCGCAGCCCTGGACCGTGCCGCCCTTCAAGCCCTGCATGAACCAGCGCACGCGCTGCTCCGAGGAGCCGTGGGTGAAGGAATCCGGCACCACACGGCCGCCGGATTGGCGCTGGAGGCGGTCGTCGCCGATGGCTTCGGCGGCCGCGACCGCCTCCTCGATGTCGCCCTGCTCCAGAGAACGGTAGCGCTGCTGCGAGTGGTGGGCCCAGACGCCGGCGAGGCAATCGGCCATCAGCTCCACGCGCACGGAGAGCTGGTTGCGCTCCACCTCGCTCACCTCCTGCTGGCGCTGCTGCACGCGGGGCAGGATGCCGAGCTGGTTCTCGATGTGGTGGCCGACCTCGTGGGCGATCACGTAGGCATAGGCGAAATCGCCGCCGGCCTTGAAGCGTTTTTGCATGTCCTGGAAGAAGGAGAGGTCGAGATAGACCGTCTGGTCGAGAGGACAGTAGAACGGCCCCATGGCGGAACTCGCGCTGCCGCAGCCGGAGCGCGTCCCGCCCGAGAAGAGCACCATCTTGGGCGGCTGGTACTGGCGGTTCACCTGCTTGGGCAGAATGTCCCGCCACACATCCTCGGTGTTGCCGAGGATCGCCGCCGCAAAGCGGCCCCCCTCGTCCTGCGGGGCTCCGGCACGACCGGGTTGCTGCTGTTGCTGCTGATAGCCGCTGCCGCCGCCCGTCATCATCTCGGCGCCGCCGATGAGGACCCGCGGGTCGATGCCGAGCGCCCAGCCCACCAGGGTCAGGATGATGATCGCGCCCATGCCGAGGCCGCCGCGCCCGCCGGGGAGGCCGCCCATCCCGCGCCGGTCTTCGACGTTCGAGGAGGCTCTGAAATCTTCCCAGCGCATGGTTCAATCCTGACCGAGTATCGAACCTGTCAAACCGGCAGCACCGGTCCAGGTTCCGGCCCCTTATGGCCAGGCTTCGCGCAACGGGAGCTGAACGGGCTTAGGCGGGCGTCTCGTCGAGGGCGCGGCGGAGCGCCGTGAAGTCCCGCCAGCCGAGGCGTTTTTGCAGCGGCTGGCGCAGGAGATAGGCCGGGTGCAGGGTCGGGAGCGCGCGGATCGTGCGGCCGCTCTCGCAGCGATAATCGAACCAGCGGCCGCGGGTGCGCAGGATGCCCTCCTTCACGTTGAGCAGCGTCTGCGCGGCCGGGCCGCCGAGGCACACCAGGACGTCGGGCTGCGCCAGCTCGATCTGCCGCTCGATGAACGGCTTGCAGATCGCGATCTCCTGCGGGGTCGGAGTGCGGTTTCCCGGCGGGCGCCAGGGCACCACGTTGGCGATGTAGACCTGGGACCGGTCGAGGCCGATTGTGGCGAGCATCCGGTCGAGCAATTGCCCGGAGCGGCCCATGAAGGGCTTGCCGATCCGGTCCTCGTCGGCGCCGGGCGCCTCGCCGACCAGCATCACCCGTCCCTCGGGGTTGCCGTCGTGAAAGGCGAGGTTCTTGGCCGAGAACTTCAGGGTGCAGCCATCAAAGCCCTTCAGGATCTCTTCGAGCTCCTCCAGCGAGCGTGCGTGGCGCGCCTGCTCGCGGGCAAGGCTCGCCGCATCCTCCGGGGTGCCGGCAGCCTCCCGGGGGAGGGCGCGGGACGGCGCGGGGGCAGCCGCGGCCGGGCGCTTGGCCTCGGGCTCGGGCGCGCGCCGGGGGGCGGCTTTCGGCTCTTTGAAACGGTCGTGCGGGGTCTCGTCGAGCGCGAGATCGACACCGGCTTCCACATGGAAGTCGAGAAGCGCCTGCAGGGCGGCCTTGTCGGCATGAGGGTTCGGCATCACTCCCATGTAAGCATTCCGGGGCCTCCGGACAACGCGGCGACCCCGGGGACACCAGGCGCCAGGCGCGGAATGCCTGCGGCCAAACAGCATCCTGTGGGTGCGAGGGCGGGCGCCTTCCCCGTTGTCTTGCATTGCTTTTCCGCCCGGCGCACGGTGCGGCACGCTGTCGGTCCGCTTGAGATCGGGACCGGGATGGTTCATATGTAAACCATCCCGCCGTTCAAACGTTACCGCTGCGTCAGCCGCACGCCCCCTGGAGGAAGCCGATGGACCTGCCCGCCCGTGAATCGATGGACTTCGACGTGGTTGTGGTCGGTGCGGGGCCGGCGGGCCTCTCGACGGCGATCCGCCTGAAGCAGGCGGCGCCCGATCTCTCGGTCGTTGTGGTGGAGAAGGGCTCCGAGGTCGGGGCGCACATCCTCTCCGGCGCGGTGGTCGATCCGATCGGCCTCGACAAACTCCTGCCCGAGTGGCGAGGCGATGCGGAGCGCCCCCTCAAGACCGAGGTGACCCGGGATGAGTTCATGTATCTCGGGCCCGCGGGCGGCTTGCGGCTCCCGAACCTCTTCATGCCGAAGCTCATGGACAACCACGGCAACTTCGTGGGCTCGCTCGGCAACGTGGCGCGTTATCTCGGCCGCAAGGCCGAGGAGGTGGGCGTCGAGATCTATCCGGGCTTCCCGGCCTCCGAGGTTCTCTATGACGACGCGGGCCACGTGATCGGCATCGCGACCGGCGACATGGGCGTGAGCCGCGAGGGCGAGGCGCGGTCCGACTACACCCGCGGCATGGAGCTTCGCGCGAAATACACGGTCTTCGCGGAGGGCGCGCGCGGGCACCTGACGAAGCAGGTGGTCGAGCGCTTCCAGCTCAACAAGGGCCGCGACCACCAGAAATACGGCATCGGCATCAAGGAACTCTGGCAGGTCCGGCCGGAGAACCACCAGCCGGGTCTCGTGCAGCATTCCATGGGCTGGCCCCTGCCGAACAACGCGGGCGGCGGCTCGTGGCTCTATCATTTCGACGACAACCTCGTATCCGTGGGCTTCGTCGTCCATCTTAACTACTCGAACCCGACCCTCTCGCCCTTCGACGAGTTCCAGCGGGTGAAGACACACCCGATGATCCGCGACGTGTTCGAGGGCGCAAAGCGCATCGGCTACGGGGCGCGCGCGATCATCGAGGGCGGCTGGCAATCGGTGCCCAAGATCGCCTTCCCGGGAGGCTGCCTCGTGGGCGACAGCGCGGGCTTCGTGAACGTGCCGCGCATCAAGGGCAGCCACAACGCGGTGCTCTCCGGCATCCTGTGCGCGGATCATCTCGTCGAGGCCCTGCAGGCGGGCCGCGCCCATGACGAGGTCTCGTCCTACGAGGAGGCCTGGCGCTCCACCGAGATCGGCTACGACCTCAAGCGCGTGCGCAACGTAAAGCCGCTCTGGTCGAAATACGGCACGGCGGCGGGCGTCGCGCTCGGCGGCATCGACATGTGGATGACGGAGCTCACGGGCCGCTCGATCTTCGGCACCATGAGCCACGGCAAGCCGGACCACGAATGTCTAAAGCCGCTCTCCGCGGTGAAGCCCATCGCCTATCCGAAGCCTGACGGCGTGCTCACCTTCGACAAGCTCTCCTCGGTGTTCTTGTCCAACACGAACCACGAGGAGGACCAGCCGGTCCATCTCAAGGTGCGGGACATGGAACTGCAGAAGCGCTCGGAGCACGACGTCTATGCGGGCCCCTCGCAGCGCTACTGCCCGGCCGGCGTCTACGAGTGGGTCGGGGAGGGGACCGATGTCCGCTTCCAGATCAACGCGCAGAACTGCGTGCACTGCAAGACCTGCGATATCAAGGACCCGAACCAGAACATCGTCTGGGTGGCGCCCGAGGGCGGCGGCGGGCCCAACTACGTCAACATGTAGGCGCTGCGTCGGACGGAGCCCGTGGCATCCCCTCCAAACGGAGGGGATGCCTTGGCGGGTCCCGCTCACGTTCGGTTCAGGTGAAATTCGGCGCGGCAACGTAACTCTTGCCGCCCGCAACCGAACCCGCCATGCTCCGGCCTGATTTGACGCGCCGTCTGCCCGCCGACGGTTTGCGATGATTGGAGCCGGCTCCGTGCCCCTGATGACCTTGTTTTCGGCCCGCCGCGGCCTGTCCGCGCTTGTGTTCTCCGTTGCTGCCCTGGGGCTCGCCCCGGCGGTCGCGGCTCAGGATCCGACCGAGGTCATCGAGCCCGCAGACAGCCTCGAGGGCAATTTCCTCGCCGCCTATATCGCCGGCGCGGCCCGGGATACGGCGGCCGCCACCACCTTCTTCCGCGAAGCCATCAAGGCCGATCCCCGCAACCAGGAGCTCCTCGAGCGCGCCTTCGTGGCCTTCCTGGCGGACGGCGCCATGGGCGAGGCCTACCGGGCGGCCGACCGGCTCGTGCAGCGGGATTCCTCGAACGGCCTTGCCCAGTTCGCCATCGGCGTGCGCGCCATGAAGGCGAAGAACTGGACGGCGGCCCGGGCGGCGCTCGCCAAGGGCGGCCGCGGCCGCCAGGCCGATCTCACCGCGACGCTTCTCACGGCCTGGGCCCATGCGGGTGCGGGCGAGGGCAAGAAGGCCATGGAGGCGGTGGACCGCCTCAGGGGCGAGCGGGCCTTCAACCAGTTTCGGGAATACCACGCGGCCCTCATCGCGGACATCACCGGCAACACGGCCGAGGCGGAGCGCCGGTTCAAGGCCGCCTACGAGGGCGAGCGCAACACCCTGCAGGTGGTCGACGCCTATGGCCGCTTCGAGGCGAAGCGCGGCAACCGGGACGAGGCCGTCCGCATCTACACCACCTTCGACAACACCCTGCCGCGGCACCCGATCGTGCGCACGGCTCTCGATCAGCTGAAGAACGGCAAGCCGCTCGCGCCCGGCATCACCGATGCGCAGGCGGGCGCCGCCGAGGTGCTCTACGGGCTCGGGGTCGTCGGCAACAGTCAGGGCGACGAGCTCACCGCCATCATCTATCTGCGGCTCGCACTCCAGCTCAACCCGGACCACCAGCTCGCCCTCGTCACCCTGGCGGACGTCTACGAGCGGCTGAAGCAATTCGACCGGGCGAACGAGATCTTCGCCCGCATTCCCAAGACGTCGCCGGTCCGCCCGAGCGCCGAGATCGCCATCGGCCAGAACCTCGAGGCGCTCCAGCGCGGCGACGAGGCCGTGAAACATCTCGAGACCCTCCTCAAGGAGCGTCCGGACGACATCGAGGTCATCATGGCCCTCGGCAACGTCCTGCGTGCCCGCAAGCGCTGGGACGAGGCCGCCGCCACCTTCACCAAGGCGGTGGAGAAGATCGGCACCCCGGATCGCGGGCACTGGATCCTATTCTTCTATCGCGGCACGTCCTACGAGCGCGCCAAGCAATGGCCGAAGGCGGAGGCCGATCTCAAGAAGGCTCTGGAGCTGGTGCCCGACACCCAGCCCGCCGGACGCGCGCAGGTGCTCAACTACCTCGCCTATTCCTGGGTCGATATGGGCATCAACATCGACGAGGCCTTCAAGATGCTCCAGCGCGCCGTGGAACTGGCGCCCCGGGACGGCATGATCATCGACAGCCTCGGCTGGGCCTATTACCGGCTCGGGCGCTACGAGGACGCGGTGCGCGAACTTGAGAAGGCCGTGGAGCTGAAGGCCGGCGATCCCGTGATCAACGACCACCTGGGCGATGCCTATTGGAAGGTCGGCCGCAAGCTCGAGGCGAAGTTCCAGTGGACCCATGCCAAGGATTCCAATCCCGAGCACGAGGACCTGGTGAAGATCCTCAAGAAGATCGACAACGGCCTCGACGAGGCCAAGCCCGCCGCGGCCGAGAACATCCCGGCGCCGGCGGAGCAGAAGAACGGCGGGTAAGCGCCCCCAAACTCCTCCCGCGGCGGGAGGGGTTTCGCCCCGCGACATCGGCTCGATCCGGTGCTAAACGCCCTGCGTGCTCGCCACCCGCGCCCCCGCCAAGATCAACCTGACCCTGCATGTGCTCGGCCGCCGTGCGGACGGCTACCATGAGCTTGAGAGCCTCGTGGCCTTTGCCGGCACCGGCGATGCGCTGAGCCTTGAGCCCGGCCCGCGGCTGGCGCTCGCGATCTCAGGGCCGACCGCGCCTCTCGCCGGTCCCGACGACGACAACCTGGTGCTCAAGGCCGCCCGTCTCCTGGCGGAACGGGTCCCCGGCCTGAGGCTCGGCAACTTCCATCTCGTCAAGCGCCTGCCCGTGGCGGCCGGCATCGGCGGCGGGTCGTCGGACGCGGCAGCCGCCCTGCGCCTGCTGGCGCGTCTCAACGGTTTGAAAATCGATGCCCCAGAGATGCGCGAGGCCGCGCGGCTCACGGGCGCTGACGTGCCGGTCTGCCTCGACCCGCGCGCCCGCATGATGCGCGGCACTGGCGAGGTGCTAGGGCCTCCGCTCGGCCTCGCCCGGCTTCACGCGGTGCTGGTGAACCCACGGGTGCCGGTGGAGACGCCCGCAATCTTCAAGCGCCTCGGGCTTCACCTGAACGAGCGCCATCCCGGTGCGCCGCACCCGGCCGTGGAAGGCGACATGCTCACGGTTCTCGGCTTTGCCCGCAACGACCTCGAACCGCCGGCCCGATCCCTTCAGCCCGTGATCGGCGAGGCCCTCGCCCGGCTCGGCGCGCAGCCCGGCTGCCGGCTCGCCCGCATGTCGGGCTCCGGCGCCACGGTGTTCGGGCTGTTCGGCGATTGCGGGGAGGCCGCCGCCGCGGCCAAGGCCCTGCGACGGGCGGAGCCCGAATGGTGGGTGAAGGCGACGAGCCTGCGCTAGTCGACGGCGCCTAATGCGCCCGCGCGATGCAGAAATCCACCGTGTCGAGCAGCGCCTGCTTCATGGTGCTGTTGGGGAACAGCGCCAGCGCGTCCCGGGCCATGGCCCCGTAATGGCGGGCGCGCTCGATGGTGTCGTCGAGCGCCCGGTGGCGCCGCATGATCACGAGCGCTTCCTCGAGATTCCGGTCCTCGATGTCGCCCTGTTCGAGCACCCGCTTCCAGAAGGCGCGCTCCGTGTCGTTGCCGCGCCGGAACGAGAGAACCACCGGCAGGGTGATCTTCCCCTCGCGGAAATCGTCGCCCACGTTCTTGCCCAGCTTCGCGCTCGTTCCCCCATAATCGAGGGCGTCGTCCACGAGCTGGAAGGCGATGCCGAGATTCATGCCGTAGGAGCGGCAGGCGGCCTGTTCGGCCTTCGGGCGGCCGGCGATCACGGGGCCCACCTCGCAGGCGGCGGCGAACAGCTCCGCGGTCTTGCCGCGGATGATGTCGAGATATTCGTCTTCGTTCGTCTCGGTGTTCTTTGCGGCGGCAAGCTGCATCACCTCGCCCTCCGCGATCACGGTGGCGGCCGCGGAGAGGATGTCGAGGGCGCGCAGGGAGCCCACCTCCACCATCATCCGGAAGGCCTGGCCGAGGAGGAAGTCGCCGACGAGCACGCTCGCCTCGTTGCCCCATTTGATGCGGGCCGCCACCTTGCCGCGGCGCATGTCGCTCTCGTCCACCACGTCGTCATGGAGGAGGGTCGCCGTGTGCATGAACTCGACGCTCGCCGCGAGCTTGATATGCCCGTCGCCCTGGTAGCCCGACAGGCCGGCGGTCGCGAGGGTGAGCATGGGGCGCAGGCGCTTGCCGCCGGACGAGATGAGGTGGTTCGCCACCTCGGGGATCATCGTCACTTCCGATCCCGTGCGGGAGAGGATCATCCCGTTGACCCGCTCCATGTCGGCGGAGACGAGGGAGACGAGCTTCTCGATGCTGCCGCGATCCTGCGGCTGCTTGTCTTCGAACGGAACGACGATGCCCAAGGGTGACATCCCGGGTTGCCGGCGGGGCGCCGGTTGACTGATAGGTGGCGCCCAGGTCTCCTGCCGCAACGCGAAAGCGTGTCGCATGGGGGAGTCCAACCGCCTGATGGTCGAAATCGTCCGCACCAACGACATCGTCCTGGTGGGCTTCCTACAATCCTTGCTGGAGAACGCCAATATCCCTGTGCTTGTAGCCGACGCGCATATCAGCGCGCTGGAGGGGATGATCGGCGCCTTTCCCCGGCGGATCCTGGTTCCGGAGGACCATCGGGCCCAGGCGAGGCGCCTCATCGCCGAGGCGGGCCTCGCCGGGGAACTGCGCCATGAGTGATGCAGGCGGCCCTAGGGAGGGCGCCCTGCCGGGGCGCGGGGACCTGCGCCATGAGTGATGTGGAGGCCGTCCGGGAGGATGCCCTGCTCGGCGGGCGCGTGCGTCTCCTCCAGCAGGCGCGGGGGCACCGGGCCGGCACGGACGCGGTGCTGCTCGCCGCCGCGGCTCCGGTACGCCCCGGGGATACGGTGATCGATGTGGGGGCGGGGAGCGGGGCGGTCGGGCTGATGATCGCGGCCCGGGTTCCGGTCGCCCTGACCCTGGTGGAGCGCGATCTCGCGCTGGCGGAGCTCTGCGCCCGAAACGCCCGCCTCAACGGAGTCGAGGCCCGGGTCGCGGCGATCGACGTCCTTGATCGGGTGGTGCGCCTTGGGGCGGGGCTTGAGCCCGAGAGAGCCGATCTCGTGGTGACGAACCCGCCTTATCTCGAAGAAGGGCAGGCCCGGGTCTCGCCGGATGCGGGCCGGGCGGCGGCCCACATGCTGCCGCCGGGCGGGCTGGCGCTCTGGCTCAGAGCCTGCGCCGGTTTGCTCAAGCCCAAGGGGCGATTGATCCTGGTGCACCGGGCCGACCGGCTCGCCGAGTGTCTCTCCATCCTGGAGCGCGGGTTCGGCGAGGCCCGCCTGCGGCTCGTCCACCCCATGGCCGACCGGCCGGCGAGCCGCCTGCTGCTCTCGGCCGTCAAGGGGAGCCGGGCGCCGCTCGCGGTCGAGCCGGCCCTCGTGCTGCACGGGGAGGATGGCCGCTTCACCCCTGAGGCCGAGGCCCTGCACCGGGGCGAGACCGCCTTCTGAAAACGAAACGGGCGCCCTCGAGGGCGCCCGCAGAGATGGTCCGGGCCGGTTAGCGGCAGATGCGGCGCCGCTCGCTTACCCAGCCATAGCCGTCCCAGTAGCGGTTCACGCGGGTGACGCAGCGCGGGCCCGCATAGACCGGGCGGTACTGAACCGGCCGGCCGTAGACCGGGTAGGGACGATAGGGGCGGTAGGCGCGGTGGCGCGGATAGGACCGATAGACCGGCGCCGGGCCGTAATAGCCCGGGGTCCCGATCGTGACCGAGAAGCCCTGAGCCTGGGCGGGGGCGGCGCCGAACGCACCGAAGCCGAGAGCCAGAGCACCGGCGAGGCCGACAAGAAGCTTGCGCATGATCTCAACCTAATCGAATGAGGGAACGTCCGGGGACGCAATACTGAAACAGACGCTCGCGTTGAAAGATGAAGGTTCTTTTAACGGGTGGAAGCTGAACGGAGGATCAGGCCGCCGTTCAGCCACGCTTCAGCTTTCTGGCCCGTTCAGAACGGGCGCGTGCAGACCTGCGGCTTTCCGGCTCGTTCAGAACCGGCGCGTGCAGACCTGTACCGGGCGGCGGACGAAGCCGTAGGCCGTGCGCACGGTGCGGAACCGGGTGCGGCACACCACGCGCGGAACCGGCCGATAGCCCCGGTAGACCGGGCGATACGGGCGGTAGGCGCGGGTCACGGGCCGGTACGGGTTATAGGCGCGATAGGCGGGCCGATAGGGACGGTCGATCCGCACCACGGGCCGGTAGGGCCGGTACGCCCGATAGGGGCGGTAGGCCGGACGGCCAGAGTAATATTGAGCCTTCGTCACGAGCCCGGATTCCGCCTTGGCGAGGGGCATCGCCCCCGCGGCCAGCGGGGCGGCCGAAGCCTCATTGGCCGATAGGCCGACGGCGCCGGCAAGCAGGGCGCCGGCCATGGCCATCACTGTCAGAAAACGCATTGTCCTCTCCTCGATGCAAAGGTGAATGTCGCCCACCTGCTGCCGAACCGCTCGCGATCCTGGCGATCCGATGCCTGATCCTGCCCGCGTCAACCTGAACCTCGCCCGGCAGATTCCGTTGCGTCATGTTCAGGAAAGCCGGCCCCTGCGGCGGCCTCGGCGCCGCCGCCTGCTTGAGAGGCAAGGGGGCGGACCCTACATGCTGGGCATGGCTTCCTCCCTCCTGGCGCGTCTGCCCAAACCCCTTCTCGCCCTCCTCCCGCGCCGCTACCGGGCGGAATTGCCGCTCGTCTCGGTGGTGCGCCTCACGGGCGCCATCGGAGCCGCCATGCCGTTCAGGGCCGGGCTCTCCATCGCCTCCGCGGCCCCGATGCTGGAGCGCGCCTTCGCGGCGCCCGGGCTCAAGGCGGTGGCTCTCGTGGTGAACTCCCCCGGCGGATCGCCCGTGCAGTCGCACCTCATCTTCAAGCGCGTGCGGGCGCTCGCCGAGGAGAAGAAGGTGCCGGTCTTCGTCTTCGTGGAGGATGCGGCCGCGTCCGGCGGCTACATGATCGCCTGCGCCGGCGACGAGATCTTCTGCGATCCGTCCTCGATCGTCGGCTCCATCGGCGTGATCTCCGCGAGCTTCGGCCTCAACCGCTTCATCGAGCGCTTCGGCATCGAGCGCCGGGTCCACACGGCGGGCGAGAACAAGGCGATCCTTGATCCGTTCCGCCCGGAGGACCCGAAGGACGTGGACCGGCTCCTGAAGCTCCAGGGCCATATCCATGCGATGTTCATCAACCTCGTCACGGTCCGCCGGGGCGCGAAGCTGAAGATCGAGAACCCGGAGTTGTTCTCCGGCGCCTTCTGGGCTGGCGAGGAGGCGGTGCAGCTCGGCCTTGCGGACGGCATCGGCGACATTCGCTCGGTGCTGCGCGAGCGCTTCGGCGAAAAGGTGGTGATGCGGGTCGTCAACCCGACCCGGCCGAGCCTTCTGGGCCGTCTCCTCAACCGCAACCCCGCCGGCCCCCAGAGCCTCCTCGACCCGCAGGAGATGCTCGGCGCCGTGGAGGAGCGGGCGGCCTGGGCGCGCCTGGGCCTCTAGCCGCCGGGGCGCGGCCGCCTTCCGAACCTTGACTTGCGTCGGCCCGCATCCCAAGGGTGCACCTCGCTTTTTCCCGTGTTTTCCCCGGACGCCGCCATGACGACCGAACCCGCGCACATGAACCCGGCGCGCTCCTTCCAAGGATTGATCCTCACGCTCCAGCGCTTCTGGGCCGAGCAGGGCTGCATCGTCCTCCAGCCCTACGACATGGAGGTGGGAGCGGGTACGTCGCATCCGGCGACCGCCTTGCGCGCTCTCGGCCCCAAGCCCTGGCGGGCGGCCTATGTGCAGCCCTCCCGGCGCCCGAAGGACGGGCGCTACGGCGAGAACCCGAACCGGCTCCAGCACTATTATCAGTTCCAGGTGATCCTGAAGCCGAACCCGCCGAACCTGCAGGAACTCTACCTGCGGTCGCTCCAGGCGATCGGCATCGACACGGCGGTCCACGACATCCGCTTCGTGGAGGACGATTGGGAGAACCCGACGCTCGGCGCCTGGGGCCTCGGCTGGGAGTGCTGGTGCGACGGCATGGAGGTGTCGCAGTTCACCTACTTCCAGCAGGTGGCAGGCATCGAGTGCTCGCCGGTCTCGGGCGAACTCACCTACGGCCTCGAGCGCCTCGCCATGTATCTCCAGGGCGTGGAATCCATCTACGACCTCAACTTCAACGGTCTCGAGGGCGCCGACAAGGTCACCTATGCGGAGGTGTTCCAGCAGGCGGAGCAGGAATACTCGCGGCACAATTTCGAGCATGCGGATACCGACATGCTCTTTCGCTGGTTCCGCGACGCGGAGGAGGCGAGCCGTCGTTACCTCGCTGCCGGCGAGCCGGACTCGAACGCCGACGACCAGCGCCACCGCATGGTGCTGCCCGCCTACGACCAGGCTCTCAAGGCCGGCCACGTCTTCAATCTCCTCGACGCCCGCGGCGTGATCTCCGTCACCGAGCGCCAGAGCTACATCCTGCGCGTCCGCGAGCTGGTGAAGGCGGTGGGCGCGGCGTGGCTCAGGACCGAGGGCGGCGGCGCCGCGGCGTAAGCTGCAGCCTGCCGTCATCTCGCGCGCTCATTCAGAAATCGATCCCATGCCCGACCTTCTCCTCGAACTCTTCTCCGAAGAAATCCCCGCCCGCATGCAGCGGCGTGCGGCGGAGGATTTGAAAAAGCTCGTCGCGGATGCGCTGGTGGAGCGCGGCTTTTTCTATGAGGGCGCGAAAGCCTTCGCGACGCCGCGGCGGCTCGCGCTGCATGTGGCGGGCCTGCCCGTGAAGGGGCAGGACGTGCGCGAGGAGCGCAAGGGGCCGCGCGTCGGCGCGCCGGACGCCGCGATCCAGGGCTTCCTGAAGAGCGCGGGGCTCGCCTCCCTCGATGAGGCGACGGTCGAGAGCGACCCGAAGAAGGGCGAGTTCTACGTGGCGGTGATCGAGCGGCCGGGCCGCGCCACCGAGGACGTGCTCGCCGAGATCCTGCCCGCCATCGTCAGGGCCTTCCCCTGGCCGAAATCCATGCGCTGGGGCCCGGCCTCCGTGCAGCCCGGGTCCCTGCGCTGGGTGCGTCCGCTGCAAGCCATCGTCTGCACCTTCGGCCCCGAGACCGAGGACCCGGTGGTGGTGCCCGTGGAGATCGACGGCTTGCGGGCCGGCGACGTGACCTACGGCCACCGCTTCATGGCGCCTGAGCCCATCCGCGTGCGCCGGTTCGACGATTATGCGCCGGCATTGGAGCGCGCCAAGGTGGTGCTCGATGCGGATCGCCGCAAGGACATGATCCTGCACGACGCCCGCGACCTCGCCTTCGCGCAGGGGCTCGAACTCGTCGAGGACGAAGGGCTGCTCGAGGAAGTGGCGGGTCTCGTGGAATGGCCCGTGGTGCTCATGGGCACCTTCGACGAAGCCTTCCTGAGCATTCCCCCCGAGGTGATCCGCGCGACCATCCGCGCGAACCAGAAATGCTTCGTGCTGCGCGATCCGCGCACCGGCAACCTTGCGAACCGCTTCCTCCTCGTCTCGAACCTCATCGCGTCCGATGGGGGCAAGACCATCGTCGCCGGCAACGAGCGCGTGGTGCGCGCGCGTCTCTCGGATGCGAAGTTCTTCTGGGAGACGGACCAGAAGACGCGGCTCGAGGACAGGCTCGAAAAGCTCAAGACCATCGTGTTCCACGAGAAGCTCGGAACGCAGTTCGAGCGCGTGGAGCGCATCGCGGCGCTCGCGCGCGAACTCGCGCCGGTGGTCGGCGCGGACCCGCAGCTTGCGGAGCGCGCCGCGCGTCTCGCGAAGGCCGATCTCGTCACTGAGATGGTGGGCGAGTTTCCGGAATTGCAGGGCCTCATGGGCCGCTACTACGCGACGCTCCAGGGCGAGCACCCGTCCGTCGCCGCGGCGGTCGAGGAGCACTACAAGCCCCTCGGCCCCTCCGACCGCGTACCCACCGATCCGGTGTCGGTAGCGGTCGCGCTCGCCGACAAGATCGACACGCTGGTCGGCTTCTGGGCCATCGACGAGAAGCCGACGGGATCGAAGGATCCCTACGCGCTGCGGCGCGCGGCGCTGGGCGTGATCCGGCTCGTGCTGGAGAACGGACTGAGGCTCCCGATCGGGCGTCACGCCAATGCAGATCTCCTCTCCTTTTTCGCGGACCGCCTAAAAGTCTACCTCCGCGACCAGGGCGCGCGGCACGATCTCATCGATGCGGTGTTCTCGCTGCCGGGCCAGGACGACCTCCTCATGGTCGTTCGCCGCGTGGAGGCGCTCGGCCGCTTCCTCGACACGGAGGACGGCCGGAACCTCGTCGCGGGCACCAAGCGCGCCGCGAACATCCTGCGCATCGAGGAGAAGAAGGACGGGCGCGCCTACGACGGCGCGCCGGATGTGCGCCTCATCGAGACCAATGGCGTCCCTGAGGAAAAGGCGCTCGCCGCCGCCCTCGCGGGGGCCGCGGGCGAGGCGCGCGCCGCCGTCGAGGCGGAGGATTTCGAGGGGGCCATGCGGGCGCTCTCGCGCCTGCGCGCGCCGGTGGATGCCTTCTTCGACAAGGTGATCGTCAATGCCGAGGATGCGAGCCTGCGCGAGAACCGCCTGAAGCTGCTGAATGCCATCCGCGAGGCCACCCGCACGGTCGCGGATTTTTCACGCATCGAGGGGTAGGGCGGCGCCTTCGCCTCTCCCAGGCGGGGGAGGGTGGCCCTGCATGCTCAAAGAATTCACTCCCCGGCTCACTCATCTCGGCTGCCGGATGTGCTTCCCTCCCGCACATGTCGCGGCTGCCTGGTTTGCTCCCCTCCCCCTTGTGGGGAGGGTGCCGGCAGGCGGGTGGGGGTGTTGGCGCCACACGCGGATGGGTCCGGAGCCCACACCCCCACCCCTGGCCCCTCCCCACAAGGGGGAGGGGAAGCCCGCGCTGACACCGGCAGCCTCAATGCGTGGTGAGGTGAGGCTCATTATCGGCATCGCGCCACTCTCTCCGCCCAGGCGGCGGAGCCCCGCAGCGCCTCCCTCAAGAACGCGTGAGGGCTGCCCACTCCAAGCCGGACTGTTGCGCGTTTGATACAGTTTTTCGGCGAATCGCCTGTTAGGTGCAGTGCCAACGCCTGCTTAACCAAGAACCACAATGATCAACCGCCGCATTCTCCTCGGCGCCCTCGTCGGCGCCCCGCTCGCTGCCTGCCAGTCCGGCAATCAACTGGAAGTCGCCGTCCCGCACGACACGGTCGACGATGCGAGTTGGTATGTGGGCTCCATGGACGACGAGCCGTTCGACATCCCGCTCGTCGACCGGCGGCGGATGAAGCCCGAATTCGCGCGCCAGACGGTGCCCTATCCGGGTTCGGAGAAGCCCGGCACCATCGTGGTCGATATCGACGACCGCTTCCTGTATCTGGTCCAGCCCGGCAACGAGGCGATCCGCTACGGCATCGGCGTCGGCCGGCAGGGTTTCTCCTGGCGCGGCGTCGCCACGGTCGGCCGCAAGGCCGTGTGGCCGGCCTGGACGCCCACCAAGACCATGGTCCGCCTCATCAAGGACCTGCCGAGCCACCGCGAGGCCGGCCTCGACAACCCGCTCGGCGCCCGCGCCCTCTATCTCTACCAGAACGGCCAGGACACCCTGTTCCGCATCCACGGCACCAACGAGCCCTGGTCCATCGGCGAGCAGGTCTCCTCCGGCTGCGTGCGCATGCTGAACGAGGACGTGCACGACCTCTACAGCCGGGTGCCCGTGGGCGCGACGGTGCTGGTCCGCCGCAACGGCCGCTGGCGGGTCTGAGCGACCAAGCTCTCAAACCTTGCTCCGATGCCGGTGCGCCGACACGACCACTGGCAGGTCTGACGGATCAGGCCTCCAGACCTTGCTGTGATGCTGGTCCGCCGCAACGGCCGCTGGCGCGTGTGACGGACCCGGCCTCCAGCCTCTGATTTTATCAACCCCCGGATGCCCTCCGGGGGTTGTTTTGTTTCAGATCAGTAGCGCCGCCACGGCGGCCGGAGGGCGCCCTCGGCCGCCCCTCATCCGTCCAAGGAACCGTAGCCGTTCAGGTTGCGTTTTGGCCCGGCATGTTCCAAGTCTGCGGAAGCTTTCCCTGCCCTCGCAGGCGCAACAATCAAAAGGTCCAGTCCAATGGCGCAGTGGGTGTACACCTTCGGTGACGGCAAGGCTCAGGGCGAGGCGGGGATGAAGAACCTGCTCGGCGGCAAGGGGGCAAACCTCGCCGAGATGTCGAACCTCGGACTGCCGGTGCCCCCGGGCTTCACCATCACCACGGAAGTCTGCACCTACTATTACGACCATGGCAGCTCCTACCCGGCGGAGCTTCAGGCGCAGGTCGCCGAGGCACTCGCCACCGTGGGGCGCCTCACGGGCCGCTCCTTCGGGGATGCGGAGAACCCGCTTCTCGTCTCCGTGCGCTCCGGTGCCCGCGCGTCGATGCCCGGCATGATGGACACGGTGCTGAATCTCGGGCTCAACGACGTCACCGTCGAGGCCCTCGCCAAGGGCGCGGGCGACCAGCGCTTTGCCTATGACAGCTACCGCCGCTTCATCACCATGTTCTCGAACGTGGTGCTCGGCATCGAGCACCACCATTTCGAGGAGGTGCTCGACAGCTACAAGGACCGCAAGGGCTATTCCCTCGACACGGACCTCACCGCCGACGACTGGAAGCAGGTCATCGGGCGCTACAAGGGCATCGTGGAGCACGAGCTCGGCAAGCCCTTCCCGCAGGAGCCGCAGGAGCAGCTCTGGGGCGCCATCGGCGCCGTGTTCGGCTCCTGGATGAACAACCGCGCCATCAAGTACCGCGAGCTTCACGCCATTCCGGCGAGCTGGGGCACGGCCGTCAACGTGCAGGCCATGGTCTTCGGCAATATGGGCGAGACCTCGGCGACGGGCGTCGCCTTCACGCGTAACCCCTCCACCGGGGAACGGGAGCTCTACGGCGAGTTCCTCATCAACGCCCAGGGCGAGGACGTGGTGGCGGGCATCCGCACCCCGCAGGACATCACCGAGAAGGCGCGGATCGCGTCGGGCTCCGACAAGCCCTCCATGGAGCGGGCGATGCCCGACGCCTATGGGGAGCTGGTGCGCATCTACGGCCTTCTCGAAAAGCACTACCGTGACATGCAGGACATGGAATTCACGGTCGAGAAGGGTAAGCTCTGGATGCTCCAGACCCGCAACGGCAAGCGCACCGCGAAGGCGGCGCTGCGCATTGCTGTGGATCTCGCGAGCGAGGGCCTCATCACGCAGGACGAGGCGGTGGGCCGGGTCGACCCCGCGGCCCTCGACCAGCTCCTGCATCCGACCATCGATCCCAAGGCCGAGCGCCGGATCCTCGCGTCCGGCCTGCCGGCCTCGCCGGGCGCGGCATCGGGCGAAGTGGTCTTCAATTCGGAGGATGCGGAGGCCGCCAAGAAGGCCGGCCGCAAGTGCATCCTCGTGCGCATCGAGACCTCGCCGGAAGACATCCACGGCATGCATGCGGCGGAGGGCATCCTCACGACCCGCGGCGGCATGACCTCGCACGCGGCCGTGGTGGCGCGCGGCATGGGCAAGCCCTGCGTCTCCGGCGCGGGCTCGATCCGCGTGGACTACGCGGCCCAGACCCTCACGGTCGGCGGCCAGGTTCTGCGCAAGGGCGAGATCCTCACCATCGACGGCTCCGCCGGCCAGGTTCTGCTCGGCCAGGTGAAGATGCTGGAGCCGGAGCTGTCGGGCGAGTTCGCGACCCTCATGGGCTGGGCCGACAAGGCGCGCCGCATGAAGGTGCGCGCCAATGCCGAGACCCCGCTCGACGCCAAGACCGCCCGCACCTTCGGGGCGGAGGGCATCGGCCTGTGCCGCACGGAGCACATGTTCTTCGAGGGCGACCGTATCGTCGCCGTGCGCGAGATGATCCTGGCCGACGACGAGGCGGGCCGCCGCGCGGCGCTCGCCAAATTGCTGCCCATGCAGCGGGCCGATTTCGTCGAGCTCTTCACCATCATGAGCGGGCTGCCCGTCACGATCCGCCTGCTCGATCCGCCCCTGCACGAGTTCCTGCCGCACACGGAGGCGGAGGTGCAGGAGGTGGCGCAATCGCTCGGCGTGTCGCCCGAGAAATTGAAGCGCCGGGCCGCGGAGCTGCACGAGTTCAACCCGATGCTGGGCTTCCGGGGCTGCCGCCTCGCGGTGGCCTATCCGGAAATCGCTGAGATGCAGGCGCGCGCCATCTTCGAGGCCGCGGTCGAGGCCGCGCGCGGCACCGGCCAGCCGGTGGTGCCGGAAGTGATGGTGCCCCTCGTCATGACGAAGGCGGAGCTCGATCTCGTGAAGGAGCGCATCGTCGCCATGGCGGATGCGGTGGCGAGCGAGACCGGCACCAAGATCGAGTATCAGGTCGGCACCATGATCGAGCTGCCGCGGGCGGCCCTGCGCGCGGGCGAGATCGCCGAGACCGCGGAGTTCTTCTCCTTCGGCACCAACGATCTCACGCAGACCGCGCTCGGCATCTCGCGGGACGACGCGGCGTCGTTCCTCGGCACCTATACGAGCAAGGGCATCCTGCCCGCCGATCCCTTCGTCACCATCGACCAGGAGGGCGTGGGCGAGCTCATCAAGATCGCGGCGGAGCGCGGCAAGCGCACCCGCAACGGCATCAAGCTCGGGATCTGCGGCGAGCACGGCGGCGATCCGGCCTCGGTGCATTTCTGCCAATCGGTCGGCCTCGACTACGTGTCCTGCTCGCCCTACCGGGTCCCGATCGCGCGGCTCGCCGCCGCGCAGGCGGCGCTCGGCGGCAAGGCCGCGAGCCAGGCCTAAAGGGCGCCCATGGCCATCGGCCGCTATTTCATCATCGGGCTTCTCGTCTTCGGGGTCGTCGCCGGCCTCGTGGTGGCGACGCAGCCCGGGATCCGCGCCTGGGCCATTCCGCCGCTGGCCTGGCCGCTGATCCTCGCCCTCGTGGTCGATCTTCTGCTCTTTCCCTTCGTGCGCGAGGGGCGCATTCGGCCCCTCACCATGAACGAGCGCGCCATCGGCGTCATCGGCTCCGGCCTCATCAGCACGGCGATCGTCGCGCTCGCTTGAGGGCGGAGCGGCTTCGCCGCTGCTTTGTTGGCCTGGATCCCGGATCGGCGTTCCGCTTCGCTGCACTTGTCCGGGAAAGGGTGAGAGGGTGTCACCCACCGCACCTGACTATGCACTTGGCCTGGGAAGAGGTGAGAGGGTGTTGTCACCCACCGCGCCCTTTTCCCGGACAAGGGAGCAGCGCATCAGCGCTGCGCACGCAGATCCGGGATCCAGCGAAAGACGCTGCGGCGCAGCCGCTCCACACAACCTCCGTCCCGCTCCGGCACAGCCTGGGAACGCCCGCTTAACCCTCCCTCAACCATAACCCTGCATAACCATAGGGAGCCGGAACGGACCGCAGCGTCCGTTCTCCCGTGGTGCGTCAGGGGTGATCGTGTGCGTCTGCGTCCTCGCCGATCCCGGATGAAATGGATTTGCGCCACCGTCGCCCCCTGGGCGATGGCGGGCGGCGTCCTGATCTCGTTCACGGCCGCCGCGAACAACAACCCGTCGACGGGCGTCAGCGCCGCTGGACGAAGCCCGATCGGGCTCGCCATCGACATGGGCGTGCTCATTCCATCAGCCGTCGATCCGCTGCCCTCGGCGGGGCGTCCGCTCCAGCAAGCCGCCCTGCGCTTCGATCTGCCCGACGAGAGCGCCGCGCTCCTGCGGCATCTTCCCCCGCGCGAGGACCTGAAGGCCGCGCCGCCGCCCTATCCGGAGGTGGATCGCAGCCGCAAGGGCGACCCGGTCGTTTCCCTGAAGCCGACCCTGTCGCGGCGGGCCGGCGAGGTGCGCCAGCAGCTCGAGCCCGGCGCCGCGCGTCTCATGTTCAGCCGCGACGAGCGCCTCCTGCCCCCGACCATCCTCATGGAAGGCAAGGTGGAGGGGCCCCCCGTCGAGGAGCCGGGCTTCGAGCCCTGGCAATCACCCGATCTCACGACCACCCGCCAGGCCACCTCCGTCCAGTCGCCTGCCGCCGCGGCCGCAGGCTCGACGGGCGCGGCCGCGAGCGCCACGACTCCATCGGTATCCCGCGCCCTCGCCCTGTCCTCCGCGACGCCGGCGCCCGCCGATGCGACCCCCGTCGAGATTGCCGCTGCGCCGGTGTCGCCGCCGCCGCAATCGCCGCGGCTCGACCGGGGCCGGGCGCCCGACACGACCGTCGTCGCCCGGATCGACCCAGACCGCCCGCGCTATGTGGACCTGATCGATCCGGACAGCCTCAGCCGCGAGCAGCGCTGCCTCGCCGAGGCGGTCTATTTCGAGGCCCGAAGCGAATCGGAAGAGGGGCAGGCTGCCGTCGCCCAGGTGGTGCTCAACCGGATGAAGAGCGGGCTTTATCCCGCCAGCATCTGCGGCGTGGTCTACCAGAACCGCCACCGTCACCTCGCCTGCCAGTTCACCTTCGCCTGCGAGGGCAAGTCCCTGCGCATCACCGACCGCGAGTCCTGGGATACGGCCAAGCGCGTGGCGAGCGAGGTTCTGGAGGGCAAGACGTACCTTGCCGAGGTCGGCGCCTCGACCCACTACCACGCGGATTACGTGAAGCCCTCGTGGTCGCGCCGCCTGAAGAAGATGGACGTGATCGGCCGCCACATCTTCTACAAGCTGCGGCCGGGGCAGACCTGACGGGGTGTGGGGCACGGCCAGGGCCGCCCTATCCATGACAATCCGTTATGGCTTCCATGCCAGGGTCGCGTTTGGCTGAATGCATCGGCGGGGCTAGTCTGCCTCTCCTCAAAGAGGCCCCGCCCATGTCTGCCACGACCCGCCGCGTTTCGCCCGAGTTCATCGTCCTCGCCGGCTGTCTCATCGCGCTCATCACCTTCGGACCTCGCGCGGCCGCCGGCCTGTTCCAGATCCCGATGACCACCGATTATGGGTGGGGGCGCGATATCTTCGGCCTCGCCATCGCGGTCCAGAACCTGCTCTGGGGCGTCGGCCAGCCCTTCGCGGGCGCAGTGGCCGACCGATTCGGGACCCTGCGGGTGCTCTGCGTCGGCGCCCTCCTGTATGCGGCGGGCCTCGTGGTGATGGCCTATGCGACGACGCCGGGGATGCTCCATATCGGGGCGGGCGTCCTCATCGGGTTCGGCCTCTCGGGCTGTTCCTTCAACCTGGTGCTCGGCGCCTTCTCCAAGCTCCTGCCGGAGCAGTGGCGCCCCATGGCCTTCGGGGCCGGCACCGCGGCGGGCTCCTTCGGCCAGTTCCTCTTCCCGCCCATCGGCAACGTCCTGATCGACGCCTATGGCTGGCAGCAGGCTCTCGTCATCTTCTCCTTCACGCTCATCCTCGTGCTGCCCCTGTCGATCCCGCTGGCGACCCGGGCCGGCGCCAATGCGCCCACCTCCGGCGGTCCGGCGCCCATCGCCAATCAGTCCATCCGGCAGGCCCTGACGGAGGCCTTCCAGCACCGCTCCTACGTGCTCCTGGTGCTCGGCTTCTTCACCTGCGGCTTCCAGCTCGCCTTCATCACCGCGCACCTGCCGGCCTACCTGAGGGATGCGGGCCTCTCGGCCTCCATCGGCGGCTGGACGCTCGCCGTGATCGGCCTGTCGAATGCATTCGGCTCCCTGACCTCCGGCTGGCTCTCGACGCGCATGTCGAAGCGCTGGCTCCTGGCCTGGATCTATTTCGGTCGGTCCATCGCCATCACGGTGTTCATCCTTCTGCCGCCTTCGCCCGCAACGAGCATCGCCTTCGGCGTCGCCATCGGTCTTCTCTGGCTCTCCACGGTGCCGCCCACATCCTCCCTCGTGATGCTGATGTTCGGCACGAAGTACATGGCGATGCTCTACGGCTTCGCCTTCTTCTCCCATCAGGTGGGCGGGTTCCTGGGCGTCTATCTGGGCGGTGTCCTGTACGAGGCCTTCGGCAGCTATTTGATCGTGTGGTGGCTCTCGGTGGGCCTTGGCATCATCTCGGCCATCATCAACCTGCCCATAAAGGAGCGGCCGGTCGAGCGCCCCGTGGCCGTTCCGGCGGAATGACCGGCAGCCGGCGGCGATGCCGCCGGCATGACACCTCCGGCTAACTTGCCCCGGCCCGCCTGCCGCGCCACAACTCTCTCGCAACAGGGAGGGCCGGATGGGCACGTTTCGGGCAATCGTCGTCGAGAAGGGTGAGGGCGGGCAGAGCGTCGCGCTGAAAGCCTTCGACGAGGCCGATCTCATGGACGGCGACGTGACGGTGCGCGTCAGCCACTCCACCCTCAACTACAAGGACGGCCTTGCGCTCACCGGCAAGGCGCCGGTGGTGCGCCGCTTCCCGATGATCCCGGGCGTCGATCTCGCCGGCACCGTCGAAGCCTCCGATCATCCGGACTTCAAGCCCGGCGACGCGGTGGTGCTCAACGGCCAGGGGCTCGGCGAGACGCATCTCGGCGCCTATGCCGAGAAGGCGCGGGTCAAGGGCGACTGGCTCATCCGGCTGCCCGAGACCATGACGCCCGCCCAGGCCATGGCGGTCGGCACGGCCGGCTACACGGCGATGCTCTGCCTCATGGCGCTGGAGAAGCACGGGCTTACCCCAGATCGCGGCCCGGTCATCGTCACGGGCGCGGCGGGCGGTGTCGGCTCCGTCGCCGTGACGCTTCTCGCCCGCGCGGGATGGCATGTGATCGCCTCGACCGGGCGGCCGGAGGAGGCGGATTACCTCAAGGGGCTCGGGGCGGCCGAGATCGTGGACCGGAACGAGTTCGCGGGTCCGGCGCGCCCCCTGAACAAGGAGCGCTTCGCTGCGGGGGTCGATTCTGTCGGGTCGCACACCCTCGCAAACATCCTGTCCATGACGAAATACGGCGGGGCGGTCGCGGCCTGCGGGCTTGCGGCCGGTATGGACCTACCGTCCTCCGTCGCGCCCTTCATCCTGCGCAACGTGGCGCTGCTCGGGGTCGAATCCACCATGGCGCCCAGGCCCCTGCGGCTCGAGGCCTGGCGCCGCATCGCCACCGAGCTCGATCACGACAAGCTCGCGGCCATGACCTCCACCATGAGCCTCGAGGAGGTCGCGCAGGCCGGGCCCGCCATCATTGCCGGCAAGGTGCGCGGGCGCGTGGTGGTGGAGGTCGGCTGAGCCTCACCCCGCCTTGCGCTGCTCCGGGTTGCCGAGGCCCACTTGGCCTTCGATCATCCGGCGCTGCTTCGTGATCTCACCGGCCGTGAAGTCCATGAAGGCGCGCACGCGCGCCGATTGGCGCAGGTCCGGATGGGTGAGGAGCCACAGGCCGGCCGAGAAGTCCGGATTCGGCGGCGTCAGGCGCGTCAGCGCCGGCCGCGCATCCGCGATGAAGCAGGGGAGGGGGCCGATGCCGATGCCGCTCTCGACGGCCTCGGCGAGGCCGAGCACGGTATTCACCTTGTAGACGATCTGATCCGGGGGCACCCGCTCGCGCACGAAGCGCGCCGCCTTCAGCCCGGCGAGGTTGTCGCCGAGCGCCACCCATGGGCGCTGGTACAGGCTGACGAGGTCCACGTCCCCGGGCTCCGGGAAATCCGCCGCGCGCCCGTAGATCGCCCAGCCGATGCTCGCGACGCGCCGACCCACCAGCGTCTCGGGCGGGTTGTCGGTGGCGCGGATGGCCACGTCGGCGTCACGCTTCGAGAGATTGAGCGCCTGGTTCGTCAGCACCACGTCGAGCCGCACGTCCGGGCAGGCCTTGGTGAAGCGGGCGAAGATCGGCGTCAGCAGGTGGACGAGGAGCGTATCGTTCGTGGTGAGGCGCAATTCGCCCGCGGGCGACACCACCTGGCCGGCGAGCTTGCGCGCGAAGGTGGCCACGTCCTCCTCCATCCGCTCGGCGAGCACCGCCATCTCCTCGCCCGCCGGGGTGAGGGCATAGCCGGTGCGATGCCGCTCGAAGAGCTTTACGCCGAGCCCGTCCTCGAGCTGGCCGAGGCGCCGGAACACGGTGGAATGATTGACCCCGAGGCGCTCTGCGGCGCCCGCGAGCCCATGGGCTTCCGCGATGGTTTTGACGAGCTTGAAATCGTCCCAGGCCAAGTGCTGGAGGGTCGCCATGTATTTGCATCCACGCAATAGCTATGGTGCATTTCTATATCTGGATTTGCAGAATGGAAAGTCCCATTGTCATGGCCAAGCCGGACCTTGAACCCGGCCGGAGACAACGACCATGATCGACAATCGCCTCGCCCCCTACGGCCTCTTCGCCACCCGGGCCGCCCTCGGCCTCATGTTCATCGCTCATGCCTACCTGAAGATCGCGATCTTCACGGTGCCGGGCTTCCAGCAATTCCTCGGCATGATCGGCCTGCCCACGTTCCTCGCCTGGCCGATCATCCTCGCCGAGCTTCTCGGCGGCATTGCGATCCTCGTCGGCTTCTACGGCCGCTGGGTCTCGGCCGCCCTCCTGCCCGTGCTTCTCGGTGCTCTTGCGATCCACGCCCCGAACGGCTGGCTCTTCACGGCTCCGAATGGCGGCTGGGAATACCCCGCCTTTCTCGTGGCGGCGGCCGTCACCCATGTCCTGGCCGGCGACGGCGCCTTCGCGGTGAAGGCCGTCGGCCTGCCGATCCTCTCGGGCCCGGCGGTCTCGCCCAAGGCCGCCTGATCCACCCAGCCATTCCCGACTTGTTGAGGACGGTGCCCCCGGTGCCGTCCTCGTTCTGCCACGGAGACGACGATGACCAAGGTTCTGGTGCTCTACTACTCCACCTACGGCCATATCGAGCAGATGGCCTATGCGGTCGCCGAGGGCGTGCGTGAGGCGGGTGCCGAGGTGGTGGTGAAGCGGGTGCCCGAGACGGTGCCGCTCGAGATCGCCCAGAAGGCGCATTTCAAGCTCGACCAGCCGGCGCCGGTGGCGACGGTCGAGGAGCTTGCGGAATACGACGCCATCATCCTCGGAGTGCCGACGCGCTATGGCCGCATGGCCGGGCAGATGACCGCGTTCTGGGATGCGGCCGGAGCCCTCTGGGCCCGCGGCGCGCTCAACGGCAAGGTCGGCAGCGTGTTCTCCTCCACGGCGACGCAGCATGGCGGACAGGAGACGACGCTGTTCTCCGGCATCACCAACCTCATGCATTTCGGCATGGTGATCGTGGGCCTGCCCTATTCGTTCCAGGGCCAGATGACCCTCGACGAGATCACCGGCGGCTCGCCTTACGGCGCCACCACGATCGCGGGCGGACAGGGGCAGCGCCAGCCGAGCGAGAACGAACTCGCCGGCGCGCGATTCCAGGGCCGCCACGTGGCGCAGATCGCCGCGAAGCTGAAGGCCTGAACCCTTACCGATCCGCCGCGGCCCGGCGAAGGCGATCGTTGATCGCCTCGCCGAGGCCTGTCGGCGGGATCGGTGTCACCGCGATCGTTCCTGCGCCCGAAGCGTCGAGCGTTCGCAGGGACGAGAACAGGCGCGCGGCGGCCTCATCGAGGTTGCCGCCGCCGCTGAGATTGATGGAGGTCACGGCCCCCTCCAGACCCGCGGGCCGCGCGTTCCCGAACAGTAGAGCGGCCTCGCCCCCCCGGATTTCGGTCGCATCGAGCCGCACCAGCGCCCGCGGCGCGTAGTGCGAGGCGAGCATGCCGGGCGCCAGCGGCTTTGCCGCGCCCTCGCCGCCATCGAGGAGCGGACGCCCGAGCACGGCCTCCGCGGCCTCCCGTGGCACGCCACCCGGCCGCAGCAGGCGCGGCTCGCCCCCGATGCAGGCGATGATGGTGGACTCGACGCCGACCGCCGCAGCGCCTCCGTCCAGAACCGCGTCGATACGCCCGTCGAGGTCGCCGAGCACGTGGTCGGCGGTGGTGGGGCTCACCCGGCCGGAGCGGTTGGCGGAAGGGGCCGCGACGGGGCGCCCGACGCGCATCAGCAGATCGCGGGCCAGGGGGTGGGCGGGCACCCGCAGCCCGAGGGTGTCGAGGCCGGCGCGGGCGAGGTCCGAGACCGTGCAGCCGGGCGCCGCCGCCACCACGAGGGTGAGGGGGCCTGGCCAGAACGCCTCCGCGAGGCTCAGCGCCTGCCTATCGAAGACGCCTTGGCTCAAGGCGGCCTCCAGGCTCGGCACATGCGCGATGAGCGGGTTGAACCGGGGCCGCTCCTTGGCCGCATAGATCCCGGTCACCGCCTGCGGGTCCGTGGCGTCGGCGCCGAGCCCGTAGACGGTTTCGGTCGGGAACGCCACGAGCCCGCCGCCGCGCAGGAGGGCGGCGGCACGGTCGAGGCCCGCGGCGTCGGGGGCGAGGCGTTCCGTCATGGGGTCGCGGTTGCTTGCGGATCGTTCACGTCTAAACTATCTCGGTTCGAAGGCGGGTCTGCCCTTGTCGAAGCGGGTTTAAACGCGCGACCATGGGCGTCAACGACGAAGCTGCCGCCAGAGACGTCGGGAGGAGCATCAATGACCTATCGGGCGCCGGTCGCCGATATCGCCTTCACCATGCGCCATGTGGCGGGCCTCGACCAGGCCATCGCCGACGGATTGCACGGGGACCTCACCCTCGACCTCGTGGAGACGATCCTGGAGGAGGCGGGCCGCTTCGCCAACGACGTGATCGCGCCCCTGAACCGGGTCGGCGATACTCATGGCACCCCGTTCAAGGACGGCGCCATCACCATGCCGCCGGGCTTCAAGGAAGCCTACAAGGCCTGGACCGAGGCCGGCTGGAACGCGCTGCCGGGACCGGAGGCCTATGGCGGCCAGGGGCTGCCCGTGCTCCTCAATTCCGGCTGCGTGGAGATGTGGAACGCGGCGTCGCTCGCCTTCGGCCTTGGGCCGCTGCTCACCATGGGCGGCATCGAGGCGCTTGCGGCGCACGGCTCGGATGAGCTGAAGAGCCGCTATCTCGACAAGGTGGTGTCCGGCGAGTGGACCGCCACCATGAACCTCACGGAGCCCCAGGCGGGGTCGGACCTCGCGGCCCTGCGCACCCGCGCGGAGCGCAATGGGGACGGCACGTACCGGATCACCGGGTCCAAGATCTACATCACCTACGGCGAGCACGATCTCACGGACAACATCATCCACCTCGTGCTCGCGCGCCTGCCCGATGCGCCTCCCGGCACGCGCGGGATCTCCCTCTTCCTGGTGCCGAAGGTGCTGCCCGACGGCACGCGCAACGACCTGCGCTGCAACGGCATCGAGCACAAGCTCGGCATCCATGCCTCGCCCACCTGCACCATGGTCTATGGCGACGGGGGCGGCGCGACCGGCTGGCTCATTGGCGAGGAGAACCGGGGCCTCGCCTGCATGTTCACGATGATGAACAACGCGCGGCTCGCGGTCGGCATCCAGGGCGTCGCCATCGCGGAGCGCGCCTACCAGCAGGCCCTGTCCTATGCGGGCGAGCGCCGGCAGGGCCGCGCGCCGGGCAGCCCCGGCACGGAAATGAGCCCCATCATCGAGCACCCGGACGTGCGCCGGAATCTGCTCACCATGAAGGCGCTCACCGCAGCCGCGCGCTCCATCTGCCTTCTCACCGCCGCCTCCCTCGACCGGCACCACCGCGCCGCCGATCCGGCCGCCCGCAAGGCCGCGCACGAGCGCGCCTCCCTGCTGACTCCGGTCGCCAAGGCCTTCTCCAGCGACATCGGCGTCGAGGTCGCCTCCATCGGCGTGCAGGTGCATGGCGGCATGGGCTTCGTGGAGGAGACGGGCGCGGCCCAGCACCTGCGCGATGCGCGCATCCTGCCCATCTACGAGGGGACCAACGGCATCCAGGCCATCGACCTCGTGACCCGCAAGCTGCCGCTCTCCGGCGGAGAGACCGTGCGGGCGCAGATCGCCTCCATGCGCGCCACCTGCACGCGCCTCGTGAAGGAGGGAACTCCCGCCTTCGGGCTCACGGCGCCGCGCCTGCGCGAGGCGGTGGAGAGCCTCGACCGGGCGACGAGCTACATGCTGAAGGCGGCCGCCTCCAACAAGCCGGACGATGCCCTCGCGGGCGCGACGCCGTACCTGCGCCTTTTCGCGCTCGCCCAGGGCGGCGTGGCGCTCGCCGATGCGGCCCTCGCCGCGAACGCTCTGAGCCAGGCGGGCGATACGGATCCGGCGCACCCGGCCCGCATCGCGCTGTGCCGCTTCTTTGCCGAGAACGTCGCGACCGGCGCGCGGGGGCTCGAGGAGACGGTGCTGGCCGGCGCCGGCTTCGTCGACGACGCCCCGCTCGCCCTCGCGAGCTGATCACCTTCCCTTCCGCCCTTCCTCGCGAGGCCCCTCGATGTCGCTCAAAGGCAAGACCCTGTTCATCACCGGCGCCTCGCGGGGCATCGGCCTCGCCATTGGCCTGCGCGCGGCGCGGGACGGGGCGAACGTCGTCGTGGCGGCGAAGACCGCCGAGCCGCACCCGAAGCTCCCGGGCACCATCCATTCGGCGGCGCAGGAGATCGAGGCCGCGGGCGGCCGGGCCCTGCCGCTCCTCGTGGACGTGCGGGACGAGGAGGGCGTGAAGGGTGCCATCGACGAGACCGTGCGCACCTTCGGGGGCCTCGACATCGTGGTGAACAACGCGAGCGCCATCAGCCTCACGCCCACCACCATCACCGACATGAAGCGCTTCGACCTGATGCATCAGGTCAATACGCGCGGCACCTTCATGGTCTCGAAATACGCGATCCCGCATCTGGAGAAGGCGGAGAACCCGCACATCCTCATGCTCTCGCCGCCCCTCGACATGAAGGAAAAGTGGTTCGCGCCGAACGTGGCCTACTCGATCGCGAAGTACGGGATGAGCCTGTGCGTGCTGGGGCTCGCCGGCGAGCTGCGCGGGCGCGGCATCGCGGTGAACGCCCTATGGCCGCGCACCACCATCGCGACAAGCGCCATCAAGAACCTGCTCGGCGGCGACGACATCATGCGGGCGAGCCGCACGCCGGACATCCTGGCGGACGCGGCCTATGCGATCTTCAACAAGCCCGCGCGCTCCTTCACGGGCCAGTTCATCATCGACGACACGTTCCTGGCCGGCGAGGGGGTGACGGACTTCTCGTCCTACCGGATCGACCCCTCGGTGCCGCTCGCCCCGGACTTCTTCGTACCGGAGGATTCGGTGCCTCCGGCAGGCGCGCTGGCCTGAGGCACGCTTCCCGTCTCGGCATGGGAACGCACTGGGGCTGGCCGGCGCGCCTGCCTTGGTCACGCCCTCGTCTTTGTCATGAACACGCGCTAGGACACGGCGACGGCGGGAGAGCGTCGCCGGTCCTTCAACGATGCGGGGGCGTCGATGATCGTAACGCGCAAACGAATTGGTGACGCGAAGCTGCCGCGAAGGCTGGTCGCGAGCGGGGCGCATCGATGATCATTATCCATAGGCCTGCGACCTACCCCCACGCGGCAAGCGATGCGCTCGACCGGCATGTCTGGCAGCAAGGCGAGGCCATTCCCGCGGACGCCCTCTGGATCGACCTCATCGAGCCGACCCGGGAGGAGGACCGGCTGGTCGAGCGGCACCTCTCGATCGAGATCCCGACCCGCGAGGAGATGGCCGATATCGAGCCCTCCGAGATCCTCTATAACGAGAACAACGCCCGCTACATGACGGCGCGCATTCTCTGCCACTCGGAGACGGATACGCCGAAGCTCATCGACGTATCGTTCATCCTCACCGACAAGGCCCTTGTGACGGTGCGCTACGACGAGCCGCGCTCGTTCTCCATGTTCATGACCCGCGCCACGAAACCGGGCGGCTGCCAGCACCAGCCCGAGGCCGTGCTCGACGGGCTCCTGGAGACGATCATCGACCGGGCCGCCGAGATCCTCGGCAGCACGGGCCGCAAGATCGACCATCTCTCCCATTCCATCTTCGACAACGAAAAGAAGGGCGCGCGCCGGGCCGCCAGCTTCCGGGCCGTGCTGAAGGCGCTCGGCCGCAAGGGCGACATCATCTCGAACGTGCGCGAGAGCATGGTGTCGGTCGAGCGCCTGCTGCTCTTCCTTTCCGCCTCCATGCCGCGCCCGCAGCGCCCGGACCGCTTCCAGGCGGAATGGCGCACGGCCCTGCGCGACGTGCAGGCCATCGAGGAGCACTCGAACTTCCTGTCGAGCAAGGTGCAGTTCCTGCTCGATGCGACGCTCGGCCTCGTCGCCATCGAGCAGAACGACATCTTCAAGGTGTTCTCGGTGATCTCGGCGATCCTGCTGCCGCCAACCCTCATCGGCTCGATCTACGGCATGAATTTCGAGCGGATGCCGGAGCTGCGTTGGGAATTCGGCTACCCCATGGCCCTGACCTTGATGGTGCTCTCGGCCGTGCTGCCGTTCCTGTATTTTCGCTGGAAGCGCTGGCTTTAAGGCTACCTGATGACGCGGTCGATGAACGCTTGAGGATCCTCGTCGGTCGTGCAGCTCGCGGAGCCGTCGCTGTTGAGAAAGGCGGCGGCGCGGTCGATGAGCCGGCGGATGCCGGGGCCGATCACCTCGCCGATCACGACGACGTTCTGGGGATGGCAGGGCGGCTGCAGGGCCAGGATCGCGCCCTGGGCCAACTTGTCGAGCGCCTGGACGGTCTGTTCGAAAGCGGTCCGTGGTCCCGCTTCGAGCGCATCGTAGGCTGCGATGGCCGACGCCGCGCGGCGCAGGGGCGACCTGAGAAAGTAGTCGCGATAGCCGATGGGCTGCCAATGCGAGAGCTCCTCCACCACCGTCTCGTCGTAGGCGGCGAGCTCGATCAGCATCAGGACTTCGCTGTAATGGTTGAGGTAATCCGTGGAGAGGCCCGTCCGATCGGCCGGCCCGCCATCGGCCTCGCCGGACGGCGGAGCGCTCGGCCATTCGCGGGGGCTCGACGGCGCGCAAGGATCCACCACCCCGTGGTCATCCACAGGCTGGTTGGGGGAGGCGCTCGATCCTTCTGGATGGACAGCCAGCATGGCCTTCTACGCATGATGGAACGGCGCCACCGTGGCACCTATTCGCGAACAAATCGTTGCCTCAACGGGCCGCATGACGTTGCGGCATAAGGGTTTCAGGCCGGTAAGGAGTTGCGCCGATGTGCGGACGCTATGCGATCACCCTCGCGCCCGAGCTGTTCCGGGAAGCCTATGGCTATTCCGAGCAGCCCAATTTCCCGCCGCGCTACAACGTGGCCCCGACCCAGCCCGTGCCCATCGTCACCGAGGATCGGGGCGAGCGGCATTTCCGCCTCGTGCGCTGGGGTTTCCTGCCGGGCTGGGTGAAGGACCCGAAGGACTTTCCCCTCGTGATCAACGCCCGGGGCGAAACCCTGGAGACGAAGCCCACCTTCAAGGCCGCCCTGCGCCGCCGCCGCTGCGTCTTCCTCGCGGACGGGTTCTACGAATGGCAGCGCCGCGGCAAGGAGAAGGCGCCATTCCTCATCCGCCCGCGGGACCGCGGACCCCTGCGACTCGCAGGGTTGTGGGAAACCTACATGGATCCGAACGGGGGCGAGATCGACACCGCGGCCATCGTCACCACCGATGCCAACGGCACGCTGTCGGCCGTTCATGACCGGATGCCGGTGATCCTCGCCGCCAACGACGTGGGCGCCTGGCTCGACGTGCGCGACGAACGCGCGAGCGTCATGGGCCTCGTTCGACCCTGCCCCGAGGACTGGCTCGACATCGTTCCGGTGAGCGCCCGGGTCAATAAGGTGGCGAACGACGATGCGGACCTGCAGGTGCCGCTCGCGGGCCCGGAGCCCGCGCCGGTGACGGAGACCCGCAAGGCCGCAAAGCCCCGCTCCAGCGATGAGGACGAGCAGGGAAAGCTGTTCTGAACCTCTCGCCCTGTTCAGGGATCAGAGGCGCCGCTTCTTCACCTTGTCCCGCCGGAGCACGCCCACGAGCTCCACATGCGGCGAGTGCTTGAACTGGTCCACGGGCACCACCCGTTCCAGCCGGAAGCCCGCCTCGATGAGAAACGCCGCATCGCGGGCGAAGGTGCCGGCGTCGCAGGAGACGCTTACGACGAGGGGCACCTTGGACAGGGCAAGCTGGCGAGCCTGCGCTTCGGCGCCCGCGCGGGGCGGGTCGATCACGACCGCATCGAACCGGTCGAGCTCCAAGGTCAGAAGCGGGCGGCGGAACAGGTCCCGGGCTTCCGTTGTGACGCGCCGCAGGCCGGTGGCGGCCCGGAATGCCTTGTCGAGAGCCGCGATGGAGTTGCGGTCGGTCTCGACCGCATGGACCTCCGCGCTCTCGGCAAGCCGCAGCGCGAACGGACCGCTGCCCGCGAACAGATCCGCCACGCGCTTCGCGCCCGAACAGGCCTCCGTGACAAGGCGCGCGAGGGTGGCCTCGCCTTCGCGCGTCGCTTGCAGGAACGAGCCCGGCGGCGGCACGACGGCGGCGCGGCCCATGAGGATCACGGGCGGGCGGCGCTCCACCACCACGTCTCCGTGCATGGACAGGCGCGCCAGGTCGAGCGCGTTCGCAAGCTCCGTCAGGCGCAGGCGGTCCTTCTCCTTGGCGGGACCATGACCGCGCACGTCGATGTCGAACCCGGCTTCCGTGAGGGTGATCTGGATGTCGAGCGGCTTTTGCGGCTTTCGCAGAGCCTCCGCGACCGCGCGCGCCAGCTCCGGGGCCCGGTGCCTGAGGGCAGGTTCCGCGATGGGGCAATGGTCGATGGCGACGATGGTGTGGCTGCGCGCCTCCATGTAGCCGACCGCCATGCGCCCCTCGGGAAAGCGCGCATGGAGCGTGACGCGCCGGCGGCCCTCACCGTGGGCATCGATCAGCGGGTCCAGGGGCGCGTCGATCCGCGCGCGGCGCAGGGTCTCGGCCACCGCATCCCGCTTCCAGCCCTGGTAGAATCCATGCCGCATATGCTGCGTGGCGCAGCCGCCGCATGTGCCGAAATAGGGGCAGAAGGGTTCTTCCCGCTCCGGCGAGGGAGAATCGACCGAGACGAGATGCGCCCGCTCGCCCTCGCGCTCGATCGTCACGGTCTCGCCCGGCAGCGCATAGGGCACGAAGGCGGGCGCATTGCCCTCCACGATGCCGTCCGCCTTGGCGCCAATGCGCGCGATGGTCACCTGTTCAGCCACGGGTGTCGATCCTGTTCTCTTCACTGGAACGCGCGCTCGGCCGGTTACCCACGGCGCGCTCCCAAAAGGTATTCCCTGTTTCCGTCACCGCCCTCGATGGGGGACGGGACGACGTCGATCACGGCAAAGCCGAGGGCCGCGACGAACTGCGTCAGCTCGCGGCACACGCGGCGGCGCACCGCTTCGTCGCGCACGATGCCCTTCTTCACGAAGGCCGGCCCGGCCTCGAATTGTGGCTTCACGAGCACCGCCAGCGCCGCCTGAGGGGCGAGAAGCGCGACGGCCGGCGGCAGGACGAGACGCAGGGAGATGAAGCTCACATCCGCGACCAGCATCTCCACGGGCTCGGGCACGAGGGTTCGATCGAGCGCCCGGGCGTCGGTGCTCTCGAGGCTCACCACGCGCCGGTTGCCGTAAAGCGTCGGGTGCAATTGCCCGCGCCCCACATCCACCGCATAGACCCGCGCGGCGCCCCGCCCGAGCAGCACCTCCGTAAATCCACCCGTCGAGGCCCCCACATCGAGGCAGACCCGGCCCGCAGGGTCGAACCCGAAAGCATCGAGCGCGGCCGCGAGCTTCACCCCGCCCCGCGACACGTATGGGTGGGGCTCCTCCGCCTGGATCACCGCGTCGTCGCTCAGCGGCTCGGACGCCTTGCGCACGGGGGCGCCGTTCGCGGTCACGAGACCCGCGGCGATGGCCTCCTGGGCGCGGGCCCGACTTTGGAAGAAGCCGAGTTCCACGAGCATCACATCCGCGCGACGGCGATTCACAGGCGTCCGTCCTCCGCTTTCCGCACGTGCCCAGGGTTCTATATCCCCCAGCCCGCCCGAAGAGAACCAGGAGCATCCCATGCTGCATTTGAGCCGACGCCACCTCTTGGCCGGCGCGACGGCCATGGCCGCAGGCGCCATGGCGCCGCGCGCCTTCGCCCAGGCGCCCGCCGGGCCCTTCAAGCTCGACCCGCTGCCCTATGCGCCCGCCAAGAACGAGCCGCATATCGATGCGCAGACCATGGAGATCCACCATGGCCGCCACCACCAGGCCTATGTGACGAACCTCAATCAGGTGGCGAGCCAGAACGGGGAGGTGGGCCGGATGCCCCTCCACGAGATGCTGGCGAAGCTCGGCGAGTTGCCCGAGAGCATCCGCACCGCAGTGCGCAACAATGGCGGCGGCCACGCCAACCACACCATGTTCTGGCAGATCATGGGCGGCTCCGGCGGAGAGCCGCAGGGCGAGGTGCGACAGGCGATCGACCGGGATCTCGGCGGCTTGCAGAAGATGCAGGACGATTTCAACGCCGCGGGCGGCCGCGTCTTCGGCTCGGGCTGGGTGTTCGTGACCGTGGACCGTTCCGGCAAGCTCGCCCTCGTCAGCAAGCCCAACCAGGATACGCCGCTCATGGACGGGCAGCGGGTGCTGATGGGCAACGACGTGTGGGAGCACGCCTATTACCTCAAGTACCAGAACCGCCGCCCCGACTACCTCAAGGCCTGGTGGAACGTGGTGAACTGGAACGTGGTCTCGGAACGCTACGCGGCCGCGAAAGCCGGCACGCTCACGATCTGACGCGACCCGCCTCCTGCCGCATGCGGCAGGAGGCTGCCCCGCTTCAAGCCAGCTTCTTCAGGTTCGCCGCATCGCGGCCGAGCGCCTCGAACACCTTGGTGACGATGCCGTCCGCATCCAGGCCAGCCTCCGCATACATGCGCTCGGGCTTGTCGTGGTCGATATAGGTGTCGGGCAGCACCATGGTGCGGACCTTGAGCCCGCCCCGGTCGAGAGCGCCGCGGTCGGAGAGCAGCTGCAGCACGTAAGAACCGAAGCCGCCCATCGAGCCTTCCTCGACGGTGACGAGCACCTCATGCTCGCGGGCGAGCGCTAAGATCAGCTCCTCGTCGAGGGGCTTGGCGAAGCGCGCATCCGCGACCGTGGTCGAAAGACCGCGGGCCTCGAGCTCCTCGGCAGCCTTGAGGGCTTCCGCAAGCCGCGTGCCGAGCGAGAGCAGCGCCACGCGGCTGCCCTCCTTGACCACGCGGCCGCGGCCGATGGGAAGGACGGTGCCACGCTCGGGCATGTCGACGCCGACGCCCTCGCCGCGCGGGTAGCGAAAGGCGATGGGGCCGCTGTCATAGGCGGCGGCGGTCGCCACCATGTGGACGAGCTCGGCTTCGTCGGCCGCCGCCATCACCACCATGTTCGGCAGGCAGCCGAGATAGGCGATGTCGAAGGAGCCCGCATGGGTGGCTCCGTCGGCGCCCACGAGCCCGGCGCGGTCGAGCGCGAAGCGCACGGGCAGACCCTGCAGGGCCACGTCGTGCACCACCTGGTCGTAGCCCCGTTGCAGGAAGGTGGAGTAGATCGCGCAGAAGGGCTTGTAGCCCTCCGTGGCCAGACCTGCCGCGAAGGTCACGGCGTGCTGCTCGGCGATGCCCACATCGAAGGTGCGGTCGGGAAACGCCTTGGAGAACGCATCGACGCCCGTGCCCGTGGGCATGGCGGCCGTGACCGCGACGATCTTGTCGTCCCGCTCGGCCTCGCGCACGAGGCTGTCGCCGAACACCTTGGTGTAGGAGGGCGCGTTCGCCTTGGGCTTGGCTTGGGCACCCGTCACCACGTCGAAGGTGACGACGCCATGGTATTTGTCGGCGGAGGCCTCCGCCGGGGCGTAGCCCTTGCCCTTCTGCGTGACCACGTGGACGAGGATGGGCCCGGTCTCGGTGTCGCGCACGTTCTTGAGGATGGGCAGAAGATGATCGAGGTTGTGGCCGTCGATCGGGCCCACATAGAAGAAGCCGAGCTCCTCGAACATGGTGCCGCCGGTCCAGAAGCCGCGGGCATATTCCTCGGCCCGCGCCGCCTTCTCGTAGAAGAACTTCGGCAGCTTCTTGGCCAGCTGTTTGGCGGTTTCGCGCAAGGTCCGGTAGGTGCCGCCCGAGACGAGGCGGGCCAGATACGACGACATGGCCCCCACGGGCGGCGCGATCGACATGTCGTTGTCGTTGAGGATCACGATGAGGCGCGAATGCATGGCGCCCGCATTGTTCATGGCCTCATAGGCCATGCCGGCCGACATGGCCCCGTCGCCGATCACCGCGATGACGTTGTTCCGCCGACCGTCGAGATCGCGGGCGACGGCCATGCCGAGCCCTGCCGAGATCGAGGTGGAGGAATGGGCCGCGCCGAAGGGGTCGTACTCGCTTTCCGAGCGCTTGGTGAAGCCCGAAAGGCCCCCGCCCTGGCGCAGGGTGCGGATCCGGTCGCGGCGGCCGGTCAAGATCTTATGGGGGTAGGCCTGGTGGCCGACATCCCAGATGAGGCGGTCCTGGGGCGTGTCGAACACGTAGTGAAGCGCCACCGTGAGCTCGACCACGCCGAGCCCGGCACCCAGATGCCCTCCCGTCACGGAGACGGCGCTGATGGTCTCGGCCCGCAATTCGTCCGCCACCTGCCGCAGGTCACCCTCGGCCAGACGGCGAAGGTCCTCGGGCGTGCGGATCCGATCGAGAAGGGGAGTTGAAGGGAGCAACGGGGCCTCGCCAGGCACGTTTCTTTGTTAGCTTACGAACCAGATAGGGTTTCGGATCGCAGGGGTCAAACAAAGACAAAGCGGGGCCGGGCGGGCCATCCCCGCTTTACCCCGGTCGCGCGCCTCGAAAAGAGACAGGCGGTGTGGCTCAGCCGTCCACGTCGAGGGGCGTCGTGCCTGCGGCCTGGCCATCCGGCCCGACCGTGATCTTCTCGATTCGGGCCTCGGCCTTCTTCAGAAGCGCCTCGCAATGCTTCTTCAGGGCCTCGCCCCGCTCGTAAATGGCGATCGAGTCCTCCAGGGGGACGTCGCCCCGCTCCAGGCGTCGCACGATTCCCTCCAGTTCCTCGAGGGCCTGCTCGAAGGGAAGGGCGGTTTTCTTGGAGGTCTCGCTCATGGTTCGAGGGGTAGCGCGGTCCGGGGCGGGCTGGCAAGCGCGGCGCTTGGTCCGATGGATCTTTAGGCAAACCGCAGGGTGAACGGCTCGCCCGAGAAGGCTTCCGCGCCGCGGCCGATGGCCCGGATGGCCTCCACCATGCGGCCCTGGCGGCCGAGGATGTCGTCGGCCACGGCGACGAGGCGGAGGTTGGGGGTGGCGCTCGGCGAGGCGGCGCGGAGCATCCCGGCCAGCTCCGATTCGTCCCGCTCGGGCGCCAGGGCGCAGGCGGTGATGTAGGCCGCCGCGGTGGAGCGGCTGATCCCGGCCCAGCAATGGAACACCAGCGGCGCCTCCCGGCCCCAGGCCCGGACAAAGGGGAGAAGCTGCTCCACGTGCTCGCGGCCCGGCAGCACATGGCCGTCGAGGGGCTCCACGATGTCGCTCATGCCGATGAAGAGGTGGCGCTCGGGAGCAATGGAGGCGGGGCGCTCCACCGGGGAGCCCACATTGATCAAGGTCACCACATGGCTCGCCCGGTGCTCCATGACGGTGTCGTGGAGGCGGGCAAGAGGACAGACGTGCAGGGTCGGCATGGCGGGATCCGGTTCCGGTGGCACGGGGCAGGGTAGCCCCTCATGGGTCAGGCGCCCGATGCGGCGTGATGCAGCGCCGAGACGCGCGCCCGGAAGCGGGCCTCGGCCTCGCCGATGGGCCAGGGCTCCAGAAGGGGAGCGATGGAGCGGGGCAGGGGATCGGGGCGGCCGAAATAGCGCAGGGCCTCGTCCCGGGCAAAGCCCGCAAGATGCGTCGCCTCGAGAAAGGCCGCCTGTCGGTCGGCCTTCTTGATGAGCCGTTTCAAGGCGGCCGACGGCTCCGGGGGCAAGCCGAAATGGAGGTGGATCGCCGCGAGGAGCCGCGCCTCCACGGCCTTGTAGGCATCGCCGACCACCGCCTTGAAGGGCGATATGATGTCGCCGATCACGTATTCGGGGGCATCGTGGAGCAGGATGGCGAGCCGCCAGGGGGCCGGGGCCTCGGGCTCCAGATGGCCGGCGATGGCATCGACGAGCAGGCTGTGCTGCGCCACCGAGAAGATGTGCTCGCCGACGGTCTGCCCGTTCCAGCGCGCGACGCGGGCGAGGCCATGGGCCAAGTCCTCCAGCTCCACGTCGAGAGGCGAGGGGTTGAGGAGATCGAGGCGGCGCCCGGAGAGCATGCGCTGCCAGGCGCGAGGCTCCTTCGCCATCACCTGCGTCCCGTGACGATGGAAGGGAGGCTGGCAGCCATCAGCGCCTCTCGGCGAGCGCCGCGCATTCCGCGTGGCGGAAGCAGCCGACCAGATGGTCGTTCACCATGCCGACCGCCTGCATGAAGGCGTAGACGATGGTGGGGCCGACGAAGTTGAACCCCTCGGCCTTGAGGCTTTTGGACATGGCCCGGGAGATGTCGGTTTCCGTCGGCACGGCGCCGCGCCCCGCGCGATTCGTCTGCAGGGGACGGCCGTCGAGATGCTTCCAGAGAAAATGCGAAAAGCCCTCGCGTTCCTGGATCGTCAGCCAGGCCTTGGAGCTGCGGATCGTCGCCTCGATCTTGGCCCGGTTGCGCACGATGCCCCGGTCCAGCATCAGCGCCTCCACGTGGCTCTCGTCGAACCGGGCGATCACGGCCGGATCGAAATCCGCGAAGGCCTGCCGGAAGGCGTCGCGCTTTCTGAGGATCGTGATCCAGGAGAGGCCCGCCTGGAAGCCGTCGAGGATGAGCTTTTCGAACAGCGCCCGGTCGTCCCATTCGGGCACGCCCCATTCGGTGTCGTGATAGGCCACGTAGAGCGGGTCGGTGCCGGGCCACCAGCACCGGTGCCTGTGGTCGGGATGGGCGATGAGGCCGTCGGTCATGGAACGGGTTTAGCGGATTCCTGCGCCGAAGCGAGTCGGGCGGCTAGCGCGCTTCCAGCATGGGCCGGAAGTTTTCGAGCCATTCCCGCAGCCAGGCCTCGAAAGCGGCCTTCGCGGCGTCCTCGGTCGCGCCGTATCCCCACACGTCCTCCTGGAGCGGCGTCGCCCAGATCCAGAAGCGGTTGCCCCCGTCATAGGCCACATTGCCGACCTCGATCCGACCCACATGGCCGATGAAGCGCTGGAGCGGAACGCCGGCGACCGAGTCTTGCGTCCACGTGATCGCGCTCACGAAGCGAGCGCCGCATCGCCCGGGAAGGGAAAACGGATCCAGTCCGGCCGCTCGAGACGGATCGGCAGGCCGCCCGCCCGCAGCGTCTCGCCGGCGGCGAGCGCTTCGGCGGCCCGGTCGAGGCGGATCATCACGAGGCCTCTTCCCGCAACGCCGGTGCCGGTCTTGCCCAGGCTGCGCTCGCCCGCCGTCACCTCGACACCCGGCTCCGCCACCGCGCCCTCCGGATAGGTCACGGGAAGGATGCGCGTGCGCGCCGTGCCCCGATGCTGCATGCGGGAGACCACTTCCTGGCCCACGTAGCAGCCCTTGTCGAAATCGACGCCCGCGAGCTGGTCCATCAGCGCTTCGTGCGGGAAGGCGTCGTTGAAGAGGAAATCCTTGCCGCCTTCGGGCACGCCGAGCGCGATGCGGTGGGCGTGGTAGGCCTCCACCGGCCCCGGCGTGAGTTCCGCCACGTCCTCCTGCGCGACAAGGGCGCGCCAGCCAAGGGCAGGGAGGCGCGGATCCGTGGCGACGAGACCGATCTCGTCGTTGGGCCGCCGGGTCTCGCCCCAGCCGGCCACAACCGCGAGGCTGTCGGAGCGGTCCTCCACGCTGACCTTGGCGCGCAGCTTGTAGAAGCCGAGGCGCTTGGCGAGGTCCGGCGCATAGGCCTTGAGCACGTCGAGCATGTAGCCGCCGCCGGCTTCCTCGGGTGCCTGGAACACGATGAAATCGAACAGGATCTTGCCCTGGGGCGTGAGCAGAGCGCCAAGACGCGCGGCCTCGGGCGTCACGCGGTCGATGGCGCAGGTGAGAAGGCCGTCGAGGAAGGTCTTGGCGTCTTCGCCGAAGACCCGCACCACGCCGCGGTCGTCGAGATGGGCCGTGGGCATCGCCGCTCCGGTTTCTGTTGCGCTTCGAGCCATAGGAGGGGGCCGCACCGCTCCGGTTGCTCTCCGTTCCGGCCTGACATATGCCCGAGGCCGTGATCCCTCAAGGGCAGGCGCCGGCGGCCTGCCGGCCAAGGACAGCCCCATGCCCCAGACCTTCGACCTCATCCTCAAGGGCGGCACCGTGGTGAACCAGGATGGGCGGGCCGACCGCGATGTGGGCGTGACGGGCGGGCGCATCGCCGCCATCGGCGACCTCTCCCGGGCGGATGCCGGGCGCATCGTCGACTGCCGGGGCCTGCACATCCTGCCGGGCGTCATCGACAGCCAGGTGCATTTCCGCGAGCCCGGCCTCGACCACAAGGAGGACCTGGAAACGGGCTCCCGCGCGGCCGTGATGGGCGGCGTCACCACGGTGTTCGAGATGCCGAACACGGATCCGCAGACGACGACCCCCGAGACCCTCGCGGACAAGGTGCGCCGCAGTCATCGCCGCATGCATTGCGACTTCGCGTTCTGGGTCGGCGGCACGCACGAGAATGCGCGCGACGTGGCGGAGCTCGAGCGCCTGCCGGGGGCAGCCGGCATCAAGGTGTTCATGGGCTCGTCCACGGGCTCGCTTCTCGTGGAGGACGATTCTGGCGTCGCGGAGATCCTGCGCCGCACGCGCCGGCGCGCCGCCTTCCACTCGGAGGACGAGGCGATGCTGCGCGAGCGGCGCGACCTGCGCGTGCCGGGCGATCCGCGCTCGCATCCCGTGTGGCGCTCGCCCGAGGTGGCGCTCGCCTGCACGGAGCGCCTCGTGCGCATCGCCCGCGAAACGGGCGCGCGCATTCACGTGCTCCACATCTCGACGGGCGACGAGATCGCCTTCCTGCGCCACCACAAGGATGTGGCCTCCGTGGAGGCGACGCCGCATCACCTAACGCTCTGCGCGCCCGATGCCTACGAGCGCCTCGGCACCCTCGCGCAGATGAACCCGCCCGTGCGCGATGCCGCTCACCGGCAGACGATCTGGGAGGGTGTTGACGAAGGCGTCGTCGACGTTCTCGGCTCCGACCACGCGCCGCATACCCGCGAGGAGAAGGCGAAGGAATATCCCAACACGCCCTCCGGCATGACGGGCGTGCAGACCCTCGTGCCGATCATGCTCGACCATGTGAATGCGAGCCGCCTGACGCTGGAGCGCTTCGTCGACCTCACGAGCGCGGGCCCGAAGCGCCTCTTCGGAATCGCGCGCAAGGGCCGCGTCGCGGTCGGCTACGATGCGGATTTCACGGTGGTGGACCTCAAGCGCACGGAGACGATCACCAATGAGTGGATCGCCTCGAAATGCGGTTGGACTCCCTACGACGGCGTCACCGTCACGGGCTGGCCCGTGGGCACGGTGGTGCGCGGAAACGTGGTGATGTGGGAGGGCACGCTCGAGACGCCGGCGCAGGGCGAGGTGGTGCGGTTCGAGGAGACGCTCAGGGGGTGAGAGCAGGATCGTTCGGCTGCGGACGAAGTATCTGCAATCGACGCCTGCGGCTCTCAACCCTATGCTCGGGTAATAAAGTCACGCCGATCGCGGCTCGCGGTGAGCCTTCTTGTCGGGGCGGCTCCGGAGTCCCATAGCCGTGAACGACGCCCTTTCCTCCCTCGCGAGCCTCCTGCCGGTCTTCACAGCCTACATCCTGGCCGCAGCGAGCCCGGGGCCCAGCAACATGGCGATCATGGGGGCCGCCATGCATTCGGGCCGGGCGCACGGCTTGGCGCTGGCCCTGGGGGTGCTGACGGGCTCCATGACCTGGGCGACGCTGGCGGCGACCGGGATTGCGGTCGTGCTGGCCACCTACGCGTATGTGGCGACTGCGATCAAAATCGGGGGAGGGCTCTACCTCCTGTATTTGGCCTGGACATCGGCGAAGTCGGCCCTGGCCGTGAAGCCGCCGCTGGCCGCGGCCGACCAGGGTCGGGCGGCGCTCGGTGTTTTCTACCGGCGCGGGTTGATGCTTCACCTCACCAATCCCAAGGCCGTCTTCGCCTGGCTCGCCATCATGTCGCTGGGCGTCGGGGTCGAGCCCTCGCCGTCGCGCGTCGCTGCCACCGTGGTGGGCTGCGCGGTGCTCGGGCTTTGCATCTTCGGCGGCTACGCGCTCGTCTTTTCGACCACGCCCATGGTGCGCCTCTACCAGAAGGCCCGCCGCTCGATCGAGGCGACGCTGGCGCTCTTCTTTGGCTATGCGGGCTTCAAGTTGCTGTTGTCGCGCGCCTGACGGCGTTGCCGAAGCGTCGAAGGGGAGCGGATCTCGCGATCACGCTCCCCTTCGAATTCGTCAGGCCGGAATGGGCCGGATCAGTGCTTCAATCCCGTGGAGAAGCCGCCGCCGCGGATCTTGTCGGGCAGGCCCTCGGCATATTGCGCCACCGCCTCCTCGCCATAGGTGGCGACGAGTTCCATGAAAGCCGCGAAGAGAGCCGCCTGGGCCATGTAATCCGCATCGAGCCCATCGAGTTCGGCCTCGGCGAAAGCCTCGGTCACATAGCTCAAGGCCGCCTGCTTGATGGCGCTCGATTCCGCGAGGTCGTCGAGAAAGACGTCGTTGTCGTTCATGATCATGGCCCCCTGATCGGGGGCGGCGCGAGTTCGTGATGTTCGAATCTAGAGGTCGCGCCGCCCCGCCGCCAGCATCACCTTGCGAAGCGGTTAACGCGAGTGACGCGCGGACCAAATTATGTGGATAAATCAAACGCTAGAGACGAGTTGGGTGACGTTGGAGCACCCTTCGCGGCCGGCCTTGCGTCAGCCCCCGTAGCGGCCCGACAAGCCGCGGGCGATCTGGTCGCCCTCCTTGAGGTAGCGGTTCGTCGCCTCCGTGGCCGAGGGGGTGCAGACCCGGTAGGTGAGGGCGAAGGCCCGGTAGCCGCGGTTATAGGCGCCCGCCAGCCGCTCCTTGCGCCCGGGCGTGGTGCCCTCCGCATCGAGGAGCTGCTGCATCCGCTGGGGCCATTCGCCCGCGTCCGGCGTGGTGCAGAGCGAGCGCAGGAAGGCGACCGACCCGATGATCTCGGCCATCCGCAGCAACTCCTTCTCGTAAGGGGCCGGCGGCGGCTCGGGCACGGGCGCGGCCTGCTGCTGCTGCGGGGGCTGCGCCGCGCCCTGGCCGGGCTGGGCCGGGCGGCCTTGAGGCTGCGGCTGCGTGGGGGCGGGGGCCGCGGCGGGTGGGGCGCGGCGAGGCTGGGGCTGGGGCGCCGGCCGGTATTGCGGCGGGATGTATTGCGGAGGCGGCGGTGGGCGGAACAGCCGCTCGAAGAAGCTCTGGGCCGATGCCGGGCCGGGCAGGACGGCCGGCAGCGCCACCAGCGCGGCGGCCAGGATCGCGGCGGGGCGGCTCACGCGTCCCCGTGCTCCCGGGCGAGCGCGAAGGCGCGTCGCAGCACGTCCCCGAGCCCCGGCGTCGTCGGCAGGCTGTCGATCTCGTTGAGCGTGATCCACCGGATCTCCCGCGCCTCTGGTCCTGTCTGGGGTTCGCCGGCGACCCAGCGGGCGGCATGGGCGGCGATCACGATGTGAAGCCTTACACGGCCATCCCCGTCCCGTTCAATCACCTCGACGGGCGTCACGAAGCCGAGAAGCGTGGCCTCAACCCCGGTCTCCTCTCGAAGTTCCCGCAAAGCGGCCTCGCCGAGGGTCTCACCCAGCTCCACCCGGCCGCCGGGGAGGGAGAACAGCCCCTCCATCGGCGCCTGGCCACGGGCCGCCAGCATCACGAGCCCGTCGCGGAAGACGGCGACGGAGGCGCACAGCACCGCATGCGCGGTGTAGAATCGGTCGGCGGTCATCGGTCGGTGTCCCCCGCCACCACATAGCGTGCGCGCGGACGGATGAGCGAGCCCTGCGCCTGCTGTTCCACCGCATGGGCAAGCCAGCCGACCGTGCGTCCGGTCGCGAACAGCGCGAAGGCGGCGCCCTCCGGCAGATCGTAGCTCGTCTCGGCCAGGACGAGCGCCACGTCGATGGAAGGCGCCTCGCCGAAGGCGCGCTCCATCGCATCCAGAAGGATGGCGTCCGTGGGATGCAGAGGCAGATGCGCGAGGAGGGCCGAGGCGCGCGGGTCCCCGCCGGGGTAGAGCGGATGGCCGAAGAGGGGGCTTGGGGGGGCGTCTCCCTCGGCCGCCACCACGCGGGCAAGGCCGCCGGGTTCGCGGCATCGGCGCAGGAGATCCCTCGCCCTGTCGGTCGCGCCGCCGTGCCGGGGGCCGCTGAGGGCGGCAAGCCCCGCGATCGCCGCATGGTGCAGCGACGCGCCCGTGGAGGCTGCGACCCGCACCGCGAAGGCGGAGGCGCTGAGCTCGTGGTCCGCGCAGAGCACGAGCGCCCGGCGGATCGCCGACGCGGCCTTGGGCGCGCCCCAGCCTCGCGCGAGATGCTCGTGGAGGGGCTCAAGACCGGGATCGGACCCTGTCGCGGCCGCCGCCATGAGGCGCAGCACCGCCGCGACGGTGGCCGGCCTGTCGGCGCCGGGCGCCTGTTGCGCCAGAAGGCCGATGGCGCGGGCGAGGAACGCGGACGAATCCGCTGGTGGACCGCGAAGATCGGCAATGGCCGGAGAAGGGCGGTCGAAGGCATCCGCCGGGAGTCCGGGAACAAGGAGGCGGGCCGCATCCTCGAGGGCCGCGGTTTCCGAAAACGCGATCGCATTCGCGTCCCTGTAGTAGAGCCGGCCCTCGTTGATCCGGGTGAGGCCGGTCTCCAGGACCGGGAGGCCCCAATCGAGGGCGCTCGCTGCCGCAGCGGTCGGGCGGCGCAGACGCGTGCGCCGGCGGATCAGCGCCTCCACGTCGTCGGCCGCATAGAGCCGCTCGCGCGGATCCCGGGGCGAGGCGAAGGAGCGGATCAGCCCACGGCTCACATAGGCGTAGAGGCTCGTCCGGCTGATGCCGAGCCGGCCGGCGGCCTCGGAGGCGGCGACGAGGTCGATGGATCGAGCCATAGGTTGATATGTTGATTCAAGATTGACGCTTTGCCAAGCCCGATCATGCTCCTCGTCCAAACAGGAGCGTTTCCATGAGCAATGGACTTGATGACGTGATCGCCGCCGAAACGGTGCTCAGCCACGTGGATGGGGAGGCTGGCCGCCTCATCCTGCGCGGGCATGACCTCGAGGCCCTGGCCGGGCGCGTCTCCTATGAGGCCGCCGTCGCGGTCCTGTGGGACGATCTCGTTCCCGGCGCCGGCCAAGAGGCCGTCATCCGCCGGCGCCTCGGGGCGGCCCGGGCCAGTGCCTTCGCGCTGTTGGAGCCGCTCGCGCCCGCCCTCCGCTCGCTCCAGCCGGTCGAGGGCATGCGCCTTCTGCTCGCGGCCCTGCCCGATGCGGCGGAGGATCACCCGTCGCTGATGGTCGGGGCCGCCGCCACCGCCGCTTCCATGGCGATCCGGGCCGCGACGGGCCAACCGCCCGTCGCGCCCGATCCGGAGGCCGCCCATGCGGCGGACCTCCTGCGCATGATCCGGGGTGGGTCCGTGGATGCTGAAGAAGCGCGCGGGCTCGACACGTATCTCGTGACGATCCTCGATCACGGGCTCAACGCCTCCACCTTCGCGGCCCGGGTGGTGGCCTCGACCGAGGCGGGTCTCCCCTCGGCCATCCTGGCCGGGCTCTGCGCCCTGAAGGGGCCGCTTCACGGGGGCGCTCCGGGCCCGGTTCTCGACATGCTCGACGCCATCGGGTCCCCGGAGCGGGCGGAGGCTTGGCTCGACGATGCGATCGGCCGGGGCGAGCGGCTGATGGGCTTTGGCCACCGGATCTATCGGGTGCGCGATCCGCGGGCGGATGTGCTCAAGGGGGCGGTAGCGCGCTTGCGGTCGGGCACGAACCGAATCGCGTTCGCGGAGGCGGTGGAGGCCGCTGCCCTGCGGGTGCTCGCCCGGCGCAAGCCTGGGCGGCGGCTCGACATCAATGTGGAGTTCTACACCGCATTGCTGCTCGATGCGCTTGGCGTCCCGCGGGAGGGGTTCACGCCGCTCTTTGCCGTCGGTCGCAGCGCCGGCTGGGTCGCACACGCGATCGAGCAGCTTCGGGTGGGCCGCATCATCCGGCCGCAATCGCGCTATGTGGGGCCGTGGCCGGCCGAGGCCGCGTGAGGCCGTGCCTCAGACGTGCTGGCCGCCATTGATGTGGAGCTCGGCGCCGGTCACGTAGGAACTCGCCTCGGTGCACAGGAAGTAGATCGCCTTGGCCACCTCGTCCGGGGTGCCGAGACGGCGCATGGGCAGTTGCTCCACGATCTTCTCGGTGCCGGGGGAGAGAATGGAGGTGTCGATCTCGCCGGGCGAGATGGCGTTCACGCGCACCCCGAGCGGCCCGAAATCCCCGGCCATCTCACGGGTCAGGGCCGCGAGCGCGGCCTTCGACGTCGCGTAGGCGGCGCCGGCGAAGGGATGGACGCGGGAGCCGGCGATGGAGGTCACGTTGACCACCGAGCCCTTGGCCCGCGTCAGCTCGTCCACGAGACCGCGGGCCAGCATGATCGAGGCAAAGAAGTTCACGTGAAAGACGTGGATCCAATCCTCGTAGGCCGTATCGATGGCGCCGAGCCGGGAGCCGCCTTCGCCCTTGGGCGAGATTCCCGCATTGTTGACGAGGGCGTGCAGCACCCCGCCTTCCACGGCAAGGCGGCCCTTTACCTCCTCGATGGCGCGGCGCGTGTCGTTCGCGTCGGCGAGGTCTACCTGAAGGTGATCCTCTGGCCCCATCTCCCACGGGCAGTTCTCGGGAAAGCCGTGGCGCGAGCAGGTGATCACACGCCAGCCCGCGGCCGAGAAGCGCTTCACCGTGGCATGCCCGATGCCGCGGCTTGCGCCGGTGAGCAGCATGATGCGGCGGGGAGTGTTGGACGACATGGAGGACCCGTGCTGGAACGGGGCGGACCCTATCCTGCGCAGGCTCGAATGGCGAGAGGCGAGGGGGCCTGCTCCCGCCGCATGGCTTTCAGCGATGCAGGCCGACAATGAAAACGTGAGGAACGCCGTCGTGGCGCTCCCTCACGGGTAGAGCCGCTCCTTGCGCCATCCGTCCTCGTGCCGGTGGAAGACCACCCGGTCGTGCAGGCGGAACGGCCGGTCCTGCCAGAACTCGATGGAGACCGGCGCGATGCGAAAACCCGTCCAATGGGGCGGGCGAGGGACCTCGCCGATGGCGTGCTTCGCCGTGTAGAGCGCCACCGCCTTTTCGAGGGCAAAGCGGCTCTCCAGAGGCCGCGATTGCTGGCTCGCCCAGGCGCCGATGCGGCTGTCCCGGGCCCGGCTCTGGAAATAGGCATCCGCCTCCGCGTCGCTCACGAGGGTGACGGGACCGCGCGCCCGGACCTGCCGGCGCAGGCTCTTCCAATGCAGCACGATCGCGGCCTTCGGCGTGGCGAGAAGCTCGCGGCCCTTGTTCGATTCCGTGTTGGTGTAGAACACGAAGCCGCCGGGATCCGTGCCCTTCAGCAGCACCATGCGGACATTGGGCAAGCCCTCCGGGTCCACGGTCGCAAGCGCCATGGCGTTGGGATCGTTGGGTTCCGTGCGGGTCGCCTCCGCGAGCCAGGCCTCGAACAGGGCGAAGGGCTCCCCGGCCTCGGTGAAGTCACCACTTGTTAACGGTTCCAGGGTTTTATCCACGGTTGTGTCTTTCGCGTAAGTGGGGTTTCGACGCGTGACGAGGATCGGTGCGCGCCGTTTGTATAGGACAGGCCAGGATTGGCGCGAAGTGGCATGTCGCCGGTTCGGCCCCGTCCTCGCTGTCGCGGCCCTGGCCCTCGCGGCCGGCGGCTGCAGCATGACCTTCCCGATGACCTCGCTCGTCGAGGAGCCGACGACGACGCAATCCATCGCGCCCCGGGTCATCTCCCCCCTCTCGCCCGATCTCGGCGAGGAGGATTGGCGCCGCGCCAAGGCCGCGCTCGCTGTCGCCCTCGATCCCCAGGGCGCCGGCTCCCAGGTCTCCTGGGACAACCCGGACACCACCCTCAAGGGCACCTTCACCCCTGTCGGCCAACCCTTCGTGAAGAGTGACGAGATCTGCCGGGCCTTCCTCGCCACCATCACGGGCCAGGCGAGCCAATCGTCTCTCCAGGGCACCGCCTGCCGCCCCTCGGGCAGCGAATGGGCCATCAAGGACGTGAAGCCTTTCAAGAAGGCCTGACCGGCGCTTCGAAGCGTCCAGGATCGCTGCGGGCGTTAAGCCTTACAGAAAGACCTGACGGGCTTGGCCCACGGCACGCGCCCGGCATCGTTGCAAAGGCGCAACACTTCCCCCATATGCCGGACGATGCCGCGTGCCTTTTCGGCCAAGACCGGCGGCAGACCGGATTTCAAACGATGCGCAACCCTTACGACATCCTCGGCGTGCCGAAATCGGCGAGCGAGGCGGAGATCAAGAAGGCGTTCCGCAAGCTCGCCAAGCAGTACCACCCGGATCGCAATTCGACGGACCCCAAGGCCAAGGACAAGTTCGCGGAGGCGAACGCCGCCTACGAGATCCTTGGCGACGAGACGAAGCGGGCCCAGTTCGACCGCGGCGAGATCGACGGGGACGGCAAGCCGCGCTTCCAGGGCTTTGGAGGCGGAGGCGGCGCCCGGCCTGAAGACTTCGAGGGCTTCCCCTTCGGTTTCGGCGGCGGGTCCGGGTTCGGCCGCCGCTCGTCCCGCGGCGCGGGCCCTGGCGGATCGGAGGACTTCATTTCGCAGATCTTCGGCGAGGCCTTCCGCTCGGCCGGACCGGGGGCGGGGGCCGCGGAGGGCATGCGCCGCGCCCGTTCGCCGAAGGGCGAGGACGTTTCGGCCACCGTGACCGTCACGCTGGAGGAAATCGCCGCCGAGGCGACGAAGCGGGTCGCCCTTCCGACCGGCCGCGAGGTCGACATCAAGATTCCCCGAGGCGTCGCCGACGGGCAGGTGATGCGCCTGCGCGGGCAGGGGGCCGGGGCGCCGGGGGTCAATCCGGGCGATGCGCTCCTCACTATCAAGGTGGCGCCCCATCCGGTCTTCACGGCGGAGGGGACCGACCTGCGCCTGCGCTTTCCGGTCGAGATCGAGGAGGCTGTGCTCGGCGGCTCGGTTCGGGTGCCCACGCTCACGGGCGCCGTCACCATGACGATTCCGCCCATGACCCAGACGGGCCGCACCTTCCGCCTTCGCGGCAAGGGCCTGCCGGGCAAGGCCGGTCCGGGCGACCTCCTAGCGACGGCCGAGATTCGCCTGCCCGAGCTCGTGGACGAGGCGCTCATGGATTATGCGCGCCAGCGCAAGGCCGCCAAGGCCGAGTAGAGAAGGCCGCGCAACCGTTGCGATGGCTGGGCGGACCTGATGTGGGGCCGAGGAGAGGAGGGCGCGGCGATCCTTCGCGATTCCCGGGCGGACCTGACGTAGCGCCACCACTTCCCCCGGTCACCTACGTCGGTTAAAGAGCCCGCTTGCTTTCCTTCCTTCTCGACGGATTCAGGTGATTCATGGCGGAGACGACGGCGCCCGGCATTCTGGCTGGCAAGCGCGGCCTCATCATGGGCGTGGCGAACAACCGGTCGATCGCCTGGGGCATCGCTGACGCGGCGCGCCGGCATGGCGCCGAGCTCGCCTTCACCTACCAGGGCGATGCCCTCAAGAAGCGGGTCGAGCCGCTCGCCCAGTCCCTCGGCGCCCATGTGGTCGGCCATTGCGACGTGACGGACCCGGCGACCATCGATGCCGTCTTCGACGAGGTGGGCCGTCTCTGGGGCTCCCTCGACTTCGTGGTCCATTGCATCGCCTTCTCGGACAAGGACGAGCTCACCGGCCGCTACGTGGAGACCACGGAGGGCAACTTCACCAAGTCGCTCCTCATCTCCTGCTATTCCTTCACGGCCGTGGCGCAGCGCGCCGAGAAGCTGATGACGAAGGGCGGCTCGCTCCTCACGCTCACCTATTACGGCGCCGAGAAGTGGATGCCCCATTACAACGTGATGGGCGTCGCCAAGGCGGCCCTCGAGGCCTCGGTGCGCTATCTTGCGGCCGATCTCGGGCCGCAGAACATTCGCGTCAACGCCATCTCGGCCGGCCCGATCAAGACCCTCGCGGCCTCGGGCATCGGCGACTTCCGCTACATTCTCAAGTGGAACGAGTACAACTCGCCGCTCCGCCGCACCGTCACCATCGAGGAGGTGGGCGAGACCGCCGCCTATCTCGTCTCCGACATGTCCCGCGGCGTGACGGGCGAGATCATGCATGTGGATGCGGGCTACCACGTGGTCGGCATGAAGAACCCGGAAGCTCCGGACCTCTCGCTCGACAAAGAGGGCGCGTGAGCGCCTCGGCCGATCACGACGGCGACATGGCCCTGGACGCGGAGGCCTCGGCTCCCCACAAAGGCGCCGTGAACGAGACCCGTCCGACCCTTTACTTCATCCGCCATGGGGAAACCGACTGGAATCTGGAGGGGCGCCTCCAGGGCCAGAAGGATATCCCGCTCAACGAGCTCGGCCGCGTTCAGGCCGAGGAGGCCGGTCGGCGCCTTGCGGGCCTCGTGGAGCGGGTGGACGACCTCGACTATTTGGCGAGCCCCATGACCCGCACCCGCGAGACCATGGAACGGGTGCGCGGCGCCATCGGCCTTCATCCCCAGACCTACCGCACCGACGAGAGGCTCGTGGAGCTCACCTTCGGCGAGCTGGAAGGCATGACCTGGAAGGAAGTCCGGAAAACGCTGCCGCAAGTCGCCGCCGCCCGCGAGCGGGACAAATGGAGCTACGTGCCGCCCGGCGGGGAGAGCTACGCGATGCTGGCCGAGCGGGTTCGCCCGGTCCTCGACGAGATTCGCCGGGACACGGTGATCGTCGCCCATGGCGGCGTCGCCCGAGCCTTCCTTGCGGTCGCCTGCGGCGTCTCCCGCCGCCACGCCGCGAGCATCGATATCTGGCAGGGTCGGATCCTGTTGATCCAGAACCGCAGCCATCGTTGGATCTGAGATCGCGGAGCTGAAAAGAGTACGTGCCGGTGGTGGTCGGAGCGCATGGCCGTGCTCCGCAATCGACACATGCGTCGGTAAAGCCTGTGCGTGCTCCACAAGGATTGCTGCGCCCCTACATTGACACAAAACGGCGCCCATGTAGCTCTGGTTGAAACATCAGAACACTTGGGGCATCGCGTGCAGTCATTCCCACTTGGACTTGCGGCCATTTTCCTCTTGGTCGGCCCCGCCTCGGCCGAGACCATCCAGCGGACCGTCAAGGCCAACGCCAAGACTACGGTCGGCGGCATCTTCATCTTCAACACCACGACATGCTCGGGCTCCGTGATCCCGGACGCGAAAGTGGGCGAGCAGCCGCGCAACGGCAGCGTCGTCGTGCAGGTGCAGACCACCACCCTTGGCAAGCAGGGCGAGTGCGCCGGTCACAAGGTGACCGGGCCGGTTTTCGTCTACACGCCGAACAGGGGCTTCACCGGCACTGATTCCTTCACCATCGAGTACCCCTTCGCACGGGCGGAGAGCCGGCCGGCGACCCTGATGAGCCGTACCTACCAGCTTCGCGTCGAGTAGCCTGGACGGCAGGCGTCGGCGGACATGGAGCCGGCGGCAATCGTTCTCCGCCGCCTTGTCGGTTTGACCTCACCCGCCCCGCTCCTTAAAGGACGCCGCGAGGTCCCGCGTCCCATGTCCCACAACACCTTCGGCCATCTCTTCCGCGTCACCACCTTCGGCGAGAGCCACGGGCCCGCCCTCGGCTGCGTGGTGGACGGCTGTCCGCCGCTCATTCCGCTCGAGGCGGCTGAAATTCAGGCGGAGCTCGACAGGCGCCGGCCCGGCCAGTCCCGGTTCACCACGCAGCGCCGCGAGCCCGACGAGGTGAAGATCCTCTCCGGGGTGTTCACGGACGAGCGCACGGGCCGCCAGGTCACCACGGGCACGCCGATCGCGCTCCTCATCGAGAACGTGGACCAGCGCTCGAAGGACTATTCCGACATCAAGGACAAGTACCGCCCGGGCCATGCCGACTACGCCTATGACGTGAAGTATGGCATCCGCGACTACCGGGGCGGCGGCCGCTCCTCCGCCCGCGAGACGGCCGCGCGGGTCGCCGCGGGCGCCATCGCGCGAAAGGTTCTCGGCGGCGTCATCATCCGCGGCGCCCTGGTCCAGATGGGGCCGCATAGGGTGGACCGGGCGAATTGGGACTGGGAGGAGGTTCACCGCAACCCCTTCTTCTGCCCCGACCCTAAGGCCGCTTCCTTCTACGAGGCGTATCTCGACGGCTTGCGCAAGGAGGGCTCCTCCATCGGCGCGGTGATCGAGGTGGTGGCCGAGGGCGTGCCGCCGGGCCTCGGCGCGCCGATCTACGGCAAGCTCGACGCGGAGCTCGCCGGCGCCCTCATGTCGATCAACGCCGTGAAGGGCGTCGAGATCGGCGACGGGTTTGCCTCCGCCGCCCTTCGGGGCGAGGACAACGCGGACGAGATGCGCCCCGGCAACGACGGCGCGCCGACCTTCCTGTCCAACCATGCGGGCGGGGTGCTCGGGGGCATCTCCACCGGACAGCCTCTCGTGGTGCGCTTTGCCGTGAAGCCCACCTCCTCGATCCTCACCCCCCGCTCCACCGTGACGCGTCAGGGCGCCGAGGCCGACATCCTCACCAAAGGCCGCCACGACCCCTGCGTCGGCATCCGGGCCGTTCCCGTCGGGGAGGCCATGGTGGCCTGCGTCCTCGCCGATCAGCTCCTGCGCCATCGCGGGCAGGTCGGGCAGCCGGTGGAATGGCCATTCCAGGGTTGAGCCATACTCAAGTCTGACCCGCGTCGGCGAGCATAGATTTTAGTACCACTAAAATCTTGCCTGCGGTAAAGCGGTGGCATGAGGCTCGCCGACTGGCTCTCCCGCAAGCGCATCTCCCGGGTGGAATTCGCCCGCCGGATCGGCATCACGCCGGGCGCCGTCACGCAGCTGTGCAACAACGAAAGCGTCTGGCTATCCCGCGAGACCGCGGAGCTCATCGCCCGCGAGACGCGCGGCGCCGTCACCCCCAACGATTTTCTGCCGACCCCCCTGAAGGAGGCCCTCATGCCCCATTCCGTCACCGAGGCCGTCGAGGCCTTTGCCCGCGGCGAGATCGTCATCGTCACGGACGACGACGACCGGGAGAACGAGGGCGACCTCATCGTCGCAGCCTCCCTGTGCACTCCGGAGAAGTTGGCCTTCATTATCCGCAATACCTGCGGGATCGTCTGCGCGCCCCTCACCGCCGAGGAGGCGCGGCGCCTGCGCCTCGATCCCATGGTGGCCTCGAACGACGCGCCGCTCGGCACCGCCTTCACGGTATCGGTCGACGTGCGCCACGGCCTCACCACGGGCATTTCCGCCGAGCAGCGCTGCAACACCGTGCGGGCGCTCGCCAACGGCAATATGGGCGCGGCGGATTTCGTGCGGCCGGGCCATATCTTCCCGCTCATCGCCAAGGACGGCGGCGTCCTCATGCGTTCCGGCCACACGGAGGCGGCGGTGGACCTGTGCCAGCTCGCCGGCCTGCCCCCTGTCGGCGTCATCTGCGAACTCGCCAACGACGACGGCACGGTGATGAAGGGCGCGCAGATCGACGCCTTCGCCGAGAAGCACGCCCTCAAGCGCATCTCCGTCGCCGACCTCATCGCCTATCGCCAGGCGCGCGAAAAGCTCGTGGAGCGCATCGCCACCTTCCCGGTGGAGACCGAGTGGGGCTCCTTCACGGGCTATGCCTATGAGACGCCTTTCGACCCCGTTCAGCATGTGGCCCTCGTCCATGGGCGCATCGGCGACGGGCGCGCCGTTCCCGTGCGCCTGCACCGGGCGAACGTGGTCGCGGACGTGTTCGGCGGCTCGAAGATCGAGGCGGTGATGCAGCGCATCGTGAAGGAGGGCCGGGGGATCCTGGTCTACCTGCGCGACGGCACCACGGGCGTTCCCACCACATCCTTCGCCGAGGAAGGCGGAGCGGAGGCGGCGCGCACCACCCAGTGGCGCGAGATCGGCCTCGGAGCGCAGATCCTGCGGGATCTCGGGGTCGTGTCGATCCACAACCTCGCCAGCACCTCGCGCTCCTATGTGGGCCTCAGCGGCTTCGGCATCGAGCTGATCGGCGAGGAAGCCATCGAGGGGTGAACGGGCCTCTCGGCCTCGACGGCGTCGCGACAGGTCCCGACGGTGGGGCGCCTCAGCGACCCATCAGCGCGTCCACATGCGCCGCCGTCGACTTCGCGAGTCCCTCGAGGTCGTAGCCGCCCTCGAGCAGCGACACCACGCGGCCGGCGCAATGGCGGCCGGCGAGGTCCATCAGCTTCCCCGTTGCCCAGGCGAAATCGGCTTCCGTGAGGCTGAGGCTCGCCAGGGGGTCGCGCCAATGGGCGTCGAACCCGGCCGAGATGATGAGGAGATCGGGCCGGAAGCCGTCGATCCGCGGCAGGATCACGGTCTCGAACGCCTCCCGGAACGCCTCGCTCCCATCGCCCGCGCTCAGGGGCGCGTTGACGATGGTGTCGAACTCGCCGCGCTCGGAGAGGGCGCCCGTGCCGGGATAGAGCGGCATCTCGTGGGTCGAGGCATACATGACGCTCCCGTCGCGCCAGAAGATATCCTGCGTGCCGTTTCCGTGGTGCACGTCCCAATCCATGATCGCGACCCGCTCGGCCCCGTGCTTCGCTTGCGCGTGACGGGCCGCCACGGCGGCGTTGTTGAAGAAGCAGAAGCCCATGGCGCGGGTGCGCTCCGCATGGTGCCCCGGCGGGCGCATGGCGACGAATGCGTTCGCCACCTGCCCGGCCATCACCTCGTCCACCGCCATCACGGCGCCACCGGCGCCTCGCAGGGCGGCCTCGTAGGTGCCCGGCGACATCACCGTGTCGGCGTCGATCCGCATGACGCCCTCCCGGGGCGAGGCGTCCCGAATCGTTGCGATGTAGACCTCCGGATGAGCACGGGCGATCGCCGCCTCGTCGGCCATGGGCGCCTGCTCGCGCACGAGGCCGGCGAACCGTTCCTGCTCGAGGATGCGCTCGATCGCCCGGATGCGGTCCGCCCGCTCCGGGTGCCCGAGGGGCGTCTGATGGTCGAGCGCGGCAGGATGGCAGACGAACAGGGTGCTCATGATTTTGTGAACGCGACTCAAGCGGGGGAGGCCACTGTCGCAACGGGACGCGGCCCTGTCCATCGGGGCCCAGTTGAGGCTTGATTCCGGCCGGATTCAGCCAGCGCTGGCCTGGCGCTGCGGCGGCCGAGTAGGGTCGAACGCGCGCCGCTCCGAGCGGGACTGTATCATTGTTGTTGCAATGCAACACATCGGAGCGCCGATCCGTGGCAGGATCGCGACTCAGTTGCCGCTTGCTTCAGCCTGTGCGGCCATCCCATCCGATGTCGACAACGAGCACGGCCCATGCAGGTCGTGACCCAACGGGGCTTTTCCATGCGGCTTCTCCAGCTGATCGTCGCTCTTGCCGCCACCGCGGCCGTGGCCGGGTGCAGCTTCCAGACGACTCCGGACCCGCAGCTCTCCGCACGCGATGCCGAGTGGATGGCCCTGGTGCCGAAGGCGGAGGAAGACCGGATCTTCGCCCGCTACATGGTGGACGACCCGACCGGGGAGGCCCCCGGCACCATCGTGGTCGACACGACCCAGCGGCTGCTGTTCCTGGTGCTCCCGAACCGCAAGGCCATGCGCTACGGCGTGGCGGTGGGCGACGAGGCCTATGGCTGGACCGGCACGGCGCGGATCACCCGCAAGGCGGAGTGGCCGGACTGGAATCCGCCCCCGGAGATGAAGCGCCGCTGGCCGCATGTGCAGTTCACCCGCGGCGGACCGGAGAACCCGCTCGGCGCCCGCGCCCTCTACCTTTACGACGACAAGGGTCGCGACACGCTCTACCGAATCCACGGCACCAACGAGCCTGAGAAGATCGGCCGCGCCGTCTCCTCTGGCTGCATCCGGATGCGCAATATCGACGTGGTCGATCTCTACAACCGGGTGCCGAACGGCGCGAAAGTCATCGTCCGCTGAGGCTGCCGGGCACGGACTATGAGGTCGTGCCCGATGCCGTCCCCAGTTCGACGAGCACGATCTCGGGCGGGATGCCGAGCCGCACGGGCATGATGCTCGTGCCGAGCCCGCCCGACACCACCAGATGGCGTCCGCCCTCGACGATGTGGCCATAGGCGTAGCGGTTGCCGAACCGGGAGGGCACCACGGGCGAGTAGCCGAACAGGCGCACCTGGCCCCCATGGGTGTGCCCCGACAGGGTGAGGGCAACGCGCTCCGGAACCTGCGGGAAGATATCGGGCTCGTGGGCGAGCAGGATCGCCGGGGAATCGTCGTCGAGGCGAGCGAGGGTGCCGGGCAGGTCGTCGACGCCCTCATGGCGTCGCCCCGGAAAGGCCAGTTGGTCGCCAAGGCCGAGTAGCCAAAAGGGCTGCCCGTCCTTCACGAGCCTGACCGCATCGTTTTCCAGAACCGGAATGCCGACCGCCTCCAGGACCCGGCGACCCTCCACGGGACCGCTTCGGGTTCGCTGCGCCTCCGGGTCGTCCCACCAATCGTGATTGCCGAGAATGGCATACACGCCGAGCGGCGCCGCGAGATGGGAGGCGGCCCTGGCGAAATCGCCGAGCGACACGGGCCGGGTCACGAAGCGATGCCCGGCCGCATAATCGCCGAGCAGCACGATGAGGTCGGCGCCGAGCGCGTTGGCGGCCGCGACGGTCTCCTCCACCCGCGCGAGCGGCATGTAGGGCTCGCCCACATGCGGGTCCGCGATGACGGCGATCGTGAGATGCAAGCCCTGCGGCCAGCGCGGCGGCGTGATGGCGTAGCGCTGCACCCGGAGGCGATAGGCCGGCTCAAGGCCGAACGCGTAAGCGGACAGGCCGAGGGTGGCGACGGCCGAGCCGAACAGCGTCTTCAGGATCGCGCGTCGGCTCGGCCAGGTCATCATGGGGTTCAGCCGACCAGCGCTTCCTTGCGCAGGATCGCCGGCACGTCGTGATGCTTCACCGGACGCGGCTGGGTCTGGGCGGCCTTCACGGCGGCGGCGAGGGCCGGGAGGGCGACCGGCTTGAAGCGGGCTTCCGGGCGAACATTCTGGGCGGCGCGGTGGTCGGGCTGCGGAGCGGTGCGAGACATGGTTTTCCCCTTGAGGCAATCGTCGTCACGACTCGGGGCCGATGACGCTGCGGGATAATCGCGAGGGTCGTGACCGCTTTGGGGCAGGTCGGTGACCATTCGCTGGCTGGGCCGCATAGGCGTCGGACAAGCTTAAGCCTTGGTGAACGGCGCTCCTCCGCATTTGGGGAGGGCGAGGCGCGCAAAGGCTTTGCGGCCATGGGATCGGGCGCGGCGGCCGCGATCCGGCGCCGCTCCTTGTCCACAGCGATACACAAGGCCGGTCGTACGGGGCTCCCTCAGGCGGCCCGCAATCCTTCCTGCGTCAGCCAATCCGCCGTGCGGTCGAGGGCGCGGGCGAGCCGGTCGAAGAGGGTGTCGATCTCGGCCTCCGTGATGATGAGGGGCGGGCAGACCGCGATGCGGTCGCCGAACAGCGCGCGCACGATGAGGCCCTCGGCTTGCGCGAAGGCGACGGCCTTCGCCGCCACGCCCTTCTTGGGGTCGAACTGCGCCTTCGTGCGCTTGTCCGCCACGATCTCGATCCCGCCGATGAGCCCGATGCCCCGGGCCTCGCCCACGAGCGGGTGATCAAGAAGGGCGGAGAGGCGGCGCTGGAAGAGCGGCGCCTTCGCCTCAACGCCCTCGAAGATGCGCTCGCGCCGGTAGATCTCGAGCGTCTTGTTCGCCACCGCGGCGGCGACCGGGTGCCCCGAATAGGTGAAGCCGTGGCCGAAGGTGCCGATCTTGCGGCTCTCGTCGAGCATCGCCTGATACATGCTCTCCGGCACCATCACGCCGCCGAGGGGGAGATAGGCGGAGGTGAGCGCCTTGGCGAAGGAGAGGGTGTCGGGCCGGATCCCGAGCTTCGTGGAGCCGAAGGGGGTGCCGAGGCGACCGAAACCGGTGATCACCTCGTCGGCGATGAAGAGCACGTCATAGCGGTCGAGCACCGCCTGGATCTTCTGGAAATAACCCTCGGGCGGCATGATGGCGCCGCCCGCGCCCATCACGGGCTCCGCGATGAAGGCCGCGACCGTGTCCGGCCCCTCGGCGAGGATCTGCTCCTCCAGTTCCGCGGCCAGGCGGGTGGAGTACTCCTCCTCGCTCTCCCCGTCCTTGCCGAAGCGATAATGATGTGGGCAGGCGGTGTGCAGGATGTTGGCGATGGGCAGGTCGAAATCGGTATGGTTCGCGGGCAGGCCCGTGAGCGAGGCGGAGGCCACCGTCACCCCGTGGTAGCCGCGCAAGCGCGCGATGATCTTCTTCTTCTGCGGCCGGCCGAGCGCATTGTTCATATACCAGACGAGCTTGACCTGCGTGTCGTTCGCCTCCGAGCCCGACGAGCAGAAGAACACCTTCGACACCGGCATCGGCGCCAGTTCCTTCAGGCGCTCGGCGAGTTCGATCGCTGGGTCGTGCGAGCGACCCGAGAAGAGATGCGTGAAGGGCAGCCGCATCATCTGCTCGCGGGCGGCTTCCACCAGCTCCGCGTTGGAATAGCCCAGCGCCGTGCACCAGAGCCCGGCCATGCCCTCGATATAGGGCTTGCCCTCCGTGTCGTAGACCCAGACACCCTCGCCCCTCTCCAGCACGAGCGGCCCCGTCTCGCGGAAGGCGGCAAGCTGCGTATAGGGGTGGATCAGGGTTTCGACGTCGCGGGTGGCGAGATTCGAGAGCACGGGCAGGCCTCCGGCTTGAGTGTCGCCGGAGGTTAGACGAGGGCTTGGGGGATGGGTAGGGCGCGAAAAGCAACGGCAGCCCTGCTCGGAGCAGGGCCGCCTTTAGATCGCCGCCGGCGGCTCCACGTACCGGCACCCCGTCGCCTCCAGCATCGCCGCGACCGCGATGGCCGTGCGGTCCTCGCCCTTGGCGGCGATGATCTGGACGCCCGCGGGCAGGCCCTCGGGCGTGCGCATCACCGGAGCCACGGCTGCGGGCAAGTCCGCCACGGTTGCGGGCGCGGCCCAGAGGAGGAAGTCCATGTAGGGGCGCGCGACACCGTCGATGTCGAGGGTGCGGGCGTGGACGTCGGGGGTGTGGTCGTGGGGGATCGCCACCACGGGCGCGGGCGGGCAGAGGATCACGTCGTAGCGCTCGAAGGCGCGGGCCCAGGCCGTTTCGAGGCGCTGCTTGCGGGCCTTCACCTGCTGGTAGAGCCCCGGCGTCATGCGGGCGCCGCGCGCCTGGAGGGCCCGGTGGGAGAGATCGCCGGGTGCATAATTCGCGGCTGCCTTCTGCAGGCGGTCGCGCACCTTCGGGGGCAGCGAATAGGCGACGATGGCGTGGTTGAGGAGGGAGAAGATCTCGAAGGCCTCATCGAAGCGCACCGGGCGCACGCCCTCCTCCACGATGGCGCCCGCATCGGCGAGAAGGCTCGCGGCGCGGCGCACCGCCGCCGCGACCGCGCCCTGCACCGGCGCGAAGGGATCGTCGAGCCACAGGCCGACGCGCAGGCCCTTGGGCTCCATCCGTCGCGGGGCCATGAGCGGCGGCGCCTCGGCGGCCCCGCGAGTGCCCGCTATCACCGGGAGCACCAGGTCGAGATCGGCGGCCGATCGGGCGAGGGGGCCCGCCACCACGAGGTCGGCATTGCGCGCCATGCGGCGCTCCGGGGCCGGCGGGATGTGACCCCAGACCGACACCAGATTCCAGGTGGTCTTGAGGCCGAACACGCCGCAAGCATGGGCGGGCCAGCGGATGGAGCTGCCGAGATCGGAGCCGAGCTCGAAGGCGCTCATGCCGGTCGCGACAGCGGCCGCCGCGCCACCCGACGAGCCGCCGGAGGAGCGCGCGAGATCCCACGGGTTGTTGGTGACGCCGTAGATGCCGTTATAGGCCTGGAAATCCGCCGTGAAGGCCGGGACGTTGGACTTCGCCAGGATCACCGCGCCTGCCGCGCGCAGGCGCGCCACGGCGGCCGCATCCTCCGCCGGCACGCGCTCGCGGTAGGGGGAGGCGCCGGCGGTGGAGCGCAGGCCCGCCACGTCGAAGGAATCCTTCACGGTGATCACGAGCCCTTCGAGCGCCCGGGCTTCGCCTGCGGCGATCCGCCGGTCGGATTCCGCTGCGGCGGTTCGGGCCTGCTCGGGTTCCGCCCCCACCACCGCATTGAGCGCCGGGTTCACGGCCTCGACGCGCCGGAGCGTCGCCTCGAGAAGGTCGGCTGAGGAGAACTCCCGGCCGAGAAGGCGCCGGCGGAGTTCGGTGGCGGAGGCGGTGAGCGGGATCATGGAAGCGGCTTAGCGCATCCGCGCCGCCGCGCGAAGCCTCGCATGGAACGCGTGCGCGGATGTCTCCACACAGCGCGAAGCCTCACGCGGAACGCGCTGCCTTCATGCGGCGGGCGAACGCCTCCCCATCGCGCAGCCCCATCTCGTAGGCCCTCCGGATGCCGACCGGATTCGTGATGTCGAACTGGCCCACGGGCACGGGCTCCGCCGGCTCCACATAGGTGCGGCCGCGATGCTCGGGATGCGCCTTGTAGCGGCGGGAGAGGATCACGAGGGTGCGCCCGCCCTCGGCCTCGACCGGCCGGAGCGGCTCCACCGGCACGTTGTCCACCAGGCCGCCATCGAGGGCCGCCATCCCGCCGACCCGCCCGACCGGCATGAAGGGCGGCACGCTCGCCGATGCCATGAGGGCGGAGACCAGGTCCTCCCGGGAGGCCAGATCCTTGACGCTCACGTAAGCGGATTCGAACCCGAGCGCCCGCCCGCCGCGGGGGTGGACCGGCGCATGCAGCTTCTTCTCGATCTGGTAGGCAATGATCCCGATCGGGATCGCAAGCGCGAGGGGGATGCGCCGCGGCTTGCGGGCAAGAGCGATCAAGATGTCGGGCCCGCCCTGGAGACGGGCGAAGGCCTCGTCGTCCACCACGGTTTCCATGAGGCTGCGATACATGCCCGCGACCGGCCAGGGCGATCCCTCCGCGCGCCAGCTGCGCCAGTCGAAATTGCGACGTCCGCCCTCGCAGCCCTCGGCCACCAGCGCGTTCACCCGCCGCCCGGCGCCGAGCACCGAATAGCAGGCCGACCAGGCGCCCGCGCTCACGCCGACGAGAAGGCGCGGCTTCAGGTCGAGGGCGGGGGCGGCGGCTTCGAAAAAGCCGCCCTGCCAATAGCAGCGGTTGCCGCCCCCGGCGAAGGCGATGGCGTCGAACATGGGGCTGTCAGTCCTGCATGCCGCGGCGCGCCTCGTCGGCGCGGGCTTCGTCGCGCCAGAGCAGGGCGAGACGTTCCAGCTCGGCGAGGTCGCGCGGGTGCAGGCCCCCGAGGGTGCGTCCCACATAGGCCTTCTGCGCGGCGATCCCCTGTTCGGCGAGGGCGCGACCCTTCTCGGTGAGGTGCAGCGCGTTCGACCGGCGGTCGCCCGGGATCGCGCGGCGCTCCACGAGCCCCGCCTCCACCATCCGGTCCACGAGCCCCGAGACATTGCCCTTCGTCACGTAGAGCCGCTCGGCGAGTTCCTGCTGGCTGAGGCCCTCCTGCTCCGTGAGCGTGGAGAGCAGGTCGAACTGGGGAATGGAGAGCCCGATCTCCTTGAGGGCCCCCGCGATGGCGCCGGAGGCGCGCCGGTGCAGGCGCACGAACCGGAACCAGACCCGCAACGGATCGGTGTCGTTGGCGGCGCGGGGGAGGGGGGCGGGCATGGGCATCGAACCTTCTGGTTGGGATAGTTTACATCGAAACCGTCCTGCCGGTCACCCCTCGGCCAGAACCGCATCGAGCCCAAGCGATGCCTCAGAGCCCGTTCTCAGGAGGCTCGCTGGGATCTCAACGTGTGCTGAGGACGGAGACGCCAGCCCCGACCATCACCGCGCCTGCCGTGCGGTTGACGCGTCGCACCACCCGCGGATCGCGCAGCAACCCTCGCGCGCGGGTCGCCAGCAGCACGTGCCCGCCGATCACCAATGCCTCGACGAGGAGGATCACGGCGGCAAGCGCACCGACATCGGCCAGGGCCAAGTCCGTCCCGACCACGTTCGGCAACAGCGCCACGTAGAACAGGGGCATCTTCGGGTTGCCGAGATTCAGGAACAGGCCGGTCGCGAACACGCCCAGCAGCCCGCGCCGGCAGGGGGAGGGCTGGAGCTCGGGGGCAACGGCCGGGGCGGTCCAAAGCTTGATCCCCATCCAGATGAGGTAAGCCGCTCCCGCGTAGCGCAGCACCGTCATGACGCCGCCCATTTCGGCGGCCAGAACGGACAGGCCGACGGCGGCAAGACCCAGGAACAGCAGGATCCCGGCCACGGTGCCCAGGCCATAGGCCAGGCCCGAAGCGGCTCCATGCGAGAGCGTGCGGGCGACGATGGTCACGTTGTCGGGGCCCGGACTGGCAGCGAAGACCAGGAACGCGGCTGCGAATGCAATCAGGGTGGCAGCGTCCACGGCGACCTCTCCGAATGGGCAGTGCGGCTCGACGGTGGCAGCTTGCGGCCAAAGGTGGATGGTCTGCGTGCCGTGTGACGTTCCAAAGGTGGACCGATGCTGCCCCTGACCAGCTTGCCCGCGATCACAGCCTGGTGCAACCGGCCCGGCTGAACCCGGATGATCTATCGCGCCGCCAATGCCGGCGATGCGGGCTCGACCGGCCGACCGCGGTGCCGGTTTCTCAGGGCGATCCTTGATGCTCCCTCCTGGTGCCGTGCAGGGAAGCAACTCGGCGTCATGGTCTTGGGGGTGGCCGTTCCGGGACAGGATCCATCGCTGGATCCCGTGCCTGTCACGGACTCAGCCGTCCCACATCCCGCTTTCGTCGCTCCCGCCACCGTCAGGAGACTGACCTGTCCCCCTGCGAAACGGGCTCGCGGAAAGTCCCCTTGGCGCGGCCGAGCGGCCCATCCTATGCTCCCCTGGAGAGAAGCCGCATCAAGCGGCTCGTACGGGAGGACACTTGATGCTCGGTCTGATGCAGGATTGGCCCCTTCTCATCCACCGCGTGATCGACCACGCGGCGATCCAGCACGGCAACCGGCCCGTGCTTTCCCGTTCAGTCGAGGGGCCGCTCCACCGGACCACCTATGGGGAGGTGCGCCGGCGGGCGCTTCGGGTGGCAAAGCGCCTCGAGAAGGACGGCGTGCGCCTCGGCGACCGGGTCGCGACGCTCGCCTGGAACACCTGGCGCCACCTGGAGGCCTGGTACGGCATCGCGGGCATCGGCGCGATCTATCACACGGTGAATCCGCGCCTCTTCGAGGACCAGATCGTCTACATCATGAACCACGCGGGCGACCGGGTGCTCATGCTCGATCTCACCTTCGTGCCGCTGATGGAAAAGCTGCAGGCGCGGCTGCCGAATGTCGAGCGCTACATCGTCTTCACGGACGGGGCGCACATGCCCCAAACGAGCCTTAGGAACGCGGTCGCCTATGAGGATTGGATCGCGGAGGTCGACGAGGATTTCGCCTGGGCGAGCGTCGACGAGAACACGGCCGCGGGCATGTGCTACACCTCCGGCACCACGGGCGAACCCAAGGGCGTTCTCTACTCGCACCGCTCCAACGTGCTGCATGCGCTCGCCGCCAACAACCCGGATTACCTCGGCCTCTCGGCTCGCGACACGGTGATGCCGGTGGTGCCGCTGTTCCACGCCAATGGCTGGGCGCTCGCCTTCGCGGCGCCCATGGCCGGCGCGGCGCTCGTGATGCCTGGCCCGAAGCTCGATGGCGCCTCCGTCCATCAGCTTCTGGAGGAGGGACGTGTCACCTGCACGGCGGCGGTGCCGACCGTGTGGCTCGGCCTCCTGCAATATCTCGACAGCACCGGCGCGACGCTCTCGACGCTCAAGCGCGTGGTCATCGGCGGCTCCGCATGCCCGCGGGCCATGACGGTGGCTTTCGAGACGAAGCACAAGGTGACCGTGAACCATGCCTGGGGCATGACCGAGATGAGCCCCCTCGGCTCGTTCTGCTCCATCAAGCCCGATTACGGGGACATCGAGGGCGATGCGCTCTTCGATCTCAAGACGAAGCAGGGCCACCCGCCCTTCTCCGTGGAGTTCCGCATCACCGACGATGCGGGCAAGGACCTGCCCTGGGACGGCAAGACCTTCGGCCGTTTGAAGGTGCGAGGCCCCGCGGTCGCCAAGGCTTACTTTGGGCGCGACGAGGAGATCCTCGACGAGCAGGGCTACTTCGACACCGGGGACGTGGCGACCATCGATCCCCACGGGATGATGCACATCACCGACCGCTCCAAGGACGTGATCAAGTCCGGCGGCGAGTGGATCTCCTCCATCGAGCTCGAAAACCTCGCGGTCGGCCACCCGGACGTGGCGGAGGCCGCCGTCATCGGGATCGCCCACCCCAAATGGGACGAGCGCCCGCTCCTCGTGATCGTGCCGAAGGAGGGCAAAAGCCCCACCAAGGACGATCTTCTGGGCTTCATGCAGGGCCGCATCGCCAAGTGGTGGATGCCCGACGACGTGGTGGTGATCGAGCAGATCCCCCACACGGCTACGGGAAAGATCCAGAAGACGGCGCTGAGGGACATGTTCAAGGATTACCGGCTGCCCACATCCTGAGCGTCGGACTTGGGGGCAGCCCGCCTGAATGGGTTGCGCCGGATTTGCTAGGCGCGCGGAGCACCGGATTCACGGGGCCGGAAACGCACCCCTAGGGCGTGACGCCGCCGCGGGGACCTGTTATCGCGGCGCTTCCGCCCTATCATCCGGCTCCCCATGCGCCGTCTCATCCTCGAAGAACCGGTCTCCCGCCCCGCCCGATGGTCGCCCGTCATCGCCTCGTTCGCGGTGGTGGTGACGCTCATGGCGGTCCTGCTCATTCGCCTCCAGCGGGTGGAGTACGGGGCGGGCTTCGTGGTGCTGGGGACGGGGCTGGCGCTGGCCATTGTGGCCGTGGGCCTCGCACTCCTCGGCTTTGCGCGGATCTGGCAGGAGGGGCGGCGCGGGCTCGGCAGCGGCATCAGGGGGCTGGTGCTGGGGAGCCTCGTGCTTGCCTATCCGGCCTGGTTCGCGGTGAAGGCCGCGACCCTGCCGACCATCAACGACATCACCACCGACACCGAGAACCCGCCCACCTTCTCCCGCTCCCGGGCGGCGCTCGACGCGCGGGGCGGGCGCATCCCGCCCGACATGCCGGCGGAGGTGCGCGAGGCGCAGCGGGCCGCCTATGCGCAGATCGCGCCGCTCACCCTCGACGTGGCGCCCGAAGAGGCCTTCGAGCTCGTGCGCAAGGCGGCGGCCAACCGGGGATGGCAGATCGTCGAGGCGGTGCGGCCCGGCGGCCGCGTGGGCCTGGGTCGCATCGAGGCCGTGGATCGCACCTTCCTCCTGCGCCTGCCCGACGACGTGACCGTGCGCCTGCGCCCCCGGGCCGACGGCACCCGCATCGACATCCGGTCCGCCTCGCGGATCGGCACCCACGATCTCGGTGCCAACGCGGCCCGCATCCGAGCCTTCCTCGAAGAGGTCTCGAACCTCGCCATCGCCTCGACCTGAGGCGGCTCGGTTCGTCCGGCCCTATCCGGCCAGCCGATACTCGCCCGTCAGCGTCGGCGGCCCGTCCGTGCGCACCGCGCCGCGCGTGACGAGATCCTCCAGATGGGCGAAGACCGAGAGGCCGGCCGCGCCGATGAGGGCGGGCTTCAGGCCTTGATAGATGGCGGCGACGATGGCCGGGATGGTGCGGTCGCCGGCGGCGAGCCGGTTGAGGATCGAGACCTCCCGCTGGCGGCGGTGGTGAATGAGGGCGCGCACGAAGCGCTGGGGCTCGCGCACGGGGCCCCCGTGACCCGGCCAGTAGATCGTCTCCTCGCGCCCTTTCAGTTTGTCCAGGGAGGCCATGAAATCGGTCATGGAGCCGTCGGGCGGGGCGATCACGGTCGTGGACCACGCCATCACGTGGTCGGCCGAAAAGAGCGCGCGCTCCTCCGGCAGCGCGAAGGCGAGGTGGTTCGCCATGTGGCCCGGGGTTTCGACGGCCGTGAGGCTCCAGCCGGGCCCTGAGGCCGTGTCGCCCTCGCGCAGCTCCCGGTCCGGGGCGTAGTCCCGGTCGGTCGAAGCCTCGAGGACGTTCACCTCTCCCATGGCGAGAGGCCGCGCCTCCCGGTGCGCGCTGCATCCGACGATGAGCGCGCCCGTCGCGGCCTTGAGGGCTCTCGCGGCAGGGGAGTGGTCCCGGTGGGTGTGGCTCACGAGGATATGGGTGACGGTCTCGCCGCTCACGGCTGCGAGAAGCGCCTCCACCTGGCCCGGCAGGTCGGGCCCCGGATCGACGATCGCCACCTCGCCGCGGCCGACGATATAGGTGCAGGTGCCCGTGAAGGTGATGGGCCCCGCATTGTTCGCCACAACCCGGCGGACCAGGGGCGAGAGGGTGACGCACTCGCCGGGCGGCACGGGCTGGGTATCGAAGACGAGGTCGTCGGCCATCGAAGGGTCTTTCGCGGACGGGCGCCGGGTTTCGGGCCCGCGTCGGTGGAGGAGGGCGGGGAGGGCTCACTTCGTCCTTGAGGCCCCCGCCCGACCCTCCTATAGAGCGGAGAAGTCTCGCCCGGAAATGGCGGACGAGCATCTGGAGGTCTTTTGGTCATGTCCACCGGCGTCAGCCCCATTGCCGCTCCGTCCACCCTCATGAGCCTCTTGTGGCCCTCCCGCACCGCCCTGCGCGCGGGCGTCCTGGTGGTGCTCGGCTCCGCCCTGCTCGCGCTCTCCGCGAAGGTGCAGGTGCCCTTCTATCCGGTGCCCATGACCATGCAGACCCTCGTGGTGCTGGTGATCGGCGCGGCCTATGGCTGGCGTCTGGGCGCCGCCACCGTGGCGTTTTACCTCTTCCAGGGCCTCATGGGCCTGCCGGTCTTTGCCGGCCCGGCCGCAGGGCCGCTCTACATGGCCGGCCCCACGGGCGGCTTCCTCATCGGGTTCGTGGCGGCCGCCGCCGTGACGGGCTTCATGGCCGAGCGCGGCTGGGACCGCTCGCTCCTGCGCGTCGTCGCCATGATGGCGGTCGGGCACGCGGTGCTCTTCGCCTTCGGCCTCGGCTGGCTGTCGACGCTCATGCCGCTCGGCAAGGCCTGGGCTGTCGGCGTCGCGCCCTTCGCGGCCGCGACCCTGCTCAAGACGGCGCTCGCCGCCGCCCTCATGCAGGCCGCCTGGTCGGTCGCGTCCCGCCGGGACGAGGCCAAGTAAGCGAGCTGAAGGATTTGGCGTTGCGGGAGGCGGCCTTCGGGCCGCCTTCTGTCGTTCGGGGCTTGCGTCGGCGGCTTCGGCGGAGCTACATGAGCCCATGATCGTCGCGGCCCGCCCCCTCGTGAGCTATTTTACGTCGTCCCCATAGGGCGGCGACAATCGGGTGCGACCGATGATCCAGCCGCCGCAATCCGGCGGCGTTTTTGTTTTTCAGCGTGTCTCCGGCTTGCGGCACCCCCGACAGCCGAAGGACACCGACCATGACCTCCCTCCGATCATCCGCCCTGAAGACGCTGAGCGAACGCGGCTTCGTCCACCAATGCACCGACCTTGCCGCCCTCGACGCCGTTCTGGAGGAAGGGCCGGTCCCGGTCTATGTGGGGTTCGACGCCACCGCGGAGAGTCTTCACACGGGGCATCTCCTGCCGATCATGACCCTGCGCTGGCTCCAGCGCTGCGGTCACAAGCCCATCGTGCTCATCGGCGGCGGCACCACGCAGATCGGCGACCCGAGCTTCCGCGATGCGAGCCGCCCGCTCCTCGACGAGGAGCGGATCGCGCGGAACGTCGCGAGCATTCGGCAGGTCTTCGCCCGCTACCTCACGTTCGGCGACGGCCCCACCGATGCGCTCATGGTGGACAATGCGGATTGGCTGGACCCCCTGCGCTTCCTGCCTTTCCTGCGCGAATTCGGCAGCCACTTCACCGTGAACCGCATGCTCGCCTTCGACAGCGTGCGTCAGCGCCTGGAGCGCGAGCAGCCGCTCACGCTGCTCGAGTTCAACTACATGGTGCTCCAGGCCTTCGACTTCGTGGAGCTGGCGCGCCGCCATGGATGCCGCCTCCAGCTCGGCGGCTCGGACCAGTGGGGCAACATCGTGAACGGCATCGATCTCGCGCGCCGGGTCGATCAGCGCCAGCTGTTCGGGCTGACGACCCCGCTGCTCACGACCGCGTCGGGCACCAAGATGGGGAAGACCGCCGGCGGAGCCGTATGGCTGAATGCGGAGGCCATGAGTCCCTACGCGTTCTGGCAGTTCTGGCGCAACGTGGAGGATGACGACGTAGCGCGTTTCCTACGGCTCTTCACCGAGGTTCCGCTGGATGAGATCCGCCGTCTCGTCTCCACGTCGGGAGCTGCCATGAACGAGGCGAAGGCGGTGCTCGCCACGGAGGTGACCCGGCTGGCGCATGGAGAGGCGGCTGCCGAGGCTGCCCGGTCTGCGGCCAAGGACGCGTTCGACCGCGGCGTTGCGACTGATGGGCTGCCGCAGATCGAGGTGGCCGCCGCCGCACTCGATCATGGCCTCCCCGTCTCGACGCTCCTGCATCTTGCGGGCCTTACCACCTCGCGCGGCGAGGCGCGGCGCCTCATCCAGGGCGGGGGAGCCCGGCTCAACGGGGTGACGGTGGCCGACGAGGAGGCCACCGCTTCGCGCACCGACATGCGGGACGGAGCCCTCATGCTGAGCGCGGGCCGCAAGCGCCACGCGGTGGTGCGGGTGGTTTGAGGCGCGAGCTTCGGCTCGGAGCCTCGATGGTGCATGACAAAAAGCCCCGCCGATGCGTTCGGCGGGGCTCGATCGACTGAAATCTGCGAGGCCGTATCAGCCGGCGGAATGCACGAGCTTGAGCTGAGGACGGGCCTGGCCGTAGCGGAAGCTGAGCTCCACCCATTCCTCGTCGCCGTTGCCCTCGACCACGTTGTAGCCGAGCTGCTTTGCGAGCGCGCGCACCTGATCCAGGTTCGTGGTGGAGATCCAGCGGCGGAATTCGCGCTCGCCCTGGTCCATCAGGACGGCCAGCATGCCGATTTCCACGCCCTGGTTGAAATCTTCGTCGCGTCCGGGGAAGCGGAGCCGGACGCCGTCGGCGAGGTGGATGTGACGCATAGGTAGCCCCCGAGAGTGTCTGCGCCCCATTGGGCGCTCTTTATGGTTGACGAATGCTTAACGCCGGCCCGTGGCGTGAAAAAGGCGTCACGGCGGCGCATCCGCTCGGAGCCGCAGAGAGCCACGGGAACCCGAACCTTGGCCATGTCATTTCTCAAGGAACGCGAGACGTCATCGCAGCACTGCCCGCCCCGCTTGGCGGGCGGGCCGTCATATCCGTGTTCTAACGGAACCGCGCGCATCGGCCACACATTACCCCGGCGATTGCCTAACGCGGGCAACCCCAACGGGAAGGAGTTTCCATGCGCCTTGCACTTGCGACCTTGGCGGCCGTCGCCGCCCTGTCGACTGCGGCTCTCGCCCAGACCAACACGCAGCCGAATGCCGGTGGCTCGTCCACCATGAATTCCGGCGCCAACTCGAACTCGGCCACGGGCACCGCCAACCCGGCCGTCGACGTGAAGCCGAAGGGCAGCCCCGAGACGACTGGCGCGGTGACGCCCGGCGCCAACAGCTTCACGGAAGGCCAGGCCCGTTCCCGTATCGAGGCGCAGGGCTTCGCCAACGTGATGGATCTCAAGAAGGACGACCAGGGTGTCTGGCGCGGCCGGGCCATGCGCAACGGCCAGTCCACGAGCGTGATGCTCGATTTCCGCGGCAACGTTTCCGCGCAGTAGCAACTCGACCGGAGCCCGGCTCTGCCGGGCTCGACGCCCTTCGACAGGCCTGATGCGGGACCGCGCCTTGCGCGGCCTCCATCGCGCCGATCCGACGCGAGGACCTGCCCAGCGGGTCCGATGAGGAGACATCCATGAACAAGACGATCACCGCCTTCTTCAACGATTTCGACGATGCCGCCGACGCGGTGCGCCGCCTGGAATCCGCCGGCATTCCCCACAGCGACATCAGCCTCGTCGCGAACAACAAGGAAGACCGCTACACCCAATACACCAACGGCCGGACGCACGGCCACGACGGCCATCATGGCGATACCCATGCGGATGACGGCGCCGGCACTGGCGCCACGCTTGGAACCGTCGTCGGCGGCGGCGCTGGCCTTCTCGCCGGCCTTGGCATGCTCGCGATCCCCGGCCTTGGCCCTGTCGTGGCGGCCGGATGGCTCGTCTCGACCCTCGTCGGCGCCGGCGCCGGCGCTGCGGTCGGCGGCCTTGCGGGCTCCCTCATCGGTGCCGGCGTGAGCGAGGAAGACGCCCACGCCTATGCCGAGGGCGTGAACCGGGGCGGCGCCCTGGTGACGGTCCGCGCGACCGAGGATCACGTCGATCGCATCATCGACATCCTCGACGACGAGGGCACGGTCGATGTGGACAAGCAGCAGGAGAGCTGGCGCTCCGAGGGCTGGACCAACCAGGGCATCGGCGCTGCCGGCTCCACCACGACGGGCCTGCATACGAGCCGCAACACCGGCATGGCGCTTGGCATGAATGACTCGTCCAGCGGCTCGGCCATGGGCTCCGGCATGGGCTCCGGCGGCACCGGCATGGGCTCCGACATGAGCCGCGGCTCCATGTCGGACGGTCGCGAGGAAGTGATTCCGGTCGCCGAGGAAGAGCTGCATGTGGGCAAGCGCGAGGTGAATCGCGGCCGCGTGCGCATCCACTCCCACGTGGTCGAGCGCCCGGTGCAGGAGCAGGTGAGCCTGCGCCAGGAGCATGTTGAAGTGGAGCGCCGCCCGGTGAGCGGCTCGGCGCACACGGGCGCCATGGGCGCGGGCGATCTTTTCCGCGAGCGCACCGTCGAGATGGAGGAGCGCTCGGAGGAGGCCGTGGTCTCCAAGGAGGCCCGGGTCCGCGAGGAGCTCGTGATCCACAAGGACGTGGATCAGCGCACCGAGACCATCTCCGACACGGTGCGCAGCACCGAGGTCGAGGTGGAGGATGAGCGCGGCAACCGCATCACCGGCACCACCGACCGCGACCGCCGCTAACCCCATCGGGACAAGTCAGGAAGGCCCGGCCCCCAGCCGGGCCTTTCGCCTGCCCGAGACGAGCTCCGGCAGGGCCCGGAGGCGCATACGTTTCGGCTCTTGCGGTGGGCGGCGCACGCCGCTATAAGGCGGCCTCCCGATGACAATCGAGAAATCGGAGTGTAGCGCAGTCTGGTAGCGCACTACGTTCGGGACGTAGGGGTCGCAGGTTCAAATCCTGCCACTCCGACCATTTCTCTCAAAGTTGTCAGTGACTTGCGAAAAGGCCCCCAAGAGGGGCCTTTTTCATGCCCACGATCCGGCCCGGGATGCGCCTCCGAGGCGAGGAGCCGGACATTTCAGCGGCCGCGAGCGAAGGCCGGATCTTGCCTTCCCTCATCGGGCCAATACCGTCCCGACCCCGTTGCCAGGGCCCCCTTGGCAGATTATGTAGACCCCGCTTCCGACAAGCTTTGGGGCGTCGCCAAGCGGTAAGGCAGCGGTTTTTGGTACCGCCATTCCCAGGTTCGAATCCTGGCGCCCCAGCCACTCTTTTCGTTGTGCCAGAACGCATTTGACAGCAGCGGCTTAGCGCGGTGGCTGGCCCTCTGGTAGCATTCAGGGCTTCTCACAAAACCATCGTCCGACGAAGCGTCGGGTGATGAGCGTAGCAACTCAGATCGTAGCAGCGGTTTCGACGCCGCCCACCGATCGTCGGCTGTGAAGGGGCTTCCTCGGAAGAGCCCCGGCGCGCTCGCTCCCGCCTTGCTAGCCCTCGTTGGTCGAGCGATCGTCCTCCTAGTGGCCGGCCGCGCTGAGCGCGGAGCCGGGCTTGTCATGCGTGCCCAGGCGCTCGACCATGGTCGCCGTCGCCTCGTTCATGCCCGCCACTTCAACCGGGATGCCGTGGCGCCGGAACTTCAGCACGACCCGATCCAGCGCGTTGATGCTGGTGATGTCCCAGAAATGCGCGGCGTGCAGGTCGATCACCACGCCCTTCAAGTCCTCCTCGCGGAAATCGAAGGCCGAGTGGAAGGCTTCAGCCGTGGCGAAGAAGATCTGCCCGGTGACCCTGTAGGTGCGTACCGCCCCAACGTCATCGCGGGATGAGGCGACGCCGAAGAATTTCGTGACCTTGTGGGCGAAGAACAGGCCGCTCAGGATCACCCCGAACAGCACGCCCTTGGCGAGATCGTGCGTCGCGACGACGACGGCGACCGTTCCGACCATGACGAGGCTGGACGATTTCGGATGCGTGAGCAGCGTGCGCACCGACTGCCACTGGAAGGTGTTGATCGAGACCATGATCATCACCGCCACCAGCGCGGCCATCGGAATCTGCGCCACATAGGGTCCGAGCACCACGATCAGGAACAAGAGCAACGCGCCGGCCCAGAGGGTCGAGAGGCGCCCCCGGGCGCCCGACGAGACGTTGATGACCGACTGACCGATCATGGCGCAGCCCGCCATGCCGCCGATGAACCCGGACGCGATATTGGCGACGCCTTGCCCCGCGCATTCGCGGTTCTTGTCCGAGGTGGTGTCGGTCATCTCATCCACGATGGCCGCCGTCATGAGGCTTTCCAGCAGGCCGACCATGGTGAGCGTGAGCGACACCGGCAGGATGATCCTCAAGGTCTCCAGCGTGAACGGCACCTCCGGCAGGGCCACCCACGGCAGTTCGCTCGGCAGCGCCCCCATGTCGCCGACGGTGCGAATGCCAAGCCCGAGATACATCGACACGGCGGTCATGAGGACAATCGTGACCAGTGGTGAAGGCACCGCCTTGGTGAGGTATGGCAGGCCGTAGATGATCGCGAGGCCGACGGCGGCCATCAGGTAGACGGTCGTTCCCTGCCCGATCAGCTCCGGCATTTGGGCCAGGAAGATCAGGATCGCGAGAGCGTTGACGAAGCCCGTGATCACCGACCGGGAGACGAACCGCATCAGGTTCCCGAGCCGGAGCGCTCCGGCGGCCATCTGCAAGACGCCGGTGAGGATGGTGGCCGCGAACAGGTAGCCGACGCCGTGATCCTTCACGAGATCGACCATCACGAGGGCCATGGCGCCGGTCGCAGCCGAGATCATGGCCGGACGCCCGCCCGCAAAGGCGATGATCACGGCGATGCAGAACGAGGCGTAGAGCCCAACCTTCGGATCGACGCCCGCAATGATGGAGAACGCGATGGCTTCGGGAATGAGCGCCAGGGCCACGACTGTGCCTGCCAGCAGCTCTCGCGTGACGCTCGGAGCCCACTCGCTCCGCAAATGGACAAGATCCATGTGTGTTGAACTTCCTTCGTCTCAGGCGCTGAGCACCTGAGGCTCGCAACGGGGCGGGTCGGCCTCCTTGGAGGTCCGCGACACAGGCACCACGATTTGCGTTGTCCGGCGGATCGGCGGCCGGAAGAGCCACCCGGATTTGCACCGGGTCCGGTTTCGTGCCGAGACCCTAACCGGGTTGATGCTGCGGCGCAACATGGTTGGCCCCGTCAGGGTTGCCTTGGACCAGTCCATGTCGCTGCGAAGGCTCGAGTGATTCTTGAACCCGCCGGCCTCCCGGCTGAGCAACCAGCGCTTATTCGGGGGTTTCCTTGCAGGGCCAGTTTTGGGGCGCCTTCAAGCCCGGCGGCAACTTGGTCTCGCCGCTCCCGCAGGCAAGGTCGAGCTGCTCCTGCTTGAGCCCCGCGACCTGCGACAGGTCGGCACCGGCCAGCAGCGTCAGATAAAGATAGGTTCCGGTCAGATTGGCGCCTGTGAGCGCGACGCCGCGCAGGTCCGCGCGGGCGAGGTTCGAGTAGCTGAAGTTCACGCCACCAGCCTTGGCCTTGGCGAACAAGGTTCGGGCCAGTTCCGCCTTGGACAGGTCGGCGCCCGTGAGATCGGCACCCTCGAAGCTGGATCGATTGACCTCCGCCTTGGTGAAGCTCGCACCGGCAAGGTCGGCTTGGGCAAAGCTTGCGCGTCCGAGTTCCGCGGCCTCGAAGCGGGCATTGCGCAAGGTCGCGCGGGCAAAGACCGTTCGCCCCCCGGCCGCCTTCGTGAAATCCGCTCCCGAGAGATCGGCGCCCTCAAGGCGCACGAAGCTCAATTCCACGCCTGATAGCTTGGCCCCGTTCAGATTGGCGCCCGTCAGATCGGTGCCCGTGAGCGTCGCCCGCTGCATGTTGGCGCCAGCGAGATTTTCTCGGGCGAGCACAAGACTGGTCTTGCCGCAGCCCGCCCAGTCGACCCCGCGCCCAGGGCTGTCGCCGCACTTCGCTGTGGCCGGCATCGCCATGGCGACAAGGATCGTGCAGGCCAGGAGCCCCTGCGCCGCAACAGCGCCGGCCTGTCCTCCAGGCGCGTCGCTCCTCGGCCTCGGCTGGGTCGTCACCATGTCCTTGGCTCCTTTGGCGGGGCTCGCCGAGCATGTGCTCGGGCAGGCCGGCGCGGGTTCGTGCGTCCCTAACGGCGCCGCTCAGGCCGCCGGACCAGACGAATGCGAGCCCATGCTACTCTCAAACCCGCGAGCCCGCGAGAGCTTGTCTCAAGCCTGTGAGCCCGCGTCTCAAACCCGCGACCCCGCGAGAGCTTGCGAGAAGCTCACGAGCTTGCGCCGTTCCTCGTCCCACAGCGCCAGATGGATGCAGCCGAGGCTCTTGCGGAAGGTGAGGCGTCCGACCTCGGCCAAAGCCGGGTGGTCGTCGATGCATTCCTGAAGCCGGTAATTGGGAATGCGGCTGTTGAGATGGTGGACATGGTGCAGGCCGACATTGCCGGTGAACCATTGCAGCACGCGGGGCAGCACGTAGTAGGAGCTGCCGCCGAGAGCCGCCTGATGGAAGTCCCACGTCTCGCCTTCTTCCCAGATCGTGTCCTCGTATTGGTGCTGCACGAAGAAGAGCCAGCCACCAATCCAGGCCGCGACGCAGATCACGGGGATGAAGACCGCGACGAGAGAGCCGAAGAGGAGCGCGAGGCCACCATACGCGGCGATGAGCGCCAGGTTGAGGGCCATGACGTCCCGCCATGCGGTGCGCCAGGGCAGGCCGACCCCGAAGGGCAGTCGCTGGAGCAGCAGGAAGTTGAAGGGCGAACCGAGCACGATGAGCACGAGGGGATTGCGGTAGAGCCGGTAGCGCAGCTTCTGCCATCCCGAGAGGGCAAGGTACTCGCTCACGGTCAGGGTCTGGATATCGCCCGTCCCGCGCCGGCTCAGGTCGCCCGTGCTGGCGTGATGCAGCGCGTGCGCCCGCTTCCAGCTGTCATAGGGCGTGACCGTGAGGATGCTGAGCAGCCGGCCGACCCGATCGTTCGCCGCGCGCGTGGACAGAAACGATCCGTGACCGCAATCGTGCTGCATGATGAAAAGGCGAACGAGCAGACCGCCGGCCGGCACGGCGAGGGGCAGCGCAAGCCACCAGCTGTAAGCCGCGGCCCACATGGTCAAGCCGCACGCGACTGCATAGAGCAGAAGCGTGGTCGCGAGCTGGAACGCCGCCCGATGGGGTTGAGCTTCACGGTACTTCGCGCAATGGCGCGCCAGTTCCCGCATGGCACCTGCTGCGTCGGTTTGGGTGCCCCCTGCGTCAAACGATACGCTCACGGTTATTCTGCTTCCTTTGAAGAGGGCGCTCAGCCGAGCCTGCGGCTTCGATTCAGGCCTGGGCGCTTGTGGCATAATGGGACGCCGCGCCGCCGTTTCCAACCGCTCTAGCGGGAACGTGAGTGACGAGCGATGCGATGCGGGCGCCCTGATGCACCCTGCGTTGTCATCGGGCGGCCGCCACAATCAGGCATGGCCGATCCAGTTCCCGAAAAGCCCCGCTTCCGGCCGGGTCCGAGGGCAGATCACGTCGGCGCGAACCGTGAAGGTGTCCGGATCGGTCCTCTCGGGACCGGGCGCGTCGTAGATGACCAGCAGGGCGCCTGGGCCGGCTTCCGGCCAAAGGTCGATGCCCTCCGGATGATCCACATGAAGCCGGTAAGGCAGCTCGGCCACGGTTTCGATGCGGGCCGGATCGATCACGCCCGACGTGTCGTCGTGAACCGCATCGCGCCAGCGCAGCAGGAAGGCAGGTCCCTCGAGGGACATGGTCGGTCCGACGAGAAGGAGCAGATCGTCGCCGTCCAGTCGCATGTCCCGGACGCCGAGGCCGCGCGTGTCGAGGAGGTGCTTGCGGTAGCGCTGCCGTCCGTCCGCCCGTCGCGCCTTGAGCCGCCCCGGTCTGCGCTCATCGAAGTCGAGGCTCAGCACGACCGCGTGCCCGCGCAGGACGGGGCCGCGCAGGCCCAGCCACACCCGATTCCCGCTGACGGCAAGGCCTTCCACGTCGAAACCGTTCTCCTTGGATGGGATCGTCAGGAACGGGGCGAGATGCGGATCCTCCGAGACCCAGCGAACGAGGGCGCTTTTCCGCCGCCCGAACTTCACCCAGGCCGCCTCGCGTTCGCCATCGGAGCGAACCGGCGTGAAGAGGCCCGGAGCCTCCTCGATCAGCGGGATCCGACCGAGACAATAGCGGTTCGATTCCCGCTCGACGTTCTCCATGCGCTCGAGGGCGTCCTCGGCGCCGCTCTCGTCGCGTTTCGGTTTGCACCGCTTGAGGGAGTGGGACCCGACGACCCACAGATAGGCATCGTCCACGCCCAGGCCCTCGATATCCATCTCGCCCTCGGCTCCGGCAGGCAGCTCCACGAACGCGTCGAGCGCGAAGTGCCGGTGCTCCGCGAAACTGCCGTCCGCCCGGCGCCGCAGGCGCTCGACGCTGGCCGTCTCGTCGCAAGCCAGGAAGAGGCTGTCTCCGACCCGCGCGACAGCGGAGAGGTCCTTATGAAGGGGATCCTCCACATGCCGCAGCGGCCGCCAATCGGAGAAGACGAGGGAGACTTGGTCCACGATGTCGAGGGGGCTGTGGTCTGGCACCGGGGCTCCTTTGCGTGCAGCGGGCAGGGGGACAACGCACGAACTCGCGTTTGAGCTAGCCCCGGCATCAGGCCATCGAAATAGGTGCCCTCAGCAATGGCTCGCCCACAGCGCCGCCTGCAATCGGCTTTTGCCGATCACGGCCGCTCGCGGAGGATCAGGACGAGCGCGGGCCGATGAGGATGACGCCGGCTCCGACCAGGCAGATCGCGGCGCCCAGGAGATCCCATCGGTCGGGCTGTCGCCCTTCGACGATCCACAGCCACCCGAGCGACGCGGCGATATAGACCCCGCCATAGGCCGCGAAGGCCCGGCCGGCGGCCGCGGCATCGACGTGGGTCAGGATCCAGGCGAAGGCGATCAGGGATCCCAAGCCCGGGATGAGCCACCAGACGGGCTGCCCGAGGCGGAAATAGGCCCAGAACGCGAAGCAGCCCGCGATCTCGGCCAGGGCCGCCGCGATGTAGATCAGTGGCGTCAGCGGCAACCCCCGTCCTTCGAACCCCATACCCTTATGGCGCCGTCGCGGCCCGACCGTAGCGGCGAACCCCATCTGGAGCGAGGGCCTTCGGCGTGGGGAGACGGCACGCAGGCGCGCCGTCTCAACCAGGCTCGTCACAGGCGCGACGGGAAAGCCTGCTGGCGCGACCGGCCTTCTCCCGACGCGGCGGATCAGAGCGGCCGCGTGCCCTCGTAACGGGCGAAGACTCGCCGGCCCGTGGGGCCGAACAGGACCACATCGTAGGTGTCGGGTGCCATTCCCTCCATCTCCATGCCGGGGGAGCCCGTCGGCATGCCGGGAACCGCCAGGCCCCGGCCCTGTGGGCGTTCGGTCAGCAGGCGCTTCACCTCGGCCGCCGGCACATGGCCCTCCAGCACGTAGCCCCCAACCTCCGCCGTGTGGCAGGAGGCAAGCTCCCGGGGGACGCCGAGACGCGCCTTCACGCGATCGACGTGCGCGACTTCCACGACTTCGACAGGGAAGCCGGCCGCGCGCATGTGCTCGACCCAGCTGGCGCAGCAGCCGCAGCTTGGGTCCTTCGTCGCGACCACCCTGGGCAGAGACCCGGCCCTGGACGGACTTGGCGCCACCGCGGCAGCGAAGGCGCCCAAGACGAGCGAACGCCGGTTCAAGACGGGCATGGATCCCTCCCGCTCAGTTCGCGCCCTTGCGCTTGAGGATGGCCTGCATCTGGGCGATCTCGCGCTCCTGCGCCGCGATCACCTCTTCGGCCAGCTTGCGGACCTCCGGATCCTTGGAATGCTCGAGGGCCACCTTGGCCATCTCCACCGCGCCCTGGTGATGGGGGATCATGCCTCGCACGAAGTCCACGTCCACATCGTTCGTGAAGCGAATGTCCATGTCCTGGTGCATGCGGGCGTTGATCTCGCGGAACGACCGGGTGGCGGCGGTATCGGCCTGCGCATTCGTGGGCGCCGCCCCATGCCCGGCATGGCCGCCGGCCGAGCCGTGATTCATGGTTCCGTGATTCATCGTGCCGTGGTTCATGCCGCCCTGGCCGCCGTGGTGCATCTGCGCCATCCGGCTATGATCCATGGGCGCCGCGCCGCCGGGCTGCGCCTCGCCCATCTGCATCCCGCCCATCATGCCCTGACGCTGACCGGGCTGGCCCATCATGCCCGAGCAGCACGAGCAGCCGCCGCCGGCCTGGCCGGCCTGCATGGAGCCGCACATCATGGCGCCCTGCTGGGGCTGCGCGGGACGGGGTGTCGTCTGCGGCGCCGGATTCGTCGGCGAGGCAGCGGCGGGCGGCTGCGCCTCGGGGGCTGCGGGCGCTTGGGCAAGAGCCGTTCCGCCAAGCGTCGTGGCTGCAAGAAGTGCGAAAATGGTCATCCTCATGGGTGTCTCCTCGTTCAGGTGGTGGCGAAGCCCCTCGGGCTCGGTGACGACATTGCGGATAACGAGCTGGCGCCTGCTTTTACGGGTAAACTCCAATCCGGCCGGAATCAGCCGAGCGCCGCGATCTTCGGCGTGTAGCCGGCGCCGGCGATCAGCGTCTCCACGGCGGAGAGATCGGCGGTGCCGCGCACGAGGACAGTCCGGGTGGCCGGATCGGCCTCGACGCGAGCATCGGGGAAGCCGTTCCCGACGGCCTCGACGATGGCTGCGGCGCAGTGGCTGCAGATCATGTCCTCGACCTTCACGACCAGCGCATCGGCCGGATGTGCGGGCCTGGCGGCGGTCTCGTCCCGGTGGGCGGCGCATCCGCACATGGTGCTTGTCTCCTGCGGCACAATAACGATTTGCCCTTCTTGCGGCTTACCACCGTTGGAAGGTCAAGGGCCTTTTGACGGGGCTGGCTGGCCAAGGCTCATGTCGACCAAGGGGCATTGACCTTACCATGGTGGGAGGGTCTAGAAGAGAGGCCGTCACAGTTTTCAGGAGATGGCAATGGCGACACAGATGCCGGCAAGGCAAGACCTCGCCACCCTCGATATCCCCGTCGGCGGCATGACCTGCGCGTCCTGCGTCGGGAGGGTCGAACGCGCCATCAAGGCCGTGGATGGGGTGATCACGGCCTCCGTGAACCTTGCAACGGAGCGCGCGCAGGTCTCGTTCCCTCGCGGAGCGACGGACGCGTTCAAGCTGGCGGAGGCCATCCGCGACACAGGCTACGAGCCGGCCGAGGAGACGGTCGAGCTCACGATCTCCGGGATGACCTGCGCGTCCTGCGTCGGCCGGGTGGAGCGGGCCCTCGCGGCTGTCCCGGGCGTCCTCGCGGCCTCCGTCAATCTGGCCACCCAGCGGGCGACTGTGCGGACCTTGGGCGGCCTGACGCCGGCGCTGATCGAAGCCGTCCAGGAAACGGGCTACGAGGCCGCGACGGTTCAGGCCGGGGGCGTCCAGACGGACCGGGAGCGGGCCGCCCGCGAGGCGGAGCTGGCATCGCTCCAGCGCTCGATCATCCTCGCTGCCCTCGGCACGGCGCCGCTGCTCGTCTTCGAGATGGGCGCCCACTGGTCCACGACGATCCATGATGCGCTCCATTCGACGGTCGGCATGGACAATGTCCGGCTCCTGTCCTTTCTCATCGCCACGGCGGTCCTGTTCGGGCCCGGTCTGCGCTTCCATGCCAAGGGCTGGCCCGCCCTGTGGCGGCGCGCGCCCGACATGAACTCGCTGGTCTCGCTCGGCACCGCGGCCGCTTATGGCTATTCGGTGGTCGCCACCTTCGCGCCGGGGCTCCTGCCCCAAGGCACGGCTTATACTTATTACGAGGCGGGCGCGGTCATCGTGACCCTCATCCTGCTCGGGCGCTGGTTCGAGGCGCGGGCCAAGGGACAGACGAGCGAGGCGATCCGCCGGCTCATGACCCTCCAGGCGAAGACGGCGCGCGTGGTGCGCGACGGTGAGGAGGTCGAGGTCGGAATCGAGACCGTGCGGGTGGGCGACGTCGTGGCGGTCCGTCCCGGCGACCGGGTGCCGGTGGACGGGGAGGTCGTCGAGGGCTCGTCCTTCGTGGACGAGGCGATGATCACCGGCGAACCCATCCCGGTTCAGAAGTCTGCCGGCGCGGCCGTGGTGGGCGGCACGATCAACGGCACGGGCGCATTCCGCTTCCGCGCCACAAAGGTCGGGTCCGATACCTTGCTGGCGCAGATCGTGCGCACGGTCGAGGCGGCGCAAGGGTCGAAGCTGCCCATCCAGGCGGTCGTCGATCGCGTCACCATGTGGTTCGTGCCGGCCGTCATCGCTTTGGCGCTCCTCACCTTCGCGGCCTGGCTCATCCTTGGCCCATCGCCGGCCCTGTCCTACGCCCTGATCAACGCGGTGGCGGTGCTCATCATCGCCTGCCCCTGCGCCATGGGATTGGCCACGCCGACCTCCATCATGGTTGGGACCGGCAAGGCCGCGGAGCTCGGGATCCTGTTCCGGCGGGGCGAGGCGCTCCAGGCGCTCCGGGACGCGACCGTGATCGCCGTCGACAAGACCGGCACCCTCACCAAGGGGCGGCCCGAACTCACGGACATCGCCGTCGCCGAGGGCTTCGAGGAGAACGAGGTGCTGCGGCTCGTCGCCTCCGTCGAGACGCGCTCGGAGCACCCCGTCGCCGAGGCCATCGTCGCCGAGGCGCACCGGCGCGGCCTTGCCCCCGGCGAGCCCGCATCGTTCGAGGCAAGCCCGGGCTTCGGCGTCAGCGCCATCGTCGAAGGGCATCGGATCGCGGTCGGCGCCGACCGGATGATGGCTCAGCTCGGGCTCGGCGTCGCAGTCTTCGCCGACGCGGCCGCGCGGCTCGGCGATGCGGGAAAGACGCCGCTCTATGCGGCCGTCGACGGCCGGCTCGCCGCCGTGATCGCGGTGGCGGATCCCATCAAGGAGACGAGTCCCGCCGCGATCCGGGCCCTGCAGGGGCTCGGAGCCAAGGTCGTGATGATCACCGGCGACAACCGGCGCACCGCCGAGGCCATCGCTCGCACTCTCGGCATCGACGAGGTTGTGGCGGAGGTGCTGCCGACCGACAAGGCGGAGGCGGTCAAGCGCCTTCAGGCGGGCGGCGCGGCGCGGGTCGCCTTCGTGGGCGACGGCATCAACGACGCGCCGGCGCTGGCCCAGGCCGATGTGGGGCTCGCCATCGGCACCGGCACCGACATCGCCATCGAGAGCGCCGACGTGGTGCTCATGGGCGGCGATCTGCGCGGGGTGACGAACGCCATCGCGCTCAGCCAGGCGACCTTGCGCAACATCCGCCAGAACCTCGTGTGGGCCTTCGGCTACAACGTGGTGCTGATCCCGGTGGCGGCGGGCCTGCTCTACCCCGTGGCCGGGGTGCTCCTGTCGCCCATCTTCGCCGGGCTCGCCATGGCCCTGTCGAGTGTGAGCGTGCTCACCAACGCCCTGCGGCTGCGTGCCTTCAAGCCGCCGCTGCAGGATGAGAACAACCGAAAGAGCGAGCTGCGCCTCGCCCCGGCCGAATAGGAGGTCCAGCGATGAATATCGGAAAGGCGGCGGAAGCCTCCGGGGTCTCCGCCAAGATGATCCGCTACTACGAGACGAACGGCCTTTTGAACAAGGCCGCGCGGCGGGAGAACACCTACCGGGATTTCGACGAGCGCGACGTCCACGACCTGCGCTTCATCAAGCGGGCGCGGTCCTTGGGCTTCTCGGTGGCGGAGATCACGCAGCTTCTCGGGCTGTGGCGGGACGCGAACCGTCCCAGCCGAGACGTGAAGGCGATCACGGCCCGGCACATCGCCGACCTGGAGGCGCGCATCGCCGAGATGCAGGGCATGGTCGACACGCTCAAGCACCTCGCCGCCCATTGCCGGGGCAACCACCGCCCGGATTGCCCGATCCTCGCCGATCTCGGGGGCACGGCACCGCGCCGGGACGAGCGAGGCAAAGGACGCGGCGCATGATGGGCCGATGCGGCGGAGCGTCGGCACCGGCGCGGACGACCGTTCCGACCCGCGTCGCCCCGAGTAGCGACCTCGGCCCTACACCGGCACCTCCAGCCCGACCTTCGCGCGGTCCATCACCACCATGGTCCGGAAGCGCTTCACGTTGCCTTCGGTGAAGAAGAGCTGGCGCGTCAGGTGCTCGTATTCGCTCATGTCCCGCACGGTCATCACCGCCACGAAATCCGCGTCCCCCGTGACGTAATAAACCTGGTTGACCGCCGGGCAGGCCACGAGGCGGCGGCGGACGGCGTCGAGGAGGTCGAGGCGTTCGTTCTCGAGGGTGACCTCCACGATGATGGTGATGGAGCGGCCCACGCGCGCCGGATCGACGATCGCGGTCTGCTTCAGGATCACGCCGGCCTCCTGCATGGCCGCGATGCGCCGGTTCACGGCCGAGGGCGAGAGATGGACCGCTTCGCCGATCAGGCGCTGCGGCATGGCCGCATCCGCCTGGAGAAGCGCGAGGATCTTCCGGTCGAATTCATCGAGCACCATCGCCGGCGTTCTCCTGAAGGGCCCGGCCGCGCACAAACGTCCCGCCGTTGAGCCGCAATTAGCACAATTCGGCAGCCCGGAACGGGTTAGGCTTGCACAACTTCGCTGGAAGCGTGCCCAATGTTCCTCGCCAATCCCCGGCGCCATGCCGCCCCGCCGCCCCGCGCCTCGGTTCTTGCAGCCCTCGGCTCCGATGGCCGCCGGGAGGTCGCGCGCCATCTTGCGGCCTGTCCGGCACATCGGGCGACGCCGCTGCACGGCCTCCCAGGTCAGGCCGCTTCGCTCGGCATCGCGGCCCTGCACGTGAAGGACGAGGGACAGCGTCTGGGGCTCAGGAGCTTCAAGGCGCTTGGAGGCGCCTACTCGGTGATGCGCCTTGCCCTCGCGGAGGCGGAGCGGCGGCTTGGGCGCGCACTCCATCCGGCCGATCTGCAATCGGCCCCGGTCCGCGCGGCGCTGGAGGGCTTCACGGTCGCCTGCGCGACCGACGGGAATCATGGCCGCTCCGTCGCTGCGGGTGCGCGGCTCGCCGGCTGCGCCTCCGTAATCTTCATCCATGGGGGCGTGAGCGAGACGCGGGCGGAGGCGATCGCGGCCTTCGGAGCCCGCATGGTGCGGGTCGTGGGCACCTATGACGACTCGGTGGTCGAGGCCGCGCGGCAGGCCGCGGAGCAGGGATGGGTTGTGGTCTCCGACACATCGTGGGACGGCTACGAAGCGATCCCGCTCATGGTGATGCAGGGCTACACGGTCGCGGCGGGCGAGGCTTTCGACGCGCTGCCCGAGCCGCCGACGCATCTCTTCCTGCAAGCGGGCGTCGGGGGCTTTGCGGCGGCCATCGCAGCTCATGCGGTCGGCGTCCATGGCGCGGCCGCGCCGCGGGTCGTCGTGGTGGAGCCGGAACGGGCAGCCTGCCTCTTCGCCAGCGCCCGCGCGGGCCGGCTCACGACCGTTTCGCACGGGGAGGCGACCGTGATGGCCATGCTCGAATGCTACGAGCCCTCGCGCCTCGCCTGGGAGGTTCTCGATCCGCTCGCCGACGGATTCATGGCTCTCGATGAAGCCTCGGCGCCGGATGCGATGCGGCGTCTCGCGCAGCCCAAGGACGGCGATCCCGCCATCGTGGCGGGAGAGAGCGGCGCGGTCGGTTTCGCGGGGCTCGTCGCCTGCCTTGCGGATCCCGAGGCGCGGCGCATCCTCGACCTTGGCCCGTCCTCGCGCGTCCTTGTCTTCAACACGGAGGGCGCCACCGATCCTGCGCTCTATCGCGACCTCGTCGGGATCGATCCCTCCACCCTCGAGAAGCCCGGTGTCTGACGAAACCATCACCCTCCTGCGCGACCTCGTGCGGATCGACAGCGTCAATCCCGATCTCGTGCCGGGCGGGGCGGGCGAGAGCCGCATCGCGGATGCCTGCGCCGCCTGGCTCGGCGCCCGCGGATTCGAGGTGCACCGCCTGGAGGAGCGGCCGGGCCGCCCGTCCATCGTCGGCATCGCCCGTGGCCAGGGCGGTGGGCGGTCCCTCCTGTTCAACGGGCATTACGACACCGTGACCCTCGCGGGCTATCACGGCGATCCGCTCGATCCGGCGATGCGCGACGGCCGCATCTACGGCCGCGGCGCCTTCGACATGAAGGGCGGCGTCGCCGCTATGATGGTGGCGGCCGCCCGCGCCAAGGAGGAGGGGCTGCGGGGCGATATCCTCGTCGCCTGCGTGGCGGACGAGGAATACGCCTCCATCGGCACCGAGGAGGTGGTGCGCCGCTTCCGGGCCGATGCGGCCATCGTCACGGAGCCGAGCCATCTCGAACTCACCATCGCCCATAAGGGCTTCATCTGGTTCGACGTGATCGTGCGCGGCCGGGCCGCGCATGGATCGCGCCCCGAGCTCGGCATCGACGCCATCGCGAAGGCGGGGCGCTTCCTCACGGCCTTGGAGGAATACGACCGGCGCCTTCGCGCCAACCCCACGCACCCGATCCTCGGATCGGGATCAGTCCATGCTTCCCTCATCCGCGGTGGCGAGGAATTGTCGAGCTACCCGGCGGAATGCCGCATCTCCCTCGAGCGGCGCACGATCCCGGGCGAGACCACGCAGAGTGTGCGGGCGGAACTGGAGGCCATCCTGGCACGCATCGGCGACGCCGATCCGGCCTTCGCGGCCGAGATCGCGCCGGGTCTTGAGCGGGTGCCCTTCGAGATCGGCGAGGGCGAGCCCATCGTGCGCGCCCTCGATGCGGTCGCGACGCAGGCGCTCGCCCGCAAGCCCATCCGCCGCGGCGAGCCGTTCTGGACCGATTGCGCCATCCTGCAATCGGCGGGCATTCCCTGCCTGATGTTCGGCGCCGACGGCGGCGGCGCGCACGCGGCCACCGAATGGACGACGACCGAGTCGCTCACGGCACTGACCGACATCCTCGCCCGAACCGCCATCGCCTTCTGCAACGACGATCACGGGACCGACTGATCTCGGCACGAAGGGCGAGCCGCGCCCGAGGATCTTTGAAGCCGGCGATCAGGACTGCCAGAACGGCTTTTCGGCCTCGCGATCCGCATCGGCCCGGGTGAGGGCGACGTCCCGCAGGGCGGCCTCCGGGAGGTGCCGCAGGGCGTGGCGCTGCTCGATGCGATCGAGCCAAGTCTCCAGGCGCGTCAGCGCCCGCAGGGCAGAGGGCCTGAGATCCGCACCGGCAAGGCTGCGATGCCCGTAGGACATCGAAAGAGTTGAGTTTGCCATAGAAATTCTCCATGCATAGGAGCGATCAGTTGGCGTATGTTCCTCCTCATGCACGATGGAAGCAAACCAGGATGCCTGAGCGCCTGGCCTAGTTTTTCTATGGAAGTATGTGGCCGATGACGACGGTCCGACGCCGGTTGCCGCCTCTCAACGCCGTGCGCGCCTTCGAGGCCGCCTCGCGCCATGCGAGCTTCCACGCCGCGGCGGACGAACTCGCCGTCACGGCCGGGGCGGTCGCCCAGCAGGTGAAGGCCCTCGAGGAATGGCTCGGCCTGCCGCTCTTCCGCCGGCTCCCGAGCAAGGGGGTGGTTCTGACGCCCGCCGGGCAGCGCTATGCCGCCACCGTAACGGATCTCCTCGATCGACTGCATGAGGCCACGCGACGGCTCGTCGAGCAGGACAACAGCCAGGTGCTCACCGTCAGCACCATTCCGTCCCTGGCCTCGCAATGGCTGATCCCGCGCCTCGGCGCCTTCCGGGCGGCCCAGCCCTCCCTCGACGTGCGCGTGGTGGCGGCGAACGCGCTCACGGATTTTGATCGGGAGGAGGTGGACCTCGCCATCCGCTACGGGCGCGGGCCCTATCCGGGATTGTGGAGCGAATTGCTGTTTGAGGAGAGCTTCTTTCCGGTCTGCAGTCGCAGCCTCGTGGAGGGCGGCGATCACCCGTTGCGGAGCGTCGCCGACCTCAAGCACCACACGCTCCTCCACGAGGATGTCATGCCATCGATACCGGGCTCCATCACCTGGCCTCAATGGCTCGCCCGTGCGGGCGCGCCGGAGATTGATGCGCGCCGTGGGCCGCGCTTTACGCACACCTTCCTCGCCTTGCAGGCCGCAGCGGCAGGGCAGGGGGTGGCGCTCGCGACGAGCGTGCTCATCGGCGAGGACCTCACCACCGGCCGCCTCGTGCGCCCGTTCGGGCCGGAGGTGCCGGGTCCCTACAACTATCATCTCGTCTGCCCGCCCGAGGCCCTCGCGCGCCCGAAGGTGGCGGCCTTCAGGGCTTGGCTCGAGGAGGCGCTCGGGCTCGCGCGGCAGGCCCGCGAGGTCGAGCCCATCGGGTGAGCGTTGGCGAAGCGGGCTCTCAGGCGAGGGCGTGCGCGAGAAGCGGCAGGCTGCGGTCCATGCGGTAGTCGATGGAGGAGTGGTTGTCGGCGAATTCCTCGTACACATGCGCCACGCCGGCGGCATCCAGGAGGGCGTGCAGCCGCCGCGCGCCGTAGACGAGGTTGTATTGATCGACATCGCCGCAATCGATGAAGAGGAGCTTCATCCGGCGCAGGTTGTCGAGATGGCGCGCCTCCTCCGCCATCCGGAGCGGATCCCAGGCGAGCCAGTTCGCCCAACGCTCGGGGATGAGTTCGGCCGTATGGGTGTCGACCGGAAGGCGCAGGCCGAGAGGTTGGGCCGGGTCGGGGTCGAAGGTGGCGCATTGGCACAGCAGCATCAGCGTGTGCCAGTCCTTGTCCTTCGCCTTCGGCCCCGCCTCGAAGCGTTCCAGAAAGGCTTGCGGCGCAAAGCCGTAGGGCGCGAGATCGCGCAGCAGGGTGCAGAACTCGCCCCGGTGATAGATGTTTTCCCAGCCCATGTCGCCCGAATGGCAGGACGCGGCCGCCCAGAAGGATCCGCCGTGGCGTAGGGCATGGACGATAGCGCCGAACCCGCCGGAGCTCTTGCCGAACACCCCGCGCCGTCCCTCGCCGCCGCAGCCGAAGGCGCGCTCCACCTCCGGCACCATGTCGCGCAGCAAAAAGGTTTCCCACGGGCCCGTGGCGGCGCTGTCGATATACTGGTTGCCGCCAAGGCGCGTGAAGCAATCCGGAAACGCGACGACCACCGGGGGCATGGCACCGGAGCCGATCAGCCGGTCGAGCCGCTCGGGCACGTTCTCGCCGTAGTTTTTCCAGTTGGTATGCGCGGCCCCGCCCGCCGTGAAGCCGACGAGGTCGAGGAGGAGCGGCAGCCCGCGTCCGTCATGGCCCGCCGGCACATAGACATCCACCCGCCGCCGGGTCGGCTCGCCGAGGAGGTTTTGCGACAGGTGGGTGCTGTCGATCCAGATCCGGTGAATCGCTCCCTCGGGGTGATTACGGTCCTTGCGCATGGGGCTCCCTCCGCCGTCCGCCCGCTGTGACGGACGGCGCCGGCCTTGTCCAGAGGGTCCAGCGAAGCCCTCCGGAAGGTGGCTTCGTCGAATCGCCGCGGTGGCCGGATATCCCGCATCGGTCCCAACCGGCGGGCGTTCTCTCGCGTGGCAATCGTGTCGAGGGCATCCGCATGAACGGCGTCGCACCGGCCTCAATCCGGATGCCGCTCGTCCCCGTCGCCATGTCCGGCCGAAAAGGTGACCAGCTTTGGCGCCAATACGCCCATGAAGCGCCCGGGCCGGCCGAACGAGGCCGCCTCCTGCCGCCGCCCGTTCGTGGCCTGTGAGAACCCGCCCTTCCACACGGGCGCCTTCCTGCACCCGAGCAACGGCGCCCCGATCGTGATGTCCGTTTCGACCAAAGAAAAAGGGACCCGCGCGGGTCCCTTTTTCAGAAAGGTCTGAGGTGCCGGGTGCTTCAGCGTCGGCGGCGCACCCTCACCGGCACAGGCGCCGGAGCCCGGTTCGGCGCTGCGAGCGTGAAGAGCAGCATCACGGCGCAAAGAGAACCGCTGATAAGGAACAGCACTTCCGCCACGGGAACCTGCGAGGCGAGGCCCGTCACGGCGAACAAGGACGCAAACAGAACGCACAGCACAACAATACGATTTGCCACGGAACGGGTCATCGAAAAGGCCTCCGAGAGTTTCAGGAAAACGTTAGCCGCGAACCCAAGTTCCGCCCTTCATGTCGCACCGCGCGGACGTATGAATACTTGCCCGGGCCGAGACAAAAACTGTCCGTTCCTCAAGCCTGTGGATGGTGGATTGTGTAACCGGAACCGCACAGTCGCGCTTCGCGTTGGTCTCACGTCATCGGCACTGAGCCGATCTATCATCTGCGAGGTAACACCATGCTCGGTTGGGCTATCACGTTCCTGATCATCGCTCTCGTGGCGGCCGTGCTCGGCTTCGGCGGCATTGCCGGGACCGCCGTCGAGATCGCGAAGCTCATCTTCTTCGTGGCGATTGTTCTCTTCGCCATCTCGGCCGTCATCGGCCTGTTGCGGGGCCGCAGCCCGCTCTGACGCATCATTTTGGGCTGACAACGAAAGCGCCGCCCTCTCGGGCGGCGTTTTTGCTGGATGGGTCGAAAGGAAAAACCGGTCAGCCGATCGGCTGAAGGGCCGCCCGGGTCATCCGGTCCGGACCAAGGTCATCCACGTCGTCGACCGCCAGAACATCCGACAGCCGAGACCGGGCCCGGTTCACGCGGCTCTTGATGGTCCCCACCGCAACCCCGCAGATATTGGCGGCTTCCTCATACGAGAAGCCCGAGGCGCCTACGAGCAGGAGCGCTTCCTTCTGTTCATGAGGCAGACGCGCGAGGGCGGTCCGGAAATCCTCGAAATCGAGGCGGGCGCCCTGTTCGGGCTGCACCTTCAGGCGGCTCGCATAGGACCCGTCGGGGTCCTCCACCTCGCGTCGCCGCTTGCGGTACTCGGAATGGAAGAGATTGCGCAGGATGGTGAAGAGCCAGGCGTTCAGGTTCGTGCCGGGCTGGAAGCGGTCGATGTTCGAAAGAGCCCGCAGCAGGGTGTCCTGGACGAGATCGTCGGCGCGGTCCACTTGGCCGCAAAGCGAGATCGCGAAGGCCCGGAGGCTCGGTACGGCGGCAAGGAGCGCGTCCCGAATGGCCGGCTCCGGCGTCATCACCCCTTCTCCCCGACCTGCTCTTCCGCTCCGCCTTGGTTTTCCAGCTTGGACAGGAGGTCGCGAAACCGGTCCGGGACCGGCTGCTGGACGAGGTCGTCGTACATGGCCCGGAGCTGGTCGCCGATCCGGGTCTGGATGACGCGATCGAGTTTGGGATCGCTGGACAGTTTTTCCGGGAGGGACTCCTCAGGAATTACTGTCGCCAGCCGCTTTCCCGTTTCAACGGTCATTGATTTCCCCTCACCAGCCTGCATGTTCTGTTCGGTCGGCGTCGACCGGGCGGTGTCCTGTGCACATTTAAGCCCACAACGCCCGGTCTTGCATCAGGTTCCCGAAAATGGAACTTTTCGGCTCCTGCCGAGTTAAGTCGTCCGTATTGATACAACGATCAAACACCATAAGGGGAAGCGTATGTCGACAGCTCAGCTCGTCGTCCAACATCTGCCGTACCTCCGCCGCTATGCGCGCGCCCTCACGGGCAGCCAGATGGCCGGTGACGCATATGTGGCGGCCACGCTCGAGACCCTCGTCAGCGAGCCTGATACCATCGGCACCGCTGGCAACGTCAAGGTCGAATTGTTCGGGGTCTTCACCCGAATCTGGAATTCCCTGTCGGTGAACGGCCGCAGCGAGCAGATCCAGCGGGACCTGCCGGCAGAGGTCCGAATCGGCCAGATCACCCCGCTGCCGCGTCAGGCCTTCCTCCTGTCCTGCCTCGAGGGCTTCTCCGAGGAAGAGGTCGGCGCCATCCTGTCCGTCGACACGGACACGGTTCGGGAGCTGGTGGACGAGGCGGGCCGGGAGCTCGCGGCCGACATGGCAACCGATATCCTGATTATCGAGGACGAGCCGCTCATCGCCATGGACCTCGAGGCGCTGGTCGAGGGTCTCGGCCACAACGTCACCGGCGTCGCCCGCACCCGCACGGAAGCCGTGAAGCTCGCGGCCGCCAAGCGCCCGGGCCTCATCCTGGCGGATATCCAGCTCGCCGACGGCAGCTCGGGTCTCGATGCGGTGAACGATCTCCTCAAGGCCTTCGAGGTGCCGGTGATCTTCATCACCGCCTATCCGGAGCGCTTCCTGACGGGCGAGCGGCCGGAGCCGGCCTTCCTCATCGCAAAGCCCTTCCAGCCCGCGAACGTGTCCGCGGTGATCAGCCAGGCGCTGTTCTTCCAGCAGAGCGCCCGTCGCCGCGAGGTGCGCGCCACCGCCTGATCGGATCCGCGAACGATCCTTGCAAGCGCCCGGCCTCGTGCCGGGCGTTTTCGTTTTCATCGGCGGCGCATGGCGGCATGGCAAGCGAAGGATGTGGGTTTGGCCAACAGCGATCCGCAGGCGCTCGCACGGGACGAACGCGTCATGTCCGACGCGACCCTCGAGGGCGTCCGACTGCGGACATAAAAAAGACGGGTCAGAAACTGACCCGTCTTAAGGTGCCGGCCAATGCACAAGGGGAATGCGGGGAGGACCAGGTGGCCGGGTTTTCGAGAAACGTGGAGGTGGAAGGAAGGTTCCGACCTTGCGACGCGCTGTCGTGATCGACTGCGCGAATTCTTTTGAGCCAAGGTTCCCGCGGCGAAAAGCTCACGATTCTGCGAAGCATCAACTAGGAACACGAAAGAACAGGCCGCGTTGATTTCCCAAACGCCCACGCTTTTTGGTGCGGGAGATCCCCATGATCGACACCTCCGCTATCGCCATCGGCCTGACCGGCGCCGCGTTTCTGGTCGGCAGCCTTGCCCCCGTCGCGCTGGAATCGCGCGAAGCGCCACCGGCTCACGTTCAGGCCGTCGCGATATCGTCCAAGGGCGACCGTCTCGCAGTGCCATCCCGCCGCGTCGAACGCACCACCGTTTCCACCATCGAGGTGATCGGCCTCAGCCAGGCGACCGTGGTATTCAAGGACCGCAACGGCGCTGTGCTCTTCCAAGCCGATTCCACGACCGGCACCACGACCGTCGCCCGCGACGTGGACCTCCCCGTCGTCACCCTGAAGGAGGAGCCGGCGCCGAGCCCGGTCGTGCAGCGCCCCGCTCCGAAGCAGGAGGGCAGCAACCCTCCCACACCGCAGGGCCGCAAGATCCGCACCGTCGGTTGCGAGGCTGCCCTCAGCACGCTCGTCCGCACCGAGTCTTCGTCCGTGCCGGGCCTCTGCCTGACCTGACCGGGCGGTCGCAGCGCCTCGAACGATCTTGGCGCCATCGGCGCCACGCCCGCCCGAAGATGACGGGCCGGAGCCTCAGCCCCGGTCCTGGGAGTAAGCGTTTTGCGTCACGATACCGGCAGTCCCAACCGACGCCGCCTCTTCGCCCGATTCTGGCGATCGGCGTCGGGCTTCTGGACCGGCGCGTCGCGCCGGGAGGCTTGGTTCCTCACCGTCAGCCTTCTCGCCATCATTCTCGGCCAGCTCTTCGTCCAGTACCGGCTCAACGTCTGGAACAAGGACCTCTTCAACGCGCTGGAGAAGAAGGACTTCTCGGCGGTTGGCTCGCTGGCGCTGTTCTTCGTGCCCCTCGCGCTCGCGGCCGTGGCCTTCAATGTCGCCTCCGTCTGGGGTCGTCTCACCACTCAGCGCCGGTGGCGGGCCTGGATGACCGATCACCTCATCGGCCGCTGGCTCAAGAACGGCCGCTACTACCAGCTCAACCTCGTCGCCGGCGAGCACCAGAACCCGGAGTTTCGCGTCGCCGACGACATGCGCATCGCAACGGAATCGCCCGTTGACTTCGTGTTCGGCGTAACGACTGCCGTTCTCACGGCCGCGACCTTCATCACGGTGCTGTGGTCCGTCGGCGGCAGCATCACCTTCGATTGGTCTGGCCGCGCGATCACCATTCCGGGTTACCTCGTGTTCGTGGCGATCCTCTATTCCGCCATCACGACGACCGCGATGCTGTTCATCGGGCGGGCTTTCGTGCGCGTCGCCGAGGGCAAGAACCAATCCGAGGCCGAGTTCCGCTATGCGGCGACGCGGCTGCGCGAGAACGGGGAGAGCATCGCGCTCCTCGGCGGCGAGCCGGAGGAGCGCAGCGCGCTCGGGGAGGCGCTCGGGCGCGTGATCATGCGTTGGCGCGAGATGTGCGGCCAGTACCTGCGCACCACCGTCGTCTCCTACGGCAACTACGTGCTCGCGCCCGTGGTCCCGATAATCCTGTGCGCCCCGAAATATCTCGCCGGCACTATGTCGCTCGGCGAAGTGATGCAGGCCTCCACGGCCTTCGTTACGGTGCAGCAATCGTTCAACTGGCTCGTGGAGAACTACCCCAAGCTCGCGGATTGGACGGCCTCAGCGAACCGCGTCGCCGGGCTCATCGTGTCCCTCGACCGGTTGGAACGCGCGGAGCGCCCCGGATCCGGCCGCATCGCGCGCGCCGAGCGGGATCAGGAGGAGGCCCTGCGCCTGCACGGAGTATCCGTGACCCTCGACGACGGAACGGCGGTGGTCGGCGAGACGGAGGTCGCGATCAATCCAGGCGAGAGGGTGCTGGTCGTCGGCGAATCCGGTGCCGGCAAAAGCACGCTCATCCGCGCCATCGCGGGCCTTTGGCCCTGGGGCGAGGGCGAGGTTCTCGTACGCGAGGGCGCGCGGCTCTTCTTCATGCCGCAGAAGGCTTACGTGCCGACCGGCACCCTCAAGCGCGCGGTCGCGTATCCGAGCCAGGCCGACGAGGTTGCGGACGAGACCGTGACGCAGGCCCTGGAAGACGCGGGTCTCGCTCACCTGAAAGAGCGGATCCATGAAGCTGGCACGCCTTGGGAGCGTACGCTCTCCGGAGGCGAACAGCAGCGGCTCGCCTTCGCGCAGCTCTTCGTCCAGCGGCCCGACATCATCGTCATGGACGAGGCGACCTCGGCTCTCGACACGAACACGCAGGAACGGCTGATGGGCCGCATCTTCGAGCGCCTTCCAAAGGCAGCGCTCGTCAGCGTCGGACACCGCCCGGAACTCGAGACCTTCCACGACCGCCGGCTCGTCCTGGCGCGGCGCGAGGACGGCGCGCGGCTGATCGCGGACGAACCGCTTTCCCACCGCGGCCTGGCGGTCCGCCAGGCCCTCGCGGCGCTGTTCCGCCGGCCGGCCGTTTCCGGGGAACGCCGCTGACCGGCGAAGGCGGGAATGGGTGCCATCGAACTCTTGCGCTGCGCCGCAGGCGGCGTTTCGTGCGGCAGCCGATCTCGAAGGAAACGCTTGCGATATCGGAACTTGGCTCACGTATCCGTGTTTTCTGCAAAAGATGTTCTGAGTTGATGATAGTATAATCGCCAACTCATCGAGGCTTGGCCGGAACGATTTGCGCAATGTTGCGTTCTCCGGGTGCGCCCTTTGGCGCTCAAAGCGATTCATAAGAACGCACCTTCAGGAGATCAGAATGCTGAAGAAGCATATGGCGGCTTGCCTCGTGGCGACCGCATTCGCCGCTGCGCCTGTCCTGGCCCAGACCCCGCCCGCCCCGTCCGCCGGCACGGATCGCCCCACGGCGACCGGCTCGGGCTCGACATCCACGGGTTCGCCGGCCATGCAGCCCGGCGCGACGGGCTCTTCGACCATGGGCGCGGGTTCGTCCAGCATGGGAACGTCGACCGGGTCCACCGGCTCCTCGTCCATGAGCTCCACGGGCGGCACTTCCTCCACGATGGGCACCGGCACCGCGTCTACGCAGGCCTCCTCCGGCGGCATGCAGGGTCAGTTCATGACCCAGATGCAGCCGCAGCAGATGATGGCCTCCAAGCTCATCGGCACCACCGTCGTGAGCGCCAACAACGAGTCCATCGGTGACGTGAACGACGTGATCGTCGATCGCAACGGCCAGGCGATGGCCGTGATCATCGGCGTCGGCGGCTTCCTCGGCATCGGCGAGAAGGATGTGGCCGTTCCGTTCAAGCAGCTCGAGTTCACCACGAGCCAGCAGATGAACCAGCAGACCTCGAGCAACAGCTCTGGGACGGCGAGTCCGGCGACCACCGGCTCCACCACCTCGTCCGGCACGGCCGGCACGACGGCGAGCGGCTCCATGGCCGGCCAGCAGAACACCGCGAGCAACACCTCGACGGCCACCACTGGCAATACGGGCAACTCGGGTTCCAGCGCGGCCGCCAACTCGGTGGCGAACCAGAACGCCGACGGCGGCGTGCCGGATCGCATCATGCTCCGCATGACGAAGGCGGACCTGCAGGCGGCCCCGACCTTCCAGGGGTCGAACCGCAACGGCGCGGGCAACAACAGCTCCACGAACGCTCCCACGAACAACACGGGCGCCACCGGCACTACGGCGCCGCGTCCGTAATCGTCCCGATGATCGCGGGAGGCGCGATGGCCTCCCGCGGCCTTGGGATGCAACGCAAAACGCCCGGTCGCGAGACCGGGCGTTCTGTCATGGGCGTCGACCGTTAGAGCGCTGCGCGATCCATGCGCGCGGCGGATCCTCAGGCGGCTTCGCGGTTGATGCGCGCTACTGCGATGTCCGTGAGGAGCTTGTCCGTCTTCTTCTCCTCGTCCAGGGTCTCCTGGAGCAGTTTCACAGCGTCCTTCATGCCGAGTTCCTCGGCCCAGGCGCGGAGCGTGCCGTAGCGGGCGATCTCGTAATGCTCGATGGCCTGGGCGGCCGCCAGGATACCCGCGTCCATCACGTCGGCATCCTCGGCCTCGTCCATGACCTCCTTGGCTTCCTCAATGAGGCCCTGAATGGCCTCGCAGGGCTCGCCGCGAGCCTTCTTGCCCATGAGCTCGAACACCTTTTCCAGGCGTTCGACCTGGCGCATCGTCTCCTCGCGATGCGTCTCGAAGGCCTGCCGGAGCTCCTCGCTCTCGACCGACTTCGCCATTTTCGGCATGGCGCGCACCGCCTGCTTCTCGGCGTGGTACACGTCCTTCAGGAGGTGAAAGAAGAGGTCTTCCAGCTTTTTCATCGTGCAATCCTATCTACGGTTCGGGGGACATTCCGCCGCGTCCGGCGAATCAACGTTGCGCCAATGGCCAAGTTCCTGCCGTCGTCGCGCTCTCGAGCCGGCGCGGCCCTCCGCACGGTTCCGCCCCTTCGCCGCCCATCGGTCCGCCCTCATGAGCCCGCGACAGACGGACCAGCCGCCAATGCGCGATCCCCAGGAACCGCGACTCCCTCCTCACGTTGGTCTGGCATCAGAAGCATGCGCTCCTGATGACATGGGACGGTGAGATGACGGGCGGAGAGCGGTCTTCGCCTGGATCAGCCACCATCCCGACGGCCAAGCGGCGACAGGCCGTGCCGCACCCACCGCTCCGCCACCGACCGCGGAGCCGGCCAGGGCGGCCGTGGAACAGGTCCGGGATTCGGCAGAATCCATTCGAAGCGTCGTGGCGACGGGCGCGGACGTGCGCCCCATCGGGGTGAGTTGAGGGTGATCATGGGTCTGTCAAATCGTTCGCATCAGGACTTCGCCATCGGCAAAGACGAGCCCATCGCGGTGCTTTTCGCGCCCGAGACGGTTCCGATCATCGACATCTTTCGGGCGCTGGGAGATTTCGAGGAGCATTATGACATCGGCGCCCTCGACACTCTCGAGGACCGCCTCACGCGCAGGATGAGCCGGGACCTGGCCAAGGGCATCGTGTCCGATGCGCTTCTCCTGGCTTTTGGGCTGCGGCGCGAGCGCTCGCAGCCGATCGCCTATCGGCCCGTTCAGTCCCGCCGCGGATCGCTCGACGAATACCGGCTGCTCGCGCTCATGGGCGCCACCTATTGGCACGACTTCGTCCTCGCCTCCGAAGTCGCGGCGTCCCTGGAAATCAATCACCCGCAGCCGCTGGTGTCGCTCGCTTTCGATATCGCGCGCCGCCTCGAGGCCGCGGGGCTGAAGCTCGAAGCGCCTGATCCGCGTCTCTTCCGCTCGAAGGTGGATCGGACGACCGTGGAGGTCAGCCGCGAGGCGATGATGAGCCAGGATCTGAAGCTCAATTTCGACTTCTGATTTAAGCCGCCTCTCGTGAACCCGGTCGCGGAAGCGGCTGGGTTTTTCCTTGCGCGCATCCCGAGGGCATTGAGCCGGTCGGCGCGCACACTGGCGGGGGCATGCGAAGTCCGCCTCCACGCGCAAGCCAAAAGAAAAGGGACCGTCCCTTGAGACGGTCCCTTTGAAACCTTTGCTCGCCGCGAGCTTATTCCTGGTTGCCGCGGGTACCGCCAGATGCCTGGCCACCCTTGCGGCCGGCCTGCGACGCGAGATCCCGATCCTGCGAGAAGGACCGCTTCTCGGCGGGAACGCTCTTGCCGCCCTTCGACGCGATCTCGCGTTGGCGGGCGCTATCCATGGACGCGAAACCGCGCTTCGATGTGGAACTTCCAGTCGCCATCTTGAGCCTCCTTGGCGATTAACCTTGAGACTTGAACAACCGCTCTCAATTTTGATGGTTCCGGCAGAATTCTAGTGATTTTTGAACAACGTAAGTACATCCTCGGCTGGAACCCCCAATACAGTCCGCTGTCGCAGTTGTGGCAGGAATCAAAGCTTGGAACCTTCGCAGTTCGGGCAACGTTGCTTTTGCGAATGAAGCGCCATCCGGCCGAGCCCTTCGGAACCGGCGCGCCCTCGCAGAGGAGCATCCCATGAAAAAGGTTCTCGCCGTTCTGGCTCTCACCATCCCGCTGACCGCCTGCTACACGAACGATCCGGCGCTCACCGGCGCGGTTGTGGGCGGCGCGACCGGCGCCGCCATCGGCGGTGCCGCGACCGGGCGGGTCGGCGGCGCGGTGGCGGGCGGTGCCATCGGCGCGGCGACCGGCGCCGTGATCGGCTCCGCGACGGCCGCTCCGGCAGCGCGCTGCGAGTACGATCCCTATTACGGCCGCGAGGTCTGCTACCGCTACTGATGGGGCGGTTCCGATCGGGGGCCTCGCACGGCGTGCGGGGCCCATCGTTTTTTTTTGACGCGAGGATCCTGCGATGACCAACAAGGACATGGCCCCGCGCCCCGGCCCTGGGCCGAAGCCGAAATCCGGAGAGGCCCCGAAGGGGCCAAAGCGCGACGACAAGGATACGGGGCAGGGCCCCGGCCTCACCGGCGATCTCATCGACCCGCCGGATTCGCCGCAGGTGAAGCCTTCGCAGGATAGGAAGTAGGCCGAGCATTTAACCGCGGCGTCCTGCCGCCAGGGTCTCGCCCGTCCGCGCTTGCCGCCCCAATTGTTTTAAGCTTAAATCAATTGGCCCGCCGCATGGCGGCGGATCTCGGAGCGAGCCCATGAAGATTGCGGTCATCGGCGGCGGCCCCGCGGGGCTGTATTTCGCGATCCTCATGAAGAAGCAGCGGCCTGTCGCCGAGATCGTCGTCTACGAGCGCAACCGCGCCGACGACACCTTCGGCTTCGGGGTCGTGTTCTCCGATGCGACCCTCGACAATTTCGAGCGCCACGACCCCCCGAGCTACAGGCGCATCACGCAGGAATTCGCCTATTGGGACGACATCGCGATCCACTTCAAGGGCGAAGTGCATCGCGTCGGCGGCAACGGGTTCTGCGGCTGCTCGCGCCGCACGCTTCTCCTGATCCTGCAGGAGCGGGCCTCCGATCTTGGCGTGAGCCTCGTCTACGAGGCGGATGTGGACGACGAGGCGCTGTTCGCGGATGCGGACCTCGTCGTGGTGGCGGACGGCATCAACAGCCGCTTCCGCGAGCGCCACGCGGAGCATTTCGAGCCTCAGACCGACCTGCGGCCTAACAAGTTCACCTGGATGGGCTCCACGAAGCCCCTCGACGCCTTCACCTTCATCTTCCAGGAGACTGAGTGGGGCCCTTTCATCGCCCATGCCTACCAGTATGAGGCCGGGCGCTCGACCTGGGTGTTCGAGACGGACCCCGAGACCTTCGAGCGGGCAGGGCTCGCCCAGATGAGCGAGGCGCAATCCGCGGCGCTGATGGAAAGCGTCTTCGGCTGGTTCCTCGACGGACACCGGATCCTCACCAACCGCTCGATCTGGCGCAGCTTCCCGATGATCCGCAACAAGCGCTGGGTCATGGGCAACCGGGTGCTGCTCGGCGACGCCAAGGCGACGGCGCATTTCTCCATCGGCTCCGGCACCAAGCTCGCCATGGAGGACGCCATCGCACTCTACGAGGCCTTCGCCAAGGACCCGACCGTGGAGGGGGCGCTGCGCCTCTACGAGACCGGCCGGCGCGAGGAGGTGGAGAAGATCCAGCACGCGGCGGATGTCTCCCTCGTCTGGTTCGAGCATGTGGCGCGCTTCTGGGATTTCGATCCCGTGCAGTTCGCCTTCGGGGTCATGACCCGCGCCAAGGCCATCACCTACGACAACCTGCGGCTCCGGGCCCCCGCCTTCGTGCGGCAGGTGGACCGGGTCTTCGCCCGCGGCGCGCAGGCCCATGACCCCTCGGTCGACCTGGAGAACCCCCAGGTTCCGATGTTCCAGCCCTTCCGCCTGCGCGAGATGCGGCTGGAAAACCGGGTCGTGGTGTCGCCCATGGACATGTACTCCGCCGTCGACGGGGTGCCGGGCGACTGGCATCTCATGCATTACGGCGCGCGCGCCACGGGCGGAGCCGGGCTCGTCTTCACGGAGATGACCTGCGTCTCGCCGGAGGCGCGCATCACCCCGGGCTGCACGGGCCTGTGGACCGACGAGCAGGAGACCGCGTGGCGGCGCATCGTCGACTTCGTGCACAGCCATTCGGCCTCGAAGATCGCGCTCCAGCTCGGCCATGCGGGCCGAAAAGGAGCGACGAAGCTCATGTGGGATGGCATCGACCGGCCCCTCGAGGAGGGCGCCTGGGAGGTCTGCTCCGCCTCGCCGATCCCGTATTTCCCTGACAGCCAGGTGCCCAGGGAGGTGTCGCCCGCGGATCTCGACCGGATCAAGGCCGATTTCGTGGCCGCCGCCGAGCGCGGCGACCGAGCCGGGTTCGACATGCTCGAACTCCACTGCGCCCATGGCTACCTGCTGGCGAGCTTCATCTCCCCGCTCACCAACCGGCGCACGGACCAGTATGGCGGCTCCCTGGAGAACCGCCTGCGCTACCCGCTCGAGGTCTTCGAGGCCATGCGCGCGGTCTGGCCGTCCCACAAGCCCATGTCCGTGCGCATCTCCGCGACCGATTGGGCGGAGGGCGGCCTCACCGGCAACGAGGCCGTCGCGGTGGCGCGGGCCTTCGCGGAGCACGGAGTCGATCTCGTGGACGTATCCACGGGCCAGACGGTGCGCGAGGCGCGCCCGATCTATGGCCGCATGTTCCAAACGCCGTTCTCCGACCAGATCCGCAACGAGGCCCGGGTCGCCACCATGTGCGTCGGCAACATCACGGCGGCCGACCAGGTGAACACAATCCTCGCCGCCGGCCGCGCAGACCTCGTGGCGCTCGGCCGCCCCCACCTCGTGGATCCCGCCTTCACCCTGAAAGCAGCGGCCTGGTACGGGTCCAAAGCGGTCTATTGCCCGCCGCAATACCTCCCCGGCAAGGATCAGATCTTCCGCAACTCCGTGCGCGACCGGCAGGATCTGGAGGAGCTGAAGATCAAGGCGAAGCCCAAGACCCGGGCGGAGCTGCGGGTGGAAGCCGGCGAGAAGCCCCTCGCGGCGGAGTGATCGATTCTCCGCTCACGGGGGAGGTCGGCTGCCGCTCTTGAAAGTGCGGAGCGGCTTCGCCGCGAGTTCTTGCGCTGGATCCCGGCTCGGCGTTCCGCTTCGCTGCACCTGGCCGGGAAAGGTGTCGAGGATCAATCGCACCCTGAACGCCCTTTCCCGGACAAGGGAGCGCCGCAAGGCGCGGACGCAGATCCGGGATCCAGCGAAAGAAGCCGCCGCGCAGCGGCACCACACATCTTCGGCGACACTCAAACGTGCAGATACCGCTCGACCAGAGCCGCATCGGCCCGCAGGGCCGTGCTGGTGCCGGTCCAGACCACGCGGCCCTTCTCCACGATCACGTGGCGGTCGGCGAGGCGGGTGAGGGCATCCACGTTCTTGTCGATGACGAGGATCGACTGCCGCTCGTCCCGCAGGCGCGCGAGGCAGGTCCAGATCTCCTGGCGGATGAGGGGCGCAAGGCCCTCGGTGGCCTCGTCCAGGATGAGGAGCTTCGGGTTCGTCATGAGGGCTCGACCGACGGCAAGCATCTGCTGCTCGCCGCCCGAGAGCTGCGAGCCGAGGTTGCGCGAGCGTTCCTTGAGGCGCGGGAAGAGCTCGTAGACGGATGCCAGCGTCCAGCGCCCGTGGCCGGCGCGGTCGGCCGCCGTGGCGACGAGATTCTCCTCCACCGTGAGCGTCGGAAAGATCTGTCGTCCCTCGGGCACGAGGCCGATGCCCGCCTGGGCAACCTTGTAGGGCGCGGCACCCGTGAGGGGCCTGCCATCGAACACCACCTCGCCGCCCGTCGGGCGCAGAAGGCCCATGATGGAGCGGATCGTGGTGGTCTTGCCCATGCCGTTGCGGCCCATGAGCGTCACGACCTCTCCGGCCTCGATCTCGAAGGCGATGTCGAACAGCACCTGGGCGGGGCCGTATCCGGCCTGGAGCGAGCGCACCTTCAGCATCGGGCAGCCTCCCCACGGTCGCGCGCCTTGAGCGGGCGCATGGATGCCATCACGCCGCCTCCTCGCCGAGATACGCGGCCCGGACCTCCGGGTTCGCCCGGATCCGATCCGGCGTGTCGGTCGCGATGAGCCGCCCGTAGACCAGCACGCTCACCCGGTCGGCGAGGGCGAAGACAGCGTCCATGTCGTGTTCGATGAGAACGATAGTGGTGTGGCTCTTGAGGCGGCGGAGGGTTTCAACCACGCGCTGGGACTCGTCGTGCCCGGTCCCGGCGAGGGGTTCGTCGAGGAGGAGGACCTTGGGCTCCGTGGCGAGCGCGATGGCAAGCTCCAGCTGGCGCTTCTCGCCATGGGAGAGAAGCCCCGCCGGAACACCGGCGCGGGCCTGGAGACCGACGAGGCTCAAGGCCTCCATGGCCGGCCCGTTCAGCGCCGCCTCCGTGGCAGCCCTCCCGAAGAAGCGGAAGCTCGATCCTGCCCGCGCCTGCACCGCGAGGGCGACGTTCTCGACCGCCGAGAAGCCCGGCAGGATCGACGTGATCTGGAACGATCGGGCCAAGCCCCGCACCACCCGCCGGTGCATGGGCAGGCGCGTGATGTCCTCACCGTCGAAGAGGATGGAGCCGGAATCCGATTCCGCGAGCCCGGAGATCTGGTGGATCAGGGTCGTCTTGCCGGCGCCGTTCGGCCCGATGATCGCGTGCAATTCGCCGGGGCGGATCCCAAGGCTCACTTCGTCCGTCACCACGAGGGCGCCGTAGGTCTTGCGGAGGCTTCGCAGTTCCAGGATCGCGTCAGCCATGGTGGCGTTGTCCCAGGAGGCCCATGATCCCGCCGCGCACGAACAGCACGACGAGGATGAGGAGCGGGCCGAACACCATCTTCCAGTTTTCCGCGAGGCGCGCCCGCACGTCGTCGCTCGCCAGGAAGGCCGCCGTGTGCAGGATCTCGGGGAGGAATTCCTCCAGGAGCAGAAAGGCGGCAGCACCGAGGATCGCGCCGTGAAGGGAGGCGAGGCCGCCGAGGATCACCATGAAGATGAGCTCGCCCGAGCGCTGCCAGGTCATAAAGGCGGGGCTCACGAACTCCGCCTGGTTGGCAAGGAGGCAGCCCGCAAGGCCCGCGATCATGCCGCTCAGGGCATAGGCCACGAGCTGGTAGCCGAAGGGATGAAAGCCGATCGCCTCCATGCGAACCGCGTTTTCCTTCGCTCCGCGAAGGACGCGGCCGAAGCGGGAATTCACCACGGCGGTGCAAAGCGCGTAGACGCCGAGAAGCGCAAGAAGGGTCGCGGCGTAGAGGGCGCGGTCGCTCCTCAGGAGCGCGAAGCCCGCCAATGTGCTCCGAGCCGGAAGGGTCAGGCCGTCGTCGCCGCCATAGGCCGCGAGCGATGTGGCGAGGAAGAACAGCATCTGCCCGAAGGCGAGCGTGATCATGATGAAATAGACGCCCTTCGTGCGCAGCGAGATCGCGCCCGTCACGAGGGCGAAGGCTGCGGAGGCGAGGAGCGCCACGGGAACCTGGATCAAGGCATCCTCGATGCCATGGCTTGCCAGGATCCCGACCGCATAGGCGCCGATCCCGAGAAAGGCCGCGTGGCCGAAGCTCACGAGCGCCCCATAGCCGAGGATGAGGTCGAGAGAGAGCGCGGCGATGCCGAAGATCATCACGCGCGTGAGGAGCGAGAGAACATAGCCTTCGGCGCCGGAGAGAGCCGCGAAGACTGGAGCCAGCGCCAGGAGGGCAAACAGCGCCACAGGCACGGGGTTCAGCCGCGGACGGAGCGCGGGGGCGGGAGCAGGCGTGGAGGCGACCCAGTCTGACACGTGGAGGGCGCCCTAGCGTTTTACGGGGAAGAGGCCGGAAGGCCGGAAGAACAGGATCGCGGCCATGAGGATGTAGATCATCATCGGCGCGAGCGCCCGGCCGGACTGGCTCGCCGCCGCGGGGTCGAGCACCAGGCGCAGGAGGTTGGGCGCGAAGGAGCGCCCCACGGTGTCGACGAGGCCCACGAGGATCGCGGCCAGGAACGCGCCGCGCACGGAGCCGATGCCGCCGATGACGATGACGACGAAGGCGAGGATCAGGATGTTGTCGCCCATCCCGGGTTCGACCGAGAGAATGGGCGCTACCATCGCGCCCGCGAAGCCCGCCAGCATGGCCCCGAAGCCGAACACCACCATGAAGAGCCGCCGGATGTTGACGCCGAGCGCCGAGACCATGGGCGCGTTCGTGGCGCCGGCCCGCACCAGCATGCCGATCCGGGTGTGGCTGACGAGCCCGTAGAGGAGCGCCGCGACGCCGAGCCCCGCGGCGATGATCGCAAGGCGATAGACCGGGTAGAGAAGCCCGTCCGCGATCTCGACGGAGCCGGAGAGAACCTCCGGCACCGGCACGTTGAGAGGCGCGGCACCCCAGACGAACTTCACGCCCTGGTTCAGGAAGAGGATGATGCCGAAGGTGGCGAGCACCTGATCGAGATGATCGCGGTCGTAGAGGTGGCGAAAGACCAGCACCTCGAGGAGGAGCCCGAAGGCGAGGGCGGCCGGAAGGGCGAGAAGGAGCGCGGTGCCGAAACTACCGGTCCAGCTCGCAAAGGCGGCGACCAGATAGGCGCCCACCATGTATTGGACGCCGTGCGCCAGGTTGATGAAGTCCATCACCCCGAAGACGAGGGTGAGCCCGGCGGCGATGAGAAAGAGAATGAGCCCGAACTGGAGCCCGTTCAACGCCTGAACGAGAAGGAGGGTCGTGGTCATCGCCGCACCGGTTCGGGATTGCGGGGCACCCCTTGGGGCGCCCCGCACGAGGGATCGTCAGTTCGTCGCGGCGCATTCCTTCCCGTAGGCGTCTGCGTAATCGTCGAACACCTTCTCGGCGATTTCCGTCTGGAACTTGCCGTCGGCGCGCTTGGCCGCCTTCACTAGGTAGAAGTCCTGCACCGGAAAGCCGTTCTGGCCGAATTTGAAGTCGCCCCGGAGCGACTTGAAGTTCGCCTTCGCAAGGGCCGCGCGCACGGCGTTCTTGTCGTCCATCTTGCCGCCGGTCGCCTTCAGGGCGCTGTCGATGAGGAGCGCCGCGTCGTAGGCGTGCATGGAATAGGAGCCCGGCACCGCGTTGTAGGCCGCCTCGTAGGCCGCCACGAACTTCTTGTTCTCCGGCGTGTCGAGGTTCGGCGCCCAGTTGGAGCCCCCGAACATGCCGATGGCCGCATCCTGCTGGGCCGGCAGAGTCGATTCATCCACCGTGAAGGCCGAGAGGAAGGGAATGCGGTCCGCGAGGCCCGCGGCGCGATACTGCTTCACGAGGTTCACGCCCATGCCGCCCGGCATGAAGGTGAAGATCGCATCGGGCTTCATGGAGGCGATCTTCGCCAGCTCGGACTGGAAGTCGAGGTTGTTGAGGGGAACGTAGGATTCCTCCACCACCTCGCCCTTGTAGTGGCGCTTGAAGCCCGCGAGCGCGTCCTTGCCGGCCTGGTAGTTCGGGGCGAGGAGATAGACCTTCTTGTAGCCCCGGTCCTGCGCCACCTTGCCCAGCACCTCGTGGTTCTGGTCGTTCTGGTAGGAGGTCGCGAAGAAATAGGGGTTGCAGCTCTTGCCCGCGAGGTTCGAGGGGCCGGCATTGGTGCTGATGTAGAAAGTGTTGGAATCGACGATGGGCTTGTGCACCGCCACCGCGACGTTCGAGAAGATCGGGCCGACCACGAAGTCGACCTTGTCGCGCTCCAGAAGGCCCTTCACCTTGGTGACGGCCACGTCCGGCTTCAGCTCGTCGTCCACGACGATCACTTCCGCCTCGCGTCCGCCGAGCTTACCGCCCAGATCCTTCATGGCGAGCTGGAAGCCGTCGCGCGCCTGCTGGCCCAGCACCGCGGACGGGCCGGAGAGGGTGAGAAGAAGGCCGATCTTCAGCTTCTCCTGAGCCTGAGCGCCCGTGGCCGCGAGGCCGATCAGGCCCGCGAGGCCGAGGGTCTTGGTGATGTGATTCATGATGCTCTCCCGGTTCGCTGTTCCCGCGCACGGCTGGCCGTGCCGCGGCTGTCGTCGTTCCCCGCGCACGGTTGATCCGTGCTGCGCATGATGGGCCGGGGACGCGCTGCGCCTCACCGGCTTTCGGCGATACTGTGACGCTCTTCCGGCCTGCCGAACAGTCCTCTTTCGGCGAACCGGAGGAGCGCTCCCGCTTTCGGGATTGCCAAGCAATATTTGAAGCTTAAAATAACTTCGCGGACCTCTTCAAGGGGTTTGTTGCGAAGGCGCGAGGCGCATGACGGGGACGCTGCAGGGGCGGCATGCGGTTGTGACGGGCGGCGGCCGGGGCATCGGCCGCGCCATCGCCGCCGCGCTCGTGGCCTCCGGCGCCCATGTGACGATCCTCGGCCGCGACCGCGCCGCCCTCGACCGGGTGGTCGGCGAGGGCGAGGCCCATGCGGCGGCCGCCGCCGACGTCACCGACAAGAACGCGATCGAGGCCGCGCTGCGGGACATCGCGGCGCAAGGCGGGCCCGTCGATCTTCTCATCGCCAATGCCGGGCAGGCGGTCTCCGCGCCCTTCGCCCGCTCGGACGCCGCGCTCTTCGCTCGCATGATGGACGTGAACCTCATGGGCGTGGTTCATGCCGCGCAGGCGGTCCTCGGCCCCATGACGGAGCGCCGCTTCGGGCGCATCGTGGCGGTGGCCTCGACGGCGGGGCTCAAGGGCTATCCCTATGTGAGCGCCTATTGTGCCGCCAAGCACGCGGTCGTCGGCTTCGTCAGGGCGCTCGCCGCCGAGACGGCGACGACGGGCGTCACGGTGAACGCGGTCTGCCCCGGCTTTACCGATACGGATCTCGTGGCGGAGAGCCTCGACCGGATCGTGGCGAAGACCGGACGCACCCGCGAGGCGGCGCTGGCCGAACTCGTGCGGCAGAACCCGCAGGGACGGCTGATCGACCCTCGCGAGGTCGCGGAGGCGGTGCTCTGGCTCTGCGGGGAGGGCGCCCGCTCGGTCACCGGGCAGGCCATCGCTGTGGCTGGCGGGGAGGTCTGAACCATGACGGGTCAAGCCATTCCCCTGGATGCCGAGACCAAAGCCGTCGAGATGCCGGAGGATCACCGGGACGAGCTGCGCCTGTGGCTGCGCCTTCTCACTTGCACCACCCTCATCGAGGGCGAGGTGCGCCGGCGCCTGCGCGACCGGTTCGACGTGACGCTCCCGCGCTTCGACCTGATGGCGCAGCTCGAAAAGGCGCCGGGCGGCATGACGCTCTCGGACCTGTCGAAGCGCATGATGGTGTCGAACGGCAACCTCACCGGCCTCGTGGAGCGCCTCGTGGCCTCGGGCCATCTCGACCGGCGCACATCCAAGGCCGACCGCCGCGCGCAGGTGATCCGCCTCACGGATCTCGGCCGCGCCGAGTTCAAGGCCATGGCGGCCGAGCACGAGGGCTGGATCGCCGATCTCTTCACAGGCCTCACCCGCAAGGATCAGGACGACCTCATGCGCCTTCTCGGCAAGACGAAGCTCTCGGCCCGCGCCGCCATGGGAGACACCCCGTGAGCCGCCCCGCCAACGCCGTCACCCTCCCGCTCGCCGGCTACCGCCCGCAGCATTTCGCGCTCGCCGTCGAGGGCCCGGTCGCGACCGTGACCCTGAACCGGCCGGAGAAGAAGAATCCGCTCACCTTCGAGAGCTACCGCGAGCTCACCGACTTCTTCCACGCCTGCGCCAAGGACGAGGACGTGAAGGTCGTGGTGGTGAATGGAGCCGGCGGCAACTTCTCCTCGGGCGGTGACGTGTTCGAGATCATCGGCCCGCTGGTCGCCATGGACACCAAGGGCCTCACCGCCTTCACCCGCATGACGGGCGAACTCGTGAAGGCCATGCGCGCGGCGCCTCAGCCCGTCATCGCGGCGGTGGAGGGCATCTGCGCGGGAGCGGGCGCCATCATCGCCATGGCGTCCGACATCCGCCTCGCGGCGCCCAAGGCCCGCGTGGCGTTTCTCTTCAACAAGGTGGGGCTCGCGGGCTGCGACATGGGCGCCTGCGCGATCCTCCCCCGCCTCATCGGCCAGGGCCGCGCCTCCGAGCTCCTCTACACGGGCCGCTTCATGAGCGCGGACGAGGGCGAGCGCTGGGGCTTCTTCAGCCGCATCGTGGAGGGCGAGGTGCTGGGCGAGGCGCAGACGCTCGCCCGCGAGATCGCAGCCGGGCCGACCTATGCCAACACCATGACGAAGCGCATGCTCGCCATGGAATGGGCCATGTCCGTCGAGGAAGCCATCGAAGCCGAGGCCGTCGCGCAGGCGCTGTGCATGACGACGGAGGATTTCGCCCGCGCGTACCGTGCCTTCGCGGCGAAGGAAAAACCCGTGTTCGAAGGAAACTGACATGGCCGATTCCAGCTTTCTCGCCTGGCCCTTCTTCGAAGATCATCACCGGCGCTACGCGGCGGAACTGCGGGATTGGGCGGCCGGAGAGGTCGGTGGCCTCGTGGATCACCACGATGTGGACGCCTCCTGCCGCCGGCTCGTCCGCGCGCTCGGGCAGGCGGGCTGGCTGAGGGCGGCAGTGCCCGCGGCCTATGGCGGCCTCCATGCGGGCTTCGACGTGCGCACCTTGTGCATCGCCCGCGAGACGCTCGGCTACCAGGACGGTCTCGCGGACTTCGCCTTCGCCATGCAGGGCCTTGGGACGGGCTCCATCACGCTCGCGGGCTCGGACGACCTGAAGGGTCGCTATCTGCCCGCCGTGGCGCGGGGCGAGCGCATCGCGGCCTTCGCCCTTTCCGAGCCCGAGGCCGGCTCCGATGTGGCCGCCATGGCGACGAGCGCGGTGGCGGACGGGCCGGGCCATGTTCGGATCGACGGGTCGAAGACCTGGATTTCCAATGGCGGCATCGCCGACCATTACGTGGTCTTCGCCCGCACCGGCGAGGCGCCGGGCGCGCGTGGACTCTCGGCCTTCGTGGTCGATGCGGAGACGCCCGGCCTGACCATCGCGGAGCGGATCGACGTCATCGCGCCGCATCCCCTCGCGACCTTGCGGTTCGAGGGCTGCCGGGTGCCCCTGTCCCAGCGAATCGGCGGGCCCGGCGACGGATTCAAGATCGCCATGGCGACCCTCGACGTGTTCCGCTCCACGGTGGGCGCCGCGGCGCTCGGCTTTGCGCGCCGCGCCCTCGACGAGGCGCTGAGCCGCGCGGCGACGCGCCAGCTCTTCGGGGCGCCGCTCGGCGACCTCCAGATGACGCAAGGGGCGCTCGCCGAGATGGCGACGGATGTGGATGCGGCCGCTCTCCTCATCTACCGCGCCGCCTGGACGAAGGATCAGGGCGCGCCCCGCATCACCCGCGAGGCCGCCATGGCGAAGATGTACGCGACGGAAGCCGCGCAAAGCGTGATCGACAAGGCGATGCAGATCTTCGGCGGCCTTGGCGTCACCAAGGGCGTCAAGGTCGAGGAGCTCTATCGCGAGATCCGCGCCCTGCGGATCTACGAGGGCGCCACGGAGGTGCAGAAGATCGTGATCGCCCGCGATCTTCTCAAGGGGCTCGCCGCCGCGAGCCTGCCCAAGGCCGCGGAATAGGCGAGGCGAGACATCCGCGCGCGGGCATCGGGGCCCACGCGCCGGCGAGGCTGCGGAGCAGGACGCTCCGCGACGGACGAGGAGGGATGGACGATGGCGTACACGGCCCATGTCGACACCTTCGCGCGGGACAACCTGCCGCCCCCGCAGCAATGGCCGACCTTCGTCTTCGAGCGGCCCGAGCTGCGCTATCCAGAGCGTCTCAACTGCGCGGCGGCCTTCCTCGACCGTTGGGTGGAGGAGGGCCGTGGCGACGAGCCCTGCCTCATCAGCCCCACCGAGACGCTCACCTACCGGGCCCTACAGGAGCGTGTGAACCGCATCGGCAACGTGCTCGTCCAGCGCTTCGGTCTCGTACCCGGCAACCGGGTGCTGCTGCGCTCCGCCAACAACCCGATGATGGTGGCCGCCTATCTGGCGGTGCTGAAGGCGGGCGGCGTCGTGGTCGCCACCATGCCGCTGCTGCGGGCGCGGGAGATCGCCTATCCGCTCACGAAGGCAAAGGTCTCCATCGCGCTCTGCGACCACCGACTCGCCGATGAGATGGAGCGTGCCCGGGGGCTCGCCCCCGATCTGAAACACGTGGCCTATTGGGGCTCCGGCGCGCCGGACGCGCTCGAGGCGTTGATCGCGGAGGCCAGCCCCGCCTTCGAGGTCGCGCCCACCGCCTCGGACGACGTGTGCCTCATCGGCTTCACCTCGGGCACGACGGGCGAGCCCAAGGGCACCATGCATTTCCATCGCGACATGCTGGCCATCTGCGATACTTACGCCAAGCACGTCCTGCGGGCGGAGCCGAGCGACCGGTTCATCGGCTCGCCGCCGCTCGCCTTCACCTTCGGGCTCGGCGGCATCGTGCTCTTTCCCATGCGCATCGGCGCATCCACCGTGCTGCTGGAAAGGGCCGGGCCAGACGACCTTCTGCCCGCGATCGCCCAGCACCGGGCGACCGTCTGCTTCACGGCGCCCACCGCCTACCGGGCCATGCTCGCAAAACTGAAGGATTACGACATCTCCTCCTTGCGCAAATGCGTCTCCGCCGGCGAGGCGCTGCCGAAGGGCACCTTCGAGGCGTGGCGCGAGGCGACCGGGCTCAAGCTCATGGACGGGATCGGCGCCACCGAGATGCTGCACATCTTTATCGCCGCCAGGGAAGAGGAGATCCGGCCGGGCTCCACGGGCAAGCCCGTGCCGGGCTACGAGGCCAGGATCGTCGACGAGGAGGGCCGCACGGCCTCGCCGGGGACCGTGGGGCGCCTCGCGGTGCGCGGACCGACCGGCTGCCGCTACCTTGCCGACGAACGCCAGGCCAAATACGTGCAGAATGGCTGGAACGTCACCGGCGACACCTACCTCATGGATGAGGATGGATACTTCTGGTACCAGGCCCGCTCCGACGACATGATCATCTCGTCCGGCTACAACATCGCCGGTCCCGAGGTGGAGGCGGCGCTCCTCACCCATCCGGCCGTCGCCGAATGCGGCGTGGTGGGCGCGCCGGACCCCGAGCGCGGCATGGTGGTGAAGGCCTATGTGGTCCTGCATCCGGGGCACGCCGCCGGAGCCGATCTCGCCAAGGCGCTGCAGGAGCACGCGAAGGCGGAGATCGCGCCCTACAAGTATCCCCGCATCGTGGAATTCGTGGACAACCTCCCGCGCACCCAGACCGGCAAGCTCCAGCGCCACGAGTTGCGGCGCATCGCCACCGAGGAGCGCGCGCGGGCAAGCGCCACCGCGGCCGAGTAGGATCGAACATGAGCAATCCAGAGCGACGCATCCCTGGGGCCGAGCCCGATGACGGCCCGGTCGTGCTCCAGCCCTCCGGCTGGCCGATGCCGAAGGGCTATGCCAACGGCATGATGGCCGAGGGGCGCATTCTGGTGACCGGCGGCGTGGTGGGCTGGGACGAGCAGGGCGTCTTTCCGGACGGCCTCGTCGCCCAGACGCGCCAGACCCTGCAGAATATCCGCGCGATCCTCGCCGAGGGCGGGGCGGAGCCGCGCCACCTCATGCGGCTCACCTGGTACGTGACGGACATCGAGGATTACCTCGCGAACTTGAAAGACCTCGGCCGCGCTTACCGGGAGGTGCTCGGCGCCCATTACCCGGCCATGGCCCTCGTTCAGGTGGTGCGCCTCGTGGAACGCGCGGCGCGGGTCGAGATCGAGGCGACGGCGGTGGTGCCGCGGGTTTGAAGCCGCCGCGATCCTCTCGTATGACGACTGGGTTCGATTGTGCCGGGGAGGGCGCATGACCTACGACGACAACACGCCGACGGCGGCGATGATCGACGGTGCCGGGGAGGGCGCATGACCTACGACGACAACACGCCGACGGCGGCGATGATCGACGGTGCCGGGGAGAGCGCATGACCTACGACGACAACAACGTGTTCGCAAAGATCCTGCGGGGCGAACTGCCCTGCCAGAAGGTCTACGAGACCGACACGGTTCTCGCCTTCATGGACATCATGCCCCGTGGTGACGGGCACACCCTCGTCATCCCGAAGGCCAAGGCGCGCAACATCCTGGACGTCGCACCGGGCGATCTCGCCGAGGTCATGAACGCCGTTCAGGTGGTGGCGCGGGCCGTGAAGCAGGCCTTCGGCGCCGACGGGCTGACGATCCAGCAATTCAACGAGAGCGCCGGCGGCCAGGTGGTGTTCCACCTCCACGTCCACGTCATCCCGCGCTTCGAGGGCGTGGCGATGCGGCCCCATACGGGACAGATGGAAAAGCCCGAGGTGCTGGCCGCGAACGCAGAGAAGATCCGGGCGGCGTTTCAGAGCGTGTAGCGTCGCCTCGTGCGGAAGCCGCTTACGAAGGATGGCCCCGCAAGCACCAGCAGCACCAAGGCGAGCGGTATGCAGGCCGCGTACCCCCAACTGCCGAAGGCGATAGCGCCCGCCACGCCACCGACGAAAAAGCTGGCGAGCAGGCCCGCGAGCAGTCGCAGCTTGGGCCTGTCCGCACGGACGAAGGCTTCGGGTCGGCTGCGGTCTCGATTCCAGTAGACGAGCTTGCCGAGTTCGATGCCGATATCGGTCACGATGCCGGTCACATGGGTGGTGCGGATTCGGGCGCCCGAAACCTTGGTGATGGTTGCGTTCTGCAAACCCATGATGAAGCACAGCAACAGGATCGCGGCGGGCGTGAAGGATGGGGTGCCTTGCGCAACGCTGCCAAGCGGCCCGAAGCCGAACAGGAGCGCAGCCTCGAGCCCGAGCGGCAGGGCATAGAATTCGCCCAGATCCCGCCGCCGTCCCCAATTGATCAGAATGGCGGAGCAGGCCGCGCCCGCCGTGAAGGCCAGAAGAGCGAGGAGCCCCGCAACCGCAAGGCCAAGCGCCCCGAGCGCCAGGTTGTCTGCCATGGCCGAGAGGATGCCGGACATATGCGAGGTGTACTGACCGACGGCCAGAAAGCCGCCGGCATTGATGGCTCCGGCCACAAAGGTGAGCACCAAGCCAAGTTGTGTGTCGGCTTCGCTCGATCGCTCCGCCGCCACGGTCTTCCGCGCCGAGACCAGATAACGCGCCGCCCAGCCGGCCGCAGGAGGATCAGGTGGCCGGTCGGTCTGTCTCATGAGTCGGAGGCGCTCCCCTATTTCCAGTCGAGCGAACGACCGACGGCCTTGCCCCATTCCGCGTAAAGCTGGCCTCGCTCGCCTTGCCCCATGACCGGATGCCAGCGCTTGTCGGCGGCCCAGTTGCGCACGAGGTCCTCGGTGCCGCTCCACACGCCGGTCGCGAGGCCCGCTGCGTAGGCGGCGCCGAGGGCCGTGGTCTCGATCACCTTGGGGCGCACCACCGGCACGTCGAGGATGTCGGCCTGGAACTGCATCAGAAGCTCGTTCACCACCATGCCGCCGTCGGTGCGCAGCTCCTTCACGGCGATGCCGGTATCCTTCGTCATGGCGTCCAGCACCTCGCGAGTCTGGAAGGCGGTGGATTCGAGAGCCGCGCGGGCGATGTGGCCCTTGTTGGCAAAGCGCGTGAGGCCACCGACGAGGCCTCGGGCGCCCGCATTCCAGTGGGGCGCGTAGAGCCCCGAGAACGCCGGCACGATGGTGACGCCGCCATTGTCCGGCACGCTGCGGGCCAGCGCCTCCACGTCGATGCTCGACTGGATGATGCCGAGATTGTCGCGCAACCATTGCACGAGGGCGCCGGCGATCGCGATGGAGCCCTCCAGCGCATAGACCGTTTTCGCGGTCCCGAACCGATAGCCCACCGTGGTGAGAAGGCCACAGGTGGAGTGATAGGGCGTCTCGCCGGTGTTCATGAGCATGAAGCAGCCGGTGCCGTAGGTGTTCTTCGCCTCGCCCGGATGGAAGCAGGCCTGCCCGACGAGGGCCGCCTGCTGGTCGCCGAGGATGCCCGCGATGGGAACGCCGGCAAGCCCGTCCTGCGCCTCCCCGTAGACCTCGCTCGAGGAGCGGATTTCGGGCAGGCAGGCCCTCGGGATGCCGAAGAGCGCCAGGATGTCGTCATCCCATTGGAGGGTGGCGAGGTCCATGAGCTGGGTGCGGCTCGCATTGGTCACATCGGTGATGTGACGTCCGCCCTTCGGCCCGCCCGTGAGGTTCCAGACCACCCAGGAATCCATGGTGCCGAACAGCGCCTCGCCGCGTTCGGCCTTCGCGCGCGCGCCCGGCACGTTCTCGAGAAGCCAGCGCAGCTTGAGGCCCGAGAAGTAGCTGGCGAGCGGCAGGCCGGTCTTCGCCCTCAGGCGGTCGCGGCCCCCGTCCTTGGCGAAATGCGCCACCATGTCGTCGACGCGGGTGTCCTGCCAGACGAGGGCGTTGTGCAGGGGCTCGCCCGTCGCCTTGTCCCATAACAGTGTCGTCTCGCGCTGGTTCGTGATGCCGATGGCGGCAAGGTCCTGCGCCTTCAGCCCCTTCCTCGCCAGCGCCTCCTCGATGACGGCCTGCGTGTTGCGCCAGATCTCCATCGGGTCGTGCTCGACGTAACCCGGCTTTGGATAGATCTGCTCGTGCTCCTTCTGGCCCGTGGAGACGATGGATCCTGTCTGATCGAAGACGATGAAGCGCGAGCTTGTGGTGCCCTGGTCGATGGCGCCGACATAGGCCGTCATGGCGTTGAACCCCCGTGAAGCAGTTTATTGGGCGGCGCTGGCGGCCGCCGTCTTGATGGCGAGACGAGTTATTGAGCGGCGATGGACGCCGTCTTCTTGGTGTCGAGATAGGCGTTGATCTTCTCGGCCGTACCCGGCGGCACGTGGAGCCCCATCTTGGAGCGACGCCAGAGGATGTCCTCGGCGCTGCGGGCCCATTCCCGGCGCACGAGGTAGTCCACCTCCGCGGCCGTGACGCCGCCGCCGAAATCCTCGCCGAGATCGGCCATGGATTTTGCGTCGCCCAGGAGTTCGTTCACCCGGGTGCCGTAGGCCCGCGCGATGCGGCGGGCGAGAGTCTCGGGCAGGAAGGGACGACGGTTCTTGAGGTCGGCGAAGAAGCGCTCGAAATCCGCATCCGGCATGTCGCCGCCGGGCAGGATCGCCTTCTCGGTCCAGGTGTCCTTCATGGCCGGGAAGAAGCCTTTCAGCTCATCCAGCGCATGCTCCGCTAGCTTGCGGAAGGTGGTGATCTTGCCGCCGAAGATCGACAGCACCGGCGGCTGGCCGGCCTTGCCGTCGAGATCGAACACGTAGTCGCGCGTCACGGCGGACGCGTTGACGGAGCCGTCATCGAAGAGCGGGCGCACGCCCGAATAGGTCCAGACCACGTCGGCGGGCGTGATCGATTTGGCGAAGGCGTGATTCATGGCGTCGCACAGGTAGCGGATCTCGTCCTCGCTAATCACCACCTTGCCGGGAACGGATTCGACCGGGATGTCCGTCGTGCCCACGAGGCTGTACTGGCCCTGATATGGGATCGCGAAGACGATGCGCTTGTCCTTGTTCTGCAGGATGAAGGCGTGGTCGCCCTCATAGAGCTTCGGCACCACGATGTGGCTGCCCTTCACGAGGCGCACGCTCTTTTGGGTGTTCAGCCCGAGCTTGGAGTTCAGCACATCGGCCACGAAGGGGCCTGCCGCGTTCACGACCGCGCGCGCCCGGATCTCCGTGGTCTCGCCGGTCTCGCCGTCTTCGAGCGTCGCCGACCAGGTGTCGCCGTCGCGCCGCGCCGAGACGAGCTTGGTGCGCACGCGGATCTGAGCGCCGCGCTCGGCCGCGTCCATGGCGTTGAGGGAGACGAGGCGGCTGTCCTCGACCCAACAATCCGAATAGACGAAGGCCGTGTCGAAGCCGGGCTTCAGGGCCGTGCCGGCGGGGTGCTTGGAAAGGTTGATCCGCTCCGTGCCCGGCAGCTTCCGGCGCGGCGCGAGGTTGTCGTAGAGAAACAGCCCGAGCCGCACGAACCAGGCCGGGCGGATGCCCTTCTCGTGGGGCAGGATGAAGCGCAGGGGCCAGATGATGTGCGGGGCGGATTCCAGCAGGCGCTCGCGCTCCAGCAGCGCTTCCCGCACCAGGCGGAACTCGTAATATTCCAGGTAGCGCAGGCCGCCGTGGATGAGCTTCGTGCTCGCCGAGGAGGTGTAGCCCGCAAGGTCCCCCTGTTCGCACAGGAGAACGGAGAGGCCGCGTCCGACCGCGTCGCGGGCGATGCCGGCGCCGTTGATGCCGCCGCCGATGATCAGGAGGTCGTAGGTCTGGGTCACTGAAGCGCTTTCCTTGAGCCACCGTGCGCGGCGGGTCTCGGCCCGCCCCAAGTCATTCTGCAAATGAGGTTCTTTGGGTCCGTTAGGCAAGGGGCCTTCAACCGCTTTTTGCGGCTCCGGGCAGGCCGGCGCCGGCGCTGGCGATGGTGACGAGGAAGGCCAGCAAGGCCGCGGCCGAGAGGCCGATCGAGAGCAGCACGACGCCCTCGTAGGAGCCCCACCAGCCCAACAGCGCCCCGAAGGCGAAGGGCGCCGCTGCCTTGGTGAGATTGGTCGGGGCCGCGATCATGCCGAGGATCGCTCCGTAATCGGCCCGCCCGAACAGCTCCGCCGGGAGGAGCGCTCGCAGAATCGTCATCATGCCGTTGGAGGCCCCGTAGAGCACGGCAAAGCCCACGATCAGCCAGGAGCCTGCCGCGACGAAGGGGATGAGCACCACCGAGGCAAGGCCGAGCCCCAAGGTGAGGAGGCCCACGGCGCGGATACCCCACCACCCCTCCAGAAGACCGACCAGAAGCCGGGCGCCCACCTGCGCCGGCCCGATGACCGCATAGGCGGCGACGATCGCATCGAGGGTGAATCCCCGCTCCAGCCAGAGCGGAATGAAATGCACCGGCAGGCCCGTGGAAACGATGCCCTGCAGGAGCACGCAGGCCACGAACCCCCAGAAGGCGGCCTGGCGCAGGACCCGCCTGGCATTGGACGGTTCGACGCCGATCCGCTCGCCCGCGCGGGAGGTGCCCGCCTGACGGGCCGGGATCGCGAGCCAGTGGATAAGGGCCGCAAAGCCCAGATTGAGGACGGCCAGCGCCATCAGGGCCGGGCGCCACCCGAAACCCTCGATCAGCCCATGGGTGAGGGGGATGAAAACGGTGCTGGCCAGGCCCCCGACGAGGGTCATCACCACGATCCCGCGCCGCGCCTCGCCTCCGAGCCGGCGGGACAGGACGGCGAAGCCCGGATCGTAGAGCACCGCGCTCATGGTGAGCCCAAGGCCCGCCCAGATGAGAAGGAAGGCCGGGTAGCCGTCCACCACGGACCAGAGGGCAAGGAGGGCGCTCGCCATAAGGGAGCCGCCCGTCATGACCCACCGCCCATGGCCAAGATCGATGAGGCGCCCCGCAGGCACGGCGCCGACCGCCGAGGTGGCAAGCCCAACCGAATAGGCGGCGGTCAGCTGCGCCTTCGACCAGCCGAGCTCCGCGCTCATGGGCGTGAGGAACAGGGCGAAGGCGTAAAAGAGGCAGCCCCAGGAGACGAGCTGGGCCAGGGACAGGGAGGCGACGAAGCCCCAGGGAAGGGCGGGGGCGGGAAGCGGCTTCAAGGCGGTCGCTTTGGTGAGGCGGCTTATGATTTATGCCCTTTCCTTGGTGACATTGTCAGCCTCTTTCATTGACATTTGCCTGCGCTGGGCGCATATCTCTCCTCACAGCGTCAGCGCTCTCCCGAAGAGCCGCTTGAGCGGGGCTGCGTGACGGAAATCCGCCCTTGGCGGAAGCCCGGCCCCCATCTTCAATCGCTCCCTTCCGACCACCCCATCACGCGGGTTGTCCCCAACGAGCCGGCCGGCATCGGATGGATGCGCGCGTCTTCGGCTCCCCGCAGCATGCGAGAGTTATTCCCTTGACGACTTTTACCGATTTCGGCCTGGCCGAGCCCCTTTTGAAGGCGCTTGTGGCCGAGGGCTACGTGACGCCGACCCCGATCCAGACGCAGGCCATCCCGCAGGTGATGACCGGCCGCGACCTGTGCGGCATCGCGCAGACCGGCACCGGCAAGACCGCGGCCTTCGCCCTGCCGATTCTCCACCGCCTCGTCCAGAAGCCGCGCACGCCCATCCGCAAGGGCTGCCGGGTTCTGGTGCTGAGCCCCACCCGCGAGCTCGCCGGCCAGATCGCCGATAGCTTCCGCACCTATGGCCGCAACCTGCGTCTCACCACCGCCGTCATCTTCGGCGGCGTGTCGCTTGGGAACCAGGAGCGCCAGCTGAGCCCCGGCGTCGATGTGCTCGTCGCCACCCCGGGCCGCCTCCTCGACCTCATCGATCGCGGCTCGCTCACGTTGAAGGACGTGGAGATCCTCGTTCTCGACGAGGCCGACCAGATGCTCGACCTCGGCTTCATCCATGCGCTCAAGCGCATCGTGAAGCTGCTGCCGCGCGACCGTCAGAGCCTCTTCTTCTCGGCCACCATGCCGAAGACGATCGAGTCGCTCGCGGACGACTTCCTGCGCAATCCCGCCAAGGTGGCCGTGACCCCGGTCGCCACCACCGCCGAGCGGGTGGAGCAGCAGGTGATGTTCGTCTCCACGGGCCGCAAGCAGGCGCTGCTCGAGACCGTGCTGCGCGATCCGACCATCGACCGCGTCCTCGTCTTCACCCGCACCAAGCACGGGGCCGACAAGGTCGTGCGCGGGCTTGAGAAGGCCGGCATCGTCGGTGCCGCCATCCATGGCAACAAGTCCCAGCCGCAGCGCGAGCGGGCGCTCGCCGCGTTCCGCAACGGCTCCTGCCGGGTGCTCGTGGCGACCGACATCGCGGCCCGCGGCATCGATGTGGAAGGCGTCACCCACGTGGTGAACTACGACCTGCCGAACGTGCCTGAATCTTACGTTCACCGCATCGGCCGCACGGCGCGCGCCGGCGCGACGGGTCTCGCGATCTCGTTCTGCAACGACGAGGAGCGGGCCTACCTCAAGGACATCGAGAAGCTCACGCGCCTCAAGGTCCCGGCCATGCCGCTGCCGGTCGGCTTCGATCCCGGCCCGCGCGGCCCGGAGCCCGTCGAGGCGCCGCAGCGCGGCCGTCCGGCCCCGCACGCCCGTGGCCATCAGGGTCACGGCGCGCCGCGCCAGAACGACCCCAACGCGGATCGCGGCCCCAAGCGTCGTCGCCGTGGCGGCGGAAAGCCTGCGGGCGGTCAGCCTCAGGGCCAGCCGCAACAGCAAGGCCGTCCGCAGCAGCAGCGCTCGCAGCAGGCCCAGGCGCCCCGCGCGGCTCAGGGCAAGCCCGCACCGCGTCGTGATGGCGGCGGACGCGGCGATGGTCACCAGGTGGCCTGGCTCGACAAGGGCCCCCGCCGGTAAGCGGCGGTCCAACAGCAAAAGGCGCCCGAGAGGGCGCCTTTTTTGTTTCGGTCGAACTCCTGCGGAGAACCGTCAGTGGTACGGGTCCGCCGCGTCCCGCAGGCCGTCGCCCATGAAGTTGAAGGCGAGGACGATGATCACCACCGGCACGATGGGAAAGAGCAGCCACGGGTGGAGTTGAACCGCGGCGAGGTTCTGGGCCTCATTGAGAAGGACGCCCCAGCTCGTCACCGGCGGCCGCAGGCCGAGTCCGAGGAACGACAGCGCCGTCTCGCCCAGGATCATCGAGGGAATCGAGAGCGTCGCCGAGGCGATGAGATGGCTCATGAAGTTTGGAATGAGGTGGCGGGCGATGATGCGCTGCTTGGAGGCGCCCATCAGTTCCGCGGCCTTCACGAAATCCTCTTCCCGGAGCGAGAGCAGCTTGGAGCGCACCGCGCGCGCCAGCCCTGGCCAGTCGAGGAGGCCGAGGATGATGGTGATGCCGAAGAAGACGAGGATCGGGCTCCAATTCGGCGGCAGGGCCGCCGAGAGCGCGAGCCAGAGCGGCAGCTCGGGCAGGGATCGCAGGATCTCGATGACGCGCTGGATTACGTGATCGACCCAGCCGCCGAGATAGCCCGCCAGCCCGCCGAAGAAGAGCCCGAGCGTGAACGAGACCGCGATGCCCACGATGCCGATGGTGAGCGAGATGCGCGCCCCGTAGATGATGCGGGAGAAAAGGTCACGCCCCAGGCGGTCCGTGCCGAGAAGGAACAGGGTGCCCTCCCGGGGCGGGCAGACAAGGTGGACGTCCATGGTCCACAAGCCCCAGAACTCGTATGCGTCACCCCGGCAGAAGAAGCGGATCGGCTGCGGGGTCGACCTATCGACCGTGTAGTCGCGCTGGAAGGTCTCGAGGTTGAAGGTGAATTGATACGGATAGACGAAGGGCCCCACGAAGCGGCCCTCGTGGAAGAGGTGCACGCCCTGCGGCGGCGCATACAGGAAATCGCCGTTGCGCTTGGTTTGATTGTAGGGGGCGATCACCTCGACGAAGGGCACGATGAGGTAGAAGACGAGCAGGATGTAGGCGGCCGCCACGGCGACCTTGTGGCGGCGAAACTTCCACCACATGAGCCGCCAGGAGGAGGCCCGGTAGAACTGCTCGTTCTCGGCGCCCACGGGCTCCGTTGCGCCCGCATCGAAGGGCGCGGGATTGACGTAGTGGCGGTTGAGCGGAGCGGCCTCGTTCATCGCCGGCCTCCCTGCCGCCGGCGCGGGCCGGACGGGCCTGGCTGCATGTCGATTGTCATCGGCCGCCTCCGAGCCGGATGCGCGGATCGAGCAGCGCGAGAAGGAGGTCGGAGACCAGCATCCCGATCACCGTGAGGAGCGCGACGAACATCAGGATGAAGCCGGCCAGGAACTGGTCCTGGCTTTTCAAAGCCGAGAGCAGGATCGGCCCGACGGTCGGCAGGCTCAGCACCAGCGATACGAGCACCGAGCCCGAGATGAGGTGCGGGAGCAGGTTGCCGATATCCGCGATGAAGGGATTGAGCGACATGCGGAAGGGGTATTTCAGTAGCGCCGTCCGCGGCGGCAGTCCCTTGGCCTTCGCGGTCACGTAATACTGCTTGCCGAGCTCGTCCAAAAGGTTCGCGCGCATGCGGCGGATCATGGCGGCGGTGCCGCCGAGGCCGATGACGAGAGTCGGCACGACGAGATGGGACAAGAGCGACTTCACCTTCGCCCAGGTCCAGGGCTCGCCCGCATATTGCGGATCGTAGAGCCCGCCGATCGACACCCCGAACCAGCGGTTCACGTAGTAGAGCAGGATGAGCGCGAGGAGAAAGCTCGGCGTCGCAAGGCCGATATAGCCGATCAACGTCGCGATGTAGTCGCCGATCGAATATTGCCGCGTCGCCGAATAGATCGCGATGGGGATCGACACCACGTGGATGAAGATCACCACCGCGAGGTTCACCAGAAGCGTGAGCCAGAGCGCATCGCCCACCACGTCCTTCACGGGCTTGTCGAACTCGAAGGACCAGCCCCAATCTCCCTGGAGAAGGCCCGAGAAGCCGCCGGAGCCCGGCATCACGCCGATCCAGACGAGGTACTGCTCCCAGACCGGCCGGTCTAGCCCGTATTGCTTGATCAGGAATTCGGCTTTCGCCACCGACGCCGCCTCGCCCTGCGCGCGCAGCTCGGCGATCTGGTTTGTGAGAAAGTCGCCCGGCGGCAGCTTGATGATGAAGAAGACGAGCGCCGAGATGATGAGCAACGTCACCGCCATGGTGAGCGACCGGCGCAGCAGGAAGCGGATCATGGAAGCGGCGCCCCCATGCGAGCGGCGTCACGCCGGGTCCGGCGGAGTGGAGCCTCACCGATCATTGCAGCGCGGCCTCCTTGCCCTGACCCTTGTTCCAGTAGACCTCGTCGAGGCGGTAGATGCCGAGCATCGCCGTGGGCTCCCAGCTGTAGAGCGCCTTTGCGGGCAGGTTTTGGAGGGTGTTGCGCACGACGATGGGCTGAAGCGCGCCCGAGACCGTGCCGATCACCCATTGGTTCTGCGCATGGTTGTGCAGCATCTCGCGCCAGACCTGATCCTGCACGGCTTTGTCCCCCGTGCTCATCCAGGTGCCGTAAAGATCGATGAGGCGCCGCGCCTCAGGCAGGTCGATCGGCTCGCCGTTCTTGCCCTTGGTCTCTACGTACTGGCCCCATTTCGGCCAGGAGTAGTTGTCCTGCCGCATGGGAGCAAGTTCGGTAGGCGGCATCACGGCGCTCGGGACCGCGTTGTCGAGACCCTGCGAGGCCACCATCACGGTCAGCCCGGAGAAGGAGCGGTTGCGCAGCACCGTGCGGTCCTGCGGCTTCACGAAGAGCTTCACCCCAATCTCGCGCCAGAACTCGGTGATGAGCGTGAGCCCATCCACCACGAGGCTGCTCTCCCCATCGGTCTCCACGATGATCTCGAGCTCGCGCCCATCGGGAAGGAGACGGATGCCGGCCGAGTTGCGCTTCGTCAGGCCGATCTCGTCGAGGAGGCGCGAGGCCTCGCTCGGATTGTAGGACGCGTTGAGGGTCCTCAGCTCCGGCGAGAAGAGGGGGCTTCGCGCCATTACCGTATTGTTGCTCTCGAGGCCAAGGCCGAAGAGCAGCGAGTTGTTCAGGGTCTTGCGGTCGATTCCAAGGGACAGCGCCCGCCGGTAGCGCGGATCGCGGTTCAGCGCCCGCCAGACCGGATCGGCGGCATTGAGGTTGGGATAGAGCGCCAGCTCCGAGCCGCGGCCGTTCTGCCAGAGCAGCGTCCGGTAGCCCTTCGCCTTCTCGCCTTCCTTCAGGATCGGAATGTCGTGCATGGTGAGACCGCGAAAGAGGAGGTCGGTCTCGCCCGCATTGGCCTTGGCGGCGAGAAGTCCGCTCGCCGACACGTCCATGATCACCTTGTCCACGTAAGGCAGCTGCTGCCCCTTCGCGTCGACCCGGTGGTAATAGGGATTGCGCTCGAAGACGAAGCGGGTGGCCGGTGCCGCGTTCATCACCTTCCAGGTCTGAAGGGTGGGCAGGTCCGGATTGGAATGCTCCTTGGCGTCGTCCATCCGGTTGTGGAGCGCCGACCAGGATTTCAGCTTCTGCTTGCCGGCCGTCTCGTCGAGCTTCGCCTTGTCGGCGTACTTGGCGTGAAACTGCTTCAGGTAATGGGCGGGGCGATAAATCCCTGGATCCGTGGGTCCGGCCAGCTGCGGCAGGAACCGCGGATTGGGCTTGTCCCACGCGTAGCGGATCGTGCGCTCGTCCAGCACCTCGAAGCGGGGCGGCTTGCCCTCCACCATCATGAATTCGGGCACGCCCGCCGGGGATAGGTCCTTATGGCCTGCCACGTCCTCGAAGTAGTAGCGGAAATCCTCAGCCGTGAAGGGATGCCCATCGGACCAGCGATGGCCGGGCCGCAAGGTGAAGGTGAAGACCCGCTCGCCCTCCACGTCCACCCGCTCCACGAGGTCCGGCTGGATCTTCAGGTCCCGGTCGTAGCCCACGAGGCGCGTATAGGCGTAGGTCGAGATGTAGCGGATGTCGCGGGCCCGCGGCACGAGCGTCACGATCGAGCCGCCATGCTCGCCGATGCGGCCCCCATGCTGGGCGGGATCGACCACGAGCGGCGTCTTCGGCAGCCGCTCCGCCACGGGCGGCAATTCCCGCTTGGCGACGCGCTCGGCGAGCATCGGCGGTTCGACGAAGCCCTGGGCCACGGCCGGCGAGGCCGCGAGCCCCAGGGTGAGGGCGAGAAGAGAGGCGAGCCGGGGCGCGGTCATGGTGAAACGGCCTCCTAGATTCATGCGGCTTCCGGGCGGTTCGGCTCGTGGGCCGCGGGCTGGTGCAGGCGCACGAGATGGCCGGGCTCGATCTCCCGCATCTCGCCCCGTTCACCGTCGAGGAGCCGGTAGGGCTCCGGCCAGTCCGAGGGGTTCGAGAACCGGTCGGTCCTGAGCTTGTGAAAGTCGAGCGGGCGGTCGATGTCTGGATCGGGCACTGCGGTGAGAAGCGCCTGCGTGTAGGGATGCACCGGGTTGCGGAAGAGGGCGGCCTTGGGCGCCTGCTCCACGATGTAGCCCCGGCACATGACCGCGATGGTGTCGGCGATGTAGTCGACCACCGCGAGGTTGTGCGACACGAAGAGATAGGACAGGCCGAGCGCCGATTGCAGATCCTTCAGGAGGTTCAGCACCTGGGCCTGCACGGAGACGTCGAGGGCGGAGACCGGCTCGTCGCACAGGAGCACCCGCGGCTCGAGCGCCAGCGCCCGCGCGATACCGAGCCGCTGCCGCTGGCCGCCGGAGAAGGAATGTGGGTAGCGGCGGAGCGAGCGCTGGTCGAGGCCGACCATCTCGAGGAGCTGCTTGGCCCGGTGGTAGCGCTCGTCCGGCGTGCCGATCTCGTGGATGCGCAGGGGCTCGGTCAGGATCTCGTAGACCGTCATGCGCGGGTTGAGCGACGAGAACGGGTCCTGGAAGACGAACTGGACCGAGCGGCGGTAGGCGGTCAGCGCGTCGCCGTCGAGGGCGTGGACGTCCTTCGGGCCGGATCCGTCGTCGAACAGGACCCGCCCGGAATCCGGGTTCATGGCCCGCATGATCATCTTGGAGACCGTGGTCTTGCCGCAGCCCGATTCGCCCACGAGCCCGAGGGTGGTGCCGAGAGGCAGGCTCAGATTGATCCCGTTCACCGCGTGGATCGTGCGCGTCTTGCCTGAGAACCAGCCCGAACGCAGGGTGAAGGTCTTGCACAGGTTCTGGGCTTCGAGCACCGGGCCCTTCGGCGCGGGACGCTCCGGGGCGCTGGCCTTTGCGAGCGCGGAGCTTTTCACCTCCCGGATCGGCGTCAGCCGCTCGCCGGGCTCCATGGCAAAGCGCGGCACCGCGTGCATGAGGGCCTTGAGGTAGGGGTGCTCGGCGCGGCGGAAGATGTCCTCGCGGGATCCCGATTCCATCACCTGGCCGCGATACATGACGACCACGTCGTCGGCCACGTTCGCGACCACGCCGAGATCGTGGGTGATGAGGAGCACCGACATCCCGGTATCGGCCTGGATCTCGCGGATAAGGTCGAGGATCTGGGCCTGGGTCGTCACGTCGAGCGCCGTCGTGGGCTCGTCGGCGATGAGGAGCGCGGGGCGCGTGATCAGCGCCATCGCGATCATCGCGCGCTGGCGCAGGCCGCCGGAGAGCTCGAACGGATAGGTGTCGAGGGCGCGCTTGGGATCCGGGAAGCCCACCTTCGCGAACACGTCCATGGCGCTCAGCCGCGCCTTGGCCTTGGACACGCCGCTGTGGGTGATAAGCGCTTCGCCGACCTGATCGCCGATCGTGTGGAGCGGTGACAGGGAGGTCATCGGCTCCTGGAAGATCATGGCGATGCGGCTGCCGCGCAGGTCGCGCATGGCCTCGCCGTCAGGCTTAAGCGCTGCGATGTCGACCGGGGCTGCGCCATCGTTCGGATCGTTGAAATGCACGGACCCGCCGCTCACGCGGGCGGCCTTGGGCAGGATTCCCATGATGGCCTGGGCCGTGACCGACTTGCCGGAGCCTGACTCGCCCACGAGCGCCACGGTGCGGCCCTTGGGGATGTCGAAAGACAATCCGTTCACGGCGCGGAAGCCGCCGGTCTCGGCCGCGAAATCGATCGTCAGTCCTCTGATCGACAGAAGCGGGGTGTCCATCTCACTCCTCCGGCCCGGAAAGGCCGACGGCGTTATGGTCATAACGCATCACAATTCCACGACGATCCGGTTGTCACCGCAAAACAGCTCCTCGGCAAGAGCGAAGGGAACGGAGTTGCGCCGAAACTCCTCCAGCACAGCCTCGCAGAAGCCCCAGACGGCCTCGTCGTGGACAAGGTGGTGGGTGAGAAGGCCGATGGGCTCGGCCACACCTGGGGGCGCCTCGATCCGCGTCAGCACGGCGGCCGCAAGCCGGGCGACCAGGGCCGAGGGGTCGGCGAGGCTCCGCGATCCGCGCCAGTCGATGGGGTCGCAATGGGTGTTCACCTGGGCAAGTCCCGGCGCCGCCTGCAGGGCGCGGCGGTCGTTGAAGGTGGAGACGCCCCGATAGCCGAGCCCGGCAAGGCGCGGGAGGAGATCGGGCGCGATCCGGTTCCAGGGCGGCACGAAGACGGGCACGAGCTTATGGCCCAGGGCCGCCCGCGCGACCGCGAGCGCCGCCGCCGCATCGCCCGCGAGGGCGGGGAGGGGGCGGTGAGGACCGAACTCGGCCTTCTTCTCGCCCGGGGGCGCCCAGTTCCGGTGCGTGAGCCCGTGGACGAGCGCCACGGCGCCGGGCTCCTCGGCGAGCGCCGCCGCAAGGCAAGGCGCGATGGCCTGGGGAATGGCCGCGATGGCTATCGGGGCTGCGGCGGTCCGGCCAAGGTCGAGGAGGCGCCGCAAGGCCGGGGTGTCGGCAACCGCATCGTCGTCCCGCCACCAAGCCCTGATCGTCACCCCCCGATCCCGGGCAGCAGCCAGGGCTTCGCGCAGGGGCCGCCAGTCGACGGCCGCGCGGCGGAGGGTGGGAGCCGCCAGGGCGCCCTCCAGGAGGGTCACGCTCCGCGCCGCGCCGTCGACAGCGATGGCGGTGCGCGTTGCGGGCCGACGGACGAGAGCTTCTCGGACTTCGGACGCTAGGCGCTCGCCCGACAGCTCCGCTTCCGGGATCACCTGGGCGAGGCCCCGGTCGCGAAGCCGCTCTGCGCGCTGGCGCTGCTCGGTCTCGTGCCCGGCCTCGAATGGCACGAGCACGGCGGCGGGTCCGGCCTGCAGAAGGTCGACGGCGGTGTTGTAGCCGGCTTGACTGACGGATACGGCTGCGCTGGCGAGCAGATGGCGAAAGTCGGGCCGGGCGCGCTCGACCGTCACATGGGCGGGAGCGTTCGTCTTGATCGAGAGGAACGCGTCGTCCGGTACGCCGCGCCCGACGAGGATGCGCCACGGCTCCTCTGGCACGGCGCGTGCGGCCTCCAAAGCCGCCCGATAGAGCGGCAGGCTCGCGGCGCTCGACCCGCCTGAGGCGAGAATACCCGAGCGCTCCGCCGCGGGTTCGACCACGGCCCCCTCGTCCACATAGCCCGTGTAGCGCAGGAACGGTGCGATGCTCCTCTCGACGGGCCAGGATGCATCAAGGGGGATGAGATCGGGATCCCCGTGGACGAGCACAAGATCGTAAAGGGCGCGCAGTCGCCCATGCGCCTTCGCGATGCGCTCCGGCTTGTTCGGCGCCACCAGGATGTCGCGCACGGAAGCGGCTACGAGGGGGCGTCGTTCGAGGCGATGGGCGGCCTCGAGGAGCGCCATGAACTCGGCGGCGAGCACGCGCCGCCCGAAGGGGAACAGCTCTGTGATGACCACGTCGGGCTGCGCCTCGCGGAGCGCTTTCAGCAGCATCTCCTGCCGGGCCGCCATGCGCTCCGCGCCCGCAGGCCTGCCATCCTCGTCGAGAAGGGTCCTGAAATCGGTTCCGATCGTGCGCACCGGCGGGAGCTGAACGCGTTCGACGCCCGTGAGGTCGATGAGGGGCGACGGCATGCCGCCGGAAGCCAGCGCCACAACGTGGCCGCGTGCCGCGAAGGCCCGGGCGAGCGCCGCCGCGCGGGTGAGATGGCCAGCGCCGAGCAGGTGCGTCACCGCAATGAGAACCCGCATGCTAGGCGGCCTCCAGGACGAGGGGGCGGAGCGCCTGCGCGAGGCGGGCGGCCGCCCGCGCAAGGCTGCGCTCGTCCCGCACGAAGCGGTTCGCCGCCATGCCCATGGACGCACGGCGCTCCGGGTCCGCAAGGAGCGTGCGAATGGCGCCCGCGAAGGCTGCCGGATCGCCGGGCGTTGCCAAAAGCCCCGTCTCACCGTCCCGCACCACTTCGGGAACGCCGCCGAAGGCGCCTGCCACGACGGGGCAGCCGCGGGCCTGCGCCTCCAGGAGCACCATGCCATAGGCCTCATTGACGGCGGGCCACACGAACAAATCCGCAGCCTCGTAGGCGTGGCGCAGAGCCTCAGGCTCGTCGATCCGGCCCCGGAACCGCACCCGGGCCCCGAAATGTTCGAACAAGCGCTCGACCACGGGCCGGGCCTCCCCGTCGCCCACGATATCGAGCGTCCAGGCGCGGTCCGCGAGCGCGTTAAGGGCCTCCGCCAGGATCCTGTAGGAGGCGAGCTTGTCACCCTCGCGCATCATGGCGACGGACAAAAGCGCGCAGCCGGTCCGGCGCGGCGGCGGATCGCCTGCATCTGCGTCGAGGAAAGGTGGGAAGGGGATGAGGAGCTGCGCCGGTGGCCGGGCCGCTTCGAGCGCGGGCCGGTCATGGGCAGTCATCACGAACACGGCGTCAGCCCGGTCGAGAGCCGCCTCGGCGCCGCGATGCCCCACGGCCCAGGGGCCCTCGGCACGTTTGCGGGCCCGCGACCCTTCGGCGATTACGTAAGGGATGCCGAGCGCGTCCGCGACCTGGGGGCCGATCCAATCCGGCGCCTTGTAGTAGACGTGATAGGTGAACCAGAGCCGCGGCCGCCGGCCGGGGTCGAGGGCTCTGTAGCGCTCGACGAGCGCTGCGGCCTCGCGCTGCCCCTCAGCCCTCAGGCGCTCCTGCACTGCCAGGTCGCCCGCCTTGTCGAGGCTGCGCAATTCGGTGGCGAGATCGGGCTCGAACCCAGCTTTCGCGAGGGCAGCGAGGAGGAGGCGGGCCATGGTCCGGTCGCCGGAGGGCGCCGGATGGCGCGGACTCTTGAGCGGCGCGTAGAACGCGACCGGCACCGGGTTCATGGCGCCACCAGGGGCCCGAGCCGCCGCTCCAGGTCGTCGATGCCGCCCTCCATCGAGAAGTCCCGGCGCAGGCGCTCGAAGGCCGCATGCCCGTAGGTCGTCCGCCGCTCGGGCTCGCGGGCGATCAGGTTGAGCGCGTTCGACAGGGCTTCCCAATCCCCGGGCGAAACGAGATCGCCCTCGATGCCTGGGCGGATGAATTCGGGGATCCCGGCAAAGTTGGTGGACACGATGGCGAGCCGCTGGCTCGCCGCCTCCATGAGCACGTTCGGCAGCCCGTCCTGATCGCCGGAGGCGGCCTGTTTCGAGGGCAGCACGAACACATCCGCTTCCTTGAGGAGCGCCACCACGTCCGGCTGGTTCTTCGACCCGAGGAAGGCACAGCGCGCGCCGATGCCGGCGGCGAGCGCATCGGCCTTGAGACGCGCCAGGAGATCGCCCCCACCCACATGGGCAAAGCGCCAGTGCAGCCCCTCGGGCAGGGCGGCGAGCGCCCGGATCAGGTCGTCGTATCCCTTCTTGGAAACGGCGCGGCCGACGCTGACGAAGCGGACCGGATCCTGTGGGTCGGATCCGTCCCGGGCCGGGCGCGCTTCCGGCGGCGGCGGAAAACGCGAGAGGTCGAGCCCGTGATAGACGAGGGAGACCCGGCCGGGCGCCGGCGCGAGGCTCTGAAGATGGGCCGCCCCCTGAGCCGTGCAGGTGACGCCCCACTGGGCTTCCGCGAGCTTCTCCCGCTTCTCCCATTCGGGCGTCGTCCAGATGTCCTTGGCATGTGCCGAGAAACTCCACGTCCGCCCCGTGAGCAGGGCCGCATAGCGCACCACGGAGGCGGGCGTGTGGAGATAGTGAACGTGGAGGTGCTGCACCGCGTCGGGCAGTTCCCGCGCCATCACCAGGGCCTGACCCAGCCGGCGCCCGCGGTTCGGGGTGGGGTCTCGACGCAGGTCGCGCCAGAAGGCGCGCAGCAAGCGGCCGAACCGCTTCCGGCGAAGACCCCAGGCCAAGCCGCGCAGGACCCTCAGGGGCTCCTGGTAGAGGTACTCGGGCAGGTAGTGCCGTGCCGCCGTGATCCGCCTGTGCATCGGATGCACGGCGCTCTCGGTCGGGTGGCGGAGCGACCAGATCTCGAGGGGGAGCCCTCGTTCCTGGAGCGCCAGGATTTCCTGGGCGATGAAGGTTTCCGAGAGCCGCGGATAGCCCTTCACAACCACGGCGATCCGCCGTCTCGGCATCTGCGGATCCATGTCCGGCTACTCGGCTGCCTGGTTCAGCGCCTGCGCCGCGCTCGCCGGCGTGAGCATCGACCGGAATCGGTCGCGGATGCGGTCGAGGCCGTCGAGGAGCCCCGGCACGATCACATCCGAGGGGCGCTGCTGATCGCCCAGCGCGCGCAGGGCCTCGGCCATGCGCTCGGGGCTTCGCGGCCCGTCCCTGTCGCTCAGCATCCGCACGAGCCCGAGACGCTCGGAGCGGACCGCACGGATATGCTGCTCGAGCCGCGGCCGCGTCCGCGGCACGATGAGCGCCCGCTTGTCGAAGGACAGGATCTCGCAAAACGTATTGTAGCCGCCCATGGCGACCACCGCCGCCGCCTTCTCCATCAGGAGTTCGATCTTGGTGTCGAAGGTGAGCGCGTCGAGCTTCGGATGGCGGGTCACGCGCTCGAGGAAACCCCGCCGCCGCTCGCGGTTGATGAAGGGGCCGAAGAGCAGGAGGGCCGGCATGGCAAGATCGGGTTCCGCCTCGTAGGCCGAGATGACCCAGTCGATAAGTTCGTCGCCGTCGCCGCCGCCCCCGGTCGTCACCAGGATGAAGGGCTGCCGGGTGATCTTCGGATGCCGGGGATGGGAGGATTCCTGGGGAGCCTCGCGGCGCAGATAGCCCGTATAGCTGATGCGCCGCTCGACCTCGGGGCCGAGGTTCAGGGCGGCCAGCGGCTCATAGATGTCCTTCAGCCTGTAGACCCAGACTTCGTCGTAGTAGCGCCGCAGAGCCTCGCTCGCGCCCTTTCGCTCCCATTCGGGAACGAGGAGCGCCGGCTCGTCCATGACGTCGCGGATGCCGAGCACCAGGCGACAGCCCTGGCTGCGCAGATATTCGAGCGCCGGCAGGACTTCGCCGCGAAAGCCAGTCGGCTCCTTGTCGACGATCATCACGTCGGGCCGAAAGGTCTGGGCAGCCTGCAGGATCAGCGCCTGACGCAGTCCGACGGCCGCATCCAGAGAGACGTTCAGGTTCAGGCTGCGGTAATCCCCGTCCGGCAACTTAGTCACGCCGGGGATGCGGATGTAGTCGACGCCGCTGCCGAAATCGAAATTCCCGATGACCGGCGAGCCCGAGATGATGACAACCGACGAGTTCGGCCATCCCTCCACCAAGGCGTTCGCGATGGCGCGCGACCGGCGCAGATGTCCGAGGCCAAAGGTGTCGTGGCTATAGACGAGAACTCGGGGGCCTCGCGGGTCGGGGCTCGAGCCACCGGGCCCCGGACCCTTGTTCATGTCCTCGCTCCGGTCTGCCATGCCGGCTTCCCACGTTCTCAGGGGCGTGCGTCCTCGCCAAAGGCAGCACATATCGAGGGCGTCGCCCCGTTCAATGGCTCGACCGTAGCCTTGGATGCCTACCCGCGCAAAGGGGATATCGCGCCGGTATACAGGAATGCTACACCTGTTCGCGGCCTGACGGAAACAGGCTGGTCCGGTCGGGGGAAGATGGCTCCTCGCCGCCGCATGGCAAGGCCAGGACCGCCGCCAGGGCTTCGATTCGGCGCCCCCGCAGGGGATTTCGCCGGGCGGTGCCGCATTTCATGGGTCGAACCGGTGTTCACCACGCCGGAAACTGCGTAGCGTCGTCGGGATGGACAGAAGCCTCTTCAGATACATCTGGACGCATTCCCGGCGGGACCAGATCATCATCTGTCTGGTGGTGCTGGCGTCGCTGCCTTTCTATTTCGCCTCGCTCGACCTACCTCGCCGCATCGTGAACGAGGCCATCCAGGGCCAGTCGTTCCGGGACGGGCGCATGACCGCGCCGTTCCTGAACATCTCGATCCCCTGGCCCTCCTGGCTCGGGGGCGACGGCCCGATCGAGATCTTCGAGGGTTTCCAGCTCAGCCGCGTCGGGCTGCTCTATGGGTTGTCGGGCGTCTTTCTGTTCTTCGTTCTCATCAACGGCGGGTTCAAGTACTGGATCAACGTGGCGAAGGGCGCGCTGGGCGAGCGGATGCTCCGCCGCATGCGGTTCGACCTGTTCGCCCTAGTGCTGCGGTTCACGCCGGAATCCCTTCGGACGGTCAAATCCTCGGAGACCGCCACCATCATCAAGGACGAGGTGGAGCCCATCGGCGGCTTCATCGGCGATGCCTTCATCACCCCGGCCTTCCTCGGCACCCAGGCGCTCACGGCGCTTGCCTTCATCATGGTGCAGAACATGTGGCTCGGCCTCATGGCCATGGGGGTGATCGGCGTCCAGTTCACGGTGATTCCCCGCCTGAGGCGCGAATTGCTGCGCCTTGGCAAACAGCGGCAGATCGCCTCCCGGCGGCTCGCCGGCCGCGTCAGCGAGGTGGTGGACGGCATCGAGGCGGTGCACGTACACAACGCCCATGCCTGGGAGCGCGCCGAGATCGGCCAGCGCCTCTACGAGCTCTTCGACCTGCGCTTCCGCATCTACCGACGGAAGTTCATGGTGAAGTTCCTGAACAACCTGCTCGCGCAGATCACGCCCTTCCTCTTTTATGCGGTCGGCGGCTATTTCGCGCTGACCGGGCGCCTCGACATCGGCCAGCTCGTCGCGGTGATCGGCGCCTATCGGGAGTTGCCGCCGCCCCTCAAGGAGCTGATCGACTGGGATCAGCAGCGTCTCGACGTGCAGGTGAAGTACGACCAGGTCGTCCAGCATTTCGCTCCCGACCGGCTCATGCCGATCGAGGAGGCGACGGAGGACTACGAGGATGTGAGGCTTTTGGGGCCGCTTCATGCGGAGGCCGTGCGAGTCGCGGATCCCCATGGCGGCCTGATCCTGGAGGGCGCCTCCTTCGACATCGACCTGCCGTCCCGCGTGGCGATGGTCTCGGACGGGACGGCCGCCGCGAGCCTCATGGCCCGCATCATTGCCCGCCGCACCACGGAGTTCAGCGGACAGATCACGGTCGCGGATACGGACCTCGTCCGGCTGCCGCGCCCGGTCGTCGGCCGGAAGCTCGCCTATGCGGGCGTCGACCCGATCCTGTTCCCCGGCTCCATCCGCGAGAACCTCATCTACGGCCTGCGCTTCCGCCCCGTCGGAAGCCGCGCGGAACGGGACCGTGAGGCGGCGCGCCGCCTCGCCGAGGCGCTGCGCACCGGCAATCCTCAGGAGAGCATCCACGACCAGTGGATCGACTACACCATGGTCGGCGCCGAGACCGAGGACGATCTCGACCGGATGCTGCTGACGCTCCTGCGCGACGTGGGCATGCAGGACGACATGTACCGCTTCGGCCTCGTGGGCATGGTCGACCCGGATCGCGATCCCGACCTCGCGGAACGGATCGTCGAGGCGCGGGTGCGCCTGCGCGAGACGTTCCAGGCGAGCGGCATGGCCGACCTCGTGGAGCCCTTCGATCCGGAGCGCTACAACGATCAGGCGACGATCGCGGAGAACCTGCTCTTTGGCGTGCCGACCACCCGCGAGTTGATGGGACGCAGCCTCGCGGACAATGCGACCTTCCGCGAGACGCTCGACAAGGCCGGCGTGCGGGACGACCTCACCGCCATGGGTCTCAAGATCGCGGAGACCATGACGGAAATCTTCCGCGGCCTTCCGCCCGGGCATCCGCTCTTCGAGCAATTCTCCTTCGTGGGCGCGGACGAACTCACGGATTTCGAGGCGATCCTGCGCCGCCGGACCGATGCGAAGCGCCCGCTCTCGGCCGCCGACCAGACGCGCCTTCTTGCCCTGCCGCTCGCCTATGTGGAGCCTCGCCATCGTCTCGGGCTGCTCGCCGACGACCTCAAGGCCCGCCTCGTCGAGGCCCGCGGCCGCGTTCGCGCCATGCTCGGAGACACCGAGGATCCCGGCGTCGCCTTCTATGACGCCGACAAGGTGTCGCCTGCGGCGCCGCTCAAGGACAACCTGCTCTTTGGCCGCGTGAGCTACCGGGTCGCCAATGCGCAAGGCCGCGTCACCGAAGCAATCTCCACGGTGGTGACGGAGCTCGGCCTCCGGGAGGCCATCGAGCGGATCGGGCTCGACCACCAGGTCGGTCCCGCCGGGCGCCTCCTCAACGCGCAGCAGCGGGCGAGCATCAATCTCGTGCGTTGCCTCGTGAAACGTCCCGATATTCTCGTGGTGGATGGCGCGCTCGCCCCCTTCGACGAGACGAAGGCGCAGCAGCTTCTCAGGCTGCTCGTGGAGCGCAGCACCGACCGCAGCCTCTTCTACGTCCTGCCCAACGACCGCCAGGCCGAGCGCTTCGATGTGCTCATGCGCTTTCGCGGCGGGCAGGTGACCATGGAACCCAACGCGCGTGCCGCACCGGACGAGGCGGCCGCCGAGAAACAAGTAGCAGGAGGGGTGGCATGACACTCGAGACCGAGGTCCAATCCTTGAGGCAGGTGCCGATGTTCCGCGACATCGATCCGGCGCGGTTGAAGCTCCTTGCCTTCACGAGCGAGCGGGTGCAGTTCGCCGACGGGCAGCGCTTCTTCTCGCAAGGGGATGCGTCCGACGCGGCCTATGTGATCCTCGACGGACGAGCGGCGGTGCTGCTCAACACGCCGAACGGCGAGATCAAGGTGGCCGAGCTCGGGCAGAACGCCCTCGTCGGCGAGATGGGCATCCTCTCCGACAACCCGCGCTCCGCCACCATCATGGCCGCGCAATCCACCACCGCCCTTCGCATCGACAAGCGGGTATTCCTGGAGCTGCTCGCCCAGTTCCCGCAGATGGCGCTTGCGGTGATGCGTGAACTGGCGAACCGTCTGGAGCGTACTAACGCGCAGCTGGCCGCCCAATCGCGCTAGGGCTGCCGAGCAGGCGACGAGCGTACTAACGCGCAGCTGGCCGCCCAATCGCGCTAGGGCGACCAGGGACGCGACAGCGAACCGAGGAGGAGATCATGAGCGAGGGAGCAGCCCTGGCGGAAGCGGGCCGGGTCGGCCGCCGCGGTAGGCTGCCTCTCGCCTTGAGGGATCCGCAGGTGTGGCGTCTCGTCTCGGGCCTCGTCCTCTTCGCGTTCGTCCTGACCCATTACCTCAACCACGCCCTCGGCCATGTGTCCGTGGAGACCATGGAGGCCGCGCAGGCCTGGCGGCGGGGCTTCTGGCGCTCGACGCCCGGCACCGTCCTCCTCTACGGCGCGCTCGCCGTCCACATCGCTCTGGCCCTCGCCAAGCTCGTCCGCCGGCGCACCTGGCGCATGGCGCCCTGGGAGGCGCTGCAGATCGGCCTTGGCCTCGCGATCCCCTTCCTCGGCGCCGCCCATGTGGCGGCGACCCGTGGGGTGAGCGCGGCGACCGGCTTTGACGATACCTACACGGCGGAACTGCGTCTGCTGTGGCCGGGCCTTGCGGACAGCCAAACCCTCTTTCTCGTGGTGGTGTGGCTCCATGCCATGATCGGCTTCCACCAATGGCTGCGCACCAAGCTGTGGTACGCCCGCTGGAGCCCTCTGCTGCTGGTAGGCGCGGTGCTGGTGCCCACGCTCGCCGCGACCGGCTGGATCGCCGGAGCGCGCTCCCTCGAAGCCCGCGCCTTCGACGCGCCGCCCATGACGGAAGCCGAGCTCAATGCGGGCGGCGCCCTGATCGGGCAAGCCCAGATGACGGTCTGGACCGTCTTCTGGCTCTTCGTCGCCGCGGTCGCGGTCTGGCGCATGATCGACTGGTTCCGCAGCGGCCCGACCGTCACCTATTCGGGCGGGCGCCGCGTGCGGGCGCCGCTCGGTTCGACGCTCCTCGAAATCAGCCGCAGCGCCGGTGTGCCTCACGCGGCCGTTTGCGGAGGGCGCGGGCGCTGCACCACATGCCGGGTCATGGTGCTCGAGGGCCTGGAGGAGCTGCCCGCGCCCAACCCCACGGAAGCAGCGGCGCTGGCGCGCATCGATGCGCCGCCCGGCGTGCGGCTCGCCTGCCAGATCAGGCCCGGCGGACCCCTGAAGGTGCGTCCGCTCATCCCGCTCAAAGAGGCCGAACCCACCATCGGGCGCGACAGCTATCGCTGGGGCGTCGAGCGTCGGATCACGGTGATGTTCGCTGACCTGCGCGGTTTCACCACCCTCGCCGAGCGGCTCTACCCTTACGATTCTGTCTTCCTGATCAACCGCTATTTCGAGGTGATGTCGGAGGCGATCGAGCGGCACGGGGGCGAGGTCGACAAGTTCCTCGGCGACGGCATCATGGCGCTTTTCGGGATCACGCCCGCGCCGGGCGCCGGCAGCCGCGACGCGCTGCTCGCCGCTCGCGACATGTTCAAGGCGCTGGAGGGTCTCAACCGCGAGTTCGCGGCCACCGTGCCGGAGCAATTGCGCATGGGCATCGCGATCCATTCCGGGCCGGTGGTGCTGGGACGCGTGGGCGGCGGGCGTCAGGTGAGCCTCACGGCCCTCGGCGACACGGTGAACACCGCAAGCCGGCTGGAGGACCTCAACAAGGAGTTCAACTCCGCCCTCATTCTCTCCGAAGCGACCCTCAAGGCTTCTCGCATGCGCCTTGACGGCGAGCGGCGGGAGGTTTTCGTTCGGGGACGCGGGGAGGGGTTGCAGGCGATCATCGCCGCCGACCTCGACACCCTCGCGGAGCCGGAAACGCAACCCGCCGCCTGAAGCCGTATCGCCGAGTCTTACAACGCAATTGGCTGGAAGGAGCCCAGAATGGATCTCGGCGCGCGCCTGAAGGGGCGGCATGTTCTCGTAACCGGCGCGTCCGGTGGGTTGGGCGAGCATTTCGCCCGCCTGTGTGCCCGGTGCGGCGCCGCCGTCACCGTGGCGGCGCGCCGGCGCGATAAGCTGGAACACCTCGTGGCGGAATTGACCGCGTCAGGCGCGCCCCACGCAGCGGCCCTCGACCTCGATGTGGCGAGCGAGGACTCCATCAAAGCCGCCTTCGCGACGCTGCGCGCCGCGCCGCCCCTCGACGTGGTGGTGAACAACGCGGGCATCGCGGGAAGCGGCCCCGCCATCGACACGCCGTCGGAGAGCTTCGACCAAATCATCGCCACCAATCTGCGCGGTGTCTGGCTGCTCTCGCAGGCGGCGGCTCAGGGATGGCGCGAGGCGAAGCGTCCCGGCGTCATCCTCAATATCGCGTCGATCCTCGGCCTTCGCGTCATCGGGGGCACGGCGCCCTATGTCGTCTCGAAGGCCGGCGTCGTGCAGATGACCGAGGTGCTTGCCTTGGAGTGGGCCCGCTTCGGCATTCGCGTCAACGCGCTGGCGCCCGGCTACATCGCCACCGACATCAATGCGGGCTTCTTCGAGACCGAGGCTGGGCAGCAGATGCTTCGGCGCATCCCCATGCGCCGGCTCGGCCAGCCCGAGGATCTCGACGGCGCGTTCCTGCTCCTGGCCACCGACGCCTCCGCCTGGATGACGGGCGCGACCGTTCCGGTCGATGGCGGCCACCTCGTTTCCTCGCTCTAGGGCTCGATCATGGACTTTCACATTCCGCCTCATGTCGAGGATTACCGTGCTCGCATCGCCGCCTTCGTCGAGCGTGAACTCATTCCGCTGGAAAGCGATCCGGCCTCCTTCGACCCCCACGAGAACATCAGCCTCGACCTTCTCGCACGTATGCGCGCCAAGGCGAAGGCGGAGGGGCTGTGGTGCCTTCAGCTCAAGCCGGAGACGGGCGGGCAGGGGCTCGGCAAGATGGGCATGGCGGTGGCCTACGAGGCCATGAACCGATCGATCTTCGGGCCCGTCGTGTTCAATTCCGCGGCGCCCGACGACGGCAACATGATGGTGCTGGAGGCCATCGGCACGCCGGCCCAGAAGGAGCGCTGGCTGCAGCCCATCGTGCGCGGCGACGTGCGCTCCGCCTTCGCCATGACGGAGCCGCATCCGGGCGGCGGCTCCGATCCGTCGATGATCCAGACCCGCGCGGAGCGGCGCGGCGACCGCTATGTGGTGACCGGCCGCAAGTGGTTCATCACGGGTGCCGGCGAGGCGAGCCATTTCATCCTCATGGCGCGCACCTCCGACGACCCGCGCTACGGCCTCACCGCGCTCCTCTTCCACAAGGAGCAGCCGGGCTGGCGCATCCTCCGCCGCATTCCGATCATGGGGCCGGAGGAGCATGGGGGCCATTGCGAGCTCGAATTCGACGGGCTCGAAGTGGCGGCGGACGATGTGCTGCTCGGAGAAGGGCAGGGGCTCAAGGTGACGCAGATCCGCCTTGGACCCGCGCGCCTCACCCACTGCATGCGCTGGCTCGGGCTCGCCAAGCGCTGCGTCGAGATCGCAACCGCCTATGCGGCGGAGCGCCACGGCTTCGGGCAGCGACTGGCCGACCGCGAAAGCATTCAGCTCATGCTCGGGCAGCTTGCCATGAACATCGAGATCGGGCGGCTTCTCGTGATGAAGGCGGCGTGGGAGCTCGATCGCGGCGGCTTCGCCCGCAAGGAGGTCTCGATGGCGAAGGTGCAGGTGGCGAACGTGCTGCACGAGGCCGCCGACATCGCCATCCAAATCAACGGCGCGCGGGGATATTCGAAGGATACCGTGCTCGAATGGATCTACCGCTACGCGCGACAGGCGCGTCTGGTGGACGGGGCCGACGAAGTCCATCGCATGGTGCTGAACCGCTTCCTCGCGGACGAAGGCAACCGCTTCTGGCACTGGCCCGCATCCGCGCAATGAGCCGCATAGCGCTCCCGGAGCCCTGTGGCCGATTGGCCGCATGGTTGTTGAAAAGTAAACGGGCGCCGCATTTTTACGGCCAAGCTGACTGATTCTCGCCACATCAGCCCGTCACCCCTTGTCCCACAATGACACAAGGGAGCGGCCGGTCGCCTTTCAGCATCGGACCGCAGGCGGGAAACAGCATGACGACGATGACGATGGCGCGGCGCGCCACCGCGTGTACGCCGCATGAGATGGCCACGGCCACCCAGGCAACCGACACCACCGCGCCGCGCCCCCGTTGGCGCAGGCGCATCGCCCAGACCGGGGCCGTCGCCCTGGTGGCGAGCTTCCAGTTCGTCAGCGCCGGTCCGGCCGCGGTGGCGACGATTCCGACGGCGTTCCTGCCGCAGCGCGCCGCCATTGAGCCGCTGCCGCCGATCGAGCCGCGTCAGGCGAGCAGCGTCACGACCCTGCTGAACGAGGCCTTCCCCTTCGTCCGCATCAGCCTGCCGCCTTCCGCCGCGTTGAAGGCCGACGATCTCGATGCGGCGCCGGGCTCCGCGGTGGCGGATCCCAACGAGATGCTGCAATTCGGCGCGAAGCACGCTCCGCGCTGGCTTGTGGAGACGATCTTGCGGGCCGCGCATGTGACGGGGGTCGACCCTGTCTACATGATGACCCTCGCGGACGTGGAATCGAGCCTGGCTCACGATGCCAAGGCGCCGACCTCTTCGGCGGCCGGCCTCTTCCAGTTCATCGACCAGACCTGGCTCGAAATCCTCTACGACCATGCGGCCGATCACGGCTACACCGCCGCCCGCGAGGCCGTGCGAATGGTGGGCGACGAGGTGGTGCTGGCCGAAGAGAGCAAGCGCGCCTGGATCGTGTCGCTCAAGAAGGACCCCTATCTCTCCGCGCTGATGGCGGGCGAACTCATCAAGGACGTGCAGCGGGCCCTTCAGGCGGAAGGCGAGCGCGAGTTGGCCGAAGCCGAGCTCTACCTCGCGCATTTCTTCGGGGCCAAGGCCGCCGTTCGCTTCCTCAAGGCTCTCGACGAGGAGCCGAACGCGGTGGCGGCGAAGCTCTTTCCCGCGGCCGCCAAGGCCAATCTCGGCCTCTTCTCGGAATCGAAGGGCCGCAAGCGCCGCTCGATCACGGTCGCCGAGCTCTACGACCGCATCGACAGCAAGATCGTCCGCCGCCTGAACCGCTATGACGTGGTGGTGGCCCAGCCCCTGCTGCCCTCGGCGAGGAACGCGGTTTCCGCCTCGGCCGCGCCGTTCTGAAGGCTCACCTCTCCGGTCGCGGGAGAGGTCGACGCGTGAGCGCCGGGTGAGAGGCGAGCCGTCGCACTTTACGGCGATGTCAAGTTGCGACCCTCACCCCTCGCTGCGCTCGGACCTCTCCCTTTGATGGAGAGGTGCCTATCCGGCCAGCACCATTCCATCGCTGAAGGCCTTGCCTGGGCGCGGCTCCGGCCCATCGTTCAGGTGGCAGGCGGAGAAGCGGCCGGGTGCAATCGCCTTGAGGGCGGGGCGATCCACCTTGCAGCGATCGAAGGCGAACGGGCAGCGTGGGTGGAAATGGCAGCCCGAGGGCGGGTGGAGGGGGGAGGGGATCTCGCCCTTGAGCGCCGAGAATTTCCGCTTCTTCGGCTCGAGCCGCGGCACCTCGTCGAGAAGCGCCTGCGTGTAGGGGTGATTCGGGCCGCGGAAGAGATCCTCGGTCGGGCTCAGTTCGACGATGCGACCGAGATACATGACGGCGACGCGGTCGGAGATGTGCTCCACGACGCCCAGATCGTGGCTCACGAAGAGGTAGGTGAGCCCAAACTCCTCCCGCAGCTTCATGAAGAGATTCAGAACCTGCGCCTGGATCGACACGTCCAGAGCGGCGGTGGACTCGTCGCAGACGAGCACCTTGGGGTTCACGGCGAGCGCCCGCGCGATGCCGATGCGCGCCCGCTGGCCGCCGGAGAACTGATGCGGGTAGCGCCGCCGCGTCGTGGGGTCGAGACCCACCTTTGTCATCACGTCGGACACGTAAGCCTCCATCTCGGAGGCCTTGACGATTCCGTGCACCACGGGCGCTTCGCCGATGATCTCCACCACCCGGCGGCGCGGATTGAGGGAAGCCATCGGGTCCTGGAACACCATCTGGATCGCGAGATCCGCGGCTCGGCGCTCGGAGCCTGAGAGCTTCGCCACCTCGCGGCCCTGGAACCGCACGGTGCCGGCACTTGGATCGAGAATGCCGGCGACGACGCGGCCGAGGGTCGATTTCCCACACCCGGATTCGCCGACGAGGCCCACCACCTCGCCTTCCGCGATGGTGAGGGTGACCTCGTCCACGGCACGGACGACCTGGTCCTTCAGCCCGGCGCCGAACAGGTTGGCCACCTTCTCGGCCGCATCGAGCGGCTTCACGAAGCGCTTCGACACGCCGGCAAGATCGATGATCGGTTGCGTCATGGGATTGCTCATGCGGCGGCCGTGTCGGGCGCCAGCAGGGGATGGTGGCACCGGGCCGTGCGCGTGCCCTCGAAGAGGATCGGCTCCGGCATGATGGTGCGGCAGGTGGCGGTGCCCCGCGGACAGCGGGGGGTGAAGGGGCAGCCCGGCGGCAGCGTCGCGAGGGACGGCGTCATCCCGGGGATCTGCGCCAGCGGCACACCGCGCTTGTTGCGACTCGGCACCGAGCCGATGAGACCCGCCGTATAGGGATGGATCGGCCGCTCCAGGGTGCCGACCACGTCGCCTGTCTCGACGATGCGGCCCGCATACATGACCGCAATCCGGTCGGCGAGGCCGGCGATCACGGATAGATCGTGGGTGATCCACACCATGGCGGTGCCGGTCTCGGCGCAGAGGTTCTGCACCTCCGAAAGGATCTGCGCCTGGATCGTCACGTCGAGAGCGGTCGTCGGTTCGTCGGCGACGAGAACGGCCGGGCGATGGAGGAGGGCGGTGGCGATGGCCACGCGCTGGCGCATGCCGCCGGAGAACTGATGCGGGTAGGCGTTGAGCCGCTCCTCGGCGGAGGGGATGCCGACCATCGCAAGCGCTCGCGCGGCCCTGTCGCGCGCGGCCTTGTGGGACACGCTCTCATGGGCCTGGATCGCCTCGATCATCTGCGTGTCGATGCGCAGGACAGGGTTCAGGGTCGTCATCGGGTCCTGGAAGATCATGGCGACCTTCAGCCCGCGCAGACGCCGCAACTTCGCTTCGGGCTGGCCCACCAGCTCCTCGCCGTCGAGCCGGATCGACCCCGCCGCGATCCGCCCGGGCTTGTCGATGAGCCCGAGGATCGAAAGCCCCGTCACGGACTTCCCGGAGCCGGATTCGCCGACGAGCCCCAGCACCTCGCCCCGATGCACGTCAAAGGAGACGCCGTTCACGGCGGTGACGAGCCCCTCGCGGGTGCCGAAGGTGACCTTGAGGTCGCGAACGGAGAGGACGGGGGCACTCATCGCGCGAGCCTCGGATTGAGCACGTCGCGCAGCCGGTCGCCGACCATGTTGATGGCGACGATGACGATCACGAGGGCGATGCCAGGGAAGGTGGAGACCCAGTACTTGCCGGAGAGGAGGTAATCGTACCCGGTGGCGATGAGCATGCCGAGGGACGGCTCGGTCACCGGCACGCCGACGCCCAGGAACGAGAGGGTGGATTCCAGCGCGATGGCCCGGGCGATGGCGACGGTGGCCACCACGATGAGCGGCGGAATGCAGTTCGGCAGGAGGTGCCGGAACACGATGCGCGCCTTCGGCAGGGCGAGGCAGCGGGCGGCCTCGATGTATTCGCGGCGCTTTTCCACGAGCGCGTTGCCGCGCACGGTGCGGGCATAATAGGCCCATTCCACGATGACGAGGGCGAGCACCACCTTGTCGACCCCGCGGCCGAGCACGGCGAGGAGCACCAGCGCCACCAGGATCGCCGGGAAGGACAGCTGGAGATCGACGATGCGCATGATCACCGTCTCGACCCGGCCTCCCGCATAGGCCGCGAGCACGCCGAGCGAGGCCCCGATCACGCAGGCGATGAGCACCGAGACGGCGCCGACCGTGAGCGAGATCCTGAGGCCGTAGAGGATGGCCGAGAGCATGTCCCGGCCCTGGTCGTCCGTGCCGAGGATCGAGCTTGCGCCCGAAGCGAGCGCCTCGCCCGGCGCCAGCATGTTGTCCATGATGTCGAGCTGGGCGAGGTCGTAAGGGTTCTGCGGCGCGATGAACGGCGCCAGGAGCGCGATCAGGATCGTCGCCACGAGCACTACGAGCCCGACCACAGCGCCTGGGCTCTGGAAGAAGGTGGCGACGTGCCGGCGGATGAGGCTCTCGCCCTTGTCGAGGGCTGGAGCTCGGGGGGCTGCCGGCAGGTCCTGGGCGATGCTGTGAGGCAGGGGCGTATCGGCCATGGAATCAGCCCTTCGCTCTGTGTTGTGCGTTGCGGGCCGCCGCGATCATGAAAGGCATTGGATCAGCCCTTCGCTTCGGACAGACGGACGCGTGGGTCGATGGCCGCGTAGAGCAGGTCGACCACGAGGTTGATGACGACGAAGATCAGCACCGTCATCATCAGATAGGCGACGACGATGGGGCGATCGAGGCGGTTGATCGAGTCGATCAGCAGCTTGCCCATGCCCGGATAGGCGAACACGGTCTCTGTCACGACCGCGAAGGCGATCATGGACCCGAGCTCCAGGCCGAGCACGGTGACGACCGGGATCATGATGTTCTTCAATACATGCACGCCCACGATGCGCGCGTTGGAGAGGCCCTTCGCCCGCGCGAAGCGGATGTAGTCCTGAAGCATCACGTCGCGCGTGCCGGCCTGGGCGATGCGGATCACGAGAGCCGACTTGTAGAGCGCGAGGGTGAGGGCGGGGAGGAGGAGGTGCTTCCACCCGTCGAGGGTGAAGAGCGCGAACGGCACGCCGAAGATTTCCACCGTCGTGCCGCGGCCGCTCGCGGGCAGAAGCTGCCACTCGACGGCGAAGAACAGGATCAGCATGAGGCCGATCCAGAAATTCGGGAGGGAGAACCCGAAGATCGAGCCCGACATGATGGTGCGGCCAACCCAGGTCTCTGGCTTCAGGCCCGCGAGCACGCCGAGCGGGATGCCGATGAGAATGGAGAAGAGAAGGCCGACGAAGGCCAGCTCCAAGGTCGCGGGCAGGCGCTGGAGGATCACGTCCACGGCGGGCACGTTGTAGACGAACGAGCGCCCGAGATCGCCATGGAGCGCATTCCAGACGAACACGCCGAACTGCTCGTACATCGGCCTGTCGAGGCCGAGCGAGCGTGCGATGGCCTCCCGCTCCTGCTGGTCCGCGTTCGGGTTCGCCAGGATGTCGATCGGGTTGCCGACCGCATAGACAGCCAGGAACACGAGGCTCGCCATGACGGCGATCACGAGGAGCGACTGGCTGAGGCGGCGGATGAGATAGACGAGCATGGGGTCACTCCGGCCTCTCCCGCGCGGATCCGACAGCTTGAATCCGCATACGAGAACCGGATCTCGGGAGACCCCGAGATCCGGCAGGGAGAGTACGTGCTGTTGGGTTCGGTTACGAGCCCGGCCGCACCTCGGTCGCCAGGGTGTACTGGTCGATGCGCGGCTTGTAGGTGATGCCCTTCTTCAGCGCCCAGGGGGTCACCTCGAAGTGCAGCGGGATGAGCGCGTGGTCGGCGAGCGCGATCTTGGTGGCCTGCTGGAGCAGCTGCTCGCGCTTCTTGTCGTCGACTGATTGCTGCGCCTGCTTGATCACCGCGTCGAGCTCGGGGTTCGAGTACCGGCCGCGGTTGGTGTGGCCCATGCCGGTCTTCGGATCCATGCTCGCCACGAGGGCGATCAGCGGGTTCAGCATCTCGCCCGAATCCGCGCCCCAGCCGGCGAGGTAGACCGAGAACTCGTGCTTGTTGCGGCGGGAGAAGAAGGTGGAGGCGGTCATGGCGTCCACGTTCGTCTTGATGCCGATGCGGGTGAGCATCTGCGCGACGGCCTGAGCCACCTTCTCGTCGTTGATGTAGCGGTCGTTCGGCGTGCCGAGAGTGACCTCGAAGCCGTTCGGATAACCCGCATCCGCGAGAAGCTTCTTGGCGCCGTCCGCATCGAAGGCCACGGGCTTCATATCCGGATTGGTGCCGAAGAGCGGCACGGGCAGGAAGTCGCCCGCCGCGACGGCGACGCCGCCCATGATGCGGTCGACGATGGCCTGCCGGTTGATCGCCTTCGAGATCGCCTCGCGGACGCGCTTGTCGAGGAACGGGTTCTTGTCCGTGCCCTTCACGCCGGGCGTCTTCCAGGCCGGGTCGTTGAACTGGTCGATATGGAGGTAGATCAGCCGGTTCGAGATGCCCTGGACGATCTGGAAGCCAGCGCCCTTGATCTTCTCGAAATCCTGCACCGGCGGGTTCTCGACGATGTCCACGTCACCGGCGAGCAGCGCCGCGACGCGCGGGCCCTCGCTCGAGATTGGACGCCAGGTCACCTTCTGCCAATGAGGCTTGTCGCCCCAATAGGCATCGTTGCGCTCGAGGATCACATGCGTGCCGCGCGTGTAATTGGCGAGCTTGTAGGGGCCTGTGCCGACCGCTTTCGCCGGATCGTTGAAATCTGCCGATTTCGGCGGAGTGCCGAGACCCTCGCAGCCGCTCGCATTCCACTTCACCGCGTCGGCGCCATAGGCCTGCGCGGAGAGAATGCCGAGCGTCGACATGTTGTTCGGCAGCAGGGGGGCCGGGTTCACGGTCTTGAAGATGACGGTCTGCGGGTCCGGGGTCTCGATCGCCTCGAAGCCGCGGGTATAGACCGTGAAGGGTGAGGGCGAGTTCTCGACGGTCGGAACGCGGCAGAGCGTGTAGACCACGTCCTTCGACGTGAAGTCCGCGCCGTTCGTGAACTTCACGCCGGGCCGCAGCTTGAATTCCCAGGTCTTGTCGTCGACGGCGCGGTAAGAGGCGGCGAGCTCCGGATAGAGCTTCTGCTGATCGTCGGTTGCCACCAGCGACTGGAAGATGTGGCGGCGCATGTAGTTGTTGGGGCCCACATTGTGGAAATGCGGGTCGATGGACGTGACCTCCGAGGCGACGCCGATCTTCAATTCCTGGGCACCCGCGGGGGCGGCCGCGACGAGCGCGAGGCCAGCCAGCGCCAGCGGTTTCAATCCATGCTTCATTCTCTTCTCCTCTGGTGCCCCGGCCTACGCGGGCCTCTGTTTTGGGCTGGGCGCGAGTGAACGACGAAACAGTCGGCCATGCAAGGGAGCCTTCCGCCATGCCCCAGTCGATCTCCGGCGGTGCGGTCCGTGGTTTCATCCTCGGGCGCGTTCGCTTAAACAGGGCCGAGAACCGACACTCTTGCCACCGGAGCGTGCATGGCGCGGAGCGACACCACCGAAATACTATCCCGGCTCGTCGCCTTCGACACCACCAGCCGCCACTCGAACCTCCCCCTCATCGAGTGGGTGGAGGCCTATCTGGAGCCTCTCGGCTTCGCCCTCGAGCGGATTCCGGATGCGACGGGGCAGAAGGCGAATCTCTGGGCGACAATCGGCCCCGCCGATCGCCCCGGCTACGTGCTCTCCGGCCATACGGACGTGGTGCCGGTCGACGGGCAGGCCTGGACCTCCGACCCGTTCCGCTTGCGCCAGGAAGACGGCCGCCTCTACGGCCGCGGGGCCTGCGACATGAAAGGCTTTCTTGCGGTTTGCCTTGCGAAGGCGGAGGCCATGGCGGCCGCGCCTCTCGAACGGCCCATCCATCTCGCCTTCTCCTATGACGAGGAGGTGGGGTGCGTGGGCGTCAGGAGCCTCGTGGATCAACTCGCCCGCCAGCCCGTTCGGCCGGAGGCCTGTTTCGTCGGCGAGCCCACGGGCATGGGCGTCGTCGTCGGGCACAAGGGCAAGCGGAGCGTGCGGGCCACGGTGCGCGGCCTCGCCTGCCACTCCTCGCTCGCCCCCCACGGGGTCAACGCGGTCGAGGCGGGAGCGCGGCTCGTGGCGGAGATCAGCCGGGTCGCCGCAGAACTCGCAGGGTCCGGCGGGCGGGACGAGCTGTACGACGTGCCGCATTCCACGGGTCATGTGGGCATCCTGCACGGCGGCACAGCGCTCAACATCGTCCCGGACGAATGCGAGATCCTGTTCGAGTTCCGGGTGATCGGCGGCGAGGATCCGGACCTCCTCGTCCAACGCATCGAGGCCTTCGCCCGGGACGTGATCGAGCCCGGCATGAAGGCGGTCTCGCCCGAGGCCGGCTTCACCTTCGATGTCTATGCGGGCTTTCCGGGGCTCGACACCCGGCCCGACGCGGCGGTCGTGACCCTCGCCAAGGCACTTGCCGGCCGCAACGATCACGCGAAGGTAGCCTATGGCACCGAAGCTGGCCTCTTTCACGAGGTGGCGGGTATCCCGACGGTCATCATCGGCCCCGGCTCCATCGAGCAGGCCCACAAGGCGGATGAGTGGATCGCGGTGGACGAACTCGAGAAATGCGCCGCCTTCATCGACCGGCTGATCGAGCGGTGCCGCTAGCGGCGGCTAGAACGCCTTGAAGGTGATGATCGTATGCGTGTCCGCGATCTCGGGGATCGATTGCACGTGCTCGGCGATGAAGTGGCCGATATCGACCCCGTCATCCAGGTGGAACTTGGCCAGGATGTCGTAATTCCCGGCGGTCGAGTAGATCTCGGAGGCGATCTCCCGGTCCGCGAGGGCGCTCGCCACCGCATAGGTCTTGCCGAGCTTGCATTTGATCTCGACGAAGAAGGTCTGCATCGGGGCCTCCGGAGGTGGTCTGGGGCTCAGCTATGCCATGGCGGGGGGAGCCGGTGAAGGCTCTATCGCGCGGGCGCGCGGGTTCCGCACCCCCTGACGCGTGCCGTTGGACCGAGCCAGCAAGGCGCTACCGCGCGGCGTGCGCGAGCTCCGCCACCCGCCGCGTCATGCCGGAATCCGGGTGGGCGAGGGGCAGGATCACGGTGAAATGGTTGAGACCCGGCAGGGCCTCGAAGCGCGTCTCGGCGCCGCCCGCGCCCCAGGCCTGCGCGATGGAGCGGCTCTGGCGCAGATATTCCCCGCTTTCGTCGCCGCCCACGACCGCATCGAGGAGGCGTCCCTTCGGTGCCGGCCAGAGAAGGGGGCTCAGGCGCTGCGCCTCCGCCTCGTTCATCCCCAGAGCGTCGTTCACGTAAGTGTGGCGTAGGGGATCGAGGTCGAAGAGGCCGGAGATCGCATAGGCTGACGGCACGAGATCGGGCCGGGCTCCGAGGGAAGCCCAGTCGGTTGCGAGCATGCAGGCGGCGAGGTGACCGCCCGCCGAGTGGCCCGTGACCACGAGCGGTCCGCTCTCGCCAAGCCGTAGGCAGGCTTGGCGCATCTGCTCGACGATGTCGCCGACGCGCACCTGGGGTGCCAAGTCGTAGCCAGGAATCGCCACGTCGACCCCGTGCGCATTGAGGCCCCGGGCCATGTGGCTGAAGGCTGAGCGATCGAGAGCCTGCCAATAGCCACCGTGGATGAAGAGGGCGGTCGCTGTCGCCCGCTTTTCCGGCGCGCGAAACAGCTCGATCGCCTGCCGCTCGCTCGGACCATAGGGGATGGTCTCGTGGAGGCTCCGCGCCTGCGTCCGGTAGGCCGCGGAATCCCTGAGCCAGCCTTCGATCACCGCCGGGTGATCGGGCACCCGGGCGCGGTTGTTGTACTCGGCCTCGTAGTCGACGGCGCTCATGCGGCCATCCCTTCATGCGCCGCCGCGAGAGCGGCCTCGGTCATGAAGCCGGCGGCGCTCATGCGGCGTTTGGGGCCTTCACCTCCGCCGGCGCTTCGATCTCCCCGGTTTCCGGTGGCCGGCCGACGGACACGTAGGTGAATCCGCGCCGGGTCATCTCATCGGGGCGGTAGACGTTGCGCAGATCGACCACGATGGGGGAGGCGAGCGCCGCCTTGAGCCGGCCGAGATCGAGCGCCCGGAACAGATCCCATTCGGTGACGATCACGAGCGCATCGGCGCCCCTCGCGCAGGCATAGGCGTCCTGCGCATATTCCACGTCCTGGAGCACGGACCGGGCCTGCTCCATGCCCTCCGGGTCGTAGGCGCGCACCTTCGCGCCCGCATCCTGCAGCGCGCCGATGACGGCAATGGAGGGCGCGTCGCGCATGTCGTCGGTGTTCGGCTTGAAGGTGAGGCCGAGAACCGCAATCGTCCGGCCCCGCACGGAGCCGCCGCAGGCCTGCACGACCTTGCGGCCCATGGCGCGCTTGCGCTGGTCGTTCACCGCCGCCACCGTCTCCACGATGCGGATCGGGGCGTTGTAATCCTGCGCGGTCTTGATCAGCGCCAGCGTATCCTTCGGGAAGCAGGAGCCGCCATAGCCGGGGCCCGCATGAAGGAACTTCGAGCCGATGCGGTTGTCGAGACCGATGCCGCGGGCGACGTCCTGCACGTTGGCGCCCACCTGCTCGCAGAGATCCGCGATCTCGTTGATGAAGGTGATCTTGGTGGCGAGAAACGCGTTCGCCGCGTATTTCGTGAGTTCCGCCGTGCGGCGGCTCGTGAAGAGGATCGGCGCCTGGTTGAGGTAAAGCGGGCGGTAGAGGTCGTTCATCACGCCCTTGGCGCGCTCGTCCTCGGTGCCGATGACGATGCGGTCCGGGCGCTTGAAGTCGGCGATGGCCGCGCCCTCGCGCAGGAATTCGGGGTTCGAGACCACGGCGAAATCGGCGTCCGGCCGGGTCTCCCGGATGATGCGCTCCACCTCGTCGCCGGTGCCCACCGGCACCGTCGATTTCGTCACCACGACCGTGTAGCCCTTCATGGCGGCCGCGATCTCCCGGGCCGCCTGATAGACGTAAGAGAGATCCGCATGGCCGTCGCCGCGGCGGGACGGCGTGCCCACCCCGATGAACACCGCATCGGCCGATTGCACGGCCTCCGTGAGGTCGGAGGCAAAGGACAACCGCCCCTCGCGCACGTTCTTGGCCACGAGGTCCGAAAGGCCTGGCTCGAAGATCGGAATCTCGCCCCGGTTCAGGGCCTCGATCTTGCGCGGGTCCTTGTCGACGCAGCACACATCGTGCCCGAAATCGGCAAAACACGCGCCGGAGACGAGGCCCACATAGCCCGCGCCGATCATCGCAACTCGCATCCAGGGTCTCCCGGTCAGTGTCGGTCCAGGGTTTAAGGGGGCACGCCCAAGGGTGCAACCTGGGACTAAGCTTTGCCGTGACAAGCTTTGTAGAAGCCGAAGGTTCCTGGGGTCCAGCGGCGCCGTGGGGGCTGGTGGAACCGGCGGGGCGTGCTATGAGCCCCGCCCGAACGGGCAGGCTGGCCCGGCCCATCCTTGTAGAATTCCCATGGACAATCCGGTTCTCGTCGACGTCATTCGCGGCCATGAGGTCGAATCCCGCCATCGGGGCTCCGTGTCGGTGATCGACGCTGATGGAGGCACGGTGCTGTCCATCGGCGATCCGGAATGCCGGGTCTTCCCCCGCTCGGCCGTCAAGGCGATCCAGGCCCTTCCCCTCGTGGAGCGCGGCATCGCGGAGCGCTATGGCCTGAGCGACGCCGAGATCGCCCTTGCCTGCGCCTCCCATTCCGGCGAGCCGGCTCACGCGGAGGCGGCGGCCTCGATGCTCGCCAAGGTCGGCCGCGACCATGGCTGCCTCGAATGCGGGACGCACTGGCCCATGGGCGAGGCCGCGAATCGGGCGCTTGCCGCGGCGGGCGGAACGCCGACCGCCCTTCACAACAACTGCTCGGGCAAGCATGCGGGCTTCGTCTGTCTCGCCTGCGGCCTCGACACGGACCCCGCGGGCTACGTGACCGCGGGGCATCCGGTCCAGGAGGCGGTGCGGGAGGCGCTGGAGGACCTGACCGGGGCCTGCCACACCCCGGACGTGGCCGGCATCGACGGCTGCTCCATCCCCACCTACGCGGTGCCGCTGACGGCGCTCGCCTTCGGCTTTGCCCGGTTCGGCTCGGGCGTGGGGCTGTCGAGAAGCTCCGCCGCGGCCGCGAAGCGCATTCGGCAGGCCGTCGCCAAGCACCCCTTCATGGTGGCCGGAACGGGCCGCTTCGACACCCGGCTCATGGAGATTCTGGGGGAGCGTGCCTTCGTGAAGGTCGGGGCCGAGGGCGTCTATTGCGGCACCCTGCCGGAGCTCGGCTACGGCATCGCCCTCAAGGTGGATGACGGCGGGACCCGCGCCGCCGAGGCGGCCATGGCCTCGCTCATCCTGGGCCTCCTGCCCCTCGACGGACAGGCGCGCACCGATGTGGAGGCGCTGGCCCGGCCGGTGATGACGAACTGGAACGGCATCGAGGTCGGCACCCTGCATCCGACCCAGGCGCTTCAGGCGTAGGACCGGCCCATCACTCGTTCTCGTCGGGAATGTTGAGGACCTGTCCGCAGGCCTTGCAATGCACCGCGTCCGGCTCGTGGCGCTGGAGGCCGCAGGTGGGGCAGGGGAACCGCACCTTGTTCGGGCGAAAGAGCACCTGCGCGAGGCGCAGGAACAGCGTCACGCCGAAGATCATGATGATCACGGAGATCATCCGGCCGCCGGTGCCGGTGAGCGTGATGTCTCCGAACCCTGTCGTCGTGAGCGCCGTCACCGTGAAATAGAGCGCGTCCGCATAGTTGCGGATCGCCGGGTTCGTGGCGTGCTGCGTCGCGTAGACGAGCCCTGTCATCACGAAGATGAATACCAGCAGGTTCGCGACCGCGACGATCACCTCCTCGTTGTTGCAAAAGAAGAGGCTGTCCTTCCGCAGGCGCCGTAGGAAGGGCTCCGTGTGGAGGAGCCTCAAGGTCCGCAGGATCCGCAGGAAACCAGCGCCTTCGCGGGAAATGGGAGCAAGGAACGAGGCGACGGTGATGAGGTCCGCCCAGGTGGCCGGGTGGAGGAGATCGCGCACGCGCCGCCGGCTGATGAGCAGCCGAGCCGCAAGATCGCTGGCGATGATGATGCCCATGACCACGTCGATGGATTCCACCACCGGATGCGGCGGCATGAACGAGGTGCCGACGATGAACAGGATCGTCAGGAGATCGAAGAGGAAGAGGCCATATCGGAACCGGTGCGCGCGGTCGGTCTCCCCCTCGTAGAGCCCCCGTAAGAAGTGGATCAGCCGCCGCATGAACCAATAAGGGGAAGCGCGGCCATAGGGTTCCGGATTCCCGAAATCAGAATGTCTTCCTCATGGCGATGGTCTCGACCGGCGCGCCGCATTCCGTGCTCGGGTAGCGGCGCTCCTCCCGCCAGCCCCGGCGTTCGTAGAAATAGCGGGCCGGGAGGTTGAAGGCGCGGACCTCGAGACTTGCCGCCGGATGCGTCCGGCGGATTGCCGTCTCCGCCTCGTCCATCAGGGCAGTCCCGACGCCGCATCCCTTGTGCGCCGGGTCCACATGAAGGGCTTCGATGTGGTCCTCGGCCCGGTGGAGCATGCCCAGCAGCGCTTCGCCGTCCACCGCGACCCGGAAGGCCGACCACGCCTTCTCGGCATAATGCCGGGCCGGGTCCCCGTCGGCGAAGCGCTGGACGGCCTCGAAGGGGAGCTCCGGGGCCCAGGTCACGAGCCAGGATCGGCGCAGGAGCCTGACGAGCCCCGGTACGTCGGCGGCGAGCGCCTGCCTGATCTGCAGCATGAGCGGACATCCTTTTGGGGTGAGGGGCTAGAGGCCGAGCAGGCCCGCGATCTCGTCGGCTCCGGCGGTGGGCGACAGGGCGCCTTCGGCGAGCGCCCGCTCGATCGCGGGCAGGCGTCCGCGCACGGCAGGATTGGTGGCGAGGCGTTCCTGGACCCGTTCGTGCACCAGCGCCCACATCCAGCGGCTGTCCTGCTCCCTGCGCTTCGCCAGCAATTCGCCCGTTGCCTCAAGGCGCGTCCGGTGGTCGAGCACCTTCGCCCAGACCTCGTCGAGGCCCTGACCGGTGAGGCCCGAGACGGTGAGCACCGGCGGCGTCCAGGTCGGCGAAGCCGGTGTGAGGATGTGGAGGGCGGCCTGGTACTCGGCCGCCGCAGCTTTCGCCCGCGCGCCCGCATCGTCCGCCTTGTTCACGGCGATCAGGTCGGCGCGTTCGAGAATGCCCTTCTTGATGCCCTGCAGCTCGTCGCCGGCCCCGGGGAGCATGAGGACGAGGAAGAAATCCGTGAGGTCGGCGACCGCGGTTTCCGATTGCCCGACGCCCACGGTCTCCACGAGGATCACGTCGAACCCGGCCGCCTCGCAGAGCAGCATCGCCTCCCGGGTCTTGGCGGCGACGCCGCCGAGGGTACCGGAGGAGGGGGAGGGGCGGATGAAGGCCCCGGGGTCGCCCGCCAGACGCGCCATGCGGGTCTTGTCGCCGAGGATCGCGCCGCCCGTCCGTGTCGAGCTCGGGTCCACGGCGAGCACCGCCACCTTGTGGCCCCGGCCCGTGAGAAGGCTGCCCAGGGTGTCGATGGTGGTGGACTTGCCGACGCCTGGAACGCCGGTGATGCCGACCCGCACGGCTTTCCCCGTGCGCGGCATCAGCTCCTGGAGCAGGGCGCGGGCGGCGGCCCGGTGATCGGGCCGGCGGGATTCCATGAGCGTGATGGCCCGCGCGAGCGCCGCCCGATCGCCGCTCGCCACCGCGGCGGCGCTGATCCCAGGTCTGCGCAGGGGAGCCGTCATCCGGCCTTTCTGCCGGGGAACAGGGGGAAGGGCAATGCGGGCAGGCTGGTTTTCCCTCAGCGAGACGCGATGGGAGACCTCACCACGTGACCGCCTCCATGCCGATCCGCCCCCAGCCCGGGAGCTTGATGGCGGGACGCCGGACATCGAGGCCGGCGATGAGGCCGAGGAAATTCATCTCGATCCCTTCGACCCACCCGATGCTGAAGCCTGCGAAACCGCCCAGTGAGACCTGGATGCCGGTTCGACTCGGCGTCAGGCCCACCATGTCGGCGCTGGGCTGCCAGTCCTTGCCGATGGCGGTGGGCGGCAGCGCGGCGGCAAGCTCCGGCACCGAGCGCATCACATGGGCCACGAAGGTGTTGGAGTTCGGCCCCGGCCAGGCCCGGTAATCGCCCCAGGCGCGGTAGGGGTAATCCGCCACCGCCTGCCGGACGCGGGGGATGAGGCGCGCGGCCTCCTCGCCATCGATGGCGAGGATGAGGTGGGGCGCGTTGCCGAACCAGCGCCCATCCGGCGGCCAGCCATCCGTGCGCACGGGGCTGCCCCAGCCCACCTTGTCGTAGCGGGTATAACGGGAGGCTCCGGCCTCCTTCACCACGATCCAGGAATGGTGCGCGAAGATGCCCCGCCAGCGGCCGACCCGCGCCGCGTAGATGTGAACCGTGGCCTGTGGGACCTCCGAGGGAGGCTTCAGAAGCCGGGCGCTCGACCAATCGGCGGCGCGCCAGCTCGGCGCCACGTCGTCCCGGGCCGCCCACCACAGGGCGTGGGCGGCGAGCGGCAGGATGAAGAGCGCGAAGACGAAGAGGAGGATGCGGCCGGCGATGAGCATGAACCACGAACGTGTGGTCGGGTCGGGGCCGGATCAACCCCATCCGGTGTCGCATCGGGAGCACCCCGTTAACATTCTGTTGACCAGACGGGGCTGCGGGAGTGCAACTGCCTTGCGCTCGCCATCATCCGGGCCGAGACACCGCGCCTCCCCCTCTCGGTTCCTTATCCCTCATCCATGCATTCGATCCTTGCCTCCCGCGCCCGCGCTGCCGTCGCTCTCCTGGCCTGCCTTGCGGTGGCCGGCTGCTTTACGACCGAAGAGGCCGTCGGCACCGCCACGGGCGCCGTGCCTGGCCAATCGGCACTGCTCGTCGCGACCACCCGGATGCCCGTAGGCGACCCCGTCCAGAAGCCCTGGTTCGGCACGCAGCGCGGCCGCGGCCTTGTGTTTGCGGAGGCGCGGGTGAACCCGCCCGACCCGTCGCTCACCGGACGCGTCGCCTCCGTGGTGACGGGGGATTGGACGATCGCCTCGGTCGGCAAGGTCGAGAGGGAGGGCGCGGCCCAGGCCTTCGCCCAGGCCACCTTCGGACGTGACGTGCTCCTTTATGTGCATGGCTACCGGGAAAGCTTCGAGACCGCGGCTGTCTCGGCCGCGCAGCTCGGGAACGGAATCGGCTTTCAGGGCGCCACGGCGCTCTTCACCTGGCCCTCGGCCGCCTCGACGCTCAGCTATGTGAGCGACCGGGAGAGCGCCATGTGGTCGAGGGATGCCATGGAGGATCTGCTCACGGCCGCCTCCAGCACTCAGAGCGGGGGCAAGATCCACATCGTGGCGCACAGCATGGGGACGCTCCTCACCCTGGAGACCCTGCGGATGCTCCGGGGATCCGGCGGCGACACGGCGATGCAGCGCATCGGCGCCGTGGTTCTGGCCGCCCCCGACATCGACATGGACCTGTTCACCCGCAGCGTCGAGCGCCTTGGGCCGGATGCCAAGAAGATCACCGTGATCTCCTCCACCAACGACCGGGCGCTCGCGGTGTCGAGCCGGCTTGCCGGTGGCGGGCAGCGGGTCGGCGCAGCCGACCGGGAAAAGATCGAGGCGCTCGGCGTGCGTGTCGCGGACGCCTCCGAATTCGGCAGCGGCCTCATCAATCACGACCTGTTCCTGTCCAACAAGGACGTGCAGCAGGTGGTGCGCCGGGCAATCGACCGCGAGCGGGCTTGGTAGGCTCCGGCCGCTTCGACTGGACGGCCGTCTCGCTCTGTGGCTCGCTGCGTTGGACAACGGAGCTACCCATGACTATCGAAACCTGGCTCGCTTTCGCGGCCGCCTCCGCCATTCTGATCCTGATTCCAGGACCGACAGTGCTTCTCGTCGTGTCCTATGCGCTCGGCCAGGGATGGCGCACGGCTCTGCCGATGGCGATCGGCGTGGCGCTCGGCGACTTCACGGCGCTTGCGCTCTCGATGCTGGGCCTCGGGGCGCTGCTCGCAGCATCGGGCACGATCTTCACGCTGCTGAAATGGGTCGGTGCCGCCTATCTGATCTGGCTCGGCATCAAGCTTTGGCGGGCTGGCGGCAGCCTCGAAGCGGCGCCGCGCAGGGACGCAACGTCCGCTGCGAAGATGCTGGGACATGCCTGGCTCGTCACGGCCCTCAACCCCAAAGGCCTCACGTTCTTCGTCGCCTTCCTGCCGCAGTTCATCGACCCGAAGCTCGCTTTCCTGCCGCAGGTGACGGTGTTCGGCGCCACGTTCCTGGTGCTCGCCTTCGCCAACGCAATCGGCTACGCGCTCGTCGCCTCCCGGGCACGCGCCGCCGTGCGCAACCCGAAGGTGATCGGCGTCGTCAACAAGGTGGGCGGCAGCTTCCTGATCGGCGCCGGCATCGCGACGGTGGGATGGCGGGCCGGACAGGCCTGACGATCACCGTGACCTGACGATCACTCCGCCGCCTGCTTCGGCCCGTAGCCGAGGCGGCGGTTCAGTTCGCCGATGAGGTTGACGGCCGCATCCGCGATCACGGTGCCGGGCGGGAAGATCGCCGAGGCGCCGGCTTGATAAAGCGCATCGAAATCCTGCGGCGGGATCACGCCGCCGACCACGATCATGATGTCCTCGCGGCCGTACTTGGCAAGCTCCGCGCGCAGTTCCGGCACGAGCGTAAGATGGCCGGCGGCGAGGGACGAGACGCCGACGATGTGCACATCGTTCTCAATGGCTTGCCGGGCCGCCTCGCCAGGGGTCGCGAAGAGCGGTCCGATATCCACGTCGAAGCCGAGATCCGCGAAGGCGGAGGCGATCACCTTTTGGCCGCGGTCGTGCCCGTCCTGGCCCATCTTGGCGACGAGGATGCGGGGGCGGCGCCCGTCCTCGGTCGCAAAATCCTCCACGAGGCGGCGCACCTGCTCGACGGCCTGCGACATGGCCCCGACCTCCCGCTTGTAGACGCCCGAAATCGCCTTGATCTCGGCCCGATGCCGGCCCCACACGTTCTCCAGCGCCAGCGAGATTTCGCCCACCGTCGCCTTGGCGCGGGCGGCCCCGACCGCGAGAGCCAGAAGGTTGCCCTCGCCCGAAGCCGCGCTGTTCGACAAGGCCTCCAGCGCCGCGTCGACCTGCGCCTGGCTGCGCTCGGCCTTGAGGCGCTGCAGCTTCTCGATCTGCCGGGTGCGGACCGCGTGGTTGTCCACCTTGAGGAGATCGATCGACGCCTCGTTCGTGGCGCGGAACGCGTTCACGCCGACGATCGTCTGATGGCCTGAATCGATGCGCGCCTGCGTGCGGGCCGCCGCCTCCTCGATCTTCAGCTTCGGGATGCCGGCCTCGATGGCGCGGGTCATGCCGCCGAGGCTCTCCACCTCCTGGATATGCGCCCAGGCGCGGGCCGCAAGATCGGCCGTCAGGCGCTCCACGTAATAGGAACCGCCCCAGGGATCGATGATCCGCGTGGTTCCGCTCTCCTGCTGGAGGAAGAGCTGCGTGTTGCGGGCGATGCGGGCGGAGAAATCCGTCGGCAGGGCGAGCGCCTCGTCGAGGGCATTGGTGTGCAGGGACTGGGTGTGCCCCTGCGTTGCCGCCATGGCCTCGATGCAGGTGCGCATCACGTTGTTGAACACGTCCTGCGCCGTGAGCGACCAGCCGGAGGTCTGCGAATGGGTGCGCAGGGGCAGCGACTTGTCGCTTTTCGGATCGAAGCCCTTCACGAGCTTTGCCCAGAGGAGGCGTGAGGCGCGCAGCTTCGCCACCTCCATGAAGAAGTTCATGCCGATGGCCCAGAAGAAGGAGAGCCGCGGCGCGAACTGGTCGATGGTGAGGCCCGCGCTGAGGCCGGCGCGGATGTATTCGACGCCGTCCGCAAGGGTGTAGGCGAGTTCGAGATCCTGCGTCGCTCCCGCCTCCTGCATGTGGTAGCCGGAGATCGAGATGGAGTTGAACTTCGGCATGTTGGCCGAGGTATAGGCGAAGATGTCGGAGATGATCCGCATCGAGCCCTTGGGCGGATAGATGTAGGTGTTCCGCACCATGAATTCTTTGAGGATGTCGTTCTGGATCGTGCCCGAGAGCTTTTGGGGCGCGACGCCCTGCTCCTCGGCGGCCACGATGTAGAGCGCCATGATCGGGAGCACGGCCCCGTTCATGGTCATCGACACGCTCATCTGGTCGAGCGGGATGCCGCCGAACAGGGTCCGCATATCGTAGATGGAATCGATCGCGACCCCGGCCATGCCCACATCGCCCGAGACGCGCGGGTGGTCGGAATCGTAGCCCCGGTGCGTCGCAAGATCGAAGGCGACGGAGAGGCCCTTCTGGCCCGCCGCCAGGTTGCGGCGGTAAAAGGCGTTGGAATCCTCCGCCGTCGAGAAGCCGGCATACTGGCGCACGGTCCACGGCTGGTTCACGTACATGGTCGGGTATGGCCCACGCACGAACGGCGCGAGGCCGGGATAGGTATCGAGGAAATCGAGACCGGCCCGGTCCTCGGGCCCGTAGGCGCCCTTCACCGCGATGCCTTCCGGCGTCAGCCAGGGCTCTCCCCCGGGCGCGGAGGAGCGCGGCGCGGCCGCAGGCGTCCAGGGCAGGGCGGTGAAGTCTGGGATGCGGGTCATGGTGCTCAGCAGGTCGCTCTTCGGACGGCAAACATCGATCCTGCCGCCATTCTAGGGCGTCGCCGCGCCTGAGGCTATCGGCGATCGGCCTCCCGCGCCCCGGTTCAGCCCCGCTTTTCGGCGTTCCAGCGACCGGAGCAGTTGCGCCCGCCGGACGTGGTCCAGGTTCCGGTTCCGGTGCCGCCGCCGAGGCGCCCCGTCACGTTCGCACGATCCTGCCCGCGTGAGATGCTGCCAGCGACCGTTCCGTTCGCTTGGACGCGGCCCGAGACCGCGAAGGCTTCCGGGCCGCCGTAGCGGGCTTGGCCATTCTCGATGACGATGGAATACCGATAGGCGCGGTCGCAGGCGCCCTGCTCCGTCACGACCTCGACGCTCCAGGTTCCATCGAACCGTCTGACCTGAGCTTCGGCTTGCAGCGGCAGGCCCACCGTCATCAAGCCGATCCAGGACACCGCCACCATCCGGGACTTGAACCGCATGTGTGCCTCCTTAGTCCCGGCAAGGCGCCGGGACGCCACCGTGTAACGCGATCCGCAAAAGCGCAGTTCCGGCTGCGTCCTTTCAAGTGACGGATGCAAAAAAGCCGCCGGCGCCTGGGGCGCGGCGGCTCTGATCCGAGGTGTGCGGAGCGCCTCAGTTGGAGACGGTCTGGGTCCGCTTCATGGCGGTCCAGCGGCCCTGGCAGCCGAGCATGGCGAGCTGCCAGGTGCCCGAGCCGGAGCGCTCGCTGAGACGGCCCGAGGCATTGGCCTGGGCGAGGCTGCGTCGGATGGCAAGGTTCACGTCGCCATTCGGCCCGACTTGGCCGGAGACGGAGGCATTGGCGCCCTGGAGAGGACGGACCGAGCCGTTCTCGACGGAGACCGAGTAGGTGTAGGAGCGGTCGCAGGTGCCGGTGTCGGTCACGAGCTGAACGTTCCAGAGCCCGTCACGGCGCTCCGACGGCGAAGCGGCGAAGGCGGCGGCGGAGGTGAGGACGAGGCCGGCAACGGCGGCGAGACGGAGCGAGAGACGCATTCTTGGTTTCTTCCCGTTGGGTCCCGGGATCGGAAACCGACATCGTCTCAGGCGTGGGCCGCTTCCAGCGCCTCGCTCAAGATCGAGAGGGTATCGCACCCGGCAAAGATGAAGGTGGTTGCCCCCGCCCGTCTCATGGCTTCTTCGAGTTCCCCCGGGCGGCGTGCGATGTAGATAGGTGATTTGCTGACGTTACGCAACCCTTCTATCGCAGGGATCGCTTGTTGTTCATAAATCTCATCAGAGGAACAAATACAGGAAAGCTTGGCTTTGCTAGATGAATAGCTGTTCAGCATCTCATCTAAACTGGCGAAGCCGTCGTTTGTCACCGCTTCAATGCCTGCGGATTCGAAGAAGTTCCTTGCAAACGTGGCTCTTGCCGTAAAGGCAGCGACAGGCCCGAGATTGGCCAGAAACACTTTCGGCCGCTCACCCATCTGCATCGTGTAGGCGTCGGCCGCGTCGCGAAGGCGCTCGAAAGGCTCCGCGCTGCGCCGCGAAGGGAGGGCGAGGCCGTTCCCCACCGTCTCGGAGATCGGACCGGGCTGCAGGACTTCGACGACAGCCTCATGGATGTTCGGAAACTCGCTCGTGCCGGTGATGGGCTCCTTGCGGGTCGCGACGGCGCGCTCGCGCTGCGCCGCGACAGCGGCGATGCGGGCCTGGAAGGCGCCACCGGCGAGGCTTGCCGCGAGGCCGCCCTCGCGCTCGATCTCCTGGAACAGCGCCCAGGCCCGCTCGCACAGGCCCTCCGTCAGGGCCTCGAACCCGCCGGCCCCCGCGGCCGGATCGGGGACCCGCCAGAGGTTCGACTCGTCGAGGAGGATGGTTTGCGTGTTGCGGGCAAGCCGGCGCGCGAAGGCGTCGGGCAGCCCGAGCGCCGCCGTGAAGGGCAGCACCGTGAGCCCGTCCGCGCCGCCGATGCCCGCCGAGAACGTGGCGACGGTCGTCCGCAGGAGGTTCACCCAAGGGTCGCGGCGCGTCGTCATGCGCCATGCGGTCTCCGCCTGGAGCCGGATCGGCTGGGACGGCAAGCCGCTCGCCTCCTCGATCCGAGCCCACAGGCGCCGCATGGCCCGGAACTTGGCAACCGTCAGGAACTCGTCCGCATCGGCCACGAGGAGGAAGGTGAGCGCGTCGCGGGCCGCCTCGACCCCATGCGCGGGCTCGAGCGCCCTCAGATAGGCCAAGCCCGTCGCGAGCGCCGCCGCGAGCTCCTGCGCCTCGCCGGCTCCGGCCTCGTGATAGGCGCGCGTGTCCACCCGCAGCACCGGCGAGCGGAAGCCTCGGGCCCGCAGATCGGCCGCGATGTCCGAGGCTCGCCCGGCGAGATCCGCGAAGGGCAGGGGCGGCGCGCCCGTGCGGGCGATGTCGCCCAGCGGATCGAGGCCGAAATCGATGGAGAGCGAAGCGGGATCGAGTCCCCGGTGGCGGACGAGATCCGCGATCGAGGACGCTGCCTCCCGGCCCGCGAAAGGGGCGGTCTCGACCCGCAGGTGAATGAGATCGAGCATGACGCCCTGGAGCGCCCGGTCGATCGCGTCCGCGCCGCTCACCGCAAGGCCGAACCCGCGTGCTGTAGGAGCCCCCGCGAGAACCAGGGCGAGGCTGTCGGCGCCGCCTTCGAGATCGGCGAGAGCCAGCTCGTTCGCGACCGCCGGATCCGGATGGTCCACCCGCTGCGTCACCCGCCAGCGGCCGGGCTCCTGGCGCGCGACCGGAACGGCGCCCTCCGCCTTCGGATAAAGGGGCTCGATCCGCAGCCCATCGGGGCTGCGGGCCACGAGCCTCTTGTCGAACTCCGCGCCCTTGAGCACCCCCTCGACGAGCTTCAGCCATTGCTCGCGGCTGGCCTGCGGGAAGTCGGCGGCAAGGGAGAGATCGTCCATGGGGAGCCTGCTGGGATCGCGAAGCGCGAACGTTAGTCGAGGTTGCGCGAGGACGCCACGGGAGCGGCTTCACCCGTCTCCCCAAGGCAGAGGGGGAGCCTCGACCGAGCTGGTCGAAGCGCCGCCCTCGGCTGATGCGCTCTCCTCACACGAACTGCGTGAGCCCCGGGATCGAGCCCACGATCGGGCCCATCACGTCCTCGCCGGCCTTCTCCCGGCCGAAGGCGAACAGCTCCTGGCCGAGGGGCTGCATCTGGCCCATGGAGACGCCGATGCCCATGAGCTGTCCTCCGAGGGCCATCACGCCGCCGCCCATGCCCCCCATCATCCCCATGAGGCCACCGCCTCCGCCGCCCGAGCCCTGGGCCATGGCGGCCTCGGCGCCCGGCATGGTGGCGAGGAGCTGGTTGACCTCGTTCGGGGGACCCTCCTTCTTGAGGAAGGCGAGAATGATGCCGATGGCCTTGGTGGCCGTAGCCTCGTCGAGGCCCGTCCGCTGGGTGACGCGGGCGAGAAGCTCTTCCATGGGTGTCTCCGAAGGTGTTTTCGTTGCGGTGCGGCATAATTCGGTCGCGCGCGATCCGAAATCAAGCATGGCGTTCCCCATGCCGAACCGGTGGAAATGCGGCCGCCGATTGCCTATGACTGAGGCAACACACCGAACCATCCCCAAGAACGAGGGCGGACGACGATGCTCGAAGACGGCAAGATCCTGATCGGCAAGAGCACCAAGCCCGAATACCTCCATCTCACCCTCGCGAACCGCCACGGGCTCATCACCGGCGCCACGGGCACGGGCAAGACCGTGTCGCTCCAGGTGCTGGCGGAGGGCTTCTCCAATGCCGGCGTGCCGGTCTTTGCCGCCGACATCAAGGGCGACCTGTCGGGCGTCGCGGCGCCGGGCAACGCCAAGCCGCCCTTCGTGAAGCGGGCGCAGGAGATCGGCGTCGAGTACGTGCCGGACCGCTTCCCCGTCGTGTTCTGGGATCTGTTCGGCGAGCAGGGCCACCGCATCCGCGCCACGGTGTCCGAGATGGGGCCGCTGCTCCTCTCGCGCCTGCTCGATCTCAACGAGACGCAGGAAGGCGTGCTCAACATCGCCTTCCGGGTCGCGGACGAGCAGGGGCTCCTCCTCCTCGACCTGAAGGATCTGCGCGCGCTCCTCCAGCTCATCGGCGAGAACGCCAAGGAGCTCACGGCCACCTACGGCAACGTGTCCAAGGCCTCCATCGGCACGATCCAGCGCCAGCTCCTCGTGCTCGAGAACCAGAAGGGCGACGAGTTCCTGGGCGAGCCGGCCCTCGACATCCGGGACCTGATGAAGACCGACCGGGACGGGCGCGGGATCGTCAACATCCTGGCCGCCGACCAGCTCATGAACAACCCGCGCCTTTACGCGACCTTCCTCCTCTGGCTCATGTCGGAGCTGTTCGAGGAGCTGCCGGAGGTGGGCGACCTCGACAAGCCGAAGCTCGTGTTCTTCTTCGACGAGGCGCATCTTCTCTTCACGGACGCGCCGGCCGCGCTCGTGCAGGCGGTGGAGCGCGTAGTGCGCCTCATCCGCTCGAAGGGCGTGGGCGTCTACTTCATCACGCAGAACCCGGTGGACGTGCCGGAGACGGTGCTCTCGCAGCTCGGCAACCGGGTGCAGCATGCGCTGCGCGCCTTCACGCCGCGCGATCAGAAGGCGGTGCGCGTCGCCGCCGAGACCTTCCGCCAGAACCCGGCTTTCGACACCGGCAAGGCGATCACGGAGCTCGCCGTCGGCGAGGCGCTCGTCTCCACGCTCGAGGGCAAGGGCTCGCCCTCCATGGTGGAGCGCACGCTGATCGCGCCGCCCATGGGGCAGGTCGGCCCCATCGATGCGGCCGAGCGCCAGCGGATCATCCAGGCGAGCCCGTTGCGCGGCAAGTACGACGCGCCGCTCGACACGGAATCCGCCTACGAAATGCTGGCGCAGCGCGCCGAGAAGGCGATGGCGGAAGCCAATGCCGCGCAGGCGTCCTCCGGCGGCATTCTCGACATGATCGGCGGCCTCTTCGGCACCGCGCGCCGCGGGAAGGGCGAGACGCTCAGCGTCGGCCAGACCGTCGCCCGCGAGGTCACCCGCACGGTGGTGAACCAGGCCATCGGCGGATTGGCCTCCGAGCTCGGCAAGGCCATCGGGGGCCGTCAGGGCTCCGCCATCGGGCGCGCGGTCGTGCGCGGCACCCTCGGCGGCCTGCTGAAACGATAACGACCAACACGCAATAAAAAGGAAGCAATCATGGATTCGTCCTCTCGCGCCGTCGACAAGGTGCTCGCGCAGATCGATGCCGATCTCGACGCCTCCATCGAGCGTCTCTTCTCCTGGCTCAAGATCCCGTCGATCTCGACGGATCCGGCCTTCGCCAAGGATTGCCGCAACGCGGCCGAGTGGCTCAAAAGCGATCTTGCGACGCTCGGCGTCGAGGCGCGCCTCTCCGAGACCGGCGGCCACCCGGTGGTGCTCGGCCACACGAAGACGTCCGGCAAGCCGCACGTGCTGTTCTACGGACACTACGACGTGCAGCCCGTGGATCCACTGGACCTGTGGGAGACGCCGCCCTTCGAGCCTAAGATCGCGACCCTGCCGGACGGCCGCAAGGTGATCAGCGCCCGCGGCGCCTGCGACGACAAGGGTCAAGTCATGACCTTCATCGAGGCCTGCCGGGCCTGGAAGGCGGTGACGGGCGAGCTTCCCGTCGACGTTACCTTCTTGGTGGAGGGCGCCGAGGAAGACGGCTCCAAGTTCCTGCCCGAATGGGTCGAGGCCAACAAGGACGAGCTCAAGGCGGACATGGTGCTCGTCTGCGACACGGGCATGTGGGACCAGAACACCCCCATGATCACCACCGGCCTGCGCGGCATGGTCTACGAGGAGGTGATCGTCCGCTGCGCCGACCGGGACCTGCATTCGGGCCTCTTCGGCGGCGCCGCCGCGAACCCGATCCACGTGCTCTCCAAGATCCTGGCGGACCTGCACGACGCGGATGGCCGCATCATGATCCCCGGCTTCTACGAGGGCGTGCACGAGACCCCGACCCAGGTGAAGGAGCAGTGGAAGAAGCTGAACCTCATGCCCGAGGATTTCCTCGGTCAGGTCGGCCTCAAGATCCCGGTCGGCGAGAAGGGCCGCATGCTCATCGAGCAGATCCAGTCCCGCCCCACCTGCGACGTGAACGGCGTCATCGGCGGCTATACGGGCGTCGGAGCCAAGACGGTGATCGCCGGCCAGGCCAGCGCGAAGGTCTCCTTCCGCCTCGTGGGCGACCAGGATCCGCAGAAGATCTCGGATGCCTTCAAGCAGTTCGTGCGCGACCGCATCCCGGCGGATTGCTCGGTGGAGTTCATCAAGCACAAAGGCTCGCGGGCGATCCAGCTCCCCTACGACATGCCAGCCCTCACGGCGGCCAAGACCGCGCTCTCCGAGGAATGGGGCAAGGAGGCCGTGACGCTCGGCACCGGCGGCTCGATCCCCATCGTCGGCGATTTCAAGCGCACGCTTGGCCTCGACAGCCTCCTCGTCGGCTTCGGCCTCGACGACGACCGGGTGCATTCGCCGAACGAGAAATACGACCTGAAGAGCTTCCACAAAGGCACCCGCTCCTGGGCGCGGATCCTGGGAGCGCTGACGCGGTAAGAGTGCAGCCCGCGCCGTTGTTATCGTAGGACAACGGCGCGGGCGGGCTCGCCCACATCCCAATGTGCGGTGGGGGCGGCACGGAACCTTGAGCAGGAGGAGAACCTCCGCACTCATCAAAGGTGGCCCTCACTCGCCGACCTTTCGGGCGGTGACCTCTCGCGCGCAAGGGAGGAGCGAGGGTGCGTTCAGCTACCCCACCAACCCCCGCAGATCCCCCACCACCGCCACCGGCTCCAGCCCCGGATATTCGTCCGGCAGCCCGAGCCGGTTCACCCAGACCGGCCTCAACCCGAAGGCCGCGGCGCCGGCGATGTCCCAGCGGTTGGAGGAGACGAAGACCGTGCCGGCCGGGGCGGCGGCAAGGCTCGCCTCGATCAGCGCATAGGTGCGCGGGCTCGTCTTGAACACGCCGGCTTCCTCCACGGAGAGCACCGCATCGAGGGCGCCGCCGAGGCCCGCGGACGCAACCGCGTCGCGCAGCATGGCCGGATCGCCGTTCGAGAGAATGCCGGTCTTGAGGCCCCGTGCCCGCAGGGCGCGCAGCACGTCCGCAACCTCGCCGTAGGCGTCGAGGCTGCGATAGGCGTCGAGGAGGCGAGGGCGCAAGACTTGGTCCACGCCGGGGCAGCGGGCGAACGCATGGTCGAGAGCGCGCTCGGTCAGGGTCCAGAACGGCTCGTAGCGGTCGGCGAGCGAGAGCACCCATGAATATTCGAGCTGTTTCGCGCGCCAGATCTCGGAGAGCCGCGCGGCCTCGGGGCCAATGGAGGCCGCGTGGCGGGCCACGGCGGAATGGACGTCGAAGAGGGTGCCGTAGGCGTCGAACACGACGGCTTCGGCGTGGCTGAGAAGATCGGGAGAGGGGCTCATCGCCGCAGCGTTCCACCGGCTTCAGGCCAAGGCAAGGCCGGCTTTCGACCAGAGAATCGCGGCGTCCCATCACCGCCGCTCAAGGGTCCCATCACATTCTGTCATGCGGATGCGGCGCCCCGCCCATTGACGGCAGGGCGGGCGAGGGGTTCGATGAGGCAACATCGCTGACCCAACAGCACATCCCAAAACTCCGACGGAGAGGAACGCCCCGTGGCCTGGTATTCGCAGACTTGGAACTGGTTCAACGGCGCCTGGCACGAGGGCAACCCGCCCGTGATCGGCCCGCGCTCCCATGCAGCCTGGCTCGGCTCCACGGTGTTCGACGGCGCCCGCGTCTTCGAGGGCACCATGCCCGACCTCGACCGGCACTGCGCCCGGGTGAACCGCTCGGCCGAAACGCTCGGCCTCAAGCCCACCATGGACCCGAAGGCCATCTACGACCTCACGGTTGAGGGCATGAAGAAATTTGCGCCCGGCACGGCGCTCTACGTGAAGCCCATGTACTGGGGCGAGGCGGACGGGCTTGCGACCATCACGCCCGACCCGGATTCCGCGCAGTTCTGCCTGTGCCTCTTCGAGGCGCCGATGCCGGTGCCGGGCGGGCTCTCCATCACCAAGTCGAGCTTTCGCCGCCCGACCCTCGACACCATGCCGACGGATGCCAAGGCCGGGTGCCTCTACCCGAACAACGCCCGCGTCATGCGCGAAGCAAAGGAGAAGGGCTTCGACAACGCCCTCGTCTGCGATGCGCTGGGCAATGTGGCCGAGACCGGCACCTCCAACGTGTTCATGGCCAAGGACGGCGTCGTGCATACGCCGGCCCCGAACGGCACGTTCTTGAACGGCATCACCCGCCAGCGCGTCATCCAGCTCCTCAAGGACGATGGCGTGCCGGTGATGGAGAGCACCCTGCGCTACGAGGATTTTGAGAGCGCGGACGAGATCTTCATCTCGGGCAACTATTCCAAGGTCATGCCCGTGCTGCGCATCGACGGCCGCGACCTCCAGCCGGGTCCCTTCTACCGCAAGGCGCGGCAGCTCTACTGGGACTTCGCGCATTCGAAGGTGGCGTGAGGGGCGCCCGTTGACGCCCTTGTGACTCGACCCCGGCCCTCGCGGCTCCAGATTGGTTGCGCCATCGGAGCACCGCGATGCCCAAAGCCCTCGCCTTCGCCTGTCTTGCGCTCGCTCTTCTGACCGCGCCCCTGCGGGCGGAGCCCGTCGATCTCGAACTCGTCTTCGCGGCGGACGGATCGGGCTCCATCGACGATGACGAGCTTCGCCTGCAGCGCAAGGGCTGGGCCGACGCCCTGACCTCCAAGGAGGTGCTTGACGGCATCCGCGACGGGGCCCTTGGCGCCATCGCGGTGGCCTACATGGAATGGGGCGGGCCGCAGAGCCAGGTGCTCGTCGTCGACTGGCATGTGGTCCGCGACGAGGCGAGCGCCCGCGCCTTCGGGGAGAAGCTTCTCTCCGCGCCGCGAGGCGCGTTCGGCTACAACTCCATCTCGAACGCCATCGATTTCTCGGTTCGCCTCGTGGAGGCGAACGCCCATGATGGCACCCGCAAGGTGATCGACGTCTCCGGGGACGGGCCCAATATGGGTGGACGTCCCCTGTCAACGTCTCGCAGCGAGGCCATCGCCAAGGGCTTCACCATCAACGCGCTGGCGATCCGCCGGCCCGGCGGGCGCCCGGGCGGACCTGGGGGGCAGTCGCTCGAGGATTACTACGGGCAGGCGGTGATCGGCGGCCCTGGCGCCTTCGTGGAAGTTGCCGACGAGGCGCGTCCCTTCGCCGTGGCGGCGCGGCGCAAGCTCCTCACGGAGATCGCGGGCGGCCCTGCACCGACGCGATTTGCGGAGCGCTAGCCGCGCCGGTCGAGGGGCGCGGAGAGGATTGCCGCCAGGACCAGGGCTCCGGCCGCGAGCAGGGACGGCAGCACGAAGGTGCCGGTGCGGTCAACCACCGCTCCCGCGAGGGAGGGACCCACGATCTGCCCGACCCCGAAGGCGCCCGTCATGAGCGCGATGACCCGTCGCGGATCGGACGCCGTGAGGGTGCGGGCGCCCACGAGGCCGAGCGCCGTGATCGCCATGAACGTGCCCCCGAGGAACAGGGCGCTGACGACGACGCCGGCGGTGTTGGCCGCGAGCACGCTCGCGGCTACCCCCACGGCCTCCACGAGACAGGCGGCCGCGAAGGCCGCGTAGATGCCGATGCGCCGGCCCACGGCATTCCAGAGCACGACCGACGGCACGGCAGCGAGCCCGAACATCACCCAGACCACGGGCTCCAGGTGCCGGATCTCCGGTCCGCCGCGGACGATGGCGACGAGGAACGTGGCGGTGATCACGTAGCCGAAGCCGAAGAGCCCATAGGCCGCGACGAGAGCCGCGAGCCGTGGGCTCCAGGCGATCCCGGGAGGCTGCGGGGCGGTGCCGGCCGCGGGTGCATCCGGCGGCACCAGGAAGGCGACCAGTCCGGCGCCGAGCAGCGCCACGGCTCCGCTGGCGAACCATTGCACAGTCCAGGGCTGGCCCGAGGCGGCAAGCGCCGAGACGAGGGCGGCCGATAAGGCGATTCCGGTGCCGACGCCGGCGAAATGCACCGCGGCAAGACCGCTGGCCCCCGCCTGCGCCAGCCGCTCCAGGATGACCGAGGACGCGAAGACCAGGACGAAGGCGGAGGCGAGCCCGCCGAGGAAGCGCATCAGGCCAAGCCCGATCCCACTCGCGAAGGCGCCCGTCGCCAGCGTCGTGACGGCGCTGAGCGCCAGCGCGGCCACGAGCCAGGTGCGCCGCGAACCCCGGATCCAGGGCGTCGCGGCAAGGAGCGCACCCGCCAGATAGCCGAGGAAGTTGGCGGAGGCGATGAAGCCGGCCTCCGCCGCCGAGAGGCCGAGCGCATCCACCATGTGCGGCAGGATCGGGGTGTAGACGAAGCGCCCGATCCCCATGGCGGCCGCAAGGGCGATAAGTCCGCCGATGGCGAGCGGCCAGGGCCGGGGAGGGTGGGGCTGCATGGGGCCATGTTACCGCTCCGCTTCGTGAGCGCTACCCAGGCAGGCACCGATGATCCGGATTTCACCTGCGTGAACCGCATCCCGGCCATGCACGTTCAACCGTCGAGGAGAATGTCCGATGCCTGCTCGTCGCATTGCCCTGCTTGCCGGTCTCACAGCCCTCATCGCGGGAACGAGTCTTGCGCAGCAGCCGGTCGCACCCGTCCAGGGACCCGATTGCAACGCCATGACGGCGCGTTACGGCGCTCGTGGCCTCTGGGTTGGGCGCTTTTCCGGAGGGCGCGAGGTGGAGCCGTTCGGGTTCTCGGACCGCACGGCGATCCAGAGCCATGCGGCGCAGGCCTGCTTCCGCAGCCAGGCCGAATGCGACCGGTGGCTCTATGCCCTCAACAGCCAGTTCCAGGACCGGCCCGAACTCTCCGTGTGCCAGCGCCTGCGCGGCTAGCGGCGGCTGAGGCGAATCTCCGGCCTGAACTCCCCAGTTGGCAGTGCCTGCGCGGCTAGCGGCGGCTGAGGCGAACCTTCAGAAGCTTGAGGGTCCCTAGCAGCAACACCCCATAGAGCGCCGCGCCGCTGCCGCCGAGGAGGGCGAGCAGCGTCTCGCTGCGCCAAGCCGGGAGCGTTGCCGCGAACCGGGCGAGGGGCGGCTCCGCATAGAATGCGAAGAGGGCCAGAAGGCCGCCTGCCACCAGAACCGCGACGGCGATGCGCCCGAGGGTGCCGCTCGGAGCCGTCCAGGCGCGGCGATGGGCTAGGAGGGTGAGAAGGCCCACATTCACCCACGCGCCGAGAGCCGTGCCTAGGGCAAGGCCGACCACGCCGAAGGGGCCTGTGAGCAGCAGCTTCAGGACGATGTTGACGGCGACCGCCGTGAGCGAGGCGATGAGCGGCGTCTTGGTGTCCTGCCTCGCGTAAAAGCTCGCGACGCTCGAGCGGATCAGCACCACGGCGGGCAGCCCCACCGCATAGGCGGCCAGCACAGCGCCCGCGCGCTCGGCCGCCGCCGCATCGAAGGCGCCGCGCTGGAAGAGGGCGGCCATGATCAGGTCCGGCATCGTCAGGAAGGCGACGAAGAAGGGGGCGGTCAGCGCGAGGGTGAAGCCGATGGAGCGGTTCTGCGCCCCGTGCGCCCCCGCCACGTCGCCGGCCGCGATGCGCCGGCTCATCTCGGGCAGGAGCACGGTGCCGGCTGCGATGCCGATGACGCCCACGGGCAATTGGTAGAGGCGGTCCGCGTAGTACAGCGAGGAGACCGCGCCGGTTGGCAGGAACGACGCGATGATCGTGTCGGCGAACATGGCGAGCTGCACGCCCGCGGAGCCGATGATAGCGGGGCCGAGGGTCCTGAAGAAGCCGCGCATCGCGGGGTCCCCGCGCGGACGCTCCAGCCCCGGCGCGATGCCCGCGCGCCGGGCGGCGGCGTAGACGAGGAGGAGTTCGAGCACGCCCGCCGCGGCGACGCCCCAGGCAGCCGCGTGGCCGGCGCTCGGGAAGAGAAATGCGAGCGCGAGCGCCGCGATCATCGACAGGTTCAGCAGCACGGGCGCGGCGGCGGCGGCCGCGAAACGCCCTTGGGCGTTGAGGACGCCTGAGAGGATGGTGACGAGGGTGATGAAGAGAAGATAGGGAAAGGTGATGCGCGTCAGCGTCACCGCCAGATCGAAGCGCGCGGGATCGCCGGGAAAGCCCGGAGCCAGCAGGGTCACGAAAGCCGGCATGGCGAGGAGCGCGAGCCCAAGGAGCGCTGCCTGCACTAGGATCATCAGCGTCGTGATGCGGCCCGCAAAGGAGCGCGCGGCCGGCGCGCCGTCCTGCTCCAGCACCCTGGAATAGGTGGGCACGAACGCGCTGTTGAAGGCGCCCTCGCCGAAGATCGCGCGAAAATGGTTCGGGATGCGCAGGGCCACGACGAAGGCATCGGCGATGGGGCCGACGCCGATGACGGCAGCCAGCACCACGTCGCGGACGAAGCCGGTGATCCGGGAGAGGAGCGTCCATCCCCCGACGGACAGGATCTTCTTGAGCATCCGCTTCAGACCCGGGCGAAGCGGCGGTCGTCGCGCACGAGGGTGTCCCCCGCATCCGCCGCGCCGCCGATGCGCTCCGCGACCACGTAGAGCGGCCTGCGCTTCACCTCCGCGAAGATGCGGCCCACATATTCGCCGATGATGCCGAGCGACATGAGCTGGATGCCGGAGAAGAACATCACGGACACGATGAGGCTCGGAAAGCCCGGCAGGTCCGTGCCGAAGAGGATCGTGCGCACGAAGAAAAAGATCGCGGTGAGGATCGAGGCGATGGAGACGAAGACTCCAAGATAGGTCCAGACCCTGAGCGGCACCGTGGAGAACGAGGTGATGCCGTCGAAGGCGAAGCGGAAGAGCTTGCGAAAGCTCCACTTCGTTGCCCCGTGCTGGCGCTCCTCCACCACGAAGGGCACCCCCGTCGCCTTGAAGCCGATCCAGGCGTAAAGGCCCTTCGAGAAGCGGGCGCGCTCCCCTAGGGATCTCAGCACCTCGACGCCCTTCCGGTCGATGAGCCGGAAATCCCCGGCGCCTTCGGGCAGGCGCGTCTCGCCGAAGCGCTCGAACATGCGATAGAAGAGCCGGGCGGAATTGCGCTTGAGGCGCGTCTCGTCGGAGCGGTCCGTGCGCTGGCCGTAGACCATCACGTAGCCCTCGCGCCAGCGCTTCACGAATTCCTCAATCATCTCCGGCGGGTGCTGGAGATCCGCATCCATGATCACGACGGCCTGGCCGCGCGCGTGGTCGAGCCCGGCCGCGAGGGCGATCTCCTTGCCGAAGTTGCGCGAGAAGGACACGGCGCCGATGCGGGGATCCCGCTCGGATCGCGCCTTGATGCGGTCCAGCGTATCGTCGGCGCTGCCGTCGTCCACGAACACGATCTCCCATGACGCCGAGGAACGGTCGAGCACAGGCGCGATGCGCTCGCAGAGCACGTCGATATTGGTGCCCTCGTTGTAGACGGGGATGATGACGCTGAGTTCGGGCGACGCCACGGGCCGGGTCCTTCGCTGCCGGCGGAGCCGGTCATGTCCTTCGATGTGGGCGCATCAAGAGCCGACTTTCTCGCCGGTCTCAAGGGGGGTAGGGTCGCACCGAAATGCCAAGGGGGCACGATGGCACTGGCAAGTCAGGCTAATTCGCTACCGGAGACACAAAGGTCCGTCGTGCTCTGCGCCGACGATTTCGCCCTCACCGAGGGGGTGAGCCGGGGCATTCTGGAACTCGCCGAGGCCGGCCGGATCTCGGCCACGAGCGCCATGACGAACCGGCCCGCCTGGGCGGATCTCGCGGGCACCCTGAAGCCCCTCGCCGGCCGCATCGGGGTGGGCCTCCACCTCAACTTCACCACGGGGGAGCCCTTGGGGCCGCTCCAGGAACTCGCCCCCTCCGGCCGTTTTCCTGAGATCAAGCCCCTGATGCGGCAAGCCTTTGCCGGGCGTCTGCCCCGGGCCGAGCTGCGGGGGGAGATCGAGCGCCAGCTCGACGCCTTTGTCGGGGCGTTCGGGAGCCCGCCCGCCTTCGTGGACGGCCACCAGCACGCCCATGTGCTGCCGGTAATCCGGGGCGAGCTGCTGGCGGCCCTCGGGGCGCGGGGATGGCAGGGGCGAGTGTGGCTGCGCGATCCCTCGGACCGCGTCGGCCCGATCCTCCGGCGGCAGGTCTCGTGGCGAAAAGCGCTTGTGGTGGGCGGCCTCGCCTTCGGCTTCCGCCGCGCCGCGCGGGCCGCCGGATTCGACACCAACGAGGGCTTTTCGGGCTATAGCCCCTTCGATCTCGCCACGACGCCCGAGCGGGTCTTCGGGCAGGCATTCCTCGCCCTTGGGCCAAGGCCCCTCGTCATGTGCCATCCGGGCTATTGGGACGAGGGGCTGCGGGCCCTCGACCCGGATGTGGAGAGCCGTGACTTCGAGAAGGATTATCTGCGCTCGGAGGCGTTCGATCGGCTGCTCGCGGAGCGAGGCCTGAGGCTGGCGCCAAGGCCTTGAGGGCACCTTCTTCCCTCTACGCGAGGAGGGATAGCATGGCCATGCGCAGCAGGGTCGGATGAGGGCGATTGGCGCGGGCGGCACTCGCACTTCTCACCTTCCCCCAGTTCAGGGCGGGCACAAGCGCGGGCTTCCCTTCCTACGCATTTCGGCTGCCGATGTCGGCGCGGGGTTCCCCTGCCCCTTGTGGGGAGGGGCGAGGGGTGGGGATGGTGGCGCCGGACCCATCCGCGTGTGGCGCTCACACCCCCGCCCGCCTGCCGGCACCCTCCCCACAAGGGGGAGGGGAGCACATCAGGCAGCCGGGATGAATGAGGGAGGGGAGCACATTAGGCAGCTGAGTTGTGTGTCCGAGGGCAGCACACTAGGCAGCCGAGATGTGTGCGGGAGGAACTGCCCTAGGCGGCCGCGATGTGTTTGGGAGCGGAGCGACCTTCCGGATCGCTCCCGCTCCCTCAGGCGGAGAGGGACGACCTGAGCCCTACGCGTTCGACGCCTGGCGGTACATCTCTTCCACGTGCTCCCAGTTCACCAGGTTCTCCAGGAACGCCTTGAGGTAGTCCGGGCGGCGATTGCGGTAGTCGATGTAGTAGGAGTGCTCCCATACGTCGCAGCCGAGCACCGGCTGGGCGCCGTGCACGAGCGGGTTCTCGCCGTTCGGGGTCTTCATGATGGTGAGCTTGCCGTCCTTCATGGCGAGCCAAGCCCAGCCGGAGCCGAACTGCGTCACGCCCGCCTGGATGAAGTCCTCCTTGAACTTGTCCACCGAGCCCAGATCCTCGACGATCTTCTTCTCGAGGCTGCCCGGCATGGCGCCGCCGCCATTGGGCTTCATCCACTGCCAGAAATGCAGGTGGTTGTAGTGCTGGCCGGCGTTGTTGAAGAGCGCCTGGTTCTTGCCGTAGCTGCCGCGGACCACCTCCTCGACGGACTGGCCCTCGAGCTCGGAGCCCTTCAGCAGGTTATTGCCGGCGGTCACATAGGCCTGGTGGTGCTTGTCGTGATGGAATTCCAGCGTCTCGCGGGACATGTAGGGCTGGAGCGCATCGTGGGGATAGGGCAGGTCGGGCAGGGTGAACGCCATGGTCGGCTCCTCCGGGATGATCGCGAGTGGGACTTGCGAGAATTGGTTCTTGCGAGGGTTAGTTAAGCCTTGCCCCCCGCCGAGGCAACGGCGAAGCTCTCGCGGCCTGCGTTCCTGCCCTTGGCCGACCGGGAAGTCGCCAGGGCGGCGAGGCCGGTCGGGGCGTTTAGGGCAGGCGATTTCCCCCGTTGGGGCGATGCCTCCGAAGCTTCCCTAAAGGCCGGGTTTGGCCTATAGGAACAAATCTCTTTTCATTGTCTGCAATCCTGTTACGCGTCCTGGAGTCCGCATGGTCGTCGCGCTTTTCGCCCTCAGCCTCGCGATGATCGTCGGCGGGTTGTTCGCGGTCGTTCTCGGGTGGGACATCGTCCTCCTGGAGCGCGGCTGGACGATGGTGATCGCCGGCAGCGTGAGCGCCGGCAGCGGTGCGGTGCTTCTCGGCCTCGCGGTCGCGGCCTCGCGCCTTGGCCGTATCCGCAAGGAGCTGGCGGAGCTGCGCGACACCCTGCGCGCCGGCGCCATGCCGACGCCGCCGATGCTCGACCCCGTCGCGGCGGTCTCCTCCGGGATGCTCGCCGGAGGCGCCCTGGGCGCGGCGCCCGCCGCCGTGGAGGCGGAGGGCCAGCCCGAGCTACCCCTGTTCATGCGCCCGGAAGCGACCTCGCGCGAGGAGCCGTCATCCGACGTCGCACCCGGAGAGGCTCCCCGGATCAACCTGCCCGAGGACCTGTTCGGCGCCCGCCGTCGCCCTGGCGCGGAGGACGAGGCTTCCTCCCATGCCGGTGACGACCGCCCCGCCGACCGCTGGGACGCGGACGATCGGTTCGGCGCAGCCCCCACCGGCGATCTGGACGACGACCGTTCCGCCGACCACGCGGACGACGATGGCCGACCCTCCTTGCGACCCTTCCAAACGGGCCAGCGCGAGGGTTTCCTGTCGCTCGACCGACCGGCGCCGCCTGAGATGTCGGTGGAGTTGGACCGCGATGGGCACGAGGATCGCGGGCGCGGCGAGGGCGCCGGGCTCTCCGATGACGACGAACCCCGCGTCGTTCCCTTGTGGGATGCGGGCGATCGTCCGGCCCCCAGGGAGACGAGCGTCCTGCCCGATCCCGACGACGACCTCCCGGCTGTTCCGCCCCGGGTGCCCCCAATCGACCTAGCTCCCGAGCCCGCACCGCAACCCTTGCAGGCCGAGGCCGATCCCGTCGAAGCGGAGGCCCTTGAGGAGGAGCGCCACGACGACGAGCTGCCCGCGGGGCAGCCGGCCGCGATCATCGGCACGTATAATTCCGGCGACAACCGCTACGTGATGTTCTCGGACGGATCCATCGAGGCGGAGACCCCGGAGGGCCTCTTCCGCTTCGCATCGCTGGACGAGCTCAAGGAATTCATCGCCGCGGGCGGGGAGTCGCGCGGCGCCTGAGCCGCGTCACCAGGAGGAGGGGCGGCGAACCTGTCCGGCCTCGCGAGCCGGCCGGTTACTTGATCAACGCGGACAACGCCCGGAAGTCGTCGGTTCCGGCCCGCTCCATCCACTCGAACACCACCATCTCGGTCGTCACCCAGCGGCAGCCTGCCTGGAGAAGGCGCGCCTCCGCGGTGCTCACGCTGCGCGGCGCCCGGCTTGCGACCGCGTCGCCCACCACGAAGACCTCATAGCCCGCCGCCCGTAGCCCCAGCGCCGTCTGCAGGACGCAGACATGGGCCTCCGCCCCGCAGATCACGGCCTGGTCACGCCCCTCGCCGCGCAGGGCCGCAGCGCGCTCCGCGACAGCTGGGTCGCCCATGGCCGAGAAGGTGATCTTGGGCAGCACGGCGGTGCCTTGCGGCAGGAGGTCCATGAGCGCCGGCACGGTCGCCCCGAGACCCTTCGGATACTGCTCGGTCACGGTCACCGGAACCTGGAGCCGCTCGGCCGCGCGCAGGAGGATCGCGGCCTTCTCGATCAGCCGCTCGGCCTCGGCGACCGCGGGCGTCAGCCGGGCCTGGATGTCGACCACGTACAGATGGGAGCGGTTGGCGGAGAGCAGCATCGGCGTCCTTCGGATTGTGGCTCAGGCGCGGGGATTGAGGCTCGCCTGCGGCTGCGGGATCGGCATGTGCATGGTGAAGCGCATGCCTTCCTGCTGAAAGTCCATGTGAACGTCCGCCTGGAGCTGGGTCGTGAGCACCCGCTGCAGCAGCCTGGAGCCGAAGCCCTGGCGGGTCGGCGGGCGGACGGGCGGTCCGTCGCGCTCGGTCCAGATGAAACGCATGGTGGGCCGGTCGCCGTCCCGGCTCAGGCGCCATTCCACCTCCACCCGTCCCGAGGGCGTCGAGAGGGCGCCGTGCTTGGCCGCGTTCGTGGTGAGTTCATGGATCGCCATTCCGATCGGCACCGCGGCCTCGGAGGGCAGCTCGATCTCGGGCCCCGTGATGCGCACCCGCTGCCCATCGGCGGCCTCGTAGGGCCCAAGCTCATTGCGCAGGAGCTCCGTGAGCGACGCCTTCTGCCAGAGATCCTCCGTGAGGAGATTGTGGGTCTGCGCCAGGGAGACGATGCGGCCTACGAAGCCCTGGTAGAACTCGTCGATGTTCGAGGTGGTGCGGGCCGTCGAGCCGACGATCGCCTGCACGGTGGCGAGGGTGTTCTTCACCCGGTGATGGAGCTCGCGGATGAGGAGATGCTGGCGCTCGTCGGCGAGCTTGCGGTCGGTGATATCCTGCACCACGCCCGTGAGCCCGAGCGCCGCTCCGTCCGGGCCGCGGGTCACCTGCCCCTTGGCCGCCACCCAGACCTCCTGGCCGTCATTGGCGCGGCGCACCCGGTATTCCACGTCGTAAGGAGCGCCCGTGGCGAGCGAAGCCTCCACGGCCTGCGCCGCGTGCTGCGCGTCGCTTGGCCGGAGCAAATCCTGGATCTCCGTCCAGGTCATGACGGTGTTGGGAGGAACCCCGAAGATTTCCGCGGCGCGGCCTGAGAGCGTCGCCAGGTTGGTCTGAACGTCCCAGCTCCAGTTGCCCATGCGGGCCGCATCGAGGGCAAGCTGCAGTTCGACCGCGCTCTGGCGCAGGGCGTCCTGGCTTTCCTTCTGGCTGTGGATGTCCATGCTCGCGCCGCACCAGCCGACGAAGGTGCCGCGGGCGTTGCGGATCGGCTCCGCCTGGATCACGTGCCAGCGATAGGGCCCGTCGGGCAGGGAGCGGTAGCGGGCCTCGACGCTGTAAGCGGATTCGTTGCGCACGAGCTCGGGCGCATCCGCGATGATGCGCTTCATGTCGTCCGGGTGGATCGCCTCCATCCAGCTGTAGCCGAGCGCCGCCTCGGGCGTGAGGTTGGAATAGCGGATCCAGCGGTTGTTCACGTATTGGAGCTTGAGCTCGGTATCGAGCACCCAGACGAGGGCGGGCAGCGCCTCCGAGATGGCCCGGAACCGGGCCTCGCTCTCCCGCAGGTCCGCTTCCGCCTGGGCGCGTTCGAAGGCAAGCCAGGTGCGCTCCGCCACATCCTCCACCAGCCGGGCCTCGTCGTCCGTCCAGTCTCGCGGCTGCGGCTCGTGCACGAACAGGACGCCGGTGAGCCTTCCGTCCTTCACCACGGGGACGGCCAGCACGGCGCGGGCGCCGACGCCCGCATAGCCGGCGCGCTCCTCCGGCGAGGCCGTGCGCGGATCGGCCTGCGTGTCGGCGATGCGGATGGTCTCGCCGGCCCGGCAGGCGGCCACGATCGCGGCGCCGGAATGCAGGAAGGGATAGCGGCCCCGGACGCTCGGCACCGTGCCGTCCGTCCAATCGCGCTCGACGGACAGGGTCTCGCCCGCCGGGTCGATCTCCCCGTAGCCCACCCGCGCGGCCCCGAGGAAGGAGCCCAGCATGCGCGAGGCGGATTCCATGATCGCGAAGGGGTCTTCCAGGGTGCGCAGGCTGTCGTTCAGTTCGAGCAGGAGCTTCTGGCGCCGCTCCGTGCGCTCCAGCGCCTCGCGGGTGCTCTCCTGCTCCGTGATGTCGAGGGTCACGCCCACCATGCGGACGGCCACGCCGTTCTCGCTGATGGCAAAGCCGCGGGCCAGAATGCGCCGGATGCTGCCATCCGGCCGGACGACCCGGTATTCCACATCGTAGTCCGAGCCCGTCGCGATGGCGTCCTTGATCACCTTGGCGACCCGCTCTCGGTCCTCCGGGTGCCGCATGGCCACGAGCTGGGCGATGGTGATGGGCTCGTCGGGCGGCAGGCCCAGATTCGCCTTGTAGGTGGCGGAGGCCAAGAACTCGTGCGTGCGAAGGTCCCGCTCCCAGGTGCCGAGGCGCGTGGCGCTTAGAACGGCCTGGAGGTTCTCCCCGCCGGCGAGCCGCGCCGCCGCGGCGCGGCCGGCCGCGCCATCGGCGGAGGTCGACCGGTCGCCCCCAGTCCTGTCGCTCGCGTCTGTCCTGTCCCGGCGTTCCATTTCCGTAACGTTAGTGCGAATCCGGCCCAGAATCCACTGACAGTGGAGCGAAAGATCTGCACTGAACGCAGGACATCCCTTCCCACGGAGGGTGTCAGGCCCCCTCGGAGGCCCCCTCGAACCCGTCCAGCGCCCTCAAGGCGAAGGCATAGATCAGCGCCACCTCCTCCAGCCGATCGAAGCGTCCCGCCGCACCTCCATGGCCCGCATCCATGTTGATGCGCAGGAGGACGGGCCCGCCCCCCGTCATGGTCGCCCTGAGGCGCGCGACCCATTTGGCGGGCTCCCAGTAGGTGACGCGGGGATCTGTCAGCCCGCCGAGCGCCAGGATCGGCGGGTAGGGCTGAGGGCGGATGTTGTCGTAGGGCGAGTAGGACAGGATCGTGCGGAACGCCGCCTCGTCCTCGCCCGGATTGCCCCATTCGGGCCATTCCGGCGGGGTGAGGGGAAGTTCCCCATCCAGCATGGTGTTGAGAACGTCCACGAAGGGGACATCGGCCACGATGCCGGCGAAGAGGTCGGGCGCGAGGTTCGCGACCGCACCCATGAGCATGCCGCCGGCGCTGCCTCCATGCGCCACGATCCGCCCGCGCCGGGTGTAGCCGGCCGCCGCGAGGGCTTCGCCGCAGGCGATGAAGTCCGTGAAGGTGTTGGGCTTCTTCTCGCGCTTGCCGTCGAGATACCAGCGCCAGCCCTTCTCGGTGCCGCCGCGGATATGGCCGATCGCATACACGAATCCCCGGTCCACGAGGGAGAGGATGTTGGTGCGAAAGCTCGCCGGCATGGACGAGCCGTAGGAGCCGTAGCCGTAGAGGAGGCAGGGTGCCGAGCCGTCGAGGGGCGTGTCCCTGCGATGCACCAGGGAGATCGGCACCTCGGCCCCGTCCGGCGCCTTGGCGAAGAGGCGGCGGGTGACGTAGGCGTGCGGATCGTGCCCGCTCGGCACCTCCTGGCGCTTGCGCAGGGTCCGCTCGCCGGTGACGAGGTCGTAGTCCGTCACCTCGTTCGGCGTCGTGAGCGAGGAGTAATGGTAGCGGATCACATCCGTGTCGAACTCGTAGCCCGCGCTCATGCCGAGCGAATACGCCTCCTCCGGAAAGGCGATCGTGTCCTCCCGGCCCGTCTCGATTGAGCGCAGAACGATACGGGGATTCGCGTCCTCCCGTTCGAGGCGCAGGAGATAGCGGGCGAGCGCCACATGAGAAAGGATCATGGTCCCGGGGCGGTAGGGCACGAGATCCCGCCATTGGGCGCGGCCCGGATCCGCGAGCGGCGCCACCACGATCTTGGAATCCTCCGCCCCGTCGGCGTTCGTGAGGATGAACAGCCGGTCGCCGTGATGCTCCACGTCGTAGCGCAACTGAGGGGTGCGCGGCTCCACGAGGCGGGGCCTTGCCCGAGGATCGTGCCGGTCGAGCAGATGGACCTCGGAGGTCTCGTGGTCACTGGCCACGATGGTCGCGAAGGCGCCGGACTGGGTGGCGCCCACATGGACGAAGAAGCCCGGATCCGCCTCCTCGTACACGGTCTCGTCAGCGCTCGAGGGATCGCCCAGGCGATGCCGCTTCACCCGCACCGGCCGGTGGTTCTCGTCGAGCTCCACATAGTAGAAGCCCGAGGAATCGGCGAGCCAGACGATCTCCCCGGAGGATTGCGTCACCTCGTCGGCGAGGTCCCGGCCGGTGGCGAGGTCGCGCACGCGGATCGTGAAATATTCCGAGCCCTTGGTGTCGGCGCTCCAACCCATGAGCCGGTGGTCCGGCGAATGGTCGGCCCCGCCGAGGTCGAAGAAGGCGAGGCCCTCGCCCTCCTTGTCCCCGTCGATCAGGATCGTCTCGGGTCCGCCCTCCCGCGGCTGGCGGCAGACGAGGGGATGCTGGCCGCCCTCCCGGTGCCGGGTGAAATAGGCATGGGGCCCATGGGGCTGGGGCACGGAGGAATCGTCCTCCTTGATCCGGCCGCGCATCTCCCGCACGAGGGCCTGGCGCAGGCTCTCGGTCCCGGCGAGCACCGCATCCGCATAGGCGTTCTCTGCCTCGAGATGCGCGCGGATCTCGCCCGGCAGCACGCCCGGATCCTTCAGCACCTCCTTCCAGTTCGGAGCCTTGAGCCAGGCATAGGGATCCTCGATCCGGATGCCATGGACCTCGAAGCGGTGAGCCTCGGCGGATGCCAGGGGCGCGGAAGGGAGGGCAAGGGCGGCGGGACGGTCATTCGGCATGAACAAATCCTGGTCTCCGGGACGGGAGCTGCATGCAGTCCAGGCATCCGGATAAGACAAACAGAGGTTTCATTGCGACAGGCGCCGGGGCGGAGCGCGCCGGGCGACGTCAGCGCACGAGCCGCTCGGCTCTGTCAAGAACTGGGCCGGAGCCGCTCAAGGTCAAACGGGCAGGGGCCCCGGACCCTAACGCGAGGGGCCGTTATGGGCTCCGATGGGAGGTAACTCTTCTTTAGCGGATCAAGATCACAGATAGTTTTCACCAGTTTTCGGCGCGAACATCTTGCAACGCGAAGAAAATTGCCATACGTGGACAGTCGAGCGAGTTTTCGATGCATGGCGACTGGAATCGCCATGTTGTTCGAAAGATGAAGCGCAGCCGCCGCATCTCGGCAGAAATAAACGTTCGTGGGCCCACGGCAGCGTTCGATCGTTGCGGGCTCACCAAGGATAGAAGAGCATTATGAGCGACTCTCTTGCCACAGCGAATTACATCGAGCTGGCGGCCGATATCGTGTCGGCTTATGTGAGCAACAACTCGGTTCCGTCAGGCGACCTGCCGAGCCTCATCAGCGAGGTGCATGGCGCCCTGCTCCGCGTCGGCGGAGGCGCCGTCGAGGCTCCGGTCGAGGCCCCCAAGCCCGCCATCGCCGTAAAGAAGTCGGTGACCCCGGACTACATCATCTGTCTTGAGGACGGAAAGAAGTTCAAGTCGCTCAAGCGCCACCTGCGCACCCAGTACAACATGACCCCCGAGCAGTACCGCGAGAAGTGGGGCCTGCCGGTGGACTACCCGATGGTGGCTCCGAACTACGCGAAGGCGCGCTCCGAGCTCGCCAAGGAAATGGGCCTCGGCCAGCAGCGCCGGAAGCGCCGCACCTCCTCGCGCAGCTGAGTGTATTCGGCCCGCGCCGTGAACAGGCCGCCCCTCGGGGCGGCTTTTTCGTTCGGGGGCCGTGTCCTGCTCGGGAGGGGCGAGGTGGTCCCGCTCTCACCTGCATCCCGGCCGGTCTTCCAGGGTGGAGCCCATACCGGCGTTCGCCAGGCGTTGCTCTGCGCCCTCGGCGCCGACGAGCCGTTGAAGTGCAACGGCCCGCTTGATCCGTCCGAGCCAAGTGCAGGGGGAGCGGAAAGCGGGGCGGTAAAGCCCCTCGGCACCGTCTCCACGTCCTGCCGAAGGCTTCCGACGAGCTGCGCGGTTTTTCGGGCTGCGAGCCTCTCGACCATTCTCCTCACCCGTAATCCACAGAGTTATCCACATCGATCATTTCGGTTGACCGCTAGGAAGAAGTCCCCACAATCGGAAGTGCAGGAGGCGGCCTCCTGCATTCAGCATTGCAGGAACAAAACATGAACAAGAAAGAGATTTCGGGTCGTCCCACCGCCGCCGCAGGTCCGTTGCGGACCCGCCGCGATTCGGCTGAGAGCCGCTCTCGGGCCCGCGAGCGTCTTCCCGAGCGCAGCGTTGGCGGGCGTGCCGGGGAGCCTCTGTCCCGCGAGGCGGCCCGGCTGCTGAACGCGTTGGCCGAGCCCACCGCAATCGCCCTGCACGATCCGACCGACGCGGCTTTCGTCATCGTGCGCAAGGGGAAGGGCGTCGCCCTCAGCGCCGGCCGCTTCGGCACCCGGGCCGCGGATGCGCTGGCCCGCCACGATCTGGCGCAGTGGTCGGCGGGGGGCGGGGCGGCCATCCTGCAGATCACCCGGGCCGGCGAGGCCTATCGCCGCCGCCGGGCCGCGGACGACGAGCCGTTCCTGCATCAGCAGATCGAAACCGAGACCCGCGCCGTCCACATGCCCGAGGGGCCGCAGCGCGTGCGCGTGGACGCGGAGGAGAGCCCCCTCGATTGGCTTCGCCGCCGGCGCGACCGAGACGGGGCGCCGCTCATCGACGAGGCCGCGTTCGAAGCGGGCGAGCGCCTGCGGCGGGACATCACCCTCGCGGGCCTGCTGCCCGGCGTGACCGCGAGATGGGACGGGATGCCGGCGGGCGGGGGCACGCAGGGCCCCGCCGATGCCACGGACCGCGTCGTCGCCGCGCGCCAGCGGATCCGTCATGCCTTCGAGGCGGTGGGCGCCGATTTCAGCGACCTGCTTCTCGATCTGTGCGGCTTCCTCAAGGGACTCGAGACCATCGAGCGGGAGCGCCGCTGGCCCGCCCGGTCCGCCAAGGTGGTCGTGCGCCTCGCGCTCGCGCGCCTGGCCGAGCATTACGGGCTCGAGGCCGTCGCTCGCGGACCCGCAGCCTCCCGCGGCATCCGTCGCTGGCAGGCGATCGTCATCGAGGGCGGTCTCGCCGAGTGAGAATCCAGGCGGGAGCACGCGGGCTCCGCCTTGCGTGCTCCCCTCAGGCGAGCGCCGCCTGCGCGTCTCGCTTGATGCGCTCCATCATGGAGCGGGCGCCGTTCGAGCGCTGTGCGGTGAGGTGCTCGCCGATGCCGATATCGCGGAAGAGCTGGATCGCATCGGTGCCGGCGATCTCCTCTGGCGTACGGCCCGTGTAGATCGCCGCGATGAGGGCGACGATGCCTCGGGTGATGATCGCGTCGCTGTCGCCGTGAAAGGTGAGGAGGGTGCGGCCGTCCTGACGGGTGCTGCCGGTATCGAGCCAGACCTGCGAGGCGCAGCCCCGCACCCGGTTCTCCTCGATCTTCTTTTCCGGCGGCAGCGGCTCGGCGAGGCGGCCGAGCTCGATCAGGTATTCGAGCCGGTCGTTCGAGTCCTCGAGGAGCTCGAAATTGGCGATGATCTCGTCGATGGGGGGTATCGGGCCGGTCTTTGTCATGCCCGCCATATAGGCGCTCGCGGCGCCCTTGGCGATGTCGATGGCGCGCCCTGCGTCGCCTCGGCATCTGCGGAGCGTGTCACCCCTTCTTGCGACCGTCGCCCTTCCAGGCCGGCTGGAGATCCTCGGGCTGCAGGGTGTCCGTGGGATCGGGGAGGGGCGCTGGAGCGGCAGCCTGGCGGGCACCGGCGATGAGCTGGTCGAGCATCGCCTTCTTGGCGGCTTCGGGCAGATTGCGCCACAGGGCTTCCAGGGCTCCGGGATCGACCGAAGGAGCCGCCGGCTTGCTTGGCGGCTTTGGCTCGGCGGGCGCGGCTTTGGGCAGGAACGAGAAGGCCCAGGCAAGGGTGTCCCCCGCCACGGCGCCGGCATCCGTGCCGGGCTGTCGGACGGGGGAGAGATAGAAGATCGCGCCGATGATGGCGACGATGCGGAGCGTGGAGAACATGGCGCGCCGGGTGTCCAGGATCAGGCGCAACTATAGAACTTCGCATGTCGCGCGTCAGGCATCCGCCGCGGCGACATGGAAACAGGATGAATAAAAGCTTGAGCATTCAAGCAACGCTTCCTTAACCCTGCTCAACCCTTTTCGGGACCACGACAATCCGCGCCAAAACTGCCGGAACGCCGCACGCCGCAAGGTTCCGCTCGGTCCCGTTATCCCCAGGATGCGAACGGCTCCCGCGGGACGTTTTAGGGTTCGCTTAAGTGGCGTCTGCGAGGTTCGCTCCAACAAGGGCGAGGAGCCGGCGGGCTCCGCCGACGCGGATCATCGTTGCAAGCAGCATTCACCATCTCTTGGGTTGACGACTGGCTCGCCGGGCTGGTGCACCGCAGGGCGGCGGAGCCGATCGAGCGCTCGCGTCACGAGCGGTTCATCGTCGCCCGCACGGTCACGACGCTGGCGGCCCTGGCCTCCCTTCCAGCTTACATGCTAGGGCGCGGGGCGCCGACCCAGATGGAGGCCCTGAGCCTCGTCGGGCTCGCCGCGCCGCTGGTGGCGGTGGTGGCGCTGTCCCGTTTCGGGCGCCTCGCTTTCGCTCAAGGCCTCGTCTCGGCCGCTCTCACCCTGTTCGCGGCGGGCCTCGTGGTGGCATTCGGCGGCCCGGCATCGCCCGCGCTCCTCGCGCTCCTCATCGTGCCGCTCGACGCGCTCCTCGCCGGCTCGCGGCGCGGCCTCGCCATGGCCTTCGCCTTCGCGGCCCTCGGCGTGCCGCTCGCGGCGGGTCTTCAGGCCGGGGGGCTCGTGACGGGCCACAACACCGCGCTCGCCTCCGCTTTCGCGGTGGGGCTCGCCTTCGCCCTCGGCCACGGAATCGCGCAAGCGGTCATGGAGCGCCGCCTCGCCGGCATCGTCCGGGCCGCGCTCCAGGCCGGCGAAGCCCGGGAGGGCGCCTCGCTCCAGGCCATCGACGACCTCGTCACGTGGCACGATGCCCAGGGCCTCGTGCTGCGCGCCAACACGGCCGCCATGCGCCTCGTCGGCGTGCCGGCCGCCAGTCTCCAGGGCCACGGCCTGTTCGGCCGCATCCACGTGCCGGACCGCCCGGCTTATCTCAAGGCGATCAGCGACGCCGCCCGCTCCTCGGAAACCGTGGTCGTGCAGATCCGCCTCATGGCCGGCGAGCCCGACCGTCCGGAGGGCGAGCACGGGGGCGCGTTCCCCCGAATCGGCGCGAAGCCCGCCCGTCCGCTCGTCGCCGTGGAGCTGCGCGCCCATCGCCTGCCGGGCGACGACGCCGCCGCCGTGATCGCCGTGACCCGCGACGTCTCCGGCCACCACGACCGCGCCGAGGATCTCGACCGCCTGCGCCGCGAGGCGGTGGCGGCGGGCGAGAGCCGGGCGCAACTGCTCTCGACCGTGAGCCACGAGCTGCGCACGCCCCTCAACGCCATCCTCGGCTATTCCGAGCTGCTGATGGGGCGCCAGGGCGCCGAGAGCGGGCGGGGCGGGGCGGATTACGCGGAGATCATCCACCGCTCGGGCCATCACATGCTCGGCGTCGTCTCGACGCTCCTCGATCTCTCCACCATCGAGGCGGGCCATTACGCTCTCTCGCCGGAGCCCATCGAGGTCGCCGAGCTCGTGGCCGAATGCGGCTGCACCATGCGGCTCGCGGCCGACCAGGCGGGCGTCGCCATCGCCGAGGACGTGGCGCCGAACCTGCCGCCGCTCCACGCGGACCGGCGCGCCTGCCAGCAAATCCTCCTCAACCTGCTCTCCAACGCGGTGAAGTTCACCCCGCGCGGCGGCCTCGTCACGGTGCAGGTCCGTCAGGAGGGCACGCATCTTTCGCTCGCCGTCCGCGACACCGGCATCGGTGTGCTGGCCACGGAGCTGCCGCGCCTCGGCGTCCCGTTCTTCCGGGCTGCGGCGGCGCGCAGCCGCTGCGAGAAGGGCAGCGGCCTCGGGCTCTCTGTGGTGCGCGGCCTCGTCGCCCTCCATGGCGGGCGCCTCACGATCGCCAGCACCCCCGGCGACGGCACGAGCGTCACGGTGGTGCTGCCGCTCGAGGCGAAGGCCGGCGAGCCCCATGCGGAGCCGGTCGCGGTCCTGCCCTTCGGGGCGAAGGACGGCAACGAGAGCCTGACCATTGCACGCCCGGAGAGCCGGGCCCTGACGACCAAGACAGGATGATTGCCTTGCCTGAAGCCCTTGCCGCCTCCTCCGATCACGACTTCACGGTGTCGAGCCCGCGCCCGCCGCGTCGCCCACGCGCCAAGGCAGCAAAGGCGGCGCCCGACGGGCTCGCCAAGCGCGGTCTCGCCTTCGCGGCCCGCTATCCGCTGGAGATCCTGATCTCGCTGGCGCTCGCCTCGGCGGGCGGCGCCATCACCTGGAACGCGCTCGCCCTGCAGACCGCCCAGCATCCGGCTCCGCTCTTCGGCCGTGCCAAGGGGGAGGGGCCCGCGCCCCTGCCGCCGGCTCGCCCGAGCCTTGCGGCGCCCGCCGCCCCGGCCCCGGCCGCTCCTGCTCCTGCGCCCCTCCCGGTCGTAGCCACGGCCCCGACGCTGCCGCCGGCTCCGGCGACGCCCGCGCGGCCTGCGGCCCGCGATGGAATCGGCGATCTCATCCGCACCGGCGAGCCTCCGGCCTCCGCGCCCGCGGCCCGCCCGGCACCTCCGGCCCGCCCTGCGCCTGCGCCCGTGGCCGTCGCACCGCCGCGGGACATCACGTCTTCGGTCGCCTCGGCCCCGCCGGCTCCGGCCCGCAGCGGCATCGGCGATCTCATCCGGCTCGGCGATCCGGCGCCGATCCCGCCTGCCTTCGTGGGCAAGCCCGAGGTGAACCGGGTCGCGGCAGCCCAGCGCGCTCTGGCGAAACTCGGCTACGGCGCCATGAAGGTCGATGGCGTCATGGGCTCGGGCACAAAGCAGGCGATCGAGCGCTTCGAACGCGACCGCCGCCTTCCCGTGACCGGCGACCTCGGTCCGCGCACAGCCCGTGAACTCGCATCGGCCTCGGGCCTGCCCGTGGACTGAGGAGTGCAGCGTCGCGAACGCTGACGGCGTCTGCGCGCTGTCTCAGTGCCGCCTTCGCCACGAGCGTCTTGCACGCTCCTCGGGGTGAGGGCGGGCGTGCGTCCCGCTTGACCTGCGCGCCCCGTTGCGGCCTCTGGGGGCATGTCCCGCCTGCGCTCCGATTTCTGGGTCTCCGCCTACCTGCGCCGCTGCGCCGTCGAGGGTGTAGATGCGGTGCTGCGGCGGCGAGGAGCCGCCGAGGCCGGGGCTGTGTTCGTGAAGCTCGATCATCTCGACGGCACGGCGAGCCTCTATGGGCCAGCGCCGCAATCGCTCGTCGGGGAGCGTGCGGACGAGCGACGCTTCGCGCGCATGATCGCGCAGGCCACGCCCCTCGACGTGGAGGAGCGCATGACCCGCGAGGGGCGTTTCGATCCTGATTACTGGCTGGTGGAAGTCGACAGCCGCGAGGGCCGCCATCTCCTCGATCTGGCCGAACCGGACGCGGATTGATCCCGGTCAGATCGCGCGCCGCTGCCGGTCCTCCGCGTTCCGCCGAGGCGCCTCCGCGAGGCCGGTCTGAGGGCGTGGATTGCCGGCTTCCTGGGCAGGCAGGTGGCGGCCCGGCCGCTCCGTCGCGGCCTCGGCGCCGAGCACCGCTTCCAGCAGCGCGAGGGCCGTCGGCCGGGCTACGGTCCTGAAGGTCCGCACGAGGGCGAATACGGCTTCTACGGAATGGGACACTGCGGGATGCAGGGTGAGGAGCGCGCGCAGGGCATCCTCCTCGTCGAGGCCCAGCGCTTTCATCCCGAAAGCCAGGAGATCCTGGCGCTCGGGCTCGAGGGCCCGCCATTCGACCCCAAGGGGCAGGTTGAGCGAGGCGGTGAGCTGCGCCTCGAAGGCCGGCACGTCTCCGGCGCTGGCAGCCGCGAGCAGACGCTCCACGCCCGGCTGGCTTGCCCGGAACGGAAGGTGCGGGCGCCGGAACAGGGCCGAGGCCGCGACCTGCTGCCGGATCGCTGCGCGTGTGGCCGTGTCGCCCGCGCAGTACAGGATGGCCTGCTCGCTCAGCGGCAGGTCTCCGCGGGCCAGGAGCGCGCGGGCGAGAACCGTGTTGCCGCGAGCCCGGTCGAGGAGCGGCCGCAAGCCGTCGTCGGTCACGACCAGGTGACGGTTCGCGGCGAGCGTCGTGTCCACGTCCGCGTCGTGAAGCACCAAAAGCCGCTCGATCGTGCGTGCGTCGAGGTCGGGGCGTGTGGCGAGCGCCGTGCGGCCCGTCTCCATGCCGAGCAGGAGGTCCGTTGCGGCCGCGGAGAGACGAGGCGCGACGGCGGCCACGACGGCTCGCGTCTCCCCCGAGAGGCGGATGAGCGCGTCGAGCACCGGAGCCGGCGTGTCGGGGCAGGGCGCCACGAGATGCGCGACCTCGAGAGCCGCCGCCGGTTCGACCCGGGGCAGAAAGCCGAGCGCAATCGCCTCGAAGGCTCGGATCGCCTCCATGTCGCGCGCCGGCGCCGCCACGAACAGTTCCGCGTTGAGCCGGAGCAGCATTCCGCGAGCACCCGTCGAAGCACGGTCGCGAAACGCAAGGCCCCAGAGGTCTGGTGCGCCAGGCTTGAGAGATCCCTCGTCGCGGGAAGCGGCCGCGCGCGGTTCATCCTTGGGCTGGATGCAAAGCCCCCGCGGATCGGGCTGAGCCGACGACGCCATACGCAACACCTGATACGCAACACGACACTGAGATCGTCACAAATAGACAAGCTTTCTAAAGCCATCATTAACCCTGCGGCCCGCCCAGGCTGCTGACGCGAAAGCGCCCTGCTCGTCTCGGTGCGCGGACGCGCGTGCGGGTAGGGGATGTGGACCGGAATCGCACGCAGCAGAGCGCCGCAGATCGCATCTGGGTCCTGAGGATGGGCAATGTCTCGTCGCGGCTCGCGGGAGGGCCCGTTCATGATCCGGACCGGTTGGCGGGCAAGCTCCGCCGCCTTCATGTCGCCCCTGCCGGGACGATGATCGCTCTGGAGGATACGTATTCGGCGAGCCATGACACGGCTGTCCTGCTCGCGGCATGGTGATCGGGTCAGGTACCCCTCGACCCCTACCGCCGCGGAACAGAAGCGCGGCCGCAGCGGTTGAAATACCATCAGGCGTGGCAATACCGCCCCGCCCGGATGATCGAAACGGTCTGTTAACCATAGCGCATGCTTGTTGGGGCGTCGCCGGCGGCCCAACGAGCCGGATGGAGGAACAGGAACATGCATGAGGTCCAGGCGCGTTCTGCGGCGGTGATCATTGCGTTCCCCGATCCTGCATCGCGGCCCAGCCGTTCAGCGCTTGGCGCGAACGAGCCGCGTGGCGAGATCCTTCTCTTCACCGGTGTGCGCTATGAACGCTCCGAGCCCAATCCGGGCCCCACGCGCCCTTATGCTTCGGACGGGCGCACTCGGCGGCGCCGGTCTTAAAGTCGCCGGCGCGCTCCTCGCCTGTATGGCACTCGCGGCCTGCGCCGAGACGGGCGATTTCGGCCGTCCGCGCTCCTCCGTCTGGAACGACGTCATCCTTCCGGCCACCGGCTCCATCGCGGCCGCGCGCCGGGGGGAGGCGGTCTCGTCCTATCCCCTGACCGACGCGGAAGACGAACTGCGCGACCGATCCTGGCGCTTCCTCATGCCGGCCCATGAACGCGCCCGGTTCGAAGCCGAGGTGGCAAACCTCGTGCGCACGCGCGTGCTGCCGGCCGCATTCCATCCTTCGGATCGCCGCACCTATCTGGCGGCCCTCACAGGCGCCCCCTTCACCTCGCCGGCCTCGCGCTTTCGCCGCATCGGCGAGGATGCGGAAGCGGATGCGCGGCTGATCGGCCCCTTCGCGCGGGTCGCGCTCACGGTGATGGAGGCGGACCGCCTTCGCCTGAAGAGCCTGCCCTTCGTGGATCTGCTCACGGAGGCCGAGGTCGCCGATGCGGCCGCCCGCGTCGCGGAGAACCGCTGCCTCGTCGCCTGGGTCAAGGCGGAGCTCGCCGAGCGCACGGATGCCTATACCTATGCCCTCGAACACGCCTTCATCGCCATGCCCCAGGGCGAGGCGGTGGCGGCGGAGCGCGCCATCAAGGCGCTCGTCCAGCACCGCCGCGCCCTCGACGCATTCCCGCTGCCCGCCTGGCGCAATGGCGCGTGCGTCATCCCGGTGATCGAGCGCAAGGTGAAGGAGCGGGTGGTCGCGAAGGGGTAGGAGGAGGCTGGGACCGGGGCGGTCACGTGGCGCGGCTAGGTTGCGGGTCTTCGGGCGCGGGATCCGGGATCTGCGCGCGCTGCGCTTTGCTCTGCTCCCTCGTTAAAGAAAAGGGTGCGGTGGGCTACGATAGCCTCTTATCCCTTTCCTGGACAAATGCAGCAAAGCGCAACGCCGAGCCGAGATCCGGAGCAGCACATCGGCGGCGAAGCCGCTCCGTACTCATCGATCCTTCAGCCCTCGCCCCCTTCGTTATCGCCGTCGAGCATGCAGGACACGCCCTTCGCGGCCTCCTCGGCCTGGGCGCGCTGGCTGGGGAAGGGAGCCGCAACGCGCACCACCACGAAGCCCTCCGTGCGCGGCGCCACGATGCGTACATCGCGGGAGGGATCGTTCTCGTCCTCCTCGGCCAGGGCCTCGTCGAGCTGGCGGCGGGTCAGCACCACGAGTTCGAGCTCGCCGCGCACGGCCGCCCGGTCCGTGACCGCGAAGAACACGCCCCCGCCCTTGGCGTGGAAGGAGAGGGACTGGAACAAGGCTCCCGGGGTCGATGAGACCCGCACGGGACCTTCCTTCAGGTCGAAGGCGCAGGCCGCCACGGCAACGGCAGGATCGGGCCTTGGAATCCAGGTGGCGCCGCCGCCCGGCGGGCTCACGATCTCCGCGTTGTCCGCGACGATCGTGTGGCGCAGGCGGCTATAGGCATCCTGCTCCGCATAGCGCGGGCTCGCGAGCACGATGACGATGTGCACCGCGACGGCGAGCACCAGCCCGCACAGGGTGGCGAGAAGAAAGCGGGAGCGTTCGCTCATGAGGGATCTCCGCTCACGCGCCGCAGGCCACGCGCTCGATCCGCGGCAGGGCGCGGACGTCGAGGGACGCGGTGCCGGTGGAGGCGGGGGTATCGTAGAGCCGCAAGGCCAGTGAGAAAGGCCCGGCGGAAGGCAACTTCAGCCAATTGCCGGGCTGAAGGTCCCGCGACAGGCTTACGGTGAAGCGCCCATCGGCATCCCGCAGGATCTCGGACGATGTGAAGCCGCTCCGCTGCAGATCGGACGCGATGAGGCCGCCGCCCTGGTCGTACAGGGTGAGCGTCCACAGCCGGGCCTGCGGTGTCGCCGACCCCAACTGGTAGGTACAGGCCGAATCGAGGGGCCGCCCGTCGCTGTCGAGGCTCGCGGTCAGCCCGAGCCCCTCGCCGGTGGCGAGCGGAACGTCGCCGGAGCGGACCACGATGGTCCTGGCATAGGGGTCCGCGTCCCGCGAGCCGGTCTTCGGCCACGTCTTCCAGGGCCCGACCGCGACGCCGCCAAGGGGATACTCGCCGCTCACCGCGAAATAGGCCGAACTCACCCCAAGCCCGAGCGCGAGCGCGAAGGCATAGACCACGAGGGCCGAGGTGGAGAGCGTCCTGGGGGGGCGGGGTTTCGAGGGAGCTTTGGACACGGACCGCGATCACGCGAGGAAAAAGGCAGATGACGGAGCCCATGGGCTCCCGTCAACCGGGAAAGCTAGGGCCGAGAGGGCACGGTTCCAGGGAGGGCGGGGCCCCTCCCGGCCGGGAGGGGACGATGCCGGTTCAGGGCATTGCGACCCGCTGGGCCGGCGATTGCGCCGCGGCGCCGCGGCTGCGGGCCGGCGGGGGCTCGGCCGCGGTGGTCGGAGCGCTGCCGGTGGCAGTCGGGGCCGCAGGGGCATCCTGGCTGCTGCGCCGGAACAGGCCTCCGATGCCGTCGATCACCTCGAAGGATTTGCGCGAGAGAGTGCCGGGGGCGAGCTGCGGGGCTCCGGGCTGGCCGTTCTGCACGGCGGTCTGCGCGCGGCTCGAGGCGAAGGCCACTGCCGGACCCGTGTCGGGCACGCCGGGGATCGGCCGGATCTCGAGGTTCTGGTGCGCGAAGGCCATGACCTGGTGCCACGCCATGGCCGGCAAGGTACCGCCGGTCATGTTGTTCGTGGAGGTGTGGTCGTCGTTGCCGAACCACGCGCCGGTGACGAGATTGCCAGTGTAGCCCACATACCAGGCATCCCGGTAGCCGTTGGTGGTGCCCGTCTTGCCGGCCGACCGGATGCCGTCGAGGGCGGCGCGCTTGCCGGTGCCCTCCTCGACCACCTTGGACAGCATGAAGTTGATGTCCTGCGCCACGCGCGGCTGGAGCACCTGCGGCTGGGGCGCATCGCGGTCGTGGCGGTAGATCACCTCGCCCTGCGAGTTGCGCACCTCGTAGGCCGCGTAGGGGGTCGATTTCTTGCCGCCATTGGCGAAGACCGCGTAGGCCGCCGTCATGTCGAGCACGGTCGCCTCGGCGGCGCCGATCGGCAGCGACGAGGAATCGACCAGCGGGTGCGTGAGGCCCATCTTCTGGGCAAGGTCGATGATGATGGCCCGGCCCGCCTTGGCGTTGCCGCGGCCAATCTCGAGCGACATGCGCACGGGGATCGAGTTGATCGACCGCGCGAGAGCGGAGGTCATCGGCATCGCGCCCGAGAAGGAGCGGTTGTAGTTCTGCGGGCACCAATTGCCGAGGCAGATCGGCTGGTCGACCACCACGGAGGTCGGCCGCAGGCGCTGGTTCGTGGTGAGCGCCGCCGCATAGACGAAGGGTTTGAACGAGGAGCCGGGCTGGCGAAGCGCGTCGGTGGCGCGGTTGAACTGGCTCTGGCCGTAATCGCGGCCGCCCACCATGGCGCGCACGGCCCCATCCACGTCCATGGTGACGATCGCGCCCTGCTCGGCATCGTATTGCCGGCCATGCTGGCGCAGGAGATCCTCGAGAGCCTGCTCGCCGCGACGCTGAATGGCCGTGTCGAGGGGCGTCTTCACGATGAGCACCCGCTCGTTGCCGAACTTGCCCGAGGCCGCGATCTCCTTCACCTGGTTGAACGCCCAGTCGAGATAGAAGTCGGGCGTGGTCTCGCGGGAGCGGTTGATCGGGGTCGCCGGGTTACGGCGCGCGGTCTGGATCTGGCCCTCCGTGAGGAAGCCCGCTTCCACCATGTTGGCGAGCACGTCGTTCGCCCGGGCGCGGGCCGCGGGCAGGTTGACGTGCGGGGCGTATTTCGTGGGCGCCTTGAAGAGGCCGGCCAGCATGGCCGATTCCGCGAGCGTCAGGTCGCGGGCCGGCTTGCCGAAGTAGTATTCGGCCGCCGCCACCGCGCCGTGGGTGCCGCCACCCATATAGGCGCGGTCGAGATAAAGCTTGAGGATCTCGTCCTTGGTGAGGTGGAACTCGAGCCAGAGGGCGAGGAACGCCTCCTTGATCTTGCGCTCGATGGAGCGCTCGTTCGACAAGAAGAGGTTCTTGGCGAGCTGCTGGGTGATGGACGAGCCGCCCTGCACCACGCCGCCGCCGCGGGCGTTCACGGTGACCGCCCGGAAGGTGCCGATCGGATCGATGCCCCAATGCTCGTAAAAGCGCCGGTCCTCCGTGGCGAGGGCGGCCTTCACCAGGTGGTCCGGGAAATCCTCGATCTTGTAGGAGTCGTCGTGCCGGATGCCCCGGCGGCCGATCTCCTGGCCGTAACGGTCGAGGAACGTGACCGCGAGCTCCTGGGTCTTCAGCCAGTTGTCGCTCGTCTCCCGGAAGGCCGGGATGGCAAGGCCGAGCATCACCACGCCGCCCGCAAGCCCGAGCGTCGTCGCCTCGCTCGTCAGGTCGAGCGCCGCGCGCCCGAACCCGCGCACGCGAAAGCGGTTCATGAACCGGGAATAGCCCTCCCAGGCGCCGCCGAGCGAGCGCCCGCTCTCGAAAAGCGAGGAGTTGACCCAGGCGTCGAAGCCGAGCGCGGCACGCTTGATGCGCGTCCAGACGGTCAAGGGAGGCTGGGAGGTCACGGTGTTCCCTTAGGCGGTAGGCGGCTTCTGCCGCCGGTTGCAGGCAATCTTATCAGGGTTCCGACGCTCGCACGAGCGGGTTGTCGCGTCCGATGAGCGGGTAGCCCCGCTTGACAGACTACAACTCGCGAATCGGGCTGACGGTTCATATGGTTCGGCTTGCGTGCCGGAGGAGGGGGCGGCCCATCGCCTGCGACATGGCGCCCGAGGCGCCGCTCCGCCCTCCAAACCGCCGCATTGAGGCCTTTAAAAGCCCGCTCAGCCCCTCCACGAAAGCCGATTCCGTGACAGCCCCGCTGCCCCGCCCCACCCCCGACGAGGAACCCTTCTGGCGCGCCAAGTCCCTGGAGGCCATGGACCCCGCCGAATGGGAGAGCCTGTGCGACGGCTGCGCGCGGTGCTGCCTCGTGAAGCTCGAGGATGAGGATACGGCCGAGATCGCCTACACGGATGTGGGCTGCACCCTCCTCGACGGCGCCTCCTGCCGCTGCCGCGACTACCCGAACCGCCAGGCCAAGGTGGCGGATTGCGTCCGCCTGACCCCGGAGACGGTGCGGAGCTTGGGCTGGCTGCCCCCCACCTGCGCCTACCGGCTCCTGGCCGAGGGCCACGACCTCTACTGGTGGCATCCGCTCGTCTCGGGCGATCCGGAGAGCGTCCACGCCGCCGGCATATCCGTCCGCGATCGGGTCGCCGGCCCGGAGGAGGATTTTACGGTCCGCGAGCTTCTGGGACGGATCGTGACCTGGCCGGAGGAGGCCGGGGAGCCGCCCGGCGGTGCGTGAGGCAGGGACGTCCGGACAATCACCGATCCAAGAAGGCGCCGAATCTGGCTGAACGGTCAGGGCTCTCGTCTTGACGGTGCCGGGGGGCGGGCGCACACTTTGCGGCGTTCGAAGGGATGGAGGCTCAGACAATGACTCCACCGCAGCAGGACTGACAGCGGTCGTGATGCTCCCGGCGCGGAATCCGCGCCGAGCCGCACGCCACATGCCCCGACAATTGATGGACGTCCACCGGACGCGATCCGGATGCAGCCCAGATGGGCGAAGGGGCCCCACCGTGGTGAGGCCCTTTTCATTTGGTCCGTCGTGGCATCGGCCTCTTGAGGCTGCGCCTCAGAGAAGGAGCCAACTCTTGCTGATGTCCATCGACACCTTCAGGCGGATGACCGCTTCCGCCGCCTTGTCGGCATCGGTGTTGAGATAGACGTAGGTATCGGTCTTCGTCTTCTCGTAGCGGACCTGGCCGGCCTTGGTGAAATCGCCCTTGCCGATGAAGCTGAAGCCCTGATCGCCACGCTTCTTCACGTTACCGTCCACGAGCCGCAGATCGAGCTTGTCGCCCTGGCGGCCGTTGAAGTCGGTGATGAGATCGGCGGTGCCTTTCGAGGTGCCCGTGTGCCGGTCATCGAACGCGAACACGTCCCGGCCCGTGCCGCCGGTCATCGTGTCGCGGCCAAGACCGCCGGTCAGAAGGTCGTTGCCCTCACCGCCCAGGAACACGTCCCGACCGGAGCCGCCAACCAGAATGTCCGCGCCGGCGCTGCCCGTCGCTCGCTCGTTCAGGCTGTCCTGCACACGGATCGTGAAGTCGCGCTCGATACGCTGACCAGCGCTGTCGATGGCGGCGATCCGCACCCCGTGCCCGGTCGCCTGCTCATAATCGAGCAGCACCCCGTTATTGACGGAGAGCTTGCCGTCCGCCGCGAGACCGAAGCGGCCACCGGCATCCGAGAGCAGTTCGAACCGGTGCGTGTCCGGGGCGGTGTCGGTGACCTTCAGGGTACCAATGAAGGTACCGGCCCCGCTATTCTCCATGACCACGTCGCCCTCGATCGAGAGGCCCGAGGGAGCATCGTTCACGAGCGTCGCGGCGGTCGAGTCGAGGTCCGCGAAATCGAAGACCTCCACGTTCAGAACCGTGTCGGTCCCATCCCCGTTCGCCCGCTTGTCCTGAACCGTGAAGGAGCCGTCCGCATTGCGGGCGATGGCGTAGTCCGAGCGATTGCCGGTGAAGACGGCCGTGTCGTTCCCGCCTGCACCGTTGAGCCGGTTCGCCGCTCCGTTGCCGCGCAGGATGTTGGCGAGGCCGTTGCCCGCGAGGTCCACCGCAGTGGAGCCTCCCGCCTCCAGCACTTCGACGTCTATGCCGGCAGCGAGCGTGAAGGAGGCGAAGGCGATCAGGGTGTCCGTGCCTTGGCCCGCCACCTCGACGATGGCATCCTGGCCATCGACGATGTAAGTGTCGTTGCCATCTCCGCCCCACAGGTTGTCGTTGCTTCCCGCACCGTCGAGGCGGTTCGCCGCTCCGTTGCCCTGGATGGAGTTCGCAAGTCCATTGCCGGTGCCTTCGGCCGCGGTGCCGAGCAGGGTCAGGTTCTCGACGTGGGCACCGAGGGTATAGCGATTCACCGCCGTCTCGACGCTGTCCGTGCCCTCGTTTGCGAGTTCCGTCACCGTGTCGTCGGCATCGACCCGGTAGGTGTCGTTGCCGCCTCGTCCTTCGAGAACGTCCAGGCCTCCGCCTCCGTTCAGGAGGTTCGCGCCGCTATGGCCGGTGATGGTCTGCGCACGCGCGTTGCCGGTGAGATCGACGCGGGTTTCGGCGTCCGTTGCGGCGGAGGTCAAACGCTCCACCTGCTGACCGGCCTGAAGGGTGAAGGTCTCGTAGGCCCGCACCTCGTCGGAGGTTCCGCCATTGGCGCCCTCGAACACCAGGTCGAGCCCGTCGACGAAGTATGTGTCGTTGCCGGACCCACCCTCGAGCCGGTCGGCGACCCTCTCGTCCTGCGGTCCCTCGCTCCCGTGGAGTTCGTCGTTGTCGCCGCCGCCATAGAGGCTGTCCTGGCCGCCATCGCCGTGAAGCTCGTCGTCGCCCGCGCCGCCATAGAGGCTGTCATCGCCTCCGGCACCGTTGATGGTGTCGCCGAGATCATTCTGTGAGCCGGCCAGATTAAGGCGGAATATGTCGCCGCCAATATCGACGGCGTAGAGGTTTCCATCGGCGTCCTGACCGAACGAGGCAAGCTCGAAGCCGTTGATCGAACCGCCATTGGGGTATGTGATCTGGTTCGTGATGTCGGTGACCGCAAAATCGCCGCTCGTCCTCATTGCGAAGATCTTGCCGTTCCCGAAATCGCCGAAGATGTACTGACCGTTCAGTGGACCAGGGCCCTCATAAACGTAGCCGCCGGTGACGGACGTTCCAACGGTTCGCGGGTAATGATGGACCGGGTCGGTGTAGTTCGGGTTCCCCTGTGGGCCATCCGCCTGCTCGCCGTGCAGCAGAGGCCGCCAGCCGTAGTTCAGTCCTGCGCCACCGATATTGATCTCCTCGGCTTTACCCTCGCCCACATCAGCGATGTACAGCCTTCCATCGGGGCCGAAGCTGCAGCGCCACGGATTGCGCAGTCCGACGGCCCAAACCGCCGATCTCTCGACAATGCCGAGACTCTGAAACGTGGTCGGGTTGTCGTCCGGGATGGCATAGTTGTTGGTGGAGTCACCCTCGAATTCATCGCCGCTCACGTCGATGCGAAGGATCTTGCCATGGACGTTGAGGGAGCCATCCTCGTTGAAGATGACTTGCGCGTCTGCCGCTCGCTGGTCGTCACCGGCAGCGATGTAGAGCATCCCGTCGGGACCGAATTCGATCCAGCCGGCCCTATGGCGGGACCCGTTCGAATAATCCATCGTGATGATGGTTTTCGGTGGTGCAAGAGCTGCGCCTGTTTCCGGATCCAGCGTGTGTTCGACGACGACCTGTTTCTTGGTGGGCGGATCGCCGGCAGAAGGCATCGTGTAGTTGACGTAGAGCTTTCCGCGGTTTGCGCCCGTTGACATGAAGCCGGGATGGAACGTGAGACCGAGCAGGCCCGCCTCGTCGCCGCCACCGATCATGCCGAGGTCCAGGAATTCCTGGGCCGGGGCACTCGGATTGCCGAGATCGACAACCTTGACCTTGGCAGTGACACCCTCGCTGCCCATCTCCGCAATGAACAGGCGATTGTTGTCGCCCGCTGGCGAAACCGCATAGAGCGGCCGGAAAAGCCCTGTGGTTATGCGAGAGGCCGTTGGGACCTCTTGAGCATGTCCATAGATGGCTTCACCATCGCTGGTGCCGGTGAGACGATCTATACCGCCAGTGCCATAGATTGGATCCGCCATCGATTCATTGCCCCTACGTTAAGTAAAACGTTGTTTCATTACCACGTAAAGGACGGAAGACGGCCGTCGTCAACTCCCAGAAGAAAGAGCCGAACTCACCAAGCCAGGATTACAGCAGTATTCCCGTAGCCCATGTGGCGCTTTCCACAGCGCCGGTTGTGTCCATGGCGACCGAATCAGCGTCCCCTCAGAGCACCTGCCAAGCTTTGCTGAAGTTCAATGGGCTCATGAGCTTGATCACCGCCTCGGCGGCTGGGTCCGCATCGGTGTCGAGGTAGACATGGGTGTCCTTCCCCGCCTTCTCGTACCGCTCCTAGCCACGAAGGGTTTCACGACAGGCTGAATGCGAGGCGCTTGGGCGTGGCGCGTTCGGGAGCTCGCCGGCAATCTGCCCGTGATGCCGCTGCGGCATGGGAGAGGCCGCCTGTGACTACCCTGGCTTGACGCCTTCGCTGCCGGGCTCCCCGGGCACGGGCGTCGGCTCTCCCAAGGTCTCGCGCACGTAGAGCTTCTTCACCAAGACGAACGTGACGACCGCCAGAGGGAAGCCGACGACGAGGCCGAGCGTGCCGAACAGAACGCCGCCCGCCACGATGGCGAAGAGGGCCAATGCCGGGGGCACCGCGACCACGTGGCGCTCCACGATAGGGAAGATCACGTTGCCCTCGATCTGTTGGATGGCGAGCACCGCCACCAGGGTCCACAGCACCGTGTTCCCATCCTGCGAGAACGCAATGATCACGGCCGGCAATGCGCCGATGATGGGGCCGACGAAGGGGATGAAGTCCGACAGGCCCGCGATGAAGCCCAGCGCGACGGGCGAGGGGAGGCCGATCCACCAAAAAGCCAGCGTGGAGAGAAGGCCGACCGCGCTCATGGCGATGAGCTGCGCGACGAGCCACAGCTGCAGGGCCTGACCGGCCGCGTTCAGCGATTCCTCCACGCGCTGGTGCTGGTTCTGGGGGAACAGTTTCACGACGCCGCGCTGATAGATGCGCGGCGCGGACGCGATGTAGATGCCGGCGATGACGACCAGCACGAAATCGGCCAATCCGCCGATGAGCGCGCCCCCGAAGCCCGCAACGCGGGACAGGAACCCGCCACCCTGTTCGAGCATCTGCGGGATTTGGCTCGTGACCTCGCCGAGGCCAAGTTCCTTGGAGAAGGTGTTGATGGCGAGCGGCAGCCGCTCGGCCACATTGGCGATCTGCAGGCGCAGTTGTGAGCCGAAGAGGACGACCAGCCCGATAAATCCAGCCACGATGATCACGGTTGCGGCCTTGAGGCTCCAGCGCGACGGCACGCGGGCGTAGCGTTCGAGCACCCCCGCGAAAGCGTGCAGGATGACTGCCACGAGAACCGCCGCGAAGGCGAGAAGCAGCACGTCGCGCAACTGCCAGAGAATGAATGCGACCACCACGATGCCGAGCGCGATCAGCACTCGCCGAATAAAGGCGGTCTCCTCCTGCCCCTCCCAGCGCCACCGGGGCGCTTGGCGTGGAGGCGCAGTCACTGCCGGTGCGGCAGGGGGCGGCAAGTCCGACATAGGGGCTCTCCACGGCCAAGCTCTCGACGCGAGAACGGCTCAAGGCGCCAGGCTGTTCCCTTGCGGGGCTGCGCGGAAGCCTGCGGTCCCGAGACCAAGGCGGCGCGTGGCCCCTCCGATCAAAGAGGGTTTTCTAACGGCCAAGCTATAGGTTTCTCGGCATTTCCCCTCTGTTTGGAGGGTTGTGGCGCCGGTTGCCTTGCCGCTAGGCATGAGCCCTCAGAATCGAACCAAGATGATCCGTGGGGACCTCTATGACTGAACTCGACACTTTGCTGCAGCAGGTTGGCGGAAGCTTCGCATCCAGCGCGTCCACCTTCGCTTTCACGCCGCCGTCCCTGCCGCAGGGCTTCGAACTTCCCGATGGAGTGGTCCTGCCGCAGTTCATCCAGGGCACGACAGGGCGCGACAACTTGGTTGGGACGTCATCTAACGATGTCATGAACGGTCTTGAAGGCAACGACGTGATCAAGGGCGGCGGTGGCGTCGACATGATCGTCGGTGGCGCCGGTAACGACACACTGACTGGCGGAACTGGCGAGGACATTTTTATCTTCACGGCCCGTCTCAGCAAAACTGCGAACGTGGACCGCATTGTCGATTTCAAGCCGAAGGATGATGCGATCTTTCTGAGCCGGCTTGTATTCACGAAGGTGGGTGGCGAAGGCCTGCTGAAGTCCGGGTCGTTCGTGACGGGCAGCAAAGCCGCCGACGCTTCCGACCGCATCGTCTATGACAAAGCCACGGGAGCTCTCTTCTATGACCGTGACGGCAGCGGCGGCGCGGCGCAGGTGAAGTTCGCGCAAGTGAAGGCTGGCACGGCGCTCACCTTCAGGGATTTCCTCGTCGGTACGCTGGACGATCTTGCATTCTGATCGCAGATTTCTGCTGAATGCAGCGATGGCCGGGCTCGCCCGGCCATCGTCGTCGAAAGGGCGCTATGCAGCCGGCATTGCTTCGCGCATCCGGGCTGCGCCCGCCGCGTTAGCAGGATGCAGGGGCGCCGGTAAGCCCAAATCAGGTTCGCGTCAGCTGCTAACTTTGGATACCCGGCCGGTGCCTACCGCACCACACGGATTTCGGCTGTCTGCTCATCCTCGACCTCGCGGAAGTTCGTGCTCTCCTTGAACTCGGGGAGCGCGCGCAACTCGTCGTCCGAGAGGTTCGCCACCAGACGGTCGCCTTGAAGGGTGAACTGGTCCGCCGCAAGCGCCACCTGCTTGGCGCCAAGGCCAAGGAAGCCGCCGTGCTGGATGAGGAGATAGGCCTTGTTGTCGGCCCCCATCAAGACTTCCTCGACCTGCCCGAGGGTCTCGCCCCTCCCGTTATAAACCGAGCGATCCTCGAGGTCCGAGGCCTTGAGAGCCTGCCTGATGTTGCCGGGGAGGGCGCCGGTCTGAGCCGGTTCGGCGGGACGCGGGGCGCCCGTGGCGCGACCGTCCGTGCCGTAGCCCGGCAGGTTGGCGGGGGCGCCGTTGAGCTGCGCCTGCGCCCCTTGCGGGCTGAGCGCCGTCGACGGGACGCTCTGGGGATTGGCCGACGCTGCGCGGTTCTGCTGCTGCGCGGTGCTCTCGGTACCGGGCGCTGCCTGCGCCATCACGGGAGCGGGCTGCGCGCCCGCGCTGCCGGCCTCGGCGCTCTCGTAGCGCACATTCGGCTGGCCCTCGCCAGGCTGATAAATGATCCGCGGCTCACCCGTGCGCTCGAAGCGCACGTTGGGTTGCCCGCCCGCAGCCTGCACGTTGGGCTGCGCGTCGCCCTGCGGGGGCACCACCTGGATGCGCGGCTGCGGCATCGTCACCTGTACCTGGGGCTGCGCCATCGCAACGTTCACGTCCGGCTGCGGCATGCGCACGATGATCTCGGGCTGAGGCTGCTGCACGGTGATGACGGGAGGCGCCTGACGCACGATGATTTCGGGCTGTGCTTGGCGCACGGTGACGGATGGCTGGGCCTGCTGCACCACCACCTGTGGCGCCGTACCGGAACCGCCCGCCTGCGTGGCCGGGGCGGCGCCCGCTGCTCGCGGCGCGGTCGCATTGGTGCCGTTCGGCTGCATCGCGGGCGCGCCGCTCGTCGGCATTGCGGGAGCAGGCGCTGTGCCGTTCGCCGCGGCCTGCTCGGCCGGCGAGGGCGGAACGGAATTGGTGTCCTGCGTCAGGCGACGCAGGTTCTCGCCGCAAGGCGTAGGATCGGCGGCATTCCGCCAGGTGCGGACTTGATCCACCGTGACGCCCGCATTGGCTGGCCGCGCCTGCTCCAAATAGGCCTCGAGGCGATCGCATTCCGCGATCGCGGCCTTTGCCTGCACGGTCCCGCCGGGCACCACATTCGGGGTGACGGTGGGCTGCTGCTGTGCGAGGGCGCCCGCAGCGAACGTGGTCGTGCCGAGCAGGACGGCGAGAAGGGCGTTCCGCATGAGTGGTCTCCGGTCAGGCGAGGTCGGACGAGCTGGGCGTCGGGCGCAAGCCGCAGTACTGCCGACCCGCGCCCGCAGCCACCCTGTCGATAACCGAACGTCGGCCAAGGCAGTTCCGTCGGGGCTCCGTTCCGCTTCATCCTCGCTGCATCTCGACCGCAGCACTCGTAAGGCCTGGTGCATGGCGATCGGCCCCTCTCGGGGGCATGGCCATGCACCAGGCCTGAATCGATTCAGGTTCCATGTACTCGCTAGGAAATTTGAACCTTCGATAAGGTTAAGCTTTCAACCTACGATTCCTGTGGATAGCCTGGAACTCCGTGCAACAGGGTTCGTTGTTGGCAGGAAACCAGTCGGCGAAACGGCTGTTAGATAACTGAAATCGTAGGAGAAAATCGATGGCGTATCGCCTGTCGAAAGGTGCCGTCATGGCTGCTGTCAGTGTCACGGTGTTGACCATGGCGGGCGCGGCTCATGCGCAGCAGGTCCAGTATCGTGAGTATCGCGACTGCCGCATGCACGATTACTACAGTCAGCGGGACAGCGTTTACATGAACGAATGGTCCCATTGCTTCAATCGGCCGGATCTGAACACGGATATGCGCAGGGGCAATCAAGATGTGAGCTCCACCGGGAGCACTGGCGGGCGCGGCTCGTCGGCTGGCGGCATCTCGGGCGGTGGAGCGGCCGGAGGTGTGTCGGGTGGCGTGACCGGGGGGCGAGACTCGGCCGGTGGCGTGGCGTCCGGCGGCGGTCGCTCCGGATCCGGTGCTGGTGCAGGCGGCGGTGTCTCCGGAGGCACGAACGGCGGTGTGTCTGGAGGTGCGGGTGCTGGTGCGTCGGGCGGTATGAGCGGCGGTGTTTCAGGCGGGCAGACGGGTGGTGTTCCTGGCGGAGTCTCCGGTGGTCAGACCGGCGGTGTCTCCGGTGGTCAGACCGGGGGCGCCTCCGGAGGTGTGTCGGGTGGTCAGACCGGCGGGCAATCGGGGGGTCAGACAGGTGGTCAGACGGACGGTCGCGGGAACAACGGTCTAGGCAATGGACCCGAGCCTAGCGAAGGCCCCGGAGGCAAAGGAACCGATCCGTCCAATCCCGGGCATGGTGATGGTGGAAGCCGCGGTGGTGGCCAGTCCGGGGGTAAGGGCGGCAAGGGCGATAGCGAAGGTGGCCGTGGGAATAACGGCTTCGGCAATGGTGGGGGCGACGGAAGCCCCAACGGGAAGTCCGATAGCAACCGCTGAACGTAGGTTCTCTCCTGCAAGGCCCCGCCTGGTTTTCCAGGCGGGGCTTTTCGTTGGCGCGCGCCGCGATGCACCCTCGGCGCCATGCTAAAAATGGGGCCTCGCAAAGCCTGGCCGGAGGAACGCGCACAGGGCCGCTTCGTTGATCGATTGAAGGTCCCCGTGGTTGGGACGATGTGAAAAGGAGCCCGCTGTGGCCTCGAGCTTCATGTGCTTCATTCTCGGCGCGGTTGCGCCTCTCGCGGCGGTGGGTTGGCTCGTCCTCGCGCATTCGTCCTAAAGGTCCGCGCGCCGTTCTGCGCGTAGGCGAAGGACGAATCCGCTACGGCGACATGGCGCCGCAAGCGGATGGCCTGCCACTCTGACGCCACCTTGTTAGCGTCACTGCGCATCATGCGTTGGACCATCCGCCTTTTCATTCTCTTCATGTTCGCCTGGGCCATCTTCATGGTGTCGCCCTTCGTCGCTCTCTACGATCTCGCCAAGGCCGTGAAGGCGCAGGATCTCGCCCGCGTCGAGGAGCGCGTGAACCTGCGCGCGGTGCGGCTTGCCCTGTCGAAGCAGCTCGTGAGCGAGTACCTCAAGAGCGTCGGCCGCGGGCAGGAGCTCGACGGCTTCAACCGCAACCTCGCCACGAGCGCGGGCGCCACCATCGCGGATCCGATCGTCGCCCAGCTCGTCACCCCCGAGGCCATGATGCGGCTCCTCAACGGCAGCCTGCCCCGGGAGGTCTCTGGCGGAACGCAGGCGATCCCCACCGGGCTGCCCACGGATCTCGGCTCCCTCGGCACGGTCTGGCGCACCTACATCGCCTCGGAATCCCGCGGCTTTCGCAGCATCGTCGTGCCGGTGCCGGAGGGGCGCGAGAAGGCGCAGCAATTCCGCCTCACGCTCCGCCTGTCGGGCTGGAGCGGCGGATTCACCTGGCGCCTCACGGGCGTCGAGCTCCCCGAGCCGCTCCTGCGCGAGCTAATCCGCCAGCTCCCGCGCGGAACGGCTTGAGGCAACGCGGCATCCTCTGAGGGGCGAGCGCTCGCGCCGGCGCCGCCACCGGCCACGCTCGTTGAGCCGGGCAGCGCACGAAGCAGCCTGAGACGAGGGAAGGGGTGCGCAGCCGCCGCGATCGCGCGCCGCCTCGCGCAAGCGTGAGCGGTGAGGGCACGCAACCGCATCGCTTGTGCCGCGTTGGTCCTGCATCACGGCTGCGCTTGGAGGGTCCCTCGGGACGGTCTCAAGCGCAGCGCAGGAAACGGCCGCGCTTCGGGTCCTCCGGAGCGGCCCACCACCAAAGACGCGGGTGCAAGGCCCGCGGGCAACGAGGCTCAAGGATCATGCTGACCCGCCGCTCCCTCCTGGCCGGGCTCGCCCTGGCACCCCTCTCGCTGAAAGCCCAAGCCCAGGTCATCTACCCTGGCTCGCCCGTCTACCAGGACGACGCCTACGATCCGGCGGAGCCCTTCGTGGACCATTCCGACTGGTATGTGGGCTACATCCCGGACGGCTCCATGGAGATCCCGGTGGTCGACCGCACCCGCATCGACCGGCGCTTCCATCGCCAGGTGGTGGAGTATCGCGGCCGCGAGCGCGCCGGCACCATCGTCGTCGATACGGCGAACCGTCACCTCTATCTCGTGCGCAGCGACGGCGAGGCCCTGCGCTATGGCATCGGCGTCGGCCGCGAGGGCTTCACCTGGGCCGGCACTGCGGAGGTGCGCCGCAAGGCCCGCTGGCCTGGCTGGACGCCCCCGAGCGAGATGCTGCGCCGCCGCCCCGACCTGCCGCGCTACATGCGCGGAGGCATCGACAACCCCCTCGGCTGCCGCGCGCTCTACCTCTACCAGGGCGACCGGGACACGCTCTACCGCATCCATGGCACCAACGAGCCCTGGACCATCGGCGGCGCCGAATCCTCCGGCTGCATCCGCATGCTGAACGAGGATGTCCTGGACCTCCACGACCGCGTGCCGCTCGGCACCAACGTGGTGGTGCGCTCGCACCGCGCGCCCGTGGCGGAGTAGGACAGCTTCATGCGCAGCGGCTTCGCGGATGCGGAGCCGCTGCGCGGCAGCTTCTTTCGCTGGATCCCGGATCTGCGTGCGCGAGGCGTTGCCTCGCTCCCTTGTCCGGGAAAGGGCGTTGTGGCTGACAGCGCTGTCTACGCCTTTCCCGGCCGAGTGCAGCGCAGCGGAACGACGAGCCGGGATCCAGAGCGACATCTTGCGGCAAAGCCGCACCTTGTGATCGGATGCGAGGCCCAACGCTTCAGCGAGCCCCGCCCATTCCCCCCGAAGCCCTCATGGCCGTTCTCGCGGCGGCCTTTCTCCATGCGGCCTGGAACGCTCTCGCCAAGGGGCGCGGCGGCCATCCGCTCGCCGGGCCCTTCGTCATCGCGGCGGGCTCCGCCGCGACGGCCCTGCCGCTGCTTCTCGTCACCGGCCTGCCGGCGCCCGCCGCCCATGGGGCGGTGCTCGCCTCGGCGCTCATCCATGTGGCCTATTTCGCGCTGATCGGGCTCGCCTATCGGATCGCGGATTACTCGGCCATCTACCCGCTCATCCGCGGCGGTGCGCCGCTCGCGACGGCGCTTCTGGCCCTTTTGATCCTCGGCGAGCGCCTGTCGCTCCAGGCGTCGCTCGGCCTCGCGCTCCTGTGCGCCGGCATCGTGGGGCTCGGGGCGGAGGCCCTGCGCCGGGGCAGCCTCGACGGGCGCAGCCTTCTGGTCGCGGCCGCGACCGCCGGGATCGTCGTCGCCTACACCCTCGTCGACGGCATCGGCGCCCGCGCGGCGGGCAGCGCTCCGGCCTATCTTCTCGCCATGATGGGCCTCACGGGTGTGATGGTGGTCCCGCTCTTTCTCATCCTCGGCGGTCGCGCCCTGTGGGACGCGGCGCGCCCGGCCTGGGCCCGTGGGCTTCTTGGCGGCGCCATGGCGAACCTCTCCTACGGCACCGCCCTCTGGGCCATGACCCTCGCCCCCATCGGCCTCGTGGGCGCCGTGCGCGAGACCTCGGTCCTCTTCGCCACAGCCATCGGCGCCTTCGCCCTCAAGGAGCGCTTTGGCGCGACCCGCTGGCTCGCCGCTGCCGCCATCGCGGCGGGGCTGATGCTGGCGCGGGCGGGGTAGGGGAGACCCCAAAGAAAAAGGCCCCGGGTCGCCCCGGGGCCTCTCGTCTGTCTGCTTCGGGAGCCGCTTAGCCGCGGGCGCGGGCGCGGATCATGAAGTTGTCGAAGGTGTACTCGGCCACCTGGAACCACAGGTATTCCTCGCCCCGGAAGGCGCGGACGTTCTCGTAGATCTTCTTGAAGTCCGCGTTCTTGGAGGAGGTGTCGTCGTAAACCTCGTTGGCGGCCTTGAAGGCGGCCTCGAGGATCTCCTGCGGGAAGGGACGCAACTGCGTGCCGGCGCCGACGAGGCGGCGCAGCGCCGCCGGGTTGCGGGCGTCGTACTTCGCCTGCATGTCGATGTTCGCATAGGCCGCGGCGGCCTGCACGATGGCCTGGTAGTTCTTCGGCAGTTCCTTGTACTTCCCGTTGTTGAACAGGAAGTGCACGGCCGGGCCGCCTTCCCAGAAGCCCGGGTAGTAGTAGAACGGCGCCACCTTCGAGAAGCCGAGCTTCTCGTCGTCATAGGGGCCGACCCACTCGGCCGCGTCGATCGTGCCGCGCTCGAGAGCCGGGTAGATGTCGCCGCCCGGGATCTGCTGGGGCACCACGCCGAGCTTCGCCATCACGAGGCCGGCGAGGCCCGCGATGCGCATCTTGAGGCCCTGCATGTCCGCGACGGTCTTCACTTCCTTGCGGAACCAGCCACCCATCTGGGTGCCCGTGTTGCCGCCCGGCAGGCCGTAGAGGTTGTGCTTGGCATAGAACTCGTTGAGGAGGTCGTTGCCGCCGCCATGGTAGAGCCAGGCGTTCATCTGGCGCGAGTTGAGGCCGAAGGGCAGGGCTGTGCCGATCGCGAAGGTCGGGTCCTTGCCGAAGTAGTAATACGAGCAGGTATGCGACATCTCGACGGTGCCGGTGCCGACCGCATCGGCGATCTGCGCCGTGCCGACGATCTCGCCCGCCGCGAAGGTCTGGATCTGGAACTTGCCGTCGGTGGCCTCGTTCACGAACTTCGCGAAGGTCTCGGCCGCGCCGTAGATGGTGTCGAGGGACTTCGGGAAGCCCGATTGCAGGCGCCAGCGGATATCCGGGCTCGACTGGGCGATGGCCGGAGCGGCGACCGCGCTCGCAGCGGCGCCAGCGGCAGCCGTCTGCAGGAATTGACGACGTTTCATTCTTTTCAAACCTCCCAAGGGGCGAACAGGCGTGACGCGGAGCGGCCACGGCCCGATCCCAGGCCAATAGGCGAGACGGGTGCACGGCCCTGCCCGACCTGGGCAGGCGTGATGCCATCACGTACCTGTCAAAGGCAACTAATCGGTGAATCCGGAAACGCAAGCCCGAATATTGGCGCGTTATGGCAAGCTCCCCCGGCGACAGGCGCAACAATCGTTCAACAATCAGGGGGTGGAGGTATGGGCCGGGACGCGCCGCAACGGTGCGCGAGCGCGTCCCGCCCGGTGGCACCCGGTGTGGAAACGTGACCCCCGGCGCGAGGCCGGGGCTATTCGCGGTGACGAGAAGTCGTTCGGCCGCACGGTGCCCGGTCAGGATGAGCCGCTGGTACGGAGCCGAAGCCTTTGAAGATCACAATGCGGAGCGACGCGAGCGTTCCGTGCGCCCGACACCTTCAAGGACGATCATGGGTTTCGTAGGTGTGATTGCGGTCAGCAGTCTCCCCGGGCCGCTCACACGACGAAGAATTCCTTGTGGCTCATGGCGAGCCCGGCCTTCAGCTTCGCGATCTGCACCTGGGCGGCCGCGCCGGTGCCGTCCCGGTCGTAGTAGAGCGCGCCCGTGGCCTTGTCGTAGATGATGCGGTCCGTTGCGTCCTGAGCGGTCGGGCCAACGGCAAACAGGTCCGGCTTCAGGCCGAGCAGCTTGGTGGGGGAGGCGCTCGCCTTGCCGACCTTGAACACCTTGTTCTCGAGAAGGATCGAGTCCTCACGGACGGAGTAGTTCCTCACATCATCCACGTTCGAGGCGGAAGCCTTCGTATCGAACAGGAAGAAGTCGCGCCCCTTGCCGCCGTCGAGGATGTCGCGGCCCGTGCCACCCGACAGTCGGTCCGAGGCATCCCCGCCGAGCAGCCGGTCCTTCCCGGCGCCGCCGAAAAGACGGTCGCTGCCGCCCTGACCCTTCAGGATGTTCGCACCCGCATTGCCGGTGATCTCGTTGTCGCCGCTCGACCCTGTCAGGTTGAAGGACGTTCGCCCCCGAGCGTCGGCGAAGCGCAGGATCTCGACATAGGCATCCCCGGAGAGAGCGAAGCTTCCCGAGGATATCAGGGTATCGAGGCCCTCGTCCGCCCGCTCCACGATTCGGTCGAGGCCATCCACGTAATAGGTATCGTTCTCGGTCCCGCCGATGAACTCGTCCGCACCCGTGCCGCCATCCAGCGAATCGTGGCCGGCGCCGCCGTCGAGGGTGTCGTTCCCGGCCAGACCCTGGAGCAGGTTCTCCGCCCCGTTGCCGCGGATCGTGTTGGCCAAGTGGTTGCCGACCAGGGTGCTGGCGCTGCTGCCGTCGCCGAGGAGGACCTCGAAATGCTCCCCAAGGGTGTGGCTCGCCACGCTGCGCACCGTATCGGTGCCGCCCCCAGCCTCTTCAATCAGGATGTCCGCGGCGTCGGCCACGTAGGTATCGTTGCCTGCGCCGCCCATGAGCGAGTCGGACCCGATGCCCCCGTCCAGGAGGTCGTCCCCGGCGCCGCCTTCGAAGATTTCATCACCGACGGAGCCGACCATCGTGTCGGCAAGGCTCGTGCCGATGAGATGCTCGATGTCCGAGAGACTATCCATCGTGCCGAAGGCGTCCCGCACATTGCCCGTCTGAAGGTTCGCGTCGATGCCGCGCGTCGCGGTCACGAGCCGTGTCTCGGCCGCGTAATCCGCCGTATCGATGCCGGCGCCGCCCTCCAGGATGTCCTCGCCGTCGCCGCCGATGAGAAGGTCGTGGTCGTCGCCGCCATAGAGCCGGTCCCGGCCCGCGCCGCCATAGAGCGTATCGGCGCCGCCAAGGCCACGCAGGACCTCATCGGCCGAGCCACCCGCGACGAGGTCGCTCGCGGCAGTCGCCACGATCTCCTCGATCTCGACGATCATGTCCTGGTCGCCATAGGTGTCGATCACGGTCGATGCCGCAAGGGTGCGGCCGGCGATGGCGAAGGTTTCGGCGGCCAGGTTGGCTACGATCCCACGGGCGGTCGTCGCGTGATCCCCGAATTCCGCATCGTAGCGGACGATGTCGCCGAGCCCGGTGCCGCCCCGCAGGGTGTCGGCTCCCGCGCCGCCCAGGAATCGATCGTTCCCGCCGCCCCCTATGAATTCATCAGCCCCAGCCGAGCCGCGAAAGGTGTCGACCTCGCTCGTGCCGACGATGCTTTCGATGCTGGTCAGAACGTCGATGAAGCCCCACGTATCCCGGCTGCGTCCGCCCTCCAGGGTCATGCCGTAGAACGTGCCGAGGGGGCCGGTGCCCAGATTGACGGTAATGCCCGCGACGCCTCCATCCTGGCTATAATCGGCGACGTCGAGCCCCTCGCCGCCATCCAGGGTGTCGTTCCGGTTGCCACCCACGAGCGTGTCGGCATTGCCCAGCCCGAACAGCTGATCGTCTCCGCCAAGGCCTCGGATCAGATCGTTTTGGTCGTCATTGCCAAGCAATGTCTCAGCATTGTCCGTTCCGCTGATCTCAGCCATGGACCATCTCCCCAGGTCACGTGCATGCGCGCCTCTGTGGTTACGGGAGATCAAGGATCCAGTTAGCTCCCCGTTTGGAGGGGCGAGCGACCTCAAGGGCGAGCCTCGAAGTCGCAGGAGCCGAAAACCGATCGGGTACAAACCGTTGGCCCGTTCGCCGTCCGGCGGTGTCCTTCGCCCCGAGCGTCCGCGGCCCTCGGCTGTGGTTCGAGACGGGCGGGCGCGTGCCTCAAACCCACCGCTACGCGGCAGCCCAACCCGCTAGGCCAGCGGCACGTCCATCCGGCAGGCGAGGCCTTCGGGGGCGTAGGTGAGGGCGACGGTGCCGCCGAGTTCGCGGGCGAGGCCGCGTTCGATGAGGCGGGTGCCGAAGCCGCGACGGGTCGGCTCGCGCACCGGCGGGCCGCCGCGCTCCTCCCAGGTGAGGTGCAGGCGCCGACCCGGACCCTCGGCCGAGCCATCGCAGGCGGTCCAGGCGATGCGGATGCGACCCTCGGGACGGGACAGGGCCCCGTATTTCACCGCGTTGGTGGCAAGCTCATGGAGCGCCATGGAGAGGGCGAGCGCGGTCTTCGGATCGACCCGCAGGTCCGGCCCGGCGACGGCGAAGCGGTCGAACTCCGCGGCGCCGCGATAGGGCGCGGCCGCCTCGCCCACGATGGCGGCGAGCTCCGCGCCCTCCCAGCTTTCCTGGGTCAGCACGTCGTGGGCGCGGGCGAGGGCGAAGAGGCGCGCGTCGAAGGCCGAGCGCGCGCCCGCGATGCTCGCCCCGTCGCCCGACGCCTCCGCCTCGCGGAAGCTCTGGGCCGCGAGGGACTGCACGGTCGCGAGGGTGTTCTTCACCCGGTGGTTCAGCTCGTTGATGAGGAGCCGCTGGTGCTCCTCGGCGCGCTTGCGCTCCGAGATGTCCGTGAAGGCCAGCACCGCGAGCACCTCCCCGTCCTGGCCCCGGACCGGGCTCGACGAGTTCGAGAGATGCGCGAGACGGCCGTCGCCGCGCCGGTAGAGCATCTCCTCCTGGTCGATGTCGGCGCCCGTGAGCACGGTGCGGACGAGGGGATAATCCTCGGCTCGGAACGGCGTGCCGTCCTCGTGCAGGGCGCCGAAACCCGTATACTCGGACATATCCTTAGGGTGGCCGATCGGATGGCCGAGAAGGTCCTGCGCCTTGGCGTTGCTGAACACGATCTCGCCCGAGGGCATGCGGGCCAGGACCACGCCGACCGGCATCTCGTTCAACACCGTGCGCAGCCGCTCCTGGGAGCGCCGCACGGCTTCCTCGGCGCGGCGCTGCTCGGTGACGTCGATCTGAATGCCGTCCCAGATCGTCTCCCCGCCCGGGAGGCGCCTTGGGGCCGACATGAGCCGGTAATTGCGCAGCTCCCCGGTGATCGCATGCCGCGCCTGCATCTCGATCTCGAAGGGCGTGAGGGTGCGGATGGCCTCCATCTCGCGCGCGCGCACGCGCTCGGCGTCGGCCGGGTCCATGAGGGCGAGGAGGGTATAGACGTCGGCGACGACGGTCTCCGCCGAAATGCCGATCACCCGCTCGCAGCTCTTCGACACGTAGGTCATTCGCCGCTGCGACAGGTCCGGCGAGACGATCATCTGGTAGACCATGCCGATCGGCAGGTTGTCGGTGAGCGCCGCGAGCCGCGCCTCGCTCTCCCGCAGCGCCGTTTCGGCCTCTTTGCGCTCGGTGATGTCCTGCAGGGTGCCCACGTAGCGCAGGGCGCGCTCGACGCCTTCCGCCACGCCGAACACGGCCTCCCCGTGGGCGAGCAGCCAGCGCTCCGTGCCGTCCGGCCGGACCACCCGATATTCGTAGGGCTCCTTGGCGCGTATGGCGGGATCGAGGGCGCGGCGGGAGAGGGCCGAGACGCTGGGCAGGTCGTCCGGGTGCGTGCGGGCCCGCACCTCCGCGAAGGTCACCGGCTCGTCGGGGGTGAAGCCGTAGATCGCCCGCGCCCGCTCGGAATAGATCATGGTGCCGGCGACCACGTCCCAATCCCAGATGCCGAGTTCCGCGGCCGCGGTCGCGATCTCCAGGCGCGTCTCGCTCTCCAGCAGCGCGGCCTCGGAGGCCTTGCGTTCGGTGATGTCGAGGAGCACGCCCACGACCCGCTCGGGCTGGCCCGCCTCGCCCAGGTGGATCTCGGCCCTGAGCTGCAGCCAGATCACCCGGTCGTCCCGGCGCCGGTAGCGGTATTCCACCTCGAAGAAGCGCTCGCCGCGCTCCAGCGCCGCGCGGCCCGCCGCCTGCAGGCGCTCGCCTTCCCCCGGCAGGTAGCCCCGGCGCATCTCCTCGATGGTGGGGGCGGCGTCCGGCGGGTAGCCGAGCATGATGTTGAGCTCGGGAGACGGCATGAGCTGCTGGGCGGCGACGTCGAATTCCCAGATGGCGATCTGGGCGGCCTCGATGGCGAGCCGCAGGCGCTGCTCGCTGGCGCGCAGCGCTTCCTCGGTCCTCTGCCGCTCGGTCCAGTCCCGGAACGAGACGCCGAGCCCGTCGCCGAAGGGGAAGAGCCGCACCTCGATGGCCCGGTCCGGGATGCCGACGGACGGGCCCATGAACCAGTCGGTCCGCCGGGACGCCATCGCGGCCTCGTAGCGCATCCTCAGATCCGTGCCCTCGGACCAGGGGAAGATCTCCCAGATGACGCGCCCGAGCATCGTCTCCCGCGGCCGGGCGTAATAGGCTTCGGCGGCGCGGTTGATCGCCGTGTAGCGCCAGTTCCGGTCCAGGGCGTAGAAGGCGTCGCCCATGCCCTCGATGGCCGCCTCGAGCCGGGCCTCGGCCTCGGTCGGCGGGGGGCGCTGGATCAGGGTGGCGAGAGCCGCCCGCAGCACCTCGTCCCGATCGGCGAAACGGCCCGTCGCCAGGAGCGCGTCGACAAGGGCGTCGGCATCCGGGGCGGGCGGCTTAGCGGGGACGAAGGCGTGCATGGCGCAACCTAGTCACGAGCCAAGCCTCTGGCAACGCGATTCCCGTGGCGCCGGCGAACCCTCCCCAGGCGCGCTAGCGACCAGCCAAGCGTCCGGCAGCGCACCTCCCGTGCAGCCGGCGAACTCGCCCCAGGCGCGCGGCGACGGCCGGCATGCTCGCGCGAAGCCGTGCGGTCGGAGGCCCCTCGGGCGCGTCCTCAGTTGAGGGCCTCGGCGGCACAGACGAGGGCGAAGAGCCCGATCACGGCTGTCAATTCCGCCGCTCCCATGAGGAGCGCGGAGCTATCCCCGGCCAGATAGGCGAGGGTTCCGAAAACGAAGGTCATCACGGCGGCCCAGACGGTCATGGGCTCCTCCTCGACGAGCTTGTCTATGCGTCGTCCGGCGAGGCAACGCCGAACCTGGAATTCGGTTCCGGACGGGGGCCGAATTTTTTATCGGCCGGTGCGCGCCTCGAAAACCGCATGGCGGGCCCAATCCGATTCTTCGGCGCAACCCTTTGTTCAAGGATCCGGCTCAACCTAGTCCGGACGGGCAGAAGCGCCCGCACCGACGGGGCAGAAGGCACATGGCAGGGGTCGCGAGCGTCGAGCCGACGGGGGATCCGACCCTCGACGCCCTTCTGGGCGGCGTGCGCTGGGATGCGTCGGCGCTCACCTACAGCTTTCCGACGAGCGGCGCCTTCTACGGGGCCTCCTATGGGGTCGGCGAGGCCGAGAACGGGTTCGAGCCTCTCCTGGCCGCCCAGCAGAGCGCGGTGAGGGCCGTGCTCCAGACCTTCGCGGAGGTCGCCAACCTCGCCTTCGCCGAGATACCCGAGACGCTGACCCAGCACGCGGATCTGCGCTTTGCCCGGTCCCTCGAACCGGGCACCGCCTGGGCCTACTACCCCCATCCGGCTCCCGAGGGCGGCGATGTGTGGTTCGGGCATGGGCGCACCTGGTACGACGCGCCCCGGCTCGGCAACTACGCCTACGCGACGATCCTGCACGAGATCGGCCATGCCCTGGGGCTGAAGCACGCGCACGAGGTGGACGGCGCGTTCGGGGCCATGCCCTTCGCGCAGGATTCCACGGAATACACGGTGATGAGCTACCGCTCCTATGCGGGAGCCTCCACCACCAGCGGCTATCCGAACGAGACCTGGGGCTTTGCCCAGTCGCTCATGATGCACGACATCCGTGCCCTGCAGCACATGTATGGGGCGAACTACGCGACGCGGCCCGGCGACACGGTCTATGCCTGGAACCCCTGGACCGGCGAGATGAGCGTCGACGGAATCGGGCGCGGCGCGCCGGGAGCGAACCGGGTCTTCTCGACCGTCTGGGACGGCGGCGGCAGCGACACCTACGACTTCTCGGCCTATGGGACGGCGCTCGCCGTCGATCTGCGCCCCGGGGCCTGGAGCGTGACCGATCCGTTGCAGCGGGCGCGGCTCAATGCGGGCGGCACGGAGCGCGCCGCCGGGACCGTCGCGAACGCGCTTCTGCCGGAGGGCGACGAGCGCTCCCTCATCGAGAACGCCATCGGCGGCGGAGCGGCGGACAGCCTCACGGGCAACGACGCCGCGAACCGCCTCGTGGGCGGAGCGGGCGGGGATCAGTTGCAGGGCCTCGGGGGCGCGGACACGCTCGACGGGGGCGACGGTTCGGACGCGGCCCTCTATGCCGGTGCCGCGGCGGATTACAGCTGGGTCGTCCTGCCGGATGGCAGCGTGCGCGTGACGGATGGCCGTGGCGGCTCTCCCGAGGGGATCGATCTCCTGCGCAGTGTCGAGGTGCTCGTCTTCTCCGACAAGGCGGTGTCGCTCGCCGGCGCGCCCGTGTCCTGGACGCCGGTGGAGCCCGGCCGCATCCCGCAGGCCCCGAGCGCGATCCTGGTCGAGGGAGGCACGGTTCAGGAGCTCGCCCCATCCGGCACCGTGGCGGCGCGCCTCGCGGCGCTCGACGAGGACCCGGGCGAGACCTTCACCTATCAGCTCCTCGACGATGCGGGCGGGCGCCTCGTCCTCGTCGGCGATGCGATCCTCGTGGCGGACGGCCTTCGCCTCGACCACGAGCAGGCGGCGAGCCTTTCCGTGCGCGTGCGCGCCACCGACAGCGCCGGCCTGTTCGTCGACCAGACGATCACGCTCGCGGTCGCGAACACCGATCCCGAGATCGCGGTCGGACGCGCGGCGGCGGATACCTTCATCGGCGGGGCGGGGCGGGACGCGTTCCGTGGGCTCGGCGGAGTCGACCGGCTGCAGGGCGGGGCGGGCAACGACCGGCTGGCGGGCGGTGCCGGCGCCGATATCCTCACCGGCGGCACGGGCCGTGATGTGTTCGTCTTCGATACGAAGGCGACCCGCGGCTCCGCCGACACGATCCGCGACTACCGGGCCGTGGACGATGCGATCCATCTGGACAATGCGGTGTTCAAGGTGGGCCGCGGCTCGCCGGATCGGCCGCTCGCTCTCGCGCCGCATCTCTTTCGCGCCGGCCCCGTGGCGGAGGATGCCAACGATCGCATCGTCTATAACCGCGCGACCGGCGCGCTCTTCTACGATGCGGACGGCACCGGCGCTGCGGCGGCCATCAAGATCGCGCAGTTCAAGGCGGGCCTCGGACTCGGCGCGGGCGAATTCCTGGTGATCTGAATTCCGAAGCTCGGAGCGGGGGGCAGTGCCGGCGCCGACGAAGTCCTGGCGAATTGAACCCCATCGGCGCAGGGCGAACTCGGCTCGGTGCGGGCGCGTTCCTTGTGATCCGACGGGCTCCGCTCCCTAACGCGCCACCCGCGCGCAGAGGGCGACGAGGACGCAGAGCCCCGCGACGCCCAGGAGCGCTGCGCTGAGCGTCGTGAGCTCCGCCGCCAATCCGATGGCTGCCGGGCCTGCGAGGAGGCCCGCATAGCCGACCGTGGTGACGGCGGCCATGGCGACGCTCGGCGACATGCCGGGCAGGCGGCCGGCGGTGCTGAAGAGCACGGGCACGATGTTCGAGGCGCCGATTCCGACGAGGGCGAAGCCCAGCATGCCGACAAGCCCGGAGGGCGCCAGGACGGCGAGGACGAAGCCCATGGCCGCGATGAGGCCGCCCCAGCGCAGGATCGCCCGCGGGCCGACCCGCGCCGTGATCCGGTCGCCGAAGAGGCGCCCCGCCGTCATGGCGAGCGAGAAGGCCGCATAGCCGAGGCCCGCCTGGCCTATATCGAGCCCACGCGAGAAGCGCAGGAACACGGCGCTCCAATCGAGCACCGCGCCCTCCGCCAGGAAGGCGATGAAGCACAGGAGCCCGACCGGCAGGACCGAGCCCCGGGGGAGGGCGAAGGTGTGCCGCTCCGAGCCGTCCCGGTCCGCCTCGCGCGAGAGGAAGCCCGGCCCCTGCGCCACGAGGATGATCGCCAGGACCACGCCGATGGCGACGGTCGCTCTCACGAGATCGACATCGAAGGCGAGAAGCGCGCTCATGCCGAGCGCACCCACCAAGCCGCCCGCGCTGTAGAGCCCGTGAAAACCAGACATGAGCGGACGCCCGGCCTGACGCTCCACCACGACGGCATGCGCGTTCACCGCCACGTCGATGGCTCCGAGCGCGGCTCCAAAGAGCACGAGAGCGAGGGCGAGGAGGAGGATCGTCGGCGCGACGAGGAGGAGCGGCAGCGCCAGGCAGCTCAGGAGCCCGCCGACCAGCATCACCGGGCGCGTGCCGTGGCGGTGGATGAGAAAGCCCGCCACCGGCATGAACACCATGGCGCCCCCGCCGATCCCGAGGAGAAGGAGGCCGAGCGTCCCGTCGTCCAGCGACAGCTTGCTCTTCACCACCGGGACGAGCGGCGCCCAGGCCGCCACCGCAAGGCCGAGGACGAGAAAGACGAGCCGCGTCGCGCGCGCGGCGGCGCGCAGGCGCCCGGCTTCCGCGCGCAGGCGCCCGGCTTCGGCGGTCTGGAGCGCCGCATCGGCTGGGCGGGCCGCGTCGGGCTCGAGGGAGGTGGGGAGACTCATGGGCGGGGAATCGTTTGTCCGTGGCGGCCTCCGGTATCACGGGGCCGCCCCAGGAGCATTGGTGCGAATCGATCGACGTGGCAGCGCGACTCCGTTCGTCGGGATGGGGCGATGCGAAACGCGCGGACCGAAGCGCCGCACGCATCGACCGATTGAGGAGCGTTGCCGAGCCGGTGCCAATGCGCGCGGGCGAGCGATGTTCCGACGAAGCGCCACAGGTGCCCTGTCCGTCCGGTTCGGCGCAGCCTCGCGAGGCGGCGGAGGCCCCTCCATTTGGAGAGGGAATTGTGCAATGCTATTCTTTTGAATTGCAGATGAACGAAGACGGTGGCGAAGGATTTTTCGCATGATGGGGGTGGCCCTCCCCATTCAGAGAGTATTTCTTGAGATATGACGTCATTCTTCTCGCTTGTATTCTAAAGGTATTCTGTTCGTTCCAGCTTTGATCGTCTGAAAACGTGATACTATTCTATCAACATCTCCAAAACGGAACGTTCGGCGAACGGCTTGGCTCTGACCGCCGAGACCGATCTTCGATGCCGGTCGGGAGCTGAGGCTCGCTTTACCGCGCCGGCCGGTCCCGCCCCGCATCACCGCGTCCGCTGGTTCCGCCCCATGGTTGGGGCCCTGCCTGTGGCGCGGGACCCGGCCACGTCTCGACATTCATCGAGCGCGCCTGTCCGTCAGGCCTTGTTCCACCCTGAGGATGCCCTTGGCGAGGAGGCGTGTTGATGCGGTTGGACGGCGTGTGGCTGGCCCGGTGGCCCCCAGCGGCGGCCAGCTCCATAGGATCCGTGGCGGGCAAGACCTGGAGCCGGTGAGGGGCGTATCCTGTCGTCCGGGTTTGCGCCCCATCGCGCGAACGTTAGTCTGTTCTGGCGTTCTGTTAGTAAATCATGCAAATAGGAAATAAATATTCAGCACGCTGTAACATCCAAAGCAGATGCCCCCTATAAATAGGGAGGTATTCTGGTGGCGATATCACAAAACAGTCGAAGTTAGCCTGACGATCCGTTTATGTTCATCGTTTGTTCTGATAGTTCTGCTACACTATTCTGTGTTGATCTGGAAACTAGAACATAACGACAACGAGCTCGACCGGTGCCGCAGCGACCCTTCGGTGCCCTGTCCGGTCGCCTTGAACCGCCGGAAAAGCCAGGAAAACGGCACCTGAGGGAAGCCGGCGCCGCCGTCCCGGGAGCGTGGTGTGTGGGCTAGGCGGCGTGGCGGCGCTGCCCCGCTCGCTCAACCCTAAATTTAGCATTCCGTTTGCAAGACATTCGCACAATCCTTGCCCCGGAGCCTATCGCGGCGCGCCATGCCCATGTGCGGCGGCGCACGGATGTGCAGGCGCCCGGCCCCGCTGTCCGCCCAGGGACCAGGGCCGACTCGGCGCAACCTCTTGCGGCGCCGTCCCTTTCTGCATTCACCCGCCCCTGGGCGACCCGCCGGGACGGCCACGCTCGCGGTGCCGTCCCGCACAGGATCGTCGGCGGCTTTGCCCGACAATGCCAGGCATCACGGTTCGACCCCCGGGGCGGGGCGGGCCTGGGCGAGCGCTTGCGCCTGCCCAACGGCGGTTCCGGCGGACGGCGCATGCATCGTCCGTCGAGCCCGCCAGTGACGGCCCTGCGGGTCGCCGAACAGGCGCCCGCCCGATCAACCGCTTGGACTCGATGAGGGTGGAGACCATGCTCTTCATAACCGATCCGACAGGTCACGCCGGCGCTGCGGCCCGGGCGCGACGCCCAATCGCGGCGGAGCCGCGGCGAGCCGGTCGCCCGGCGCCCACGCGGCTCCCGCGACTGGGGGCCTGGCCCGACGCGGCGCTCGCCGCCTTGGCGCTCGGGCTTGCCGCCGGGGCGGGATCGGCCGCGCTCCTCGCCGCCGGGCTCGTCCATCTTGCGGCGGCGCGGCCGAACCCGGGCGGCCGCATGGGCGCCGTCACGGGCATCGCCGGCCTTGCGGCGGCCGGTGGAATCGTCGCGTTCGCCCTCGATGGGTTGCTCGCCGGCCGGGTGCCCGATCCGGTGCCCGTCGCAGGCTTCGCGCTCCTCTCCATCGCCGGCGCGGGGCTCGGCCCCGATGGCATTCCGCTCGAGGAACGGCTCGTTCTTGCGGTCGCCCTTCTCGGATCGGCGGCGCTCGGCTTCCTGACCGGCTCCGACGCGCCGGATTTCCTCCTCGCCATCAATCTCGCGGCGCTCGTCGCGCTGGGCTGCCTGCCATCGACGGAGGCTCCGGAGCCGCGCGGCCCCGACCTCACGGGCCGCCCTTTGCGGAACGCCCCTCGCTTCCTCGCCGCCACTCCACGGGAAACTGTCCAATGACCAAGACCGTCCTCGCCTTTGCCCGCCGCGCTGGAGCGAATGAGCCCCCGGCCTGGCCCGCCATGGAGGGCAATCCTCTCGCCTCGATCCATCCGCTCCCGCCCGTGTTCGGCGCCCCGTCCGCCTCCCGTCCTGGATCCTCGCCAAGCCCCATGTCTCCATCCGCTCCCGCGCCGATTCTCTCCGATGCCGACTGGAGGGCGCTCAAGGCCGCTCTCGACCGCGTTCGGTCCGGCACCGGCCGGCCCTTCACTGAGGAGCGCATGACGCTCGAGGCCGTGCTCTGGCGCCATCGCGCCGGCGGCCGCTGGCGCGAGGTTCCGCCCGCCTTCGGCCCCTGGTGGCGCGCCGCGCAGCTGCACTACCGGTGGGCCAAGACGGGTCTTTGGACCAAGCTTCGGGCGGCGCTCATCGAAGCCGGCCGGGTGGATCTCGCCGAGCATTTCGCGTGGGATTCCGGGAGCGGGGAGGGCTGATCATCGGCCATCCATCCGTGGCGGCACCGTCGGATTTCAGGCGCCTGTCCCATCCTCCCCGAGGATGGGACGGGAGGAGCGCGAGACGTCAGCCGAAACCCCCTTGACACCGTCACGCTCCTAGAGTACAAAACAAGAACACTGACGAAGTGTAGCTGATGCGGCCGACGCATCGGCGACCCTGACGAGACCTCACCGCCTCCGGCCCCGCCGAGGCGGTTTTTTCGTGTCCGAACGGCGTGGCTCGGCCGGTTCTCCCATCGTCGAGCGGATCTTCGTCCCGCGATGATGCGGCCCGATCCCGTCCCCGTTCTTTCATCGTCGAACGCACAGGAAGGTGGCTCATGGAGGCTCGCGCTGTCAGCGAGGCTGCGATGGTGCGCGCGCGGCATGCATTCGAGCATGAGCGCGAGCGCACGCTCGGGGAGATCGCACGCACGGAACTCGGCGTCTCCCCCCGCACCTTCAGGAATTGGCGGCGGCAATGGAGATGGCCGCCGCGGGCCCAGTGCGTTGCCGCTTCGCAGCGGGTGGCGAGGCGCACGGCGCTCGGAATCGAACTTGCGCAAGCCGCCGTGCCGCTCGCGGCGTTGCAGGCGGCGGTCCCGCCCGAGGACGAGGGGCCGGCGGATCGGGCCGCCATCGCGGCGCGGCTCGCCCGCGCGGTGCGCGCGCAGCTCGATGGGTTCGCGCCCGCCGACGCCGCCGATCCCGAACGGGCGGCCCGCACGCTCGCCTCTCTCGTGAAAACGCTCGGTGCCGCCGATGCCCTCGCGCGGCAGGGAGAAGGACGCCCGCATGACGACGAACCCGACGATGGCGCGCCCCGCTCCCTCGAGGAGCTTCGACAGGAGCTTGCGCGCCGTCTTGAGCGCCTCGTTCAGGACGAGGATCTGGAGCGAGATTTCAGCTTCCCTGACCCGGCGGGAGTTGGAAACCCTGATTGAATCCTGGTCGGTGTCCGGCCGCTTCTGGCAGGTCTACCCTGGCACCCTCGACTACCGCTTTCCCTGGCGCGTGCGCCCGCAATGGCTGCTCGTCGGCGGGCGCGGCACGGGCAAGACGCGCACCGGCGCCGAATGGGTGAGGGGCCTTGCGGCCGCCGACCCCGACATCGCCCCCGAGGGCGTGGGGCGCATCGCGCTGGTGGGCGAGACATTGGCCGACGCGCGGGGCGTGATGGTGGAGGGGCCGGCCGGCATACTCGCCTGCTATGCGCGCCGCTCCGAGCGGCCCGTCTGGTCGCCTTCCTTACGCAAGCTCGAGTGGCCCAACGGCGCGGTCGCGCATGTGTTTTCCGCAGAGGATCCGGACAGCCTGCGCGGGCCGCAATTCGAGGCCGCCTGGTCGGACGAGCTCGCCAAATGGCGGCACGGGCAGGAGACCTGGGACATGCTCCAGTTCGGCCTTCGCCTCGGCACCCATCCGCGCCAGCTCGTCACCACCACGCCGCGGCCGATCCCGCTGCTGAAGCGCCTCATGGCGGATCCCAACGTGGCGGTGAGCCGGGCCCGCACGGCGCAGAACGCCGAGAACCTCGCGGCAAGCTTTCTCTCCGCCGTCGAGGCCCGCTACGCCGGCACCCGCCTCGGGCGTCAGGAACTCGACGGGGAGATGGTGGAGGACCGGGCGGATGCGCTCTGGTCGCGGGCCGTGCTGGAGGATGGCCGCGTCGCGGCGGCGCCCCCGCTCCGGCGCATCGTGGTGGCGGTCGATCCGCCGGCCACCGCATCGGCGCGCGCCGATGCCTGCGGGATCGTGGCCGCGGGCCGCGACGAGGCGGGCGGGGCTTACGTGCTGGCGGACGAGACCCTGCAGGGCCTCAAGCCCACAGAATGGGCGGAGCGCGCCATCGCGCTCTATCGGCGGCTGGAGGCCGACGCGCTCATCGTCGAGACCAACCAGGGCGGCGACATGGCGCTCGCCGTGCTGCGTCAGGTCGATCCGGCGGTGCCGGTGACGCGGGTCCATGCGACCCGCGGCAAGTATCTGCGCGCCGAGCCCGTGGCGGTGCTCTACGCGCAGGGCCGGGTGCACCATGTGGGCGCCTTCCCGGCCCTCGAGGACGAATTGTGCGATTTCGGCCATGGCGGCCTGTCCACCGGCCGCTCCCCCGACCGCCTCGATGCCCTCGTCTGGGCGCTCACGACCCTATTGCTCGACGAGCGCCCGGTGCCGCGCGTTCGGGTGCTGTGAGAGCGTGCCTCAGGCCCGGTCGGCCGAATAGTGCCCCGCGTCCGCACCCGTCCCCAACATCGTTGCGTGATTTATCCCGGAGACCCCGATGCCGAACGCTTTCTCCCGCTGGTTTCGGAGCGCGCCTTCGCAGACCAAATCCGCCCATTCGCCCCCCGTCTTCACCCTCTACGACGGAGGCCGCCCGGCCTGGACGTCGCGCAATTACGCGGCGCTCGCCCGCGAGGGTTTTCAGCGCAACGCGGTGGTGCATCGGGCCGTGCGGCTCGTGGCCGAGGCGGCGGCGTCCCTGCCGCTGACCCTGCTCGATCGCGGACAGGCGGTCTCCGCCCATCCGCTGCTCGCGCTTCTCGCCCGGCCCAACCCGCGCGAGGGCGGGCAGCGCTTTCTGGAGGGCGTCTACGGGCATCTTCTCGTCTCGGGCAACGCTTATCTCGATGCGGCGCTGGTGGACGGCGCCCCGCGGGAATTGCACGCCCTGCGTCCCGACCGGATGCGCGTGGTGCCGGGGCCGGACGGCTGGCCGGTGGCCTACGAGTATCAGGTCGGCTCCGAGACCTTGCGCTATCGGCTCGGCGTCGAGGGCGTGCAGCCGCTCCTGCATCTCACGCTCTTTCATCCGGCGGACGATCATTACGGCCTCTCGCCCATGGAGGCGGCCGCGACCGCCCTCGACATCCACAACGCGGCGGGCGCCTGGAACAAGGCGCTTCTCGACAACGCGGCGCGCCCCTCCGGCGCCCTGGTGGTGCAGGGACAGGCGCTCGCCGGCGACCAGGTGGACCGTCTCAAGCGCGAGCTCGACGAGAGCTACCAGGGCGCCGCCAATGCGGGCCGGCCCATGCTGCTCGAGGGTGGCATCGACTGGCGGCCGCTCTCGCTGACGCCGAAGGACATGGATTTCGTGGAGGCGAAGGCTGCGGCCGCCCGCGAGATCGCGCTCGCCTTCGGCGTGCCGCCGCTGCTGCTGGGCCTCTCCGGCGACAACACCCATGCGAATTACGCAGAGGCGAACCGCGCCTTCTACCGCCAGACCGTGATCCCCCTGGCGCGCCGCACCGGCGAGGCCCTGGCCCATTGGCTCTCGCCGGCCTTCGGCGAGAGCCTCGCCCTCGAACCCGATCTCGATGCCATCGAGGCGCTGGCGGCCGAGCGCGAGAGCCTCTGGCGCCGCGTCTCCGCGGCCGCGTTTCTCACCGACGAGGAGAAGCGCGAGGCGGTGGGCTACGGCCGGCGGTCCTAATCCGCATCGCGCGTGTCCGGGCGCAACGGGAGCGCCTGAGGACAGGGCAGGGGGCTACCCGTCGGCAGCCTTGATCCGCATCGCCCGCGTTCGGGCGCAAGGAGAGCGCCCATGCCCATCGAGCAGGTGACCCAATCCGTGATCGAGCGCGGCGACCTCGCGCATCTTGCCCTGTTCGTCTGGGCCTGCGGCGCATCCTCGCTGGTGGTCATGACGCTCCGCGACCTCTCGGCCGCGAACCGCCGCTTCGACGATTTCGTGCGCGAGCTGGCGCGCTTCAACACGCGCCATAGCGACGATTCCCAACAGTGAAAGGAGATTCCATGAGCCGCGCCCCCCGCTCCGGCACGCGCACCACGCGAAAGCCGAAGGCGCAGACCCCGCGCCCCGCCCTCGTCTTCCGCGACTTCGTGCGACAACTCGAAAGGCTTGACGGCAAAGCCGGCTCCCGAGGGAGCGACCGATGACGGCCGCGCCTCTGGCTCGCGAGGTGAAGCTGTTGGCGAACGCTCTGGCGGCCGACGAGGCCGGCACGTTCGAGGGCTATGCGAGCCTCTTTCACGTGCCGGATCTCGGCCGCGACGTGGTGATGCCCGGCGCTTTCGCGGCGAGCCTCAAGGCCCGCGGGGCCGCTGGGATCCGCCTCCTGTGGCAGCACGATCCGGCCGAGCCGCTGGGGCGCTGGCTGAGCCTCGCCGAGGACGGAACGGGCCTCAAGGTCCGCGGCCGCCTCAACCTCGGCGTCGCCCGCGCCCGGGACATCCACGCGCTCCTGCGGGAGGGCGCCGTCGACGGCCTCTCCATCGGCTTCAAGGTCGAGCGCGCCCGGTTCGAGCGCCCGACGCGCCTGCGCCGCCTGGAGCGTCTCGACCTGTGGGAAATCTCCCTCGTCACCTTCCCGATGCTCCCCGGCGCCCGCGTCGCCACCGTGAAGGGGCAGGGGCTGGCGGGGGCCATCCGCGGGGCTGCGGCGGCCCTCGGTTGAGAGCGACGCCGCCGACCTTTTCCAAGCCCGCCATCCCGGCGGGCCTTTTTGTTGGGACCGATGCATGACCATTCAGTGGGAAACCAAGGCCGTGACCGATGACGTGGGGGCGGCGTTCGACGAGTTCGCCCGGGCCTTCGAGGCCTTCAAGGAAACGAACGACACGCGGCTCTCGCAGATCGAGACCCGGCTCACCGCCGATGTGGTGACGGAGGAGAAGCTGCAGCGGATCGACGTGGCGCTCGACGATGCCAAGCGGCGCATGGATCGCCTCGCGGTCGAGCGCGCCCGCCCGCCGCTTAGCCTTGCGGAGCCTGCCAGGGACCCGGCGCTCGCGGAGCACAAGGCGGCTTTCCAGGCTTACATGCGCTCCGGTGAGGCCGCGGGCCTCAAGCGGCTGGAGGAGAAGGCGCTCTCGGCGGGTTCGGGGCCGGATGGCGGGTATCTCGTGCCCGAGAATGTGGAGCGCGAGGTGCTGCGGCGGCTCGCCGTGGTGTCGCCGATCCGCTCCATCGCCTCCGTGCGGGTGATCTCGGGCGGCCAATACAAGCGGGCCTATTCGACCACGGGCCCGGCGTCGGGCTGGGTGGGCGAGACCGCGCCGCGGCCGCAGACGGCGGCGCCCGCGCTCGCCGAGATGAACTTCCCGGCCATGGAGCTCTACGCCATGCCGGCCGCCACCCAGACGCTGCTCGACGATGCGGTGGTCGACGTGGACCAGTGGATCGCCGACGAGGTGGAGACCGCCTTCGCCGAGCAGGAGGGAGCGGCCTTCGTGAACGGCGACGGGGTGAACAAGCCGAAGGGCTTCCTCGCCTCCGACATCGTGGCCGAGGACAACTGGCAATGGGGCCGGCTCGGCGCCATCAGGACCGGCACGAACGGAGCTTTCGGCGGCACCGGCGCGTCGGATCTCTTCGTCACGATGATCTATGCCCTGAAGAGCGGCTATCGTCAGAACGCCTCCTTCGTGATGAACCGCAAGCTCCAGAGCACGATCCGCAAGTTCAAGGACGGGCAGGGCAACTACCTGTGGGCGCCGCCCGCCACCGCCGGCCAGCCCGCGACGCTCATGGGCTTTCCCGTGGTCGAGGCCGAGGACATGCCCGACATGAGCCCGAACAGCCTCTCGGTGGCCTTCGGCGACTTCCGTCGCGGCTATCTGGTGGTCGACCGGGCAGGGGTGCGCATCCTGCGCGATCCCTTCACGGCGAAGCCCTACGTGCTGTTCTACACCACGAAGCGCGTCGGTGGCGGGGTGCAGGACTACGCGGCGATCAAGCTGCTGCAATTCGCGGCTTGAGCGTCCGGCTCCGGGAAGGGTGGGGGCGGTCGCCCTCACCCTTCGCTCCGACCTCTCCCTTCGGGGGAGAGGTCTCCGGCGCTACTTTCGCATCCAGGCGGCGTTGGGCACCTGGCGGCCCGCCATGGGGATGGTTTCGGAGAAACGGTTGAGGGCTTCCGTGCCCTCGAGGATCCAGCGCACGTTCTCGGCCACCGGCGTGACGGCCGTGAGGCCGCCGCAGGCGGTGACCTCGCGGGCGTTGAGGGCGCCGCTCGACCAGCTCACGATGCCGAGGAGCTGGCGCCCGTCCGCGGACAGGATCGGCCCGCCGGAATCGCCCCGGCAGGCGCCGGCGCCCGTGGTCTCGGCGAGGCGCTCGGCATCGGCCACCACGAGGACGCGGTTCATCACCTGCATGGGCCCTAGGGAGAGAAGGCTCGTCTGGCGCAGCGTGCGCGCCGTGCGCTTCTGCCCCTCGGCGACGACGCCGAAACCCGCGAGCATCACCGACGTTCCGGTGCCGACGCGGCCCGCATCGTCGGGGGCCAGCGCCGCGAACTCGGCGCCGAGCGGACGCTCAAGCTTGAGGATGGCAAGATCGATGCCGGGCTGCGTGCGGGGCGTCGTGCCCGGCACGAAGGAGGGGTGCACCGCAGCCGCGATGGCCTTCAGGGCCCGCGGGCGGAAGGTGCGGTCCACGGCGACCACCCGGTAGGTGGCCTGCTCGGTCACGCAATGCGCCGCGGTGAGCACGAGGTCGGGGCCGATCACGGCGCCGGAACAGAGCTCGCCCTTCGAGCTTTCCACTCGCACCACGGATTGCCTGACCCCGTTCGGGTCGCGGGTCACCTCGCCGCGAACCACCGCCTGCGCTGGTCCAGCAAGGGTAAGCGACAGGGCGATGAGTGGGAGGACGCGCATGAGCGGAACTCTAGGAGCTTGGGTGTTGCCTCAGCAAGGCAAGCGCGAGCTGGGGGCGAAGGTTCCACAGCGATTGTGAACGCCGCGGTCGCAGGGGCGCCGCGACGGCTCGATGCGGCGCGAGAATCCCCTGTAAGCCCGACCAGGCCAACATGGAACTCCTGCGCCGCAATGCCCGCGCGCCGGATGCGCGGCGTCACTGCCACGCGGCCGTCCGCCCCCAGCCCGCGAGCGTGCGGTCGATCCAGTCGCGCTGCGGCCCGAGGAGGATGCCCTGCGTGAGGGCGCCGCAGGCGCGGCCCTTCGCGCCGGTGGACCAGGTGGTCACCGCGAACACCGCTTCCCCGAGGATGAGCGGCCCGCCCGAGTCGCCCTGGCACGCGCCCGACCCGCCGCCCTCCGCCCAGAGCAGGAGGCGGCTCGGCCCATAGGGCTCCACCACCCGAAGCGCGGCCGTGCGGAACGTGCCGGATGAGCGCGCATCGCCCTCGCGAACGACGCCGTAGCCGCCGATCGTCAAGGCGGCGTCCCGGCTTGGTGCCGTCGGCGTCAGCGTCGCGGTTTCGAAACGCGGCGGCAGGGGCTCCCTGAGGCGCACCAGGGCAAGGTCGATGGAGCGGCGCCGGGCCTCCACGGCCTTGGCATCGTAGCCCGGATGCACCGCCTTCGCGGCGGGCTCCACCAGCACCGGCTGGCCGTCCTCGCCGCGCCAATGGACCCGGTGCTCCGCGGCGCCGCTGGCGCAGTGGCCGGCGGTCAGCACCGCGTCCCGGGCCACCACCACGGCGGAGCACACGCCGCCATTCGACGACAGCACCATCACGCTCCGGCGGGCGAGGGGACTCGCGCCGCCCTCCTGCCCGCCCACGATCGCGGCCGCCGGACTCGCCGCAAGGGCGAGCAGCAGGGCCGCCCAACCAACATTCGTCATTCGCTCACCCGGGATCCTCATATGCACCCGATACTCATCGACGGCCCCGCCGTCGAGCCCGTCACCCTGCCCGAGATGCGGGCGTTCCTGCGCCTCGACACGGAGGCGGAGGACAGCCTCGTCGCCGGGCTCGTCAAGGCCGCGCGGCTCCTCGTGGAGGCCTCGTCGCGGCGGATCCTGGTGCAGCAGCGCTGGCGCCTCGTCCTCGACCGCTGGCCCACGGGCCGCCACGTGCACCTGCCGCTCTCCCCATTGATCGCGGTGGAGCGCATCCGCGTGAAGCTCTCCGCGACCGAGATCGTGGAGTTGGCCGCAGCAGCCTTCGCGGCGGAGGCCGCGGCCGATCCGCCGCGCATCGCGGTCGGGGCCGATGCGCCGGAGCCGGGCGTCGCCCGGGGCGGCATCCTCATCGATGTCAGCGCCGGCTACGGCCCGGCGCCCGACGCGGTGCCGGAACCCTTGCGGCTCGCGATCCGCCTCGTCGCGGCGCGCTGGTTCGAGAACCGGGGCGATGTGGCGGGCGAGCAGCGCCTGCCGCCCGAGGCGCTCGCCCTCGTCACGCCCTACCGGAGGCTGCGCCTGTGAGGATCCAGCTCTTTCCCCGGCCCCTCGCGCCGCCCCGCCGCATCCCGCTTCCTCCCGCGAGGCCCCGCCCGATGAACGAGACCGCCCGCACCCCCATCGGCGCCCTCTCGCGCCGCTTCGTGCTCGAAGTGCCCCTCGAGAGCCCGGACGGGTTCGGCGGCGTGATGCGCAGCTTCGCGCCGGGCCCCGCGCTCTGGGGCGCGATCCGCCTCGTTGCCGGCGAGGAGCGCCTGCGCGCCGACCGGCCGGAGCAGGCGGTGACCCATCGGGTCACGCTCCGCTACCGGGAGGGGGTCACGGCCGCCATGCGGCTTGCCCTCGGCCCGCGCCGCTTTGCGATCCGCACCGCGTCGGACCCGGACGGATCGCGGCGGGAAATCGTGTGCCTCGTCGAGGAGCTGAGCCCATGAGCGGCCCGATCCTGGCGCTGCGCGCCGCGATCCTCGCGCATCTGCGGGGCGACGGCGAGCTTGGCGCCCTGATGGGCGGGCAACTGCGTCTCCACGACGAGCCGCCCCGCGCCGCCGAGCCCGTCTACGGGGTGTTCGGCGACGTGCGCGCGGAGGATTGGTCCACGGATCTCGACCGCGGTCACCGGCAGGAGGCGACGATCCGGGTCTGGGCCCGGGAGGGCAGCGCCCGCTCGGGGCTTCTCGCCGCGGAGCGCATGAGCCTTCTCCTCCACGACGCGGCGCTGGCGCTGAACGGCCACCGTCTCGTCAGCCTTCGCGTCTCCGCCATCGCGGCCGCGAAGGACGAGCGCAGCAATCTTACCCGCGCGACCCTCACCCTCGTCGCCGTGACGGAAGTGCTCCCCGTCGCGCCCTGACCAATTCCGTCCTGCCACAAGGCTCCGCGCCTGTGACGGAAGTGCTCCGTCGCGCCCTGACCTCACGCATCACCCTGCAAGGACCCCATCCATGCCCGCCCAAAAAGGCAAAGACCTCCTCGTCAAGATCAGCGACGGCGCCACGGGCTTCGTCACCGTGGCGGGGCTGCGCACGCGCCAGCTCGCCTTCAACGCCGAGACCGTGGACGTGACCCACGCGGAATCCGCCGGGCGCTGGCGCGAACTTCTCGCGGGCGCCGGAGTGCGCCGCGCCGGGATCACCGGCAGCGGCGTGTTCAAGGACGAGGCCTCCGATGCGCGCCTGCGCCAGGTGTTCTTCGACGGGGAGGTGCTGGTCTACCAGATCGTCATCCCCGCCTTCGGGCGGCTCGAGGGTCCCTTCCAGATCACGAGCCTCGAATATCGCGGCGACCATGCCGCCGAAGTGACCTTCGAAATGGCCCTGGAGAGCGCGGGCGCGCTCGCCTTCGTGGCCGCATAGGCGCACGTTCTACGGAGATCCCACATGCCGAACCCCCGCCGCGGCGAGGTGGCGCTCGATCTGGGCGACACCCGCTACACCCTCTGCCTGACCCTCGGCGCGCTCGCCGAACTCGAAGACGCCTTTGCGGCCGAGGACCTGACGGCACTCGCCGAGCGCTTCGGCTCCGGGCGTCTTGCGAGCCGCGACCTCCTTCTGATCCTCGGCGCTGCCCTGCGCGGCGGGGGGCACCCGCTCTGCGATGCCCAAGTGGCGGCACTCCCCCTCGACCGGGGGATCGCGTCCGTGGCCGAAGCGATCGCGCGGCTCCTCGTCACCACCTTCGGGTCCGGGGAGGCGGCCCCGCCCGCACACCCTCCGGTGGCGACGGCTCGTTCCCCTGGGACGACGCCCTGACCTTCGGCCTTGGCGTGCTGCGCTGGAATCCGGACCAGTTCTGGCGCGCCACGCCGCGCGAGCTCATCGCGGCCGCGGGGCTCGCCCGCCCGGCCGGGCGGCCGGACTTGGAGGGAATGATGGCGGCCTACCCGGACGGTGCGTAGCCTAGCCTGCGAGCATCGCCTGGAGGGGCTGATGGCGGCCTGCCCCTATCCGGCGAGCATCTGCGCCAGCTCGTCCTTGAGCTGCACGCGGCGGCGCTTGAGCCCGTCCTCCACGTCCTCGGGGGCGGGCTCGACCCGCGTCTCGATCCGGTGAATGGCCCGGTTCACCTCGTTGTATTCCTCCATGATGCGCGCGAAGCGGCCGCTCGAGGTCTTGAGCTGCGTGATCTTCTCGCGCTGATCCGGGAATTCCTCGGTGATGTCGTGGGGCGTGTTGCTCATGGGACACCTCGTTCATCGTCATGGCGAGAGCGGCCCGCGCACCAGCCGGGCTCATGCTCGCATCTTTCGCTTCGCGTCTCACGGCTCAACGCCCGCGCGCGGGCTCGGTTGCGCCAAAGCTTAAATCCCGGAGCCTCCATGCCCGCCGATTGTCATGAGATCCGCTTTCCCCTCGATGTGAGCCTTTCAAGATGCCGTGTGGCGTAAGCGCCGGTTCGATCGCCATACCCGAAAGTTCAGCTATGCCCGTTGATTTCCACGAAATCCGCTTTCCCCTCGATGTGAGCCTCGGCACCCGCGGCGGCCCCGTGCGGCGCACGGATATCGTCACGCTGGCCTCGGGCCGCGAGCACCGCAACGCGCGCCATGCCCATGCGCGGCGGCGCTACGATGCGGGGCTCGGCATCCGCACGCTCGACGCGCTCCACGCGGTGCTCGTGTTCTTCGAGGAGCGGCGCGGACGCCTTTACGGCTTTCGCTTCCGCGACCGGGTGGACCACCGCTCCGGCCCGCCCTCGCAAGCACCGACGCCGCACGACCAGCGCATCGGCACGGGCGACGGGGCGAACCGCAGCTTCCCGCTCGTGAAGGCCTATGGGGCCGTCCATGCGCCCTATCTGCGCCCCATCGTGAAGCCGGTGGGCGGCACGGTGCGCGTGGCCGTGGCGGGGATCGAGCAGGCGGTGGGCTCCGGCTTCACCTGCGATCCGACGAACGGAATCGTGACCCTCATGACCGCCCCGCCCGCAGGCGCCCCCGTGACGGCGGGCTACCAGTTCGACGTGCCGGTGCGCTTCGACACGGACGAGCTCGACATCGACCTCTCCGCCTTCGATGCGGGCGACGTTCCGAAGGTGCCGCTCGTCGAGATCGTGGTGTAACCGGAGACGGACCATGCGCACTCTTCCGGGCGGCCTTGCCGCGCATCTGCTCGACGGCGTCACCACGCTCTGCCGCTGCTGGCGTCTCATCCGCCGCGATGGGATCGCCATGGGCTTCACCGATCACGACCGCGACCTCAGCTTCGGTGGCACCACATTTGCTGCGCTCACCGGGCTCGAAGCCGCGGAGGCCGAGGCGCAGCTCGGCTTCGCCACCGGGGGCGGGGAGGTGGCGGGCGCCCTCGTCTCGGCAGGCCTCACCGAGGCCGACATCGCGGCGGGGGCCTACGACGACGCGACCGTCGAAGCCTGGCTCGTGAACTGGGCGAACCCGGAGGAGCGGCTTCTCCTCGACGTCACCGCCATCGGCGAGATCCGCCGGGCGGACGGCGCCTTCGTGGCGGAGCTGCGCGGCCTCATGCACCGCTTCGACGAGGAGCGCGGCCGCCTCTACCGCGCCACCTGCGGCGCGGACCTCGGCGATGCGCGCTGCGGCGTGAACCTCGCCTCCAGCCGCTACACGGATGGCGGCAGCGTCACCCGCACGGACGGCGCGCTGACGCTGGCGGCGTCGGGCATCGGTTTTGCGGATGGATGGTGCACGGGCGGGCGCCTCACCTTCACGGGCGGGGCCAATGCGGGCCTCTCCTTCGAGGTGAAGATGCACCGGAAAGTGGGCACCGCGCAGGAATTCGACCTGTGGCAGCGCACGCCGAATCCCATTGCGGTGGGCGACGCGTTCCGCGTGTCGGCCGGCTGCGACAAGCGCCACGCCACCTGCCGCGATACCTTCGCCAACGCCGCGAATTTCCGCGGCTTCCCCCACATGCCCGGCAACGATTTCATCATCCGCATGCCGCGCCAGGGCGAGCCGGGCCTCGATGGGGGCAGCCTGTTCCGGTGAGAAGCGCTTTCAGCGTCTCGTTCCCGGACGGGAGAGTGCAGCGGGGGACCAAGAGCGCCAGCTGCAAACCCTCATCAGCCTCTCCACCTTGGCTCGGCCGCCCCAGCTTACGAGCGAGGGACGTACTCCGTTCCTTTGAACACTGCGCCTTTCGCTTCCATGCAGAGGATGTGAAGGCGTCGCCAGCGAAGCACGGCGATTTCCTCCTCCAGCACATTGATGACAGCCTTGTGAGCTTCGTAGGCGCATTGGAGTTCCGTCTGCTGAGCGGTTGCTTTCGGCAAAGCGGATGTATCGAACAGGAGCCGCTGGCGCGGGGGCGGCGGAACACAAGCCGCCAGCAAAGCGCACCCAGCCCCGATGATAGGAGCCGCCCTCATGACGACGCTGCCACCCGCCAATGGGCTTCTCAGCCCCGCCAAGGACCAAGAGCGCCAGCTGCAAACTCCCATCAGCCTCTCCACCTAAACGGCTTTATTTTGCGTGCCCTTGAAGCGCACACCCCGGGTCTCGACGCAACGGATGTAGAGATTGCGCCAACGCAGATTGGCGATGATCGCCTCGGGCACGTTGATCACCGCTTTGTAGGCTTCGTAGTCGCACTCCTTGTCGATCCGTTCCCACGCACCCTTGGCCAGGCCGCTGGTGTCGAACACAAGCTCCCTTTCCCGCGTCGTGGCAACGCATCCAGCGAAGGCAAGCAGTATCGTTATGGAGGGTAACCTTAGAATGTCGGACCAGAAGCGACCGGAGCAGAACAAGCTGCTCAGCTCAGAAAAAGACCAAGAACGCCAGCTGCAAACTCTCATCAGCCTCTCCGACAAGTTCGGCGAGAGCCTCGCCAACGCGTTTAGTAAGAATGTATCAGAAGGCAAGAAGCTTGGCGATACGCTCAAAGCCGTGCGGCAATCCTTGGTGGAGAGCTCCCTGAGGCTCGCCCTGGCGCCGCTCCAGCTCGCCCTGTCGCAAAGCGTGAAGACCATGATGACGGGGGCGCTGCAGGGCGGAGCTCAAGGCAACGGGCAAGGCGCCGCGTCCGCGGCGCCACTCGAGCTCGGCAAGATCGTCGGCAGCCTCTTCAGCTCGCTCTTCGGCGGCGGAGGCGGGGCGGCGCCCGCGCCGTTCGCGCAAGGAGGCGTCATCTCCCGCGGAGCCGTTCTGCCCTTCGCGCAGGGCGGCGTCGTGGGCGCGCCCACTTATTTCCCGCTCGGGCGCGGCCTCGGGCTCATGGGGGAGCGCGGGGCGGAGGCGGTGATGCCGCTTGCCCGCGGCCCCGACGGGCGCCTCGGCGTGCGCGGCGGCGGGGGAGGGCGCCCGGTCTCCGTGAATGTGAGCATCGCGACGCCGGATGCCGAAAGTTTCCGCCGCTCGGAAGCGCAGGTTTCCGCCGCGCTCGCCCGCGCCGTGGCGCGCGGGCAGCGCGGGATGTGATCGACGATTTCCATCGAACGGACACCCATGCCTCATTCCTCGCTCATCCTCGCCGAGGCCCGGTCCTGGATCGGCACGCCCTATCGTCACCAGGCCTCTCTCAAGGGCGTGGGCTGCGATTGCCTTGGGCTCCTGCGCGGGGTGTGGCGCGGGGTGCTCGGCGGTGAGCCCGAATTGCCGCCGCCCTACGCGCCCGATTGGGCGGAGGCGGGCGCCGACACGCTCATACAGGCCGCGCGCCGGCATCTCGTCCCGCTCGACCATGTGCAGCCTGGCGCCGTGCTGCTCTTCCGCTGGCGCGAGGGCCTCGCCGCCAAGCACTGCGCCATCGCGGCGGGTCCCGGCACGATGATCCACGCCCATGACGGCGCCTCCGTCGCCGAGGTCGCCTACCGACCCTGGTGGCAGCGGCACCTCGCCGGCGTGTTCCGGTTTCCGGAGTAGCGCCTCCGCGCTCTCCGGATCACGGACCGCTGCCACCCTCACCCCTCGCTACGCTCGGACCTGTCCCTTCGAGGGAGAGGGGAGCGTCGGCGCGTCTTGCGCCCCATGCCCAAAGGATTCTCCCATGGCCACACTCGTCCTCCAGACCGTGGGTTCCGCCGTCGGCGGGGCGGTCGCGGGGCCGTTCGGGGCCATGGTCGGGCGGGCGCTCGGGGGGCTCGCGGGAGCGGCCATCGACAACGCGCTGTTCGGCGACGACAGCCCGCGCCATGTGGAGGGGCCGCGGCTCAAGGAGATCGAGGGGCTCGTCTCGCAGGAGGGCGCGCCGATCCCGCGTGTCTATGGCCGCGCGCGCATCGGCGGCCAGCTCATCTGGGCGACGCGGCTCGTGGGGGAGGCGCAGACCAAGACCGAGCGCTCGGGCGCCCAAGGGGGCAAGGGCGGCGGGATGATGGGCGGTGGCCCCAAGACCACCACGACCACCTACGTGTACTTCGCCAATCTCGCGGTGGGTCTGTGCGAAGGCCCCGTCGCCTTCGTGCGCCGCGTCTGGGCGGATGGGCGCGAGCTCGATCTCTCCACCATCACCATGCGGGTCCATGCGGGCCACGAGACGCAGGCCGCCGATCCGCTCGTCGTTGCGAAGGAAGGCGCCGAGAACGCGCCGGCCTATCGAGGCCTGGCCTATGTGGTGTTCGAGCGCCTTCCCCTCGCGCCCTTCGGCAACCGCGTGCCGCAATTCGCCTTCGAGGTCATACGGCCGGGCGACGGGCTCGGCTCCAAGATCCGCGCCGTGTGCCTCATCCCGGGCGCGAGCGAGTTCGGCTACGACACGCTGCCGGTCTCCCAGGTGCTGGGTCTCGGCTCGACGCGGCCCGAGAACCGGCATCAATGGGAGCGCGCCACCGATGTGGCCGCCTCCCTCGACGCGCTCCAGGCCCTGTGCCCGAATCTGCGCCGCGTGTCGCTGGTGGTGAGCTGGTTCGGCGACGACCTGCGGGCGGGCGAATGCACCGTCGCGCCCCGGGTCGACGTGCGCACGAAGACCACCGAGGAGCCCGTCTGGGCGGTGGCGGATTTCACCCGCGCCACCGCAAGGCCGGTGAGCCTTTCGAACGGCGTGCCCGCCTATGGGGGAACGCCCTCCGACGAATCCGTGACGCGGCTCATCAAGGAGTTGAAGCGGCGCGGCCTTCAGGTGGTGCTCTATCCCTTCGTGATGATGGATGTTCCCGCCGGCAACACCCTGCCGAACCCTGCGGGCGGCACGGGCCAGCCGCCCTATCCCTGGCGTGGGCGCATCACCTGCCATCCGGCCCCGGGCGAGGCGGGCTCGCCCGACGGCACCGCGGCAGCCGGCGCGCAGGTGGACCTGTGGTTCACCCGCGCCGCGGGCTTCCGGCGCATGGTGCTGCATTACGCGAACCTCGCGAAAGGCGCGGGCGGCGTGTCGGGCTTCGTCATCGGCAGCGAGCTCGTGGGCCTCACCCGCGTGCGCTCGTCGTCTGGCGTCTATCCGGCGGTGGCGCAGTTGCGCGGCCTCGCCACGGCGGTTCGCGCGGTGCTCGGCGCCGGCACCGATCTCGTCTATGCGGCGGATTGGACCGAGTACGGCGCCCATGTGCTGGGTGGCGGCGCGGAGGTTCGCTTTCCCCTCGATCCGCTCTTCGCGGACCCCGCCATCGACGCGGTCGGCATCGACTATTATCCGCCGATCTCCGACTGGCGCGACGGCCTCGCGCATGCCGATCTCGCGGAGGCGCGAAGCCAGCACGACATCGATTACCTGCGCCGTCGCCTCGGCTCGGGCGAAGCCTTCGATTGGTACTATGCCTCGAACGCGGACCGGCTCGCGCAGCGGCGCACGGCGATCACGGACGGCGCCTACGGCAAGCCCTGGGTCTTTCGGGCGAAAGACCTGGTTTCGTGGTGGCAGAACCCGCACCGGGAGCGCGTCGGCGGCGTCGAGGTGCGCACCACCGCCTGGGTGCCGCAATCCAAACCGATCTGGCTCACGGAGATCGGCATCCCGGCGGTGGACAAGGGGCCCAACGGCCCCAACGTCTTTCCCGATCCCAAATCCTCGGAGAACGCCTATCCGCCGCTCTCCCGCGGCACCCGCGACGACCTCGCGCAGCTGCGAGGGATCGAGGCCATCCTCTCGCGCTTCGACTCGGCGCTCAGGGGCTTCCAGAGCGCCTTCAACCCGGTCTCGGCGGTCTATGGCGGGCGCATGGTCGACCGGGCGAACGTCTATCCCTGGGCCTGGGACGCGCGGCCTTATCCGGCCTTTCCGGACCTGACGAGCGTCTGGGCCGACGGGGGCAATTGGGAGACCGGGCACTGGATCACCGGCCGCGTGGAGGGCATCGCCCTCGACGACCTCGTGGCCGCGATCTGCAAGGATTTCGGCCTGCCCGTCGGCGCGCTGCCCCTCGACGGTTTCGTCGATGGCTACGTGATCGACCGGCCCATGTCCGCACGCGCGGCGCTGGAGCCGCTGGCGCGCCTCTTCGGACTGGATGCGGTCGCCTCCGGCGGCACCGTCACCTGGCGGGGACGTGGCGGACGCGCGGTGCTGGATCTGGCGGACGACGATCTGGTGCTGCCCGAGCGCGATCCGGCGCTCCGTCTCGTGCGCTCCCAGGAGACCGACCTGCCGCATCAGGTGGAGATCGGCTTCACGGACGGGGACGGGGAGTATCGCCGCGCCGCGGTGGCCTCGCGTCGCCTCTCCGGATCGAGCCGCCGCGAGGCGCGGGCGGACGTGGCGGTGATCACGCGGCGGCCCGAGGCGCAGCGCCTCGCCGATGCCTGGCTGCAGGACCTCTGGGCTGGCCGCGAGACGGCGGAGTTCTCGCTCTCGCCGCGCCGCGTGGAGATCGAGCCCGGCGACGTGGTGAGCCTGCCGACGAGCGCCGGCCCGCGCCTGCATCGCGTCACGCGCATCGCCGACGGGCCGGTGCGAAAGGTCTCGACCCGGGCCGTGGAGCCCGCCGTGTTCGAGGCGCCTGGCAGCGCCGTGCCGCGCCCCACGCGCCGCCCCCCGCCGCTCCCGGGCAAGCCGCAGGTGGTGGTGCTCGACCTGCCGGCCGCGGAGGGCGAGCCTGCGGGCCTGCAATACATCGCTGCGGCCGCCGATCCCTGGCCCGGTGCCGTGACGGTTTGGCGCTCCGGCGACGGCGACAGCTTTCGCCCGCATGCGACGCTCGCCATCAACGCGATGATCGGCACGACGCTCAACACGTTGCAGCCAGGGCCCTTGTGGCGCTGGGATCCGGCGGCGGTGCTTCAGGTGCGCCTCTCGGGCGGCGCCATCGCCTCCGTGACGGACGAGGCGGCGCTCGCGGGCGACAACCTCTTCGCTCTGCGCGGGCCCGACGGCACCTGGGAGATCCTGTCCGCCGCGCGGGCGGAGCTCGTGGGCGAGCGCACCTATCGGCTGACCCGTTTTCTGCGCGGCCTTCGCGGCTCGGAATCCGCCGCGCGCCGTCCGGTGCCCGCGGGCGCGCTGCTGGTGCGGCTCGACGAGGCGGTGGTGCCGCTCACGAGCGACCTCGCCGATCTCGGGCGCCCCTGGTTCTACCGCGCCGGGCCGGCGGGCCGCGATCACGCGGATGCGGCGATGACGGCTTTCACGGCGGGTGCGGGCCCGCTGGCGCTCAAGCCCCTCGCGCCGGTGCATCCGAGGGCAAGGCGCGAGGCTGTCGGCATCCGCATCGCCTTCACGCGCCGCACCCGCCAGGGCGGGGACGCGTGGGAGCCCGTGGACGTGCCGCTCGGCGAAGCCGTGGAGCGCTACGAGATCGACATCCTCTCGGGCGGCACCGTGAAGCGCCGCCTCCCCGCGACGGGGCCGCAGGTTCTCTATCCGGCCGCCGACGAACTGGCGGATTTCGGTGTGCCGCAGGCGAGCCTCGTGCTGCGCATCGCGCAGATGAGCGCGACCGTCGGGCGCGGCGATGAGGCCGTCGCCACGATCCGCATCCTTTGAACACGATCGGAGATCTCATGTCCTCGACGCCTCACCTGGCGCTGCCGTTCATCGCGGCCGCGCAGGCCCAGAAGCACGTCACCCACAACGAGGCGCTCGCAGCGCTCGACGCGCTCGTCCATCTCGCCGTGAAGGAGCGGGGCCGCATCGCGCCGCCCGCCACGCCCGCGGACGGCGAGCGCTACCTCGTCGGGTCCGGCGCCACCGGCGCCTTCGCGACGCACGATGGGAAGATCGCCTTCTTCGATGCGGGCCTGTGGCGGTTTTTGGAACCACGCCCCGGCTTTGCGGCCTATGTGGAGGCGGAGGACCGGATCGTCGTGCATGACGGCACCCTCTGGCACGATCTCGGCCATTACAACCGGGACCTCGACGCCATCGACCGGCTCGGGATCGGCACCGCGGCCGATGCGGTGAACCGCTTCGCCGCGAAGCTCAACGCAGCCCTGTTCACGGCCCGCGCGACCGGGGAGGGCGGCACCGGCGATCTGCGGTTCGTTCTCAACAAGGAGACCGCCGGGAACGTGGTGTCGCAGCTCTATCAGCGCGGCTTCAGTGGCCGCGCCGAGGCCGGCCTCATCGGGGACGACGATTTTCGCCTGCGCGTTTCCGCGGATGGCGCGGCATGGCGCGATGCCCTGCGGGTCGAGCGGGGCACAGGCATCGTGTCGTTCCCATGCGGCACGGCCGGTCTCGCTCCCGCCGTGCCCGGGGTCAATCTTCTCATGAACGGCGCCTTTCTGGTGAACCAGCGGAACTTCGCGGGCGGCACCCTCACGGTCGGCGCCTATGGCTACGACCGGTGGCGCGCCGCGTCGGGGCCCTTGTGCACGATCAGCCGGAATGCGGACGGCCTGGTGACCCTGGTCGGCCCGATCGAGCAGATGCTCGACCTTGGCCAAGCGCCGTTCCTCGGCGACAGGCCGAATTTCGCAGGACAGACGCTCTCCATCTCGGTGGAGGATCCCTCCGGCCCGATCCCGGTGCAGATCGGCACCCAGACCGGGACCATTCCCGCGGGCGCCGGCCGGCGTTCGGCAACCCTGACCCTCGGCGCCGGCGAGACCGGTGCCATCGCCGTGAGGCTCCAGCCCACGACGGCCACCACCTTTCGAAAGGCGAAGGTGGAGCTGGGCCCGCCGAGCCCATGGACGCCGACGCCGGCCGATATCGAGCTCATGCGTTGCATGCGCCATTTCCAGGCTCTCCCGACGGCTTTGAACCCGCGCTTCGTCTGCGCGCCCGTTCTGCGCATCGGGGCCGCCACCTTCGAGGTGCCGATCGCCTTCCCGGCCGCGATGCGCGTCGCGCCCACGCTCGCGAGCACGAATCCGGCCTATGCGGGCGGCGCGCCGTTCAACAACCAGTTCTCGATCTACGATCACGCAGCCCAGGCCTGGGTGACAGCCACCGGCGCCGTCACCGTCAGCCTGCCTCATGGCGCCACGTCCCTCGGCACGGTTCTGCGCGTGCAGGCGGGCACGTCCTTCAGCGGCAGCGTGGGGGCGCCCTGCAGCCTCCAGATCGGCGCGACCGCGCAATTCGCCTTCGCCGCCGAGCCCTGAGCCGCCGCATGCAAACGGAGATCCCCATGACCCGCAGCCGTTTTTCCGATGCGCTCGCTTTCGTCCTCGCGGAGGAGGGCGGCTCCGTCGATCACCCCCGCGACCCCGGAGGCCCCACCCGCCATGGTGTCACGCAGGGAACCCTCGCGCGCTGGCGCGGTCGGCCGGTCAGTCGCGAGGAGGTGTGGGCGCTCGGCCCCGCGGATGTGGAGCCGATCTACCGCGCCCTGTATTGGGACGCGGTCGCGGGCGACGCCCTGCCGCCCGGGCTGGACCTCGCGGTTTTCGATACCTCGGTCCATGCGGGTCCCCGCCGGGCCTTGCGCCTGCTGCAGCAGGCGCTGGGGGTGCCGGAGGATGGGCGCATGGGACCCATCACGACGGCCGCGGCCGCCAGCGATCCGCCGGCCGCGATCCGAGCCCTCCTCGCCCGACGTCTTGCCCACCTCAAGACCCTGCCGGGCTGGCCGACCTTCGGCCGTGGCTGGAGCAGGCGTCTCCGGCGCCTGGAACAGGCGGCGCTCGCGCGCGCAACCCCCACCCGACTGGCCATCGCCGGAGGCTCTTCGCAGCAGGCGGCGCCCGGCCGCGCAACCCTCGACCAACCCACGACCACCGGAGAAGTCTCCATGCTCGATACCAAGTCCATCCTGGCCAGCCGCACGGTCTGGGCCAACCTCGTCGGCCTCGCGGCCGTGGCCCTCGGCGCCCTCGGCTTCGATACGAGCGGCCTCGATCCGAGCGCCTTCGCCGAAGCCGCGATCCAACTCGTCGTCGCCTCAAGCTTCATCGCCTCCACAGTCTTTCGCATCGTGGCGACGAGGCAGCTGCTGGGTTAACGGTCATCGCGCCCGGCTTGCGGGTGCCGAATCGGATCGGGGCGCCTCGGAGCGCCCGTCCGGGTCGGCCCCGTACGCAACCTTCTGGCCTGGGCTGCATTCAGCCCCTATTCACCCCCCACAGGGCAGCTTGACCCCATGCGTTTTGGCCTGCTCATCGCAATCGGCGCCCTCCTGGGGGCGGCCTGTGCTCAAGGGGCCTCGGCTCAGGGCGCGCGGGAGCAGGCGCCGCGGGAATGCGTGTCGCCCAGGGAAATGCCTGAAATCGTGGCGGCCAGCGGCGTCGTGGCGCCGGCTGCGGCCATCATGACGGCCCGGCGGCAGGTGCCGAACGCGGACGTGGTCCGGGCCAATCTGTGCTGGAGCGAGCGGGTCCTCGTTTATGTGATCGTCGTCTTGCGCCGGGACGGACGGGTGGTCCATGTGCTGATCGACGGACCCTCCGGTCAGGTGAAGTCGGTCCAGTGATGCGCAACGCAGCCCGCCTCCGGCACGCCCGTCCAGGCGCTGGCGCCGGTCCGGCCACGAGCCCGGCTGTCAAAGGCGCGCGGACAGCGTATGTGTTGACTCACGGGCCGTCGGGCCAGCTGAATTCGGTTCAACGAGCCCGGCCGGGCTTTCCTTGAGGAAGTAACGAGCGTGCGCCTTCTCGTCGTCGAGGACGACCAAACCCTCAACCAGCAGATCGTGACCGCCCTGGAACAGGCGGGTTACGCCGTGGACCGCGCCCTCGACGGGGAAGAGGGGCAGTTCCTCGGCGAGACCGAGCCCTACGACGCGGCGATCCTCGACCTCGGCTTGCCGAAGGTCGACGGCGTTTCCGTCCTCACCGCCTGGCGGCGTGAGGGACGCAAGATGCCGGTGATCATCCTCACGGCCCGCGACCGCTGGAGCGACAAGGTCCAGGGCTTCGACGCGGGCGCGGACGATTACGTGACGAAGCCCTTCCACATGGAGGAGCTTCTGGCCCGCGTGCGGGCGCTCCTGCGCCGCGCCACGGGCCATGCCACGAGCGAGATCGTCTGCGGTCCCGTGCGCCTCGATACCCGTTCGGGCCGGGTGGTGGTGGATGGCAACCCCGTGAAGCTCACGAGCCACGAATACCGGCTGCTCTCCTATCTCATGCACCACACGGGCCGCATCGTCTCCCGGGGCGAGCTCACCGAGCATCTCTACGACCAGGATTTCGACCGGGATTCCAACACCATCGAGGTGTTCATCGGCCGCCTGCGCAAGAAGCTCGGCGTCGACATCATCCAAACCGTGCGGGGCCTCGGCTACCTGGTCGATCCGCCCCGGCTCCAGGCGTGACCGGGCCCGGGGAGGCGCCCTTGCTCCGAAGCCTCCTTCGTCCGCAGATCCGAACGCTTCCGGCCTTGCCGGACCTGGCCGGACGGTCCATCGCGGTCCGCCTTGCCGTTTCGGCTGTGTTCTGGAGCTTCGCGATCCTCCTCATCGCGGGCCTCACCCTCTCGGCTCTCTACCGGGAGGCGACGGAGCGCGCCTTCGACCAGCGCCTCCTCGTCTATGCGAGCAATCTCGCCTCGGACCTCGTGGCGCCCGGCGATCCCGACCGGGACCTCGGGCCCATCGGCGATCCACGCTTCGAGCTGCCGCTCTCCGGCTGGTACTGGCAGGTCGGCCGCCCGGGCGCGACCGGCAAGGACGTGCGCTCCTCCAAATCCCTTTTCGGCGGGTCGGTCCCCAGCCTCGTTCCGCCAAACCAGGCCCAGCGCTTCGGGGAGATCCGGCGCAACTACGGCAACGCCCCGGACGAGCGGCGCCTGCGCATCATCGAGCGGGACATCGACCTGGGCGAGGACGGCCGGTTCATCATCCGGGTCGCGGGACCCGCCGACGAGATCGAGGGGGACGTGCGGCGCTTCCGCATGGCGCTTCTCATCACGTTCCTGCTCCTTGGAGCGGCCCTCGGCTTCACGACCCTGCTGCAGATCCGCTTTGGTCTCCAGCCCCTCGCCAATCTTCGAGCGGGGCTCGGCGCCATCCGCCGCGGGGAGGCTGAGCGCATCCCTGGGGAGTATCCGCAGGACGTGGCCCCGCTCGCCGCGGAGCTGAACCTCCTCCTCGATACGAACCGGGAGATCCTGGAGCGGGCCCGCACCCAGGTCGGCAACCTCGCCCACGCCCTGAAGACGCCGCTTAGCGTGATCGTCAACGAGGCCGAAAACGCCCCGGACGAGGTGGCGGCGCGGGTCCGGGAGCAGGCCGCCATCATGCGGGACCAAGTGAACTATTACCTCGACCGGGCCCGCGCCGCGGCGCTCGCCGGCACGCTCGGCACCCTGACCGAGGTGGAGCCGGTGATCGCGGGGCTCGCACGCACCTTCACGAAGATCTACCGCGACAAGAACCTCGTCGTCGACGTGTCGATGCCGCCGGGCCTGCGCTTCCGGGGCGAGCGGCAGGATCTCGAGGAGATGACGGGCAATCTCATCGACAATGCCTCCAAATGGGCTTCGGGCCGGGTCACGGTCTCGGCGGAGCTGCGCCAGGGCGAGGCCGACCGGACCCGCCTCGTCCTCATCATCGACGACGACGGCCCCGGCCTGCCGGAGGAAGCCCGGGCCGACATGCTGAAGCGCGGCCGCCGGCTCGACGAGACGAAGCCCGGCTCCGGCCTCGGCCTGTCCATCGTCACGGACCTCGCGGCGCTCTACCGGGGAACGCTCCGGCTCGACGCCGCGCCGGGCGGGGGGCTCAGGGCCGTGCTGGACTTGCCGGGGGACGCGGCCTGACCGGGAGGCCGCGCCCATCCAGGGCGCCGCAAGCCCCATCCGAAAATCATCCCCAGATTTTCCATCGCGTGACACCGTGCCACCATCGTTTCCGGCGCTCCCAGAGGCTAAGTAGGCGCCTATGGCGATCTGGATGATCCTGATTGTAATGACGGCCCTGGCCGTGATGGCGGTGCTCTGGCCCCTGTCGCGCCATCGGGAAGCCGTGATCGCCGCCGACCCGAACACCCAGTTCTACCGGGACCAGCTCGCCGAGATCGAGCGGGACCTCGGGCGTGGTCTCCTCTCGCCTCCCGAGGCCGAGGCCGCGAAGGCGGAGGCCGCCCGCCGGCTCCTCAAGGCGAGCACCGTCGCCGACCCCTCCACCCCGGCCGTCGGGGAGCCGGCGCTCCGTCGCCGGCGAGCGGCGTCGGCTCTCGCCCTCTCGATCGTTCCCATGCTCGCGCTCGCGGTCTACGGCGCCTACGGCTCGCCGCATCTGGCGGGCCGCGCGGCCGCGACCCAGGCTGCCGGCTCCCCGGAGGTCGGCGACCTCGCGACGGCCGTCGCGCAGATCGAAGCTCACCTCGCCAAGGACCCGAACGACGGTCGCGGCTGGGAGGTGATCGCCCCGGTCTATCTGCGCACGGGGCGCACGGACGATGCGGTGCGGGCCTACGAGGCTGCCCTGAGGCTCCTTGGTCCCGATCCGGCCCGTCTGACCAGCTACGGTGAGGCCCTCGTCTTCGCGAAGGACGGCATGGTGCCTGCCGAGGCCCGCCAAGCGTTCGAAAAGGCGCTCGCCCTCGACGCGAGCCTGCCGAAGGCGCGCTTTTATCTGGCCCGCGCCGCGGAGCAGGACGGCGACCCGGACAGGGCCAAGGCCGCCTACGACGCGATCCTCGCCGCGTCCCCCGCCGACGCGCCTTGGCGCCCCATGGTCGAGCAGCAGCTCGCCCGGCTCACCGAGCCCCTTGGCGCTCGTCCGGCCGCCGATGCGGTGGCCGGGATGGTTCAGGGGCTCGCCGGCCGGCTCGAGTCTCAAGGCGGAACCGCCGAGGAGTGGGGCCGTCTCATCCGCTCCTACACGGTGCTGGGCGAGGGCGAGAAGGCACGAAGCGCCCTGGCGAAGGCGCGGATCGCCCTTGCGCAGGATCAAGCCGGATTGCAGGCGATCGATGTTATGGCCCGGGAGCTGAAGCTCTCGCCGAGCGAACCATGATGCGCAGCCTTTCCCGGAATTCCCGAGCCGACCGATGACCCGCAAGCAACGTCGCCTCATCCTCGCTTCCGCCGCCGGACGCGGGCTCCCTGTGCTCACCATGGAAGCAAGCTCGTGACCCGCAAGCAGCGCCGCCTCTCCCTCATCGGCGCGATGGGTGCCGTTCTCGCGCTCGCGCTCGGCCTCGTGCTCTATGCCATGAGCGACACCATCGTGTTCTTCCATGCTCCCGCAGACGTGCAGGAGAAGGGCGTGCAGCCCGGAACGCGCTTTCGCCTCGGCGGCCTCGTCAAGGAAGGCTCCGTGAAGCGCTCCGAGGGCCAGGTGGTCACCTTCGAGGTCATGGACGCCCGCGGGGCGATCCCGGTCCGCTACCAGGGCATCCTGCCGGACCTGTTTCGGGAAGGGCAGGGCGTCGTCACCGAGGGCGTGCTCGAGCCGACCGGCACCTTCCGGGCCGATACGGTGCTCGCCAAGCACGACGAGACGTACATGCCGCGGGAGGTCGCGGACGCCCTGCGGCGTCAAGGCCACTGGCAGGGGGAGGAAAAATCCCCACAACAAGCGAAGCCGTAGGGCGTAAGGAACGGGCATGTTGGTCGAGGCCGGACATTTCGCGCTCGCGCTCGCTTTAGGGCTGTCGCTCATCCAATTCGCCGTGCCGCTCTGGGGCACGCGCACGAACGACCCCGTTCTCATGGGCGTCGCCACCCCGGCCGCGCTCGCCGTCGCCGGGCTCGTGAGCTTCTCGTTCCTGGCGCTGACGATCGCCTACGCGACCTCCGACTTCTCGGTCGTCAACGTGGTCGAGAACTCCCACACCACGAAGCCCTTCATCTACAAGATCACCGGCGTCTGGGGGAACCACGAGGGGTCGATGCTCCTCTGGATCCTCATTCTCGCGCTGTTCGGCGCCGTGGTGGCGGTGGCGAAGAACAGCGTGCCGCCGCGCCTGCGCGCCAACACGCTCGCCATGCAGGCGGCCATCACGATCGCCTTCCTGCTCTTCATGCTGGTGAGCTCGAACCCCTTCGCCCGCCTCAACCCGGCGGCGCCCGAGGGGCAGGACCTCAACCCGATCCTCCAGGATCCCGGCCTCGCGATCCATCCGCCGCTTCTCTACATCGGCTATGTGGGCTTCTCGATCTCCTTCGCCTTCGCCTGCGCGGCCCTGATCGACGGGCGCATCGACGCCGTCTGGGCCCGGGCCGTACGGCCGTGGACGCTGGCGGCCTGGGTGTTCCTGACGCTCGGCATCGCCATGGGCTCCTACTGGGCCTATTACGAGCTCGGCTGGGGGGGCTGGTGGTTCTGGGATCCCGTTGAAAACGCCTCGTTCATGCCCTGGCTCGCGGGCACGGCGCTCGTCCATTCGACCGTCGTGATGGAAAAGCGCGATGCCCTGAAGGTGTGGACGATCCTGCTCGCCATCCTCACCTTCTCGCTCTCGCTCCTCGGCACCTTCCTGGTGCGGTCGGGCATTCTCACCTCCGTGCATTCCTTCGCGGTCGATCCCTCTCGCGGCGTGTTCATCCTCGCGATCCTGGTCGTGTTCATCGGCGGCTCCCTCGCGCTCTTCGCCTGGCGGGCGCCGCTGCTGCAGCAGGGTGGCCTGTTCGCGCCCGTGTCGCGGGAGGGCGCGCTCGTCGTGAACAACCTGTTCCTGGCCACGGGCTGCGCCACGGTCTTCATCGGCACGCTCTACCCGCTCGCGCTCGAAGCGCTCACCGGTGAAAAGATCTCGGTCGGCGCGCCGTTCTTCAACTTCACCTTCGTGCCCGTCATCGTGCCGCTGCTCCTCTTGGTGCCCCTCGGCCAGACGCTGGCCTGGAAGCGCGGCAACGTGCTCGGGACGATTCAGCGCCTCTACGCGGTGCTCGGCTTCTCGCTCGTTCTCACGGTTGCCGTGCTCGCCTTCACGATCGGAGGGCCGGTGGCGGCGCCTCTCGGCATCGGCCTCGGCGTATTTTTGGTGCTGGGCTCCCTCAACGAGATCGTCACCCGCTCCTGGAGCCGGGGCACGCCGCTCTCCGTCGCCTTCGCCAAGGCCCGCGGCCTGCCGCGCTCCACCTGGGGCACGGTGATCGCGCATGCGGGCGTCGGCGTCACGGTGATCGGCATCGCGGCGACGGCCTGGAGCGTGGAGGCCATCGGCACCCTCAAGGTGGGCGACCGCCTTGCGGCAGGCCCCTATGAGGTGCGCCTTGAGCGCCTCACGCCGCGCACCGGTCCGAACTATCGTGAGGACGTGGCGACCCTGCGCGTCTGGCACGGCAACCGGGATCTCGGACCGCTCGAGACCATGAAGCGCCTCTACGTGACCCGCGGGATGCCGACGACGGAAGCCGGCATCATGAGCGTGGGCCTGAGCCAGGTCTATGCGAGCGTCGGCGAGGTGCACAGCGATGGGCGGCTGGACCTACGCCTCTATTCGAAGCCGCTCATCCTTCTCATCTGGCTCGGCTCCATCGTGATGGCTTTCGGCGGCGCGCTTTCCCTCACGGATCGCCGCCTGCGTGTCGGCGCGCCGGTGCGGGCGCGCACGCCGCACGGCGTGCCGGCCCCGGCGGAGTAAGAGGGATGCTACAGGCGAAGCGTGCTCTCATGGGCCTTGCGATCGTCGCGGCGCTCTCCGCGCCAGCGTTCGCGGTGCAGCCCGACGAGGTGCTGAAGGATCCCGCACTCGAGCAGCGCGCCCGGGATCTCTCGGCGGGCCTGCGCTGCCTCGTCTGCCAGAACCAGTCGATCGACGAGTCCGACGCGCCGCTCGCCAAGGATCTCCGCGTCCTGGTGCGCGAGCGCCTGCAGGCTGGCGAGACAGACCGGCAGGTGATGGACTACGTGGTCCAACGCTACGGCGAGTTCGTGCTGCTTCGCCCGGTGCTCGGATTGCACACGCTCATTCTCTGGCTCACGCCGCTCCTCGTCATCACCCTGGGGGCGTTCGGCCTCTGGGCGGCCCGCCGTCGGCGCGCGGCCGAAAGCGCTGCGCCCCTCGACGAGGGCGAGAAGGCAGCGCTGGAGCGCGTGCTGAAGACCGAGGCCTAGGCGGCTCGTCGTTGCTCGGAGCGCAGGATTAGCGCAGCCGCGGCCGCTTTCAGCCGTGGCGCGCCAAGGTGTGGCTGGAGGTCTCGCCACTGCTTCAGGAGTTCGCCCGTCGTGAAGGGCAGGGCATCGACGCGGTTCGCCAGGTCGCCTTCGGGAAAGGTTTGCACGGCGTTCTCACAGCCTGCCGCCGCGAACTGCGCCTGCGTGCGCACGCATTTCTCGCAAAATCCGCAGTTGAGGCTCGCCGCCCGGTTTTCCCAGCACACCTTGAGGGTGCGGTGCACCACCGGCCAATCGGCGATCGCGCGCACCTTGTCGAGCCTCGAGGCTTCGGCGCCATCATTCACAAGGGTGAGCCGGCTCGAGCTCCAAAGGGCGTCGAGATAGGGGTGCGAGCCCCAAGGGGGCGGCACGTCTGAGCTTGCAACGAAGAGCGTGGAGAGCCGATGCGCGAGGCTGTGGCCGACGGAAGCCAGGGCCGCGATGTGGCTGATGCCCCAATCCACGGCGGCGAAGGTCGGGTGCTCGCGCATGTTTGTGCGCACCGTGACGAGATCGAGCCCGAGATCGTCGGCGGCCCGCGCCAGCAGGGCACGGGTCGCCCTAAGGCGGGGCTCGTCCGCGAGGGGAATGTCGAAGCCCTCGACGCTCACAAGCGTGCGGAGCGCGCCGATGCGCCGCCGCAAGGTGAAGAACGAGTCGACACCGCCCGTGAAGAACATGCCCGTATGCTCCGGGCCTGCGCGCACCGGATAGCGGCCCGCCACCATGGACTTCACGGAGCCCCGCGTCGCCGGCGCGAAGCGGCCCCCGTCGAACCCCCACCAAAGCTTCGCGATGCGGCGCACTTCGCCGAGATTCATCACGAAATCGAGGCAGAGATCCCCTTCGATGGCAAGACGACGATCGAGCTTCAGGGATGGGAAGAAGAAGGCGGATGCCAGAGCCTCTGGACTCGGCGAAAGGCGATCGGCGGATTCGAACCAGAGGCGAACGCCATCGGCGTCGAACTCCACACGGCTCGTCTCTGCTTCGTGAACCTCCACGGCCGATGTCACAACGAGAACGTTGTCGCGAAGCGTCTCAAGCTGTTGAACGTCGAACATGGCGGCTGGCCCGTTATCGAAGACGCTCTCAGCTGACGTCGTTATGGTTATCGAACCGTTAAACTTTCCGTGGCCGAATGGCCCCGTAGCAGTGCGGCCCGCCAAGCGGGTCCGGCCGGGAAACCATATGCCGCTCGATCCGCAAAGCCTCGACCCCGCCGATTGGGACGCATTCGAGCGCGACGCGCAGGCGGCGCTCACGGGCATGATCCGCCACCTGCGGCAGGCCGGCGAGGGCCGGGTCTGGCAACCGGCCCCCGATGAGGTGCGCACGCGCTTCCGGTCGGGGCTTCCGCGGGCGCCCCGCGATCTTGCGGACGTGCTGCAGGATTTCGACGAGACGATCCGCCCCTACGCCACCGGCAACACGCATCCCATGTTCTTCGGCTGGGTGCATGGAGCCGGGACGCCGGTCGGGATGGTGGCCGAGATGCTGGCGGCGGGACTCAACGCCAATTGCGGCGGACGCAACCACATCGGCATCGAGGTCGAACGGCAGATTGCTCGATGGTCGGCAGAGCTCTTTGGATTCCCGCGCGACGCTTCGGGCCTCTTCGTCACGGGCACCTCGGGCGCGAACCTCCTGGCCCTTCTGGTGGCGCGTCACAAGGCAGCCGGCGCCACACGCATTGAAGGACTTCGAGCGCAGCCGCGCCAGCTGACCGCCTATGCCTCGGAGGAGGCCCATCGCTGCATCGCGCAGGCCATGGAAGCAAGCGGGATCGGCTCGGCTCATCTACGCCTCGTTCCGGTGGATGCGCGCGGGGCGCTGCAGCTCGATGCGCTGCGCCATATGATCGCCCACGACCGTGCGGAGGGTTTCGAGCCGTTCTTCCTCGTCGGCACCGCCGGTACCGTGAATTGCGGTGCGTTCGACGACCTCGCGGCGCTCGGGCGCATTGCCCGGGAGGAGGGGATTTGGTTCCACGTCGACGGAGCTTTCGGAGCGCTCGTCGCTCTAGCCCCAGCTCTTCGACCGCTGGTTCGCGGGATCGAGACCGCCGATTCCCTTGCCTTCGATTTTCACAAATGGGCCCACGTGCCCTACGACGCCGGGTTCGTGCTCGTTCGCGATCCGACGCGTCACCGGCAGGCTTTCGGCAGCGAGGCGGCGTATCTCCAGCGGGAGCCGGCGGGTCTCGCGGCGGGCGGCGTGTGGCCCTGCGATCTCGGGCTCGATCTCTCCCGCGGCTTTCGGGCGCTGAAGACCTGGTTCACCTTCCAGACCCTCGGAGCCGACCGCATCGGAGATGCGATCGCCGGATCGGTCCGGCTTGCTGCAAGCCTGCGCCGGCACTTGGCCGCGAGTGGCGTCTTCACGGTGGAAGGTCCGGGCGACCTCAACATCGTATGCTTCGGCGCCCGTGGCGATCACACCGGTGATTTGAACCGCCGCATCGTCATCGACCTGCACGAGCGCGGCGTCGCGGCTCCCTCGACGACGAATCTCCATGGCAAGACGCTGATCCGCGCCGCCATTTTGAACCACCGGACGACGGAGGATCACATCGTGCAATTCGTGCAGGAGCTGATGATCTCGGCCCTTCGCGCCGTGGTGGCGCCGAACGGGTCCTTAGAGCGGCGGGCCGACGAGCTCGATCCCGAAGGCGAGGCAGGCCTGAGCGAGGGCCTGGGCCTGTTCGGGGCTCGGCGGGCCTGAGGGTGTCGGCATGCCGTCGTGCTCGGCCGGACGGCTCATGGCGCGCACGAAGCGCTCGAAGCCGGCGCGGGTCACCGTGAGCATGCGTGCCTCGGGCGATTCCACCCGGTAGGTGTGTGGCACGCCGCGCGGCGTGAGCAGAATCTCGCCCGCCCGCGCGATCCGGTCCATATCGCCGACCCGGTAGCGCACCTCGCCCTCGAGCACGTGGAAGATTTCGTCCTCGTCGTGATGCACGTGCAGGGGCGGGGAATCGCCCTGCGACGCCCGATGCTCCAGGATCGCGATCCCGTCATGTCCGTCCTCGACGGATACGCGGATCGTCACGGCCGTGTTCAGGAACCACAGGCTGCGAATGTCGGCCTTGCCCAAATCCATGATGCGTCTCCTTTGATCGCCGCGTCAGAGGAGCGGGATGTACAGGGCGCCGAGCGCGCCGGCGACGCACAGGACCGCCACCACGGCGGCCCATCGCGACTGCCTTTCGGGGCGTTGCCTCATGCATCCCTCCCGATCATCCCGCAACGAGCGGCGGAAGCTGTGATGCACCCGGCATGTTGCCGGACAATTGCGTGCGGCGGCTGGATTGTTTCGTCGCGCTACACCGGCGGTCCGGCCCGAGAAGGCCGGCCGGGTGCCTAGGCTCCGGTGGCGGGGCGGTGTAAGGGAGAGCCATCGATCCCGAACAGCCGAGCCGTCCATGTTCCAGCACCTCAAGGCGCAAGCCCCCGATCCGCTCCTCGCCCTTATCAAACAGTTTCGGGACGATCCTCGCACCGACAAGCTCGACCTTGGCGTCGGCGTCTACCGGGACACGGAGGGGCGCACGCCGGTCTTTCGCGCCATGAAGGGAGCGGAGCGCATCTTGCTGGAGACGCAGGAGAGCAAATCTTATCTCGGCCCCGAGGGCGACCTGCGCTTCGTGGATCTCCTGAAGCCGATCGTGTTCGGACCCGGCGACCACGGCCGCATCTCGGGCCTTCAGACGCCAGGCGGCACGGGCGCCCTGCGGCTTGCGGCGGAGCTTCTGGCGAGCGCGGGCCCGCGGCGGATCCTGGTGGGGGAGCCCACCTGGCCGAACCATGTGCCGATCTTCAAGGCTGCGGGCCTTGAGGTCGTGCCCTATCCCTATTTCGATCTTTCCACCCAGAGCCTTCGCTTCGATGCCATGATGGAGGCCCTGCGGCAGGCCAGGGCCGGCGACGTGGTGCTGCTCAGCGGCTGCTGCCACAACCCCACCGGCGCCGACCTGTCTCTCGACCAGTGGGGCGAGGTCGCGGAGTTCGTCTCCCGTTCCGGCCTGATGCCTCTCGTGGACTTCGCCTACCAGGGCCTCGGCCGGGGCCTCGACGAGGATGCGGCAGGTCTGCGCCGGATGCTGGCCACCGTTGACCGGGTGCTCGTCGCCTATTCCTGCGACAAGAACTTCGGGGTTTACCGGGACCGCGTCGGTGCCGTCTTCGCGGTGGCCGGCGACGCGGCCGAGGCGGAGGTCGCCCAGGGCAACCTCGCGACCCTCGCCCGGGTCAACTGGTCCATGCCGCCGGACCACGGCGGCGCCGCCGTGCGGCTCGTGCTCGATACCCCGGAGCTGAAGGCCGACTGGCACCGCGAACTCACCGAGATGTGCGCCCGCATCAACGCCGTCCGCGCGGCGCTCGCTGCCGAGGACCCGGCGCTCGCCTTTCTCACGAGGCAGCGCGGCATGTTCTCGAACCTTGCGGTGCCCAAGGAGGTCGTGGCCAAGCTCCGGGCCGACCACGGCATCTACATGGCCGGCAGCGGGCGCATGAACCTCGCCGGTCTCCAGGTCTCCGACGCCGCCGCCTTTGTGCGCGGATTGAGGGCCGTGGGGGCGCTGGAACAAGGAGCTCGGGCCGCTTAAGGCTCGCCACGGGAGGGGGCGCCAGAGGGTGCCCCCAAACCTTACCAACTTTTCATCCCCTCGAAGGCGTGCCGTAACGGGCAAACCCTCATGGTCTCCTCACGACGGATCCCACGGGAATCCTTGAGGAGAGACCATGATCAAGATGTCCAATGCCAAGTGGCTCGGCGCGGCGGCCGTGGCGGCGATCATCGCCGGCGGCGCTGTCGAGCAGGGCCGGATCGCCCCGACCCCGGCCCATGCGGAACTGCGCTCCCTGTCGCAGCCCATCGCCATGCCCTCCTTCGCCGACGTCATCGACCGGGTGAAGCCCGCCGTCGTGTCCGTGCGGGTGAAGATGCAGCAGGTCGCCAATCGCGGCGGTGACGACGAGGGCGGCCAGCAGTTCTCCATGCCGGATCTGCCCCCGGGCCATCCGCTCGAGCGCTTCTTCCGCGAGTTCCGGGACGGCCAGCGCGGCGGCCAGCGCCCCGAGCGCGGACCGCGCGGCGGCAATGCCCGCCAGTCGCAGGGTTCCGGCTTCTTCGTGTCGGCCGATGGCTACGTGGTGACCAACAACCACGTGGTGGAGAACGGCTCCGAGGTGCAGGTCGTCATGGACGACGGCAAGACGCTCGACGCCAAGGTCATCGGCACGGATCCGAAGACAGACCTCGCCCTGCTCAAGGTTGAGGGCTCCGACTTCCCGTTCGTGAAGCTCGCAGGCCAGAAGGCGCGGGTCGGCGACTGGGTGCTCGCGGTCGGCAACCCGTTCGGCCTCGGCGGCACGGTTACGGCCGGCATCGTCTCGGCCCAGCACCGGGATATCGGCCAGGGTCCCTACGACGACTTCATCCAGATCGATGCGCCGGTGAACCGGGGCAACTCGGGCGGGCCGACCTTCAACCTCGCCGGCGAGGTGGTGGGCGTGAACACGGCGATCTTCTCGCCGTCGGGCGGCAATGTGGGTATTGCGTTTGCCATCCCGGCGAGCACGGTCAACCAGATCGTCACGTCCCTGCGCGAGAACGGCTCGGTCACCCGCGGCTTCATCGGCGTGCAGATGCAGCCGGTGACCAAGGAGATCGCCGAGGCGATCGGCCTCAAGGAGCCGCGCGGCGCTCTCGTCGCCGAGGCGCTTAAGGACAGCCCCGCCGCGAAGGCCGGCATCCGCACCGGCGACACCATCGTCGCCGTGGACGGGCAGCCGGTGAAGGAGGCGAAGGACCTGTCGCGCCGCATCGCGGAAGTAGCCCCGGGCAAGAGCGTCGCCGTCACCGTCTACCGCGACGGGCGCGAGCGCGAGGTCACCCTCGAGGTCGGCAAGCAGCCGAAGGCGTAACGCCCCCGGCCTCTCCCGTTCCGGAGAGGCCGGCATGAGTTGGACGCCGGGTCCCTTCCTGTCGCCCCCCTGCAGGGCCCGGTGCTCCGCCCACGGCAGGCTGGCCTCTATGGCTGGCCTGCCGTCGGGCCATTTTTGCTGCCGCCGTGGCGCATTTCGTCCTATATGGATCCTGGAGGGCGTCCGATCATGGACAGCCCTTTCTGTCGTAGACAGGTCCAACAGGACTTCCGATCGTGGGCGGCACCTTCTGGCGTAAAGCGGTCCAATGAGACTTCTCATCATCGAGGACGACCGGGAGGCGGCCTCCTACCTCGTCAAAGCGTTTCGGGAAGCCGGCCATGTGGCCGACCATGCGGCGGACGGGCTCGACGGCTATGCGCTGGCGGAGTCCGGCGATTACGACGTCCTCATCGTCGACCGCATGCTGCCGAAGCTCGATGGGCTCTCCCTCATCCGCTCCCTGCGCGAGCAGAAGGTGGAAACACCCGTTCTCATCCTCTCTGCGCTCGGTCAGGTGGACGACCGGGTGAAGGGCTTGCGCGCCGGCGGCGACGATTATCTCCCCAAACCCTATGCCTTCTCCGAGCTCCTCGCCCGCATCGAGGTGCTGGCGCGTCGTCGGAGCGCGGCGCCCTCCGCCGAGCCCACCACCTACCGGGTCGCGGACCTCGAACTCGACCGGCTCTCTCACCGGGTCATCCGCTCGGGCACGGAAATCGTGCTCCAGCCCCGCGAATACCGCCTCCTCGAATACCTGATGCGCAATGCTGGCCAGGTCGTCACACGGACCATGCTCCTGGAACACGTGTGGGACTATCACTTCGACCCGCAGACCAACGTGATCGACGTTCACGTGTCGCGGCTGCGCGCGAAGATCGACAAGGGCTTCGACAAGCCCCTCATCCACACAATCCGTGGGGCCGGCTACATGCTGCGGCCTAGCGCCGAGGGCGCGGGCGAGGTGGTGGAGGAGGAGGGGTGAAGACGCTGTCCGCCGTCCTCACCGATCGACCGGAGGCCCGCCGGCGCTTGTCCTCGGCTGCCATGTGGAAGCTCTTTCGCACGACCGCGTTCAAGCTCACCATCGCATATCTGGCGGTGTTCTTCCTCTTCGCTCTCGCCACGTTCGGCTATGTGGGTTGGAGCGCCCGGCGGGTGCTCGACGACCAGTTCATTTCCACCATCGACGCCGAGATCACGGGCCTCGCCGAACAGTACCGTTCCGGAGGGCTGCGCCGCCTCGTCAACATCGTGGAGCGGCGCTCGCGGATGCCCGGCGCCTCGCTCTACCTCGTGACGACCCCGGCAGGCGAACGGGTTGCCGGCAATATCGGCGCCCTGCCGCCCGGCGTTCTCGACCGGCCGGCCCAGTTCGAGACGGCCTATGGGCGGACCGACGACACCGATGCGACGCCGAACCGCGCCATCGTGCGGGTCTATCTGCTGCCCTCGGACTTTCGCCTGATGGTGGGGCGCGACGTGGAGGAGCGCCTGCGCCTGCGCGAGGCGATCCAGAACGCCTTCGGCTCGTTCCTCATTCTCATCGTGGTGCTCGGCGTTGCGAGCATCTGGTTCATCACCCGGCGGGTGCTGAAGCGTCTCGACGAGATGACGGAGACCACCCGGCTCATCATGGCGGGCGATCTCGGCGGCCGCCTGCGGGTCGCGGGGACGGGCGACGAGCTCGACCGGTTGGCCCAGAACTTCAACGCCATGCTCGACCGCATCGAGGAGCTGATGACCGGGCTGCGGGAGGTCTCGGACAACATCGCCCACGATCTCAAGACACCGCTCACCCGTCTGCGCAACAAGGCCGACGAGGCCCTGCGCAACGCCGAGACGCCCGAAGCCCTTAAAGCGGCGCTCGAAAGCAATATCGAGGAGAGCGACAACCTCATCCGCATCTTCAACGCGCTCCTCATGATCGCGCGGCTCGAAGCCGGCAATGCCCGCGAGGCATTGGCCGATTTCGACGCGTCCGAGGCCGTGCGCGACATGGCGGAGCTCTACGAGGCGCTGGCCGAGGAAGCGGGCGTGCCTCTCGACATCGCCATCGAGGGCCCGCTGCCCGTTCATGGCAGCCGCGAACTCCTGGGGCAGGCCGTGGCCAACCTCCTCGACAACGCCCTCAAATACGGCGCCGACCAGCCCGTCAGCGTCAGCGCCAAGGCAGAGAACGGGGAGGCCCGGATCACCATCGCGGATCGAGGACCCGGAATCGTGGAGGCGGACCGCAACCGCGCCCTGGAGCGTTTCGTGCGTCTCGAGACGGCCCGCTCCCGGCCGGGCTTTGGCCTTGGCCTCAGCCTTGCGGCCGCCGTCGCTCGCCTGCACGGCGGTGGGTTGCACCTGGAGGATAACGGGCCGGGCCTTCGCGCCGTGGTGTCGGTGCCGCTCAAGGGGTAGGGCGCTGCTCCTGCCGGACCTCATAGGCAGGACCATGCTGCCGCCGACCGCGAGATGCTGCGCCTCCTGAGGCTATGCGACAGGTTCGGATTTGCCGATCCGTGCTGGGCCGGGCAATGTGCCGACGATGCCCGCCTCAACCCTCTTCGACCGCCTCACCAAGGCGCCGCCCCCCGCCGACCCGAAGCGCGCGAAGGCGCGGCTCGCCGATCTCCTGACCCGCGTGGCCGAGGAGCCGGCGGCGACGGCTCTCGGCCCGCTTCTGGCTGAGGGAAGGTTGCGGGACCTCCTTCTGGCGGTCGCCGATCACTCGCCCTTCCTCTGGCAGCTCGCCCTGGCGGATCCCTCGCGCCTTGCATGGCTCGCGACCACGGCGCCGGAGGACGCCGCGCGTCATCTCACCGAGGGCCAGCTCTCCCTGTTTCGCGCCTGGCGGGCCGGCACCCTGCAGCGCGATGACCTCGTGCGCGCCTTCCGCCGCAACCGCAACGCCCACGCCCTTCTCGTGGCGCTCGCCGATCTCGGCGGCGTGTGGAGCGTCGAGGAAGTTACGCAATCCCTCTCCGATTTCGCGGATGCCTCCGTGCGCGGCGGCGTCGCGGTCGTGCTGCACGAGGCGGCCGATCTCGGGCGCATCCGGCTCGCGAACCCGGACGATCCCGGCGAGGGATCGGGCTTCACGGTGCTGGCCCTCGGCAAGCATGGGGCCGGCGAACTCAATTATTCGAGCGACATCGATCTCGTGGTGTTCTTCGATCCCGAGGCCGGGGCGCTCGGCGGCAGCGGGGAGGGCGCCACCGTCTATACGAAGATCGCGCAGGCCCTGGCACGCCTCCTTCAAGAGCGCACAGCGGATGGGTTCGTCCACCGGGTCGATTACCGCCTCCGGCCCGACCCGGGCTCCACCCCCACCGCGGTTTCGCTCGCCTCCGCTTACACCTACTACGAGACCGTGGGCCAGAACTGGGAGCGCGCGGCGCTCATCAAGGCGCGCCCGGTCGCGGGCGACATCGAGCTCGGAGAGCGCTTCCTCAAGGACCTTACGCCTTTCATCTGGCGCAAGTATTTCGACTTCGCCTCCATCGCCGACGTCCATGCGATGAAGCGCCAGATCCATGCGGTGCGCGGCCATGACCAGATCGCGGTGGCGGGCCACGATATCAAGCTCGGGCGCGGCGGCATCCGGGAGATCGAGTTCTTCGTGCAGACGCAGCAACTCGTCTTCGGCGGGAGGCGTCCGGCGCTTCGCGGCCGGCGCACCCTCGACATGCTCGGCGAACTGAATGCCGAGGGCTGGATCACCGCGGAGGCGCGGGACGAGCTCTCGGCCGCCTATCGTTTCCTGCGCACCATTGAGCACCGGCTGCAGATGGTCGCCGACGAGCAGACGCAGCGCCTGCCCGCCGACGATGAGCCGCTCATGGGATTTGCGCACTTTTGCGGTTACCCGACCCTGAAGGGCTTCGAGAAAGCCCTGACGGCCCAGGCCCGCATCGTGCAGCGGCACTATGCGCTTCTGTTCGAGGACGGGCCGGAACTCGCCTCCGATATCGGCAGCCTTGTCTTCACCGGCACCACTGACGACCCCGACACCCTCGCGACCTTGGCGCGGCTCGGATTCCAGAACCCGGAGGCGGTGGCCGAGACCGTGCGCGGCTGGCATTTCGGCCGACGCCCCGCGATCCAGAGCGCCAGAGCCCGCGAGGTGCTGACCGAACTCGTTCCGGCGTTACTCGCGGCGCTCGGCGGCACCGCCGATCCGGACGGGGCTCTCGCGGCTCTCGACCGCGCCTTCGGCCGCATGCCGGCGGCCGTCGAACTCCTCACCATCCTGCAATCGCACGACCGCCTGCGGCTTCTCTTCGCCGATCTCCTCGGCACGGCGCCGCGCCTTGCCGACACGGTGGCGCAGGCTCCGCACGTGCTCGATGCGCTCATCGATCCCGCCTTCGGGCAACCGCTCACGGACGATGGCGCGATCGAGGAGCAGGTGCGCCAACTCATCGGCCAGCCGAGCGACTATGAGGATTTTCTGGACCGCACCCGCGACGCCGCCCGCCAGATGCGCTTCGTCACCGGCGCGCGGCTCTTGTCGGGTATTCTCTCCCCTGCCCAGACCGGCGAGGCCTATGCGGCGGTCGCCCGTGCGGTCATCCGCGCCTGCTTCGACGAGGTGCGCCGCACCTTCGAGGCGGAGCACGGCGTGGTGCCCGGCGCCACAATCGCCATCCTCGGTCTTGGCCGCCTCGGCACCCGCGAGCTCACGGCCGGCTCCGACCTCGACCTCGTGGTGATCTACGATTTCGACGAGGAGCGGCGCGAGAGCACCGGGCCGAAGGCGCTCGACGTGGTGATCTACTACACGCGGCTGACGCAGCGCCTCGTCGCGGCGCTCACGGTGCCCACCCGCCGCGGGCGCCTCTATGAGGTGGATCTGCGCCTGCGGCCGCAGGGCGGGAAGGGCCCCGTCGCATCGCAGTTCCGCGGCTTCCTCGACTATCAGCAAAGCGAGGCGGACCTGTGGGAGCACATGGCGCTCACCCGGGCGCGCGTGCTCGCAGGAGACGAGGCTTTCGGGGCGAGGGTCACCGACGCCGTGGCGGCCATTCTCACCGTGAAGCGCGACCCGAAGCACGTCTTCAAGGAGGTGCGGGCCATGCGCGAGCTGATCGCGCAGGAGAAGGGCGACGACGACCCCTGGGACCTTAAGCTCGCCCGCGGCGGCCTCACGGATCTCGACTTCATCGCGCAGGGTTTGGTGCTGGCTTATGGGAGCGCGCATCCTGCCTTGGTTGGGATATCGACGGAAGGCACCTTCGCCGCCGCTCATGCGGTAGGCCTCCTGAGCGAAACGGATGCCCGCGTGCTCACCGACGCGCACAAGCTCTTCAACGACATCTTTCAGTGGCAGCGGCTGACGATCGAGGGAACGTTCGACGTGGCGAGCGTTCCCAAGGCGATCCTGAAGCGGCTGGCGACGGTGGCCGGCCTGCCGAGTGCGGAGGTGTTGCAGGAGCATTTGGGAGAGTTGCGACGGCTTGTAGCGGACATCTCAGATAGCGTGGCGTAGCGACGGAAGCCTCCGGCGCTGAAAACTCCTATTCGGGAGTTTTTACCAGAAGTTGTTCGTCTCATGAGTATCTCAATCTTGTAGTTGAAAAGCAAGTTTCTATCAGAATAAAATCTTATGAATCCTGTATATCCCGAGAGTTATCTGCCTCCCAAAAACCTGCATTGACTACCGCGAAGTCGGATAAGCCCAAGCTGGCAGGGAAGTCATATGTTCGCACCGTTCTCGTTGGAAGAGGAGTGGTATCGCTATAGCAGCGCATATGGCGGATCCGTCGGTTACGGCGGCGCCCAAGCCGGAACGGGTACAGGTGGGGTTGACGGTGCTGGGCCGATCACCATCAGCCCGCGAGGAGTTGTCATAACGAGTAACGGCAAAGAATTCGTTCTAGTCCAACCTGACGGCACAGTGTTGACGACGGCGGCCGTTGACGGGATGACGGTTGAAAATTGGGCGACGCCTGACGGCACTCAGTTCGTATCCGCCTACATGCCGGCTGATAAAATGTCATATTCTTATTGGACTAAGCCGGATGGAAGTTTCGGCATGCAGTCCATGACGTTCGATGCCGACGGGAATAAAATTCTTGAGACTCAATCTACGAGATTTAGCGATGGGCGGACAACGCTTGTAGGATACAACTATACGCGTGGCTGGTCAAAGATAGAAGAATTCGATGCCAGTGGCAGACTTGTTCTGCGTAGACATGCTTCTGATGATGGACTGACGAAGGAAGCTCGTCTTCTTGACAATGGTTTTGTGAGCGTCCGATGGAGCTACCCCGTCGGATTCATTGATGACACTCATACCAATCTTTATTATGGCGATCCAGACGGCACAATGGGGAATTGGGCGCGCCATGTAGGTGAGGTCGACAGCACGTTATCTCGCGGTAAGCTGGTTGAAATAGCCACTACAACACAGAAAACCCAAAACGGTGGTTCTCCGGGTCTGCAAACCACGGTAACCGCGACTTACAAACATGGCGACGGGCGAACGGAAACCATCGCCAGAGACTATCAAATTCTATTCCATCAGGATCGGCCTGCGCCCTCCAGCCCAGTGCCGAACGAAGCTCTAGCGAAAGGCGTCGGTCTAATCGTCCAGATGGTGGACATGATGACGACTCCGGACGCCGAAGGGCAGGCGGTTGCCAGAGTCGGTGTGATGGAAGTGATTGCGAACTCGCAGACATACTTTGTCGGCGCTCGCATCGGCACGAGCTCAGGCGACCGAATTGAAAGCGAGGGCTTGCTCGCTGGCGGCCAAGGCAACGACAGCCTGTTTGGCGGCGCCCAAGACGACATTCTGTACGGCGGCGATGGGGCGGACTTCCTTTTCGGCGGAGCAGGAGGCGACAGGCTGGTCGGCGGTGCGGACTACGATTACGCCGGCTACAGCTCCGCCGTCGTGGCGCGCATGACCCATCTCGCCGGCAACACCGGCGAGGCCGCCGGCGACGCTTATGACGGCATCGAAGGGCTGTCGGGCTCCGCCTACAACGATACCCTGGGCGGCGACCGGTATGGCAACAACCTGTTCGGGCGCGCGGGGCACGACGCGCTGCTTGGAGAGGAGGGGCACGACGCTCTCTCTGGAGAAGACGGTAGCGACAGCCTGGTGGGTGGAGCTGACGGCGACATACTCGATGGCGGCGCCGGCTTCGATTATGCGGAGTACCACACCGCTGCTTCAGGCGTGGTGGTGGATCTGCTGAACGCGGGACGCAATACGGGCGACGCAGCGGGAGATAGCTACGTCTCCATCGAAGGGCTGACCGGCTCGCGCCACAAGGATGAACTTGTCGGCAACCATCTCGGGAACGAACTCTACGGCCTTGGCGGCGACGACACCCTGGAAGGTCGGGGCGGGGCCGACTGGCTCTATGGCGGAGCGGGGCACGACTTCGCGAGCTACTACCAAGCGGCTTCAGGCGTGCGGGCCAACCTCTCGAACGCGGCGCAGAACTCAGGCGAAGCGGCAGGCGATGTCTATGACAGCATCGAGGCGCTGAGTGGCTCCCAGTTCGACGATACGCTCACCGGCAACGGAGATGGCAATAACCTGTACGGTCATGAAGGGGCCGATCGCCTCAACGGCTTGGCCGGGCGTGACTACCTGGTGGGCGGCGGCGGCAACGACGTGCTCGATGGTGGCGCGGGCGGCGACTGGCTCATCGGCGGGGCCGGTAGCGACGCCGTCGCCTACACAATGGCTGTGTTGGCCAACCTGTCCGACGTCTCTCAGAATACCGGCGAGGCGGTCGGGGACATCTACGAGAGCGTCGAGAACATCTTCGGCTCCGCCTACAACGACGTGCTCACCGGCAATGGCGGCTACAACGAACTGTTTGGGCACAACGGCCACGACGCTCTCTATGGTCTTTCCGACGGAGACTTCCTGTCGGGTGGTGAGGGTCACGATCTACTCGTGGGCGGTGCCGGCTCGGACAGGCTGACGGGCGGCACCGGCACGGACATCTTCCGCTTCGATATGGCACTGGGCTCATCGAACGTGGACACGGTGAACGACTTCTCGGTGGGCGAGGGCGACCTGCTGCAGCTGAGCCGATCCGTGTTCACAGCCTTTGCCAGCCAGGGCTCGGTGGGCTCCTGGCAGTTCACCATCGGTCCGTCGGCCACCACGGCGGATCAGCGTCTCATCTACAACAATGTCACCGGGGCGGTGTCATACGATGCGGACGGGGTGGGCGGTGCGGCGCAGATCCAGTTTGCCACCATCGGCAAGTACCTGGCGCTCTCCGCATCCAGCTTCGCGCTGATCTGGGTATAGGATACCTAAGAGGCTCCGCTCAGGCGGGCCTCTCCACCACCCAAGCAGAAACGACAAAGCCGGCGCTACCCAGCGCCGGCTTTTTCTGTCTTCTGGAATGGGTGTCGCGTACTTAAGCCGCTGCGTCGGCCAGGGCGATCTCCGCGCTGGTGTTCTCCGCCAGCGGCAGGTGGACCAGCACGATGGTGCCGACCCCCTCCTGGCTGCGGATGCGCAGGGTGCCGCCATGGAGTTCGGCCAGCGAGCGAGCAATGGCAAGGCCCAGGCCCGAGCCCTTGTAGCTCTTCGAGAACTCGGTCTCGACCTGCTCGAAAGGACGTCCGAGCTTCTGGAGCGCGTGCTCCGGAATGCCGATGCCGTTGTCTTCCACGTAGATGTTGATGGCCTCGGCGGCGTGGCGGGTGCGGACCGTGATGCAGCCGCCGTCGGGCGTGAACTTGGTGGCGTTCTGGAGGAGGTTCACCAGGATCTGGTGGAGCGCCCGCTCGTCCGCCGGAACGGTGATGTCCTCGGGTGCCACGTCGATGGAGACGGTGAGATTTTTCGCGCGCACCTGCTCAGAGACGAGGCGCAGCGCCCGCTGCACGGAGGTGTTCACCTCCACCGAGCGTTTCACGAGGCTCACCCGGCCCGCCTCGATGCGGGACATGTCGAGGATGTCGTTGATGACGGAGAGGAGATATTCGCCGCTCGAACGGATGTCCCGGCAGTATTCTTCGTACTTGGTGGAGCCGAGGGTCCCGAAGATGCCGGTCTCCATCACCTCGGCGAAGCCGATGATGGCGTTGAGCGGCGTGCGCAGCTCGTGGCTCATATTGGCGAGGAACTCGGACTTCGCGCGGTTGGCGCTTTCGGCCTGCGCCTTCTGGTCGAGGTAGCGCTCGGCGAGATCCGCGAGCTGCTGCGTCTGCGCCTCGAGCTTCTGGCGGGATTGCTTCAGGTCGTTGACGGTGGCGATGAGCTGGCGCTCGGAATCCATGAGCTGGTGCTCGTGGCGCTTCAGCGCCGTGATGTCGGTGCCCACGGAGACATAGCCGCCGTCCTTGGTGCGCCGCTCGTTGATCTGCAGCCACCGGCCGTCCTCGAGCCGCGCCTCGAAGGTGCGGGCACCCTCGTCCTGGCGCTCCTCGCGCACGATCTGGTGCTGCACCTCCGGGGGGCGGCCCTGCGCCATGACTTCCGCATAGGAGCGGCCGGGGACGATGGCATCGAGCGGCAGGTCGTGGAGGTTTTGGAACTTCGAATTGCAGAGCACGAGGCGGTTGCTCGCGTCCCACAGCACGAAAGCCTCGGAGACCGCCTCGACCGCGTCGCGCAGCCGTGCGTCGTCCTTGGCGGCTTTCTCCTCAAGGATGCGCTGCTCCGTCACGTCGACCGCGATACCAACGAGGTGGCGGGTCTCATCGTCCGGATCCGCCATCAGCTCGGCGCGAGCGCGCAGCCACACCCAGTCGCCGTTCGCGGCGCGAATGCGGAAATGGTAGTCCACGAGGGATGTGCGGGCGGAGGCGAGCTCGTCGGCCAGCGTGAAGAGATCCTGGTCGTCGGGGTGCACCATGGCGTTCACCTCGCCGAAGGACAGGAACTCGTCCCGCCGCTCGTAGCCGAGGAGCTCGTACATGGAATCCGACCAGTAGATCCGGCCCCGCGCGATATCCCAGTCCCAGAGGCCACAGCGGCCGCGGTTGAGGGCGGAGTCGATACGGTCGCGCACCTTCACGCAGACCTCGTCCGCCGCGCGGGCCCGGTTCGACTGCATCATGTAGGCAGCGCCGATGCCGACGAGCACGATGGTGACGGCGCCAAGAAGCGAGACCTGCCCGATGGTGCGCGCCTGCCAGCTCGCGAGGACGCGGGGGAGGGGCTGCACCACCGCGATCTGCCCACCCGACGAGGCAAGCGCGCGCACGGTGGCGATCGCAGGCTCGCCGTCCGCGAGGCGGATCGTCATCACCCCGGCCCGGTCGGCGAAGACGGTGAGAGGCTGCGACTCGCCCAGAAGCTCGTTGAGGGTGCGGGGCATCGCGGTCGCGGCCGGATAGACCGCCTGCACGATGCCGCTGCCGTCCGCCAGCATGAGGCTGCGGCCCCGGGCCAGCGCTCCGGCGGGCAGACCTTTCGCGAGATCGTCCAGCTGAGTTGCCGCCGCGACGCGATCGATCGGGGAAGCCGCGCCGCCCATGCGCGTGGCCGAGAGGCTCGCGAGCACGTCGATGTCCGCGATCGCGTCAACCACGGTCTCTTCGCGCGCGTCGGAGAGCTGGATCCAGGCGCTCGTTGCGAGCGTCAATAGGAACAGGCCGAGGAGGGCCGGAACGGCAAGCCGCAGCCACGGCTCATACCGTTCAAGATGCTGGTAAGCCGGGCTCGCCAGGCTACGGGTTACACCAAGAATGGTTCCCGCGCGCGCCGATACCCATGCGGTCTCCGCCCCCGCCATGCGAAGCCCCTCCGGAATCCATTTATCGTCCTGTTTCGGAGGACGTGCCGCATCTCTCCGAATCACCATCAATAGAATCGTGGGCAGGTGATTTGTCCAGCTGGGAACAAGCCTGCCGACGCCCATTTTAAGAAGTTCTTAACAGCTGTCCACAGGTGAAAAACATAATAGAAAACAGATACTTAGTCATATAGCGATTACCCAAGGGAACGTTGAACAATGTCTCCTAGATCGCGGGAAAGACTGGCCTTTTCGGCGATGCTTCGTAGGGCCTGCTCAGCTTGTCCCCTGCGCGCTCCGTCCATTGTCCTCCATGACCCGAAAGACGTAGCGAGCCGGGCCGCCAATTGGGGGTTCGCGGGGTCCACGGCGGTCACGATTTCAGCGAGGAATCGATAACCTGCGCCGTCCGCCCGATGGAACTGCGTCGGGTTCATCATGGCGAGGGCTCCGACGAGGGCGCGCACCCGGTTTGGGTTGCCCATGGAGAACGCGTGATGCCTCATCAGGCGGCGCACCCGCTCCAGTGTTTCATCTTCGGGGATCGTCGCTTGAAGGGTGAACCACTTGTCGAGTGCGAGAGGTTCATCCCGGTAGCGCTCCGCGAAAGCCTCAAGCGCATCCTCACGCACCCGACCCGGCAATTGCGACAGGGTGGCGAGAGCGGCGATGCGGTCGGTCATGTTGGTGGCGGCTTCGAGCTGCGCAGCTGCCATGGCTTCGCCCGCTTGGGGATCGGCCGCCGCGATCAGGTCGAGAGCGACGTTGCGAAGCGAGCGGCGCCCGGCGCTGCCAGCGTCCGGACTGTACGCGCCGGGCAGTGCGAGAGCAGCGCGCAGGGTTTGCAAGCGGGTCCCGCATCTGTGGCCCACCACCTGGCGCAGTTCGCGCCGGGCCGCATGGATCGCGTCGGGGTTCACGTCCCGCCCTATCTCCTGGGCCACGTCCGCCTCGCTCGGCAGGGTGAGGACGAGCGCCGCAAAGGCAGGGTCCGTTTCGGCCTCAGCATCGAGGAACGCGAGCAGGGCCGTCGCGAGCGCCTCCGCGCCCGTCCCATCGAAGTCGGCGCCCGTGCCGCGCGCCACCAGAAGGCGCATCGCCACGCTCTGAGCCGCCTGCCAGCGGTTGAATGGATCGGTGTCGTGACGCAGGAGAACAAGGAGATCCGCGTTCGACAGGTCGAGGGAGAGGCGCACGGGCGCCGAGAACCCGCGCAGGAGCGAGGGCACGGGACGCACGGGCACGTTCTGGAAGTCGAGGGTTGCGCGGGCCGCATCGAGAACGAAGACGCCCTCTCTGGAGACAGCGTTCGCCGCGGCGTCGAGCGGGCGCCCATCCTCGGCCACGAGGCCGAGCGCCACTGGGATCGCCATCGGCTCCTTCACGGGCTGTCCAGGCGTTGGCGGCGTCTCCTGCACAAGATCCAGGCGGTACGTGCGCGCGGCCGCGTCGTAGGTGCCGCTCGCCGTCACGCGCGGTGTACCGGCCTGCTCGTACCAGCGGGCGAAATGCGAGAGATCGCGGCCTGTGACATCCGCGAAGGCGGCGAGAAAATCTTCCACCGTCGCTGCCGTGCCGTCGCAGCGCTCGAAATAGAGATCCATCCCGCGCCGGAAATCCGCTTCGCCGATGAGTGTCTTGAGCATGCGCACGATCTCGGCGCCCTTCTCGTAGACGGTCGCCGTGTAGAAGTTGTTGATCTCCGCGTAGCGGGTCGGCCGCACCGGGTGGGCGAGCGGGCTCGCGTCTTCAGAGAACTGCCGCGCCCGGAGGGCTTTCACCTCGGCGATGCGGTGCACGGGACGCGAGCGCTCGTCGGAGGAGAATTCCTGGTCGCGAAAAACCGTCAGGCCCTCCTTCAGGCAGAGCTGGAACCAGTCGCGGCAGGTGACCCGGTTGCCCGACCAATTATGAAAATACTCGTGCGCGATGATTGCCTCGATATTCGCGTAGTCGACATCCGTCGCCGTGTCGGACGAGGCCAGCACAAATTTGTCGTTGAAGATGTTGAGGCCTTTGTTCTCCATGGCCCCCATGTTGAAATCCGGGACGGCGACGATGTTGAAGACGTCGAGGTCGTATTCCCGGCCGAACACGCGCTCGTCCCAGCGCATGGAGCGGATGAGGGCATCGAGCGCGTAATCCGCGCGATCTTCCTTGCCAGGCTCCACATAGATCCCAAGCTCCACCTCCCGCCCGCTCGCGGTGGTGTAGGGCGCCCGCACGTGACCGAGGCGCCCGCCGACGAGCGCGAACAGGTAGGAGGGCTTCGGGTGCGGGTCGTGCCACACCGCGAAATGCCGGGTGGTGCCCTCGATCGGTCCGCTCTCCACCGGATTGCCGTTGCCGAGCAGAACGGGCGCCTCATCGCGCTCTGCCTCGATGCGCGTCGTGTAGACGCTGAGCACGTCCGGCCGGTCGAGGAAGTAGGTGATGCGCCGGAAGCCTTCCGACTCGCATTGCGTGCAATAGTTCCCGCCCGAGCGGTAGAGCCCCATGAGTTTCGTGTTGGCCGTTGGGTTGATCTCGGTCTCGACCGCGATGGTGAAGGGCCGCTGCGGCGGCTCGTGAAGCTCGAAGCCCTGCGGTGTCGCCGTGAAGGAGCCCGGCGGCAGGGCGCGCCCGTCGAGGGCGACGGCCTTCAGCATCAGTTCGTCCCCATCGAGCACGAGCGGTTCGCCCCTTCGCCCTGCGGGGTTCGGCCGGATCGCCAGGGTCGCCGTCACCCGCGTCGCCGTGGGGTGCAGGCGCACGTCGAGGTCCACCCGGTCGATCAGGTAGTCGCTCGGACGGTAATCCTCGAGTCGGATGACGGGGGCGGTTTCGGTGCGCATGGGCCTGCTCGCGATGGTGCTTCGCCCTGTTTAAAGGACCAGCGGCACGTGACGCAACGCAAGGGCGCCATTCAGACGCGTCGCAGGGGCTCCGCGTGGCCGATCACCCGCACCACCTCGGGATGAGCCGCGCGAAAGCGGCGCTCCAGTTCGTCGACGCAGGCATGCACCTCCGTCACCTGCAGGGCCGGCTCGATGCGACAATGGTAGTTGACCACGAGCCCGTCGCTGGTACGGCGAACGCGCACGGAATGAACGTCCCTCACGGTGCCGACCAGCGCGGCGCATTCGGCGAGAGATCGGGCGACGGCAGCCGTGGTGCCGGCGCTCTCGTCGGTGCCGGCTAGCGCTCCTACCCGCAGCGGCTCGATATGGGTGTCGACCTCGATCGTCTCGCCGAGCTCCTCCCGGATCGCTCCCTCGAGCTTCGAGGCGAGCCCGTGGGCCGCGGCGAGGCTCATCCGCCCATCGACCTCGAGATCGAGGCTGATGCTGAGACGTCCCGCGACCTCCTGCACCATCACATGATGCACAGGCATCCGGCGCTTTGCCGCGATGAGGAGCACGCGCTCCAGCACCGTCTCGTCGTCGAGTTGCGTCGGCTCCGCCGTCACCACGATTTCGGAGCGCGGCACCTGCGCCACCACGGCCGCGATGAGCTGCGCTTTGATCGAGGCGACCTTTTCGAGCGGCAGGGTCCGCGGCACCCGCACCAGCACCTCTCCAAAAACCTGACCGCCGCCCGGACGGACCCGCACCCTGTCGACCGCCACGATGCCCGGTATAGCCTCAGCAATGGCCTGGATGCGCTCGCCGAGGCCCTTTGGGGCGGCGTCGAGCAGGGTATCGATGGTGCGCTTCGCCAGGCGAAAGCCCGCGAATGCAATGAAGAGCGACACCCCGATGGCAACGAGCGAATCCGCCTGCGGGTAGCCGAGAGCCGCCGCCCCGAGCGCTGCCAGCACCAGGGCCGAGTTGACGAGATCGGCCGAGAAGTGGAGCGCGTCCGCTTCAAGGGCTTCGCTGCCGGTCTCCCGCGCCACCCGCTTCAGGGAACGCCAGCGCCAGGAATCGACCGCAATGGCCCCGACGAGAACTGCCGCGGCGATCCAGCTCGGCTCCACCTCGAATTCCTGGTTGAGGAGCCGGCGGACGCCTTCATAGGCCACGGCCCCCGAGAGCAGGAACAGGAAGGCCGTCTCGATGAGGGCCGCGAGGGACTCGAACTTGCCATGCCCATAATGGTGCTCCGCATCGGCGGGCTTGTGGGAGGCGCGCACGGCGAGGAACGTGATCGTGGTCGCCGCCACATCGAGTAGGCTGTGGGCCGCATCCGAGATGAGCGCGAGCGATCCCGTGGCAAGGCCTGCCGCCCCCTTGGCGAGGGTGATGGCGGCGCTCGCGGCGATGGACCAGAGGGCAGCGCGTTCCTTGCGGGCCTCGATGGGGTTTCGTTCGCTCAAGGGGAGCCTCGATGGGTCGACTGGCCGGTCATAGCCGAACCGGCGGTCCGGCGCATCCAGGCGCTTTTTCCTGCCGGAGCCTGCATAGCCTGCGCCCCACGCATGATGGCAGGGCCCTTGACCCGGCGGCGGGAAGCGCCAAGACGTGACCGCATAGCCAAGGGGAGACCTCGATGGAATATCTTCACACCATGGTTCGCGTGGCGAACCTCGAGCAATCGCTCGATTTCTACTGCAACAAGCTCGGCCTCGTCGAAGTGCGCCGCATCGACAACGAGAAGGGCCGCTATACGCTCGTCTTCCTCGCCGCGCCCGGCGACGTGGAAAAGGCGCGGGATTCGAAGGCGCCGCTGGTCGAGCTCACCTATAATTGGGACGAGCACGAATACGGGGGCGGGCGCAATTTCGGCCATCTGGCCTATCGGGTCGACGACATTTACGACACCTGCCAGAAGCTGATGGAGGCCGGAATCACCATCAACCGGCCGCCGCGGGACGGCTACATGGCCTTCATCCGCTCGCCGGACAACATCTCGATCGAGCTCCTCCAGCGCGGCGAGGCGAAGGCTCCCCAGGAGCCCTGGACCTCCATGCCGAACACAGGGGTTTGGTAGCGCCCTTGCCGCCGCCGGTGTGCCGGCCATGGCATGGTAGCATCGGTAGAACACCTGATTTACTTTTGGTTGCTAGCGTCCCCCGGCCATGAAGAATTCATGCTCGGGGGCGCCTGTGTTCAGAAAGATCAATCTCGTCGCTAAAGTCGTCGCGCTCGTCGCGGCGGCCGTCATGCTCACCGCCGGTGCCCTCTGGGCGGCCGCATCCCGGGAGATGTGGTCGGAACTCGAGGTCAAGCAGGAGCAGGACGGCGAGCAGTACATCCGCAGCCTCGCCCTGGTCTATGCGGGCCGCGTCAAGGACGCGAAGGTCACCCTGAACGGCTCCCGGGTGGCGCGGATCGAATCCCCCTCGCTGGCTAATTTTTCGGATTTCTCGATCGTCGACGATTCCGTCGCCTATGTGGGCGGCAACGCCACCATCTTCACCTTCGACAGCACCCAGGACGCGTTCGTCCGGCGCACCACCACGGTGAAGAAGGAGAACGGCGAGCGGGCGGTCGGCACCAAGCTGGCCCCGGAGAGCCCGGCGCAGGCCTATCTTCGCCGCGGCGAGGCCTATTACGGGCCGACGCTCCTGTTCGGGCGTCATTTCTACACCGTCTACCAGCCCACCTTCGACTCGGCCGGCAAGGTGAACGGCGCCCTCTATGTGGGCATCCCCATCGAGGCCTATTTCAACGCCTATGACAGCACCATGCGGAGCATGGGCCTGATGGCGATGCTGACCGCAGTGCTGATCTGCATCGGCGCGGGCCTCGTCGCGGCCCGCCTGTTCCGGCCCCTGCGCCTCATCTCCAGCCGCGTCGACGCGCTCGCCCAGGGCGACCTTGCCAGCCCCATCAGCCACCAGGAGCGGGGAGACGAGATCGGCGCCGTGGCGAGAGCCCTCGAGGTCCTGCGCGAGACGAGCTTGCGCGCCCAGTCCCTCGAGGAGCAGCAGCGCGAGGTGGAGCAGGGCAATGCCCGCCGTCGGGCCGATCTCGACGCGGCGATCCAGGATTTCCGCCACCGGGCGACCGGGCTTCTCACCTCGCTGACCTCCTCCACCCAGGGCATGCGCGGACGAGCCGAGGAGATGTCCGGGGTGTCCGAGAATGCGCGGGGCGCCATCGAGCAGGCGTCCGGCTCCTCCCGGGAGGCGTCCACCAACGTCCAGATGGTCGCGAGCGCTGCCGAGGAACTCTCCGCCTCCATCAACGAGATCGGCGGCCAGCTCGGCCGAGCGAAGTCGCTCGCCGAGCGGGCGCTGAACGAGGCCGAGACCACGAATTCCGAGATTGGCGGCCTAGCCCAGGCGGCCCAGCGGATCGGGGATGTGGTGGACCTCATCCGGTCCATCGCGGAGCAAACGAACCTGCTGGCCCTCAACGCCACGATCGAGGCTGCCCGAGCCGGCGAGGCCGGACGGGGCTTTGCTGTGGTCGCCGCCGAGGTGAAGACCCTGGCGACCCAGACTGCCAAGGCCACCGAGGAAATCACAAAGCAGATCCAAAGCGTCCAGACCTCCACGGACGGCGCCGTTGACGCGATCCGCCGGATCACCGGCAGGATGCGGGAGATCAACGAGACCACGGTCGGCATCGCGGCCTCGGTGGTGCAGCAAGGCTCGGCCACGGAGGAAATCTCCCGCAACGTGGCCCAGGCCGCGCAGGGGACCCAGGCCATGGCCCAGAGCCTTACCACCGTGACCGGAGCCGCCCAGCGCACATCGGAGACCGCCGTCACCGTGACGGGTGCCGCCCAGCAGGTGGATGGGGTCGCCGGGGAGCTCGAGCGCGAGATCGAGCGCTTCCTCGGGCGCGTGGCCGCCTAAACCTGCACCAAATCAGGGTTCCAAGGGCGGAGTCGCGCTGCGACACCGCCCTTTTTCATGCCCCATTGGCTTGCGCTTGCCTCTCCGTCATTCTACCCCGCCTGACCCATTGAGCCGGCTTGAGACCGGCGGAGGAACGGCGTGACAAGACAAGTGGTCCGCTTCTGGCGGCGCGGCGAGCGGGTGGAGGTCTCCGATTTCCACCCTAGGACGACGCTGCTCGACTATCTGCGCCTGCAGGAACGAAGCCTGGGCACCAAGGAAGGCTGCGCGGAAGGCGATTGCGGCGCCTGCACGGTGGCCCTTGGCCGGGTGAGGGAAGGGCGGCTGACCTACGAGCCCGTGAATGCCTGCATCCTGCTCCTGGGGCAGGTGGACGGGGCCGAGATCGTGACGGTCGAGGATCTGGCCGGCGACGCGCTCCACCCGGTGCAGGCCGCCATGGTGGCGCACCACGGGTCGCAATGCGGCTTCTGCACCCCTGGCATCGTCATGAGCCTGTTCACCCTCTACCAGGAGGGCGCACGCCCGGTGACCCGGGAGGCGGTGAACGACGTGCTCGCCGGAAACCTGTGCCGTTGCACCGGCTACCGCCCGATCGTCGATGCGGCGCTCGCGGCCTGCGCGGCGGAGCCCGCCGACCGGTTTGCGGAAACGCGCCCTATCATCGAAGAGCGCCTGATTACGGCCGCGGATTCGGCCGATGTCTTCGTCGGCGATGCGGCCCGCTTCTTTGCGGCGCCCGCGAGCGAGGAGTCCCTCGCGCGGCTCTATGCCGACCACCCGGATGCGACGCTGGTCGCCGGCGCCACGGATGTGGGCCTATGGGTCACCAAGGGCATGGCTCCCATGGACAAGGTGATCTGGCTCGGCCGGGTCGCCGGGCTCGATGCCCTGGAGGACGGGCCGGACGCCCTCGCCATAGGCGCGACCGTCACCCATGCGGACGCGTTTTCGGCACTGAGCGCCATCGATCTGGATCTCGGCGAGCTGATGCGCCGCTTCGGATCCGCGCAGGTGCGCGCCTCGGGTACGGTCGGCGGCAACATCGCCAATGGCTCGCCCATCGGTGATTTGGCTCCCGCGCTCCTGGCGCTCGGCGCCAGCCTCGACCTTGCGGGCATCGCAGGCACGCGCACCATCCCCCTCGACAGTTTCTTCATCGCCTACCGTCGTCAGGACCGGCAGCCCGGCGAGTATGTCCGGCGCATCACCCTGCCGAAGCTCAAGGCGAATGAGGCGTTCCGCGCCTTCAAGGTGTCCAAGCGCTTCGACGAAGATATCTCCGCCGTGATGGGCGCGTTCAATTTCACCCTCGACGGACGCCAGATCGCCGCGGCGCGGATCGCTTTCGGCGGCATGGCGGGCATCCCCAAGCGCGCGGCGGAGACGGAAGCGGCCTTGGCGGGCCTCTCCCTCGACGAGCCCGCAGCCTGGGAGGGCGCTTACGCGGCGCTCGCCCGCGACTACCAACCCATGACCGATCATCGCGCCTCGGCGGAATACCGCGCCACGGTGGCGCGCAACCTTCTCTTTAAGGCGCTCATGGAGATCGCCCACGGGACCAGCCGCGCGACCCGCATCATCGGTGAGCGCGACCGGCTCGAGGCGGCGGAGTAGGGCGATGGATGAGACAGTCCTGAAGTCTTCCACAACTCCCTCCCCCCTTGTGGGGGAGGGCAGGGAGGGGGGTAGCGCTCCACAGGAGCGCTCGCGGAGCGAACGGGTTGTGGGCGACGCAAGGCATGGCTTCGACGCCATACCCCCCTCTCCAACTCTCCCTCACAAGGGGGAAGAGAGCTCCGAAGCGCTCCGCCACGTCCGCCAGCCCCTGCCGCACGATTCTGCGATGAAGCATGTGCAGGGGGCGGCGCAGTATATCGACGACATCCGCGAGCCCGAGGGCACTCTGCATGTGGCGATCGGCCAATCGCCGAAGGCGCGCGGCCGACTTCTCTCCCTCGACCTCTCCGCCGTGCGCGCGATGCCCGGCGTGGTGGCGGTGCTGACTGCGGCCGACATCCCGGGCAAGAACGACGTCTCGCCGGCCTTTGGGGACGATCCGCTCTTCGTCGAGACCGAGATCGGCTTCCACGGCCAGGCCCTCTTCGCGGTCGTCGCGACGGAGCGGGACATTGCCCGCCGCGCCGTGAAGCTCGCCACCATGGAGATCGAGGCGGAGCGCCCGAGCGTCACCGTCGAGGACGCCTTGGAGCGCGGCGAGACCGTGCTTCCGGACTACGCCTTCGGCAGGGGCGACCCGCGGACGGCCATCGCCGCCGCGCCGCGCTCGCTTGCGGGTTCGTTCCGGGTCGGCGGCCAGGAGCATTTCTATCTCGAAGGACAGATTGCGCTCGCGATCCCGGGCGAGGACGGGGACGTCTACGTCTATTCCTCTACGCAGCACCCGAGCGAGGTGCAGCATGTGGTGGCGCGCGTTCTCGACATCCCGGATTCCTACGTCACTTGCGAGATCCGCCGCATGGGCGGAGGGTTCGGCGGCAAGGAGAGCCAAGCGACGCAATGGGCGGTGACGGCGGCGCTCGCGGCGCGCGTGACGGGGCGGCCCTGCAAGCTGCGGCTCGACCGCGACGACGACTTCATCCTCACCGGCAAGCGCCACGATTTCCGGTGCGACTGGCAGGTGGGCTTCGACGAGGAGGGGCGTGTCTCGGCCTACGCGGTGGATCATCTCGCCCGCTGCGGCTACTCGGCGGACCTGTCGTCCGGCGTTGTTGATCGCACCATGTTCCACTCGGACAATGCCTATTGGCTGCCCGATGTGCATGTGGGCTCGAAGCGCCTGAAGACCAACACGGTCTCGAATACGGCGTTTCGCGGCTTCGGCGGCCCCCAGGGCATGCTCGCCATCGAGCACGTGATGGACCAGATCGCCTGGGCGACAGGCCGCGACCCGCTCGACGTGCGCTATGCCAACCTCTACCGCCCGGGCGGCAATCTCACGCCCTTTGGCATGGAGGTGGAGGAGACCGACACGCTCCGCAGCCTCATCGAGACCCTGGAACGCTCCTCGGATTACCGGGCGCGGCGCCAGGAGATCGCCGCCTTCAACGCATCGTCACCGATTATGAAGCGCGGGCTCGCGCTGACGCCGGTGAAGTTCGGCATCAGCTTCACGCTCACGCATCTGAACCAGGCGGGCGCCCTCGTCCACGTGTATCAGGACGGCTCTGTGCACCTGAACCACGGTGGCACCGAGATGGGGCAGGGGCTCTATGTGAAGGTCGCGCAGGTGGTGGCCGAGGAGTTCGGCATCGCCCTGGAGCGCGTGCGCATCACCGCGACCACCACCGCGAAGGTGCCGAACACGGCCCCGACGGCGGCCTCGTCCGGCACCGATCTCAACGGCATGGCGGCCCGCATCGCGGCCCGCGCCATCAAGGCTCGCATGGCCGCGCAGGCGGCCCAGAAATTCGGCGTCACAGAGGACCAGGTGGAGTTCCGGGAGGACCGGGTCTTTGCGGGCAACGAGAGCCTGTCCTTCACCGAACTCGCGAAGCTTTGCGTGGTCTCGCGGGTGCAGCTCTCGCAGGCGGGCTTCTACAAGACGCCGAAGATCACCTGGGACCGGGCGACGGCGACGGGGCGACCCTTCCTTTATTTCGCCTACGGCGCGGCCTGCGCGGAGGTGATCGTCGATACGCTCACGGGCGAGAACCGCGTGACTCGCGTCGACATCCTCCACGACGTGGGCCAGTCCCTCAATCCGGCCATCGATATCGGCCAGATCGAGGGAGGCTTCGTGCAGGGCATGGGGTGGCTCACCACGGAGGAGCTCGTCTTCGACGGCGAGGGCCGCCTGCGCACGCACGCGCCCTCCACCTACAAGATCCCCGTCGCCTCCGATGTGCCTGCCGATTTTCGCGTGGCATTGTTCCCCAACAGCAACCGGGAGGACACGATCTACCGGTCGAAGGCCGTGGGCGAGCCGCCGATCATGCTGGCGAACAGCGTGTTCTGCGCCCTCGCCGATGCTGTCCATGCCATCGACCCCGCGCGCCCCGTGCCCCTCGACGCGCCCGCGACGCCGGAAGCGATCCTGAGGGCTTGCGAGGCGCTGCGCGGACGATCCATGAACCCGCCGACCGTGGGATCCGCGGGGTGAACCACTGGCGGCGGCTCGCCGATCTCGTCGCGGCCCATGGGGCCGCGGCGCTCGTCACCGTGCATGAGGCCAAGGGCTCGGTGCCCCGCGAGGCGGGCGCCCGGATGGTGGTGCGGCCCGACGGTGCGTTCCACGGCACCATCGGGGGCGGCCGCCTCGAATGGGAGATGCTGGCTCTCGCCCGGCAAGCCCTGGGGCAGGGCCGTGGCCCGGCCCGGTTCGTGGACCAGGCCCTCGGCCCCGATCTCGGCCAGTGTTGCGGCGGCTTCGTGACGGTGCTGATCGAAACGTTCGACCGGCGCGACACGGCCGAACTGGAGGCGCTGGCGGCAGGCGGCGCCGTCGAGGCCTGGCTCGAAGATGGTCGCGTGAGGCGCGGTTCTCCTTCTCCCAGCGCAATGGAGGAGACATGGCGCGAGCCCGCCCCCGACAATCCGACTCCGGTCCTTCTCTTCGGTGCCGGCCATGTGGGCCGCGCCCTCGTCCTTGCGCTGGCGCCGCTCCCCTTTGCGGTACGCTGGATCGACAGCCGCCCGGACGCCTTTCCCCCGCACATTCCCGGCAACGCCACGCCCGTCCACGCGACCGATCTCGCAGCCGAGATCGCGGCGGCTCCGGGGGACGCTCTCATCCTCGTCATGACCCACGATCACGCCCTGGACCTCGCCGTCACGGCGTCGGCCCTCGGGCGGGGCTTTCCCTTCGTGGGCCTCATCGGATCGGGGACAAAGCGGGCGCGGTTCGAGAAGCGTTATCGGGAGATCGCAATCCCGGAGGAGCGCATCGCCGCTCTGGTCTGCCCCATCGGATTGCCGGGAATCGCGGGCAAGGAGCCCGCGACCATCGCGGCGTCCGTCGCCGCGCAGCTGCTTCAGCAGCGCCGGTAGGCGCGCCGAAGGGGAGGGGAATTCCCAAGCCGCGCCCCAGCCGCTAAACAGCCCCCATGACCAGCCTGACGCCCGACGATCACAAATACCTGGCGCGCGCCGTCGCGCTCTCCCGCGAGCACATGGAGGGCGGCGCCGGCGGGCCGTTCGGAGCCGTCATCGTGCGCGATGGCGAAGTGCTGGCGGAGGGATGGAATCAGGTGACCTCCGCCAACGACCCGACGGCCCATGCGGAGGTCACGGCGATCCGCCGGGCCTGCGCGGCGCTCGGCGACTTCTCGCTCCCTGGCGCGACGCTCTACACGAGCTGCGAGCCATGCCCCATGTGCCTCGCCTCCGCCTACTGGGCCCGGGTGTCGCGCATCGTCTACGCCAATACCCGCGAGGACGCGGCCGCCATCGGCTTCGACGATCAGCTCATCTACGACGAGATCCCCAAGCCCGTGACGGAGCGCCTGATCCCGACCATCCACGCGCCTACGGCCGATGCAAAGGCAGTGTTCGCCGCCTGGATGAGCAAGGCCGACAAGATCGCGTATTAGGGTGCCATCGACGTTCAAGCCTGGGCAGGGTTGCGGCCAGCGGCTGGCCCAGGGGCCCGCAACGGTGCTACCACTGGCGCAACCGACCCACCCCTGCTTCGAGGACAGCCATGCTCCGCGCTACCGCCATCGTCCGCAAACCCGCTGTCAAGGCCGACAAGGTCGCCGACACCGTCAGCCTCGACCACGAGGGCCGGAGCCGCGGCCAAGGGGTGCTCAGGGGCGAAGCCGGTCTCGATTTCCTGCTCGATCTCGATAACACCTCGGGGCTGAACGATGGAGACGCGGTGAAGCTCGAGGACGGGCGCCTCGTCCAGGTGAAGGCCGCGCCTCAGCGGCTTCTCGAAATCCGGGCTGAAAATCCCGTGCGCCTCGTGAAGGCTGCCTACCGCCTAGGCGGCCGCCATGCGCCCGTGGAGCTTACGGCGGATGCCCTCTACGTGGAGGAGGATGCAGCCCTCGCCGAAATGGCCCGGGGCCAGGGCTGCACCGTGACGCCGGTGATGCGCCCCTTCCAGCCGGAGCGCGGTGCCGACGCCCACGATTGCGGCCACGACCATCACCACCACGGACACTCCCACAGTCACGGGCACAGTCACGGGCACAGCCACTCGCACGATCACGCCCATGGGCACGACCATGCCCACGCCCACGCCCACGCACACAGCCATTCGCACGCGGAGGCGCATGCGCAGTCCCACACCCACGGGGACGGGTGCGGCTGCGGTCACGAGCATCACCACGGGCATGACCACGGCCACAAGCACGGGCATTGAAGGGTAGGCTGCGCGCAGCCTCGCCTCAGACGATCTTCCCCCGCGCTGCTACTGGGATCTCGCCCACAATCGTGTCGCCGCGGGTCGCGACGAGGCGGTCCACCATGTTCACCACAACGCAGACATGGTTCGGCACGATGCGCACCACGTCGCCGATACCGGGCCGGTCGTTGCAGGCGGAGAGATCCAGAAAGCCGTGCTCCTCGGAGAAGTGGGCGATGCGCGCCTGCGGATGCTCCAGGATCAGGCCGTAGCCGTCGAGCCCGCCGGAATCCCAGGTGAGCGTCTTGGAGCCTGCGTCCAGAATGCCGCGCTCGGCGCCCGCCCGGCTCACCACCGTGGAGACCACGTGCAGCGCCACGTCGTCGAGATCCGCATAGCCCGCCCGCAGCATCATGCGGTCGTTGAAAATGGACGTGCCCGAGCGATGCTCGGTGACGGGCTTGATCTGCCCGAGCTCCTTGAGCGCCGGGGTGCCGCCGGTGGAGACGATCTCCGGCTCAAGCCCTGCCTCGCGCAGGCCGGCGAGCGCCTCGTCGAGGAAACGCTGCGAGGCCTCCACGCTGCCCACGGGCGGGTACATCATCAGCCCCGCAAAGCGCAGCCCCGGCCGCGCGGCGATATCCTTGGCGAGCCTAATCGCCTCGCCCGGAGTCTCGACGCCCGCGCGCTTGTAGCCCGTGTCGCATTCCACCACCACGTCGAGATCGCGGCCCGCCTGGGACGCGGCCTGCGGCAGGCCTTCCACGGTCACCGGGTTGTCGGCGGCGACGATCATCCGCGTCCGGTCCATGAGCCGCGCGAGGCGTCCGAGCTTTTCTTCCCCGAGAATATTGTAGCTCACGAGAATGCTCTCGAACCCGACCTCCGCCATCACCTCCGCCTCGCCGAGCTTCTGGCAGGTGATGCCTCGGGCCCCCGCATCCTTCTGCATTCGCGCGAGGTCCGGGCTCTTGTGGGTCTTGATATGCGGCCGGTTCGCCACTCCGGCCGCGTCGCAGGCGGCCTGTAACTTGGCGATATTGCGCTCCACCCGGTCGAGGTCGATCACCACTGAGGGTGTGCCGAAGATGCGGGCGATGTCGTGGGCGAGGGCGGTCATGGCAGGTCTCCAGCTCCTCCGGCATACCCCAAAACGGCAGCGGTTGCAGGCGAATTCGCCAGATCCGTCGGTATCCGCCGGGTTGCGGCCCGCCCGCCCCCCGTCTATCTCCGTCCAATGACGTCGCCCCTTCTCACCTCGCGGGACATCCGCTTCACGGTTGCACCCATGATGGACTGGACGGATCGGCATTGCCGGTTCTTCCATCGCCTGATGTCGCGCCGGGCTCGGCTCTACACGGAGATGGTCACGACCGGGGCCGTCATCCATGGTCCCCGGGAGCGGCTGCTTGGCTTTTCCGCCGAGGAACATCCGGTCGCAGTGCAGCTTGGCGGATCCAACCCGGCCGAGCTCGCGGAGGCGGCGCGGATCTGCGCGGAGTTCGGCTACGACGAGATCAACCTCAATGTGGGCTGCCCCTCCGACCGCGTGCAGGATGGCCGCTTCGGCGCCTGTCTGATGCGCGAGCCCGCGCTCGTGGGCGAGGGCGTGGCGGCCATGAAGGCTGCGGTCAGCATTCCCGTGACGGTGAAGTGCCGCATCGGTGTGGACGATCAGGATACCGAGATCGCGCTCGATGCGCTGACCGATGCGGTCACGAAGGCCGGCGCCGATGCGCTCGTCGTTCATGCCCGCAAGGCATGGCTCCAGGGTCTCTCCCCGAAGGAGAACCGGGACGTGCCGCCCCTCGATTACGGCCGCGTCTATCGCCTGAAGCAGGCCCGGCCCTCGCTTCCCATCGGCATCAACGGGGGGATCCGGACCATGGCGGAGTGCAAGGCGCATCTCGACCATGTGGATGGGGTCATGCTCGGCCGCGTCGCCTATCACGAGCCGGAGATCCTGCTCGCCGTCGACCGCGAGCTGTTCGGCGAGGAGCCGCCTTTGCGCGACGGGTTCGAGGCGCTGGAAGCCTTCGAGCCTTACGTGGCCGCCCGTCTCGCGGAGGGCCAGCGCCTTCATACGATGACACGTCACCTCCTCGGTCTCTTCATGGGCCAGCCGGGCGCCCGGGCCTACCGACGCCACCTCGCCACGGAGGGCGTGAAGCCGGGTGCGGATCTTGCCACCTTGCGCGACGCGGTCGCCCATGTGCGACGCGCCCGGGCGGCGCTCGGCGAGGCGGCCTGATGGCCGAGGCGACGCCGCGCAACCCGGCCTATCGTGACGACCTCGAGCGCCTCTTCCGTGATCAGACCGTGATGGAGACCATTGGGGCCCGGCTCGTCCGCGCGGCGCCCGGTGAAGCCGAGATCGAGCTGTTCATCACCCCGAAGGTCGCCCAGCACAACGGTTTCGTCCATGCGGGCGTCGTCGCGATCATCGCGGATTCGGCGTGCGGCTGCGCGGCCTTCACACTCATGGGTCCCGGGCAGAACGTCCTCACCGCCGAGTTCAAGCAGAACCTCCTCGCGCCCGCCACGGGCGAGCGACTGATCGCCAGCGCCAAGGTCGTGCGCGCAGGCCGCACCCTCACGGTGGCGCAGGCCGAAGTTCATGCGGAGGCGAGGGGCCAGCGCAAGCTCGTGGCGCTCATGACGGCGACGCTCGTCGGAGTGGAGCAGCGAGAGACTGCCGGAGATTGATGCCCCACGACCCGCCTGAGCCTCGTCGGAAAGCTCTGGATCCAAGCCGTCGGAGGCGACCGGGTTGAGGGGCCTCAACCCATGGTGTTCTTGCGGGGGATGAGGAATTCCCGCACAGAGGCGCATACCTTCCTTCCAGGATCCTTCCATGTTCGGCATCTCCCCCTTCGAACTCGCCTGGCTGGCGGCGGCCCTTCTTGCCGCCGGAGCGGTGACCGGCCTTCTGGCCGGTGTGTTCGGCGTCGGGGGCGGGGCCGTGGTGGTGCCGGTTCTCTACGAGCTGTTCCGGATCGTCGGCGTGCCGGAAGAGGTGCGGATGCCGCTTTGCGTCGGCACCTCGCTGGCGGTCATCATCCCGACCTCCATCCGCTCCTTCAACGCGCACCGGGCGAAAGGCGCGGTCGACATGTCGATCCTGCGGGTCTGGGCGGTGCCCGTCGTGGTCGGCGTCGTGATGGGCAGCCTCGTGGCGCGCTTCGCGCCGGCCGATCTGTTCAAGGCGGTATTCGTAGGGGTCGCCGGGGTTTCGGCCATCCGCCTGCTCTTCGGGCGGGATAGCTGGCGGCTCGGGACCGACATGCCGGGACGCGCCGTGATGGTGGTCTATGGCTGGGTCATCGGGGTGCTCTCCGCGCTCATGGGCATCGGCGGCGGCCAGCTCTCGAACCTGTTCATGACCTTCTACAGCCGACCGATCCACCAGGCGGTCGCGACCTCCTCGGGGCTCGGCGTCATCATCTCGCTTCCCGGCGCGATCGGCTACATCTATGCGGGCTGGCCCAAAGCCGCGGAGTTCCCCGACGTGGTGGCGATCCAGCCTCCGCTCGCGCTCGGCTATGTGTCGCTCCTCGGCTTCATGCTCTTCGTGCCCACGAGCATCTGGACCGCGCCCATCGGCGCGCGGCTCGCCCACCGGCTCTCGAAGCGCCGTCTCGAGGTGGCCTTCGGCATCTTCCTTCTCGTGGTCTGCGCCCGTTTCGCGGCGAGCCTGCTGGTCTGAGCGGCCCTCAGCTCCCCTTCGGCCGCAGGATCAACCGGTTGCCGCGCACCTCGTAGGACGCGAGGCGTTCGAGAAAGGTCATGCCGAGGAGATTGCCTGGCAGCACGCCCGGCCGGGCCACGAGGGCGCGCACGCGCCGCTCGGTGATCGGCCCGATGCTCAGGGTCTCGATGGTAATGGGAGCCGCAAGGGTGCGCCCGTTGGCGGTGGCGACCGGCACCGAAAAGGAGAGGGTGGCGGGATCGAAGCCCGCCGCCGCGGCGCTTTCGGCCGTCAGGACCACGGCGCTGGCGCCCGTGTCGAAGAGGAAGCGCACCTCCTCGGTGTTGACGCGGCCCATGAGCGTGAAGCTGCCATCGGCCCGCCGGGCGACCACCACCTCGCCCCCGGAGCCCGAGACCACCCGCCCAGGCGCCACCTCGCCGATGAGCCGGTCGAGCCCGGCGAGAACCGCATCCTGCCGGGCATAGGCCACCAGCAGGAGCCCGTAGGCGATGCTCCACACGAGCGTCGCGCGCAGACCCTCCTGCCAGCTATGCCGCCATTCGTTGACGATCCACCCCGCCAGAGTCAGGCCGATGCCGATGAGCCCGATGAGGAGCGCCGCATCCCAAGGCGCCAGCCCGGCGATCGGCTCCTCCCCATAGAGACCGACGAGGACCGCCGCGAGGAGAACGAGAGCTGAAACGCCGGCAGCGCCCATGCCTCAAGCGCTGTCCTTCTGGGGCAGGTAGGCGCGCCGCAGCCGCTCGGGCAACTCCGCCATGATCTTCACCCGCTCCTCCTCCGTGAGGCGGAACCAGCGGCCGATCTCTTCGCGCGTGCGCCCGCAGCCCTCGCACAGACCCGTCTCGGGATCGAGGAGGCAGACGCGGATGCAGGGGCTCGAGGCGCGGGTCATGGGTCCAGGTTCGGGTCCAGGCTTGGCAAGGCGACGTGAGGACAAAGCACTGATCGGCCCAAGGTTCAACCGGCGGGCGCGGATCAGGGCCGGACCGCGACGAGAAGACCGAGGAGGGCGGCGATTTCGGCAAGCTGCTGCGCGGCGCCGGCCACATCCCCGGTCTGCCCGCCGATGAGCCGGTGGGCGAGCCGGGTAAGGGCAAGGCCCCCAAGCGCCGCTCCCGTCATCATGAGCCCGAGCCCGATGGCCGGCAGTCCGGCCGCAAGCCCCAGGATCGCGGTGAGCCCCGCGGCGATCCCGGCCGCGATCCAGAAGACCGGCCGCGCGGGCTGGCCTACGGCCCGGGAGGCGCCGTCGGGGCGGGCCGGCGGCAGGAAGGCGAGGGGTGTCAGGCCCGCGGTGCGGGAGAGGGCGGCCGCGATCAGCACGGCGATGGCGGCAGGGACGATGTCGAGCCGGTCGGCGAGGGTTGCGAGGGCGCCGATCCTGAGCGCGAGGGCGAGCGCGATGGCCGAGGCCCCAAAGGAGCCGATGAGGCTGTCCTTCATGATGGCGAGCCGCCGCTCCGGATTGCCGCCTCCGAAGCCGTCCGCCACGTCGGCGAGCCCGTCCTCGTGGAAGGCGCCCGTCAGGATCGTCATGGCCGCGACGCCGAGGGCCGCGGCGAGCCACGGGCCCATATCGAGGAGGAGGGCGGCCGCAAGGACGAGCGCGGGGCCAAGGCCGATCACAAGCCCGGCTATGGGGACCGCGCGAGGCAGGGTGCGAAAATCCGGCAGTGCATGGGGCTGCTCTTCGAAGGGCAGGGCCGGCACGGGAAGGCGCGAGTAGAAGCGCACGGCCCGGGCGGTGTCGACGGCCAAGGCCTGCCAAAGCGGCAAGCGCGGCGCGGCCTTTGCATCCGTCTCGGGCGCATCCATCCCACTCTCCCATTCCGTGCGCGGCGAGCCTTCACCCGACGACCCGTGGCCGCTATAGCTCCGCGGCCCGATTCCGGACCCCACGGCCCGGACGCTTCCATCCTGTCCGCCCGCCCGGGCGCCGGAGCCCCTCATGACCGATACCGGCCAGCCTTTCGACGACATCCGCCGCCTCATCACCATGGTGCCCGGCCCCGACGAGGCCGCGGTGGCGGCGGTGCGCGAGCGCGACCGGCAGCTCACCAAGCCCGAGGGCAGCCTCGGCCGTCTGGAATGGCTCGCCGAATGGGTCGCCGCCTGGCAGGGCAAGCCCCAGCCTTCCGTCGACCGGCCGCTCGTGTGCGTCTTCGCCGGCAGCCACGGTGTGGCGGCCCGAGGGGTGTCGGCTTACCCCTCCGATGTCAACCGGCAGATGCTGGAGAACTTCGCGGCGGGCGGCGCCGCCATCAACCAGATCTGCGCGGCCTACGGGCTTGGGTTCAAGGTGTTCGACCTCGCCCTCGACATGCCCACCGGCGACATCGTGGACGGGCCGGCCATGGACGAGAAATCCTGCGTCGCCACCATGGCCTTCGGCATGGAGGCCATTGCGGGCGGCACGGACCTCCTGTGCGTCGGCGAGCTCGGGATCGGCAACACCACCATCGCGGCTGCCATCTACACGGCGCTCTTCGGCGGCCCGGCCGCGCATTGGGTCGGCCGGGGCACGGGGGTGGACGATGCGGGGCTCGCCCGCAAGGTCGCGGCCGTCGAGGCGGCCATCGAGCGGCACCGGTCCCATCTCAACGATCCTTTGGAGATCATGACCCGCCTCGGCGGCCGCGAGGTGGCGGCGATCGCGGGCGCGATCCTGGCGGCGCGGCTCCAGCGCATCCCGGTCATCCTCGACGGCTACGTGACGACCGCGGCCGCGGCGGTGCTCCACGCGATCCACCCCGCCACCATCGACCATTGCATCGCGGGTCACGTCTCGGCGGAAGGCGCGCACCAAGACGTGCTCGAGCGTCTCGGCAAGATCCCGATCCTCGCCCTCGGCCTGCGGCTCGGGGAGGGTACGGGCGCCGCGCTCGCGGCCGGTATCGTGAAGGCGGCGGTCGCGACCCACCGGGAGATGGCGACCTTCTCGCAGGCGGGCGTGTCCGAGAAGAGCGCCTGATCTAGGCGGCGTCAGCCGCCGGGACTTGAGGCGCTGCGGGCTCGTCCCGGTGGGAGAGCGTCCGGGCAGCCGGGAAGATCACCGCAGCCTCGGTGCCCTTGCGGGGTTCCGAGCGCAGGACGAAGCGCCCGCCGTGGAGGTCCGCGAGGCCCTTCACGATCGGCAGCCCGAGGCCCGCGCCCTGCTCGGCGTTCTGCACAGCGAGCGATCCGCGTCCGAACGACGACAGCGCGACCGGGATCTCCTCGGCCGGTATGCCGGGCCCGTCATCCGTGACGCTCACATACTGGCCGCCCCGCGAGGTCCAGCCGGCCTTCACCGTGATGAGCCCGCCCGGCGCCGTGAACTTGATCGCGTTCGACAGGAGGTTCACCACGATCTGCCGCACGGCCGCGGGATCCACCCGCACCGGGTCGAGGCTTGGGTCGATGCTCACCGACACCGCGTGGCCCTTGGCCTCTGCCCGGGGCGCCATGAGGGCGGCGCCGGCCGCCACGAGATCGCCGAGGCGGACCGTCTCCTCGGCGAGGGTGTATTGGCCGCTCTCGATCCGCGAAAGGTCGAGGATTTCGTTGATAAGCGCGAGAAGGTGCTGCCCACTGCCGTGGATGTCGCTCGAATATTCCCGATAGGACGGCGTCGAGTGCTGGCCCAGCACCTCGTTCTTCATCACCTCGGAGAAGCCCAGGATGGCGTTGAGGGGCGTGCGCAGCTCGTGGCTCATGGTCGCGAGGAACTGCGCCTTCGCCCGGTTCGCCTCGTCGGCCTGGCGCCTCACCTCGTGCGTGTTGGCGCTGATCTGCTCGAGCTCCGCGAAGCGGGCCCGCATCTCGGCGCGCGCCCGGTAGGTCGCGGCGGCTGCCCGCTCGAGGCGATACGCGAAGTAAAGGAGGAAGGCCTGCGCGCTCAGCGCCAGGAGCGCCATCGCGACGGTTTCGGGTTCGCCCGCATGGGACGCGATGGTGACGAGCACCGCCGTGAGCGGCGCGATGCCGGCCGCCACCGCGGCGATGAGGGGCGCCCGCAGGACGCTGGTCGCGGTCATCACCACGAGCACGGCGATGATGACGAAGCCGTGTTCGCTGGCGGAATGGGGCGACTCTCCATGCGCAAGGAGCGGTGCCAGGAAGAGAACCCATCCGGTGCCGTGCGCCAACTCGCTCAGGATCAGGGCGACACGCCAGGTGGGGAGCGACACGAGGCCGGGATCGGCGGCGAGGAACCGCTTGCAGGCGAGGCCGGTGAGCACCACCGTCGTCACGATCGCGAGGCACCCGACGATCAGCTGCTGCGGCGAGACCCAGAGGGAGGCCGCGCAGGCGAGCGCCATCGCCAGGAAGATGTGCTGGATCCAGGCCTGGCGGTAATTGCGCGCATAGGCGGCCACCATGTCGTAATCAATGGAGCGCTGGAGCCCGGACGAGGCGGTGAGGTGTTCCCGCAGATCGCGCACGTCATGCGCAGTCCGCCGCCTTTGGAGCGCGGATCGGGAAGGCGCGATTTCTTCGCGCAGGGAAGCTGCGGAGGCCACCATCAGGGTTACGGCAGGCCCATGTCCAGGTTACGTCTGCCTGATCCTGCACACGAATCGTTAATGTCCTCCCCTATGTTCAGGCAGGCACGGCCCCGGCAGCGCCGCGGCGGCCTCGCATCCCTCCTCCTGGTGGCCGTCCTGGCGGTGGGCGCGGTCTGGTTCATGAAGCCGGGCGGGCGCAGCCTGTCCGGGCAGGCGACAGTTGTGGATGGCGATACCCTGCGCCTCGGGGAGGTCACCATTCGGCTGGAGGGGCTCGACGCCCCGGAGATGCGCCAGTCCTGCGAACGGGACGGCCGCTCGTACCGGTGCGGCGTCGTGGCGAGGGACGCCCTCGGCGACAAGCTCCGGGAAGGCCCGCTCACTTGTCGGGTGGTGGGCCGCGACCGCTACCGTCGCTCGCTCGCGCGCTGTTCCATCGATGGCGACGATATTGGGGCTTGGCTGGTCGGCGCGGGGCTGGCGGTAGCCTATGGCGGCTACGAACCGGAAGAGGCCATGGCGCGTCGTCGGCGATTGGGGCTTTGGGCCGGTACGTTCCAGTCACCCCGCGCCTGGCGCCAGGAGCACACGCGTTCGTGATCCTCGCCCTTGAGGCACGCGCTTTAGATCATGTGTGCCACCGCACATCGAGAAAGCGACGGCTCGGCGATCGTCTGCCACCATAGGGCGTGCGCCGGCTGATCTACAGCAACATTGTTTCCCTGGTAGACGATGGGACCGTGAGCTGGTGCCGAGCGCCGGCCCCATCGAGACATCCACTGTTTGGCAGCCGAGGACGCGCAGCATGATCAGCGTGACGATCAACGGATCACAAAAACAGATCGATGCCGATCCGGACATGCCCCTGCTCTGGGCGATCCGCGACCATCTCGACCTGACCGGTACGAAATACGGCTGCGGCATCGCGCAGTGCGGCGCCTGCACGGTTCACGTGGACGGTCAGCCGGTCCGCTCCTGTCAGACTCGCCTCGGCGACGTGGCCGATGCGCGGATCACGACGATCGAGGGAGTGAACGGCAAGGTGGCCGAGGCCGTGCGCGCCGCCTGGCGCCGGCTCGACGTGGTTCAGTGCGGTTATTGCCAGTCCGGCCAGATGATGTCCGCCATCGGGCTCCTGTCGGGGAACAGCAAGCCGACCGACGCCGATATCGATGCGGCCATGGACGGCAACATCTGCCGTTGCGGAACGTACCAGCGCATCCGCGCCGCCATTCACGACGCCGCCCGCTCGCTTGCCTAAAGGGGCCGCCATGCTGAAGCTCAATCCATTGAAGCAAACCACCGCCTCCCGCCGCGCCTTCCTGACCGGGTCGGCTGCCGCGGCCGGTGCGCTCGTGATCGGCACGACGCTCCTCTTCCCGCGCGTCAAGGCGAACGCGGCGACCGCCGGGGGCGTCGATAGTGGCCCCCCGCAGCCCAATGCCTTCGTGAAGATCGCGCCCGACAACACCGTCACGGTGATGATCAAGCATCTCGACATGGGGCAGGGGAACACCACGGGCCTCGCCACCATCGTCGCCGACGAGCTCGACGCGGATTGGGCGCAGATGCGCGCCGCCTTCGCGCCCGCGGACGCGAAGCTCTACAACAACCTGCTCATGGGCCCGGTGCAGGGCACCGGCGGCTCGACCGCCATCGCCAATTCCTGGACGCAACTGCGCAAGGCTGGCGCGGCGGCGCGCGAGATGCTGGTCGCGGCCGCGGCATCGGAGTGGAAGGTCCCGGCATCGGAGATCCGGGTCCAGAAGGGCGTCGTGAGCCACCCCGTGAGCGGCCGTTCCGCCACCTTCGGCCAGCTCGCCGCCTCGGCCGCGAAGCTGCCCGTGCCGCAGGAGCCGCGACTCAAGGACCCGAAGGACTGGGTCTATATCGGCAAGCGCGTGCCGCGCATCGACTCGGCCACGAAGACCGACGGCAGCGCCGTCTATTCGCTCGACATCCGCCGTCCCAACGGTCTCACCGCCGTGGTGGCCCATGCCCCACAATTCGGGGCCGTGGTGAAGAGCTTCGATGCGAGCGCGGCCAAGCAGGTGCCGGGCGTCACCGACGTGGTGCAGATCCCGACCGGCGTTGCGGTGGTCGCGAAGGACACCTGGTCCGCCATGCGCGGACGCGATGCGCTGCGGGTGACCTGGGATGACAGCCTCGCCGAAAAGCGGTCCACCGAGACGCTCATGGCCGAGTACAAGACCATCGCGCCGAAGCCCGGTCATGTGGCCGCAAGCCGTGGCGATGCCGCCGGCGCGCTCTCTACCGCGGCGAAGGTTCTGGAAGGGGAGTTCGAGCTCCCTTATCTCGCCCACGCCGCCATGGAGCCCATGAATAGCACCGTGGCGCAGAACCCGGATGGCACCGTCGATGTGTGGAGCGGGTCTCAGTTCCCGACGATCGACCAGGCGGTCGTGGCGTCCATCATGGGCGTCACCGCCGATAAGGTGCGCATCAACACCGTTTGGGCCGGCGGCTCGTTCGGCCGGCGGGTGACGCCGCAGGCCGACTATCTTGCCGAAGCCGCGACGATCCTCAAGGCCATCGGCGGCCGAGCCCCGGTTCATCTCGTCTGGACCCGCGAGGACGACATGCGCGCGGGCTATTACCGCCCGATGGTGTATCACCGGGTGCGCGCCGGCCTCGACGCCCGCGGCAATGTCACGGGATGGCAGAGCAGCATCGTCACCAAGTCCGTGCTTCTCGGCACGCCGTTCGAGGCGGCGGTCCTCAACGGCGTCGACACGTCGAGCGTGGAAGGCGCCTCCGACACGGCCTACGCCATTCCGAACTTCCACGCCGAGGTGCACAACGCCAAGGAAGGAACGCCGGTGCTGTGGTGGCGCTCGGTGGGCCATTCCCACACGGCGCAAGTGATGGAAGTGTTCATCGACGAGCTGGCCCATGCGGCTGGGCAGGACCCGCTTCAGTATCGCCTTGCACTGCTGAAGGACGCGCCCCGTCACGCCGCCGTCCTGCGCCTCGCGGCCGAGAAGGCCGGCTGGGGACAGGCGCTGCCGAAAGGCCGCGGGCGTGGCGTTGCCGTCCACCGGTCCTTCGGCTCGCATGTGGCCATGGTGGCCGACGTCACCGTGGCGTCGGGAGCGTTGAAGGTCGACCGCATCGTGGCGGCCGTGGATTGCGGCATCCCCGTCAACCCAGACGTGATCGCCGCGCAGATCGAGGGTTCGGTCGGCTTCGCGCTCTCCTCCGTTCTGCGCAACCGCATCACCCTTCAGGACGGAGTGGTGCAGGAGGCCAATTTCGATGCCTATGAGCCTACCCGCATGAGCGAGATGCCGAAGGTCGAGGTCCACATCGTACCCTCGGCGGAGGCGCCGAGCGGCATCGGCGAGCCGGGCGTTCCCACCGTGGGGCCTGCCATCGCGAACGCGGTCTTCGCCGCCACCGGCAAGCGCCTGCGCTCCCTGCCTCTCGATCTTGCGGCGTTGCGCGGCGTGTAACGCTTCGTTCGGCGGAACCCGCGACTCCGCCGAACGTTTCCTGCTTGAGACCTTCACCTCCAGCGCGGCTTCGGCCGCGCTTTTTCTTTGGGACGGTGTCCGAGGTCCCCCACCACCTGGAAGGTTCCATGGCGCCGCGACCATCCGCGCCGCGCGGGCAGGGGGATCGATCCCCATATTCGTTCCATGACCATGCCGACCGATTTCGACCGTCTCGCCGCGGATCTGCGCGCCTGCCGGGTCTGCCGCGATGCGCCCCGGTTCGGGGCCGCCCTTCCGCATGAGCCCCGTCCCATCCTTCAGGGCAGCGCGGCCGCGCGGCTGTGCATCGCAAGCCAGGCGCCGGGCACCCGGGCCCATGCGAGCGGGATCCCGTTTCAGGATCCGTCGGGGCGCCGCCTTCGGAGCTGGCTCGGCCTCGACGAGGCGGCCTTCTACGACCCCGGGAAGGTGGCGATCGTGCCCATGGGCTCCTGCTTTCCGGGTCAGGACGCGAAGGGCGGAGACCTGCCGCCCCGGCGGGAATGCGCCCCGCTCTGGCGCGAGCCCCTGTTTCGGGCGCTCCCCAATCTGGAGCTCGTCCTGCTCATTGGGCAATATGCCCAGGCTTGGCACCTGGGGGAGGGGTTCCGCGACGGGCTGACCGGAACCGTGCGCCGCTGGCGCGAGATCCTGGACGATCCGCGCCATCCACGGGTCCTCCCCCTGCCGCATCCCTCCTGGCGCAACAACGGCTGGCTCAAGACGCATCCCTGGTTTGAGGCCGAGCTGCTGCCCGTGCTACAGGCCAAGCTTCGAACGATGCTGCGCGACGGCGCCATGGACCACCGGAAGGACCAAGCCGCATGACCCTCACCACCCTGCGCCTCTCGACCGCTGGCCCCGTGGCGACCATTGCGCTGGCTCGCCCGGATAAGCTCAACGCGTTCAACACGACGGTCCATGCGGAGCTGCGGCAGGCCCTCGATCGCTGCGAGGCGGATGAGGCCGTCAAGGTCGTGGTGCTCACGGGCGAGGGCCGCGCCTTCTCCTCCGGACAGGACCTCACCACGGACTTGCCCACGGACGCGGAGGGGCGCATCGATCTCGGCCCGCCGCTCGCCCGGGACTACAACCCGCTCATCCGGCGCCTCACCACCTATCCGAAGGTTACCATCGCAGCCCTCAACGGACCGGCGGTCGGCGCCTCCATGAACATCGCGCTCGCCTGCGACGTGGTGGTGGCAGCGCGCTCGGCCTATCTCCAGGAAGCCTTCGCCAAGATCGCCCTCGTGCCGGATGCGGGCGGCACCTGGATCCTGCCGCGGCTCGTGGGGCCGAAGCTCGCCCTCGCCCTGATGCTCACCGCCGAGCCCGTGCCGGCCGAGGAGGCGAAGGCCATGGGCCTCGTCTACAAGGTGTTCGAGGACGCCACCTTCGTCGAGGACGTGGCGAAGCTCGCCGGTCTCATCGCCCAGGGCCCGGGTCTCGCTCAGCGCCTCACCAAGGAAGCCGTGCGCGAGAGCCTGTCGAACACCCTCGAAGAGCAGCTCGCGCTCGAGGCGCGGCTGCAGAGCGAGGCGGGTTTCAGCGACGACTTCAAGGAAGGCCTGCGCGCTTTCCGCGAGAAGCGGGCGCCCCAGTTCAAGGGGCGCTGACCGCTCCGTCTTTGTCCCCAGGGGAGGCGCGCGGTCCGCGGGAGGCGGGCGCCCCGTTCACAGGGCGCCGGCCGATCCCTATCTGTCGGACATCGTCCTTCTGAAACGGATGCTTGGAGACCTCCATGTCGCGCACCGGCTGGCTCATTCTCGGCCTTGTCACCCTGATCGCCGTCCTGTCCATGGTCATGACGAGCGACCCGGAGCATGCCGCTCAACTGGAGCAGGCGCGCCGGGACGCGGCGTTCACGGGCGAGACCCGGGACATGGTGCTGCTGATGCTCGCCCTCGGCATCGCCGGCTTCATCGGCTACCTGACGCTCAGCCGACGTTAAGAGCCGGGGAGCGTCCGAGCCCGTGACGGGGGCGCCCCTCGAACAAAGAAGCGGCCGCCACGTTTCCTTCACAATGCGTTCAGAGGTCGTTCAACCGCGCGGGCCCCTCCTGCGGTCGAAGACCCGACCTCCGGGTGAAGGATCCCCATCGTGCGGCTTTTCAAGCGCTTCGCCATTCTGGCCTCCTTGCTCGTCGCCGCCTTCGCGGCCAGGGACGCGGCGGCCGAGCAGAGGATCGCCCTCGTCATCGGGCAGGGAGCCTATGAGAGCGGCGCGCTGCCCACCACCGTGAACGATGCCGGCCTCGTGGCTCAGGCCCTGACGAGCGCCGGCTTCGAGGTGATCCAGGGTCGCGATCTCACCGCGACGGACCTGCGCCGGGTGGTGCGCGACTTCCTCGACAAGGTGCAGGCGGCCGAGCCGGACGCCGCCATCGCGGTCTACCTTGCGGGCTACGGTACCCAGCTCGAGGGCGACAACTATCTCCTTCCGGTGGACGCCCGGATCGCCCGGGAGGCCGATGTGGCCATCGAGGGCTTCCGCCTCTCCGATCTCGTCCGCTCCCTCAACGGGGCACCGGGCCGGGTGCGCATCGTCGTGGCCGACATGGCGCGGGACTATCCCCTGGGTGCCACGGGGCAGTCCATCGCGAGCGGCCTTGCCCTCGTCGAACCGCCCCCGGGCTTCCTCATCGGCTTCTCCTCGGCGCCGAACATCACGGTGCAGGATCCTCAGGGCGCGGCTTATGGACCCTACGCGACTGCCCTCGTCGAGCAGATGCGCGAGCCGGGTCTCGGGGTGGACGAGGTGTTCTCCCGCATCCGCCTGCGCACCCACGAGGCGACCAATGGGCTCCAGACCCCGTGGCATGCCTCGAATCTCGAAAACGTGCCCTTCGTGTTCTTCGAACCGATCGAGACCGCTTCTGCGCCGGCTCCGCGTCGGACGCAGGTGCGCCGGATCGAGGACGCGCCCGCGGACGAGGCCTATACGATCGCCATCGAGCGCGACACGATCCCGGACTACCAGGCCTTCCTGCGCCGTCACCCGAGCCATCCCATGGCCCGGCGCGTCACGGCGATCCTCGCGGCCCGGCGTGAGGCCGTGGTGTGGCGGCGGACCGTGACCCGCGATTCCCGCGAGGCGTACTGGACCTATCTGCGCCGCTACCAGCGCGGCCCGCACGTGGCCGATGCCCGCCGCCGGCTCGTGCGCCTCTCCGCGCCTATCGAGCCCCCGGTCGTCTTCGAGGAGGTGATCTACGAGGATCTGCCGCCGCCGCTCCCGATCGTCGAGACCATCGAGGTGACCGAGGTCGTCACCATCATCCGCGAGGCGCCGCCGCCGCCGCGCGCTCCGATCTATCTGCTGCCGGAGCGGGACTACGACGACGAATACATCGAGATCATCGTCTCCTCGCCGCCCCCCCAGGCTCCCATCATCGGCGTCCTGCCGATCCCCGTGGCGATCCCGATTCCTGTGCGGGCGCGGCCGCCCGTCGCCTTCTACCAGCCCATCGCTCCGGTGACCCCGCAGGGGCCGGTCGCCATCCCGGTCGCGCCGCCTCCGCTCCAACCCGTCGGGGCCACCGGTCCGGCGGTGCAGGGCGGCCAGCGCACCCGTCCTCCTCGGCCGCAAAGCGCCGTGCCGACCCTGCCGAACCAGCCGGGTCTGGCCGCTCCGATCCAGCCGCTCTCCGTGGCCGCGACGCCACCGGCCGCAGCTCCCGTTCCCGGCGCTCCCGCTCCTGCGGTGCAGCCTGGGCCCGGTACGGTGCCGCGCCTCCCGGCCCGCCCGATCCCGCTCACCGGCACCAATCCGGGCCAGCCGCCCGGCCCGGCGACGGCGCAGCCCGCGCCTGGCGCCACCGCGCCGACGGCTCCCGCGACACCGGGCGCGCCTCCGTCGGCTCCACCCGCCGCTACCGCGCCGGCAGTTCCCGCGGCGCCCCCGGTTGCGACACCGGGTGCGGCTCCTGTGGCCCCACGGGCTGCGACACCGCCAGCGGCGACACCCACCGCCCCGTCGCCGACCGTTCCCGCGACGCCCCCGGCTGCGAGCCCGACCGCCCCGTCGCCGGTCGCACCGGTAACGCCACCCGCAGCGACCCCGACGGCTCCGCCTCCGGGCGCTCCCCCTGTCGCTCGTCCGCCGGCAACCCCAGGCACTCAGCCTCCAGCGAGCCCTGGAGCGACGCCCGCTGCACCGACGCCCCCGCCTACTGGTGCTCCCGGTACAGCCGCGCCCACGACGCCGCCTGCCGCGACGCCCGCTCAGCCGACCCGTCCGGGTGCGGGTGGTGGCTCGGATGCGACACGGCCCGGCACTCCCGGGCAGCCACCTGCGGCAGCGCCCGCGACGCCACCTCCAACGGCTCCCGCTGCTCCATCGGCAAATCCAACCCGGCCCGACGCCACCCCTCCGGCTGCGCGCCCGCCAGCTGCCACGCCTGCGACGCCGCAGCGGCCCGCTGCGTCTGGCGCCGATGCTCCGGCTGTCAGCCGACCGGACGCCCGTCCCAATGCGGACGGTCCGTCGGGCAACCGGACCGAGGCACCGCGACCCGCCGCTCCCGCAGCGCCGCCGAGTGCCGCACCGCCGAGTGCCGCACCACCAAGCGCCCCGTCGCCGAGTGCTGCTCCGCCGGCCGCTGAACGCCCGAGTGCGGCTCCTCCGACCAGCCCGCCTCCCGGGGCCCGCGTTCCGGGACAGGGTCCGGCTGCAAGGGAAGCACCCGCCCCTACGCCGCCTGCGGCGAGCCCGCCTTCCGGCGCCCGCACTCCTGGGCAAGCTCCCGCCGAGCGGCCGGCGGCCCGGCCCGAGCGACCGCAGGAGCGGCCCGTCCGTCCCGAGGCGCCCCGTGGCGAACCGGCTCCGCGCCCCGAACCGGTAGCACCCCCGGCCGCCCGTCCGGCGACCCCGGCACCCAGCGCCGCGCCGCGGCAGCCCACCCCGCCGCCTCAGGCCCGCCCGGAGCGGGAGCGTCCCGCGCCCGAGGCGCCGCGCGCGCGGCCTGAACCCGAGCGCCCCGCGCCGCGGATCGAGCGTCCGGCTCCGTCCCCCGAGGCTGCCCGGCCCCGGGCCCCGGTCGAACGTCCCGCTCCGCCGCCTGTCGCCCAGCCCCCACGGCCCACTGCGCCGCCTCCCGTGGCGCAGCCGCAGCGCCCGGCTCCGCCCGTCGCCCAGCCGCCGCGGGCTGCACCCCCGCCCGAGATCGCGCGGCCGCCTCGTCCTTCCGGCCCTCCGCCGGAGGCCCTCCAGCCCCGTGGCTTCCCGGCCGGTCCGCCGCCCGGCGGTCCCCCTCCCGGAGCCGGTCCTCGTCCCGGCGGACCTCCGCCCGGCGGGCTGCCCCCGGGCATCGGCGGCCCGCCTCGCGGTGGTCCGCCGCCAGGAGGCGGTGGTGGAGCAGGCGGTGGTGGCACAGGCGGCGGGCGCCCGGGGCGCGGAGGCCCGCCGGGCTGCCTCCCGGGCCAGCCTTGCCCTCCAGGCTAGACGCCAAAGCAAAAGGCGCCGGAGATCACTCTCCGGCGCCTTTCGTTATCGGTGCGGTCCAGGCGTTCAGCGGTCGAGGCGCGCGATCAGGCTCGACGTGTCCCAGCGCTTGCCGCCCATCTTCTGGACTTCCGCGTAGAACTGATCGACCAGCGCCGTGACGGGCAGGTTCGCCCCGTTCTTGCGGGCTTCGCCGAGGACGATGGAGAGGTCCTTGCGCATCCAATCGACGGCGAAGCCGAAATCGAACTTGCCCTGGTTCATGGTCTTGCCGCGGTTCTCCATCTGCCAGGAGCCGGCGGCGCCCTTGGAGATCACGTCGAGCACCGCCTCGATGTCGAGGCCCGCGCGCTTGCCGAAATGGATACCCTCCGCAAGGCCCTGGACGAGGCCCGCGATGCAGATCTGGTTGATCATCTTGGTGAGCTGGCCGGACCCCACAGGGCCGAGCAGGCGGCAGGCGCGGGCATAGCTCATGATCACGGGCTCGGCCTTCGCGTAATCCTCCGCCTCGCCACCGCACATGACGGTGAGGACGCCGTTCTCGGCCCCCGCCTGGCCGCCGGAGACCGGGGCATCGACGAAGCCGAGGCCCTTGGCCTTCGCGGCGGCCGAGAGCTCCCGGGCGACCTCGGCGGAGGCCGTGGTGTGGTCCACGAACAGGCTTGCCTTCGCCATTCCGGCGAGCGCCCCGTCCTCGCCGAGGGTGACCTGGCGCAGGTCGTCGTCGTTGCCCACGCAGGCGAAGACGATCTCCTGACCCTCGGCCGCCTCCCGAGGCGTGCGCGCCGCGCGGCCGCCATGCTCGGCGACCCACCGGTCGGCCTTCTCGGACGTGCGGTTGTAGACCGTGACCTCGTGGCCTTTGGCCTTGAGGTGCCGCGCCATCGGATACCCCATGACGCCCAAGCCCAGAAAAGCGACCTTCGCCATCATTCGCCCTCGCTTCGTGTGAAGGCTACGGTCTTAAGGACGGGGCAGGGGGGCGTCAAACCGACTTTGGGCCCGGCTTCCCCGCTTCGGAGGAGCCGCGTGCCGGCGGGTCCTCACTTGATGTCGAACGGAAAATACTTCGCGCGGATGCGGTCGTAGGTGCCGTCGCGCATCACCTGCTCGATGGCGGCGTCGAACTGCGCGCGCAGGCCCTCGTCCTCCTTGCGCAAGCCCACCCCGTAGCCGAAGCCGTGAAAGGCGGGGTTCACCGGGATGTCGGCGATGAACCGGCAGCACCCGCCCTCGCGGCTCTCCAGGAAGCGGGAGAGCGCGAGCTTGTCGCCCGCCACCAGGTCGATCCGTCCCGTGAAGAGGTCGAGATTGGCCTCGTCGAGCTTGCCGTAGACCTTCAGCTCCGAGCCCTTGTACCGGTCCTCGATGAAGGCGGCGTGCTCGCTCCGGTCGGCCGCGCCGATGGAGCGGCCCGCCAGCGCCTCCGGGGTGATCGCCGTGACGGTGGAGTCCTTGGGCCCGATGAAGACCGGCGGGATCAGGTAGTAGCGGCGGGAGAACGCGATGCGCCTCCGGCGCCGTTCGGTGATCTCCAGGGACGACATCACCGCATCGTATTCCCGGCTGATCAGGCCCCGGATGATGCCCTCCCATTCGTGCTGGACCAGGGTGCAGCGGGTCCGCATCACGTCGCAGAGCGCCTTCAGCAGGTCGACTTCGAACCCCTGCAGCTCATTGTTCTGATCGATGAAGTTGAAGGGCGGATAGGCACCCTCGACCGCCACGCGGATCGTCGGCCGGTCGTCGGCCGCCGGGGTCTGCTGGGCCTCTGCCGGCGCGCTCGACAAGGCGGCCGCCGCGAGGACGCCTGCCAACCAGCCCTTCCAGCCTCCACCGGTCACGTATGTCCATTCCTGCCCATGGGACCAGTGTCCTCCACCTCGCTGAACACGACTTTAACGCATGGAGGCGGGATCCGGGGCCATCCGACTAAAAGTGAGGCGGAGCGAGGAGCGAATCCGTCTTGCGCCGCTTCGCGAAGTCAGGACTCTTATCCGGTCGAGCCCGCGGGGAGGCGGGCTGCGGACCCAGAGGGAGAACAACGCACAATGAAGCGCCGTCAATTCATCAAGGCCGCGGGCGTCGGTGTCGCCTCGACGGCCATCGCCATGCCTGCCATCGCCCAATCGGCCCCGGAAGTCCGGTGGCGTCTGACCTCGGGCTTCCCGAAGTCGCTGGACACCATCTACGGCGCCGCCGAGGTGTTCGCGAAATACGTGAACGAGGCCACCGACGGCAAGTTCCAGGTCCAGCCCTTCGCGGCGGGCGAGATCGTCGGCGCCTTCCAGGCGGCGGACGCCATCGGCAACGGCACCGTGGAGATGGGTCACACCGCCTCCTATTACTACGTGGGCAAGGACCCCACCTTCGCCTTCGCGACCTCGCTGCCCTTCGGCATGAACTCCCGGCAGATGAATGCCTGGATGTATCATGGCGGCGGCATCGACCTCATGAACGAGTTCTATGCCAAGAGCGGCATCTATGCGCTGCCGGGCGGCAACACGGGCACCCAGATGGGCGGCTGGTACCGCAAGGAGATCAAGACGGTCGCCGACCTGCAGGGCCTCAAGTTCCGCACGGCGGGCCTTGCCGGCCAGGTGCTCCAGAAGCTGGGGGCGGTGCCCCAGCAGATTCCCGGCGGCGACATCTACCCGGCGCTCGAGCGCGGCACGATCGACGCGGCCGAGTGGGTGGGCCCCTACGATGACGAGAAGCTCGGCTTCGTGAAGGTCGCCCCCTACTACTACTATCCCGGCTGGTGGGAAGGCGGGCCGATGCTCCACTTCATGTTCAACCAGGCGAAGTGGAACGAGCTGCCGAAGAACTACAAGGCCATCGCGACGGCGGCCGCGGCCTATGCCAACGTGGACATGCAGGCGAAGTACGACGCCCGCAACCCGGCGGCGCTCCGCCGCCTCGTGGCCGGCGGCGCCCAGCTCCGGCCTTTCCCGCAGGAGATCATGGAAGCCTGCCTGAAGTCGTCGAACGAGCTCTACGACGAGCTCGCGGCCAAGAATGCGGACTTCAAGAAGGTCTACGAGGCCTACCGCGCCTTCCGCGGCGAGCAGTACCTGTGGTGGCAGGTCGCCGAGTACACCTTCGACAACTTCATGATCCGCTCCCGCGCCCGCACCTGAGGCGCAGGACGCACGAAAGGCGAGGCCCCGGAGCGATCCGGGGCCTTTTTCGTTGAGGCGGTGCCGCTGCGCGGCGGCTCTTTGCACTGGATCCCGGATCCGCGTCCGCGCCTTGCGGCGCTCTCTTGTCCGGGAAAGGGCGCTGCGGGTGTGATCACCCTCTCACCCCTTTCCCGGACAAGTGCAGCGCAGCGGAACGCAGATCCGGGATCCAGGCCAACGAACCAGCGGCGAAGCCGCTCTGCAAACAAAAACGGCGGGCCGAAGCCCGCCGTCCTGGTATCCGCCTACTGGATCTTCGGCGGCTCGTTGATATCGAGGCCCGGGAGCCCGGGCAGGCCGCCTCCGCCCGGTGCGTCGAGGCCTGGGATCGAGAGGCTGTCGAGCTTCTGCTGTACCGCGGCTGGGTCGATCTGCGTGGCGGACGATTTGTAGTGCATCACCATCTGCGGGAACAGGATGACCAGGGCCACCATAATGCACTGGATCACCACGAAAGGCACGGCGCCCCAGTAGATCTGGCCGGTGGTGACGGGCTCCATGCGCTTGCCCGTGAGCCGGTCGATATAGGGCTCTTTCGCCGCCACAGAGCGCAGATAGAAGAGCGCGAAGCCGAAGGGCGGGTGCATGAACGAGGTCTGCATGTTCACGCCCAGCATCACGCCGAACCAGATCAGGTCGATCCCGAGTTTCTCCGCCGCCGGCCCAAGCAGCGGGATCACGATGAAGGCGAGCTCGAAGAAGTCGAGGAAGAACGCCAGCAGGAAGATCATGATGTTGACGACGATGAGGAAGCCCACCTGGCCGCCGGGGAGCGACGTGAGGAGGTGCTCCACCCACACGTGTCCGTTCACCCCGTAGAAGGTGAGCGAGAACACGCGGGCGCCGATGAGGATGAACAGCACGAAGGCGGAGAGCTTCGCGGTCGCCTCGGTCGCCTGCTTGACGATGGCGAAGTTGAACCGGGCCGGGTTGTTGTCGAGCCGGCGCTTGAACGCCGCCAGGATCAGCGAGCCGAGCGCGCCCATGGCGCCGCCTTCCGTCGGCGTCGCGAGGCCGATGAAGATGGTGCCGAGGACGAGGAAGATGAGAAGGAGCGGGGGCACCATCACGAAGGTGACCTGCTCGGCCATCCGCGACAGGAGGCGCCGGCCCGTGAAGCGCTCGACGACCCCGACCACGAGGGCGTAGACCGCGCCCGCGGCCACCATCTCCATGATGAGGCCCGAGGTCTGGTAGCCGTTGGCGAGGAGATAGAGGTAGAGCGCGATGGCGATGGCGGTCGTGATGACGAGGAGCACGATGCGCTGCGCTCCGAACAGCCGGTTCATCGCGGCGCAGATGAGGGCCACCACGGTGCCGATGCAGATCGTGAGGATCACGAAGTCGGCGCCGGCGCGCGTGCCGGTCTGGCCCATGATGTAGTAGCCGACGAGCCCGGAGAAGAGCACCAGCACGCCGAGCTGCCACACGCCGCGGGAGCCGTCCGGCTCACGGTAGCCGATCGCATCGGCGGGCAGGCCGGGAGCGGCCTTGGGGTCGATCATCGAGGCGATGAACACGTAGCCCGCATAGAGCGCGGAGAGCACGAGGCCCGGGATGAAGGCGCCCTCGTACATGTCGCCGACCGAGCGGCCGAGCTGGTCGGCCATGACGATGAGGACGAGGGAGGGAGGGATGATCTGGGCCAGGGTGCCCGATGCCGCGATAACGCCCGACGCCAAGCGCCGGTCGTAGCCGTAGCGCAGCATGATCGGCAGGGAGATGAGGCCCATGGAGATCACCGAGGCCGCCACGACGCCCGTGGTGGCCGCGAGCAGGGCGCCCACGAAGATCACGGCGTAGGCAAGGCCGCCGCGAAGCGTGCCGAAGAGCTGGCCGATGGTATCGAGGAGATCCTCGGCCATGCCGGAGCGCTCGAGGATCAATCCCATGAAGGTGAAGAACGGGATCGCGAGCAGCACCTCGTTCGACATCGTCTGGTAGACGCGTTCGGGCAGGGCCTGGAGGAGCGGCCAGTCGAGGCGGATGACGTCCGGCGCATAGGGCGCGAGCTCGACCGCGATGACGAAGAACAGAAGGCCGTTGGCGGCAAGCGCGAAGGCGACCGGGTAGCCGAGGAGCAGGAAGATCACCAGCGCCGCGAACATGATCGGCGCCAGGTTCTGGGCGATCAACTGAGCCATGGACGAGAACTCCAGAAAAAAATGCGGGGCGGGGTGCGGGTCAGCGCACGCCGTCGCCGGGCAACTCGCCCGTGGGCTTGGTCTGGTTGGTGGCTGCGCCCGGAGCCCCGACGACGGGAGACCCTGCGAGGGCAGCCTGGTTGGTGGCGGCGAGTTCCTGGAGGAGACGCTCGGCCTCGGCTTCCGCCGCCGCCGCGTGGCCGCCGCCAGCCGCATGCTCGTCCTCGATCAGGCCCTGCATGATGGCGACGCGCTTGATGAGCTCGGACAGCCACTGGAAGAAGAGGAGGATGAAGCCCAGAAGGATGAGGCCCTTCGCCGGCCAGATCAGCAGGCCGCCCGCGTTGGTCGACACCTCGCCCGACTGATAGGACCGGATGAAGAAGGGCGTGGAGAGGTAGATCAGCACCAGGACGAACGGCAGCAGGAACAGCATGTGCCCCATGATGTCGATCCAGTCGCGACCGCGCTTGGAGAGGCGGCTCGACACGATGTCGATGCGGATATGCTCGTTGGCCTTCAGGGTCCAGGAGGCGCAGAGCATGAACACGGCGCCGAACAGATACCATTGCAGTTCGAGCCAAGCGTTGGACGACGCGCCGAAGACCTTGCGGATGATGGCATTGATGGCCGAGACCAGCACCGCGATCACAATGGCCCAGGCCGTGATCTTGCCGATCCGCTCGTTCAGGAAGTCGATGAGCCGGCTTAAACCGAGAAGTCCCGACACGTTCCCACCCTCGATGGAAGGCCAACCTGCGGAATAATTGCATGGCTGGCATGTTTTAGAAGAATGTCGCAGTGGGCGCGTCCTAGCCCATCGGCCGCGCTGAAACAAGCATCGCTAAAAGTCTGATGGGACTTGCCCAAACGTTATTGTTGACTAGCGCGGAATGTCTCTTTGTTGCGAGCTGCCCCGATGGAGCGTCAGGGCGCCGGGCGGGCCTCGAAACGGCGACCCACGAGGATCGCGAGGCAGGCCCAGCCTGCGAGAACGCAGAACAGAATGCCCCAAACCAGTGAGGTCGGCGTTCCCACCACGAAATGGCCGATGAGGACGGAGGCAATGGCACCGCAGCCGAGTTGCGTCGCCCCGAGCAGTCCCGCGGCCGTCCCGGCAAGGTCGGGGCGCACGGAAAGGGCGGCGGCGGTGCCGCCCGGAATGGTGAGCCCGTTGCCGATGCCGTTGAGGGTGAGCGGCAGGAACAGGGTCGCGGGCGTCCAGGGGAGGGCGTAGAGGCAGGCGATCTCCAGGGCCACGGAGACCACCGAGAAGTAGATTCCGATCCGGGCGAGCCGCTCGCTGCCGATCCGGCGCCCGAAGCGGCCGGACAGGAAGTTGCCGATCATGTAGCTGCCCGCGTTGATGAGGAAGTAGAAGCCGTACACGTCCGGCGACTGCCCCATCACCTCGACGACCACGTAGGGAGCGCCGGCCACGAACGCGAAGAAGGCCGCCGTCGTGGAGGCGAGGGTGAGGGCATAGCCCACAAACAGGCGATTGCGCAGGAGGTCCGGGTAGCCCCGGAAGAGGGAGGCCAGCGAGCTGTCCGGGTTCTTGCGGGCGGTTTCCTTCAGGAGCAGCACGGCGGCGACGCCGACCCCGAGGGAGAGCGCCACCATGGCGACGAAGATGGAGCGCCAGCCGAAGCGCGCATCGAGGAACCCGCCGACGAGGGGCGCGATCATGGGCGAGACCACCATCGCCATGGTGATGTAGCCGATGAGGCTGGCCGCTTCGTCCTTGGTGGCGATGTCGCGCACGACCGCGCGGGCGAGGGCAAAGCATGTGCCGCCCCCCGCCGCCTGCACCACCCGGGCGACGAGAAGCGTCTCGATGCTGGTCGCGTAGACCCCAAGCACCGAGCCGAGGGTGAAGAGGGCAAGGCCAGCGAGGATGCAGGGCCTGCGGCCGATCCGGTCCGAGATCGGGCCGACAATGAGCTGGATGACCGCCACCGTCACGAGGTAGAGCGTCAAGGTCAGCTGGACGGTCGCGTAATCGGTCTGGAGCGACCGGGAGAGAGCCGGGGTCGCCGGCGCCAGGACGTTGAGCGCGAAGGGCTGGAGCGCCGAGACGGCGACCAGCACGGCGAGCGGCGGCCCGGCTTTGCGGGTGATGGCGGTCATCGGGCGGTTCCGGGTGACGCGGCGGCGAGGGCGCGGCGGCGGACCTGCTCGCGATGGATGGTGTAGATCCCGCTGCCCACGATGAGCACGATCCCGGCCACGGAGATCGCATCCGGCAATTCGCCGAAGACGAGATAGCCGAGGATGAGCGAGGTCAGGATCACGAAATAGCGGAAGGGCGAGACCACCGACATCTCGCCGACGCGGAAGGCCTTCACCACCGCGAGATTACCGAGCGTCACGAGGATCGCGGCACCGGCCAGCACGGAGATCTGCCGGCCCGTGAGCGGCACCCAATCCTCCACCGTGGAGAGCCCGAAGCCGAGCGCCGTCACGGCGAGCGTCGCGGAGAGGGTGACGACCACGTTCGGAACGTGAGCCGCGATGGAGCGGGTGATGAGGTCGCGCACGGCCACGAGCGCCGCGCAGCCGAGGGCGAAGACCGCGTAAACATTGAAGCCCTCGGGGCTCGGCTTCACGATCAGCACCACCCCCAGGAACCCGACGATGATCGCCGTCCAGCGCCGCCAGCGCACGGTCTCGAGACCCAGCACCACCGCGATGAGCGTCAGGATGATGGGCGTCGCCTGAAGGATCGCCGTGATGTTGGCGAGCGGCAATTGCCCGAGCGCCGTGAGGAAGATGAAGGCGATGGAGGCCTCCAGAAGGCCGCGCCCGAGGACCCGCCGCGACGCGAGCTCCTTGAGGTGGCGTCCCTCGCCGAGCGCCGCCACGAGGACAAGAGTGAAGGTCACCGCGAAGAAGCCGCGCACCGCCATGATCTGGCCCGTCGGCAGGCTGTCGGTCGCGATCTTCGTCAGGGCGTCGTTCCCCGAGAACAGCGTCATGGCCGTCAGCATCGCGAGGATGCCGCGCCGGTTGTCCGTGGCGGGAATGCCCGGCCGGTCGTCGGCAGGAGAGGCCTGCTGGTCGTCGATGGCGGGAACGCCATGCCGGTCGTCGGCGGCAGGGGTGCCGCGCGGGTTGTCGATGGCGGGGGACAAGAAGGTCTCCGGAACTGAAGGTGCTGATTAGGGCTTCCCCAGGGTCCCGTCGAGGGGCGCGGCCGCGGCCGCATGGCACCCCTGCTTGCAGCGAGCAGGCCGGTGCCGCAACTCCGGGTCGCATCCTCTTGCCGCAACATTATTTTTCCGCGACGGGGGCCCTCTCCTTAAGCGATCGTTAACGTCCAAGTCCGATGCTCTTCGATCAACGATCCCTTTGAAATCCGGGCTTTCCCTTGCTTTCGGCCTTCCGTCGCAGACCGTCCCCGGACGACCTCCCGGCTTCCGAGCCCCCTGCCCAAGCGGCGGGGTCGGCCGGGCCCGTCCGCCTCGACGGCGAGGTGGTGGATACCCTGGAGGCCGACGTACTCACGGCCATCGGGGCCGTGACCAAGGCGATTGCCGCCGCGAGTTCGCAGGTTACGGCCACCCAGGACGATATCGGGGCCATCCAGAACCACATGGGCGACCTCGTGCGGGCCGGGAAGGGCGCGGCCGCGCAGACGCTCGGCCTTGCCTCCTCGACCGAGGAGCTCGCCGCCACATCGGGCGAGATCAACGGCGCCATGGACCATGCGGATTCCCGCATCGTCGAAGCGGTCGACACCGCGCGCGGCGCCAATGCCCTCATCGCGGAACTGGCGAGCGCCACGGAGGAAATCGTCGGGATCATCGACACCATCGCGGCGGTTGCCCGGCAGACGAATCTTCTGGCGCTCAACGCCACCATCGAGGCGGCCCGGGCCGGCGCGGCCGGCAAGGGCTTCGCGGTCGTCGCCGCGGAGGTGAAGTCCCTCTCCGTCGAGACCAGCAACGCGGCGAACGACATCCGCTCCCGGATCGCGCGCCTGCGGTCCAGCGCGGCCTCGTCGATCGGTGCGGTCGAGCAGGTCATGGACGTGATCCAGAGCGTGCAGCCGGTCTTCGGCGCCGTGAGGGCGGCCGTGGAGGAGCAGAGCAACTCGATCAACGAACTCGCCCAGCGCGCCACGGAAGCCTCGCGCTTCGTGGAGCAGGTGAGCGACCGGGCCCAGTCCGTCGACCGGGCCGCCCAGGATGCGACAGGGCGCATCGCCGAGGCGAACCAGGCGGCCGGGGCCGCCGAGGCCCTCGCCAATGCGCTCGCCCAGCGCTTCGTCGCCGTCATGCGGCAGAACGAGATCGGCGACCGCCGCCAAGTCGACCGTTTCCCGACCGATCTGAGGGTGATGGTCAAGGATGCTCGCGGCGGCTCCGCCCGCGCCGGCACGGTGGACATCAGCCTAGGCGGCTTGCTGCTGAAGCGCCCCGACGGCTTCTCGCCCCATGTCGGGTCCATGCTGGACCTCGAAGTTGAGCGCCTCGGGTCCGTTCGGTGCCGGCTCGTGGCCGCGAGCCCCATGGGCCTCCACTGCGCCTTCGATGGGCTCGGACAGGACGGAGCGGCCAGGGTGCGCCGGCTCCTCGCGGAAATCGAGGCCGAGTACCGCCCGCTCATCATGACCGCACAGGATGCCGCCCGGCAGGTGGAGTTCGTGCTCCAGCAGGCGGTCAAGGACGGCCGCCTCACCCGCGAACAGATGTTCGACACCGATTACCGGCCTATCCCCGGCACGGATCCGCAGCAATACGAAACCGTGTCCCTGCGCGTCCTCGAAGACCTGCTGCCGGCGATCCAGGAGCCGCTGCTCGTCTCCGACAACAGCATGGTGTTCTGTCTCGCCATCGACCGGAACGGCTACATCCCGGTCCATAACCGCAAGTACTCGCAGGCCCAGCGCCCCGGCGAGGCCGCTTGGAACACCGCGAACAGCCGCAATCGGCGCATCTTCGACGACAGGGCCGGCATCACGGCCGCCCGTTCGACGCGCCCGTTCGTGGTGCAGGCCTATGCCCGCGACATGGGCGGGCAGGTTGTCATGATGCGCGAGGTCGACGCCCCTATCCGCCTCTTCGGCCGCCACTGGGGTGGGTTCCGCACGGCTTACCGGCTCTGAGCCGCGTCAGGCCGCCTGCTTTACCCGATCGAGCCGGAATAGGCTGAGGTCGAGCGGGGAGGTGCGGTCCATGGCCATGTCGGCCAGGATCTCGCCCACCACGCTCGCGAACTTGAAGCCATGTCCGGAACAGGGCGAGGCGACGATCACCTGCGGAGCGCCGGGCAGCGTGTCGAGGATGAAGTGCTCGTCTGGCGTATTGGTGAAGAGGCACACCCGGAGCGACAGGAGCGGCCCGTCCGCATCCCGGAAATAGGTTTTTACCGCGTCCCGCAGCAGGGCCTCGTCCGCGGCGTTCGGCTCCCGCGAGAGGGCGTCCCCGTGGCCTTGCTCCCGGAAGTGATTGTAGACGCCGATCTTGAAGCCCGGGATGCCCCATTCGGGGAACACGTAGATCGCCTGCGGCTCGCCCTCGACGATCCCGACCGGGAACTGGCCGAGCCGGTAGGCCGCCGGGTTCTTCGGTCTGAACCAGCCGAGGACCTGGCGCTCCGGCACCGCGGTGCGGGCAAGTTCCGGCACATGGTCGCCGATCCAGGCCCCGGTGGAGAGGACGAGCCGTGCGGCCTCGTAGGTGCCGCGATCCGTCCTCACCCGCACGGTGCCGGCGCCCGTGATCTCCCAACCGAGGATCGCCTCCCGGGCGCGGATGTCGGCCCCCGCATCGAGGGCGAGCTGCGCATGGGCGACGATGGCCCGCTCGGAGGCGACGAAGCCCGCCTCCGGCTGGAGCACCGCCGCGTGATGGGCGGGGAGCTGCCAGCCCGGATGGCGCCGGTTCAGTTCCTTGGCGTCGATCAATTCGTGCTCCAGCCCGTGCTCGCGGCAGGAGGCGAGGCATCCGCGCACCACGCGCCCGTCCTCGGGGCCCGCATCGACGCCGCCCGTCACGAAGAGCAGCCGCTCTCCCGCGAGCGCCTCCGTCTCCCGCCACAGCTCGTAGGCGCGGCGGAGCAGCGGCACATAGGCCGTGTGCTCGAAATAGGCGAGGCGGATGATCCGGTTCTGTCCGTGGGAGGAACCCATGGCGTGCGGGATGTCGAAGCGCTCCAGCCCGAGCACCCGCTGGCCGCGCCGAGCGAGATGATGGCAGGTCGCGGAGCCCATGCCGCCGACACCGGCGACGATCACGTCATAGGTTTGCATCGGTCAAGCGTAGAGGACCCCGGCAGGGGCGTCACCCTCTTTCCCTTGCGCGGGAAAGATTTCGCTACCCGCCCGTGGGGATGCAAGTGGCGACCGTGAGGCCAGCATGTCGCCAGCCGCCGGCGACACCGACGATGTGGATGTCTGCCGCTGACGCGAAGGGTCGCTACCCGCCGGTGACGCTCATGTGCCGGCCGACCGCGGGCGTGTTCCGGCGGCGATCGATGATGAAGTCGTGCCCCTTGGGCTTGCGGGCAATCGCCTCCTCGATCGCCTGCTCCAGGCGCTCGTTGCTCTCGGAGGCGCGCAGGGGCGAGCGCAGATCCGCGGCGTCTTCCTGGCCGAGGCACATGTAGAGCTTGCCGGTGCAGGTGAGGCGGACCCGGTTGCAGCTCTCGCAGAAATTATGGGTGAGGGGCGTGATGAAGCCGAGCAGCCCGCCCGTCTCCTTCACCCGCGCGTAGCGGGCCGGTCCCCCGGTGCGCTCGGGCGTCTCCTCGAGGGTGTAGCGGTCCATCAGGCGCGCCCGCACCTGCGACAGGGGCAGGAACTGGTCGACCCGGTGGGTCTCGATCTCGCCGAGCGGCATGACCTCGATGAGGGTCAGGCCCATGCCGCGCCCGTGAGCCCATTCCATCAGGCTCTCGATCTCATCCTCGTTCACGCCCTTGAGCGCGACCGCGTTGATCTTCACCTTGAGCCCCGCCGCTTGAGCGGCATCGATGCCCGCGAGCACCTTGGGCAGCTCGCCCCATCGGGTGATGGACTTGAACTTCGCCTCGTCCAGGGTGTCGAGGGAGACGTTGACGCGCCGCACGCCGCAGGCAGCGAGCTCCGCGGCGTGGCGGGCGAGCTGGGAGCCGTTGGTGGTGACCGTCAGCTCCTCCAGGGCGCCGCTTTCCAAGTGACGGGAGAGGGAGCGGAACAGGGTCATGATGTCCCGCCGCACGAGAGGCTCGCCCCCGGTGATGCGAAGCTTTCGGACCCCACGAGCCACGAAGACCGAGCAGACCCGATCAAGCTCCTCCAGGGTTAGGAGATCCCGCTTGGGCAGGAAGGCCATGTCCTCGGACATGCAATAGACGCAGCGAAAATCGCACCGGTCCGTCACCGAGACGCGCAGATACGAGATCGCGCGACCGAACGGGTCGACGAGCGGCGGCGTCCGGTCGGCCACGATCGGGTCTTTGGCCCTGAGAACGTCCTGAGGTCCCCACATGGAGGAGCGGTCCCCTTTTCCTGGATTTGTGCAGTTGGCGGCAGCTTAAACCCTTGGCTGCTCGCGTCAAATCATCAGAGCCTGGACTTTCGGGCAGGATAAGGGCACCGATCCGCGGCCGAGGGGAAGATGCCGGCCGCATATGGGCATGACAGCCCCGCTGCACAGGAGGAGACTCGATGGACCCGAAACGCTGGCCGACCGAACTGCGCCTCGCCAAGGACCGCCGCATGTTGACGGTCGCCTTCGACGACGGGTCGAGTTTTGCGCTTCCGGCGGAGTATCTGCGGGTCACGAGCCCGTCGGCGGAGGTGCAGGGCCATTCCCCCTCCGAGCGCAAAACGGTGCCCGGCAAGCGCAATGTGGAGATCCTGGGCGTCGAGCCCGTGGGCAACTATGCCGTCAAGCTGCGCTTCGACGACATGCACGATACCGGGATCTACGGCTGGGACTACCTGCACGAGCTCGGGGCGAAGCACGACGAGAAATGGGCGAATTACCTGGCCGAGCTCGACGCCAAGGGCCTCTCGCGGGAGCCGGCGCGACGGAGCTGATCTCTGCCGCAACGAAAAAGGCCGGCGCGAAGCCGGCCTTTTCGCACCAAAGGAGGTGAGAGGCTTAGCGGACCACCACCACGCGGGTGCCGACCTTCACGCGGTTGTAGAGGTCGATCACGTCCTCGTTCGTCATGCGGATGCAGCCCGAGGAAACCGCCTGACCGATGGTCTCGGGCTCGTTGGAGCCGTGGATCCGATAGAGGGAGCCGCCGAGATAGAGCGCGCGGGCGCCGAGCGGGTTGTCCGGTCCGCCTTCCATGTAGCGCGGCAGGTCGGGGCGACGGCGGAGCATCTGCGCCGGGGGGCGCCAATCCGGCCATTCGCGCTTCATGGTGACGCTCTTGGTGCCGGCCCACTCGAAGCCGGGGCGGCCGACGCCGACGCCGTACTGGACGGCCCGCCCGTCGCCGAGCACGTAATAGAGACGCCGCTCCTCGGTCGAGACCACGATGGTGCCCGGGGCGTAGCGGCCGCTGAAGGACACGATCTGCCGCGGAACGGGCGTCGCCTGGGCCCGGAAGGTGTCATCCGTGCCGTAGCCGTAGAGCGGCTGGCGGGTCAGGGGATCGATCTCGAAGAAAGCCGCAGCCGGCGTCGCCGCGGCGACGAAGGCGCAAGCAAGCCCGTACAGGGCGGCGCGGGTGCGTCCCATGTTTCTGCCTCACTCCGTACCAGTGTGTGCTGGTTTCGTGACGGTTCAACGCAACAGCCCCGTTTCGGATCCGTTGCCGTGAACCAGATATGCGCTGAAGCTTATGCACAAGCTTCCTTAAAAGGACCATAAACACTGCCGTGATCATCCACAGCTACGATGACACAATGTTTTGTCGGGATTGGTTCGCGTGCGGATCTTCGAATGGGTCGCGCCGGCGGCGCCGGCGGCGCCGGACGGGTGTCGGTGCCCACCCGTTTTAGAAGCTCGGCAAGGAACTTGGAGCCCGTGGCGATTGGTGTCTTGACGCGCGGGGCCTCGGGCCCTTAGAAGGCCCACATCAGGGCGCGTAGCTCAGCGGGAGAGCATTCGCTTCACACGCGAAGGGTCACAGGTTCAATCCCTGTCGCGCCCACCATTCCTTCCTGATCGGCTGTCGTCACATCGTCGTGATCCGTCGCGGCGAGCACCCAAGGGGCGTTCTGCGCTGACAGGGCCTGTGCGGGAGATCCCCATGATCCGTTCCGTCGTGATCGCAGCGATGCTGCTGGCCGCCGTGCCGGCCGCGGCCCAGAACGCGCCTGCGGGCTCAGTCCTGGTGCGCGAGGCTTGGTCCCGGGCGACACCGGGCGGCGCCAAGGTCGGGGCGGGCTATCTGACGGTGGAGAACCGGGGCGCCGCCGACCGCTTCCTTGGGGCCGAGGCCGAGGTAGCCGGCAAGGTGGAGCTCCATGAGACCGTGATGGCCGATGGGATCGCCCGCATGAGGCCGACCGAGGCGCTCGTCCTGGCTCCGGCCGGGAAGGTCGAGCTCAAGCCCGGCGGCTACCACCTCATGCTCATGGACCTGAAGCGTCCCCTGAAGGAGGGCGAGCGCTTTGCCGGCACGCTCCTGTTCGAGAAGGCCGGCCGCGTGCCGGTGACGTTCGAAGTCCGCGGGATGGGGGCGGGCGCCGGAGCGCACCACCACCACTGAAAAGAGGCGCTACGCCGCGACGGCGAGCAGCGACCGGACGGCGTCGAAAAGCCCGTCGTAATGGTCGATGATCCGGTCGGGGCCGAGATCCTGGACCGGGATGTCCGTATAGCCGAAGGACACCGCCACGACCGGGATCGCCGCCGCCTTCGCGGTCGCGATATCGGTCACGGAATCGCCCACCATCACGGCCCGGGAGGGATCGCCGCCGGCCTTCTCGATGGTCAGGGTCAGGTGGCGGGGATCGGGCTTGAAATACGGAAAGCTGTCCCGCCCGCAGATGGCCGAGAACCGATTGGCGAGACCCAAAGCCTCCAGCAGCTCCACGGAATGACGCTCGTACTTGTTGGTGCAGACGGCAAGGCGGAACCCGGCTGCCTCCAGGCGGTCCAGCGCCTCCGGCACCCCATCGAAAAGGCGGCTGCCCACACAGAGATTCTGGCCGTAATGCACCATGAAGGCCGTGTGCAGGACATCGAGCCGCTCCGGCACCACGTCGCGCCCGGCGGAGGTGAGCCCGCGTTCGATCAGGGCCCGCGCCCCGGCACCCACCATGGTGCGGCCTTCCTCGAGAGACAGGCTGGGCAGCCCTTCGCTGTTCAGCACCACGTTCAAGGTGCCGATAAGGTCGTGGATGGTGTCCGCGAGCGTGCCGTCGAGGTCGAACACGGCGATGGGCGGGCGGGTTGCGCTCATGGTCTCTCGCTTGGGCTGGCCCGGTGCCGCACGGGCGGCTGGGCTCAATTTCTTGTGTCGCAGCAGTAACTTGCCCCATCGTCGGCGGGGCGACATCGAGCCATGGCTCGGTCGCGGGTCATGGAGAGAGCTGGGTGATATGCTGCGGCTGATTCGGATCCTTGTGGGGACACTATGCGGCGGATGCGTTACGGGCTCAAAGCTCTCGGCTCAAGTGTGGCACTCTGGACGCTGGTGGCCGGCGCCGCTGTCGCGGCCCCTTACGACTTCGTGGCAGCCCCCCAGACGGACCTCAACCGCATCTACCGGATCGACCGGATCACCGGCGAGGTTTCGTCCTGCCAGTACGGCCTCCAGGAGGCGAGCGTCGGCGTCACCCTGTGCTTCGGGGCCGGCGAAGGCGCGACCGCGCAGACGCCGGGCGAATACGGCCTCGTGGCCTCCCGGCACGAGCGGGAGGGCGGCGTTTTCCGGGTGAACTACCGGACCGGGGAGATGAGCATCTGCTACGTGTTCGACGAGCGGGTGGTCTGCACCCCGCAGTCGAACCCATCCGTGCCCAGCGCGGCCCAGCAGGGCACCGCGGGTCCGACACCGGCGGCGCGCGGGAGCACGGGGGCCTCTCCCCAGCGGCCCTGAGCCCATCCTCGCCTCTTCCTGCAAGGGAGGGGTGAGCGCCACGCCTTTCTCCCGCCCCGCATCGCGTGCTAGAGGCAGCCATCCTGATCTCGAGCCGTATGCGCTTGCCCGGAGGGCCTCACCCATGGACACCCCCGTCATCCAGAATTTGAAGCTGAACGATCCCTCCCTGCTCGTGGAAAGCTGCCTCATCGGCGGCGCCTGGGTCGGCGAGCCGGTGGACGTGGTGGACAACCCCGCGAGCGGCGAGATCATCGCCCGCGTGCCGCGCCTCGGCGCCGCCGAGGCGACCGAGGCCGTCGAGAAGGCCGAGGAGGCCTTCCGCACCTGGTCGAAGAAGCTCGCCAAGGAGCGCTCGCAGATCATGCGGCGCTGGTTCGACCTGATGATCGCCAACAAGGAAGACCTGGCGCTCATCATGACGAGCGAGCAGGGCAAGCCCCTCGCCGAGGCGCGGGGCGAGGTGGAATACGCGGCCTCCTTCATCGAGTTCTACGCGGAAGAGGCCAAGCGCATCTACGGCGAGACGATCCCGAGCCACCGGCAGGATGCGCGCATCGTCGTCATCCGCCAGGCGATCGGCGTCATCGCGGCGATCACGCCCTGGAACTTCCCGGCCGCCATGATCACCCGCAAGGTCGCGCCGGCGCTCGCCGCCGGCTGCACGGCGGTGATCAAGCCCGCTCCCGAGACCCCGCTGACGGCGCTCGCGCTCGGCGTTCTGGCGGAGCGCGCCGGCATCCCGGCGGGCGTCCTCAACATCATCACGGGCGACGCGCCGGCCATCGGCGGGGTCCTCACCTCGCACCCGGCCGTGCGGTTCGTCGGCTTCACGGGCTCGACGGAGGTGGGCAAGCTCCTGATGCGCCAGGCCGCCTCCACCGTGAAGAAGGTGGGCCTGGAGCTCGGCGGCAACGCGCCCTTCATCGTGTTCGACGACGCGGATCTCGATGCCGCCGTCGAGGGCGCGATGATCTCCAAGTTCCGTAACATGGGCCAGACCTGCGTGTGCGCGAACCGCATCTACGCGCAAGCGGGCATCTACGACGCCTTCGTGGAGCGGCTGTCGAAGAAGGTGGCCGAGATGAAGGTCGGCCACGGCACCGAGCCTGGCGTGATGCAGGGCCCGCTCATCACCATGGAGGCCATCGACAAGGTGGAGCGCCACATCGCCGATGCGGTGGGGCAGGGCGCCAAGGTGGTGGTCGGCGGCAAGCGCCACGCGCTCGGCCGCTCGTTCTTCGAGCCCACCGTGCTCGCCGAGGTTACGACCAAGATGGCGGTGACGCGCGAGGAGACCTTCGGCCCGCTGGCGCCGGTCTACCGGTTCACGGACGAGGCCGATGTGGTGGCGCAGGCCAATGCCACGGAATACGGCCTTGCGGCCTATTTCTACGCCCGCGATCTCGGGCGCGTGTTCCGCGTCGCAGAGGCGCTCGAATACGGCATGGTGGGCGTCAATACGGGCCTCATCGCCACGGAAGTCGCGCCCTTCGGCGGCGTGAAGGAGAGCGGCATCGGTCGCGAGGGCTCCCGTCACGGCATGGATGAGTTCACCGAGATCAAATACATGCTCCTCGGCGGGCTCGACCGGTGATGCTGTCTATCGCGAAGGCGGCCGGTGCAGCCGGCCCGATGGGAGGCGCGCGGTGAGCGACGCACTGAAGCGCGCCGCGGCCGAACGGGCCGTGGCGCTCGTCCAGGACGGCATGCGGGTCGGGCTCGGCACGGGCTCGACGGCCGCGCATTTCGTGGCGCTCCTTGGGGAGAAGGTGCGGGCCGGCCTCAAAGTGGTCGGCGTTCCGACCTCGGAGGCGACGCGGATCCAGGCGGACGGCGAAGGCATCCCGCTCACAACCCTCGATGAGACGCCCGAACTCGACCTCACGGTGGATGGGGCGGACGAGCTCGACGACGCCTTGCGCCTCATCAAGGGCGGGGGCGCCGCCCTGCTGCGGGAAAAGATCGTGGCGGCCGCAAGCCGCCGCATGATCGTGATCGCGGACGGGTCGAAGCATGTTCCGACGCTGGGGCGCTTTCCCCTGCCGATCGAGGTGGTGCCCTTCGGGCTCGGCGCCACGCGCCAAGCCGTCGAGGCGGCCCTGCGCCGCCACGGGATCGATGCGGGCGTGACCTTGCGGAAGGCCCGGGACGGGTCGACGCTCCTCACCGATGGCGGTCATTTCATCCTCGACGCGCCATGCGGGCGAATCGCCGACCCTGAGGGGCTCGGCACCGCGCTCAACGCCATTCCGGGCGTCGTCGAGCACGGTCTTTTCCTTGGGCTTGCCACGGGCGCGGTGCTTGCGACCGAAAAGGGCCTTGTCGAACTGGGTAACGTTCGCCCATAAGCCCGGTCCATGATGGGAGCTTCAGTGATGAACCGTTTTGCCATGTCCTGCGCCGCCGCGGCGCTTCTCGTGTTCGCGGGTGCGGCCCAGGCCCAGCAGCCGGCTCCGGCGCAGCCGCCCGCTCAGGGTGCCCAGGCGCCTCAGCCCAGCGCGAGCCACCTTGCCGTCGCGCGCGAGGTGGTGCTGGGGTCCGGCATCGTCCGGTCCTATGACGCCATCATGGAGCCCATGCTCGACCAGCTCAAGCAGATGAACGTCACCCGGCCCGAGATCCGCACGGACCTCGATGCGGTGGTCGAAATGCTGAAGCCTGAGATGGAGCTCCAGAAGCAGCAGATGGTCGCCGCGACCGCGAAGGTCTATGCGCAGCGCCTCACCGAAAGCGAGCTGAAGGACATTTCGGCCTTCTTCAAGTCGCCCGCCGGCACCCGCTACGTGCAGACCCAGCCCGTGGTGCTCGACGACATCGTGAAGGAGATGGCGGACTGGTCTCAGAACCTTTCCGAATACGTGCTCATTCGCGCCCGCGCCGAGATGGCCAAGCGCGGCCACCAGCTGCAGTAAGCCTCATTCCGTTTGGGATGCGTAATAAGCCCGGCCTCGGCCGGGCTTTCGCTTAGGTTCGCTTGAGTTTCCAACCGGCTCACGAGAGATCGCCGATGAGACGGGATATAGCCGCCGCCGTTCTGCAGCTGCCCACAAGCCTCGATATCTCCAAGAACCTGAAGGTGTTGCTAGAGGCCATCGACGCCCTCGAGCGACACACGCTTCTGGTTGCCCCAGAGGGCGCATTGTCGGGCTACTCACAAGATTCCACCTATCTCGACCGGATCGACGTGAGGGAGCTGAATGAGGCAATTGAGGTGCTCCGGCAGCGGACGGAGTTGCGCTCTATCCATGCCGTTATCGGCAGCGCCGAATGGAGCGAGGGCCGCTGGTACAATTCTTCGTTCTATTTCGGCCCGAGCCGTGAGAGCCACCGCTACCGGAAGATCAATCTGGCAATGAGCGAGCGAGGCTTCTTCACGCCGGGCGACACGTTGCCGGTCTTCGGTATCACAGTGAACGGGACGGACATCCGCCTTGGCATTCAGATGTGTCGCGAGATCCGCTACCCGGAGCAGTGGCGTCAGCTCGCTGCTCAGGGCGCGCAAATCATCGCCTTTCTGAATAACGCCGTCGGCGATGCTAGCATCTGCCCTGTCTGGCGCAGCCATCTAGTAAGCCGCGCCGCTGAGACACAGCGTTTCATTCTTGCTGCGAATAACGCCGAGGCCGGGCAGAAATGTCCGACAATGATTGTGTCGTCGTCCGGCCAAGTCCTGTTCGAGGAGATATCCGATCAGGTGGTGCTAGGGCGCGCGACGATCGATCTGTCGCTCGTGTCCGACTACATCATCAGCCAAGCGCGCTCCGATGTGGTGAAGGTCGCGGCCGCCTGAGCGGCCAGACGACAGCAGCCACTAATCCTCGCTCGCCTTGAACTGGCCGAGCCCGCGCAGGACGAAGGGCGCGACGAGGGCGAGGAAGGCGATGGCGAGGAGGGTCGCGGCGATGGGACTCGTCACGAGGACCCAAGGATCGCCCAGATTGATCTGGAGGGCGCGTCGCAGCTGGCTCTCCGCCACGGGACCGAGGATCAGGCCGACGACGACCGGCGCGATGGGATAGTCGAAGCGCCGCATGAGGAAGCCGAGCACCCCGAAGACCGAGAGCATGATGAGCTCGACCGGGGAGGGGTTCGCCGCGATGGTGCCCATGGCCGCGAAGACCAGGATGCCCGCATAGAGCCAGGGTTGCGGGATCGCGAGGAGCCTCACCCACAGGCCGACGAGCGGCAGGTTGAGGACGAGCAGCATGGCATTCGCGATGAACAGGCTCGCGATCAGACCCCACACGATGTCGGGCTTTTCCGCGAAGAGCAGCGGTCCGGGATTGAGGCCGTATTGCTGGAAGCCCGCCAGCATCATGGCGGCGGTGGCGGAGGTCGGCAGGCCGAGCGTCAGGAGCGGCACGAGGGTGCCGGCCGCGGACGCGTTGTTCGCGGCCTCGGGTCCCGCCACGCCCTCGATGGCGCCGCGGCCGAACTCCTCCGGGTATTTCGTCAGGCGCTTCTCGGTGGAATAGGACATGAAGGTCGGGATTTCGGCCCCGCCGGCCGGCAGGGCGCCGATGGGAAAGCCGAAGGCCGCGCCGCGCAGCCAGGGCTTCCACGAGCGCTTCCAATCCTCCTTCGTCATCCAAAGGGAGCCGCGCACGGGCTCGATCTTCTCCTCGCCGTGGTGGCGGCGCGAGGCCACGTAGAGCGCCTCGCCCATGGCGAAGACCGCGACCGCGAGGGTGGTGATCTCGACGCCGTCGAGGAGTTCCGGCACCCCGAAGGTGAGGCGCGCCTGCCCTGTCAGAAGGTCGATCCCCACAAGCCCGAGGAATAGGCCGAGGAAGAGGCTGGTGAGGCCGCGCACGGGAGAATCCCCGAAGGTCGCCGACACGGTGACGAAGGCGAGCACCATGAGCGCGAAATAGTCCTCGGGGCCGAAACGAATCGCGAGCTCGACCAGGACGGGCGCGAGGAACGCGATGCCGAGGGTCGCGATGGTGCCGGCCACGAAGGACCCGATCGCGGAAGTGGCGAGGGCCGGCCCGCCGCGTCCGGCCTTGGCCATCTTGTTGCCCTCGAGGGCCGTTGCGAGCGATGCGCTCTCGCCTGGCGTGTTGAGCAGGATCGCGGTGGTCGAGCCCCCGTACATGCCGCCGTAATAGATGCCCGCGAACATGATGATGGAGCCCGCCGGATCGAGCTTGAAGGTGATCGGCAGGAGGAGGGCCACCGTGAGGGCAGGACCGATGCCCGGCAGAACGCCCACCGCCGTGCCGAGGAGCACGCCGACGAGCGCGAAGAGCAGGTTCATCGGCTGCGTGGCGACGCTGAGGCCCTGGGCGAGGGAGGCGAACGTGTCCATGAGCGTCCCCCTAGAGGAGCTGTTCCAGCGGCCCGACGGGCAGCGTGAGTGCGAGAAGTTTCGCGAAGAGAAGATACGCGACGAGGCCGAGGGCCAGGCCGATGGCGAGGTTGCGGGCTCCGTTGCGGGAAAGGAGCGTCCACCCGATGAGCGCGATGCTCGCGAGCACCAGCACCCGGATGAGGATGCCCGCGAATGCGACGCCGGCGAGCGACAGGATCAGTCCGACGACGAGAAGGCCGATCGAGACCATGAGACCGAAGCCCGCAAGCGGCGGCACGGGCTGTTCCTCGAAGGCGCGCGCGACCGAGGCGAACAGCACCATGGAGGCGGCGATGAAGCCGAAGCCGAACGCGACGATCCCGATCATCCCCACGACGCCGCCGAGGATGAGGGCGACGCGCTTCAGGTCCATGCTGTCCCGTTCCGGGAAGCCGCCCGTGAAGGCGAGCGCCAGATTGCCGAGACCGAGGAAGGCAAGGCCGATGGCGATCGCGTAGGGCATCGCCTTGGGGCCGATGCCGTAGAACGGCGCGATCTGCATCCGCTCCATGTCCACGACGATGAGCACGGCCAGGGCGAAAAGACCGGCGGCTGCGACGAGGCCGGCAGGATCGAGGCGGCGTCTGGTCATGGCGGGCCCGCGGGAGGAGGGGACGGGTGGAGAGGATGCGGGGCTTTGGCCCCTGCGTCCAACATAAAACGAAAGCGCCGCCAGCCGGCGGCGCTTCCATCAACAGGCGGTGCGAGGTCCCTTACGACTTCACGAGACCGACGGAGGTGAGGATCTCCCTCGTGCGGGCGATGTCGTCGCTGAGCTGCTTGGCGAAGGCATCGCCGGACAGATAGGCGTCGTCCCAGCCCTTCTGCTTGAGGATGTCCTGCCACTCCTTCGACTTCACCATCTTGTCGACCGTGTCGGTGAGAGCCTTCTTCTGGTCCGCCGAGAGGCCGGGAGGGGCCACGACGGAGCGCCAGTTGGCGATCTCGAGCTCGACGCCCTGTTCCTTGATGGTCGGCCCGTCCACGTTGGGGAGCCGGTTCGGCGAGGTCACGCCCACGAGGCGCAGCTTGCCGGCCTTGATCTGGCTTTCGAACTCGCCGTAGCCGGAAATGCCCGCCGTCACCTTGCCGCCGAGGATCGCGGCAAGCGCTTCGCCGCCGCCCGAGAAGGGGACGTAGTTGATCTTGGTCGGGTCGGCGCCCGCGGCCTTGGTGTAGAGCGCCGCCGCGATGTGGTCGACGCCGCCGGCCGAGCCGCCCGCCCAGGTGACCTTCGCGGGATCCGCCTTGATGGCCGCGGCGAGGTCCTTGGCGTTCTTGATCGGCGAATCCGCCGGCACCACGATGGCGAGGTACTCCGCCGTGAGGCGGGCGATCGGGGTGGTCTGGTCGAGGCCGACCGGCGCCTTGTTGGTGAGAATGGCGCCGACCATCACATAGCCGTTGACCATGAGCTGGCTGCCGTCGCCCTTGCCGTTGTTCACGAACTGGACGATGCCGATGGTCCCGCCGGCGCCCGGAACGTTCGTGACCTGCACGCTTTTCGCGATGCCCGACTGGGTGAGCGCCTGCTGCATGGAGCGGGCGGTCTGGTCCCAGCCGCCGCCGGGGGCCGCCGGAGCCATGATCTTCAGCTCCTGCTGCGCCATGGCCGAGGTGGCGACGGCAAGGCCAAGAGCGGTCAGAGCGCCGCGCCACAGACCGCTGTATTGCCTGGTCATAAGGTTTCCTCCATGTGAGCCGGCCGCATTCAGCAGGCCGTTGGCACGAAAGCTAACGAGGCCCGGCTTGTGGGGCAAGCGCCGGACGGCCATGCAGACTCAGCCCTTCGTCGCCTCGCCGAGAGACGGTTCGGGGGCGTCCGGTGCCGTCCGGTCTGGCGGCAGGCGGCGCCCGGACGCGCTTCCCTTGGGCTCGCTCGGCGCTTAAACAGGGCGCCTTGAGCACCCCGATGACCTTTGCTTCCCCGCCTCTCGCCGCGCCTCGCGCCCGCGCCGCCGCACCCCTGTGGCACGCCGCGGCGGTCGTGCTCGCGCTCATGCCCCTCGGCATGGTGGCGGCCCATCGGTCGAGCCCGGCCTTCCTGGGGCTCGCCGCGATTCTCGCCCTGCTGGCGCTCGCCCGGGAGGGAGACCTTGGGGCGTTCCAGGGCCGGGCGGTCGCCGCCCTCCGTACTCCGCTTGGCCTTGCGGCTCTGGCGCTCGCCGGATGGGGCCTCGTCTCCTCGGGCTGGAGCGCCTTTCCGGCCTTGTCGCTACGGGCGTTGGGCGAGTTCTGGCTGCCGGTCCTCTCCGCGTTCATCCTGGCGCTCGCCCTGCCGGGCCGGGTGCCGCGCAGCATTCCCTGGCTTCTCGCCGGCGCGGCGGCGCTCGCCTGCCTGGTCATCGTGATCGAGCTGCGCACCGGGCTTGCCTTCCGTCGACAGGTGGGCCTGCGCGATGCGGCCTTCATCTTCAACCGGCCCGTCCTCACGGTCCTGGTCCTGCTCGCTCCGCTCATGCTCTGGCTCGGGCGCCGCGGGGTGCCGGGCTGGAGTGCGGCGGCTGTCCTGGCGGTGAGTTTCGCCCTGGCGCTCCTGCGCTCGGAAAGCGGAGCCGCGAAGCTCGGGCTCCTCGCCGGTCTTGGCACGTTCCTGATCGCATGGGCGGCGCCTCGGCTTGCCTTGCGAGCCGCGATGGCGGCAGTCGTTCTCGTCTTCGCCGTGGCGCCGGTGCTGGGCCCCGTCACGGACCGGCTCATCCCGGCCTCGGTCCACACGCGCCTCAAGGATGCCCATTCCCGCGACCGCATCGACATCTGGCTCAGCTTCAACGCGGCGATCCGCGAGCAGCCGCTCCTCGGGGGCGGCTTCGGCGTGAGCCCGCGCATGCGGGAGACCCCCGTGGCCAGCCAAGTGCCCACGGACCGGCGGACGTTGCTGGCGGTTGGCCATCCCCACAACGCCGCCGTGCAGGTCTGGGCGGAGCTCGGGCTCGTCGGCGCCGTGTTGGCTGGGGCCGTCCTGCTTCTGGTCCTGCGCGGCCTCGGCGGCCTGCCACGTCTGGAGGCCGCCGCGGCGCTCGCCCTCGTAGGCGCGGCGGGCGCGGTGGCCCTCGTCGGCCATGGTGCCTGGCAGGGCTGGTGGCCCGCGGGCATCGGCGCCGCTGTCGTCTGGTTCCGCGCCATCCGGCAACCGCCCGACGGGGCCTCCGCTACCTGTTTCGCCCGCGTGCGACCTTCCTCCGAGGAGACACTCCCATGAACGCCCCATCCGGCAGCTTCGACGTCGACCTCTTCGTGATCGGCGGCGGGTCCGGCGGCGTGCGGGCCGCCCGGATCGCGGCGGGCTACGGCGCGCGGGTCATGGTGGCGGAGGAGTACCGGGTCGGCGGCACCTGCGTGATCCGCGGCTGCGTGCCCAAAAAGCTCATGGTCTATGCGAGCCGCTTCGCCGACACCTTCGAGGAGGCTGCGGGCTTCGGCTGGACGCTGGAAGAGCCGCGCTTCGACTGGGCGACCCTCATCGCCAACAAGGACAAAGAGATCGCCCGCCTCGAGGGCGTGTACCGCTCGAATCTCGAGAAGGCCGGCGTCGAGATCATCGACAGCCGCGCCGTGATCGACGACGCGCACACGGTGCGCATCGTCAAGACCGATGAGCGGATCCGGGCACGGTTCATCCTCGTCGCCGTCGGCGCGCACCCGACCCTGGAGCCGCCGATCCCCAACGGCGAACTCGCCATCACCTCGAACGAGGTGTTCGAGCTCACGGAGCTGCCGGAGCGCATCCTCATCGTCGGGGGCGGCTACATCGCCGTGGAATTCGCAGGGGTCTTCGCCGGCCTCGGGAGCCAGGTGACGCTGCTCCACCGGGGCGACAAGCTCCTGCGCGGCTTCGACGACGACGTGCGCGACGCGTTGAGCGATGCCTACGCCAAGCGCGGCATCGACCTGGCGCTCGGCCTGACCGTGACGCGCCTCGACAAGGTGGCGGACGGCATCCGCGCCACCCTGTCGGACGGGAGCACCCGCACGGTCGATCAGGTGCTGGTGGCCACGGGGCGCCGCCCGAACACCGCAGGGCTCGGCCTGGAGCGCGCCGGCATCATGACGGATGCGGTCGGAGCGATCCCGGTCGACGGCTATTCCCAGACCCTGATCCCCTCGATCTACGCGGTCGGCGACGTGACGAACCGGGCGGCCCTCACGCCCATCGCGATCCGCGAGGGGCACGCTTTCGCGGATACGGTGTTCGGGGCTAAGCCCACGATGGTGGACCATTCCATCATCCCGACCGCCGTGTTCTCCACCCCGGAGATCGGCGTCATCGGCTGCACGGAGGCCTCGGCCCGCGGGCTCTACGGGGACGTCGACATCTACAAGACGAGCTTTCGTCCCATGCGGGCGACCCTGTCGGGCGTCGACGAGCGGGTGTTCATGAAGCTCATCGTGGATAAGGCGACCGACAAGGTGGTGGGCGTCCACGTGGTCGGCCACGACGCGGGCGAGATGATCCAGATGGCCGGCATCGCCGTCACCATGGGCGCGACGAAGGCCGATTTCGACCGGACCGTCGCCGTGCATCCCACGGCCGCCGAGGAGTTCGTGACCATGCGCACGCCCTTCGTGGTGAAGAAGCCCGTGGCGGTGGGGTAGGGCGCCTGCTCGGCCCGGCCCCGCGCCAACTCCGCAAGATCCGTCAAGCCAGGGATCCGGGGACCGGCTAGACCGTTCGCGCCAAGACGGAGAACCCGCGTGAGCGCGACAGCACCGACCCAACTGCACGGACGCTTCGGCGCCGTGCTGGCCCATATCGAGGAACACCTCGACGGGGACCTGGGGCTGGACGCCCTCAGCGCGGTGGCGGCGTATTCGCCCTGCCACTTTCAGCGGCAGTTCTCGGCCTTCTTCGGGATCAGCCTTCACCGCTACGTGCAGCTCGCCCGCCTCAGGCGGGCTTCCTACAAGCTTGCCTTCAGGGCCGAGGAACCGGTGATCGGGATCGCCCTCGACAGCGGTTACGACGCGCCGGAAGCGTTCTCCCGCGCCTTCAAGCAGCGGCTCGGACAGACACCGAGCGCGTTCCGTGCCGATCCGGATTGGGCCTCTTGGCACGAGACCTATCGATCCTTCGACGAGATCCGGAGAACCCAAATGACCGACCAGCACGACGACCGTTCGGTGACCGTCGTCACCATGCCCGACCTCAAGGTCGCCGCCCTGGAGCACCGGGGCGACCATGCGCTCCTCGGCGCCTCCATCCGTCGCTTCATCGCTTGGCGGCGAGAGGCGGCCCTGCCGCCCCGCACCCATGCGACCTACAACATCCTCTATGACGACCCGGATTCCACCCCGCCGGATGCGTTCCGCATCGACCTGTGCGTCGCGACAGACCGCGCGGTCGAGCCCAACGAGGCCGGAAACGTGGGCAAGGTCATTCCCGGCGGCCGCTGCGCCGTGCTGCGGCACACCGGCAACGAGCCGAGCTTCGCCGCCGCCATCCAGTTCCTCTATGCAGAATGGCTGCCGCAAAGCGGCGAGACCGTGCGGGATGTCCCGCTCTATTGCCGCCGCGTGTCGTTCTTCCCCGACGTTCCTGAGCACCGGGCCGTGACGGATCTCTACCTTCCCCTCGGAGGGCCGGTCGGCTCGGCCGCCTGAGAGGCGCCCCTTCCCAAGGGATAAGGCAGACAGAACTGCCGCACTCGCCTTTTCGCCGCATCCTCGTGTATAGGTGCCGGCTCGCCCGGCGACCTTTTCGGGCGGCACGACCATAACAAGCGACACGGGGGTGTGTCATGAGCGAGCGGTGGACGCCCGAGAGCTGGAGGGCAAAGCCCGTCCAGCAGGTGCCCGAATATCCGGACCAGCAGGCGCTTCAGGGCGTCGAGGAGCAACTCGCCGGCTTTCCGCCCCTCGTCTTTGCGGGCGAGGCGCGCAAGCTGAAGCGCACGCTCGCGAAAGTTGCGGCCGGCGAGGCCTTCCTTCTCCAGGGCGGCGATTGCGCCGAGAGCTTCGCCGAGCACTCCGCCGACAACATCCGCGATTTCTTCCGCCTGTTCCTCCAGATGGCGGTGGTCCTCACCTTCGCGGGCGGATCCCCGGTCGTGAAGGTCGGTCGCGTGGCCGGCCAGTTCGCCAAGCCCCGCTCGTCCTCGACCGAGACCCTGGACGGCGTCGAGCTGCCGAGCTACCGGGGCGACATCGTCAACGACATCGGCTTCACGCCGGAATCCCGCACGCCCGATGCGCGCCGCCAGCTCATGGCCTATCGGCAATCGGCCGCGACGCTGAACCTGATCCGCGCCTTCGCGACGGGCGGCTACGCCAATCTCGAGAACGCCCATCGCTGGATGCTCGGCTTCGTGAAGGATAGCCCGCAATCCTCGCGGTACCGGGAGATCGCTGAGCGCATCACCGAGAGCATGGATTTCATGCGGGCCATCGGCATCGACCCGGAGACCCATCCGGAGATGCGCACGACCGATTTCTACACCAGCCACGAGGCCCTGCTGCTCGGCTACGAGCAGGCCATGACCCGCGTGGATTCCACGACCGGCGACTGGTACGCCACCTCCGGCCACATGCTCTGGATCGGCGACCGCACGCGCCAGCTCGATCACGCCCATGTGGAATACATGCGCGGCATCCAGAACCCGATCGGCCTGAAATGCGGCCCATCGCTCACCCCGGACGGGTTGCTCAAGCTCATCGACGCGCTCAACCCGGACAACGAGCCCGGCCGCCTGACGCTCATCTGCCGCTTCGGCGCCGACAAGGTGTTCGACAACCTGCCGGCCCTCGTGCGGGCGGTGAAGCGGGAAGGCAAGGTGGTGGTGTGGTCCTGCGATCCCATGCACGGCAACACGATCAAGGCGGGGTCCGGCTACAAGACCCGCCCCTTCGAGGCCGTGATGGGCGAGGTCCGCAACTTCTTCGCCGTCCACCAGACGGAAGGCACCCATGCGGGCGGCGTTCACCTGGAAATGACGGGCAAGAACGTGACGGAATGCACCGGCGGCGCCCGGGCGCTCACGGATGCGGATCTCTCGGACCGCTATCACACCTATTGCGACCCGCGCCTCAACGCGGAGCAGGCCCTCGAGATCGCCTTCCTGACCTCGGAGCTGATCAAGCGCGAGCGCCAGTCCCGGGAGCGGCCCCGGGCCGAGGCCGCCGAATAGGAGCAGAGCCTTCTGAATGCGAAAAGGGCGGCCCGGTGGGCCGCCCTTTTCGTTTGACCCGGCATTCTTTTCAAAAGCCGGTTCAAGCCTTTGCAGGTCTCAGCTCAGGTAGCCGAGGAAGAAGAGGATCAGGATGATCGGCAGGGGAATGCCGATCAGCCACAACAGACCGCCACGCAGCATCGAAACCTCCATGATCGTTGTCATGCATAGAACGGGGTGAGCTTGGCAGCGGTTCCCGATTGTCGCAGGCGGGTGGGAGCGGCGCCTTGCGGCCGCATCGTGCCTCCCGCCTCGGACCCGTCGCCATTCAGCATCGATACAGCCTGTTGCGCGTTAACTTTGCGGTGGCGGCCCGAATGGCCGCCGGAAGGAGACGGTCATGAGGATGGTGTCTTCGCAGAAGGTTCTGGCCGGCGCGCTCGCGGCGGCCGTGTTCACGGCGGGCCTGGGGCTCTCGAACGAGGCCGAAGCCCGCCCCCGCAACCGGGGCGCCGCCATCGCGGCGGGCGTCATCGGCGGTCTCGCCCTCGGTGCCCTGGCGGCTTCGGCCGCCCGTCCGGCCTATGCCTATCCCTCCTACGGGTACGGCCATGGCGGATACGGCTACGCGCCGGCCTATGGGGGCTACTCCTATGGGGGCTATCAGGGCGGGTATCACCCGGCCAGCTCCTATTACGCCCCGGCCTACCAAGCCTATCCCCGGGTCGATGCCTATTACGGCGCCTACGATCCCGGCCCGGTCTGCTACTGGCAGCGCCGCCGCGTGGCGATCGACCCCTACACCGTCGTGGTCCGCCGGGTTCAGGTCTGCGAGTAGGCTGCCGCGTCCGGATCGACGAGCAGGGCGCCCGGCGCAAGCCTGGCCGTCGCCTGCCGAGTGCGGGTTGGCGAGCAGGGCGCCCGGCGCAGGCCTGGCCGTCGCCCGCCGAGTTCGGGTTGGCGAGCAGGGCGCCCGGCGCAAGCCTGGCCTGATAGCGTGTCCATTGCCGCCCGAGCGGGCGCGCGGTAGATCGGCCCTATGACCGCACCGCGCACCCCGAAGCTCGCCCTGGCGCCGCTCGGTTTCACCCGCCGCGTTGTGGACGGGATGGCTGCTCCATGACTGCAAAGCGGATTTTGAAGATCGCCCTGGCGCAGCTCAACCCGATCCTGGGCGATGTGGCCGGGAATGCCGCGAAGGCCCTCGACGCGTGGTCCCGGGCCAAGGCGCTCGGCGCCGACGTGGTGATGTTCACGGAGCTCTTCCTCGCGGGCTATCCGGCGGAAGACCTTGTGCTGAAGCCCGCCTTTCAGGATGCCTGCCGGCAGGCCTGCGAGCAGTTGGCGCGGGACACCGCGGACGGGCCGGCCGTCCTCATCGGTCTTCCCTGGGCCGAGAACGGGGCGCTCTACAACGCCTATGCCCATCTCGACGGCGGCACCATCGCGGCGGTGCGGTTCAAGGTGGACCTGCCGAACTACGGCGTCTTCGACGAGAAAAGGGTGTTCGAGCCGGGCCTGCTGCCGGGCCCGGTGATGATCCGGGGGGTACGGATCGGCATCCCGATCTGCGAGGACGTGTGGAAGGAGGACGTGGTCGAGTGCCTGGCCGAAACCGGCGCCGAACTCTTCCTGGTTCCGAACGCCTCTCCCTATTGGCGCGGCAAGACCGACGAGCGCTTCAACATCGTCGCCGCGCGGGTGACCGAGAGCGGCCTGCCCATGGTCTATCTCAACCAGATCGGCGGCCAGGACGAGCTCGTCTTCGACGGCGCCTCCTTCGCTCTCAATGCGGATTCCTCGCTCGCCCTGCAGATGCCCGCCTTCCGGGAGGATCTCGCCCTCACGACTTGGGAGAAGGATGCGTCCGGCTGGACTTGCGTGGACGGCCCGCAGGTCGTGGTGGAGGAGGGCGAGGAGGCGGATTACGCCGCCTGCGTCCTCGGCCTTCGCGATTACGTGGAGAAGAACCGGTTTCCGGGCGTGGTGCTGGGCCTTTCGGGCGGCATCGATTCTGCCATCTGCGCCGCCATGGCGGCGGATGCGCTGGGGCCCTCGCGGGTCCATTGCGTGATGCTGCCCTACCGATACACGTCCTCGGAATCGCTGAACGATGCGGCCGCCTGCGCGGAGGCCTTGGGCGTCCGCTACGACACCATCGACATCGCGCCCGCGGTGGATGGTTTCGAGGCCGCGCTCGCACCGCTCTTTGCGGGCCGCGCGCCCGACATTACGGAAGAAAACCTGCAGAGCCGCGCCCGCGGCACCATCCTCATGTCGATCTCGAACAAGTTCGGGCCGATGGTGGTGACCACCGGCAACAAGTCCGAGATGTCCGTGGGCTACGCGACGCTCTACGGCGACATGAACGGGGGCTACAACCCGATCAAGGACCTCTACAAGATGGAGGTCTACCGTCTCTCCGCCTTGCGCAACCGCTGGAAGCCCCAGGGCGCGCTCGGCCCCGACGGCGTGGTGATCCCCGAGAACATCCTCACCAAGGCTCCGACCGCGGAGCTACGCGAGAACCAGAAGGACCAGGATTCGCTCCCGCCCTACGAGGTGCTGGACGACATCCTGCACGGCCTCGTGGAGCTCGAGATGCGGGTCTCTGAACTCGTCGCCAAGGGCCATGACCTTGACACCGTGAAGAAGATCGAGCGGCTTCTCTACATCGCCGAATACAAGCGCCGGCAATCGGCGCCAGGCGTGAAGGTCACCCGCAAATATTTCGGCCGCGACCGCCGCTATCCCATCGTGAACCGCTTCCGTGACCAGGGTTCCGTCGCCCACCGGCCCGACGAGGCCATGGCCCGCGCCGTCGGCAAGCCGCGCACCGAAGCGATGGATGTCTGATCCCCTGGTGCTCCGGACGCAAGTCGCCCCGGGGGCGGTCGAGATACGGCTTGGGCATCGCTCGTGGGCGGCGCCTGGCGATTGCCGTTGCCCGCCGGGCGCTCTAGAAGCCCCGCATGACCAAGCCCATCGTCCGCTTCGCTCCGTCGCCCACCGGGTTCATCCATATCGGCAACGCCCGCACGGCGCTCCTTAACGCGCTGTTCGCCCGGCGCGAGGGCGGGACCTTCGTGCTGCGGTTCGACGACACGGATCTGGAACGTTCCAAGGCGGAATACGCGGAGGCCATCGAGCGGGACCTCGCCTGGCTCGGAACGCCGCCCGACCTCGTGGTGCGCCAGTCCGAGCGGTTCCCGCTCTATGACGACGTCGCCGAGCGCCTGCGGGTCATGGGCCGGCTCTACGCGGCCTACGAGACCCCGGACGAGCTGGAATTCCGCCGCAAGCGCCAGCTCGCCCGCGGCCTGCCGCCGATCTACGACCGCGCCGCGCTCCAGCTCTCCCCCGAGGACAGGACCCGCCTCGAGGCGGAGGGGCGCCGGCCCCATTGGCGCTTCAAGCTCGATCACCGCGACGTCGCCTGGGACGATCTCGTGCGCGGCCCGTGCCATGTGGATTGCGCCTCGCTCTCCGATCCCGTGCTGGTGCGCGAGGACGGGACCTATCTCTACACGCTGCCCTCCGTGGCGGACGACATCGCGCTCGCCATCACCCATGTGATCCGCGGCGAGGACCACGTGACCAACACGGCGGTGCAGATCCAGATCTTCGAGGCGCTCGGCAGTCCCGCGCCGATCTTCGGCCACCACAACCTGCTCACGACCGCGAGCGGGGAGGGGCTTTCGAAACGCCTCGGCCACCTCTCCTTGCAAGGCCTGCGCGAAGGCGGGCTGGAGCCGCAGGCCGTGGCCTCCCTTGCCGTGCTCGTGGGCTCGGCCGAGGCCGTGCGCCCGGTCGCGGATCTCGATGAGCTCGCGCGTCTCGTGGACTTCGCCCACATTTCCCGCGCGCCCGCAAAGTTCGACGAGGGGGAGCTCTCCCAGCTCAACGCGCGCCTTGTTCACGAGATGCCGTACGCGGCGGTGGCGGACCGCCTCCAAGTCCTCGGGGTCGGCGGCGGGGAGGCGTTCTGGCTCGCGGTGCGCACCAACCTGACCCGCGTCGCCGAGGCGGCCCAGTGGTGGCCCGTCGTCCAGGGGCCCGTGACCCCCGTGATCGAGGACCGGGCCTTCGCCGAAGCCGCGGCCGCGGCCCTCCCGCCGGGACCCTGGGACCAGACCACCTGGAAGACCTGGACCGAGGCCGTGAAGGCCGCGACCGGCGCCAAGGGCAAGGCCCTCTTCATGCCCCTGCGTCTTGCCCTCACGGGCCGCGACCACGGGCCCGAACTCGCCGCGCTCCTGCCGCTGATCGGACCGGAGAAGGCCAAGGCGCGGCTGCGCGGGGAAGACGCTTAAGGACCGTCAGGTCTGGGGTGCGGCCGGGCGCAAGGTGCAGGCTCGCAGACCCGTGGGCCCGAGAGCGACCAGCCTGGTAGCCGTCGGATCGAACGCCGGTACGTGGAGGTCGAAGCCGTAGCGATCGTGTTCGCCGCGGTAGACGGCCTGCACGTCTGAGCGCGGCAGGACGGGTTTGGAATAAGCGACGATTGTCCGGTCCTTGTCGTAGACCGCGAGCCAAGTCGCGGGTTCTGCTCTCTTGTTGCTGCGGTGCACGGCGATCCAGCCGGTGAGGCGGGTGGAGCCTTGGCCTGGCTCGACTTTATCGATGCGCCCCGAACATGTGGGGAGGCGTTCGGGATCGAGCCCATGGACGCTGTTGAAAGGCAGCTGGTAGCGTTCGGCGCCGGGCCCGAAGGGACCAAGCTGGCGCTCCCGGAGAAAATGGATGCGGTCGCTCAGGGCCGACGGGCGGAAATGCACGCGCAAGAGTGCCGCCTCGCTCTCGACCCCATTGACCATGGCAAACGCCGTCACATCGAGCTCCCGGTTCAGATGGTCCCAGGTCGCATAAGGGGTATCGAGCAGATTGGACGTTGCCACCAGCAGGGCGCCGGCTGCGAGTACGGGCGTCGCTGGACAGAACGGCAAGGGCCGCTCTCTTCCAGTGGAGACGCATTTCAGCGTTCTCCATGTGGCGCCGAGTAGCGCGACCCAGAAAACTGCGGAGAGCGTCGCGTAGCGCGACGGAATCCAGATGTCGCCCGAGATGTAATGGAAGCGGCTGATGCCGACCAGGAATGCTTCCGTGACCACGAATCCGGCAAGCGAGAGTAGGACGGCGGCGGGCCTGTCGTTCAACTGGCGTTCCATCCAGGACCGCCGAAGCATCCAGAGCCCGAGGGTGAGGAAAAGGGCGAGCCCAAGAGCACCTGCCAGTCCGGCAACGGTCTCGGTGCTGTCCACCACCTTACCAAGCAGGCGCGAGCCGTAGGCCAGCACCTCCACTGGATTGAGAGTAGGGTCGCTGGATCTGGGAAGTCGGAAGCCGATGAAGTAAGTGGCCGAGAGAACGGCGTGACCTGCGAGCGCTGACAGGGTTGCGCGCCAAGGCGTCCGCAGCCAGAGCGCGACGCCGACGATGGCAACGACGACAAACAATCCGCTCCCCATGGAGTAGATCGTCAGAAAGTCGAAGGAAACCGTCAGAGCGAGCAGGCTGGCGAAACCCCAGGCCGTACGCGCCTGAGCGAGTGCCGCAAACGACCCGATCGTCAGCGCCGCGAAAAGGTGAACGTAAGGAAACTGCGGCTGGAATCCCCAGTAGAAGTTGCCGTACTGCACGGGTGACCACAGGACGCCGAGAGCCAGGGGGAGACAGACGGCCCAGGCCCTCCATCCGGCCGCCGGCCCGAGAGACTGGCGAACGACAAAAACTCCGATTGCCATCATGGCCGCATACACGGTCACCACCAGTGACCGGTTCGACATATCGAAGAGGTGGGTGTCGACGAAGAAGCTCAGGCGCGAGGTGAGGATGCGGTGCTCGTTGTGGGGCCGCAGGAGGTCCCACACCGTATATTTCCCCGCTGCGACCCGCTGCAGGTCTGCGAGGAACCCCCAATGGTCGCTAATGAGGACCGGCCTCATTTGCGATACGCCGAACGCGAGGGAGTACAGCGCGAACCCCGCGCTTACTAAAGCAACGAGGCTGAACCAAGCGGGAACCGCAGGAACCGGTGCCCATGGCCATGCGGGCTTGGCGCTTTTTATGTGGGACCACATGCGATCAGAAAACCTTCATGGCTGCGCTGTCCCAATGATACGATATGCGAGACGGATCAAGGCTGCCCCGATAAGACCCATTAGTGCAGCCAAGCGAAGGGTTTGGTAGGCTAGGCGTCAACGATCTGGTCATCGCCTGCACGGCACGCTCATGCGTTGCGGAACTGCCAAACCGACCCCGAACGGTTCGGCGCTAAGATGCTTGTTGCAGCCTCAATGCGCGGGGCGACGATCCGGGGGCAAAATCAGGACACGGTCTGCGGGCGCAATGTGCAGAAGCCCGAGCCCTGAGAGCCCATCGCCACGAGCAGAAGGCCGGCGGCTTGCGGTGCTCCCACATGGAAGTCGAAACCGTATGTTCGGCCTGTTCCCTTCAGAGCGAAACGGGCATCGGGTCTCAGGATGGAAGGCCGTGTGTATCCGACCATCCGTCCAGCCGGGTCGTAGGCTGCCACCCAGTCCGCCGGAGCGTGACGCGCGGCGCTGCCTTTGACGCCGACCCAGCCGGAAAGGCGCGTTGACGAGTCCCCGGACGTCATCGACTCGATCAAACCGGCACACGGTTGCAATCGGTCGCGTCGGAGCCCCTGAAACGAATGGATCGGCAAGGCGTACCGGGTGTCATCCGGTGAAAATGGCCCAAGTTGACGCGTGCGCATGAACTGGACTGCAGGGCGGATGGCGGACGGGTCCGGATACAGGGTCTTCAGCGCGGTGTCCGACTCGACGCCGCTGACCAGCGCGAAAACTGCGGTGTCGATGTCCCGGTTGGTCAGCGCCCAGATTGTATAGGGATCCCCCAGATAGTTCGTCGCCCAGAGCAGCCACGCCGCCGTGGCCGCAAGACCGACGCGTATGCGCGCTCCGGCGGCAGCCCCGAGGCCCGGCATCATCAGATATCGCCAAACGGCCCCGAGCAGCGCCAGCCAGAACATCAGAGACGGAGTCACGTAGCGGATGGCGATATAGGCGGGGCCGACCGCGATTTCCGCGCGGCCGACGGCAGTCACCACGGCCTCCATCACCACAAATCCAGCGCATCCCAGGAGGACGGCTATGGCTGGATCGGCGGGTCTCTTGCGAAGGCTTTGAACCAGCAGACCGGCGGACAGGGCCAGGAGCACGATCATGCCGATCCCACCCGCTGCGAGAGCAACGGTTTCGGTGCTGTCGAAGCCCTTGCCGAGATAGCGCAAAGTGTAGGCCAGAACCTTGGCGGGCGCCACGCTCATCGCGTGGCCGAGCGCTGTCGAATACCCGGAGAAATATGCGACCATGAGGGTCGAGTGGATCGCCAGGAACGTCATCCAGACGCGCGGCCGAGAACGCAGCCAAAGGGCTACCGCGATCACCGGGCCGATCACGAACAAGCCACTCACCATCGAGTAGACGGCAAGAAAATCCGCCAGCGCCAGGAGCGCTGCCGCGCGAAGGAAATCCTGGGCCGATTCTGACTTGTTCAAGCGCGCGAACGCCCAGATCGTCAGGGCGGCGAAGAGATGAACATAGGGAAATTGCGGCTGGAATGCCCAGGACAGGTTTCCATACTGCACGGGCGACCAGAGGATCCCGAGGCATACCGGGAAGGCAAGTCCCCAGGCCTTCCACCCGCCTTGGGGCCCGAATGTGAGACGAACGATGGCGGCCGCGAGCCCGAGAAGGGTCGCATACATGGTCGCCACCAGGGACACGTTCGACATATTGAACGCGTGCGCATCGAGGAAGAACCCTAGGCGCGACGTGACGATCCGGTGTTCGTTATGCTGCTGGAAGAGGTTGGACAGCGTGAAGCGTCCGTCCGACCACCGGCGCAGTTCCCCCAGAAACCCCCAATGGTCGGCGAGCGGGATCGGACGGATCTCGCCAAGGCCGTAGAGGAGCGACTGAATGGCGAGGAAGATGCCGATCGCGGCAAGGAAGCCGGCGCATGCGGTCAAGCTGACCAGCTTCCGCAGAAGGGCCAGGGCCGGCACAACGATCGGGAGCGGTCGCCACGGACGGATCACGGGAAAAACGTCATAACGTCCGACCCCGACGAGTCAAATCCCTTGCGGAAGCAGTCCGGCGACGCCCTCTGCCTACCGCGCCTGGGCGGTCGGGACCGGGATCACGTTCGGGGCGACGACTCGCACGCTGCGCCTGGTGCCGTCGCCGGTCGCCAGTTCCTGGCGCGGGCCTTCGCCGCGCGGGATGACGCGGCCGGTCTCGATGGATTTCGGGCCGATGCCGGAGGATTCCTGGCTGGCCGTCGGCGCTGCCGCGCCGGCCTGGGCCTGGCTCTCGGCCTCGGCGGCATCCGCCTGGGCGCGCTTGGGGTCGGGCCGCTTGGCCGCGGGAGCCGGGGCCGGCGCCTTGGGGCGGGAGAGTTCTTCCGCCTTCTGGGCCGTCACGAGGACGTCGCCCTTGCGCTGGTCGAGCATGCCCTCGGCGCGGCGGAGCACGAGGGCCCAGCTCTCGGTTTCCTTCTTGCACGAGCAGGCGCCGTCGAAGCTCTTCTGGAACTTCAGGGCGGTCGGCATCGCCATGTAGGGCTTGCCCTTCAGCGAAACGGCCCGGGTGATGGCGTCGTCGCTGCCCGGCATGGCGAAGGCCGCGGTCTCGGTGCCCGGGCACAGGGCCTGGCACATCTCGTCCGCGCCTTCGCGCCCGTTTGGCGTGCTGGCGAGCGGGAAATAGAAGCCGTCGCAGGTGCGCACGCAGACAAGGCGGCGTCCGCCGAGGGCCTGCTGCTCGCCCTCGACCGGCGGGGCGTTCGGATCCTCGGGCATGGGCTGCACCTCGACGGGGCGGCTGCCGCGGGGCGGACCGAAGAGCGATTCCAGGAAGTTGCGGGGGGCGGCGGCTTCCTGCGGGGCGTTGCAGGTCTGCTGCACGGCCGCCTCGAGCTGCCGGCGGCGGGCCTCGCCGCCCACCTCGTTCGCCTGGGCGGCGAGGCGGGCATAGGTGGATTCCATCTGGCGGAGGCGCTGGGCGATCGACCCGCATTCCTGGGGCGCGGAGCCGCCGAAGAAGCCGCCGAAGGGGCCGCGCTCGCAGCCGATGGAGCGGTAATAATTCTGCAGACGGCCAAGCTCGGCCCGCTGACGCTCGGCGGCCATGGCGGCCTGCCCCCCGCCGCTCTGGTTCATGTTCGCCAACTCGGCCCGGTAGCGCTGGCACAGGGCCGATTGCGCCAGGGCCGCCTCGCCCGTGATCAGGAGAGCCGCGACGGCGACGAGGGAACGCAGGGGCGTGCGCAGGAGGGATCGGGTCATCATGGTCCGCCAATGGCCTGAAGGAGCGGCCTCAATTCCTCCGTTTCATGGAAATTGCGCGCCGTCACCTTGTCCTGATTGTGTCTACCCTGTCGCAAGGTGTCGCGGAAGGCCTGCCGCACGGGGCCTCGGAACTCCCGGCGCCCTCTCGCGGAACGCGGCCGTTCACCCCACATGAGGGAGAGACAAGGGAGACCACGACCATGCGGACATTTGCCCTCGCTGCTCTGGCCCTCGGGCTCGCGGTCGGCGGCGCGGCCGGCGCGAAGGCCCAGGATCCGGACGCCATCTTCAAGAAATCCACGGTCTGGCGGGCGCTCACCCCGAACGACAAGCTCGCGGTCTATGGCCTCGACGACCCGGTCATCGAGGGGGTCGCCTGCCACTACACCACCCCGGAACGGGGCGGCATCTCGGGCACGCTCGGCCTCGCCGAGGAGGTGTCCGACATCTCGCTGGCCTGCCGGCAGGTGGGGCCGGTGAAGTTCAAGGAGAAGTTCGAGCAGGGGGAGACGGTGTTCTCCGAGCGCCGGTCGCTGATCTTCAAGAAGATGCAGATCGTCCGGGGCTGCGATGCCAAGCGCAACACCCTCGTCTACCTCGTCTATTCGGACCGCCCGATCGAGGGCTCCCCGAAGAACTCCACCTCCAGCGTGCCGATCATGCCCTGGGGCAACGAGCCGGCCCCCCGCTGCGGGGAGTGGGTGAAGGGCTGAGGGACAAAGACGAGGCAACGAGCCGGCGCCCCGCTGCGGCGAGCGGGTGAAGGGCTGAGAACCAAAAAGGCCCGGCAGAACGGCCGGGCCCGAAACCTGTTTCCTGTGGATGACGCGCCTTACTTGGCGCAGGTGATCATCACCGGGCGTTCCTGGGTGGTCAGTTGGGTGCTCACGGCAGCTTTCTGAACCGAGCCCGTCACATCCTCGGGGCCGGCCGGCGTAAAGCTGACGGCCCGCACGAAGCCTTGCGCCTCGCACCAAGCATCGGCGACCAAGCGGCCGCACTCGCCGCCCGAGGCCAGGCAATCGCCGACGCCGTAGCCGTCATTGGCCGGGACCAGGAAGGTCGAGGCGGCCGGCGAGGCGGCCACGCTGATGCCTTCCGGCAGCACCGTGTAGGACGCGGCGGCCGTGGCCAGGACGGCCGTGAAGGAGAGTGCCGCGAACGTACGACGCATGGTAAAAACCCCGTTAAACCAAAGACCTAGATTAGATCTTTGCCGCTGACCCCTGAATATTCCGATAACGCGCCATGAGCCGGGCGGTTTCCCGATTCGCGCCGAAATACGGCGCAGATTGACGCAGCTTGGCCGGAGGCGCGGCTGTCTTGACGGATTCGAGGCGGCAGGGCAATGATCCGCCCCATGTCGACGGCTTTCGCCATCCGCGGGATCATTTGCAGCTAGCGCGCAACGCTGGCTGGAGCCGTCTCGTCCTTTTCCCTTGGATCGAAACCACCCTCCGGCCCGCGGGCTTGGGAGGATTTTGGTTTCATGGCGCCCATCCGCCTCTACAACACCCTGACCCGGTCGAAGGACGCCTTCGTCCCGATCGATCCGCGGAACGTGCGCCTCTATGTCTGCGGACCCACGGTCTATGACTACGCGCATATCGGGAACGCGCGGCCGATCATCGTCTTCGACCTGCTCTTCCGGCTTCTCCGCCATGTCTATGGGGAGGGGGCGGTCACCTATGTCCGCAACATCACGGACGTGGACGACAAGATCAACGCCAGAGCCTTCGAGCGCGGCATCTCGATCCGTGAGCTGACCGAGGAGACCGCCCGGCAGTTCCACGCGGATATCGGCGCCCTCGGGGTGCTCATGCCGGGCGACGTGAACCGCGAGGGCGAGTCCCCGCGCTTCGTAGAGCCGCGCGCCACCGAGCACATCGACGAGATGCGCATGATTATCGAGCGCCTGATCGAGCGCGGGGCGGCCTATGTGGCCGAGGACCACGTGCTCTTCAGCGTCGCCGGAATGGGCCGCCTCCAAGGCGTGCCGCGCTACGGCGCCTTTTCCAAGCGCTCCCTCGACGATCTCCTGGCCGGCGCCCGCGTGGACGTGGCGCCCTACAAGCGCGACCCCATGGATTTCGTGCTGTGGAAGCCCTCGGGTCCGCAGGATCCGTCCTGGCCGTCACCCGCGGGCATCGCGACGCCCGGCCGTCCGGGCTGGCATATCGAGTGCTCCGCCATGGCCTGGCGCCATCTGGTCAAGGCCTTCGAGACGCGGCTTGCCTGCGAGGACCCGGCCGACGCGCAGGTCTTCGACATCCATGGCGGCGGCATCGACCTCGTCTTTCCCCACCACGAGAACGAGATCGCGCAGTCCTGCTGCGCCTTCGACGTGTCGCGCATGGCCAATGTGTGGATGCATAACGGCTTCCTGCAGGTCGAGGGCGACAAGATGTCGAAGTCGCTCGGGAATTTCACGACCATCGCCGACCTGTTGAAGGACTGGCCTGGCGAGGTGCTGCGCCTCAACATGCTCCGCACCCATTACCGCCAGCCCATCGACTGGACCGTGAAGGGGCTTGAGGAGAGCGAGAAGACCCTCGATCGCTGGTACGGGCTGGCCGGAGCCGGGGAGGGCGCCGTGTCCGGGGCTGTGATCGAGGCCCTGTCGGACGACCTCAACACGCCCAAGATGATCGCCGAACTGCACGGGCTCGATCGCTCGGGTGCGCATGCGGAACTCGCCGGCACCCTTCGCGCCTTCGGGTTCCTGCAGGGGACGGCGGAGGATTGGGGCGCGCGCCGGAAGGCCGCCATCACCGTGGATGCGGGCAGGGTCGAGGCCCTCATCGCCGAGCGCAAGAGCGCCCGGGCCGCCAAGAACTTCGCGGAATCCGACCGCATCCGCGACGAACTCGCGAGCCTCGGTGTGGTGGTGAAGGACAACAAGGACGGCACCACGACCTGGGAGGTGGCCAGATGAGCAGTCCCACCTCCATGCAGCCCGCCGACCCCAACCCCTTCCCCCTTGTGGGGGAGGTGGCCCCGCAGGGGTCGGAGGGGGGTGGCGCTTCGCAGAAGCGCTCGCGGAGCGAACGAGTCATGGCCAGCACGATCCAGACCGTCGGCGCCATACCCCCCTCTCCAACTCTCCCCCACAAGGGGGGAGAGGGCCTGTCGGCGGGTGGGGGCAGGGCGGAGCAATGTCATCGCGGGAGTTTCCAAAGATGAGCCGGAACGACATCAAACCCGCCCTTCGCCCCTTCCTCCCCGCCGACGCTCCGGCGCTTGCCGAAATCTTCCAAGCGAGCATCGAGGAGCTGACGGGGGACGACTACTCCGAGGCGCAACAGGCGGCCTGGGCCTCGCGGGCGGACGACGAGGCGGCGTTCGGGGCGCGGCTCGCGAGCCACCTCACCCTTGTCGCCACCGTGGAGGGCGATCCGGTGGGTTTCGCCTCGCTGAAGGGCGCCGACCACATCGAGATGCTCTACGTGCATCCGGCCGCCGCGGGGCAGGGCGTCGGCGCGCTGCTCTACGATGCGCTGGAGAAGCTTGCAGGCGCGCGGGGCGCGAAGCGGCTTACCGTCGATGCCAGCGACACGGCGGAGGATTTCTTCCGTCGCCGCGGGTTCCAGCCGCAGCGCCGCAACTCGGTGCCGGTCGCCGACGAATGGCTCGCCAACACCACCATGGAAAAGCCGCTCGCGGAGAAGGCCTCGTGAGCCGTTCCACGCCCATGCCTCGCCAACGGCGCAACGAAGCCGCGCTGCGTAGAAGTTGTTCGGAGAAGAGCCCATGACCCGCGAGCACATCGCTCTTTTCGACACCACGCTCCGCGACGGGGCGCAGACCACGGGCGTCGATTTCTCCCTCGACGACAAGCGCGCCATCGCAACGCTCCTCGACCGCATGGGCATCGACTACGTGGAGGGCGGCTATCCGGGCGCAAACCCCCTCGACACGGCCTTCTTTGCGGAAAAGCGCACCAAGAACGCCCGCTTCACGGCGTTCGGCATGACGAAGCGCGCCGGGCGCTCCGCCTCCAACGATCCAGGCGTCGCCGCGCTCCTCGATGCCAAGGCCGATGCCATCTGCTTCGTCGCCAAGGCCTGGGACTATCACGTCCATGTGGCCCTCGAGATCTCCCTCGACGAGAACCTCGCCGGCATCCGCGAGAGCGTCGCGGCGGCGCGGGAGCGCGGGCGCGAGGTGCTGGTCGATTGCGAGCACTTCTTCGACGGCTACAAGGCGAACCCCGACTACGCGCTCGCCTGCGCCCGCGCGGCCTTCGAGGCCGGAGCCCGCTGGGTGGTGCTGTGCGACACCAATGGCGGCACGCTGCCCCACGAGGTCGGCGCCATCGTGTCCGAGGTGACCAAGAGCGTTCCTGGCGCCCATCTGGGCATCCACGCCCATGACGATTGCGGCTGCGCGGTCGCCAATTCCCTGGCCGCGGTCGAGGCCGGCGCGCGGCAGATCCAGGGCACCCTCAACGGCCTTGGGGAGCGCTGCGGCAACGCCAATCTCGTGACCCTGATCGGCGCCCTGAAGCTGAAGGACGGCTACGCGACGCGCTTCGATCTCGGCGTGACCGAGGAGGGCCTGCGCGACCTCACCCATGTGTCGCGGCGGGTGGACGAGATCCTGAACCGCCAGCCCAACCGCCACGCGCCCTTCGTGGGCGCGAGCGCCTTCGCCACGAAGGCGGGCATCCATGCCTCGGCCGTGGTGAAGGACCCGCGCACCTACGAGCACGTGGAGCCGGAGAGCATCGGCAATGCCCGCCGGGTCCTGGTCTCGGACCAGGGTGGGCGCTCCAACATTCTCGCGGAGCTCCATCGCATCGGCGTCGCCCTCGACAAGAGCGACCCCCGGGTCGGGCGCGTTCTCGACGAGGTCAAGCGCAAGGAGGCGGAGGGCTACGCCTTCGAGGGCGCGGACGCGTCCTTCTTCGTGCTCGTGAAGCGCATTCTCGGCGACGTGCCGGATTATTTCACGGTGGAGCGCTTCTCCGTGAACGTGGAGCGCCGCTACAACGCGGTAGGCCAGCTCGTTTCCGTGTCCGAAGCCATCGTGAAGGTGCGGGTCGGCGACGAGGTGCTGATCTCCGCCGCCGAGGGCAACGGCCCCGTGAACGCCCTCGACCTCGCCTTGCGCAAGGATCTCGGCCAGTACCAGGATCTCATCCAGGACCTGGAACTGCTCGACTACAAGGTCCGCATCTATCAGGGCGGCACGGACGCGGTGACCCGCGTGCTGATCGAATCCGGCGACCGCACGGGCGAGCGCTGGTCCACCATCGGCGTGTCCCCCAACATCATCGACGCCTCGTTCCAGGCCCTGACGGATTCGATCACCTACAAGCTGCTGAGAAGCGGCGCGGCGGTCTAAAAATCCGCCTATCCCTTTCACATGGGGGCGGACGCGCCCCGTGGCTTCGTCCGCCTCGGGCGCTATAACGGCACCGAGATCAGGGGAGAGGATTCGGGATGACACAGCCGCGAATGAAGGTGGGGCTCCTGTTCGGCGGACGCTCGGCCGAACACGACGTATCCCGCATGTCGGCGGCGAACATCCTGCGCGCCCTCGACCCCGAGCGCTACGACGTGGTTCCCATCGGCATCACCCGCGAGGGCCGCTGGCGCCTGGCGGATGCGGGTAACGGCGTCGGCACCGGCGCGCGGTCGCTCACGATCCCGGACGGCGCTCCCGACGTGGTCCTGGTGCCGGGCGGCGGCGGCGAGGTGATCGTCATGGGCGGACGGGACAGTCTGCATCTCGACCTCGTCGTGCCGGTGCTGCACGGCCCCTATGGGGAGGACGGGACCATCCAGGGGCTCATGGAGCTTGCAGACTTGCCGTATGTGGGCTCCGGCGTCATGGGCTCGGCCGCAGGCATGGACAAGGACGTGGCCAAGCGCCTCCTGCGCGATGCGGGCGTGCCCGTGGTGCCCTTCGTGACCGTCACGGCCCGCGCGCCGATGACTTACGAGGCCGCCTCCGCGGCTCTCGGCACCGGCGACCTCTTCGTGAAACCCGCCAATATGGGCTCCTCCGTCGGCGTGTCGCCGGCGCGGTCCGCCGCCGAATACGAGAAGGCCTGCGCGCTCGCCTTCGCCTATGACGGAAAGGTGCTGGTCGAGCGCAGCGTCGCGGGCGCCCGGGAAATCGAATGCTCCGTGCTGGAGGACGGCACCGGCGAGGTGCGCGCATCGCCGCTCGGCGAGATCGCGCCGGCGGAAAGCCACGGCTTCTACAGCTATGACGCCAAGTACGTCGACGCGAACGGCGCGGCCCTGCGGGTGCCGGCGGATATCTCCGACGAGCAGAGCGCCCGTGCCCAGGAGCTTGCCGTTGAGGCGTTCCGGGTCCTGTGCTGCGAGGGGCTCGCCCGGGTCGACTTCTTCCTCGACCCCCGGGACGGCAGCCTCTTTCTCAACGAGGTGAACACCCTGCCGGGATTCACCTCCATCAGCATGTATCCCAAGCTCTGGGAGGCGGGCGGCCTCAGCCAGACCGCGCTTATGGACGTGCTCGTCGAACATGGGATCGCCCGCCACCGGCGGCGGCGGGCGCTGAAGGCCGAGTAGGATATGGAGCCGCCTCGGCTCAATCGGTGAAGCGGACCGTTTTCTCCTTGCACACGTCGAACTCGTCGAGTTCGACCACCGACTCGTCCGCGAAGACGGCCGCGACGCTCACGAGGCAGCCGTTCATCTTGGGCAGCTTGAGGTTCGTCCTGCCCTTGGGGGCGAGCGGCTTTGCGAGCTTCACGCTCGTCTCCCCGACGCCGATCTCGACGGCCGTTGCGGGCACGTCGCGGGCATTGGTGATCTGAAGCGCCGTCGCGGGCTTCGGTTTTGCCGGAGCCGCAAGGGCTGTGCCGGCAAGCAGGATGAGGCCCGTCGTGGCCAGAAGGCGCGCAATCATGGTCGTCCCCTCACAAGGTGTGACGGACGGCTGGCGATCGTTCGTCCCCCGCAGCCGCCCGTGGCACGAAGGCTAGCCCCCTTGCGGGGGGCTGACCAGGGTGGCCCGATCCGACTTTCGGTGTTCAGAACCGCCGCTCGATGAGCTCCGCGTCTGCGGAGATCCCGGCCCGGCGCGCCGAGGCTTCCAGCATCGGGATCACCTCCTCGACGCGTTCCGCGACGAGGTAGTTGAGTTCGAGGCCGGGGCGGATGAAGCCCTGCTCGCGCATATGGGCGACGAGCGTCAGAAGCGGCTTCCAGAAGTTCTTGGTGGAGAGAAGCAGGATCGGCTTGGTGTGCCGCCCGAGCTGAGCCCAGGTCATCTGCTCCACCAGCTCCTCCAGGGTGCCTATGCCGCCCGGCATCGCCACGAAGGCATCCGCCTTCTCGAACATCAGGCGCTTGCGGGTGTGCATGTCGGGGACGACAATCGTCTCCTGGACGTCGTCCAGCATCTTCTCGCGGGCCTTGAGGAAATCGGGGATGATGCCCGTGACATGGCCCCCGTGATCGAGGACCGAGCGGGCCACGGTGCCCATCAGACCGACATTTCCACCGCCATATACGAGGCTGATGCCCTGTTCTCCCATGGCCCGGCCCAATTCTGCCGCACTTTCCGCGAAGACGGGATCGGATCCGAAACCGGAGCCGCAATACACACAGATCGAATTGATGGCTCGCATCGGGACCTTGGACGAGTGGGTGCTTTCCCACGCTGAGTCGTAGCGCATTCGTGGTATCCTTATGGCCGTAGCCTTTCCACAGTTAAACCGCTTAGATCGGGGAAAGTGCCACGGTGCCTCCCGCTCGGGTGGCGGTCCGGGGCTGTCGGAGGGGCTAGGGCGCGCTCGGGAGCACGGTCGAAAGTAGGGCGGATGGGCAAGGATCAGCAGGTGAGGGGGACGATCGCCGTCTTGGGCGTGATCGCGGTCGGCACGGTCGTGGCGCTCGTCGGCCTCCTGCGCTGGCAGCCCTGGGACGCCGTGCCGGTCCGGCCCGAGCCCGCCACGCTTCCGCAGGCCGCAGCGCCATCTCCCCCAGCAGCTCCCGGGCCAGTGGCCGCCTTGCCTCCTCCGGGCAGCCAACCCGCAGCACCTCCCCCTGCGGCGCCCCCGCCGACCCCGGCTCCGGCCGCCGAGGGCCCGTCCCTCCCGGCCTTCGACATCGTCCGGGTGGAGCCGAACGGGGAGAGCGTGATCGCCGGCCGTGCGGCTCCGGGCGCTACCATCGAACTCCTTCGCGACGGGCAGGTCCATGCCCGCACCCCCGCCGATCCTTCCGGTCTGTTTGCCTTCGTGCCGCCGGCGCTGCCGCCGGGTTCCCATCAGGTGACCCTCCAGGCCATAGCCCCGAACGGCGACCGCCAGCGGTCGAAGGAGAGCGTGACCATCATCGTCAGCGAGAACCGCACCTCCCGGCCGCTCGTGGCCCTCACGGCGCCGGATAAGCCCACGGTCCTCCTGTCGAACCCGGAACCGCCGGAGCAGAAGGTCGCCGAGGCGCCGGCTCCGCTAGCCGCGCCCGCAGGCGAGGCGAAGCCCGCAAAGCCTCAGCAGCAGGCCGCCGCCTCACCGCCCGCGACGGCCCCGGCTTCGCGGCCGGAGGTCAAGATCGTGGCGGTGGAGACGGAGGAGGGCGGCCGGCTCTACGTCTCTGGCCTCGCGGCCCCCGGCGCGACGGTGCGCCTTTATCTCAACGAGACCCTGATCGCCCCGGGCGGCGTCGGCGGTGACGGCAAGGTGTCCTTCGCCATCGGCCGCGGCGTCCGGCCGGGCGATTACCGGGTGCGGCTCGATGACGTGGACCCGGTGTCGGGCTCCGTGAAGTCCCGGGCCGAGGTCGCCTTCAACGTGCCGAGCCCGGCGGTCGCGGCCCCGCTCCCGCCTGTGGTCCCGCCAGCCCGGGTCGACGCGCCCACGGTTGCGGCCGCTTCCCCGACGGTGGCGCCGCGCGTCTCCGCGCAGCCCTCGACGCCGACGCCGCAGGCCTCCCAGACCACGCCGGCCCAGGATGTGGCTCCGACCCGGACCCCCGCCGCGGCCGGGCAGGTGGCGGCCGCAGGCGGCGACAGTCGGGAATTGCCCATGGGCACCGTGGTCATCCCGGACGTGAACACCGCCATCGTCTCCCGCGGCGACAATCTGTGGCGCATCAGCCAGCGCATCTACGGCAAGGGCGTGCGCTACACGGTGATCTACGGGGCGAACCAGGGCCAGATCCGCAACCCGGACCGGATCTATCCCGGCCAGGTCTTCGTGCTGCCCGCCGATCAGAGCGGCGCGACAGCCGCGAATTGACGGCGGCAGTCGCGTAAAGGGTCGGCGATAACGATCCGTACCTCTTACTTCCCCACGTGCTCGGTCGCTCCGGCCCATGTCTTGGACCACTGCCCCAAAGGCACGAGCAGATTGTAGAGCTCCAGGCCGCGGGCCGTTGCGAGGTAACCTGCGCCTTGATGCTCGACGAGGCCGGCCTGGCGCAGATCCTTCAAGCGTGTGTTGAGGACGGTGGGTGAGACGGAGTCGCACCGCCCCTGGAGTTCGCGGAATGTGCAAGGGCCCGCTTGGCAGAGGGTCCATAGGACGCCCATAGCCCAGCGGCGCCCGAGCAGGTCGAAGAGGACCATGATCGGCACGCCGCTACGGGAGCCGCGAACAGGCCGGCGTGTTTGGGGCAAAGCAGTCGATCCGTCTCGAGCTAGCTACGAAATGTGTAGCACGAGCCGCATGAATGGGCTAGAGGTTGCTACATTAAGCGTAGCGGCCTCGCAACGACTGGTGCCCCCATGCCGATCCTCGTCCTCTCCGCTGCGCTCGCGGCCTCGGCCGTCTGGGCCGCCAGCGCGATTCTGGCCCATGCCCCGGCCCGGGCTCTCGGCACGGTCACCTTCACCCGCGTGCAGCTCACGGCGGTGTCGCTTCTCCTTGCGGTCATCGTCACCGCGACGGGCGGCTGGGCGACGCTCTCGGGGGCGACCCAGTCCTGGGCCCATGGGGGAGGGCTCCTGGTCAGCGGTTTCGTTGGAGTGTTTCTCGGCAACATGGCGTGGGCCGAATGCATCCGCCGGGGCGGCCCGCGCCGGGTCGAGCTGCTGGGGACCTTGAGCGCCCCCATCGCGGCTCTCCTCGGCCTTGCGTTCTTCGGCGAGGCTCTCACGGGCCAGGCACTCGTCGGAAGCGCGCTCGCCCTTGGCGGGGTTGCCATCGCGGTGGCCTATGGGCGGCGGGAGGGCGACCATCCGCTCGATGCAGCGGTGGGAGCGGTCGGTGCCATGGTGGGCTTCGGGCTCCTCATGGCCCTGTGCAGGGCGGTGGGTTTCGTGGCGGTGAAGCCCGCTCTTGCCGCCGGAACCGACCCTTGGGCGGTCTCTCTGTTCCGGACCGCGAGCGCGGGACTTGCCGTCAACGCGCTGGCGCTCTGGCCCGCGACCGCCATGGCCTTGGCGCCAAAGCTCACGCCGCGCATCGTCGCTCAGGCGGTTCTGCCCGGAGTGCTCGGCTATGTGGTCGCCACGACGCTGCTCCTCTATGCGCTCCGCCATTATGAAACCGGCATCGTGGTGGTCCTCGGGTCGCTTGCCCCGATCCTCATCCTGCCGCTCCTATGGATGAAGACCCGAGAGGCGCCGACGCCGGCCGCCTGGACAGGCGCCGGGCTCGCCGTGGCGGGGGCTGCGCTGATCCTGGCCCGTTAGGGAAGGGGATCACGCTCTCGTCCTAGTCCTTGACGACCGCCGCGGAAGCCCAGGCCGCGCGGCGATGCGGTGCGTGGGACTATCTCGCGCATGCGGGGGGCGAAGGCCCGGCTTTATCGCGACGTCGTCGGTATGGCCGTCGACGAGCGCGTCACCGGCCTCGCCGACGGCTGTTTCGTCAAGGCTGCGCCGTTGCCGAGGCGGCGTCGATCCAAGGTTGCGACGGTCCGGCAACGGCATCTTGGCGCGGATCTGCAGCGCCAACGGGACCGCTGCCACGAACGAGAGCAGGGTCAATGCCAGGACGACCAATGACCAGCACGGCTCCTCGACCCGCAGGGCTTCGCAGCTGAGGCCGTACCGGACCGGACAGCCCGGCCCCTAGGCTGTCCTGTCACGGCGCAGGTGCAATCCGCCGATCCGTCGCCTATATCGGGGCTCTCTCCTTCGACCGGATCCCAGCCACGATGTCCACCGCTCCCGCCGCGTCCTCGGCCCAGCCGAAACGGCCCGGCCTCGCCGCCACCATTCATAAGCTCTGGCCCTATCTGTGGCCTCATGGCCGGCCGGATCTGCAGCGTCGGGTGTTCCTGGCCTTCGGGCTCCTCCTGATCGCCAAGGGCGTCACGATGGTGACGCCGTTCGCCTTCAAATGGGCGACCGACGCCCTCGTGGCGGTCTCGGGCGGGGCGCAGACGAGCGCGGAAGCCGCCGCGACGGCGGGCTCCTGGATCTGGCAGGCTCCGATCCTCCTCACCGTGATCTACGGGGTCTCGCGGGTCCTGATGGCCCTGCTCACCCAGGTGCGCGACGGGCTCTTCGCCAAGGTCGCGATGCACGCGGTGAGGAAGCTCGCCCTGCGCACCTTCGAGCACATGCACCGCCTGTCCCTGCGCTTCCATCTGGAGCGCAAGACGGGCGGCCTGACCCGGGTGCTGGAGCGCGGCCGCAACGGCATCGAGGAGCTCTCGCGCCTCGCGGTGCTCACGCTGATCCCGACTATCGTCGAGTTCATGCTCGTCCTCGGCATCCTGGCCTGGGAATTCGACTGGATCTATTCGGTCGTCGTCCTCGTCATGGTGGCCGTCTATCTCGGCTATACCTACAAGGCGACCGAGTGGCGGATCTCCATCCGCAAGGCCATGAACGAATCCGATACGGACGCCAACACCAAGGCGATCGACTCGCTCCTCAACTACGAGACCGTGAAGTACTTCGGCGCCGAGGGCCGGGAGACGCAGCGCTACGACGGCTCCATGGAGCGCTACGAGCGCGCCTCCACGCAGACCTACACGTCGCTTGCCGTGCTGAACTCCGGCCAGGCCGTGATCTTCACCATCGGCATGACGGTCGTCATGATCCTCGCGGCCCGCGATATCATGGCCGGGCGGGCCTCGGTCGGCAGCTTCGTTCTCGTCAACGCGATGCTGGTGCAGCTCTACATCCCGCTGAACTTCATGGGCATGCTGTATCGTGAGATCAAGCAGGCCATGATCGACATCGACGACATGTTCCAGATCCTGGAGCGGAACCCGGAGATCGAGGACCGCCCGGGCGCGAAGCCGCTCGAGGTGCACCAGGGCACCGTGCGCTTCGAGGACGTGCATTTCGCCTACATCCCCGAGCGGCAGATCCTGAAGGGCGTCTCCTTCGAGGTTCCGGCGGGCAAGACCGTCGCGATCGTCGGCCCGTCCGGGGCCGGCAAGTCCACCATCTCGCGTCTTCTGTTCCGGTTCTACGAGCCGCAGAAGGGCCGCATCACCATCGACGGGCAGGACATCGCCGAGGTGCAACAGAAATCCCTTCGGGCCGCCATCGGCATGGTCCCGCAGGACACGGTGCTCTTCAACGACACCATCGGCTACAACGTGCAGTACGGCCGGTGGGACGCGGATCCGACGGATATCACCGAGGCGGCGCGCCTTGCCCAGATCGACCGCTTCATCTCGACCCTGCCGGAGGGCTACGACACGCCCGTGGGCGAGCGTGGCCTGAAACTCTCGGGCGGCGAGAAGCAGCGCGTGGCGATCGCCCGCACGATCCTCAAGGGACCGCCGATCCTCCTCCTCGACGAGGCGACCTCGGCCCTCGACAGCTTTACCGAGAAGGAGATTCAGGACGCCCTCGACCGGGTGAGCCGCGGCCGCACGACCCTCGTCATCGCCCACCGGCTCTCCACGGTGATCGGCGCCGACGAGATCATCGTCCTCGACAAGGGCGGCATCGTGGAGCGCGGCAACCATGAGGCGCTCCTTGCCTCCGGAGGCGTCTACGCCGCCATGTGGAACCGCCAGCGCGAGGCGGATCAGGCCCGGGAGACCCTCAAGCGCGCCGCGGAGGCGGAAGGACGCTCGGTGACGGAGACCATCGCCTAACGCCGTTCCCGCCCCTCCGTCAGGTCCCTAGGGGAGCGCGGCGCCGCGCTCGCTTCCCTTCGCACCCCCTTGTCGCTACAAGCCCCGCCATGACCGATCTTCTCGAATCCATCCGCCGCATCTTCGTGCCCATCCACAAGGAGGGGTACCCGTTCATCCTGATCGCGGCCGTGCTCGCCTTCATCCTCGGAAGCTGGTTCTCGCCCCTCGGCTGGATCGGCGCCATTCTCACGGTGTGGGTCTGCTACTTCTTCCGCGACCCGCCGCGGACCACGCCCCTGCGCGACGGGCTCGTGGTCTCACCGGCGGATGGGCGCGTGAGCCTCATCACCACGGCCGTGCCGCCGGCCGAGCTCGACCTGCCGCAGGAGCCCATGACCCGGGTCTCCGTGTTCATGAACGTGTTCGACTGTCACGTGAACCGCAGCCCCGTGACGGGCCGCATCACGCAGATCCTCTACACGCCGGGCCTGTTCCTCAACGCCGAGCTCGACAAGGCCTCGGAGGACAACGAGCGCAATGCCCTCGTGATCGAGACGAACGGCACGAAGATCGGCGTGGTCCAGATCGCCGGCCTTGTGGCGCGCCGCATCGTCTCCTTCGTGAAGTCGGGCGACGAGCTCTCCACCGGCGAGCGCTTCGGCCTCATCCGCTTCGGCTCGCGCCTCGACATCTTCCTGCCGCTCGGCACCCAGGTTCTCGTGGGCCTCGGCCAGACGGCTGTGGCCGGCGAGACCGTGCTCGCCGACCTCAAGGCGAACGAGCCGGCCCGGCAGTTCCGGACCCAGTAACGACCCTGGTCATCGGCTGGGGGCGGTTGGCGCAGAGCCTTGCCGCCCTTCGCCGACGCCCCTAATGTCGCGCCCCATGAGCGACCTGTTCCCGCCTTTTGCCCCCGACGCGAACGAGCCGCGCAAGCGCTTCAAGCCCGTGCCGTTCCGGGTCATCGCCCCGAACCTCGTCACCCTCATCGCCCTGTGCCTCGGCCTCACGGCGATCAGGCTGGCCTATGACGGACGTCTCGAGCCCGCGGTCTATGCGATTCTCGCGGCGGCCCTGCTCGATGGGGTGGACGGGCGCCTCGCCCGGCTCCTCAAGGGCACATCGCGCTTCGGAGCGGAGCTCGATTCCCTTTCGGACTTCCTCAGCTTCGGCGCGGCTCCGGCCCTGGTGCTCCACACATTCGTGCTGCACCACGTGCCCGGCCTCGGCTGGACCGCGGCCCTCATCTTCGCCATGGCCATGGCCCTGCGGCTCGCCCGGTTCAACGTGATGCTGGACGACCCGAACCGGCCCGAATGGCAGAAGAACTTCTTCGTGGGCATGGCAGCGCCCGCCGGCGCCATCACCTCGCTTCTGCCGCTCTACCTGTACTTTCTCGGCATGCCGATGGGACCGGGCGCAGCGCCGGTGGTGCTCGTCTACGTGCTGGGCCTTGCCTTCCTGACCGTCTCCACCATCCCGATGTATTCGGGCAAGACCATGGGCAAGCGCGTGCCGCGCAACTGGGTGCTGCCGATCTTCCTCGTGACCGTCGCGACCTTCGGGCTGATCGTGAACTTTCCCTTCGAGGTGCTCACCCTCGGGACCTTGCTCTTCCTCGGTTCCATCCCCTTCGGGGTTCGCCGCTACCGGGCGCTGGAGCGGGCCGACCGGGAGAGCACGGTCGTCAAGGCCGATCCGCCGGAGCCCACCCCGTCCCTTTGACATCCATCCCTCAGGTGCCCATTTCCGGGCCCGCATTCCGGGTTTAGGCCCGGCCAAACAAGAGGTGCCCGGTGGCGTCCGACCCCAAGAACTCCGCTCGTCCCAAGCTGGTCCTGGCCTCCGGTTCGCCCCGGCGGCTCGCGCTCCTGCAGCAGGCGGGGATCGAGCCGGACGCGCTCCTGCCCGCGGACGTGGACGAGACGCCCCTCAAGGCCGAGAACGTCAAGGAGCTGGCCCGGCGCCTCTCCCGCGCGAAGGCGGAGGTCGCCCGGAAGGTGGCCCGCAAGCGCGAGGAACTCGCCGGGGCCTACATCCTCTCCGCCGACACGGTGGTCTTCGTGCAGGGACGCATCCTGCCCAAGGCCGAGGTGATGGAGGAGGCTGCCGAGTGCCTGCGCCTCCTCTCGGGCCGCACGCACCGGGTCTATACCTCCCTGTGCGTCGTGACCCCGAAGGACGGCATGCGCGAGCGGCTCGTGGAGACCCGGGTGCGGTTCAAGCGCCTGTCCCGGGAGGAACTCGAAAGCTACCTCGCCTCCGGCGAATGGCGCGGCAAGGCCGGGGGCTATGGCATCCAGGGGCTTGCCGGCACCTTCGTGGTGCGGCTCGTGGGCTCCTACACCAATGTGGTGGGGTTGCCCCTCTACGAGGCGATCGCGCTCCTCGACGGGGAGGGGTACCCGGTGCGCTCCACCTGGCGCGACGCCGCCTGACCTGGAAGCCGGCCGCCGCAGCCCCTATCTCCCGCGCATGACGCACGCGAACGAAAACCAGCCCAAGACCAAGGCGGCCTGCCCGATCTGCGGCAAGCCGACCGAGCCTGCCTCCCGGCCCTTCTGCTCGAAGCGCTGCGCCGACGTGGACCTGCACCGCTGGCTGACCGGCCGCTACGCGATTCCCGTGGTCGAAGAGGACAAGGGCCTGGACGACGGCTCCACCGAGGGGCGCGAGGGCTGAGGCCCGGATCTGCGCCGGCGGAACACGCTGTGCCTGCGAAGACGAGCAGGTGGGACACGGTGCTGCCCGCACCGGAGCGGTCGCGAGGCGTGGGACCCGCGGAATCCTGAAGCGTTCGAGCCAACAGCCACCCGCAACGGGAGTCGTATGGCCAAAGCAGCCGGAATGCCCAATGGTAAGGCTTCAGGGCTTTGGCGACCGAAAAGGGACGAGGATGCGTGTTCCGCTTGCAGCGATGGCTGTGGCCTTGGCCGTGACCCCCGCGGCCGCCGATATGCGGATCCTCGCAGCCCGGATCACGGAAGGGGATCTGATCGTCATCGGCACCGTGTCGGCCGCGGACGAGGAGGTCACCCTCGACGGCGCATTCACGAGCCGTTCCGACACCACCGGCCGCTTCGAGTTCCGCATCGTCTATCACCCCGCCACCTGCATCGTGGATGTCCGCGCCGGATCCCTGCGCCGCGGCGCCGTGGTGGCGAATTGCGGACAGATGGGACCGCCCGGACAGCCAGGGCCCATCGGTCCGCGCGGAGACAGGGGCGACCCTGGCCCGCCTGGTCCTCCAGGCCCGCCCGGCGAGCCGGGTCCGCCCGGCCAAGCGATCTATCTCGACCCGCCCCCGCAGCCCCGCTCCCCACTCCGCCGCCCGTCCGCCTCCGAGGCCGCCGAGTCCCCCTCAGGCTTTCCGCTGCCGCAGGGGGCGATCCGCTAGGGGAGGGTATTGACGCATTGGACAATCTTGCTGCGTAGGCATGACGCTCAGCGCTTGACCCGATCCCGGTGGCACCATTAGTTGGCCGCAGTGCATATAAGGCCGCAAGAATAGGTCGAGGCTCGTGCGGGTGGGGTCATCGGCAAACCTTACCCCGCTTCTGGAAAACAGTCTCCGATGTCTGAGCTAACTCTGGCCCCCATCGCAGCAAGGCCCGACAGCATCGCTCAATACCGCGATCTACTGCATCAGGGTTTCCCAGAAAACAAAGCGGCATTCACGGACGATTACCTGTCTTGGCTCTACCTGCGCAATCCGGACGGACAGGTCTTCGGTTTCGACGCTTGGAATGGGTCCCGTCTGGTCGCTCACTACGCCACGGTGCCGATCATGGCGACGATCCGTAGCGAGACTGGCCCGGCGCTTCTGTCACTCAACACGGCCACGCATCCGGAGTTTCAAGGCCGCGGCCTGTTCACCAAGCTCGCTAGCGCAACTTACGATGCCGCCGCTCAGCAGGGTTTCCGGGCTGTCGTGGGCGTAGCAAACGCGAACAGCACTCCAGGCTTCGTCCGCAAGCTCGATTTTCAACTGGTCGAGCCACTCAGAGCGATGGTCGGCGTTGGGCCGCTCCGAATCGACCAAAGGCTTGCCGTTTCTGAAGCCTCAGACTTCGTTCGGAACTGGAGAGCGGAGACGGCGCGCTGGCGAGCAAGCTGTCCCGACCGCCCTATTTTTGGTGCCGGTTCGTCTCAGCAACGGCTCTCGTTAGCGGCTCGTTCCAACCTGCCAGGCGTCACGGCCTGGGCTGAGCGTCCGGTGGAGCAGGGCTGGCCGGTCACCCGTGCATTGGCCCTGAGGCATTTGGGCCCTCGCATTTATCTCGGGCTTGCCCCAGATGCTGCATTGCGTCGGAATCTCTATGTGAACATTCCAACCCAGCTTCGCCCCGTCCCACTGAACTTCATCTATCGGCCTCTGGTCCCTAGCGCACCAAAGACGATCGAGCGTGGACGAGTGCTGTTCGACTTTCTTGATTTTGATGCATTCTAGCGCGAGCCAGTGATCGATGCGATGCCCGTAACCTTCACCTTCGACTTGGAGGATCACCGCGCGTCCTTAAAGCAAGAGCGACGGTTTGCGAATGTGACCTGGGACGTGCTCCGGTTCCTTGAGCAGCACCGCATCCGTGGAACGTTCTTCACGGTTGGTCAGGTTGCTGAAGAGGAGCCGGAGCTTATCAAGGCCATTGCCTCGGCTGGGCATGAATTGGGTGTGCACAGCTACCGACACATCCCGCTGACGAAGGAAGATCCTAAGCAGTTCAGGATCGACGTCACGCGGGCGCGCAAGTTCATGGAGGACCTGTGCGGGGTCTGCGTGCAAGGATACCGGGCCCCGATCTACAGCCTTACTGCGGAGACGATCTGGGCTGTCGATGCTCTGCTTGAGGCCGGGTTCGCATATTCCTCAAGCGTCATGCCTGTGCCCAACCCGCTCTTCGGATTTCCCGAAGCGCCCAAGCATCCTTTTTGGTGGTCGCAGGGTCTGTTCGAAATTCCCTGTCCGGTCGGGACCGTCGGGCCTGCGAACTTACCTTTCCTTGGCGGATTCTACTTACGCTACATGCCGACGATCCTAATGAGGCGCTTGCTCGCTCAGACGGATCACCCCTGTCCTTGGACCTATTGCCATCCATACGACTTCGATGCGGACGAAAAGTTTGGACTGATCGCTGGAGCGAGCCTGCCTGTGAGCGTCCTGCTCTGGCTCAACCGGCGAAGAACCTACAAGAAAATCGAAGCCGTCATGACGGAGGCGGCTCCCCCGTTCGCCCAGGTGCTCGGAGATCTTCAGCGCAATGCTCAGGTTTTCTGCTATTCACAGCCTCAATGAGACAGCTTGGCTCGCAGCTTGGGCGAACAGTTCGCTCCCATCGAGTTAGTGGAGCGGTAATCTTACAGAGGATGCGTGGTCAGCGAAACTTGAACGCAAAGAAGTGGATGTCGGACGGCAACGCATTGCCAAAGTACGCAAGGGTTCGGCCCGCAGCATACGTCAAGCCTGCTCGGACAGGTGATACCGCTTTGTCGGCCCGAATGCGTTCGTAAAATCCATCGGTCACAATAGATGTCAGAGGACCCGATTTGACCAGCTTGAGGCCATGCCGCTCCATCAGTCGAGTTAGGGTAGACGTCGAAAAATAGCTCAGGTGTGGGGACGGCAACCCTTGTTGCCACATTCGGGCAAGCGGTCCCTTGAGACCAAGACGTGCCGCCGCCCGCGAGAGGCGAAAAACTGCGCCCTCGGAGACTGGAATGTTGATGACAAGAATTCCGCCGGAGGTGAGGTGGGCCCGGATGTTCTCGACCATGCGATTGAAATCCGGCAGGTGCTCGAAAACGTCATTGAACGTGATGACGTCAAAGCGCTCCTCAGGCGGAAGCGCGTTGGGGAAATATCCCTCGATAACGTGTGCCCCATTGCGTCGCGCCATCGCAGCCATGGTTAAGTCTGGCTCGATTCCAATTGCCTTGAATCCGCGCTCCTCCGCGACCTGAATGAACCATCCATGCGCACAACCAACGTCGAGCAGGCGGCCGGGTCGCACCACGTCCGTTATGGCGTCGAGAAGCTGTTGGAAGTTAGCCGAGCGAACCGGCCGCAAAGCCCGCTCTCGGGATGCTTCATCGATCCGCTCGCCACTATTGATTGCTACGGGGAGACTGCTGCTGAAGAACCGTAATTTTGACAGGTATGGGTATCTACAAGGACGTCGGGAGCCATCAAGGAGGAGCAAATTGAGCAAATCATGGTAGTTGTGAACTGTTGACAACTAGCCGCATATCAGAGGCAATTTGTGTTTGCGATGGAGAAGTGTATTACACGGCTAATTTGTCTAGCTTGCCAGTTTAGATCAGCTTAGATCCGTCAAAATATTGGTCGTGTAATCTATATTCGCGAATTGGCTGTGCTGGACACTCGGTTCTAAAAAGCTCGCTGTCAAACTAGATGATCTAATCAGATTACTTTTGCCAGCTTCTGCATCAATACTGACATAGCAGAACTCTATGCACGCCTTGTCGGAAGCGTCAGCCGGAGAGCCTGCCGTAACCTATAAGGCAGATGGTGCCCAGGGGCGGAATCGAACCACCGACACTGCGATTTTCAGTCGCATGCTCTACCAACTGAGCTACCTGGGCATCTGGAGGCAAACGCTCGAGGCGCCTGCTCATCAGCGACCGGGTGTATAGCTACGACCCACTGAGCTGTCCAGTCACCTGGTACTCATTTTTGCACAGGAGGCACGACGAGGATCTCCGGCGCCGGGATCTCTGCAACGCTTTATCCCGATGGCAGGCTGAAACCCCTCTCTGCGCCTGCCGAACGTGTTCCTGGAACCGCCCAGTTCAATCCGTGGTTAAGCCTGCGTGATGAGTGTGGGCGTTTTGGCCCGGATGGGAAGGTTCGATAATGGCGGATCGGGCATCGTTCGACGACGTGGCAGGGCATGGGGCCGGCAGCTCGCGCGGTACCGGGACGGCGGCCGCCGTGTGGTCCGTGGTGCTGGGCTGGGCGTTGCTGAGGCTTGTCGCGGCGGGTTCCGCGCGGGGCACCGGCGCGGTGCCGGCCGGGGCGCCCGGCGCCCCGCAGCCGCAGCGGGCCGGGCGCAACACGCCGGAGTTCGGGCAAAAGCAGCACGCGCCGCCGCAGGCCGCGGAAGAACCAGGCCGGGGACGTGAGGCGACGACACCCACCGAGATCCCGGCCACCGGATGGAAGGACGTTCTCTGGCGGGTCTATGAGGAATTCGGCAAAGACCGCGTGATGTCGCTCGCCGCCGGCGTCACCTATTACGCCCTTCTGGCTCTCTTTCCCGCGATCGCCGCGCTCGTCTCCATCTACGGCCTCTTCGCCGATCCGGTCACGATCCAGGATCATCTCCAGGCGCTCTCAGGGATTCTGCCGGGCGGCGCGCTCGACATCATCCGCGAGCAGGTGACCCGCATCGCATCCCAGGGCGAAGGCACTCTCGGAGTAAGCTTCGCCATCGGTCTCGCGGTCTCCCTGTGGAGCGCGAATGCCGGCATGAAGGCCATCTTCGATGCCCTCAACATCGTGTATGGCGAGGAGGAGAAGCGCAGCTTTATCAAGCTCAACCTCGTTTCGCTGAGCTTCACTCTCGGCGCGCTGCTCTTCATCATCGTCGCGATCGGCGGCATCGTGGTGCTTCCCATCGTGCTCAACATGATCGGGCTCGGCTCCGGCACGGAATGGCTGCTCTCCCTCGCCCGCTGGCCGGTTCTGCTAATCGGTGTCGTTTCGGGGCTCGCCGTGCTCTACCGCTACGGGCCCAGCCGGGACACGGCGGAGTGGAAGTGGGTCACGCCCGGCGGCATCGTGGCGGCCGTGCTGTGGGTCGTCGTGTCCATGCTGTTCTCCTGGTACGTCGCCAATTTCGGCAGCTACAACGAGACCTATGGGTCGCTCGGCGCCGTGATCGGCTTCATGACCTGGATCTGGATCTCGTCCATCGTCGTGCTCATGGGCGCCGAGATCAACGCCGAGGTGGAGCACCAGACCGCCCACGACACCACCGAGGGCCCGCACGCGCCCATGGGCGCACGGGGCGCCCAGATGGCCGACACGATCGGCGCCGCCAAGGCTTAGCGACCCTGTTCCGCCCCCGGGGCGGAGCGGGACACGGTCCGCAAACCTCCGCACACAATTTCGTGAAACTTGGCCAATGGGGCACCCGTTCTTTCTGAGATGCGGCAACAGGAAGTGAATTGCGGATCATGCCTGACACCCCCCACCGCGACGGGCCGCGTCCGCTCCTCATAGGCGGCGATTGGAGCACGGGCCTCAACGCCCCGACATCCCTGAACCAAGCGCAGATCCTCGGCGCGCTGGGGCGGCAGTTGCGCTCGACCTATCAGGATCTCCTCAACGAGCCCGTTCCAGCTCACCTGACAGCCTTCGTGCATCGCCTTTCGGAACGGGATGACGGAAAAGACTGAGATGCGGGCCTGGGCGGAGGCGTGGTAACGCCAGGCTGCGCCTTATGACCATGCGAAGGCGTCGCGAGCTTGGCCCCACCTTCCGCTTTGCACGTCTGCGCCTGATCCGTCCGCTGCCCCGATCGCTAGGCTTAGCTCCTCGAACATCTATTTCGAGCCACGCGAGCGGCCGTACCCGCGTCCCATGAGATGTTTAATTCAACCTGAAGATGTGGTTCGCTGCTGTGAAAGCAGCAGTTTCGAACAGCAAGAATGTGCTTTCGGGGCTTCGGATCAACACCTGCTACGCATGTATTACTTGACGTTATTTCGTATCTTGAGATAGCGATTGGTGTCAGTGGAACGAACGTATCGGCCCACATGAAGCAAGCAGCCTGAGGGGCATTTGGACCAGCATTTCGAAACCGCAAGGTGAAAGCTGGCCTTTTCCGAGCATCGCATTGAAACGGCTGGGGCCTGCAGAGGCGCCAAACCCTGTGTCGTGCTCTTCGCGCCCTTCGGTCTGAGAACCTGCCGCCTTTCAGGCGCAGCCCAATCAAGCTAGGGGCACCCATGAGCAATCCGGTTATGCAATTCACCACAGGGACGCAGCTGCACTTTCAGAACGGTGGATGGGTTGCTACCCCAAGCAGCGGACAGCCTGTGCTCCTATCGGGGACGCACACGGTGGTGATCGACGGCGAGACCTTCCACCTCGTAGACCGGGCTGGTGAGACCGGCGGGCACCAAACGGTTCAGGCTGCGGTGAACGCGGCACAGGGTGGGGACACCGTGCTCGTGGCCCCGGGCGTGTACACCGAGAACGTCGCTCTCGGCACCGACGGCATCAAGCTTCTCTCCGTGGCTGGGGCCGAGGTGACCACCATCCAAGGTGTGGGCGGTCTGGGCGCCCTCGGCGCGCTCACGCTGACCCCCGGGGCGGACGACATCCAGATCGGCGATGCCGCGCGAGGGTTCACAATCGTCGGTTTCGACGGCGTACCGGCCATCGAAACAGCTGCGGTCTACCTCCAGGGCAACCATGACCGCCTGACCATCCTCGGCAACGACATTCGGGCGAACGGCGATGCTGGCCTGATGTCCGAGGCCTCCGCTGCTGTCACCAATCTCCTGATCGCGAGTAACGTCTTCTCCGGCAAGACCTTCGTGGGAGACCGGCCGGGCGGGATCGGATTTACTGGCCAGTTCTCCGAACTGAACGTCCCACGGCAGCTTGTCGTGCTGGGCAACGGCAACGGCACGGGCGAGTCCGCGTCCCACCACATCACCTTCCGCAACAACCATGTGACCGGCACGGCCGGCGGGGTGAGCGCCAACGACGGCGTGACACCGCAGGGCAACGCGCTCGTCACCATCGACGCGTCGCACTCCATCGTCTCCAACAACGTCTTCTCCGGGTTCACGGACCAGTACGGCGTGGCGCTGCGCGTGCGCCGCAACGACACGGACGTGATGGACAACACCCTGGATCACAGAAACGGCGGCAACAGCCGTGGCATCGAGGTGGCGAACGGCGGAAGCGGGAGCGAGTACTCCGGCAACCTCCTTCTCGGTGGGACGCTTGGGGGATCGTATATCATGATGCCTCCCGGCACCGAACAGGTCGTCTACCCCGACGAAGCTACAATCGGCCGCTCGCAGGATGGGCGCTGGACCGTCAAGGTCGGGGACAAGAGCACCATGCTCCTCGGGGTCGACCAGGTCACGATCGGGACGAAGACCTACCTTCTGGTCGACAATGTGGGAGCAGGTGACGGCTACACCTCCGTTCAGGCGGCGCACGACGCTGCCCAGGGCGGCGAGACGATCCTCATCGCGCCAGGAACCTACGTGGAGACGTCCCTCTATGTGCCCGGTAATCAGCAGGGCCTGCGGATCACGAAGGCCGATCTGACGTTCCAGGGCGTCGATGCGAACGGCAACTTCATCGATACGGCCGAGGCGGCCCGCTCGGGCGGGCCGGTGATCGTATCGGGCGCACAGAACATGTTCGGTGCCAATCATTGGATCGACAGCACGGCCGACAACACGGTTCTGCGGGGCCTGACACTGAAGGCCGGCAGCCAGACCAACAACAAGCTGTTGGAGATCTGGGGCGACAACGCAACCGTCGAGGCAAGCTTCCTCGATGTCATGATCGCCGAAGGGCAGAGCAGCTTTGCGGCCGCCGTGTACCTCAACGACAGCCAGACTCCTTCGCAAGGCGGCGAGGATCCCGGCGACGACATCACCCGCTACACGATCCGCAACAATGCCCTCAACGAGGGCATCATCATCGCCAACGGTATGGGAACTCCGGGCACGGTCGCGGCAAACCAGATCATCAGCGGCAACCGTTTCCTCGACGCCTTCGATTATGAGACCGGTCTTGGCCGTTACGACACCATCGCGATGCTCGGCAGGGTCGATGGAACTGGCTCCTGGCTCAACGAATCCGTGCAGCTGCCGACGATCACGGGTAACTCGATCGCCGACGGGTCCGTTCCCGTCCTCCTGCGCTGGCTCGATCAGGATGCCTCGCTTGCGCCCACGGCAGCGCAGCTTGCCGCGGCTGTCGATGGGCTTGCCGGGGTGGGCGGCAAATACGCCTACGTGCTGAACGGGGACGGTCAGGTCGACCTGATGACCCGAGCAATTGATTTTGATGGAAACCCGGCCACCGCAAACGGGCAGGCGCACTCCTTCTACGTGACCAACACCATCTCGACCCTCAATCTGGGTCAGGACAATGTGGACGACAGCGTCTTCTACGGTCAGAAGCGCATCGATATGCAGGCCGGCGACACCATCGTGGTGCAGACTGGCGCCGGGGCGGTCAACGAGACCATCGTCGTGAACGGCCTCAAGGTGCGCGCGACGCAGAACTCGGCTGATCTCAACCTGACGCTTGGGGCTGAAGTCGCATCGGTGGCCCTTGAGGACTATGCGGCTGGCCAAGGCGCCAACGTTGACGTCACGGGCAACGCACTCGCCAACACGATACGCGGCAATAGCGGAGCCAACCACCTTTCGGGCGGCGATGGCGACGACCTCTTCATCGGCAGCGCCGGGGCCGACGCTCTCAATGGCGGGGAGGGTCTCGATACCGTGTCCTATGAGGCCGGGGCGGTGCTCGGCCGGAACGGGGGGAATTGGACGGTCACCGTCGGCGGCGCTGTTCAGACCCTTACCGGTGTGGAGAAGGTGCGCATCGGCAACACGACCTACATGCTCGTCGACAATGCCGGTGGCGGAAACGGCTTCGCGACCATCGAGTCGGCCATCGAGGCTGCGGCCGCGGGCGACACGATCCTTCTCGCCGAGGGAACCTACGACGAGGCCCTCACCCTGGACAAGCGGGTGACAATCGAAGGTGTCAAGAAGGGCGTCGCCGGAACGGGCAACGGCCGCGGCACGGGCGAAACCGTCATCACAGGTGGGGTCCATATCACCGCGAACGGCGTCGTGATCGACGGCATGACGATCAGGGACGGTGGTCAGTTCACCGGCGGTCGTGCCGGCGCGCTGATCCAGGCCGACAACGTCGCGATCCGCAACTCCATCTTCCTGCACGCTCAGTCCAATACGAGCGACGGCTCGCGGGCCATCGCGACGGTGACCGGCGACGCTCAGAACCTGACCGTCACCGGCAACCTCGCGGTTGGGTGGGGCACGGGCCTCTCCCTCAACCCAGGCGCCACCGGAACGGTGTCGAACAACACGTTCCGCCAGAACTTCACTGGCCTCTACGCGGATCAGCCCTCCGGATTGGCGATCGCCGGCAACACGTTCGACGGCAACAAGCTGGAGCAGATCGGCATCAGCCTCGTCGGCGGCGGCACCGTCTCGGTCATCGGGCTCAACACCTTCGTCAATGTGGGTGGCGCGCCTGAGATCAAGATCTACGCTTCCAACACGGGCGGCACCATCAGCGGCACCGCTGGCAATGACGTCATTGAGGGCAGCGCCAACAGCGACACCCTCAACGGTGACGCGGGCAACGACAGGCTCGACGCGGGGGGCGGCAACGATGCCCTCAATGGCGGTGAGGGCATCGACACGCTCAATGGCGGCGACGGCGACGACATCCTCAACGGCGGCGCCGGTGCGGACGTCATGAGGGGCGGCAAGGGCGACGATGTCTACCTCATCGACAGCGGCGACGTGGTCAGCGAGTTGGTGAACGAGGGCACCGACACGATCTCGACCGCGGACAGCTTCTCGCTGGACAGCGTCGCAAATGTCGAGAACCTCGTCGGCGCCGGCACTGGCAATACCATCCTCACTGGCAACGGCGGCAGCAACGACATCACCGGCACCGCTGGCAACAACACCATCGACGGGGGCGGTGGCCGCGACATCCTTCGCGGCGGGGCCGGCAACGATGTGTACCGGGCTTCTGGCGACGACATTCTCGTCGAGCTCAGCGGCGGCGGGTTCGACACCGTGCTGGTCGATGGCACCTTCACCCTGGCGGCCGGCGTCGAGATCGAGGCTGTCCGGCTGGCGGATGCGGGAGCCAAGGGCGCGTTCACGCTCGCGGGCAACGAGTTCGGCAACCAGCTCACCGGCAACGCGGGCAACAACACGCTGCGCGGCTTCGGCGGGCGGGATGCGTTAACGGGCGGGCTCGGCAACGACAAGCTCGATGGCGGGATCGGCAGCGATGCGCTGACCGGCGGCAAGGGCAAGGACGCGTTCTTGTTCACGACCACGCCGAACCGGTCGACCAATATGGACACCATCAAGGACTTCAACGTGAAGGACGACGTGATCCACCTCGAGAACAAGGTGTTCCGGGGCCTGAAGGCCGGCAAGCTCTCGAAGGACGCATTCGCGCTCGGCACCCGCGCCCAGGAGAGCGACGACCGGGTCATCTACGACAAGAAGAGCGGTTCCGTGTTCTTCGACGTGGATGGCGCCGGCGGCCGCGCAGCCGTGAAGTTCGCGCAGGTGAAAAAGGGCCTGTCGCTCACGGAGGCCGACTTCTTCGTGATCTGACGCCGCACCGGCATGAGACGAAAGCAACCCCGCGCAGGATTCTTGCGCGGGGTTTTTGCCGCCTGGCGTCGCCCGAGGGCAGCGCGCTAGTCCTTATAGGGGTCGCGGATATCCGAGCCCGCCATGATGACGAGGAACGGGCGCAGGCGCTGGAGGATGCGGATCGTGCCCGCATGGTGCGCCAGCACCGCGTCGAGGCGGCGATAGGCGAGGGGGCTCTCGTCGAGGTCGCCCCCGATGAGATAGACCTCCTTGCGGCGCAGCCATTCCTCCATCTCTGCCGGCGAGAGGGTGCGCTTGGCGGCCCTGCGGCCCATGACACGCCCGGCGCCGTGGATTGTGGAATAAAGCGAGCCGGCGGCGTCGGGCCCTTCGATCCCTTCGAGGATCACCGCATCGTCGCCCATGGAGCCGCCCACGAAGCCGCGCTGGCCTGGAAAGGCGGGCGTCGCACCCTTGCGCACCACCCAGTATTCACGGCCCCCATGGGTCTCCCGCCAGGCATAATTGTGGTGGTTGTGCACCGTGTCGACGATCGTGGCGCCGAGGATGCGGGCGATGGTCTCCACCACCCATTCGCGCCCCGCATAGGCGTAGTCGCCCGCCAGCGTCATGCCCGCCAGATAGCGCTGCCCGAGCTCGGAGCTCTCCTCCACGAGCGCGGGCTCCACATCCATTCCATCCTTGCCGCCCGCGGCTTTGAGGAACTGCGTCGCGGTCTTGTGGCCGAGCCCGCGCGAGCCGAAATGGACGCCAATCCAAACCCTGTCCTCCTCGTCGCGGAAGAGGTCCACGTAGTGGTTGCCGGAGCCCACCGTGCCGAGCTGGTCGCGGGCCATGGACTTCAGATGCGCTACCCCGGCCTTCGTCCACAGATTGGATTCGAAGAGGGGGTGGTCCACGGGCTTGCGGTTGGTGCGCCCGAGCCCGAAGCTCACCTTACGGGCTATATCGCGCCCGATGGTGGGAATGCGCTCGCGGATCTCCGCGAAGGGCACATCGAGCCGGGCCGCGAGGTTGCCGCAGCCGATGTCGAAGCCGACCCCCGAGACGGAGATATGGTTCTCATAAGCGATCACGCCGCCCACCGGCTGCGCGTAGCCGTAATGCCCGTCAGCGCACAGCACGCCCCGATGCACCGAGCCCACGCCCATGCAGGTACGCATCTGCGCGATCGTCTGGTCCTCGTGCTCGCCGTGGATCTTGAGTGCTTCCATCAGGGTCTCCGGGACGACAACGCCGGGGAGGGCGACAGGTGCCGCGTCGCGCGCCCGCGATCCCGCCGTGCCCTGCGGCCGCGCGAGTTCATGAACCTGCTCCCCTTGCAATCTGCGGAAGGGCAGGTGACGCCGCTCCCGTCGCGTGGCGGCTCTGGATCTCGGATTGGCCGATCACGCCCTCGGGCGACAGCGACGAGGTCCCGTGCCTGGAAGGGCCGACGCACCTGCGCCCGGGGCCTCCTCCCAACCCGCGAGGGGACCTCGCCACGGATCAACCACAATCAGCCCCTACCCGGCGCCTCCCGCAGGACCCGGGTCTGCGCCGAAGGGAGACTTGCGGCGCAGGCCACGACTCGCCATCCCTTGTCGCGGCGCCCGTTCGGAACCTTGGGCGCAACGTCCCGTTCCCCGATGCGGCCCGCCGCCGGGCCGTGAGCCCCGCGGCGTTCGCGCGGGCAGAGGAGCCCCTTGGTGGATTTAGACCCGACCATCCCGCGATCCACCGCCCGGATCCTCACTTACAATGTTCATCGCTGGCTCGGCACGGATCGGCAGGTCTCCCCCGGGCGCATCGCCGACGTGATCGCATCCTGCGAGCCGGACATCGTGGCGCTCCAGGAGGTACGGGTCGGACGCGTGCGCGCCGGCGCCGTGGACCAAGCCGCCATGGTGGCCGCGAAGCTCGGCATGGAGCTGCATTTCCAGCCCACCATCCGCGTCTTCGGCGAGCAATTCGGCATCGCGGTGCTCACGCGCCATCCCTCGCGGGTGGTGCGTTCCGGGCGTCTGCCCTGTTCGCCCTCCGCCGGGCCGGCGCTCGAGAAGCGCAGCGCCCTGTGGGTCTCGGTTGAGATCGGGGGGCGCCAGCTTCATGTGGTCAATGCCCATCTGTCCCTGCGCTCCCGCGAGCGGATGGTGCAGGCGGAAGCCCTCGTCGGATCCAACTGGATCGGCCATGCGGATTGCGGCGACCCGGCGGTGCTGCTCGGGGATTTCAACGCGCCGCCTCATTCGCGTTCCTATCGGCTCTTCGCCTCGCGCCTGAGGGATGCGCAGCTCTCAAACCCCACCGGCGAGCCGCAGGCCACCTTCCATACTCGGGCGCCGGTGCTGCGCCTCGATCATGTCTTCGTCACCCCGTCCGTGGAGGTGGTTGCGGCGGCGCCCGTCCGCACCCCGCTGGCCCGGGTCGCCTCGGATCATTTTCCGCTGATGGCCGATCTGCGCCTCGCCCCTCCGGCCGCCGCCTCGATCCCCGCCAACATGGCGTCAAGGGAACCTGCCTGAGCGAAGCCCCCTTGCGCGGCTGCAAGCCTGCCTCGCCTGGCTTGCATGAGCGCCGCCGTTGAAGGGCAGCCGGACCGTTCTGATATGGCAGGGGCCACGGCGTCGTGCCGTTGGTCTTCACCCTATGCAGGGGCGCCGTCGCCCCCAGGAATCCTGCCATGAAGCTCTATTACGCCCCCGGCGCCTGCTCGCTTGCGCCCCACATCGTCGCCCGCGAGGCGGGTGTCGCGATCAGCCTCGACAAGGTGGACCTGCGGGCCCGCGTCACGGAATCCGGCCAGTCCTTCGCGGAGGTGAACCCCAAGGGCTACGTGCCGGCGCTCGGCCTCGACAACGGCGAGGTCATGACGGAAGTCTCCGCCCTCGTGCAGCTCCTCGCCGACAAGGCGCCCGCGAGCGGCCTGCTGCCGGCCGCCGGCACGGCCGAGCGCTACAAGGTGCTGGAATGGATCGGCTTCGTGAGCACCGAGATCCACAAGGGCTTCGGTCCGCTCTGGAATCCCGCGACGCCCGAGGAGGTCCGCAAGGCCACCATCGACCGCCTGCACCAGCGCTTTACTTATGTGGACAAGGCGCTCGCCGGCCGCTCGTATCTCATGGGCGACACGTTCACGGTGGCCGATGCCTATCTCTTCACGATCACGAACTGGGCGAACTACCACAAGCTCGACCTCTCCGCGTATCCGAACCTCGGCGCCTTCCTCGGCCGGGTGGCCGCCCGCCCGAAGGTTCAGGAAGCCATGCAGGCCGAGGGTCTCCTGAAGGCCTCGTGAGGCGGAAAACCTCCCGCAGACGGGAGCGGCCGGCCCGATGGGCCGGTTGAGGGGAGGCCTTCACATTCTCCTGAGCGCGCGGCTCTGCCGCCCTCGTCCGTCGCTACGCTTGAACCTCTCCCTTCGAGGGAGAGGTTTGGGGCTCAGCCCCGGAGGATCGCCTCCACCACCTCCTGGACGTCGAGGGCCTCGCGCAAGGTGGCTAGGTCCTGGGGCTCGCCGCGGGTCAGCGCGGCGACCTTGTCGAGCTGGCGGCGCAGCACCAGGGGGCGAGCGGCCTCGTTGGCGATGGCACCCGCCGCCTCATTCCATTGTCCATCCTGGAGACGCTCGGCGATGGACCAGTCGCGCAGGCGGATCGCGCCCGCTTCGCCCGCGAGGGTCCACAGGTTGTGATCGGCCTTGTCGGTGCCGCCGACCGCTCCCGTGAGGCGTACCGGCACCGAACCGGCCTTGAACCGCGCCTCGATCCGCCTTTCGCTGCGATCCGCCTCCGGATACTCGACGCGGCTCTCCTCGAGGTCGAGCGGCCCGAGAAGCCGGCGGGCGAGAAACAGGAAGTGGGACACCACCTCCCGGGTGAACCCGCCCTCGGCGCGGCCATCGAGCCAGCGTGCGGCATCGGCCTGCCAAGGCCGGGGCCAGGCCGCGAAAGCCACCTCGATGGTAAGCTCCCGCACTTTTCCGACACGACCCTCGGCTATCCAGGCCTTGAGCTGGTCGACCGCCAGGGACGAGGCGAAGGGAAACTGGACCGCCGCCCGCGCTCCGCTGGCCTCGGCATGCTCGACGAGCGCGCGCGCCGCCGCGGCGTCGACCGCCAAGGGCTTCTCGCAGAGCACGGCCCGCCCTGCCTCCAGGGCGGCTTGCAGATAGGCGATGTGGCTCGCCGGCGGGGAGGCGACGTAGACGCAGTCGCAGGCCGCCATCAGATCCGTCGCGGAGCTCGGACGTGGCACGGCCGGATGCGTCGCGGCCAGCCGTTCCATGGCGGCCGGGGAGGGGTCCCAGACGCCGGATACCGCGATCGTGCCGGAATCGTGCTGGAGCGCGGCGCCGAGGAGGCGCTCGCCCATGATGCCGTAGCCGATGATCCCGAGACGTGTCGCCATGGTGAATTCCGAAATGGGGAGGAAAGGCGGGGCATAGCCCCTAGCCGATCCGGCGGCGCGCGGCCACCGTTTCGGCACCCTTCGCCCCGGTCGATCCGGCAGAGCGAAGCCTCGCATCCTGAGGCGTCAGGTCCTTGCGGGCAAAAGGTCTGAGGGCGCCGCACCTTGCCAGCGCGCCCGCGCACCGGTACGGCAGGCCGGAATTCCGCTTGTGCGCCCGATGCTTCCGCTCTCCATCTTCATCATCGCCAAGAACGAGGCCGACCGGATCGGCGAGACGATCCGTGCCGTTCGCGAACTCACGGACGATCTGGTGGTGGTGGATTCGGGCTCCACGGACGGCACGCAGGACATGGCGGCGGCGCTCGGCGCCCGGGTGATCTTCAACCCTTGGCCGGGCTACGGGCCGCAAAAGCGCTTCGCCGAGGAGCAGTGCCGGCATCCCTGGCTTCTCAACATCGACGCGGACGAGGTGGTGCCGGCGGATCTGAGCGCGGAGATTCGGGCGCTGTTCGCAGGCTCTGGCCCGGAGCGCGACGCCTACCGCATCCGCATCGCCGAGATGTTTCCGGGCGAGGGCGCGCCGCACCCGCTGGCCTATGCCCTCGCGCCGGTGCGGCTCTACCGCATGGACCGGGGGCGCTACTCGCCGTCCCTCGTCCACGACCGGGTGGATCTCGAGCCCGGTGCGCGGGTGGGGCGGCTCAAGGGCATTATCCACCACAAATCGGTCCGCTCGCTCGGAGACCAGATCGACAAGCTGAACCGCTATTCTGACCAGCAGGCGGTGGATCTCGATCAGAGGGGCGTGCAGATCCCGGTCTGGCGCCTCTTCGTCGAATTCCCGGCCGCCTTCGTGAAGGCCTATTTCGGGCGCCGCCATTTCGTGCGGGGAGCCTACGGCTTTCTCACCGCCATGAATTACGCCATTTCCCGGCACCTGCGGGTGGCCAAGAACTACGAGCGCCGCCGCCGCGACGCGGCCGGAGAGCCCTCCCGCGCGCCGAACGGCTCCGCGAAGGACGGCGCGGCGAAGACCTGACCGGGGCGGAACCCAAGCCTGGCCATGCCGGTTGACGACCGGGCGGCCAAGGTCGACACGACCAGCCGCCTTCCGCGTTGACCTCCGACCCTGAAAATGTCAGGAAGCGCGTATCCGGAGACGTGGCCGAGCGGCTGAAGGCACTCGTTTGCTAAATGAGCATACCCCAAAAGGGTATCGAGGGTTCGAATCCCTCCGTCTCCGCCACCTACACGTCCCATACAGTCCAGCGCAGTCCCACAAAGCCTTGCTGCGCAAGGGTTTGACACCTCTGCTCGTCCGCTTGCGTCCAAGCAGATCCTGCTGCATCCTACTCAGAATGTGGGGTGAAGTGAGGGGCTGAACCATGCCAAAGCGCCAGGGCCGCCATCCCGACCGAGCGCTCACGGCCGTGACGATTCGGAACCTCTCCAAGCCCGGCCGCTATGCAGACGGCAACGGCCTCTATCTTGAGGTCGAGCCCTCCGGCGCCAAACGCTGGACACTGCGCACCGTCGTGCAGGGCCGGCGCCGCGACATCGGCCTTGGCAGCCTCGCCCTGGTCACTCTTGCCGAGGCTCGTGAGGCTGCCGTCGCTTATCGGAAGATCGCTCGCTCCGGAGGCGATCCCATTAGCCATAAACGCCAGGCCCGGCGGGTGGTCCCGACCTTTGCGGATGCCGCCGAGCAGGTGCATGCCGAGCACAAGGCGGCCTGGACCAACGGCAAGCATGTGGACCAGTGGATCACTACACTGAGAACCTACGCCTTCCCGGTGCTCGGGCCGATGCGGGTCGATGAGATCACCACACCGGCCGTGTTGCAGGCCCTTGCTCCCATTTGGCTAACGAAGCCGGAGACTGCCCGGCGGGTACGGCAACGGATCGGCACTGTGCTCGATTGGGCGAAGGCGGCCGGCCACCGTACGGGTGATAACCCGGTCGAGGGGGTGGTGCGGGGGCTGCCGAAGCAGACGGACCGCGATCAACACCACGCGGCGCTGCCCGATGCCGAGGTGCCAGCCTTTATCGCGCGCCTGAGATCATCCGATACGGCAGAGGGCTCGCGGCTTGCCTTCGAGTTCCTGGTTCTGACCGCCTGCCGCACGGGTGAGGTGCTGGGGGCGCTCTGGAGTGAGGTGAGTCTGGAGCGGGGGCTGTGGGTGATCCCAGCCGAGCGCATGAAAGCGCATCGTGAGCACCGGGTGCCGCTTAGCCCGCGCGCTATCGAGATCCTTGAGCGTGCACGGGAGCTTGCCAGCACGAGCCGCTACGTGTTCCCGAGCCGCTCGCTCGGGAAGCCGCTGTCCAACATGGTGTTCCTGATGACGCTGCGGCGCATGGGGCTCGAGGTGACGGCGCATGGCTTTCGCTCGGCATTCCGGGACTGGGCGTCCGAGCAAACGAACGTGCCACGGGAGGTGTGCGAGATGGCGCTGGCTCACACGATTCCGAACAAGACGGAAGCGGCGTACCGGCGCGGTGACCTTCTCGAGAAGCGCCGCGAGCTTATGAGCCATTGGGCGGCGTTCTGCACGGGCGCACAAAGCGTGGGCCAAACGTGAAGATTAACTCAATATTAGCCGCAGACGAGCATCGGACCCAAACAGATCGAGCACAGGTACACTCACACAGATCAGCGCAAAATCCTATGCGCCTAAGCCCGCGTGAAGCTGTCGCGATTACTGTCTGTTAACTCGGCAGAAAATGCCGGTGCACTTTGACGCACCTGGAGAATGCCCCTCAATACAGCATCGCTTGTGGACAATGGGCTTTGCCCAATGTGAAGCACGCGGAAGATCACGTTTATTTGGATCCCAAGCGGTCCACGTGGAGCGCTGCGGACGGGTCCACCGCGTTCAAGACCCCGACAAGCGACAGAGCCGCCTGACCCGGCAAGGTCAGAGCGGCTCTGGTGGGGTGAACCCCGTGGCTCTCGAATGAGCGGGATCACCCTACCGTGCCTAGAGGTTGAGTCAAATCAAACCTGCGGGGCCGCCTGTCGTCACCTGACAGGAGGGTTAGCCGATGGCTTATCCCAACAATCCCGCATGGCTGCAGAGCGCCGCGTTCAGCTCTCTGCCCAACACCGGCTTCGTGCGTCTCTCCGACATTCTGGCGCCGCTCGGCCCCATCCCCGTAAGCCGCTCCACATGGTGGGCGGGGGTGAAGAGTGGGCGCTATCCGCAACCCGTGAAGCTCGGACCGCGCATCACCGCGTGGCGCGTCGAGGACATCCGGGCGCTGATCGCGAAGGGAGTGGCGTGATGAGCAGCTCCCTTAAAATCAACACCAAGGAAGCCGAAAGCGCCATTGGTGCCGTCACCGTCGCAGCTGTTCCGCTGCAGGCGGCAGTCTTCGATTACAATGTCCTGCCGGACAAACTCGCAGCTGGCCTGCGCCAGACCGCCGAGCGGATTCAGCAGAAGGTCACATCAACGGTTCTCGGCCTGGTCGAGATTGGGCGCGATCTCTATGCCGCCAAGAAGCAGCTGGAGCACGGTCAGTTCGTGAGCTGGCTGGAAGCCGAGGTCCGTATCCATCCGCGCTCTGCGCAGCGCTACATCGGTCTTGCGCTGTTTGCTGAAGGCAAAAACGACATGATGTCGTTTTTGACGCCGAATGCCGCCTACAAGCTCGCCGCCAAGAGCACGCCGCCTGAGGTCGTTGAGGCGGTGCGCCAGACGATCGAGGCGGGCGGGCTCGTGACGGAGTGCGGGGTCGACCGCCTCCTCAACGAGTACAAGCGTGCTCGCAAGCAGCAGTGTGAATCGGCGGAGCCTCCGACGCAGGACGTGCAACTCGCGAGTTCTGCAACTAACCCAAGTAGCGAGACACCGGCTACCGCAAATATGGAAGCAGCGGCCAAGGCTCATCTGCTGCTCAAGGAGCTTGGTCCGGAGCGGGTGCGCATCGTCGTGGAGGCGCTCCGGACCGACGCCTCCACGATTTTGATGCAGCTCGAGGCGGCGCTGGTCAGCAACACGGCGACGGAGCGTCCCACGATATCCTTGGGAGTGGCGCCTGTGAGGTCCCGCTCGGCATTGTCGGATATTCCGGCTTGCCTCGACCGCCGGACTGGTTCCAAGGGAGCGGCAGTCTGATGGTTCGGCCCCGCATCAACCCCCGCTTGGTGAAGATCCATCGTACCTACACGGTTGAGGAGGCCTCCCGCCTCCTCAACGTCCACAAGAACACCGTCCGTGCCTGGATCAAGGCTGGCCTGCCGGTCGTCGATCAAGCGCGGCCTGTTCTCATCCGCGGCCGCGATCTGCGTAGCTTTCTCACCACCTGCCGCAAGCAGCGCCAGCAGCCCTGCGGGCCGGGTGAGATCTACTGCGTCAAGTGCCGCAAGCCCGTCGAGCCTGCTGCCGGAAGTGTTCTGTACCTGCCGATCACCGTGCACATGGGCAACCTGCGCGGCACCTGCCCGAGTTGTGGAACGACCATCCATCGCCGGGCGAACCAGGGCCAACTCGGCTCGTTTGGCGCCGGCCCGGCGATCACGTCCACGCAGGCGTCTCTACGCATAGGAGAGAGCCACACGCCCTCCCTGAACTGTGACTCCAACGAGGAGGCCCACTCCCATGCGGACGCATAGCCCCGAGAACGAGCGCATCAAGCGCCAGTACTTTGCCTACCTCAAGGAAGCCAAGCGCTACTCTGAGGCCTCACTCGACATGGTTGCCAAGTCGCTCGACCGCTTTGAGGTGTACACCCGCCACCGCGACTTCAAGGTGTACCACATCCAGCAGGCGGTTGGCTTCAAACGCCACCTCGCCGAGCAGGACAACGTCCAAACCGGAGAGCGCTTGAGCAAGGCGACGCTCTACTCCACCCTGACGGCGCTGAAGAACTTCTTCATCTGGCTGGCCGGTCAGCCGGGCTACCGCTCGCGCCTATCCTACGCGGATGCGGAGTACTTCAATCTGTCTGAAAAAGAGAGCCGGATCGCCAAAGCGCGCCGGGAGCAGCGGGTGCCGACGCTGGAGCAGATCGGGCACGTGATCGACACCATGCCCGCAGAAACACTCATTCAGCGCCGTAACCGGGCGTTGGTCGCGTTCATCATTCTGACCGGGGCACGCGATGCGGCGGTCGCCTCGTTCAAGCTGAAGCATGTGGACCTGCAGGACGGGCATGTGCTTCAGGACGCCCGTGAGGTGAAGACGAAGTTCTCCAAGACCTTCACGACGTGGTTCTTCCCGGTGGACGAGGCCATTCGTCAGGTGGTGGAGGATTGGGTTAAGGAACTGCGGACTCGGGAACTCTGGAGTCCGGACGACCCGCTCTTTCCGGCAACCCGGGTCGAGGTTGGGGAGAGCGGGCAGTTCGAGGCGGTGGGGCTTGAGCGCAAGCACTGGAACAGCGCAGGGCCAATCCGGGAGGTGTTCAAGCGGGCGTTCACGGGGGCGGGTCTGCCTTATGCCAACCCGCATGTGTTTCGAAAGACGCTGGCGCAGCTTGGGGAACGGCTGTGTCAGACGCCTGAAGAGTTCAAGGCCTGGAGCCAGAACCTTGGGCACGAAGGGGTGCTCACCACTCTCACCAGCTACGGTGAGGTCGCCCCAACACGGCAGGCGCAGATCATACGAGACCTCGCCAAACCGTCCACGCTTCCAGTGCAGATCACCGATGATATGCGACGCTTGGTGCTCAATCTTGCGGAGAAAATGGCATTCCCTCCATAGCAGTGCAGACCAGGGGCGAGCTTGATGATTTCGGTGAAGGCCTATCAGCTCGCCTGCTGGTTTCTATACTTGGTTACTCGCCGCTGTGGGCTGAGATTCGTTCTCGCGCAGAGTCCAGTCCGGCTGAACTGGCACACCCTGTTCAATGCGGAGCAAGACCGCGCCATCGTTTCTCATTCAAGTGAACTATATCTCTTGCCCCGCTGACTCTTAATCAGCGGGTCGTAGGTTCGAGCCCTACATCACCCACCGAAGATCTCAATAAGTTAGCTTAAAATCCGATTCTGGCGATTGCTGCCTAGCAACCGTATAGCTACCAGGCTGATAGTGGTCTGCTCATAACGGCCTCGGATGCGCCTGGTCGACATGGTCCGCTTGCAATCCATAGCGAACGTTCAAGACCCCCACTTAAACGCCAAATCGATCGTAGTCCGCGAGAAGGGGCGGAGCCCTGAAGGTAGCTGTATCAGCGACCCACGATTACGTGCCTACCACTTGGCTCATTCAGCGCCGAGGTCGCGCGCGTGGATCAAAGGTCCAAAAATTTGACGTATGGAACCGATCTACTCCTTGCGCGCTGCCCAAAGCATTCCCCTTCGGAAGATTGCAGACATCTCGACAACCTGAAACTCGCTGGCAACGTGACCAAGAGACGAATAGAAGACTCTGCCGCTGCCGTGGCGCCGCTTCCATACCACCGGCATAACGACACCGTTGATCCAGGGAGCATGCTCGCCCGAGAAGGTCGTGGTGGCCAGGACCTCGTTCGATGGATCGACGTGCATGTAGTATTGTTCGGAGCAGTAGTCGAAGTCGCTTATCCCCTCCATTACCGGGTCACCCGGCCGGGTGATGTTCACGCGATAATCGATGATGTTGCCTGGGTGCGCGACCCACTGGCCACCGCACATGAACTGGTACTCGACGGCTTCGCGAAATGCATCGCCCATGCCGCCGTGATAACCTGCGAGGCCGACGCCCTCACGCACCGCTTTCGAGAAGTTTGCGACTTCCTCCTTCTCGATCTTCGCCATAGTGTAGATCGGGACGATGAGACTGAGCGAACCGAGCGACGGGCTCAAAAAGGCTTTTGTCGCGTTCTCCATGTGAACGCGAAACCCTTCCTCTCGCAACATGTCGGCGACGATCGCCGCACACTGCTCGGGTTCATGGCCATTCCAGCCACCCCAGACGATCAAGGCGTCACGCATTCCGGCTTCCTTATTCGATAACCAAAGTCATCTACTTCAGTGTTGACGAGCGGCGCGAGGGGGCGAGCCCTGTCGTACCGCGGTGGAGGAGTTGCAGTGGTAGGCGGACTTGGCTGTCGCTGGGACGGGGCTTGCTGCTCATGGATCGCAGGATCTCCCGCGCTCCGGCCTGGCCCAGCTGGTAGAGTGGTTGCTGTAATGTGGTAAGGGCGGGTTCGACATAACTGGCAAACTCGATCCCGTCGAACCCCATTACAGAGACGTCGTTGGGTACGCGCAAACCTGCAGAACGAATGGCCTTCAGGAAGCCGATCGCGCTCTCGTCGCTCGCCCCGAACACGCCGGTCGGCCGGTTTTTCATCTGGAGAAAGGACGCTGCCGCGGCTTCACCGGCCGCGAACACGAAGCGCCCCTCCCACCGGGTGACGGCGCGTCGTGGAAGGCCCGCCTGCTGGGCACCCTCCAGGAAACCCTGAAAACGCTCGGTCTCGATTACGTTGCCTGTCGGGCCTGAAATGTAGCCCAAACGGCGGTGGCCAAGCCCGACTAGGTGCCGCGCGGCCTCGCGTGATCCTTCGCGATCCTGAACTACGACACTCGGGATCTGAGCGTTCGGAATGGCCGCACATATAGCGACCATCGGGACGCCAGCCTCGCTCATGCTCCGCCTTCCGCTCTCCGGGATTCGGCCGTTCATCAGCAGCACGCCGTCGAACTGCTGAGAGAGCGTGAGATCAACGTAACGCGCTTCGCGGTCCTGACAATTGTCCAAGCTTCCAATGACGATCCCGTAGCCTGACTGCGTCAGCTCATCGTCGATGCCTCGCAGGATCTGAGCGAACACCGGATTAGCGAGATTCGGCACGACGGCAAGCACGGTCATGGTGCGCCGTGTACGCAGGTTTCGGGCGACACTGTTTGGCGTGTAGCCGCTGCGCCTAACCGCATCCATGACGAGTGCATGGGTTTTCGGCCTGACCTGTTCAGGGGTGGCAAGGACGCGGCTGACCGTTGCCGTCGAAACCCCGGCTAAGCGAGCGACGTCGGCAATGCGGATCTCTTTCACTGAGCGCCACCGGCTGCGGCTCATATTGGTGAAACTCCATGGGCTGCACGGAAAATCGAGGATCTCCGAGTTGACAATCGTGCCGAGTTTTTTCCGGCTTGACATGCTCAATTGCTGAATACAAGCTTAGTGACAAGATGTAATCGATTACAAAAATCGATCAACTGCTTCTGGGAGGAAGCTATGGGCCTGAAGACACAAATTTCTGTGTATACGTTGGCTGTTGCTCTGATTTCGAGCTCCGGCGCCCAAGCACAGCAGCTGAAGGCGGAAGTGCTTCACTGGTGGACCTCGGCCGGTGAGTCCGCCTCAGTCAAGGTGTTTGCCGATCAATTCACCAAGTCGGGCGGGACCTGGACTGATAACGCGATCGCGGGCGGCGCCAATGCTCGCGCTGCTGCCATCAACCGCATGGTGGGCGGTAATCCGCCGACCATGACGCAGTTCAATACAGGAAAGCAATTCGACGAACTGGTCAGCAACGAACTCGTGCGCGATGTCGAGAAGCAGGCGCAGGCCGGTAAGTGGCGCGAGCTCATGCCGAAGTCCATCGTCGATGCCACAGTGCGCAACGGCAAGTTCTATGCCGTACCTGTCAATATCCATGGCCAGAATTGGTTGTTCTACAACACAAAGGTCATGGCGGATGTAGGCGTGGAGCCGCCGAAGACGTTTCCTGAGTTGATCGCGGCGGGCGACAAGCTGAAGGCCAAGGGCGTGATCCCGCTTGCCCTGGGCGGGCAGCCCAATTGGGAGCATAACCTGTTCAGGGCCGTGCTCGTCGGGCATGGAGGGGCGGACCTCTTCCGCAAGATCTATGGCGGGCGCGAACAAGCAACGGCCAGGAGCGCCAAGTTCAAGGAAGTCGCCGACGTGTTCGGCAAGATGCGCGCGCTGGTCGATCCCGGTAGCCCGGGCCGAAACTGGAACGACGCCGCCTCGCTCGTCATCACCGGCAAAGCGGCCATGCACTTCAACGGCGATTGGGCCAAGGGCGAATTCACGGCCGCCGGTCAATCGGCCGGCAAGGAATACGGGTGCACCCTCGTGGGCGAGGGCGGGGGCAAGCTCGTGATTGGCGGCGACGTGTTCGTCTTCCCGGCGACGAAGGACCGCGCCATGCAGACAGCTCAGGACAAGCTGGCCGAAGTGCTACTCGATCCTGCCACGCAGCTTGAGTTTAACAAGAAGAAGGGCTCCATCCCGGTTCGAATGGATGTGGACGTCTCGTCCATGGACGCTTGCGCGCAGCGCTCCCACGCGGTGCTGAAGGATCCGGCCAATCAGGTCGAGGCCATGGAACTCCTCAGCCCGCCGGCGTTCTCGGGCGCCATGCAGGACGCGGTCACCCAGTACTGGAACAACCCGTCTATGTCCGTTGATGTCTTCGTCGAGAAGGTTGTCACCGCGATGCGCGACGCGGTCTGAGGTCCACCGCCACTCGAACCCGCCAGCACACATTATGTGCTGGCGGATCCTAGCCGCAATAAGCGGAGGACGGCCTTCATGACCACTGTCTCAATCGAGGTTCCGCCCCTGGCGGCAGCCGCGATGCCGCCAGGCCGCCGGCGTCCTCGGATGCGCCTGCCTGCGGCGCTCGCGCTGTTTCCGACGGCCCTTGTGGTACTCGTAGTCTATGTGGGCTGCATGCTCTGGACCGTGAGGCTATCCTTCACGAGCTCAACCTTGCTCCCGCGCTCTGACTGGATCGGGTTCACGCAGTACTGGCGGCTCTTCGCCAATGATCGGTTTCTGACCTCGGCCGAAAACCTCGTGATCTTTGGTACGCTCTTCATCACGGGCTGCCTCGTTCTCGGCTTCCTTCTCGCCGTGTTCATCGACCAGAACGTGCGCGGGGAGGGGCTGTTTCGCACGCTGTTCCTCTACCCCTATGCCATGTCTTTCGTCGTGACCGGCGTCGCCTGGCAATGGTTCCTCAACCCCGCACTTGGGCTTCAGAAGCTCGTACGGGACATGGGCTTCGAGACCTTTACCTTTAACTGGCTCGTGAACCAGGAGATGGCGATATACACCATCGTGATTGCCGGCATTTGGCATGGGGCCGGGCTCACCATGGCGATCCTGCTTGCAGGTTTGCGCGGCGTCGACGCGGATCTCTGGAAGGCGGCGCGTATCGACGGCGTTCCTCCCTGGCGCTATTACCTTTCCGTGGTGCTGCCGCTGCTCCGGCCGATGGTTGTCACGGCGACGGTTCTTCTCGCGACGGGTGTCGTCCGGCTCTATGACCTTGTCGTAGCCATGACGCTCGGCGGGCCCGGTATCGCCACCGAGGTCCCGGCGAAGTTCGTAATGGACCACCTGTTCGAGCGGAACAACATCGGCCTCGGCACCGCAGCCGCTACGGTGATGCTCATCACAGTCGTCGCGATCTTGGCTCCCTGGGTCTACGCCAAGTATGTCCGCCCGCAGGGGAGGCACGCATGACGGCCGCTGCGCTTCATCCCAACAATCCGGCACAAGCTTCTGCGCAGCCGGCCCAGGCCGTGCGGTCGGAGCCGCAGGGGCGTCGGCCACGCCGGCTGACCGCGGGCCGCGTCGGCCTCTACGCCTTCCTCCTTACGGCAGCCCTGTTCTTTCTCCTGCCGCTCTGGATCATGTTGATCACCTCCCTGAAGCCCATGGAGGAGATCCGGCTCGGCAACATCCTGGCCTTGCCCGAGACGTTGACCTTTGAGGCGTGGACCAAGGCCTGGTCCGCAGCCTGCACAGGGCTCGAGTGCAACGGCATTCGCGTGGGCTTCTGGAACTCGGTTCAAATCCTGATTCCCTCCGTGATCCTGTCGATCGCGGTGGGTGCCGTGAACGGCTATGCGCTCTCGTTCTGGCGGGTCCGGGGCGCAAACGTGATGTTCGGCGTCCTACTACTCGGGGCCTTTATCCCCTACCAAGTGTTCCTCTATCCTCTGGTTCGCATCTTCTCGACCATCGGCATCTACAACTCCCTCCCTTGCATCGTGCTCGTGCACGTCATTTTCGGCCTGCCGACGATGACGCTGATGTTCCGTAACTACTACGCCGGAATCCCGGTCGATCTCTTCAAGGCAGCCCGCATCGATGGCGGCGGCTTCTGGCCCATCTTCCTGCGCGTCATGCTGCCTATGTCCGTTCCGATGCTCGTGGTGGCCACGATCCTGCAGGTCACTGGCATCTGGAACGACTTCATCTTCGGGCTCACCTTCGCAGGCCGCCAGAACCTCCCCATGACGGTGCAGCTCAACAACATCGTCAACTCGACCCAGGGCGAGCGGGCCTACAACGTCGACATGGCCGCCACCATGCTGGCCGCCCTTCTTCCGCTCGTTGTCTATTTCGTCTCAGGGCGCTGGTTCGTCCGCGGCATCGCCGCAGGCGCGGTGAAGGGATAAGTCATGGCCGCTGTCTCCGTACGCGACGTCTCCGTCGCTTTCGAGGCCGTTCGCGTTTTCAACGGTCTGTCGCTAGACATCGAACAGGGCGAGTTCGTCGTGCTCCTTGGCCCCTCCGGCTGCGGGAAATCGACGCTTCTCAACGCCATCGCCGGTCTGCTTGACGTGGCCTCCGGACAAATCTGGATCGGCGGCAAGAACGTCACTTGGGAGGAGCCGAAGGACCGGGGCATTGCCATGGTGTTCCAGTCCTACGCGCTCTATCCGCGCATGAACGTGCGCGAGAATATGTCGTTTGGCCTGAAGATGGCACGGACGCCGCGGCCCGAGATCGAGCGGCGGGTGAACCAGGCCGCAGAACTCCTGCAGATCACTCATCTCCTCAAGCGCCGGCCGGATCAGCTCTCGGGCGGGCAACGCCAGCGCGTCGCCATCGGCCGTGCGCTGGTCCGGGATGCGGCCGTTTTCTTATTCGACGAGCCGCTGTCGAACCTGGACGCCAAGCTCCGCAATGAGCTGAGGGTCGAGATCAAACGCCTTCATGCCCGGCTGGGGAAGGCAACGATGATCTACGTCACGCACGACCAGATTGAAGCTATGACCCTGGCCGACCGAATCGTCGTCATGCAGGACCAGAAGGTCCAGCAGATCGGCAGCCCCTCGGAGATCTACCGCCGTCCTTCTAATCGGTTCGTGGCAAGCTTCATCGGCTCCCCGCAGATGAATTTTATCAGCGGGCGGATCGAAGCCCGCGACGATGCCTTGGAGTTCCGCTCCGGTGAGCGGCGCCTGTCCCTTGACGGCTATCGCTTCTCCACGCGGAATGTAGCCGGCACCGAGGCTGTCTTGGGTATCCGGCCCGAGCATATTCAACTTGGCGACACCGGTCCCTGGCAGGATTTCACCGTCGACATCGTGGAGCCCATGGGGGCCGACACGGTAGTGTGGTGCCGGGATGGAGCGCAGAGCATTCAGGCGCGCACGAACGGCAATCGGAAGGTTGCACGCGGTGATCGCCTGTCCCTTGCCGTCGATGCTGCCGAAGTGTCCCTGTTCTCACCTGACACGGGCGATCGTCTCTAGGCTGCCGCTCCCTGATCATCCTTCACGGCCGCGCCTTTCGGGCGGTCAAAATATCGCCAGCCAACTAAGAGGCCCGCATGAGCGCCACCGACGTCCTATCGATCCAGCTCTATACGCTTCGGTCGCTCGAGAACCTGGACCATATTCTCGATGTCGTTGCCGAAGCGGGCTACCGCTCCGTCGAAACCGTTGGATCGCATCTCGACGATGCAGCAAACGTGCGGGCGAAGCTCGACGCGCGCAGCCTCAAGGCGACGTCCAGCCATGTCAGCCTCGCGGCTCTGCGCGAGCGGCCCGGCGCCGTTGCAGAGGCCTGCCGCACGCTCGGGCTGACGGACCTGTTCATGCCAGCCGTCCCGCCGGACCAACGGGACATGGATGCCGCGGGCTGGCGTGACCTGGGCGCCGAGCTCGGCCGGATGGCGGAGCAGTTTCAGGGCGAGGGGATCACGCTCGGCTACCACAATCACCACTGGGAGCTGACGCCGAAGGACGGCAGCCGCACGGCGCTCGAACTCATCTTCGAGGCGGCCGGCGCCAGCCCCCTGGCCTGGCAGGTCGACGTCGCCTGGCTCGTTCGCGGCGGTGTCGAACCCAAGGAATGGATCCGCCGCTACAGCGACCGCATTGTGTCGGCTCACGTCAAGGACATCGCTCCAAACGGCCGGAACGAGGACCAGGATGGCTGGTCCGATGTCGGCGCCGGCACCTTGGACTGGCGCGACCTGTGGCAGGCCTGTCGAAGGGCAGGAGCAAGGGTCATGGTGGTCGAGCACGACAAGCCCGCGGATCCGACGCAGACGGCCCGCGCCAGCTTCGCCTTTCTTCAACGCGTCGAGGACTGAGTCATGAAGAACCTCAATGTCGGCATCGTCGGCTGCGGCAACATCTCCGGGATCTATCTTCAGAACATTCCCGCCTACCGCGGCCTAAACCTGATCGCCTGCGCGGATGTTCGACCAGAAGCCGCTCAGGCCCAGGCGGCCCGGCATGGCATCGAGGTGCATTCCGTCGACGACCTGCTCGCTCGCAAGGACGTCGACCTCATCGTCAACCTGACGGTTCCCGGCGCTCATTTCGGCGTGTCCCTCGCCGCCCTGCGAGCGGGCAAGCACGTCTTTTCCGAGAAGCCGCTCGCGATCGACTTCGAGCAGGGACGAACCCTCGTGAACGAGGCCGAGGCCCAGGGTCTGCTCCTGGGCTGCGCACCGGACACGTTCCTCGGAGCCGGCGCACGCCTTGCGCGAAGGCTCGTGGATCAGGGGGCGGTCGGGCGTATCCTGTCAGGCACGGCCTACCTGATGTCCCATGGCATGGAGCACTGGCATCCGGATCCGGAGTTCTTCTTCAAGCCTGGCGGCGGGCCCATCCTTGACATGGCGCCCTATTACCTCAGCGCGCTCGTCAATCTCATCGGCCCGGTGAAGCGCGTCATGGCCATCTCGAGCATCGGCTTCCCGGAGCGCATTGTGACGGCGGACTCCCCACGCAAAGGAGCGCGGATCGCCGTTGAAACGCCCACGCATGTCATGAGCCTGCTGGAATTCGCCTCCGGAGCTCAGGTGACCTTCTGCATGAGCTGGGACGTGTGGAAGCATGGCCACCCGCCAATTGAGCTCTATGGGACCGAAGGCTCCCTGCGCGTGCCCGACCCGAACTTCTTCGGCGGGCAGGTCGAATTCACCGAGCGTGGAGGCGAATGGGGTACGATCGATTCCAGCGAGATACCACTCGGCGCGCCGAACTGGCGCTCGCCGAACTGGCCCCCGGAGGCGCCCTCCCGGGCGAACTACCGGGCGCTCGGCCTTGCTGATCTGGCAAGCGCGGCGCTCCGGGGCACTCCCCATCGTTCCACGGGCCGGCTGGCCCTGCATGTGCTGGAGGTCATGCATTGCATCCTCGAAGGAGGCGCGACGGGTCAGCCGATGGCGATTACCACCACCTTGGACAGGCCCGCCACCCTCTCGGACGAGGACGCCGGCGCGTTTTGGCAGGGCCATGCCGCATCGGCCTCCGCGGCTTGAGATCGGGCGGTTGGGCATGACGTATCTCGCGCAGGATGACCGCTACACCGCGATGCCGTATCGCCGGTCTGGGCGCAGCGGGTTGCTGCTTCCGGCGATCTCCTTGGGGCTCTGGCAAAATTTTGGCGGAGCCGACGTGTTCGAAACCGGACGCGCCATTCTGCGGCGCGCCTTCGATCGGGGCGTCACCCATTTTGATCTTGCGAACAATTACGGACCTCCACCGGGCTCAGCGGAGGAGGGTTTCGGCCGGATCCTTGCCACCGATTTCAAGCCTTACCGCGACGAGATGATCATCTCGACCAAGGCCGGGTATCGCATGTGGCACGGCCCCTATGGAGAATGGGGGTCAAGGAAGTACCTCCTCGCAAGCCTCGACCAGAGTCTCAAGCGAATGGGTCTCGGCTATGTCGATATCTTCTATTCCCACAGGGTGGACCCCGACACACCGCTCGAGGAGACGATGGGCGCGCTCGATGCCGCCGTGCGGCAGGGCAAGGCGCTTTATGTCGGGATCTCGTCCTACTCGCCTGAGATGACCAGCCGAGCCGCCGCGATCCTGAAGGAGCTCGGGACCCCTTGCGTAATCCATCAGCCTTCCTACTCCATGCTGAACCGGTGGATCGAGAACGGCCTCACCGACACCCTTGAGGAACTGGGGATGGGCTGCATTGCCTTCTCGCCCTTGGCCCAGGGGATGCTGACCAGCAAGTACCTCGACGGCGTGCCCGAAGGATCCCGGGCTACCCGGGAAGGGTCGCTCTCCGAACGACTTCTCTCCCCCGGCAACATCGAGCGTATTCGGGCTCTCAATGGCATCGCGCTGAGCCGCAACCAGTCCCTCAGCCAAATGGCGATCGCCTGGGTTCTTCGCGATCAGAGGATTACCTCCGCACTCATCGGTGCACGCAGTGTGGAGCAGCTCGAGAACTCGCTTGGCGCGCTCGCATCGCCGCCGTTCGCGCCGGACGAACTGGTTGAGATCGACCGCTACGCGACGGAGAGCGGAATCGACCTCTGGCGCGCATCGGCACAACACGTCTAGCCACACAGCGAGCAGGGGAGCCGGAATGAGGTCGGTCCGTTGGGGGATTTTGAGCACCGCACGAATTGGCCGGACAAAGGTCATCCCGGCCATGATGAAGAGCCCGCTATGCCGCGTTGTTGCTATCGCATCGCGTGATGTAGAAGCCGCTCGGTCGGCTGCGGTCGAGCTGGGGATCCCGCAGGCTTATGGCTCCTACGAGGAGCTGCTTGCCGACCCCCACATCGAGGCCGTGTACAATCCCTTGCCTAATCACCTGCACGTGCCGCTGACTTTGGCTGCCGCCCGTGCTGGAAAGCACGTCCTTTGTGAGAAGCCGATCGCCTTAAGCGCCGCACAGGCGCGCGAGCTCAAGGAGGCTGCGTCGAATGTGCTGATCGCCGAAGCCTTCATGATCCGCCATCACCCGCAATGGCAGCGTGCCCAATCCATCGTGCGTACGGGAGAAATCGGCGAGGTGAGGGCGGTGAACGTTATGTTCAGCTACTTCAATGTCGATCCCTCGAACGTTCGCAACCAGCGGGAGATCGGCGGAGGCGCGCTGCTCGATATTGGATGCTATGCCGTCAAGAGCGGCCGTATGCTCTTCGACGCCCTCCCGGTTCGGGCGATTGCCCTTGTCGACCGTGATCCTGCCTTTGGCACGGACAGAACGTCCAGCGGCTTGGTTGATTTCGGCCACGGTCGTCATTTGACTTTCTCCGTGTCCACCCAAGCTGTTCCTTACCAACGCGTCCAAGCGCTTGGCACCAACGGACGGATCGAAATTCAGATCCCCTTCAACGCGCCGCCCGACGAACCCACAGTGATCTTCGTGGATCGCGGGACGCAGCACGGCGACCGCACGGCCCAACCAGTCGAACTGCCGAGCTGCGATCAATATCGGCTCCAGGGCGAAGCCTTCGGGTTGGCCGTCCGCGGGGTAGAGCCTCTCGTTGGCGGTGTGGACGACGCGCTCATCAACATGCAGGCTCTTGATGCGTTGCAACGGTCGGAAGCGAGCGGTCGCTGGGAGCCATGTTGATCCACCGCGCGCCGGCCACCAGGGTGCAGTTCTAGATATCGTTGAGCCGTGGCGGGATGACGCTTGAAGCGGGATACGCAGCTGCCCCCTTTGGAACATAGCGGCCGCGATTTTCAAGTCTGCTTCTGCCCTCAATGCAGACCGGTAGGAGCCGTGGCCGCCCGGGAGCGTATGCGACTCTTTTGAGGAGATCGGGTCACCTGAAGGTCCTGTTTCGTCAGGTAGAGCTGCTGGCAACGGCTCCATCCGCGTAACGTACCTCCCTGAGATTGGTTTAGCGACCCAGTCGGCTTTTCGGACGACAGGAAGCTATCGACGCGACCGAAATGACGCCCGACCCACACTGGCGCCGATGCTCCTTGGTAGGATACCTCAGGCGAGGCTGGACTGGCACCGACGATTTGATCACGGGTCGAACATGGCCATATCATCTGCGCTGGGACGGCATGACCCGGGATTCCATAGAGGAGGACACAGATGTCGAAACGAATTTCGTTCACATCCGCAGCCGTTCTGGCCAGCTTTCTCGCTAGCGCTGCTTGGGGCCAGACTACGCCAACAGTTGATGTTCCTGGGCAGGGAACTCAGGCGCAACCAGGCTCATCCGGCGACGCGGATGTGGAGGCAATCGTCGATGCTTTGTTCGCCGTTGCCGGCAACCACAAAGGCGTGCGAGCGAGTGGAGCCAAGGGCTTCTGCGTCAAGGGAACGTTCACGCCCTCGGCCGAGGCCCCCAGCCTCTCCAAGGCCCCACATTTTGCCAAACCTACCGCCATGACTGCACGGTTCTCGATGGGCGGCGGCAATCCGACTATTTCGGATAAGACCAAGCCGACAACCCGCGGCTTTGCTATGGATTTTGAAGACGCGTCAGGGCCTATGACCTTCTACTTCGTCTCAGCCCCCGTGTTCTCCACCAAAACACCGCGCCAGCTACTCGACTTTGTCACGGTGCGTCTGCCTGGTCCAGACGGGAAGCCGGACGCTGAGAAGATCAGGGCGTTCGCAACATCGAATCCTGAGACGACCCGTCAAGCCGCTTGGCTCAACGGACGTCCTGTACCTGCCAGCTTTGCTGGCGTGGATTACTGGGGTGTGCATGCCTACACGCTGACCAATGGACGCGGAGAGGCAAAGATTGCCAAACTCAAGGCTGTTGCTGGCGCGGGTCAGCTGGGGCTCACCGATGACGACCTCAAGGCTAAGCCCGACAACTTCTATGCGGACGAACTGAAGGAGCGGCTGGAGCGAGGGGTGGTCACGTTCGACTTTGTGGCCATCCTAGGCGAACCAGACGATCCAACAGGTGACGCGACTGCGTTTTGGCCGGAGGAAAACCGCAAGTCTGTGAAGCTTGGTACCATCGCTGTAGCTGCGCTCGAGGCCAATGCCGTGTGTGACGGGAAGACCAGCGATCCGGTGATCAACTTGCCCGAAGGTGTAGCCGGCCCAGCGAACGATCCCATGTTCGAGATCCGATCTCCTGCCTATGCCATCTCTCGATCACGCCGGGCACAGTAATCCTCCGTGCTGACCGCACTCTAACCACGTGCTACAGCGCTCTTTGTTCATTGCAGCCGCGGCGGTGCGCGGCAGGAGCGATACTGCCGTGGTCCGGCATTGGCTTAGGTCACCGACCATCCTGCCTTTTTCTGCGACCCGCCGCCAATGCCGCCCGAGGCGGCACTGAAGCCAGGCTTCACCTTCAACGGGTGACGTGAGCCGCCACTCCTTGTTCTGTGTCTGGCCGATGCCAGAAGTGCGGAACGGGGGTGGGACCCGGTTTGCAATCCGCCCACACCACGAGAATCCCACAATGACTGATATCGCTTATCTCACGAGCATCAAGTTCGAGCACGGCGCGATCGCGCTCCTGCCGGGCGAACTCGCCGCGCTAGGAGTAACGCGGCCCCTCCTTGTGAGTGACCGTGGGATCGAGGCGGCGGGGCTCCTCAAGCGCGTGCGGCCGCTATTTCCCGCCGACGCACCCGTGTTCCTCGACGTCCCCACGAACCCCACCGAGGAGGCGACCCTCGCTGCTCTCGCAACCTATCGCGACGAGCACTGCGATGGGGTCGTCGGCTTCGGTGGCGGGTCGCCAATCGATCTCGCCAAGGCTGTGGCGCTGCTTGCGAGCCACGGGGGTGACCTCGTGCACTATGCCGCCATCGAGGGGGGCGTGTCTCGCATCGGCCCCGGGATCCCGCCCGTCATCGCGATCCCGACCACCGCCGGTACTGGATCCGAGGTTGGGCGGGCCGCCCTCATTACCCTGCGCGACGGCCGGAAGGTAGGGGTGATTAGCCCGCATCTGATCCCGCGGCGCGCCATCTGTGATCCCGAGCTCACGCTAGGCCTGCCACCCTTCCTCACCGCTGCGACGGGGCTCGACGCGCTCTCACATTGTGTGGAGACCTTCCTGTCGCCTCGCGTGAACCCGCCCGCGGAGGCAATCGCACTCGATGGAGCGGCTCGGTTATGGCGGCACATTGAGCGCGCGGTCGCAGACGGCTCCGATCGCGACGCACGCTGGCATATGATGATGGGGTCGCTTGAGGGCGGATTGACATTCCAGAAGGGCCTTGGCGCCATCCATGCCCTCTCGCACGCCTTGGGCGCTCTCAAGACGCCCTCGCTGCACCATGGGACGCTCAACGCCATCCTGCTCCCCCCGGTGTTGCGCTTCAATGCGCCCGCTTGTGTGGAGAAGTACAACCAGCTTGCCGCCGCCCTTGGTTTTCCTGCAGGGACCGACCTCGCCCAAGCCTTTGACGATCTCAACCGGCGGCTTGGGATCCCGAAAGGCCTGCGCACGCTCGGCCTGCGCGATGACCAGCTCGACGGGGTTGTGGCCGGCGCGCTCGCCGATCACAGCCATCCGACGAACCCCCGCGTGGCGAGCCATGAGGACTATCGCGCGCTGTTAGAAATGACGATGGTCTGACAGCGTGACTGCGAGCTATCTGGACGTCGGCCAACACTATCGGGTTTTCGAACCGAGCCGGCCCGCTACCAAGCGGTCCAGCCCATGTGTCGGTCTATCTTCGGCTTTGCAGCCACGCCCCAAGAGTTTTTGCCAGCGCCAAAATTTCCGATTGCGGACGCGACGAAGCCGACAGTATAGGGGCTACTCCCGGGAAACAGCCCTTTTCCATGGATCGACAAAGCCAGCTGACACCGCTACGTCCGCTCCTCACCAGAGGCGCTAACCGCTGCGGCAGCGGAGTCAATCGCTTGGGCTGCTATGCCTTACGTGTGCTCGTAGGCTCCTCTTCTCAACGACCACTAGTCGGCGTGGGCCCTGAGCTCTTATGGCTGTGCTGCGGAGTGCCGAGGACCTCAGCCGAAGTGCTGCCTGCCGAACTTCATCCTCAGGCCTGCCTATGAGCTCACAAGCGATAGCGACTTGGTGCTCGATATCACTCGAGAGCCCCTGAGCGGCAAGGATCGCCTCCTCAAGCGTAGGAGGTTCATAGCGGGTACGAACCTTTGTGAGATCCAGCTTCTTCTTGATTGTTGGCTTCATGGGGCAGGTCTCGCGAGAGAAGTGGGTGGGTCGTTCAGACGGCTGGTGAGATCGTTCTCGCCGCCAGCGAAGCTCGTCCGCTCCTCCGCAATCTCCTGGCCATGAGGGTTGAAGCGGCGCCAACCGCGTCCCGGCTCCCCGTGGGGACCGCTCGCCTCGAAGCTCTCGAAACGAGCGACCAGCTGACCCATGGCGTCGTATTCCTCATGTTCCCAGCTCATGCGGCTCGAGAGCCCGCCGCGGCTGCGCGAGCGCACCAGCACAAGCTGGTGGCTTGATGGGATGCAAAACAGCGCCTCAAAGCAGGTCGCATCTGAGATCGCCTGCATCGCGCTAGTCATCTCGCAGGTGAGGGTAGCGCTTGAGGGCCTCACGCTGGAGTGCGCGGGCTTCAACCCACACCTGGTGAACAAACCGCATCGCAGTAACGAGGATCATGTCTGATCTCCTTGAAAATGTGTGAGAGGAATGCCGAGCAGCCTGGCAGCAATGCTCAAAGGGAGGAGCGCTGATTTCCCTGCTCAAAGCCCCCGGCGAGCGCACCGGCATGGCGAGCCATGTAGGCAGCAATCACGCGTTCGGCCTTGCGCTGGTTCGACTGGGCTACAGCTTCAATAAAGCGGCGGAGGATGCTTGGTTTGACGGACTGCTGGACAGCAGATTGGGTTGCTTTTGGTGCCAAGCCCATCCGCGCAACTGAGGGGCGGAAGGGGAGGAGGACTAAGGACGTCATGCGGCGATCTCCACGTGTTGGCGTGCGTTGAGATCTCAGGCGCTTCCTCGACGGCTTGTTGCCGATAACGTGGCGCTGTTTGCTGCATTGCGAAAGGTAGGTCAGAACATATGACCCATGACGCAACCACATGGATCTTCGCTAAAATCAGCCCGAGACGACCACTTCACCTGGAGAAAGTGTTCGAATGAGCGCCTTTAGCCCCCAATTTGGGCAGGAACCACAGCCCATCGCACCTAGTTACCTCAGCTTATTGCCGAGTTTTGCTGCAGTGCACCAGAGGCCGTTATGACCACGTCTCACGCGTTTGCCCGATCGATTGAAGTACATTCAGTGAAGCCCCACCCATCGCAGGGAAGGCTCAAGCCAGTGCGGGCCAAGACACGACGGCTCTCATTAGCCCTACAGGGTGGCGGCTCAATCGGCGCCTTTACCTGGGGCATCCTCGATCGACTACTCGATGAGGAGTCAATTGCATTTGATGCTGTCAGCGGCGCAAGCGCAGGGGCTGTTAACGCCGTCGTTCTTGCCTCCGGCCTCGCTACCGGTGGAAGACGGCAAGCCCAAGAGCAACTGGAATGGTTCTGGAAGGAGGCGAGTAACGCAGCTCCGCGCGCTGGGATTGGTGCTGCTGTTGCCTTGGCAAGCCACGTTGTCTCGCCCTATCAGTTCAATCCTTTCAACTTGAACCCGCTTCGCACACTCCTGTCGGAGAGGATCAACTTCGACCTCCTGCGGGCTAAACCGAGCGTACGGCTGCTCATTGCAACAACCCGCGTGCGAGACGGAGGGCTGCGCATCTTCCGGGAAAAGGCGATGGCGGTTGATGTGGTTCTCGCTTCTGCCTGTCTCCCTCATGTGCACCATGCCGTCTCTATCGGCGGAGAGGCGTATTGGGACGGTGGCTATGCTGCAAATCCACCTTTGATCCCCCTCGTGACGGCAACGAGGGCGCTCGAGGTTCTGGTCGTGCAGATTATGCCGTCTGAGGGGCTGGGCAAACCAACCACCTCATCCGAGATCAGTAAGCGGCTGGATCAGATCACGTTTAATGCGACACTGAACCGCGACATGGATACTCTTGCGGCAATGAAGACACTCACCTCGAAGGATGGTAGCGGCCCGCCCCTAGCACGAAAGCTACAGCGTCTGAAGCTCCACCACCTTGCAGCTGAGACGCAACTTCCTGAGTTGAGCCAGATGAGCGGCATGAACTTGGATTGGGACTTCCTCGTGCGTCTGCGAGACGCTGGGCGAGCCGCTGCCCACCATTGGCTTGAGGACGCCGCCGAAAGCCGCAGTTCGTTAGTTTGATCGTAGCGCTCTGCGCAAGACGACCACCAGCCCGATGATAACGCACGTTTTAAGAGCAGAGCCGCTGCTGATTTGATCAACTGCTTAGAGACTACTCCAGCATACATGCTCCGTAGGTATGCTGCGGTGCAGCGAATAAGTAGATGTAAGTAAAGGGGAAATCATCCGCGAAGGGAGTTGGCCCGCGCCTTGCAGATCCCTTACCGGCACCAGCCTAGGTGCCGGAAGCAGGGGAAGAGAGCTGTGACATTCACTCGTCGAACGGTGCTTGGCACCATGGTCGCCCTCAGTGCCACTCTAGGCACTCTTCAGATTGCTGCCGCACAGGAAACAATCAAGATTGGCGTCCTTCACTCGTTGTCCGGAACGATGGCGATCTCGGAGACGACCCTGAAGGACGTCATGCTCATGCTCGTAGAGGAGCAAAACAAGAAAGGCGGCCTCCTCGGTAAGAAGCTTGAGGCTGTGGTGGTGGACCCTGCCTCAAACTGGCCGCTCTTCGCGGAAAAAGCGCGCGAGCTCATCACTCAGCACAAAGTGGCGGCGACTTTCGGATCGTGGACCTCGGTGTCACGCAAGTCCGTGCTGCCAGTCGTCAAGGAACTCAATCACGTCTTCTTCTACCCCGTACAGTACGAGGGCGAAGAGAGTGAGCGCAACGTGTTCTACACCGGCGCTGCCCCAAACCAGCAGGCCATTCCCGCCGTCGATTATCTCGCCAAGGAGGAGAAGGTCGAGCGCTGGGTTCTTGCTGGCACAGACTACGTCTACCCTCGTACCACCAACAAAATTCTCGAAGCGTACCTCAGGTCCAAAGGCGTGAAGCCTGAGGACATCATGATTAATTACACGCCGTTTGGCCATTCTGACTGGCAGACAATCGTGTCTGACATCAGGAAGTTTGGCTCAGCTGGCAAGAAGACCGCAGTTGTCTCTACCATCAACGGCGATGCCAACGTGCCGTTCTATAAGGAGCTCGGGAATCAAGGTGTTAAGGCGACCGACATCCCGGTTGTAGCGTTCTCGGTGGGCGAGGAAGAACTCGCCGGCGTCGACACGGCTCCTCTTGTTGGGCACCTAGCAGCTTGGAACTACTTCCAAAGCGTTGAGGACAAGGGAAATGCCGAGTTCATTCGGAAGTGGAAGGCGTTCACCAAAAACGACAAGCGCGTAACCAACGACCCCATGGAGGCGCACGTTGTAGGCTTCAACATGTGGGTGAAGGCGGTCGAGAAAGCCGGTAGCACCGATGCGGACAAAGTCATCGATGCGTTGCCTGGCATCAAGGTTCCAAACCTCACAGGCGGCATGTCCGAGATGCTCCCGAACCACCACATCACGAAGCCCGTTCTGATTGGTGAGATCCAGAAGGATGGTCAGTTCAACGTTGTGTGGAAGACGGATGGGCTTGTACCCGGCGATGAGTGGTCGGACTTCTTGGAGGAGTCGAAGCCCCTCAAAGCCGATTGGGTGACCTTGAAGTGCGGCAACTACAACCTTGTGACAAAGAAGTGCGGAGGCCAGGGCTCGTAAGGCGCACCCAGCGCATCGCATAGAGTTCGGGTGGCCCAAGGGCCGCCCGTCAATCACCTCTCGCGTCAGGCTTGTTTGGATGTCACTCCTTCAGCGCCTTCTCGTTGCTATCGTCGTTGCACTAGCGCTTGGCAGCGCCCCACCGGTCCTTGCTGATCCCTTCGACGATGCGCTTGCTCGCTTTGCAGCAGACTCATTCGATGACACGCAAAAGGCCGTTGAGGACCTTCGAGTCATTGGCCATGGCAACGCGGAGGAGGTTATCTCCGCACTTTCCGCTGGACGCCTCTTCATTCGGCTTAGCGATAAGCTCGTGGTTTACCGCACCGTCAGCGGTGACCTGCGCACCGCTAAGCTGGGTGAAGCCGCTGTAGCAGATGCATCCGACCTGAAGGCGGTGCGCCTCAACAACCGAATTCGGCGTGCTGTTGAGGCGGCGCTTGGCTCCCTCACCCTTATGGCGCCAGATGCGGGAAGGCGTCGCCAAGCAGCGCTTGCTGTTCTGAAATCACGTGATGCCGCTCAACTGCCACTTCTCGAAACAGCTTTGGCCCGCGAGACAGATCCGGCAGCGAGACGAGCGCTGGAGGCTGCTCGCGCGTCTATAATCCTGACAAAGGCCGACGCACCCGAAGTGGAGCGCCTTCAGGCGATTGCCGGCCTCACAAACCGCGGCGATGGCGAGGCCGCCGCTATCCTGCGTTCGCTCCCGTCAGATGCGCCAGAGGCTTTGCGAACCGCGGCGGCTTCTGGCGTCACGCGCATCGAGCAACGCCTCGCGTTATGGGCCTCAGTACAGAACATCGTTTACGGCATCAGCCTGGGTTCCGTACTGCTCCTCGCGGCTGTCGGGCTCGCCATTACCTTTGGCCAAATGGGCGTCATCAATATGGCCCACGGCGAAATGGTCATGCTTGGCGCTTATACCACCTTCGTTGTGCAGGAATTGATCCGTACACAGGCGCCAGGTCTATTTGGGGTGTCGCTCTTCATTGCAATCCCACTTGCCTTCTTGGTCTCTGGCGCGGTTGGCGTCGCGATCGAGCGAAGCATTATCCGCTTTCTGTATGGCCGTCCGCTTGAAACGTTGCTAGCGACGTGGGGGCTATCCCTCATCCTGCAGCAGACGGTCCGCAGCGTCTTCGGCCCTACGAACCGCGAAGTCGGAACGCCGCTATGGTTGAGCGGCGCTGTCGAACTCGGAGGCCTGAGCCTCACGTATAACCGGATCGCCATCGTAGTGTTCGCTGCAACTGTCTTTGCGGCGCTCCTCCTGGTCCTGCGGCGAACCTCATTGGGTCTGCGAGTGCGCGCTGTGACCCAGAACCGCCGTATGGCATCCTCGATGGGCATCAAAACCGACCGAATTGATGCACTGACTTTCGGGCTCGGCTCAGGGGTCGCCGGAATGGCAGGGGTTGCTTTGTCTCAGATCGACAATGTTAGTCCAAACCTCGGTCAGAGCTACATCATCGACTCATTCCTCGTTGTGGTGTTCGGCGGCGTCGGTAATCTTTGGGGTACCCTTGTGGGTGCGCTCACTCTCGGCATTGCGAATAAGCTGCTGGAGCCCTTTGCCGGCGCGGTGCTCGGCAAGATCGTGCTCCTCATTGCCATTGTTCTGTTTATCCAAAAGCGTCCGCGGGGCCTGTTCGCCCTGAACGGCAGAGCGGTGGAAGCATGAGAGTACTTGATCGAACCAGTATGTGGTTCCTTGGCCTTCTGCTCGCAGTAGCGGTAGCGGTGCCCGTCCTCAATCTAGGTGTTCCGCAGGGATCCGCCTTTCACCTTTCCGACCACCTTGTGCCTCTTATCGGTAAGTACCTGTGCTTTGCGCTTCTCGCCCTTTCGGTTGATCTCATCTGGGGCTTTGGCGGCATTCTCTCGCTCGGCCACGGCGCCTTCTTCGCACTCGGTGGCTATGCCATGGGCATGTACTTGATGCGGCAGGTTGGCCAGCGTGGAGTCTATTCCCACCCGGTCCTGCCTGACTTCATGGTATTCTTGAACTGGAAGGAGCTACCCTGGTTCTGGTACGGTTTCGACCAGTTCTGGTTTGCCGCGCTCATGGCGCTTGTTGTACCAGGGAGCCTCGCCTTTGCATTTGGCTGGTTTGCCTTTCGCTCGCGAGTGACGGGAGTTTATCTCTCGATCATCACCCAAGCCCTCACCTTTGCGCTGATGCTCGCGTTCTTCCGCAATGACATGGGTTTTGGCGGAAACAACGGTCTGACCGACTTCAAGGACATCCTCGGCTTTCCTGTGCAGGCGCGGGAGACACGCGCGGCACTCTTCGTCGCCTCAGCCCTCTCGCTGGCAATGAGCTATCTGCTCTGCCGTTTTATTGTGACTTCCAAGTTCGGGCAGGTGCTTGTTGCCGTCCGTGATGCGGAGAGTCGCGTCCGCTTCCTTGGCTACCACGTTGAGAACTACAAGCTTACCGTCTTCACGATTTCAGGCGTCTTAGCCGGCCTTGCCGGCGCTCTGTACGTGCCACAAGTCGGCATCATCAATCCTGGTGAGTTCGCGCCCGCCAATTCGATCGAAGTCGTCGTTTGGGTGGCGGTTGGCGGACGTGAGACACTCGCGGGCGCAGCTCTCGGTGCGGTTCTGGTCAATGCCGGGAAGAGCTGGTTCACCGGCGTACTCCCTGAGTTCTGGCTTTTTGCGCTTGGTGGGCTCTTCGTGTTGGTTACTCTCCTACTTCCGAAGGGAATTCTCGGCACCAGCCGGGAATTGGCGGGGCGCCTGCGCTGGCCACGTCCGGCTTCATCTAGCTCTGCCCCGCCGCTCAGCACCCCAGCGGAGTAACCCATGACCGCCCCGACGACGCCTGCGCTCCTCTATCTCGACGCCGTGACTGTCGCATTCGACGGCTTCAAGGCACTCAACTCTCTCTCACTTACGGTGGATAGGGCTGAGATGCGGGCGATCATCGGGCCGAACGGCGCCGGCAAGACGACAATGATGGACGTGATCACCGGCAAAACGCGGCCGACAAGTGGAATTGCCGTGTTTGCCGGGAGTCACGATCTCACAAAGCTTGATGAGGCTTCCATCGCCGAGCTCGGAATAGGGCGTAAATTTCAAACCCCTACTGTGTTTGAGATGCACAGCGTCGAGGATAACATGCGCCTCGCGCTAAAATCAGACCGACGACCATTCCCAACCCTCTTCGCCCGTAGCAGCGCGCTCGAGCGCAAGCGGATTGAGGAACTCCTTGAGCGCACTCGCCTCAAGGACTGTCGTAAACGCACGGCGGCGGAGCTATCCCACGGCCAGAAGCAATGGCTGGAGATTGGAATGCTGCTAGCGCAGGAGCCACAGCTCCTCCTGGTTGACGAACCGGCCGCAGGTATGACCGACCAAGAGACTGCTGATACTGCCGATCTCCTGCGAGAGATTGCGCAGACGCGCGCGGTGGTCGTCGTTGAGCATGACATGACGTTCGTGCGCAGCCTTAACGTTAAAGTGACTGTATTGCACGAAGGGTCTGTTCTCGCCGAAGGCTCGCTCGACGCAGTTAGCTCCGACGAGCGGGTCATCGAAGTGTATCTTGGACGATGACGATGCTGAATGTTTCGAACCTCTCGCTGCATTACGGCGCCGCCCAAGTCCTCCGTGGTGTTGCACTCGAAGCGCGCGCTGGCGAGGTCACTTGCGTGCTCGGCCGCAATGGTGTGGGCAAGACCTCACTCATGCGCGCTATCGTAGGACATCGGCCCATTTCGAGTGGGTCTATTGAAGTGGACTGCCGCAGCCTTGCTGGGATGAAGCCCTATGAACGTGCTGCACTCGGTGTGGCCTACGTCCCGCAGGGTCGCGAGATTTTCCCGCTTCTCACCGTGAAGGAAAACCTCGAAACCGGGTTTGCTCTACTCCCAACCAAGGAACGGCGTATACCGGAGGAAGTTTTCGAACTCTTCCCGGTGCTGAAGTCCATGCTTCACAGGCGTGGGGGTGATCTCTCTGGTGGGCAGCAACAACAGCTCGCGATCGGACGAGCACTGGTCATGCAGCCGCGCCTCCTCCTGCTTGATGAACCCACGGAAGGTATCCAACCGTCAATCATCAAAGATATTGGCCGCGCAATAGCCTACTTACGGGCGAAGGGTGGGATGTCGATTGTGTTGGTCGAGCAGTACTTTGAATTTGCCCGCGAGCTGGCAGACCGCTTTGTGGTGATGGAGCGCGGCGAAATTTGCGAGGCTGGGGACCGCACGGCTCTACAGGGTGAGTCAGTGCGAAGCCGTTTGGCGATATAGCGCTCGGCAGATGCGTCCAAGATGTTTGCTGGTTGGTATTCAGGGCTAGTGTGAGCGGGCTGAGTCGACGTCGGCCAAGAGCAGGGTGCGCCCTGGCTAATCCATACTGCTGCCTGATCACGCGCTGTTGTCACAGAAGTTAAGCAGCAGGCGCCAACTCTTGTGGTGCTGTGGGAGGGTGTAGGCCTTGAGCTGCACCTGAAGAGAGTTGAAGTCCTGCTCCAAGCCTGCCTCCGAGTTCTTGCGGGCAGGGGACTAGGTTAGGCTTGAGAGCTGATCGCCCTACGCACCCAGCATGAGCACGAGGCCTGTCGCGGCCAAAGATGCTCCAGCCGTGCCAGAGATCCAGGCGCGGCCGAGGTGGGCGTTTCTCGTGCCGGCGAAGAGGCCGATGACATGCAGGATCGCGGTCGCAAGGGTGAAGCCCACGATGTAGCTCAAGGCCTCGGCGCCCGCGGGCAGTTCGGAGCCGTGGGCGAAGCCGTGCACGAAAGCGAAAGCGCCGCACAGGAGCATTCCGGCTAGCATCGGAACCGACGCACGCAAGGCTATGAAGAGTCCGAGAACGCCAACCGTGAATGCGATCATGAGCTCCATGCCCAGCAAGTTCAAACCTGCCAGGCTGACCAGAGTTCCCCCGATCATCATGATGACGAATGCGAGCGGCCAGGTGTAGCGCGGCGTGCCGCCGACAAGCCCTGCCCAGAAGCCGACCGCCACCATGGCAAGCAGGTGATCGATCCCCAAGAGCGGATGCAGGAACCCAGCCGTGAAGCTGTGCCCATAGTCGAGGCCGGTATGGGCCAGAGCCGGGCTGGTGATGAGGAGGGCGGCGGGAAGGATGAAGCGGATCATGAGGGCCTCGTTGGATCGTAGCGGACCATGCAAGAGGCTTGCCGAAGTCAGGCAGCCCTCGCCCTCAGGCCGCCGGTCTCCTCGATGAAGCGTGTGACGACGTCTACGCCCTCGCCTGAACGCACATTGGTGAAGGTGAAGGGCTTCTGGCCTCGCATTTGCCGCGCGTCGTGGTCCATGACCTCGAGGCTCGCACCCACGTAGGGGGCAAGATCGATCTTGTTGATCACAAGAAGATCCGAGCGCGTGATGCCGGGCCCACCTTTGCGCGGGATCTTCTCGCCGCCGGACACATCGATCACGTAGATCGTGAGGTCGGCGAGCTCCGGCGAGAACGTTGCCGCGAGGTTGTCCCCTCCCGATTCCAGCAGGATGAGATCGAGGCCGGGAAACCGGCGTGTCATCGTGTCAATGGCAGCAAGATTGATGGAGCAATCCTCGCGGATCGCCGTATGCGGGCAGCCGCCGGTCTCCACCCCCATGATGCGCTCCTCCGGGAGCGCGCCCGCAACGGTCAGAAGGCGGGCATCCTCCTTTGTGTAGATGTCGTTCGTGATGGCGCACAGATCGTAGATGCTCCGGAACCGCTTGCAGAGCGCCTCCATGAGCGCCGTCTTGCCGGACCCGACCGGGCCGCAGATGCCGACTCGCAGAGGACCGTGGGGTGAAGGCATGACAGGACTCCGGCTCTAGGGGGGTGGGCTTGGGTGCGCCATGCGTTTCGCGGTGAGGGCATGGCAGGCTTCATTCAGGAACGGAACAGGCGGGAATATTGCGTCTCATGGCGCAAGGCCGCGAGATCCGAGCGGAAGGCTGCGCCGCCGAGATCGTCGAGCGTCGAGGCTTCGGCGAAGGCTGCGGCGGCGCGCACCGGCGCGATGAGGGCTGCGGTCACCCGTTGGCCATCGGTCTGGCCGACGATCCCGAGGCGGACGGCGGCCGAGACGAGGTTCGCGACGAAGCCGAGGCCGAACGCTTCGAGTGAGTCGCGCAAAGGAAGCCCGTGCCCGGCGGCAGCGGCCGCGACGGCGACCGGATAGGCGACGGAGCCGTCCCAGGCTGCCCTGAGATGGTCGATCGACCGGCAGGGCCAGGACCGCGCAATGACGGTGACGAAGGCATCACCTTGCGTCACGGTTTCCAAGCGCCGCTCAGCGGAGCCAGCGAGGGCGAGCGCCAGTTCAGCGAGCTCCGCGAGAGTCGCACCGTCACCGGCCGTCGCAGCCCTATAAGCGGACGCAAAGAGGATCGCATCGTTGCGCGCGGCGCCATGCTCCAGAAGGTCGAGGAGCCAAGCTTCGAGCGCCGCCGCCCCCGACAGGTCGCCTGCCTCGAAGGCCCATTCAAGCCCATGCGAGTAGGCGAAGGCGCCTACCGGAAAGGCGGGCGAGAGCCAAACGAAGAGCGGAAGCGGAGCGCCCATTAATGTCCGTGCTTGTGGCTGTGATCGTGGTGGTCGTGGTGATGATCATGCCCGCAGCCGCACCCTTTGCTATGGGCATGAGAATGGGCATGGGAATGGGCATACCCGTGGGAGTGAGCGTGAGCCTCCGCATGCGCATGGGCATGGGCATGATCAGCGGTGTGATTGTGCCCGTGATCCTGCGCCTTGGCGTGGGAGTGGTCGTGATCGTGGGAATGGCCGTGGTGATGGTGCCCGCGGTCATGGCCGCAATCGTGATCGTAGGCGCCGCGCTCGGGCTGGAAGGCGCGCATCACCGCGGTTACGGTGCAGCCCTGGCTGCGAGCCATCTCGGCGAGGACGTGGTCCTCCTCGATATACAGTGCGTCCGCCGTGACCTCGGCCGGGCTGTGCCGGTTGCCCACATGGTAGGCCACCTTCAGAAGGCGCAGGGCGTTCTCGGCCCGGATTTCCAGAAGCCGCTGGGGCGCCGCCTTCACCTGCACGAGGCGTCCATCCTCGAGCTTCACGGCGTCCCCGTCGTTCAGCACCGTGGCCTTCTCGAGGTCGAGGAGGAAATCGAGCCCAGCCTCACCGGTCAAGGCAATCCGGCGTCGATTCCGGCCCTCGTGGTCGAGCGTGATGGTGTCGGCGACGTTGTCTGCCTTCACAGCGGCTTTCCGGACGATAGCTGTGGCGCGGAGCATGGTTGTCATCGGAACTTGCCTCAGAACAGGAAGTAGCGTTGAGCCATAGGTAGCACCGTTGCGGGCTCGCAGACCAGCAATTCGCCGTCCGCCGTGACCCGGTAGGTCTCAGGGTCCACCTGGATTTCCGGGGTAGCCCCGTTATGGATCATGGAGGCCTTGGAGATTCCGCCCCGGACGTTCTCCACGGCCACCAGCTCCTTTTCGAGCCCAAGCCGCCCCCGGATGCCCTCCGCCAGGGCGGCGGCCGAGACGAAGGTGAGCGCGGTCGCCGTTCGGGCCTTGCCGAAGGCTCCGAACATGGGCCGGTAATGCACCGGCTGGGGCGTCGGGATCGAGGCGTTGGGGTCCCCCATGGGAGCCGCCGCGATGGCGCCGCCCTTGATGACGAGATCGGGCTTCACTCCGAAGAAGGCGGGCGACCAGAGGACGAGATCGGCGAGCTTGCCCTCCTCCACCGAGCCGATATGCCGGGAGACCCCGTGGGCGATGGCGGGATTGATGGTGTATTTCGCCACGTAGCGCTTGGCCCGGAAATTATCGCTGCCGGAGCCTGCATCCTCCGGCAAGGGGCCGCGCTGCGCCTTCATCTTGTGCGCGGTCTGCCATGTGCGGGTGATCACCTCGCCGACCCGACCCATGGCCTGGCTGTCCGACGACATCATGGAGAGCGCGCCGATGTCGTGCAGGATGTCCTCCGCCGCGATCGTTTCCTTGCGGATGCGGCTTTCCGCAAAGGCGAGGTCCTCGGGGATCGACGGGTCGAGGTGATGGCACACCATGAGCATGTCGAGATGCTCGTCGAGCGTGTTGACGGTAAAGGGCCGCGTCGGGTTGGTGGACGAGGGCAGCACGTTCGGCAGCCCCGCCACCTTGATGATGTCCGGCGCATGGCCTCCGCCCGCGCCCTCCGTATGGAAGGCATGGATCGTGCGGCCCTTGAAGGCGCGGACCGTGTCCTCCACGAAGCCGGATTCATTGAGCGTATCCGTGTGGATCATCACCTGGATGTCGTGGTCGTCCGCGACCGACAGGCAATTGTCGATGGCGGCCGGCGTCGTGCCCCAATCCTCGTGGAGCTTCATGGCGCAGGCTCCCGCCCGCACCATCTCGACGAGGGCCCCCGGCAGGGCGGCATTGCCCTTGCCGGCAAAGCCCAGATTCATCGGGAAGCTATCCGCCGCGCGCAGCATCATCTCCAGATGCCAGGGTCCCGGCGTGCAGGTGGTCGCGGCGGTTCCGGCCGCCGGTCCCGTGCCGCCGCCGAGCATGGAGGTGAGGCCCGACATGAGCGCCTCCTCGATCTGCTGCGGGCAGATGAAATGGATATGCGAGTCAAAGCCACCCGCCGTGAGGATCTTCCCCTCCGCGGCGATCACCTCGGTGCCGGGCCCGATCACGATGGTGACGCCCGGCTGGATATCCGGGTTGCCGGCCTTGCCGATGCGGTGGATGCGCCCGGCCTTCAGGCCCACATCCGCCTTCACGATCCCCCAATGATCGAGGATGAGCGCATTGGTGATGACCGTATCGACCGCGCCTTCCGCATTGGTCGCCTGGCTCTGCCCCATCCCGTCGCGGATCACCTTGCCGCCGCCGAACTTCACCTCCTCGCCATAGGTGGTGAAATCCCGCTCCACCTCGATCACGAGATCCGTATCGGCCAAGCGTACGCGGTCGCCCGCCGTCGGGCCGAACATGGCGGCGTAGGCGGATCGGGGGAAGGTGTGGGCCATGGATGGTTTCCTCAGAGCCTGCCCATCACCTCGCCGCGAAAGCCGTACACGGTACGGCTCCCGGAGAGCGGAATGAGGCGCACGTCGCGGCTTTGGCCAGGTTCGAAGCGCATGGCCGTCCCGGCGGGAATGTCGAGCCGCATGCCACGGGCCCGGACGCGGTCGAAGCTGAGTGCCCTGTTGGTCTCGGAGAAATGGTAGTGAGAGCCCACCTGTATCGGCCGGTCGCCCGTGTTCGCCACGTTGAGCGTGATCGCCTCGCGGCCTTCGTTGAGGGTGAGATAGCCATCCAACGTCGTGACGGCGCCGGGTTCGAGCGCGCCGGTCGCGCCGCGGATCGGGTGATGCACCGTGACGAGTTTTGTGCCGTCCGGGAACGTGGCCTCCACCTGCACGTCGTGGATCATCTCCGCAACGCCCTCCATGACCTGATCGGGGGTGAGCACATGGGCGCCCCTCTCCATGAGCTCCGCGACGGAGCGCCCGTCCCGCGCGCCCTCCACCACGAAGTCCGTGATGAGCGCCACAGCTTCCGGGTAGTTCAGCCTCAAGCCCCGCTCCAGGCGGCGGCGGGCGACGATGGCGGCCATGGCGATCAACAGCTTGTCTTTCTCACGGGGCGTCAGCTGCATGGGGTGTCTCTTTGTGCCTGCAGAGGCCGTTCGATGATTGCTTGCATCTGCGGCAATCCGTTTGTCAGGTCTGCCATGATCGGGGGAGCGGACGGCGCAGGAAGCCCTCGAGGAAACGGGCGAGTTCGGTGCGCAGAACGTGAGGATCGGGTGAGAGGAAGCGCGCGACGAGCATACCGTCGAACGCAGTGGTGCCAGTCTCCGACTTGGAGCCCGCGAGGAGGGCACGGGCGGGCTCCAGCATCCTCTCGGCGTCGGGCTCGATGTGGAGGAAGGTTGCCGTCGCACGGGCGCCTCCGCCGAGAGCTTTTCGGGCGAGCGCCTGGGTCATGTCGCCTTCGAGGCGGACCTCCTCGGCGAGGACAAGGCGCCCACCGCGCCGGATGCGCCAACGATCACGAAGCAAGCCCGAACGCAGGGTCTCGCCCATCGCGTGCCGCCCGAGCACGGTGCTCTCCACGAGCGTGAGAGCCGCATCGTGAGCGAGTGATGCACCCAGCGTTCGGCGCAGGCGCGCGCCATCGAACAGGATCTGCTCCTGAGGCAACCAGGCAAGGCGGCTTCGGGCTGCAAGCGTCAGGTCGATGGAAATCTCAGTCTCGGGGCCATCCGAACGGTAGATCTTCTCCGCAGCCTGGGTCGTCAGCACCGCCTCGGCGGCTTCGCCCAGGTCGCACCTGAGCTGCAGGACGTCCCCGCCCGTCATGCCGCCGCCCGTGTTGATGAGCACGCCCTCGCAGACAGCCGGGGACCCAGTGAACCGAACCCGGTAACCGCCGCTCTCCGCGACCGTAAACGGGGCCGAACCTCTGGGGGTCGGGCGGATGGCGACGCGCACGCCGCCATCCGCCCGAACAAAGGCTGGCAGGCGAGGATGCGGGTGCGGGGTCGTCATAAGCATGGCACGAGCTGAGCATCGGTCTCGGTCTCGCAGTAGGCAAGGACGAAGCGGGCTAGAGTGCTCTAAGCGGAGGCAGACACCGCCCACCTAAATGGCAATTCCAACGGTCCTGCTCAATTTATTAGCGCTCGCCATTTCGGCATACCTGGAAAGACATTGGGAAAGAGACAGAGTTTATGCCCCCGATTAATAGTGGACGTCTGCTCCATGAGGCTCAAGAACTCGCCTGACTCGGCTAGGGGTGAGATTTCCGCTCGCTACATCGACTTCTGGCTGGGGAAGCGCCTAATTCCCGGCTTCTAGGCGTTCTAATAACCCCTTTGCCACAGCGAATGCCGAGTAGCTGTTGGGTCGCCCATATGGCCTGCTAAGCGCGCATTGGCCTTGGCACTTGTCCTGCCCCTCGGCTCCGGGATGGCCCAGAAGTTGGATCCTCACCATGCCTATGCCGTGATCTTCGTAGGCGCGATCCTAGGTGCAATTACCGGAACGGTTGCCGCATCCGTGATTGCCATGGGCATGATCTCTCTACCTGTGATGATGAAGTACGGCTACGACATGCGGATCGCCATGGGTGTCATTGCAGCATCCGGTACAATCACGCAGCTCACCCCACCCTCGCTGGTGCTCGTTGTCCTTGCTGATCAGCTCGGCGTGTCAGTGGGTGATATGTATCTAGGAGCTATCGGGCCCTTCATCCTGCAAGTGGCACTCTTCGTCATCTTCATCGCAGCGGTGTCGATCATTCGGCCCGAGAAGGTCCCGCCGCTACCGTTATCCGCTCGCACTCCCAAGGGTTGGGCCCTGTTGAGTAAAGTGCTGTGGGGTATGATCCCGTCGATCGTGCTCATCTTCGTTGTTCTCGGCACGATCTTCATGGGTCTGGCAACGCCAACGGAAGCCGGTGCGATGGGGGCCGTAGGATCGATGGTGCTGGCCGCGATGCACCGTCGCCTCAGCGTCAGCCTCATCTGGTCGGCTATGGACAGCACTATGCGTCTGTCCGCGATGGTGCTGTTCATCCTAATTGGTGCCACGGTGTTCAGCCTGACCTTCCAGGGCGTCAATGGCGGTAAATGGATCGAGCACATCCTCGCGGGTTGCCAGGCGGGCAGGTCGGCTTCCTGATCTTCGTGAACATCTTCGTATTTTTCTGGCCTTCTTCCTCGACTTCTTCGAGATCGGGCCGCCCTGAGGGCCTGACCGTCCGTGTCACGCAGCCAGATGACCTACACTTCCAGAATTTGAGAAGGAGATACTATATTCATAAAGACGGCAGGCAATAATATTTGAGACATTCACGGGTGGGAAGCGCCTTCCAACCATGTGCTTAAGATTTCACCGGCAGGTGAATCGAAGCTGCAAAGAAGATGCCTCGCTAATGAACTTGCATCATCGGGTAGTAAGGCGCATGCATTGAACTTGGAGTATCATATGATCCGTTACATTGAGAAATCAGACAACGAAATGATTGGTTCAAGCCTTGTGCTCGTAAAGGATATCTCTGCGCAATGGCCCAAAATTACTAACGTCGAGGCTGAAGACGTCAAGACAGCCCAAAGCCTCTCAGTACAAGTAGCAAAGTGCTACAATCTTTCGCAGGCTCAGGCCGAGGCAGACGTGAAGGCATGGCTGGCTGAGCGTACCTTCTAGCAGCATCCGTGCACTAGCCCTCGACCCAAGTGGGCCGAGGGCATCACAGAACAACAGGAGACACTCTATGGATCCGACCGAGGTCAGTCTCGAGATGGATGGCCTGACCTATACAGGCGAGGTACATCTTTTACGCAACATTCTGACTGTTGATTCCGCCTATGGGCGCAAGACGTATCAGGTGAGTACCGGCCTTGTAGAAAGCGTGGCCCGCAGGCTGCCCCAGGAGATTGTTCGCGCAGAAATGGCACGCAAGAACGCCAGGGTGTAGCTTCTCCCTACCTGCCGACGGCAAGCCGTTTCTTGCCGGTCAACTTTTCCCGTCACGCCCTCAAATCGTCGAGCCTTTGCGAGCTTTCTCCTCTTTGACGAGCTGCTCCAGGAGTTGATGCGCGAGCACTTGGTGTTGCACCTTGGGATCCACCTCGGCGGTTTTCTTGCCATAGGTTGTGGACACCGTCAGGTGCTTGCGGTCAACCGTGTAGGTCGCCGCGTGCTTTCTTCCGTCGACCGTGATGTGTATTGCGTGACCCGACATGCGAAACTCCTGCTCGGCGAAAAAGTCGACACCATCCTTTGCTCATCCCTAGAGCAATACCACTCTGGGGATGAGGGAAGCAGCCGGCATGGCTCTATGCTGGAACTGCACGAAGCCGTGCGAAATGACCATGACCGGCTCCTTCGGTTTTGAGCCTGCCCCGCAAGATTAATCCGGCTGTTTGATGCGTGGGTCACCGTAGCCATGTCTGCCAGCGAGCTGCGGTCTCGATTGTAAGGCGGGTGCTGATGGGGGGGTCAACGCGATCCATACCTTGCGCACCACTGCTTTCGCCAAGCTGAAGATATCCTGGGCCATAACTCGCTTTTCTTCGTGCGGTCGCTGCGGTGAATTTGCCGTCGCATACCAGCGTGAGAGTAAGTATTTATCAGATATGGGGGATCCCTTTGTACATAATAAGGGCAGTAGCTGCGAAATAAAAATCAAGATCTATCGCGGCGTTGTGATATGTTTATCTTAGACGACACGAAAGTATTTTCTTTCATGCTTCTGAGGAGAACGTCATGCAAGCCCCGGAATGGCTGAGGCCTGGACTTTACGGCGCCGCCTGTGGCGCAGTCGCGCTCGCCGTCGTCGGGTTCAACTGGGGTGGTTGGGTCACCAGTGGCACGGCCCGGGCGATGGCTACCGACCAATCTAGGAGCGATGTGGTCGCTGCCCTGTCCCTGATCTGCGTCGAGCAGTCAAAGCGCGACCCGCAGCTGGCCGAGCGTGTTGCCGCCATCAAGATAGCGTCCTCCTGGAGCAGGGGCGATCTCGTCGTGAAAAATGGATGGGCTACAATGCCAGGCGCGACCGAGGCCAACAGCCAGGTCGCCAGGGATTGCGCAGAGAAGGTGAGCGCATAGATGCGGACCGTTCAGGAGACTATCACGTTTGATTTCCCGTTTACGCTCTCCTCCTTGGATGAGGCGCAGCCCGCCGGCACGTACACGGTCGCCATTGACGAGGAGCTGATCGAGGGGCTGTCGTTCCTCGCGTACCGACGGGTCGCGACCACCATCTACCTGCCCCTCCACCCTGGAGTCGCAGGCTCGATGCTGGCTGTCAGAGTCGATCCGAGCGAGTTGAAGATCGCTCAGGAGCAAGCCAACCGCGCGCGTATCGGCCTGGAGCTTTGACGTGGCGCGCTGGAGGAACACGCCATGAGCGAACACATCGACCGGCTCTGCATCGAGCTTCGCATCAAGCTGCACGGAATTGACCGCAGGCTCGAGGCCCTAAAAGGCAACGCCATGGCGACGTCTGAGAAATCGCAGCACGTGGTGGAAAGCCAGCTCGACCGCGTAGAGCAGCGCATCTACGACAATCGCATCGCCGTCAGGGCGGCGAATGCCCGCGTGAAAGCTTGGTTCGACGGAAAGAAGGCTGGCTTCGATGCCGGCCGCGCCGACTGGAAAGACAAGCGCCAAGTGCACCTACTTAATGCTCGGGCAGACGATGCCGAAGCTTATGCCGGTGCGGTGTTCAGTCTGGCAGCCGCTGCTGCAGACGAGGCCACGCAGGCGGCGCTGCAGGCCCTCCTGGCCCGCAACGACGCGACTCTTGCGGCCATGCCGGGCGACTGGGTCCGGGACGAGGAGCTTACATCGCAGAACGCCTCCTAGTCATAGGGGCGGCACATCCAAGGAGGCTATTATGGTCGAACAATTCAAGGTCTTTATCAGTCAACAAGGCCAGGCACTCTCGATCGCCCTTCTCGCGTTCCTGATCGGTGGAGCTTTGCTGGCTGGCTTGGTCTAAGGCTGACCACAGCACGGGCGAGGAAGAGCTGATGCAGCAAGCTGGCAACGCGATGATCGCGGTCGAGAGCTTCTGCACGTCGGAACAGCGCCTGTATCGCGGAGCGCTCACCCGCTGGGATGATGAGGGTGGCGCGCCCGGGCCGGGCATGTTGGAGTGCAGTCCAAACGCCGCGCATGAGAGTGGGACACACCGCTAGGCGCTGGACGAGTCAGAAGCAAATAACTGCCCGCAGATTCGAGGCCCTTGTCATGCGACCTACGCTTGTGAGCCTGGGTCTTGCATTGGTCTGGCTCCATTGGCGGGCTTGAATGTGATCAACCTCTCGGAACGGCACCTCGATTGCAATCAGGAGGCCCAGGGGAATGTCATAGGGCCCCGTCGTATTGACGTGGGCCTTTACAGACGTGTTGTGGAGCGGCGGCAGCTCTACGTCCGTAACTGCATTGCATGGCCAGTGAGTTCACCAGAGATCGAGCACACCGTCCCCATCATTGCCCCCCTCTCTCCGAGAAGGCCCTCGGCTGGTCAATAACGATGCATCCGCTTTAGGAGACGCTCATCGTGCAGTTCACCATCGAGTTCTTCCGGATACGGCCCGGCGACAGCGCTCATGCAACGCTTGATCGGATCACCCAGGATCTGCCTGATCTCGACAGCGCCAAGATCCGAGCGAAGTCCCTGTTCAGCACCCTTGAGATGCCGCAAGCCCCGGATGGGTTGCGCATCGTGGACCGCAATGGTGCCGAGGTGTTCGCGTGGAAGCCACCCGACAGCTGACAGCGTGGCCTCGAGCGACGTCGTAGGTCGATCACGTTACGCTCCAGGACGGATCCCTTCAAACAGGTACAGCCATTCTTTGTCTATACCACCCACCTGGCCAGCCCGGGTGCGGACACCCTCTGTGACGAGGGTCTGCCCTGCGTCCACGACTGCCTGCGCGAGCGTCGGTATTTACAACCGTTATGATGGCGGCCAGGTCACAATGCGAACGGCGGGCAGACGCAAAAGGCCCGCCCGGTTGTTCTGCCGAGCGGGTCTCCTCAGAGGGGTCACAGGGCCGATACGCAACTGGGCCAGAGGTCAGGGTGCGCGGGGATGGTTGAAAAGGCGTTACATGTGACCTTCCAATCTTCCAATGTGCCTAGGACGTGACCTGACTGGCCAAGGCCCGATTGAGAGCAGCGAGCAGCGTCTCGTGCGTGCAGGGTTTGTGACCCATTCGATGCCGGGATAATCGGGCAGGAGACCCTCGTGCTGGCGTCTGCCCGAGTAAATCACGAACGGACTGTGCCTCGCCGCGAGCAGGTCCGCGCCCTCACGGCAGGTCTCGTTCTTGAGGCTCACGTCGAGAATGGCAGCATCTGGGGTGAAGGCATCCAGCCATGTCAGGGCGGCAGCACACGAGGTGATGACCTCGACCGCATAGCCGCTGTCGTTCAGTTCGTCCTCAAGGGTGAGGGAGGTCACGGCACTGTCCTCCATCAGGGGGATGAGCAGTCTTGATGATCCGGGGACAGGCATGGCCTCTCCCTTTCCACTGCGCCTTTTGCATCGAGCAAAGGATGTTGCGCGAACGGCCAATGGTGGGCGTTCGCTCCGTCAGTCCAGCTACCTTGGCGCAGATTTAGGAATACGTGTGTACCCCTCGAAGGAGACCCGCTCGGCAGAACCACTAGGCGGGTCTCTCGCTTCCACCCGCCGCTATAAAAGAACCTGTTTTTTTATTCCGAAGTACCCCACCCCTTGTGAAGCGGTTAATTCCGCGGACCTACAAAAGGGCCATTTACTGGGCACGTGGCTCCGATTTCGTATGAGAATGAAGCAGTAGCCGACTATGCCCACGTCATTAGATAGATTTCAGATCGAACTGATCCCAATTCCAGCAGGGAGCATCGTTCTCAAAGACGACCGGACCAGACAGCAATGGAGCGTCGCACTGAAAAGCTTCGCTCTAGCCAATGCGCCCGTGACACAAGCTCAGCATGCCGCTGTCACCGGCAAATGACCGGCGGTACACGCCAGCCCGCAGCGCCCCGTCGAAAGCGTATCGTGGCTTGATGCCGTCCGGTTCTGCAACATGCTCTCTCAGGCTTGCGCCCTTGAGCCGGTCTACGACATGGACGAGCAGATCCCGGGTGCCATCATCCGCCCAGGCACTGACGGCTACCGTCTGCCGACCGAGACGGAATGGGAGTACGCCTGCCGAGCCGGTACCCAGGGCCCTCGCTACGGGCAGTTGGATGCGATTGCCTGGTACAGGGAGAACTCTGGTGGTCACCCGCACGACGTGAAGCTCAAGCAGCCGAACGCCTGGGGGCTGTACGACATGCTGGGTAACGTGTGGGAGTGGTGTGCGGACCAGTACGACCCGGAGGTCTATGGCGTTTACCGTGTCTTCCGAGGCGGCGGCTGGGCTGATCCAGAGCGGGGGTGCCTAGCCACCAATCGGCGACGCAGCCACCCAACCTTCACGATTGATGATGTCGGCTTCCGGGTCGCTCGGGGGAGCTCAGGGCCCGCATAGTGCGCGTGGCTCATGATAGCCGCCGCGCGCTTCCGAGCCTCAAGAGCGGCCGGCGCCGCCAGAGCACGCCACTTGTCCTGGTGTTCATGTAGGCGGTTTCGTCCCTTGGCCCCGATGCGGCCACAGCGGTGCACGAGCACCACATGGCCGAACGGATCCCGCACGACCTCTATGCAGTAGAAGCAGGCCATATTGCGGTACGAGTCCACGCGGCCGAACGTGACGAACGAAAGCTCGTTTTATCGAACAGCCGGACGGGCTTCGCTCGTCAATCCTCGCTCCACATCCGGAGCAGGTTCCCGATCGTCTTGTCCAGCATCAGGGACCCGCTACCCGAGCTCATGCCAGCCCGCACATGCTCCAGGTCGAACAGGAGCTCACGTTGATCGGCTCTCCGGATGAGGCTCTGTATCCAGCCGACGCAGACCAAACGCTCGCCGCGAGTAACGGGCGCCACGCTGTGGAGCTGGCCAGTCGGATAGAAGATCGCCGAACCTGCTTCGGGTCTGAACTCCCGATCTTTGGCTGGATCCCGGACGACAAGCGCGCCACCTTCGTAGGAGTCCAGGTCGGATAGGAATATGGTGAAGCTAATGTCGGTCCGAACCGGCCAGCCGCCCTCGTCGAACATGACCGGGTTGTCGGTATGCAGCCCGTATTGCGCGCCCGAGCCGTATCGCGCGAACATCAGGTTCGACCAGCGAACCGGCCGCGCCCAGGTGCGGACTACAGGGTGTGCCTCCAGTGCGAGCCGTACCCGGCGGGCGAGGGCAATCACACCTGGGTCGTTGCCGCGCGCCTGCTCGTTGTTCTTAACATTCCCAGCGGCTGCTCCCGCTGTGACCCGTCCGTCGCGGAACGGCGCGGTGGCGAGCCCTTGTCTTACGGTGAGCACCTCCGCTGGGCTCAGCACATCAGCTTGAACGATCAACCTTCGCCTCCTGAGCGCAGTGGAATGGGCCAGTCAGCGCCGAGCCTACTCCACCCGCCGCCGCGATCCATAGCGCCGTTGCAGGCGGCGACCTACAAGCCTAAGTCTAGATTGTTGGCTGCCGACCCTGACTACGGTCGCCTTAGCCCCGCCGTGCCGGTGCCCGCCGCGGTACAGCGCCGCGTTAGCCCAGAAAAGGATGCAAGATGCCCCTGCTCCTATGCCCCAATGACAACAGCTCCATGCAGACGGTAGACCGCGCCGGCGTGCAGTTTGATATGTGCCCTACCTGCCGCGGCGTATGGCTGGACCGCGGCGAGCTCGAGAAGCTGATGGCTGCCGGCGTCCAGAACAGCGCGCCGCCTGCCGGCTCTCCCTACGCGCCGCCGCCCCAGCAGCCCTGGAGCACGGGCCATGGCGAGCGCGGGGAGCGGGGCGAATACGGGGAACGGGGCGAACGTGGAGAGTCTGGTGGGGGTTACGGCGGTTACCGAAAAAAGCGAGGCTCGATCTTCGACATTTTCGACTGAAGGCTGGGCTGGCGACCTCACGTCAGTTCGGCGGACCCTCCAACGTGCATGCCTTCCGGCGCAGCAATAGTGGCGTCCCGCACTGGTTGTGCGATCTGCTGGGCAAGGTTGATGCGCAACCAACGCGGCAGGGTCAGTTCGAGATAGCCAAGCGCAAGGGAAGGCCACCTGCTCCCTACGGCGGCCCTCCTCGCGCTTTCCTCCGATCAAGCCCGGCTGCACGCCGGCCCTGTGGTTGATACACTTGATGATGGGACCAACGCGTCCTGGAATTGCTCTTGTTGCTCAATAGGTGCTGAGCGATGCGATCGATTGCGGCCTCCGCTGCGAGCCCGACGATTGCTCCGGCAGCCACGTCCGCCGGGTAGTGCGCTCCTCGCGGCATTTGAACGAGTGCAATCGCTGCGGCGGCCGTATAGGCGGCTGTGCGAGCTTCAGGATAGATGCGGGCGGCAGCCCGCGAGACAGCAACGCTTCCAGCGGTGTGGCCGGATGGGAAGGAGTGCCAGGAGCCTTCATCTGGCCCGAGCGGCTTCACCTCGTAGCGCCCCTCCTGCATTAGGACGTTGGGCCTGGTGCGCGCTACGAGCCGCTTGAGACCAGTCTTAATCCAAGTCGCGAGCACAACGGAGCCAAGCATTCGTGCGCCGGCCTCGGTGGCTCGGCGATTGCCGGCGAGCACACCGAAAGCGAGCACTGCTCCAGAGAGCACGAGCAGCGGTGGCTGATCCCCCACTTCGCTCAAGGCCCCAAGGCCGCGCACAACGGGATGATCTCGGTTGCCGGCAAGATGTGCAGCAATCGCAACATCGGCTTTCTCGGCCTCTGAAGCGGTGTGGACGTGCGTGCGGCCAAGGTCAGTGTTAACGGTCAGCATGGCTCGTCAACGCCAGCCAACCCGAACGGTTCGAGATTTGAACAAGGTGAAGGCGGTTCGTTGGGCTCCTGGTCATCTGTCTTACTGATTGAGCGGGAGGTCCCCACTGACAGGCATCCAGGCTGGACGGGAAGAAACCGCAATGCCCAGCCAAACGTTTAAGCTATCGGGTGACCACCCAGGGAGGTGCGTGAAATGATGCAGGACATAGAGGCTTTCACTGCCGCTCTGTTGGCCCGCAGACCCGATCTAGCTTCACAGGAAAATGCCGCTCTCCTCTCGGACATCTCTGATGCATTCCGCGACTACGCAGAGCGCATGAGGTCCTCACAGCTAGTCGACAGCGCCCAAAATGCCGACGGGCACCGCGCGTCAGGCTCTGATCAACTGCTGTAAGGATCGCTCCACTACTCTGTTTCAAATCGAAATCTCTTGGCTAAATGTCCTTTCTCAGAAACCGGGCCAGTGCCATCGCGCATTGCTGCTCCAGCACCTTTTCGGCAGCGTCGTACCGAGCCTCCCAGCGCTCGTAGGTGCTCTGGCGCATGCCCTTGGGCCGAGGCGGCAGATCCCACTCTTCTGGATCTGCATCACCCAGCAGTCGCGCCTTCAACTTTGCCTTCGTGCGCCGCATAAGCGACCTGCCGACCCCAAGCATGTCGGCTCGCAAAGAGGGTTGCGCTGCTCGGTCTGTAGAGCACCCGCACCTGCTTCCCCGTGCGGGGGCAGACCACGTACTATCGTGGCCCGCCAAAGTGCCGCCCTTGAGCCGCAAGCGCAAAGGACTGTCGGCCACGAGCGGAGGAGATCTCTAACATGCGGTCAGAGTGATCAAGCCTGATATCAGCCGTAATCAACTCGCCGGAGGTATAGGTCCAAGTGCTGCGGATGTTAGTGCCAGGCTGGCCGGCGCCCTTTTCTACTCATCGAGAATTATTTAAGCACGAGCCTCTGCCCGCCATTGGCCAGCGCAGCGCAGGCTCCCGGCTCCTGTCCAAGTCCCCGAGCCGGAGCGACCCATCAGACGTCCGACAACGGTGGCCTGAGCTGATCCGCGGCCGAGTACGCCACGGATGTTGCCATTGTTTTCTACTTGGCCCGAAGCAGCTATCTGCTCAGGCCCGTCGTAGCTAACGGACCCATTCTGGATCACGACGGGAAACCGGTAGGCGCGGTCACAATTACCGCGCTCGGTGATCACCTCAACACTCCATTTGCCGTTGAATTGCTGCTGTGCTGAGGCCGAGCTCGCTGCCAAGGCCAAGGCTGCCGAGGTCAACACAAGATAACAAATATGCATAATGCAAATCTCCAGATCTCTCAAGAATTCGGGTCATTAGCTTACGAAGACAACATAATATTGGATGGGTTAACTGTGGCAACCTTGCTACGGAGGATCTATCTTGCTGATTCTTTCGAATCTATTTGGCTAGAAGATAAGCTCGCTTGGCAGGAGCCAAGCGAGCGGTAGGTCACGTGCGGTGCGGCTATACAGCTGAGATAAACTCAGGGCATGACGACGGTGTCGATCACATGGATGACGCCGTTCGACTGCATCACGTCCGCAATCGTAACACGGGCGTCATTGCCCTTGGCATCGCTCACGAACAGGCTCTTGCCGCTGCGACCGGGAACCACAGTTAAAGTTGCCCCCTGCACCGTCTTGAGCTGCGCTTGGCCGCCGCCCTCTTTGACGAGCGCCATCAGATCTCGAGCGGTGTAGCGGCCCGGGACCACATGGTAGGTCAGCACCGAGGTCAGGGTCGCCTTGCTGGCAGGCTGAACGAGGGTTTCGACGGTGCCGGCCGGCAGCTTGCCGAACGCTTTGTTGGTCGGCGCAAAGACCGTGAAGGGACCCTGTGTCTGCAGGGTGTCGACAAGGCCCGCGGCCTTCACGGCAGCGACGAGCGTGGTGTGGTCTTTCGAGTTGACCGCATTCTCAACGATGGTTTTCGTTGGATACATCGGCGCGCCGCCGACAGTCTTTACGCCCTGCGCTATTGCGGGCGTCACTGACACGGACAACAGAAGGGACAGAACGGCTCCACGAACAACAGACATCAGAATCCTCCCATTTTGAACGACGCCTCAGGAGCGCCATCGCAGGCCGGGACTGGCCTGGTGCCAGGGATACACACGGTTCTCCCAGCCGGATGCAGAGAGCTGCTGCTATTTTTGCCCTTGGACTTTTCGAGCCGACCTGCATCCAAAACGCCAAATGCCAGGTACTCGTTCTGACGCATGAGGACCAAGAGCCATGCCTAACCGCCGCACCTTCCTTCTGTCCGGCATCGCTGCATGCGGCGGCGGGCTCCCCTGGCCAGCGACAAGCGCTCCGAAAGCCCGCTTCGAGATCACGCGCACGAATGCGGAGTGGAAGCGCCTTCTCACCCCTGATCAGTATGCGGTCTTGCGCAACGAGGATACGGAGCAGGCGGGCTCCAGTCCCCTCAACGCTGAGAAACGGACGGGTGTCTACCACTGTGCGGGGTGCGATTTGCCCGTGTACTCGTCGCACACGAAGTTTGAGAGTGGCACCGGCTGGCCGAGCTTTTATGCATCTCTCGATGGAGCCGTCGGAACGCGGAAAGACCGCAAGCTCGTCTTCATGGTTCGAACTGAGGTTCATTGCCGGCGATGTGGCGGACATCTCGGCCACATATTCGACGATGGGCCGCCGCCGACCGGAATGAGGCACTGCCTCAATGGCGTTGCACTCACCTTCAAGCCGCTGGAGGGGTGAGTGGCCTCACCCCTCCAGCGGGCCGATGATCCCCATCCCCGACTTTTGTGGTGGGGGACTCACGATTTTGCCGCATGTATCCTGCCGCAGCGTTCTGCAACCGGATCATACGCTCGCGTGACGATCTCTTCCCCGGCTTTTGACGTGAACGACGCCCTGCGCGCCTGCGCGGCCGGCGATCGGGCCGCTTTGCGCCAGGTCTATGATGCGGAGGCCGCCCGGATGCTGGGGGTCGCGCTACGCCTGCTGCGCCG